>OLFX01000002.1_pt1 | contig 402639 bp, 377 predicted proteins | sample 1605091 | NCBI WGS metagenome assembly OLFX01 (sample SAMEA3888906, study PRJEB22519) | human gut metagenome | biome: human gut; feature: human-associated habitat; material: faeces | place: Denmark | collected 2012
AAGATGCCGCGAGCCGTTTATAATAGTCCAAATCCCATTTTAAATGGCTTTTCCGAACATTCTTGCAGAAAAAGCCTGTACAGTTCAGAAAGATAACAGGAGGAAGAAAGCATGCTGCCGAAAGTGATTCGTGAAGGACTGACTTTTGATGATGTTTTGCTGGTTCCGCGCCGCAGCGAAGTGCTGCCCAAGGAAGTCAAGCTGGAAACCTATTTGACCGATAAGATCAAACTGAACATTCCGTTCCTGTCCGCTGCGATGGATACGGTGACGGAGTCCAAGACGGCGATCGCCATGGCGCGTGAAGGCGGCTTGGGTATCATCCATAAGAACATGTCCATCGAGCAGCAGGCGCAGGAGGTTGACCGCGTGAAGCGCTCGGAGAACGGCGTCATTTCCGACCCGTTCCACCTCGGCCCGAATAATCTCGTTTCCGACGCGGAAGAGCTGATGGCGCGCTATCGCATTTCCGGCGTGCCGATCACCGACGAAGCGGGCAAGCTGGTTGGCATTCTGACCAACCGAGACCTCCGTTTTGAAACCAATTACGCCCGCCCGATTTACGAGGTGATGACCACCCAGAATCTGATTACCGCGCCGGTCGGCACGACCCATGAACAGGCGCGTCAGATTCTGGCCAAGCACCGCATTGAAAAGCTTCCGCTGGTGGATGAGGAAGGTCATCTGCGCGGCTTGATTACCATCAAGGATATTCAGAAGGCGCAGAAGTATCCCAATTCTGCAAAGGACGCGTCCGGCCGTCTGCTCTGCGGCGCGGCTGTCGGCGTGAGCCACGACGTGTTTGACCGCATTCCGGCGTTGATTGCCGCGGGCGTGGATATCATCTGCATCGACACTGCGCATGGCCACAGCGTCGGCGTGCTCCGCCAGATCGAGAAAATTCGTGCGACGTTCCCGAATGTTCAGCTGATCGCGGGCAACGTGGCGACGGCCGCCGCGACGCGCGCGCTGTTTGAGGCGGGTGCGGACTGCGTAAAGGTCGGTATCGGCCCTGGCTCCATTTGCACCACCCGCGTGGTTGCCGGTATCGGCGTGCCACAGGTGACGGCGATCAGCGATTGCGCCGAGGAAGCCGAGAAGATGGGCAAACGCATCATCGCTGACGGCGGCATCAAGTATTCCGGCGACGTGGTGAAGGCTATCGCGGCAGGCGGATCGGCCGTCATGCTGGGCAGCTTGCTGGCCGGCACGGAAGAAGCGCCGGGCGCGCTGGAAATCTATCAGGGCCGTCAGTTCAAGGTTTATCGCGGCATGGGTTCTCTTGCGGCGATGGAAAAGGGCAGCAAGGATCGCTACTTCCAGGAGGATGCGAAGAAGCTCGTTCCGGAAGGCGTGGAAGGCCGCGTGGCCTACAAGGGTGCGCTGAGCGACACCATCTTCCAGCTGCTCGGCGGCCTGCGTTCCGGCATGGGCTATTGCGGCACGCCGGATATCGAGTCTCTGCGCCATGACGCGGACTTCATCCGTATCACCAACGCGGGCCTCGTGGAGAGCCATCCACACGACATCAACATCACCAAGGAAGCGCCGAACTACACCCGCGGCGGTATGTAATTCTCCTGATCTAAATCAATCAGCCGGACGATTGCACATCGTCCGGCTTTTTATATTTCATGAGGAAAGCAAACGCGCGTCAATCAACGCTTGTTTCAGCTGACTTCGGTAGGAATCTTCCATCGGGGTCAGCGGCAGACGAAGCTCGTCGTGCACCACATCCATCATGGACAGCGCCGCCTTGACTGGAATCGGGCTGACCTGCAAAAACAGCGCGCGAATCAGCGGCATCAACTCAAGCTGGAGCTGTTGCGCTTCGTCCATGCGATATTTGAGACAGGCATGCGTCAGAGCGCGTGTTTTTTCGGGCAGAATGTTGGAAACGACGCTGATTGCGCCGCAGCTTCCCAGCGACATCAGCGGCAGAATCTGATCGTCGTTGCCACAATAGACGGGCAGTTCGCCATGCGTCTTTTCCAGAATTTCACTTGTGAACACTGGGTTGCCGCTCGCTTCCTTCAGCCCTGCAATGGCGGGATGACGGCTAAGCCTGGCAACCGTGTCGGCGCTGAATCCCATGCCCGTGCGCCCCGGCACGTTATAGAGAATCATTGGCAGCGGGCACGCGTCGAGAATGGCCTGGTAATGCCGAATTAAACCGGATTGCGTTGCTTTATTGTAGTAAGGCGTGACGCTGAGTTGTCCTGCTACGCCGAGCTTTTGCGCCTGACGGGCGTATTCGATGGCGCGGCGCGTGTCATTGGAACCTGTGCCGACAATGATGGGGATGGCGTCGCCCACGCATTCAAGCCCGATTTCGATGACACGCTGACGCTCATCCATCGAAAGGGTGCATGGCTCACCGGTTGTGCCCAGCAGCACCAGCGCGTCGATCTTGGCTTCCAGCTGCATGAAGAGCAGACGGCGAAGCGCGGGTTCGTCAAGCTGTCCGTTTGGCAAAAAAGGCGTTACCAGCGCAGTTGCGCAGCCGGTAAACAGCGGCATATTCATCAGGCAACCCTCCCGGTTGAAAGCAAAAGAAAAACCGCATTGGAAAACGACTGTGTCTTCAGTGTTTTCCAATACGGCAGAAACCATGCGGTTTTCAGCAAAGGACAGAGGAAACCAATGTTTACTTTTTCGGAATGTATCCCTGCGCGCAGAGCAATTCGGCAATCAGCACTGCGCCGCCGGCCGCACCGCGCAGCGTGTTGTGCGACAAGCCGACAAAACGCCAGTCAAACAGCGAATCCCCGCGCAGACGACCGAGCGAAATGCCCATGCCGTGCTCAAAGTCGCGATCCAAATGGGTTTGCGGGCGGTTATCTTCCTCAAAATACTGAAGGAAGGGGTGCGGCGCACTCGGCAGATTCATCTTTTGCGGCAGGCCTTCGAAGGAACGCCAGCGCTCGATGATTTCTTCCTTTGTCGCGGGCTTTTCAAAGCTCGCCCAGCAGGTCGCCAGATGGCCGTCTGCCACGGCGACGCGTACGCAATGCGCGCTGATAATTGGCGATTTGGCGGGAACAATCACGCCATTTTCGATGTGGCCCCAGATTTTGAGCGGCTCCTGCTCGCTCTTTTCTTCCTCGCCACCGATGTAAGGAATGACGTTGTCAATCATCTCCGGCCAGCGCTTAAAGGTTTTGCCTGCGCCGGAAATTGCCTGATAGGTGGAAACGACTACGCGCGTGGGCTTTAAATCATACAGCGCCGTCAGCGCAGGAACATAGCTCTGGATGGAACAGTTGGGTTTGACGGTGACAAAGCCGACCTTTGTACCCAGCCGCTTGCGTTGATATTCGATGATATCGGCATGCTGCGGATTCAGCTCCGGCACGATCATCGGCACATCGGGCGTACCGCGGTGAGCGGAGTTGTTGGAAACGACAGGCGTTTCGCTCCTGGCATAAGCGTCCTCCAGCGCGCGGATTTCATCTTTTTTCATATCCACGGCGCAGAAAACAAAGTCCACGTCGCCCGTAACGCCTTCAACATCGGAAGCGTCTCGCACGATAAGCGGACGAATATTCTGCGGAATCGGCCAATCGAACGCCCAGCGGTCGGCAACCGCTTCTTCATATGTTTTTCCGGCGCTGCGCGCGGAAGCCGCGACAACGGCAATTTCAAACCACGGGTGATCAGCCAAGAGGGAAACAAAACGTTGACCCACCATGCCGGTGGCGCCGACGACTGCAACGCGCCATTTGCGCTCCATGACGAATCCATCCTTTCAAATTTCGCTGATTTATGCCGCAAAAGGGCAGTAAAAAGAATGATGTGCTCATCATAACACCCAAAGGAGCGCTTTGTCAACCCTGACCGTGCGATTGTGCGGCTCGGCTGACCGCCCTGATAAAAAATACGCCGCGCAGAGAGGAAATGTGCGCCCCGGCTTTTCATTTTGCCGCGATTATGCTAAAATATAAACTTGAAGAAGTGGAGGCTGAAACAGCGCCGCGTGAAAGCGAGGAATGAAAATGGGTTTTGACGCCCTTCTCAAAGAGGCGAGCCGATATGAAAGCCGACTGCGCGCGCATCGGCGCGCGTTGCACCACATTCCCGAATTAGGGTATGAGGAACACGAAACGCATGCGTATCTGATGGAACATCTGCGCGCGCTTGCGCCGGACGATTTGAAGACGTTTGCCAGAACGGGTATCCGCGCTGTGTTTCGCGGCGACGGAACGGGACGCGTGATTGCCTTCCGCTCGGATATCGACGCACTGCCCATTCAGGAGGCGACGGGGCGAGATTATGCTTCGTGCCATTCCGGCAAGATGCACGCCTGTGGCCACGACGGCCATATGGCGAATTTGTTGACGTTTGCCCAGTGGCTCAGCGAGCATCGGGAGAAGCTTCACGACGACGTGGTGCTGCTCTTTCAGCCCGCAGAGGAGACAACGGGCGGCGCGCGAAACATGATCGAGGAAGGCGCGCTGGAAGACCCGCATGTCGAAGTTGTTTACGGCATGCATATGATGCCCGACGTGCCGCTCGGCAAGGTTTCTACCTGCGCGGGGCCGATGATGGCGCAGACCTGCGAGATGGATTTCATCATCCGCGGATTGGCCGCGCATGGCGCGATGCCTCATCTGGGACAAGATGCAGTGATGGCGATGGCGCATCTGCTGACGATGCTGCAAACGACCGTCGCCCGCAGCATCGATCCGGCACAGCCCGCGCTGATTACCATCGGCCACGTGGAAGCGGGGCATCAGCGCAACATCATTGCCGACGAGGCAAGGCTGGAGGGCATTGTCCGCACATTCTCCAACGACGTGTACGCGCGGCTGGAAGAGCGCATGATGGCGGATATCGCTGGTGTGGACGCGGCCTTCGGCACGAAGACCGAGATGGTGAAGCGCGTCTTTTATCCGTGCGTGGAAAATGATCCGGCTGAGGTTGAGCGCGTGCGCGCCCTGCTGGGCGACCGATTTGTGCAGGAGAAGCCGCGTATGATTGCGGAAGATTTTTCTTATTATCAGCTGAATGTGCCGGGCGTGTTTGTGTTCTGCGGCTGCATGGATGAAAACCATAAAAGCCCGCTGCATGCGGATACCTTTGATTTTGACGAGCGCGCGCTGGTTACGGGCCTTGCGCTGTTTATCGGCTTGACTGCCGGAAAGGAATAAAAAAATGGGTTTTTTTGACAGAATGTATTACGGTAAGGCGGGCAAACGCGATTACAGCGAGATGGATATGCCGAAAAACCGTGTGTCTCTGTTCTTCATGGTACTCAAAGACCACGTCTTTGACCTCGTGAAGGTCAACCTCATGCAGGTAATTTTCTGGATTCCGTTTTTGCTGTGGACGTATATCAACCTTGCGGCGGTGCAGAGCATCGATACCGAAACGGTGCTTGCAGGGGCAGACGGCGCAGCGGACTTGATGAGCGCTATTTCCGGCTACGCGATGATGTGGCTCATCGGGTTGATTCCCTGTATCGCCATTACGGGCCCGTCGTCGGCAGGCGCGGCCTACATCATGCGCAACTGGGCGCGTGATCAGCATGCGTTTCTGTTCTCCGATTTCAAGGATGCGTTTAAGTCCAACTGGAAGCAGGCGCTCGGCGTTTCTGCGCTGACCTCGATTGTGCCGGTCGTGGCCTATACGGCGGTTTTGTATTACGGTAGCATGACGAAGACCAGTGTGGCGATGCTCCTGCCGCTGATGATCGTGCTCTCCGCGACGCTGATGTATACGGTCATGCTTCCGCTGCTCTATCCGATGATGGTCGGTTATGAGCTGAGTTTCAAAAATCTCGTCAAGAATGCTTTTTTGATGGGCGCGGCGCGGCTGCCGCAGATGCTGCTGGCGCGGCTTATCACGGCGATTCCGATTGCAGCCCTGCTTGTCGGCATTTATGTGGGCAACGGTATTGTGATCCTCATTGTGTCGCTGTATTATCTGCTGTTTGGCTTTGCGCTTTCTCGCCTGATTTATGCGTCGTTTGCTAACGGAGTATTCGACAAGTATCTCAATCCGAACATCGAGGGCGCACAGGTCGGCCAGGGCTTGCGTCCGCGCAGCGAGGATGACGATCTGCCGGAAGACGATGAGGATGACGACGGCAAGGACGAGTGAATTCACATGAAATGCGCTTTCCGGGGCCACAATGAAGCCGGGAGGTGAATGAACCGTGAAGAAGTTTACGCCGCCGACACAGCGCGAGCGCGACAAATATCGCGCGGCGCAGGAGGCAGGTTTGCTTGAACGTGTGCTGGAAGTGGGCTGGGCCGGTTTAACCGCGAAGGAAAGCGGTCGAATTGGTGGGCTGCTTGCGCATAAAAACAGAGAGTAGAGACAATGTACGACGATTTTGCAAGCGTATATGATACGCTGATGGATGATTTTGATTATGACGCATGGAGCGCGCACTATTTGACGCTCATCCGCACTGTAACGGGCGAACTGCCCCGACGCGCGGCGGAATGCGCCTGTGGAACGGGCAGCCTGACCGTGCGCCTGGCACAAAGCGGCATGGCGATGACGGGCGTGGATCTATCTGCCGCAATGCTGCGTCAGGCCGAAAAAAAGGCGCGCGATTACGGCGTGGAAGTCGCGTTTGTTCGGCAGGATATGAAAAAATTGACGCTTCCCAGACGGGTCGGCGCGGTGCTGGCCACATGCGACGGCGTGAATTATCTGACAACGCCGAACGACGTGCAGGCGTTTTTTGCGGCGGCATATCAAAACCTGCTGCCGGGCGGCGCACTGTGCTTTGATTGTTCCACGCGGCATAAGCTGGAAAACGTCATGGGCGACGCTTTCTTTGGCGAGGAGCGGGACGGCGCGGCGGTGCTTTGGCAGAATAAGCTGAATCGCGAAGAACATCTGCTGTCCATGGATGTCACGTTCTTTGTTCGGAAAGAAGATGGCTGCTATCGACGTTTTCGCGAGCAGCATCATCAGCGCGCGCACAGCGCGGAAGAACTGACTGCGTGGCTTTGTCAGTCAGGCTTTGAAGATGTGCGAATTTACGGCGAAATGCGCATGGATGCGACGAAGCCTGAGGATCTGCGCATGCATATCACCGCAAAAAAACCTGAAATGACATGACTTTCGGAGGAAATAACGATATGGAACAGAAGAAATCCAGATTGCTTCGCCTGACGCTGATGGGCGGTCAGGCGCGCGTGTTTATTTGTGATACGACAGAAATGGCGCAGCAGGCGCGCGACATTCACAACGCGAGCAACACATGCAGCGCTGCAATGGGCCGTATGCTGGCGGCGACGGCTATTATGGGTGCAAACCTCAAGAGCGAAGGCGACCGGATCACTGCGACCATCAACGGCGGCGGCCCTGCCGGCCCGATTTGCGCGATTGCCGGGCCGGACGGCACGGTGAAGGTTACCATCGAGCATCCAGAAGTCGAATTGCCGCTCAAGGAAAACGGAAAACTTAACGTCGGCGGAGCGCTGGGAAAGGATGGCCAGCTGACCGTTATGCGTTCGTTTGGTTTCGGCGAACCCTATGTCGGACGCGTTGCGTTGGTTTCCGGCGAGATCGCCGAGGATTTTGCAATGTACTATCTGGAATCCGAGCAGACGCCGTCTCTGTGCGCGCTGGGTACGCTGGTGGGAGAGAATATCATCGCCTCCGGCGGCATTCTGATTCAGGCTATGCCGGATTGCTCGGAGGAATTGCTTGACGCGCTTGAAATCCGCGCAGAGTTGTTCAGCTCGATTTCTCAGCTCCTTTCCGAAATGACGCTGGAGGAGATCGTTGAAGGCTGCTTCCGCGGCTTGAATCCTGAAATTTTGGAAGAAATGCCGCTGCGCCTGCAATGCGACTGCTCGCGCGATTACATCGAGCGAGTGCTGCTGTCGATGGGCGAAGACGAAATCCGGGATATGATTGAAAAACAGAACGGGTGTGAGGTGGAATGCCATTTCTGCCGAAAGCACTATCGTTTTAGCGGCGAAGAGCTGGAAGACCTGCTCGCGCAGGCGCATCGAGCGAATGAGCAGGACAACGACTGAAAACAGCGAGGAGGCGTGTCATGACCAAGGTGGTTGAAATTGCGCGCACAAGTGAATACTGGGTCAGCCGCGCGCACAAACACCGCCTTGCCGGACGATATGACGAGGCTATGGCATTGCTCGGAAAGACGCGGGAGCAATACGGCTCAAGCGAAGCGCTTGAGCGGGAACTTGCGCAGACCTATGAAGAACTGGGCTGTGAGGATGAAGCGGCGCGGGCATATCTGCGCGTGGCCCGCATGAATGGCGAATATCGGGCGGATGCTTTGTTTCAACTGGCGTTGTCTGCCGCACAGCGCGCGGATCTGCCTCGCGCGGTTTCCTATTTTGAACAGCTTGAGGCCAGTGACAGACGTAATGTTTCTCCGGATTTGGTGGCGCTGCTCGGCCAGCAGCTCAGGCAGGCGATTGAAACGCCTGCGCCGCAGAACAGGCGGGAACGTGCCAAGGCACTTGAGCGACGCGCAGTAGAGCGCCTGCAGTTGGGCGGAGTTTATGCCGCACGCCGAACCATGCTGCATGCGATTGACTTACGAGAAAATGCGCAAAGACTGACGCTGCTTGCCTGTTGTGAATTGATATTGGGGCGACTGGATGACGCGCTCAGCCATGCGTTGCGGGCGCATACACTCGCGCCTGCGCGGGTGCAGACGCTTTGCGTGCTGGTCGATGTGCTGTATACGATGGGGCGCGGGGATCAGGCGCGCCGCATGCTGTATATTGCTGTCATGCGCGCGCAGACTGAGGAAGATCGTCTGAGTGTGGCTGTTGAGTGCGCGAAGCACGGCGAGGACAGTCTGACGCTGAGGTTGACGCGTTCGCTGCTGCATCGTGACCCGTATTCGATAAGGGGCATGATGATTCGCGGTTGTGCGCTGATGAATCTGCGACGCTTTGACGAAGCAAAGCGCGTTTTTGCTCGTCTCTGCGTGATTTTGCCGGAAGATACGATCTGCCCGGCGTATTATGCAATGGCCAGAGATGAACAGACGCCCGAAGAACGTTTGACACTCGGATTGGACGTGCCGCGCAGTGAGGCCGTGAATCGGACCATGCGCATCGTGGCTGCGATGGCGCAAACCTCACAAGATGATGTGCATGAATTGTGCCGGCTGAGCGCGTGGTCGTTTCGCTCAGTTATTGGCGGAGCCAACACGGCGGTGTTGTCGCTCATGCAGATGATTGCGCTGAATACGCCGGAAACGCGCGACGTGCTGCTGGACGCGTTGACCGATCCACAGGTGAGCGATCATCTGAAATATATGATTCTCCAGGCAATGACTGCGGCATACGGCTTTAAACCCTATGATGCGGATATCGGCGGGCGGCTTGTGCGGCTTGCGGCAGGCGCGACAACGCAGCGGCAGGGGGATGGCGAAGAAATTCAGACGGTGGTTCAGGCCGCGGCGGACGCGCTGGCACCGGATTTTCCTCAGGCGCCGAAAATGCTTTTGCCGATGTATATCGCTTTGCTGGAACAGAGCGACATGCCTGATAGACGTGAACAGCCGGCGTGCGCTGCGGCGCTTGAATATCTGTTTCACAGGCTATCCGGAAGAAAAGTCGATCTGCGGCGGATTGCAGCAAAAAACGGCGTATCCCCCAGACTTTGCCGCATGATGGCGAAGCGGATTCTGCGCGCCGTCAAGAACATGGCGAAGAACAAAACAAAAGGAAGTGCAGAGCATGAAGTGCATCAACTTTGACCGCGCTTTTGAGCGCTATATGGCCGGCTGGATGAAAGAAAACAGCGAAAAATACAAAGACGACATGGACGTTATTGAGGATATGATGCCCGACGTCTATTTGGAGTTTTTGCAAAAACCGGCTGATTTTCTGGATGGCGTTGCGCCACAGAATTATTTTGAACAGTTTGACGACGCGGATATGCTTGTCGGCTGGCTTTGCGATTATATTGCACAGGGCGTACCCGTTCCGGATTTGCTGCTTGAACGCATCACGAGCCTGGGCGAATCCGCTGAGAAGAGCCTGCTTGCTTTACTCGATCGAACAGATTTGCCGGAAGAAACGGAAATGACTGTTGTTTCGCTGCTGCGGGAGATGGAGAGCCAAGCGCCGATGCAGCGCTATATTGATTTTATTGCGTCTCTGGAAGAACCGAGCGACAAGGGTGATCTCTGCGCCGAAGCGCTGCTGAGCATGGGCGAAGCGGTCGTTGCGCCGGTGCTTGCGGCGCTTTCCGGGGCAGGGCAGGCCGGACGGGATATTTTCGCTGATATTCTGAGCAACTATCCGGGCGATGACCGTATCTATGACTTGCTGGTTGAACGGTTTGCCATGAGGGAAGAGAAGCGGGCGCTGTTTGCTTCCTATCTGGCCAAACTGGGCGATGACCGCGCGATTCCCATGCTGAAAGAAGCGGCGCAAAGCCCGGATATCAATTATCTGGATTATGTGGAAGTGGTCAACGCCATCGAGGAGCTGGGCGGCGAACGTCCGCCGGAGCGCGAATTTTCCGGCGACCCGTACTATGAATCTCTCAGACGCGTATAAGCGCCTGAACGCGCATGTCTTATTCCCAAAGGAGGAACTGCTTTCGTGATTTGTCCAAACTGTGGCCGTGAACTGCCGGATACGGCGCGCGTATGCCCGAGCTGCAACGCTGTGCAGCGCGCATACAGGCGTAAGCGCGCAGAGGCGGATGTGGAGACTCAAACGCCGCGCGCGCATGTTGCCCGGCGCGTGACGCCTCAAACCGATGCCCAGCACCAAAGAGAACAGACGAGAGCGCAAAACATCGGCACAGTTTCAACACCGAATCGTGTGCCGACGGTTGACAAGACAAAGAAAAGCGGACAGGGAAGCCGCATGCCCATTGGGCTTGAGAAGCAGAAAGCCTATGAACAGGCCAAGGTACGGCATGTCCGCCATGCGCCGGACAATCTGCGACGTAAAATCGACGCGAGCCCGGAAAACCTGAATCCGCCGATTTATCAGCGCTCCCATAAGCGATTGCTTCATGTGCTGCTGGCGGTTTTGATGTTGCTGCTCTTTATTGGCGCGGCGGGCGGATATATGCTGATCAATACGGAAAACGGTCAGCAGATGATGGCACAGTGGGGATGGAGCATTGCCAGAACGGAGTCTTACGTCACGCTGGGCAGAGAATTGGTGGATCAGGGATACTATACCCGCGCGATCCAAACGCTGCAAACCGCAATCGATCGTGAGCCTGAAAACATTGACGCGCTGATTTCAATGGCACAGGCGTATACCGAGCTGGGGCGTATCGACGAAGCAAAGGCGATTTATGAGTCTTTGATTAACGATATCGCGCCTTCATATCCGAATTCTTATCGAAATCTCATCAAGATTTATCAGGATGAAGGCTATAACGCCGAAGCGCTGGCATTGATGAAGGTGGCGGCGGAAAAGACTGGAACGCAGGAATTTGACGTGATGCTGCGCGAATATACGCCGACTGCGCCGACGCTGTCTAAAACCGCCGGACGATATAGTGAAGAAATCGATGTGACCATCACCATTCCGGAGGGCGAAACCGTTTATTATTCCACGGACGGCACAGATCCATCGGAATCTGGCTTGATTTATACGGCGGGGACGAGCCTGCACGTCGCTGAGGGGAAAATGACCATTAAGGCCATTGGCTTTACAGAGAACGGAACGCCGAGCGAACAGGTTTCGGCGGATTATACGGTTATTATTCCGACGCCGGCGGCACCGAAAGCCAACTATGCTTCCGGTAAGTACAAAAAAGCGCCGAAAGTCAGCTTGCGTCCGGGCGATGAGACGGACAAGAACGCGTCGCCGATTGTCGCGATCTATTACACTATTGACGGACGACAGGCGACGACGGAATCGACGCTGTATAACGATGACGAACCGATCCAGCTGCCGACGGGTAAGAGCACGCTGCGCGCTATTGCCGTGGCGGCAAACGGCAAAATCAGCTATGAAATGAATGTGACTTACGACGTGGAAGGCAACCTGAAAAAAATGTTCACGTCGGACGACGTATTTAAAAATCTGACGCTCTATAAGACGGGCTATACGACGTTCACCAAAGCATGGGGTACACCGACGAGTTATAAAACGCTGCCTGAAGACGAGTGGTACAGCCCGGATATGGAGAGCTATGAGGCTGTTTATGACTGGGGAACGGCGCGTTTCTGCGTCAAAAAAACAGGCAGTACGCCAGTGCTTTATGCGCTGGATACAACGAATGCCAAAATGACGGGGCCGCGTTCGACGAAAGTTGGAATGAGCAGCGAAGAGGTACTCGGCAAGTTCCGCGATTTGGGACAGGCCGCGCTGGATAAAGAAGGAAACCGTCTGCTGTATAATTATAACTCGGCCAATACGCAGTTTGGCACATACCGCAGCAACGGAGACGGCACATTTGCGATTCATTACTACGATCCGGTGGATGACAAGGCAACCATTTTTGTTGAGCTTTCCTATTATCTGGATGCAAGCGGCAACGTTGAGCGCATCGTTTGGCAGCGATATCTGGCTGAAACATGATTTTTGCTTGACAAATCGACCTGTTTTTCCTATAATAAACAAGTAATGCCGCCATGCGATTGCGATTGGTGCGGCCCCTGTCCAGGGTTGATTGCATAAGCAATCGCCCCTCGCGCATGCGGGGGGCGTTTTTTTGAAGGAGAGATGAGGATGAGCGAGAAACATACGTTCTACATCACAACGCCGATTTATTATCCGAGCGATAATCTGCATATCGGCCATAGCTACTGTTCGACTGCGGCGGACACGATGGCCCGCTTTAAGAAGATGACGGGCTATGATGTTTTCTTCCTGACTGGAACGGATGAGCATGGTCAGAAGATTGAGCGCAAGGCGCGCGACGCCGGCGTGACGCCGAAGGAATATGTCGATCATATCGTAGACGGCATCAAGAAGCTCTGGAAGCTGATGGATATTGATTACACGGACTTTATCCGCACGACGGACGAGCGCCATGTGAAGTCCGTACAGCAGATCTTCCGCAAACTTTATGATCAGGGCGATATTTACAAGAGTGAGTACGAGGGCTGGTATTGCACGCCCTGTGAGTCCTTCTGGACGGAGCTTCAGCTCAAAGATGGCTGCTGTCCGGATTGCGGCCGTCCGGTGGAGAAGACCCGCGAGGAGAGCTATTTTTTCCGTCTTTCCAAGTATCAGGATTGGCTGATTGATTACATTAAGACCCATCCCAATTTCATCCAGCCGCCGACGCGGACGGCTGAAATGCTCAACAACTTTCTGATTCCCGGTCTTCAGGATTTGTGCGTTTCCCGCACATCGCTTAAATGGGGTATTCCGGTTGATTTCGATCCGAAACATACTGTGTATGTGTGGGTGGACGCGCTGACCAACTACATCAATGCGCTGGGGTATGGCTCGGAAGACGATTCCCTGTTCCAGAAGTATTGGCCTGCGGACATTCATCTGGTAGGCAAGGAAATTGTGCGTTTCCACACGATTATCTGGCCGATTATGCTGCACGCTCTCGGCCTGCCTCTGCCCAAACAGGTGTTTGGCCACGGCTGGCTGGTCATGGGCGGCGGCAAAATGAGTAAGTCCAAGGGCAACGTCGTCGATCCGGTGAAGCTCTGCGAGCGGTATTCTTCGGATGCAGTGCGCTATTTCCTCATGCGCGAGATGCCGTTCGGTGCGGACGGCGAGTTCTCCAATGAGGCGCTGGTCAAGCGTATCAATGCGGATCTGGCTAACGATTTGGGCAATCTCGTCAGTCGTAGCGTGGCGATGATCGAGAAGTATTTTGACGGCGTTGTACCCGCTCCGGCCGAATACACCGAGCTGGACCATAAGCTGATTGAGCAGGCGCAGGGGCTGTGGATGAACGTTGAAAAGAGCATGAATGCGTTGCAATTCAGCAATGCGCTGACCGAAATCTGGAAGCTTATCGGCGAATGCAATCGCTATATTGATCTCACAACGCCGTGGGTACTGGCCAAGAATGAGGCGGATCGTCCGCGTTTGGGCACGGTGCTCTATGTGCTGCTGGAATGCGCGCGTATTGTGGCTGTGCTTATCGCGCCGACCATGCCGCGTACGCCGGAACGTATTTTTGCGCAGATTGGCGTAACCGATGAAGCGCTCAAGACGTGGGAGTCCATCAAGGTGTTTGGCGGCGTTGTGCCGGGCAGCAAGGTGCATAAGGGCGAAGCGCTTTTCCCGCGCATCGATGTGGCGAAGGAGCTGGAGCTGCTGGAGGCCGAAAAACAGGCAGCGTTGGAGCATGCCAAGGAAATCGCCGAAAAAGATGCGAAAAAAGATGCGAAAAAGGAAGAAATCCCTGCTCCGTCTGACGAAGAAAAGACTGTCTTTACCCAACGCGATTTGATCCAGTTTGAAGATTTTGAAAAGATTCAGCTGGTTGTTGCAAAGGTACTCAAATGCGAAAAGGTGCCGAAGGCCGACAAGCTGCTTATGTCTACGCTCAAGGTGGGCGATACTGAGCGCGTGGTTGTTTCCGGTATTGCGAAATTCTATACGCCTGAAGAAATGGTGGGCAAGAAGGTCGTGTTGCTGGCGAACCTTGCTCCGCGCAAAATCCGGGGTGTGGAATCCCACGGCATGCTGCTGTGCGCCGCCAATGCGGATGACAGCAAGCTGAGCCTGCTCACGGTGGATTCTGACATGGAAGACGGCTGTGAAATCGGTTGATTTATAAAAAACGCGTCGGCTCTTGAAGTCGGCGCGTCTTTTGAAATGGAGAAGAAGATGGCGGAAAACGAATTGATCGGTCTGTTTGATACGCATGCGCACCCGACAGATGAGCGATTTGATGAGGATAGAACGGAAGTCCTCGCACGCATGCGGCAGGCCGATATGCTTTGCATGTGTGTCGGCGCGGACATGGCGTCAAGCGCACAGAGCGTGGCGCTGGCCAACGAAAACGAAAACATCTATGCGGCGGTTGGCGTACATCCGCATGACGCGAAAAAATTCACGGAAGCGGATGTGCCGCAGCTGATTGAGTGGATCACGCAGGAGAAAAAGGTCAAGGCGCTGGGGGAAATCGGATTGGATTATTTTTACGATCTTTCGCCCAGAGAGGTACAGAAAACGGTGTTTGAGCGCCAGCTCGACTTAGCCTATGAACTGCATGCGCCAGTGATTCTGCACATTCGCGACGCGCACGGCGATACCATTGAAATTTTACGCGCGCATCGGGAGAGACTGCCGCGTTGCGTGATTCACTGCTGTTCGGCCAGTTGGGAGAGCGCGAAAATCTATCTGTCGCTGGGCTGTATGATTTCCTTCGCGGGGCCGGTGACATTTAAAAAGTCGGTCAATTTGCAGGAAGTGGCAAAAAATGTACCGCTGGATCGATTGATGATAGAGACAGACAGCCCGTACCTTGCGCCTGAGCCTGTCCGAGGCCGCCGCAATGAACCGCTGAACGTGGAGCATATCTGCCGCCTGATCGCAAAATTGAGAGATATGGATGCACAACAGCTCTGCGATATCACAAGGGAAAACGGCAAGCGCTTTTACGGAATCGATTGAACGGATATATTTAAATCATACAAAAGCCCACAGCGGACACCTTTGACAACGCTGTGGGCTTTGACATATGAAAAAAGAATTAAGCGATCAAATGCTCGATGACAATTTTGAGCCCCATGGCAATAAGGACAACGCCGCCGAAAAACTCGGCGCGTGCCTTATATTTATCGCCGAAGATGCTGCCGACTTTCACGCCGACCACGCTGCAAACAAATGTCGTCAGACCAATAAACAGCACAGCGGGTACGATATTCACCTGAAGAAAGGCGAAGGAAACGCCGACGGCAAGCGCGTCAATGCTTGTGGCGACAGCCAGCGGTAGCATGGAATGCCAGGAAAAATCCGCAGTGGCTTCTTCTTCCTCTTCTTTGCTGCACGATTCTCGAATCATGTTGAAACCGATGAGTGTGAGCAATGCAAACGCAATGTAGGGCGCAACGGATGTGACAAGCGTTTCAAATTGTGCGCCAAGCAGATAACCAATGCTCGGCATGATAGCCTGAAACGCACCAAAATAGAGGCCGCAAATCAGCATATGCTTGACTTTGCATTTGCCGACAGAAAGCCCCTTACAGATGGACACGGCAAATGCATCCATCGATAGTCCGACGGCGATAACAAACAGCTCCCAAAGACTCATGACGTTTTTCCTCCCTGATTGGCATGCGGCAGGAAATCAAAAAAGACCAACCTGCCGCAACGGTAAAAAATGCGCAGATTAGTCTCGTCATTTCATATAAAGCCAGAGGTAAACACCTCAGTATGTTGGCCTTATCACGTCCGGACGCTGGACGCTGACTACTCCCTAATATCCTCCTATTATAAGGAATATGTGAAAAAAAGTCAAGTAATATCAAAAAGAAAAGCATGCTTTCAAAATGAAAGCATGCCGAGGAAGAAGAAATCAACGCTCTTCGCGGAAATAAGCAAGACCCAGGCTGGCAGGTGGCTGGTTTTCCCGCTTTTTGCGCAGCGAAGTGACGACCAGCACAACAATGGTGACCAGATAGGGGACCATCTGGATGAGGTCGGTCACATAGCCCGGCACAGAGATGTGCAGCAGCGTTGGCAGAAATTGATACAACCAGTAGAGCAGGCCGAACAGATACGAACCCCAGATTGCGTTAAGCGGCTTCCAGGTCGTAAAGATGACCAGCGCGACGGCCAGCCAGCCCAGCGCTTCGATCTGTGTGGTGGTTGCCCAAATGCCCTGGTTGTAATCCAGTACGTAATACAGACCGCCGAGACCCGAAATACCGGCGCCCAGACAGGTGGCCCAGTATTTGTATTTGGTGACGCTGATACCGGCGGCATCTGCCGTTGCTGGGTTTTCACCGATAGCGCGCAGGTTCAAACCGGTTCTTGTGTGGTTGAGCACGTGATGCAGAATGACGGCCAGAATGATGGCGGCATACACCATGAAACCGTAGTTGAAGAGGGTTTGACCGATGATGCCCAGATTCGGAAGCACGGGCAGTTTGGTCTGGAAGGTTTTATAGACCATGCTCTGCGTCGCCGTGCGGCCATTGAGAATATACACGCCGAAGAAGTTGGCAACGCCCATGCCGAATGTGGTCAGCGCAAGGCCGGTCACGTTTTGGTTGGCGCGAAGACTGATGGTGAGAAAGCTGTAAATCAGGCCGCCGAGCATCGACGCAATGAACGCGCAGAAGAGTGAAATTACTACACAGAACGCCATGTTCGGGTTTGCTGCGCTGTTTTCATACAAATAGGCGCTTGCAAAACCGGCAAAGCCGCCCAGATACATGATGCCGGGCACGCCGAGGTTCAGGTTGCCGCTCTTTTCGGTGACAATTTCGCCCATTGCGCCATACATGATGATCGTGCCGAAAGGGATGGCGCGCATGATCCATGCGATAAGCGTATCCATCAGCAAACCTCCTTGCCCGCGTGGCCGCGGAAAATTGCCTTGTAGTTAATGAAAAACTCGCTGCCAAGGATGAAGAAGAGGATAATGCCCGCGATGATATCGCTGGCAAAGTCATTGAGGTTGTAAGCGGAAGCGATTTCCGCTGCGCCTTTCTCAAGGAAAATCAGCAGGAAGGAAATCAGCGCCATTGTGAATGTGTTAAACTTGGCCAGCCACGCGACAATGATAGCAGTGAAGCCGTTGCCGCCTGCCGTACCGGTGGAAATGGCCTGATCTCGGCCGCCGACGATCAGGAAGCCCGTCAGGCCGCAGAGCGCGCCGGAGAGGATCATGGTGCGGATGATGACCTTGCCAACGTTAATGCCGGCGTAACGCGCGGTATTTTCGCTTTCGCCGACGACAGAGATTTCATAGCCCTGCTTGGAGTAACGCAGATAGCAATACATCGCGACCGTCAGCACGACAACGACAATCAGATTGATGGTGTAGCGCTGTCCCATGATTTGCGGAAACCATCCAGCCTTGCTCTTCATATTCAGCTTGCCCAAACTGGAAGCCTGGCCGCGCCAGATGTTGACGCAACAGGCGACGAGCTGAATGGCGACATAATTCATCATCAGGGTGAACAGCGTTTCGTTGGTCGAAAATCTGGCTTTAAACCATGCGGGGATAAATCCCCAGATGGCTCCGGCAAAAACGCTGGCGACGAGCATCGCGGTATACAGCATCCAGTTTGGCATTTTGCCGCCGTAGTAGACCATAACTGCGGCGGTGGCCAGCGCGCCCATCAACACCTGACCTTCTGCGCCCGTGTTCCAGAAGCGCATTTTGAAAGCCGGAGCGAGCGCAATGCCGATGAGCAGCAGAGAAGCGAGATCGCGCATCGCCCATGAAAAGCGCATGGACGTGCTGAACGTGCCCTGAATCATTGCCTTGTAAACATCGATGGGATTCAGCCCCGTGACAAAGAAGATGAACAACGCATCTGCTACAAGCGCCAGCAGAACGGCGAACAGACGAATCGCGATCTTTTTTTTCATGGGCATTTCGCCGCGTTTAACAACGCGGACAAACGGCTCGTGGATGCTCTTGCTTTGCATCAGGCGACGCCTCCTTTTTCCTGCGGCTCACGGAGTTTGGTCATCAGCAAGCCGACCTCTTCTTTGCTGGTTTTGCGGCCTTCAACGATACCGTTGTTCCTGCCGCCGCAAAGCACAAGCACACGGTCGCACAGGTCGATGAGCACGTCGAGATCTTCACCGACATAAAGGATGGCGACCCCCTTCTGCTTTTGTTCATTGAGCAGATGATAAATCGTGTAGCTCGTGTTGATATCCAGACCGCGAACGGCGTAAGCGGTCATCAGCACGGACGGGCTGGCTGCAATCTCGCGGCCGACGAGCACCTTCTGCACGTTTCCGCCGGAAAGGCGGGAAACGGGAGTGGAGACAGACGGCGTAACGACGCCGAGCGATTCTTTGATTTCTTCTGCCAAGTGACGCGGTGCGCGGCGGTCGGCGATAGGCGAATGTCCCTGACCATAGCTCTTGAGCATCATGTTGTCAATCATGCCCATTGAACCGACAAGGCCCATGCCCAACCGATCTTCAGGAACGAAGGAGAGATGAACGCCCATGTCGCGAATGTCTTTGGGCGATTTGCCGATGAGCTGCTCGGCGGTGGAGTCTCGGTCGTCGTCGGGGTAATAGACAATGCTTGACCCGGAATCGGTCTGCTGCAAACCGGCAATAGCTTCCAGCAGTTCCTTCTGACCGTTGCCGGAAATACCGGCAATGCCCAGAATTTCACCACTGAACGCCTCAAAAGAGATGTTGTCCAGCACGCGCACACCCTCAGCGTTGGTCACGCTCAGATTGTGTACGCTCAAACGCAGATGGGGGTTGACAGGCTCAGGACGCTCGATATTCAGCTCAACTTTTTTGCCAACCATCATTTCGGTCAGCGACGCTTCGCTTGCGCCAGCAGTTTCAACTGTGCCGACGTATTCGCCCTTACGCAGAATAGCCACGCGATCCGAGATTTCCAGAACCTCGTGCAGTTTGTGGGTAATGATGATGATGGATTTTCCGTCTTCGCGCATATTGCGCATGACGTGAAACAGTTTTTCCGTCTCCTGAGGCGTAAGCACAGCAGTAGGTTCGTCCAAAATCAAAATCTGCGCGCCGCGATAGAGCATTTTAATGATCTCAAGCGTCTGCTTCTGGCTGACGCTCATTTCGTATACCTTCTGGTCAAGATCGATATCGAAGGCATAGCGCTCGCAGATGGCATGTGCTTTCTGACGGATTGCTTTAAGATCGTATTTTTCATGCCGATCCATCACAAGCGCAATGTTTTCCGCGGCGGTGAATACGTCGATGAGTTTGAAGTGCTGATGAACCATGCCGATGCCTAGCGCATAGGCATCTTTCGGGCTGCGGATCTCCGCAGGCTTTTCGTCCACCAGAATTTCACCGCTGTCGGGGTAATAGATGCCGGCAATCATGTTCATCAGCGTGGTCTTGCCGCTTCCGTTTTCACCCAGCAGAGAGAGAATTTCACCCCGGCGCACAGTCAAAGATACGTCTCGGTTGGCGACGACGCGGCCGAATGTCTTGGTGATATGGCGCAATTCAATGGCGTTTTGCATAAGCTGCCGCTCACTCCTTCAAGTAAATAAACAGCGAAAAGGGAAGCGGAAGGCTTCCCTTTTCATAAAAGGTCCCAATAGGGGAATTACTGCGCATCCTCCACGATGCCATCGATCCGGAGGGTGAAGTACGGAGCGCTGCGGAAGGTGGACTCTTCAAACGCGCCGTCCACAATGCCTTCATAGGTTTCGCCCTGATAGGCGACAGTGCCGGTAGCCCAATCCATGATGGTCATGTCGCAAGGCGCAGAAGTGACGGTCTCGCCGTTCACGGTGAAAGTGGCGGTATCGAAGACCTTCAAGCTTCCGTCGCGCAGAGCGGCTTCAACCTCGGCAACCTTCTCGGCAGTACCGGCAGCACAGGACGGACCAAACTCGGTCACGGCGACCGCGCCGTCGTCATAGCCCTTCGCCCAGTCGGAAGCGATTTCTTCGCCGTTCATTGCGGCCTCAAACAGCTCCTTGTAGAACACGGACCAGACGTTGGTCGCAGAGGTCAGCGCAGCGGTTGGGGCAGTCGGGAGCATGTCGATGTTATAGCCGATGGAGTAGCAGATCGTGCCCGCATCCTGAAGCTTCTGCACAGCAGCCGGAGCGCCGGTGGAGTCAGCATGCTGACCAATGATGACGCAGCCCTTCGCAACAAGCGCTTCGGCGGCGGCGCCTTCCTTATCGATATCAAACCAGGAATTGGTGTACATGACTTCCATGGTCACATTCGGCACGATGGAACGGATGCCGAGGAAGAAAGCGGTGTAGCCGGAAACGACCTCAGCGTAGTTGTAAGCGCCGACATAACCGATCTTCACATTGCCGTCGGCATCGAAGGAATTGGGCTGCTTCTCGGCGGAGAGGGTTCCGTCGCCGAGCATTTCAGCCAGCTTCATGCCGGCCACGACGCCGGACACATAGCGGGACTGATACACCTTGGTGAATGCGTTCTTGAGATTGTCAAGGCCGGAAAGCGCGGCGAAGTCGCCAGTCATGGCGACGAAGGTCACATCCGGATATTCTTCGGCGGCCAGCGCCATGTAGCTCTGATGACCGTAGGAGTTGGAGATGATCAGATTGCATCCCTGACCCACAAGGTCGAGCGCGCTGTCGTAGCAGGTTTGATCTTCCGGCACCTTGTACTTCCAGACAATGCTATCGGAAAGACCCAGTTCGGCAGCGGCTTGCTTAATGCCTTCCATGTGAGCGAGGGTATAACCTTCGGTTTCGTCGCCCAGCATCACGGCGCCAATCTTCAGGTCAGCGGCCAGCGCGGCGCAGGCGGCCATGCACAGCATTGCGGCGAGCACCAGAGCAATCAGCTTCTTCATGCGTGTTTCCTCCTTGAATTGAACCCATAGGCGTAAAATTGATGACGCGAACATCATAACGCTTTTTAAGTCGATTGTAAAGAGAAAAATGAAAAAATACGATAAAAATATCGAATAAAACAGTATGCAAAACAATGAATGTTCGTAACAATGCGAACGTTGATAATCAAAAAGCCGCACGAGGCGGCTTAAAAAGTTATCGCGTCGGCACAATTTCCAGCCAGTATCCGTCGGGATCTTCGATGAAGTAAATGCCCATCGCTTTGTTTTCAAAGCAGACGCAGCCCATCTGGCTGTGTTTTGCGTGTGCGGCTTCAAAGTCATCCGTGCGGAAAGCCAGATGAAACTCGCATTCGCCAAGATCATATTTCTGCGGATGATCGCGCAGCCACGTCAGTTCCAATTCAAAGGTTTCGGTGGCGTCCGCCATATAGACGATGGTGAACGAACCGTCCGCAGCGTTTTTGCGGCGCACTTCATGAAGGCCAAGCGCCTCGCGATAAAAGGCGATGGATGTGTCCAGATTGCTGACATTGTAGTTTTCATGAATCATGGTAAAGGCCATAGGGGTTCCTCCTTGATGAATGGATTTTGGGTCATTATACCATATGGAAGAAGCAAATGAAAAGCTGAAAATGCATTGCGGGCTTTATTTACAAAACCAAATGGATATGTTATAGTAGGTTCAGCGCGTTTTTACTGTGGAGGAGAAATATGGATGCAAAAAGATTAAGCCGGGGCAGGCTTCGGGAGAGGATGTTCGGCGATCGGGATTTTTATGCGCAGGTGGTCGCTGTCGTCGTGCCCATTATCATTCAGAACACGGTGTCCAACGTGGTCAGTCTGCTGGATAATGTGATGGTCGGACGTGTTGGCACACTGCAAATGTCGGCGGTCGCGATCGTCAATCAGCTGTTGTTTGTATTCAATCTGTGCATTTTCGGCGGTTTGGCGGGCGCGGGCATCTTTGCGACGCAATACGCAGGTGCGCACGACGATAAGGGTGTTCGCGACTGCTTCCGTGTGAAATGGATGATTGCGCTGTCGATGCTGGCGTGTGCGCTTGTTGTGCTGATTGCATTTCCGAAGCGGCTGATCGGCATGTATCTGGCGCAGGAGACGGCGCAGGCGGACGCGGCGGCCACGCTTGGATTCGGCATGGATTATTTAACCGTGATGCTCTGGGGACTGCTGCCCTTCGGCGTGTCGCAGGTTTACGCCAGCACCTTGCGAGAAGTGGGGGAAACGCGTTTGCCGATGTTTGCCAGCGTTGCGGCGATTCTGGTCAATCTGGTATTCAATTATTTTCTGATTTTCGGCAAATGCGGTTTTCCGGAATTGGGCGTGACGGGCGCGGCGATTGCGACGGTGCTTTCGCGCTATGTGGAAACGTCCGTCATTATGGTCTATACGCACATGAAATCTCATCATTTTGGCTTTATACGCGGTGCATACAGAAGCCTGCGCGTGCCGAAGCCGCTGATGATCAGCATTTTACGCCGGGGAACGCCGCTGCTGGTCAATGAATTTTTGTGGTCGTCCGGCATGGCGGTGCTGCTGCAATGCTATTCTGTGCGCGGACTGGATGTGGTGGCGGCCTGCAACATCGCCACGACGGTGAGCAATCTGTTTAAGGTGGTCTTCCTGTCCATGGGCAACGCCGTGGCGATCATGGTGGGGCAGGCGCTTGGCGCGAACGATATCGAGCGGGCGAAAAACTGCACGTGGCGGCTGATGACGCTGTCTGTCGGTTCCAACTTGATTATGGCCACGCTTCTGGCGCTTTTTGCGCCCGCTATTCCAAACATCTATAATACCGAGCCGCATGTGCGCCAAATCGCCACTCAACTGATTTACGTTGTTGCGGTGATGATGCCCGCGTATTCGTTTTCGCACTGCTGCTATTTTACGCTGCGTTCGGGCGGCAAGACGATCATCACGTTTCTGTTTGACAGCGTGTTTACATGGTGCGTCAACGTGCCTGCGGCATGGCTGTTGGCTTATAAGACGGGATTGGGGATTGTGCCGTTGTATTTCGGCGTGCAGGCCTTGGAGATGGTCAAAGTCGTGGTCGGATTTGTGCTGGTCAAGAAGGGCGTGTGGATTCATAACATCGTTGCGCCTGTGGCGGCGGAGGAAGAATCTGCCTGATAAAACTCAAAATGAAAGGAAGCAGGGGGCGGCGAACGGCCGCATTCCTGCTTCTTTTGCTTATTATTCGGATTCTTCTTTCAGCATATCGAGCGCCTGTTTGGCCTCCGAATAGCCATAACCGCGTCTGGCAAGCGCGGCGAGAACCTTTTGCCTGTCCTTTGGATCGGAAATATCCTTGCCGGATGCAGCTTTTCGCGCCGCTTTGAGCGCACCGGAAAGCATTTCATCTTCGTCAATGGAGGAAAGCGCTTCATCAATCGCGTCGCCATCTACGCCTTTGCGCCGAAGCTCCATGCGGATACGACGCGCGCCCATCCCTTTCCCTGTCCGGGATGCGGCCCATTGTTCGGCAAAATTGATGTCGTTGATATAACTGGCTTCATCCAACCGTGCCATCACGCGGGCAATGGTGCGAGCGGGATAAGCATTTTTGCGCAATGCGTCGGCGATTTCCTGCTGCGTCCGCGGACGCATGGCCAGCAGCGCGACGGCTTTTTCCATTGCAAACGGATAGGAACGTTCCGATAAAAATGCGTCAAATGCTTCCCTGTCAAACGGCGTTCCGCCGCGATAGGGCCGTTCTTTGAGCATGGCGCGGGGCATGACAAGGGTTTCCCCGTTTGAAAGCGTCAATGCCGCGCGTCCGTGGTCGCGGCGAACGCTGAGCAGCTTGATATTTTCCATCAGACTTTGCCGCGGCGTTCTTCGAGCATGCCGCGCTTGAGCTCGTAAAGGGGCTTGGACAGGTCAACTTTGTAGCGATGCGGGCTGTGGAGGCGCTTATATTCATCCCAGAACGTTTCCATTTCATGTTTGGTATAAGCGGAGATCTCAGCGAGTGTCGGTAGCGTGTAGACCAACCTGCCGTTTTCAAAAATGGGGGTCAAAAGCGGGCGCACCTCGTAATCGCAAAGCGTCATCTTTTTCCACGTATTTTCGGGATCAAAAATTTCGAGGGGTTCGCCGGATGAGAAGTCTTCGCCCTCCAGCGCAATCAGATCGGCCAACGCTTTGCCGGAAAGCCTGTCATAAAAACGGTAGAGCCGCTTAACGCCCGGATTGGTAATCTTTGCCGGGTTTTCGGAAATTTTAATGCGCGGCTCGAATTTACCGTTTACTTCCTCAGCTGAGAGTTTGTAAACGCCGCCGAGAGCGGGGTTATCCATGCTGGTAATCATGCGCGTGCCCACGCCCCAGACGTTGATGGCTGCGCCCTGCGCCTTCAAATCCCAGATGACTTCTTCGTCCAGATCGCCGGAAGCAAAAATCTTCGCATTCGGGAAACCGGCTTCATCCAGCATTTTGCGGGCCTGACGGCTGAGGAAAGCGAGGTCGCCACTGTCCAGACGGATGCCCGTCGGTTCGTAACCTTTGGCGCGAAGCTCGTTAAACACGGTGATCGCGTTGGGTACGCCGCTGGTCAGCGTATCATAGGTATCCACGAGCAGCAGACAGTTATTCGGAAAGACCTCGGCATAAGCGCGGAAAGCGCTCAGCTCGTCCGGGAAAGACATGACCCAGCTGTGTGCATGCGTGCCGCCGACAGGAACGCCGAAGAGCTGGCCGGTGAGCACGTTGCTTGTCGCCTGACAGCCGCCGATTACGGCTGCACGCGCGCCGTAGATACCGGCGTCCGGTCCCTGCGCGCGGCGAAGGCCAAATTCCAGCACGCTGTCTCCGCGGGCCGCCTGCACGACGCGAGAGGCTTTGGTGGCGATCAGCGTCTGGTGGTTGATGATGTTGAGCAGCGCGGTTTCCAGCAGCTGCGCTTCCATAATCGGCGCGATGACACGGATGATCGGTTCGCCCGGAAAGATGATCGTGCCTTCCGGAACGGCCAGAATCTCGCCCGTAAAGCGCAGCGTAGCCAGACGGGCGAGAAACGCTTCATCAAAGATATTCAGGCTTCGCAGATAGGCGATATCCTCATTTGAAAAGTGCAGATTCCTGACATAATCGATTGCCTGCTCAAGACCTGCCGCCACAGCATAGGCGGTCATATCGCCCTGCTTGCGATAAAAGATATCGAAGCAGGCGCGGTTGTTTTCCATGCCGAACCGCAGATAGCCGTTCATCATCGTCAGCTCGTACAGGTCGGTCATCATCGTTAAATTGCGCATTTAATCAATCTCACTTTCTGAAACTTTGGGATAAAGGGGATAACAGAGCAGCCATCCGCAGAGGATGAGCTGAATCATCGCGGCGCATTGGCGAAGCGTGACATAATAGGTATTGTCTTCGTTGGCGCGTCCAAGTCCGGCGATCAGAAGACCGACGAGGAAAAGACCGTCAGCCAGCAAAGGGGCGGCGACGCGAAGATCAAATCGCCCGCTGTCCGCCGTCCACAGGATGATGATGGCAATTTGGGAGATGAGCAGCGCCGCAAGGCCGATTTGGGAAAATGTAAACAGAAAACTGTATGCGCCGCGCTCAAATTCGCCGAGAAACGTGACGACAATGCACAGCACAGCGCTGACCAGAGGCGCGACGGTGACGACACTGATGCGGTCGCGGATGCGCAGAAAGAAATAAATCACCACACTCAGCGCCGCCACGGCAGAAAGAATTTGAGAGATGCGGACAAATTCGCTGATAAACGTCAGGCTGTCGTTGCGCAGACCTTCGATCACCGTTCGGCCGGAACAATACAGCAGCAGATACCAACAGAACACGTCGCCCCCGCGGCGGCGGTGTTTACGAATAGCCATCAGCAGGACGAAAACGAGCATGTCCCAGCAGAATTCGTAGAAAAACGTCGCCATGTGCCAGTACCATACGTCGCCAACGGGAATTTCCACAGCGAAGGGGAAGAATTGCAGGCTTTCTTCTGCGATACGCAAGCCGTAGGCTTCCATGTTGATATAATTGCCCCAACGGCCGATGCCCTGACCGAGCACAAGCGCGGGCGCAACAACGTCCAGCAGTGTCAGCATGGAAATCTTGTGCTTTCTGCTGACCAGCTTTGCCGCAATCAGCCCGCCGATGACGCCGCCGTAGATGGCCAAACCGCCTTCGCGAATGTTGAAAACGGAAAGCAGATTATCACTGTAATCGTTGAAACGGAAAGCCACATAATACAGCCGCGCACAGATAATGCCGAGTGGAACGGCATAGAGCATGAAATCGATGACCGTATCCTGCGGCAGGCGCAGGCGGCGCGCTTCATTTGAGGCAAGAAAGTAGCCGATGACCATTGCGCCAACGATCAATACGGCATACCAGCTAATGCCGAGAAAGGCGACGCGATCCAAAAGGGGTCTGCTGAGCATAAAAACCTCCCAAAAAGAACTGAAAAGAAGTTGAGTTTATCTTTGTTAGTATAGCGCCCGGTTATCCGCCTGTCAAGAAATGGATGGATTTCCGGCGCGATGTCGTCGGAAAGTTTTCGTTTTCTCTTGCCCGATGGACCGCGGAATGGTATAATGAAAAAAACGCAGGTGAAAGGCACTCTTTCAGCGCTGCCTGCCAAGGAGGAAAAAACATGTCTATCGTTCATGTTATGGATCACCCGCTGATTCAGCATAAGCTCTCTCTGATGCGCGACCAGGAAACCGGCCCCAAGGAGTTCCGCGAGCTGCTGAATGAAATCTCCATGCTGATGGCTTACGAGGTCACCCGTGATCTGCCGCTCAAGACGGTTGAAATCGAGACCCCGATCTGCCGTGCGCAGACCAAGGTCATCGCGGGCAAGAAACTGGCTATCGTGCCGATTCTGCGTGCTGGTCTGGGTATGGTGGACGGCATCATGAGTCTTGTTCCGGCAGCGAAGGTCGGCCACATCGGTCTGTACCGCGACCCGAATACCCTTGAGCCGGTGGAGTATTACTGCAAGCTTCCGGCGGATGCGCAGGAGCGTGAAATTCTGCTGGTTGACCCGATGCTGGCGACCGGCGGTTCCGCGGCGGCGGCGATCGGCTTCCTCAAGAAGCGTGGATGCAAGAACATCAAGCTCGTCAATCTGATTGCCGCGCCGGAAGGCGTTGCGCGCGTGCAGGCGGAACATCCGGATGTGGATATCTATGTTGCAGGCATGGATGAGAAGCTCAACGACCACGGCTATATCATTCCGGGTCTAGGCGACGCCGGCGACCGTCTCTTTGGCACCAAGTAAGATTGTAAGTACGTCGGAAACGGCGTACTTTTTTTGTTTGTTGCGGCGTACATGCCTTTATGCTATAATGAAACCCATCAAAGAGTTTAGGGGACTGCAAAAATGAAAGATCATATCGCCGTACTGATCCCATGTTACAATGAAAGCAAAACCATCGAAAAGGTGGTGCGGGATTTTAAGCGCATGCTGCCGGAAGCAACCGTCTATGTGTACGACAACAATTCCAGCGACGGAACGGGTGAGATTGCCGCGCGGGCCGGCGCCGTGGTTCGCCGGGAGAGGATGCAGGGCAAGGGCAGCGTCATTCGCCGCATGTTTCGCGAAATTGACGCGGACTGCTATCTGATGGTGGATGGGGATGATACCTATCCCGCCGAGGATGCCCCGGCGATGGCGGCCGCCGTGCTTGACGAACAGGCGGATATGGTGGTTGGCGATCGGTTATCCAGCACATATTTCGCCGAGAATAAGCGACCGTTTCACAATTTGGGCAACGGGCTGGTTCGCGCGAGCATCAACCATTTGTTTGGAAGCGATATCAAGGATATCATGACGGGATATCGCGCTTTCAGTTATGCGTTTGTCAAAACCTATCCGGTGCTGTCAAAAGGGTTTGAAATTGAAACCGACATGACCATTCACGCCATCAATCGGCGTATGCAGGTCAGCAACATAGTTGTTTCTTATCGCGACAGGCCGGTCGGAAGCGAATCCAAGCTCAACACCTATCAGGACGGAGCGAAGGTGCTGCTGACCATCGCGCGGCTTTATAAGAATTACAGACCTTTCGCTTTCTTTGGTCTGCTGGCGCTGATTTTGGCGGTGATTTCTGCCGCGTTCATGATCCCTGTGCTGATGGAGTTTGCGCAGACAGGGCTTGTGCCGCGTTTTCCGACGTTGATTGCTTGCTGCGTGACGATGCTTGCGGCGCTGCTGCTTTTCATTTCGGGTCTGATTTTGTCTACGCTCCAGGAGAAGGACAAGCGTGATTTTGAATTTGAGCTCCAGCAGGTTGGCGATCAATATCGTCGTCTTGTGCGCGAGGAAACGGCGAAAGGCGAAAAGATTTCTGCTTAAAGACACATGGAACGAATGGATGAAGTGACATTTGCGCGCTTGGCCCGTCAGGCTGGATTCGGCAGGACGGGCTTTTGCAGCGCAAGGGCGTTTGAAGCCGAGCGGGAGGCCGTGGCGCTTGGACCGGAGATAGCCGAGCGGCGGCAGCTGAAATTTGATCCGATCGGCGATGATGAACGAACGAAGAGCTTAGCCGTGCTGCTCTGGCCGTATAATCCGGCGGAAAAGGAAGAAAAAGGCTGTGTTTTTGTAGACGGATACTATTTCGCGTCTAATGCGGCATATCATGCGGCACGGAAGCTGGAGGAAGACCTGAGGCAAGCCGGATGTTTTGCCAAAGCGAATGTGTCTTATCCCGCGCGGGAAGCGGCTTTGCGTGCGGGCATCGGCATAATTGGACAGAACGGCATGCTGATCACGCCGGAATACGGTTCGAGATTTGTTATCATCCTGATGGCGACGGATATTGAATGCAGCGCGCCGGATAAGGGCGAAAGCGGTGCCTGTCTGCGCTGTGGACGGTGCGCTAAAGCCTGCCCGGCAGGAGCGATTGATGAAAGCGGAATGAGTCGGCCGGAAAGATGTATCCGGAATTTCATGATGGAAGGGATTGTCGCGCCGGAATATCTGCGTGAAAAGATGGGAATGCGGCTTATTGGCTGCGACATCTGCCAGCGCGTTTGTCCCATGCAGCCCAAGTTTGAAAGCGGGAGAACATTGGGATTGAAGCTTGACGAATTGGCGACGACAGATCCGGGTGTTTTTTCAGCTTCCATACAGAAATTGTCGGCTGAAATCGGACGAAACGCCGCTCGTCCGCAACGCGTTCGGGCACAGGCGGCGCTGTTGGCCGGGAACAGCGGCGAAAAAAAGTATCTGCCTGTTCTGGAAGCGTGGTCACAGCTTCCGTTTGAAGCTGTGGCTGAGCATGCGCGCTGGTCGCGGGAACGGCTTTTAACGGTTGGACTTGACCGGAAAGAGAAAACAGATTAAAATACACTCAAATGGTTTTAGGGAGGACATGCTTTGCTCAAAGAACAAATTGACAGTCTGCTTGACCGCGTGCAGAAACCCGCGCGCTACATGGGCGGCGAAATGAACTGTGTGCTGAAAGACCCCAATCGCGTAGATATTCGTTACGCGTTTGCTTTTCCGGATGTATATGAAGTCGGCATGAGCCACCTCGGCTCACGCATTTTGTATGATATCATCAATAAACGGGAGGATGCGCTTTGTGAGCGCGTCTTTATGCCGTGGGTCGATATGGCCGATCTGATGCGTCAGGAGGGCGTGCCGCTTTTTTCGCTGGAAACACGTTCGCCCGTCGGCGGATTTGACATGCTGGGCTTTACGCTTCAGTATGAGATGAGTTATACCAATATTTTGGAAATGCTTGATCTTTCCGGCATTCCGCTTCGCAGCGAGGATCGCACGTGGGAGCATCCGATTGTGATTGCGGGCGGCCCGTGTGCGTTTAATCCGGAACCGCTGTATGCGTTTATCGACGCGTTTTCCATCGGCGATGGTGAAATCAGCACATTGGAAACCATCGACGTGGTGAAACAGTGCAAGCAGGAAGGCGTTTCGCGCGAAGAATGCCTGCGCCGGTTGTCTCGTCTGCATGGCGTTTATGTGCCGAGTCTGTATCGTGCCGAATACCATGCAGATGGAACATTGGCTTCGTTTGAGCCGACGGAAGAGGGCGTGCCGCGCACGGTGGTCAAAAATATGATTGCCAACATCGACACGGCCGCTTATCCGGAGAGCATTATCGTGCCGTTCATGGAAATCGTGCATGACCGCATCAACATTGAGGTGCTGCGCGGCTGCACGCGCGGCTGCCGCTTCTGCCAGGCGGGGATGATCTATCGTCCGGTACGAGAGCGCAGTGTAGAACATCTGCTGGACTTGGCGCAGAAGCTTGTGGATTCAACGGGCTATGAAGAAATCACGCTGTCTTCACTGTCCACGGGCGATTATAGCTGTCTGCCCGAACTGGCGCACAAGCTGATGGATAAATTTCAGGAGGAGCGTATTGCGCTGTCTCTGCCGAGCCTGCGTCTGGACAGTAAATTGAAAGAGACGCTGGAAGAGACGCAGAAGGTGCGCAAAACCAGCCTGACCTATGCGATGGAGGCAGGTACGCAGAGACTCCGCGACGTGATTAACAAGGGCATTACCGAAGAAAATCTGATGAGCTCCGTAAGCGATGCGTTTGCAGGCGGATGGAGCAGCGTGAAGCTGTATTTCATGTTCGGCCTGCCGACGGAGACCACGGAGGACTTGAATGGCATTGCTGATTTGGCCTCCAAGGTAGTTCGCAAGTATTTTGAAACGCCGAAAAATGTCCGGGCGCGCGGCTTGCGGGTGAATTGCTCGGCCAGCTGCTTTGTACCTAAGCCGTTCACGCCATTTCAGTGGGAACCGCAGGATACTATCGAGCAGTTTGAAGAAAAGCAGAAACATCTGTGTCAGATTATGCACATCAAAGGCGTAGAGTTCAACTGGCATACGCCGCAGGTTTCTTTCCTTGAAGCGTGTTTTGCGCGCGGCGACCGTAAGATGGCCGATGTTCTGGAAGCAGCGTGGCGGCTTGGCTGCCGGTTTGACGGCTGGACAGATCAATTCAGCTTTGAAAACTGGATGAAAGCGTTTGAACAATGCGGCGTCGATCCGGCGTTTTACGCGAACCGCCGCCGGGAGAAGGGCGAACTTCTCCCGTGGTCGTTTATCGACGCGGGCGTGACGGAAGCCTATCTCTGGCGCGAACATGAGCGCGCCATGCGTGCGGAGACCACACCGGACTGCCGGAAAGGATGTCAAGGCTGTGGCCTTAAACGATTTGAAGGAGCGTGTGAAGGACGATGAGAATGCTGTTGCAGTTTCAAAAGGGCGACATCGTCCGTCATCTCGGCCTGCTTGATTTACAGCGAACCATGCAGCGCGCGCTGCGTAGAAGCGGTTTGCCGATCGCGTATTCCAATGGCTTTAATCCGCATATTGTGATGTCGTTTGCTTCCGCATTGTCTTCGGGGATTCCCGGCGACGCGGAATTGCTGGATGTGTCGCTGAGTGGGGAAGCGACGGCGGAAGCTTGTATGGCGGCCATGAACCGCGTTCTGCCGCCAGCCTTGCAGGTTTCCCGCGTGCGGATGGTGGACGATCGTTTTCCGAAGGTCAGCGCGGCGCTGCGTCAGGCAGAATACAGAATTACGCTGACGGGCGGCGGGGCCTGTCTGGTCGCGATGGCAATTCCGACGTTTCTGGCCCAGGATGAAATCATGGCACTGCGCAAGACTAAACGTGCGGAGACGATGGTCAATATTCGCCCGATGATTCATGCGCTGACAGCGCAGACGGACAAGGAAAAGAATGCGGCGGTGTTGACGGCGCGCGTTTCCTTCGTTGAAGCCGCGACGCTCAAGCCAGATTTGCTGGTAGAGTCGCTGTGTACTTTTGCAGAGGCACGACCGGAGCGGTGTGAAATTCGCCGCACCTGTCTGCTTGGAGAGAAGGACGGACAAGCCGTTCCGCTGATTGATCTGTAAGAGATGAAAAGAGAACTGATTGTCGATTGTAAGTCGGGCGGAACGCGCGCGGCGGTGCTGGAAGATGGCGAATTGGTCGAGCTTCATCTGGAGAGCGGTGCACCGGACGGGCAGACGGAAACGCTCTATTACGGACGCGTACAGGCAGTTCGGCCTTCCGTACATGCGGCGTTTGTGGAAATCGGGCAGGAACTCAACGCTTTTTTGCCGCTGGAAGAGGGCATGAAGATTAAAGGCGGCGACATGCTTATCGTACAGGGCGTGGCGAAGCAGACGACGCAGAGCAAAGGGCTCCGCGTCAGCACGCGAGTTAACCTGACGGGGCAGACGTTGGTGCTCATTCCCGGCGAAACGGGCGTTCATATTTCAAAAAAAGTAAAAAATCCGGCGACGCGTGCGCGTCTTTCGGAAATTGGAAGGGAAATCTGCCCACAGGATTGCGCGATTATCATTCGGACGGCTTCCGAGCATGTAACGGTTGAGCAGCTTCGGGATGAAGCGAAGGCGTTGCTGAAAATGTGGGAGACAGCTTGCCTGAGGGCGAAAGGAATGGCGAAGCCGGGCAGTTTGCTTGAACCGGAACCGTTGACCGCACGGTTGATGCGCGATATGGCGCGAGATCTGGAACGCGTTGTCGTCAATGATTTGGCAAACTATGAAACGCTTTGCCGGATTCAGCAGGAAGGTCGATTGTCGAAGGAAACGCGCGTGGAATATGCCGACGAGCGGAAGACGTTGCTGTTTGATGCGTTTAATCTTGAAACGGCGATTGATAAAGCGCTAAAAAAGCGCGTGTGGCTGCCATGCGGCGGTTATCTTATCTTTGATTTTGCCGAGGCGCTGACCGTGATCGACGTCAATTCAGGCAAGATGGTGACGGGCAAAAATGTGGAGGAAACCGCGCTCCGCGTTAACTTGGAAGCCGTAAGAGAGATTGCACGGCAACTGAGACTGCGCGACGTTGGCGGCATTGTTATTGTTGATTTGATCGATATGGAGACAGATCAAAGCAGGCGGGCGGTGCTTTCCGCCTTCAAAGAAGCGGTGAAAACAGACCGCATGCCCGTGAAAATTGAGGGGATTACGCGGCTGGGGCTGCTTGAAATAACAAGAAAACGGAAGGGCGAACAGCTTCGCCGCGCACTGAGAACAACGTGCAGCGTCTGCTCCGGTTCAGGCGAATTGCTCAGCGAAGACGAAATCGCCAGGCGGGCATATCGACAGGCACGGCGTATGGCGTTGGCTGGTCAGTGCGGGCCGTTTGTGGTCTGCCTTTCGGATAAATCGGCCAAGCTGCTGGAAGCGATGCCGCAGCCGGAAAACTGTCCCCAGATCTATGCGCTTGCCTCAGGCGGTTATCGGGAAAAATTCAGTGTGATGCAGCCGGGAGAGGGAGAACTGCCCGAACAGGCGGTCGCGCTTCAAACGAAACAAACAACTCAACAGTGAAAGAATAAAGGGAATCAGACATGAAAAGAACGCAGGCTATCGAACTCCCGCAAGAGGAAATTGCAAAGCAGAAGGAATGGATGGCGGAATTTGCCGCACTGGAGGACAGACCGCGCACCTATTGTGTGGTGACATACGGCTGCCAGATGAACGCGCATGACAGCGAAACGCTGGAAGGCATGCTGGCTGAGATGGGCATGACGCCCGCCTCCACGCGAGAAGAAGCGGATTTCGTTATCTTCAATACCTGTTGTGTTCGCGATAATGCCCAGCGCCGCGCGCTTGGCAATGTGGTTTGGCTCAAAGAACTTAAAAAGACGCGCCCAGAATTGATGGTCGGCGTTTGCGGCTGCATGATGCAGCAGCCGGGTATGGGCGAACAGATTTTGAAGCAGTATCCGTTCGTCGATCTGGCTTTCGGCACGCATAACCTGTATCGGTTTGCGCAGCTGATGCTCAAGGCTGTTCAGTCCCGCCGCCGCGTGGTCGAAGTCATTCAGGACGACGAAGGGAGTATTCCGGAGGATCTGCCCGTCCGCCGCAGCAGCCCCTATCACGCGTATATCACCATCATGTACGGCTGCAACAATTTCTGCTCGTACTGCATTGTGCCGTATGTCCGCGGCCGCGAGCGTTCCCGCGCGTCGGCACGCATCATCGAGGAAGCCCGCGAACTGAAAGCCGAAGGCGTGAAAGAAATCATGCTGCTGGGGCAGAACGTCAATTCTTATGGTTTGGATATGGAGGGCGAACTGAGCTTTGCGCAGCTGCTGGCTGAACTGGACAAGGTGGGGATTGAGCGCATTCGCTTCATGACTTCTCATCCGAAGGATATTTCCGATGAGCTGATTGACGTGATGGCGGCAAGCAAACATATCTGCCATGCGCTGCATCTGCCTGTTCAGCACGGCAGCAATCGGATTCTCCAATCGATGAATCGCCGCTATACGCGCGAAAAATATTTGGAGCGCGTAGAAGCAATTCGCGCAAAAGTGCCGGATATCAGCCTGACGACCGATCTCATTGTCGGTTATCCGGGCGAAACCGAGGAAGAATTTGAAGAAACCTGCTCGTTGGTGGAGCGGGTCGGCTATGACAGCGCATTCACCTTCATCTATTCGCCTCGTGTGGGGACACGCGCGGCGGATATGCCAGATCAGATTCCGGAGTCGGTTTCTTCTCGCAGAATCCAAAAACTGATAGCGCTGCAAAAGGAAATTACACATAAGCGTTATGCAAAATATATCGGCCAGGTGCACAACGTGCTGGTGGAGGAAGCATCCCGACGGGATGAAAACCAGATGGCCGGCAAAAATGAATACAACATCACCGTCAATTTTCCGGGCGACAAGAGCCTTGTCGGGCAGATTGTCAAAGTGAGAATCACATCCGCCGGAGAAAGCACGCTGCGCGGCGAACGCGTGGATTAAGTGGCGGCGTAAGCCGCGAAAGGAGAATATGATGAGCAAAGTGACGGACTGCGCCCGCGAACTTGGGCAGGCGATTGTCGATTCCGAAGAATACAAGACTATGCAAATGGCGGAAAAGACCGCGATGAGCGACCCTGCCGTGGCGGCCGCAATGAGCCGCTATCTGGAGGCAAAGGACAACATGCACGCTGCGATGAGCACGGGCGACGCGGACCAGATTGCGCATTTCAGCCAGGAGATGGACGATGTGCAGCAGGCACTCAATGCGATGCCTGCCGTAGATGCCATGACGACTGCGCGCCAGAATTTTTCCGAATTGATGAATCAGGTCAACCATGTGCTTGAATTTATGATTACGGGCGAAGTGGAACAGGGCGGCGGATGCACGGGCAACTGTGCTTCCTGCGGCGGCTGCCACTGAGCAAAAGGACGAAAGAAAAGGCTGACGGAGGCACATAGATGGCAAACATGACCCCGATGATGCGCCAGTATTTGGAAATGAAGGATAAATATCCGGGGATGATTCTCTTTTTCCGGCTGGGCGATTTCTATGAGATGTTTTTCGACGACGCCAAGCTGGTTTCAAGAGAGCTGGAACTGACGCTCACCGGGAAAAGCTGTGGTTTGGAAGAGCGTGCACCGATGTGCGGCGTGCCCTTTCACAGCGCGGAAACCTATATCAATCGGCTGATTGAAAAGGGCTATAAGGTTGCAATCTGCGAACAGATGGAAGATCCGGCGACAGCCAAAGGACTGGTCAAGCGCGATGTCATCCGCGTGGTGACGCCGGGCACGGTGATCGAACAATCCATGCTGGACGAATGCAGAAACAACTATATCCTGTCCGTCTGCATGGATGGAGAGCATGCGGGTTTGGCGTTTGCAGATGTTTCAACGGGTGAGTTTCATCTATATGAAATCGAAAAAGCTTCAACGAGGCTTCAAGATGAAATTGTGCGGATCATGCCCAAAGAGATTATTGCCAATGCATCACTCCCGGAGAACGCAACGACGCTGCACGTGGATGTTCAGGACGGGATGCGTTTTCAGCTGGCTCGTGCGCGCGCGGCGCTGTTGGAGCATTTTAAAGTGCAAAGCCTGGATACGTTCGGCATTGGCAGAATGAAGCTTGGCATTCGTGCGGCAGGCGCGTTGATGAAATATCTCGAAGAAACCCAGAAAAACGCGCTGGAACACATGACGGGGCTGGATGAGTATCACGACAAACGATACATGATGCTCGATCATACGGCGCGCCGCAATCTGGAATTGACGGAAACCATGCGATCCAGACAAAAGCAGGGATCTTTGCTGGGGATTCTGGATTACACCTGCACGGCGATGGGGGCGCGCACGTTGCGCGGCTTTATCGAACAGCCGCTGGCCGTCAAGCGTGAAATTGATGAGCGGCTGGAAGCGGTTCAGATGCTGGCACAGGCGGATATGACCGTGGACATGATTCGCGAAGCGCTGATGCAGGTTTATGATGTAGAGCGCCTGCTCAGCCGTATTGCATATAAATCCATCAATGCAAAAGACTGTCTGGCTCTTCGGGATTCGCTCTCTCATGTGCCGGAGATTCATGACGCACTGGCTTCTATCGCGCCGAATGGTATGCTGGGCTGCCTGCTCGATCAACTGACTCCGCTTGACAATGTCGTAGAGAAGCTGACTCAGGCCATCGACCCGGATGCACCTGCGCTGATGAGCGAAGGCCACTATATCAAGAGCGGATATAACGCGGAACTGGATAAACTGCGCGAAGCTTCACGAAACGGCCATCAGTGGATTGCCGATTTGGAGGCCAAAGAGCGAGAGCTGACGGGCATCAAGAATCTCAAAATTCAATATAATCGCGTGTTCGGCTACTACATTGAAGTGACGAAGTCCAACTATGAGCAGGTGCCTTATCGCTACACAAGAAAGCAGACGCTGGCCAACTGTGAACGCTATATGACGCCGGAATTGCATGAAATTCAGGAAACCGTGCTCGGCGCACAGGAAAAGGCGGTTCGGCTGGAACAGGGGTTGTTTATCGAAATCCGAGAGTTCCTTTCCACGCAGATTCCGCGCATTCAGCATACGGCGGTGGGGCTCAAGACGCTCGACGCGCTGGTTTCGCTGGCGGTTGCTGCGGTGAAGAACCGCTATGTTCGGCCGGAAATTACGGAAGACGGTGTAATCGATATTGAGGATGGCCGTCATCCTGTGGTCGAGGCGGGCATGCACGGTGACGAACAGTTTGTGCCCAACAGTACGCTGCTCGACGATAAAGATAACCGCATGCTCATCATTACTGGCCCGAACATGGCGGGCAAGAGCACCTATATGCGTCAGGTGGCGCTTATCACGCTGATGGCGCATATGGGTAGTTTTGTTCCGGCGGAAAGCGCTAAAATCGGAATTGTGGATCGCATTTTTACTCGTGTCGGCGCATCCGACGATTTGGCGAGCGGCCAATCTACGTTTATGGTGGAAATGAACGAGATGGCGCACATTCTGCGGAGCGCAACATCTAAATCGCTGATTGTACTCGATGAAATCGGACGTGGAACGAGTACGTTTGACGGCTTGAGCATCGCGTGGGCAGTTGTGGAATACCTGGTGGACAAAAAGAAAATCGGCGCAAAGACGCTGTTTGCGACGCACTACCATGAATTGAGCGAATTGGAAGGCCGGCTGGGCGGTGTCGTCAACTACCGTATCAGCGTGAAGGAACACGGCGAGGATATTATCTTCCTGCGCAAAATTGAGCGTGGCGGCGCCGACAAGAGTTTCGGCATTCATGTGGCGCACTTGGCGGGCATGCCCAGACCCGTTATCATGCGCGCCCATGAGATTCTGGCAAGGCTAGAAACCAACGATGTAAGTCAGAGCACCATCGGACAGAACATTCTGGGCGAGGATGAAAAGAAACCCAAGCAGGTCAATCTGTTTGAAGCCCCTGCAATGGATTTGGTTGAAGAAATCCGTGCGCTGGATGTGATGAGCATGACGCCGATTGAGGCGCTTAATACGCTTTTCACGCTCAAAGAGAAGGCGCGCAAGGCATAAAACACGAGAGAAAGGAAAGCTGCCGTGGAAGACAGACCGATACTCAGGCTTGATCAGGAGCTGATTGGAAAAATCGCCGCAGGCGAGGTGGTGGAAAGCCCTGCTTCGGCGATTAAGGAACTGGTGGAAAACAGTTTGGACGCTGGCTCAACATGCGTTACCGTGGAAATTCGTGACGGCGGCATTGCCTATCTGCGTGTGACGGATAATGGACGCGGCATCCGCGCCCGCGACGTCCGCATGGCGTTTGAGCGCCACGCGACAAGCAAAATTACCAAATCGGATGATCTGTTTGCGCTTCATACGCTGGGGTTCCGCGGTGAGGCGCTGGCTTCGATTGCCGCCGTATCCAAGCTGACGCTGACGACGAAGAGCATCCACGAGGAAAGCGGAACACGTGCCGTCAACGAGGGTGGAGAAATCAAGGGGATAACGGAAGCGGCCAGCCCGCAGGGCACGACCATCGTGGCGCGCGAACTGTTTTACAACACGCCTGTCCGACTCAAATTTTTGAAAAAGCCGACGACGGAAGCCTCGAAGGTCGCTGAAGTAATTGCGCGCCTGATTCTGGCGCATCCGGACGTCTCCTTTCGTCTGATTCACAATGGGAAACAGATTTATGCCAGCTCCGGCAACGGGGATTTGCGCAGTGCGGTTTTCAGTTTGTATGGACGCGAAACCGCAAGCGCGATGATTCCCGTGAAATCGGAAGGTTCCGTATCGGTCAACGGATTGGTCGGCGTAGGACTGCAGGCGAGGTCGAACCGTGCGCGCCAGACATTTATCGTCAACGGGCGCACAATACGCAGCCAGGTTTTAACACAGGCGCTGGAGGATGGATGCCGTGAGCGCGTGACCATCGGGCATTACCCGATCTGCGTACTGAACATTGATATGCCGACGAACACGGTGGATGTTAACGTACATCCGAACAAGTTGGAAGTACGTTTCAGCGACGAGCATCTGGTTTATGAAAATGTGTGCGGCGCAGTTGCGGACAGTTTTTCTGTGTCACCGCTGAAAAGCGCGCCGCATATGACGCTGACGCGTGAAGTGCCGCAGACGACGCTTAATCCGAGCGTCGTTCAGGTTATCGACACGCAGACCGAATCGGGGATTGAACAGGCGAGGGAGCAGACCAAAACGGAAGCCCGGCAGCCTGTTATTAAAACAATCAACATCCAAATTAACCCGCCTAAACAAGAAGAATCTGTTCAACAGCAGACGGAGACGGACAAGCCTACGCCGCAGCAGCAGGCGGATTTTACGTCGTTTGTGACACAGTATTTTGGCGGCGCTGCTTTGCGGGAAAGCGTGGTTCCGGGACGACAGGAACCGCTTGGCTTCGCTAAATTGAATGACAGACTGGCAGAACAAAATGAGACAGCCGGGGAGGCAGAAGCGATTGAAACGCAAAGGGCAGAGAAAAAGCCGGAAGCAGTTCAGCAGGAGCTTTTGCCCAAGCAAGAGGTGAACACGCTGGGCGACGAGCTGAGCGGCTATTCGATGGTGGGCGTTGCGTTTGATACATACATCATTTTGCAAAATCAAAAACAACTGATTATGATTGACCAGCATGCGGCACACGAGCGCATTCTCTATGAAAAGCTGATGCGTGAAATCGATGCGGGCGTAGGTTCGCAGCTGCTGATGGTGGCGCAGGTGGTGCATGTTACGCCGCAGGATGCGGTGAAGATTGAAGCCTATCGGGAGGATATTCAGGCGGCGGGATTTGATATTGAACCTTTTGGCGACGATGCTTATCAGATTCGCGCTGTGCCAAACGTGCTGGGTGTGCCGCAGACAAAGAGCGCTTTTCTGGATATGGTGGATCGTCTGGGGGAACTTCGCGTGCTTTCAACTGCGCAGAAGCGGCGCGATGCGATTCTGCAAATGGCGTGCAAAAAAGCGGTTAAAGGCGGAGATAAGCTGACGATGGAAGAAATTAAGCCCTTGTTGGTAGATATGCTTCGCACGAACGCACCGCCGACCTGTCCGCACGGCCGCCCATTGGTTGTGGTATTGGAGCGTACAGAAATTGAGAAGAGATTCAAGCGGATTAACGATTAAATCGGGAGAGAAGATATGAAACCGATTGTATTGGCGCTTGTCGGGCCGACCGGCGTGGGCAAAACGCAGGTTTCGCTGGACATAGCGCGCGCGTTGAACGCGGAAATTCTTTCAATGGATTCCATGCAGGTTTATCGAGGAATGGATATCGGAACAGCGAAATCCACACTCGAAGAACGACAGAATATTGCACATTATATGATCGATATAGCTGATCCACATGCGTGTTTCACGGTGGCAGACTATCGAGAACAGGCATTTCCGGTGATCGACGACATTTTATCTCGCGGGAAAACGCCCATGCTGGTCGGCGGAACGGGACTTTATCTGGATGCAATTCGCTATGAGATGAAGCTGGGCGAAAATGGCGCAGATGAAACCATCCGATCACGTTTGCGGAAAATTGCGGACGAACCGGAAGGCCAGATTAAGCTGCACAAAATGCTTGAAACAGTTGATCCGCAAACTGCGCAGAAATTACATCCTAATGATATACGACGCGTTATGCGCGCGCTCGAAATCTATGAAACATCGGGCAAGACCAAGAGCGAACAGGCAAACGACGCGCGTCGGGAAGGACGATATCATGTGATGGTTTACGGCTTGTCTCAGCCGAGAGAAAAGATGTATGCGAGAATCAATGCACGTGTGGATGAGATGATGGCCGATGGGCTTGTGGAGGAAGTTAAAAGGCTGCTTGATCAGGGTGTCGAGCCCAATCGGGAGGGCGGCGCAATGCAGGCGATCGGTTATAAGGAGATCGTCGGTGCATTGCGCGGAGATATTTTCATGGAACGCGCCGTGGAGCTGATCAAGCAGAATTCCAGGAGATATGCTAAACGGCAGTGGACATGGTTTCGGCATGATCAAGCAACAAAGTGGTTTGATTATGCCGATTACCAGACAAAGAAAGCACTTGAAGCAGCACTTTTGAATGAAATGCAAAGCGACATGCAGGCGTATTCAAAAGAAAAATAAAAAAAGGCCGATGTTCAGAAATACGGTATTGGACGTCGGTCTGTTTTTGTGCGCAGGTATTCTATGAACGAAAAACAGGTGCAGGACATAGGATGATATCGACCCCAAAGGGATAAGGAGTGGAGAATATGAATCAATTATGCTGCTCCCAAGATATGTGCGGCAGACCGGAAAGATCGCCGTGCTGTGAAGGGGAATATATCATTGAGCGCGTCATCGGAAAAAACCGGCAGAAATGCTGTTATCAGGGCATTTTGCCCATTGAAAATAGCGGAACATTCTGCCCACCGTTATTTCTGAAAGAAATTGAAGTTATAGATATTGCGACGATATGCCCTGCTCAGCCATGCTCTTGTGGAACTCAGCAACTTCGACTGACGCTTCTGCTTCGGAGCATAGACGGCAGAGGATGTCGTTTTCAATCCTATGCAGAAGTTCAGATTGAGGTCTGTGAAGGGACAAACCGACCGACGGTATGTAAAACAAATGTACGACGTGGCGCAACGGTATGCATCAGACGCGCTCAGTTTTGTCCGCCGTCAGGTTTTGATGTGGAGCTGTTGATTGACGTTGAAACGATTATCAGCCGTGTGGAGATCATCGGGCAAGAAAGGCGCTGTCAATCTGTGTGTCCAACACTTCCGCTGTACCCGCCTGTGCCATGCTGCGGCAAGAAAAACGAACATTTGTGGGAATGAAACTGATAAAAAGAGCAAAAAGACTTGAATGCGCACGCAAAGTGATGTAGAATAGAATAATCGTTCACAATATAAAAAAGATGAAGGGGTAAAGAAACGTATGCAGATGCTGAAAGATGCCATTCTGGAGCGCGGTAAGGCGCTCAATCAGGATGTTCTGTTGGTGGATTCTTTTCTGAATCATCAGGTTGATGTTGCGCTGATGGAAGAAATCGGCGAGGAATTTGCAAAGTATTTCGCCGATCGAGGCATTACGCGCGTGGTGACGATTGAAAGTTCCGGCATTGCGCCTGCATCGTTTACGGCGCTTGCGCTTGGTCTGCCGTTGGTTATCATGAAAAAGCAGACTTCCCGCATTCTGAAAGGGGATCTGCTTCAGACAACTGTCCGCTCTTTCACAAAGGGCACGCAGTATGAACTGACGGTAAAGCGTGAGTTTTTGCCTGCCGGTGAAAAAATTCTGTTAATTGATGATTTTCTTGCCAGCGGAGAAGCGGCTTTCGGCGTTATTCATTTGGCACAGCAGGCGGGCGCAGAGGTCGCCGGAATTGGCATTGTTATTGAAAAGGCGTTTCAAAGTGGCCATCAACGGCTGGCAGACGAAGGCATGGACGTGTATTCGCTGGCACGCATTGCGTCTATGTCCGCAGATGCCATCACCTTTGCAGAATAACCAATCTTTGCGGTGGGCGACAGCCTTCCGCGTTTTATTTTTACCAAGAATCTGGAATTGGATGCACGCTTTTTCTGTGAAATCTGCTAAAAAAGCGAATTACAGATGCAACGAACAGCAGAATATGATATAATCAAAAGAAGGGGTATGAAAGACTGCGCTTTTGAAGAGTAAACAGCGATAACTTTGGGGAGGTTTTATATAATGACTCAATCTGTGCTTCCGCTGATTCTGGCATCCGGTTCGCCCAGACGGCGGGAACTTCTTGATTTGATGGGACTTGCATACACGGTGGAGACGCCGGATGTGGATGAGAGTTTTTCTGGAAAGCCGGCCGAAACGGTGATGGAAATTTCCCGCCGGAAAGCGGTTGCCGTTGCCGGACGACACGATGAAGCTATCATCATCGCGGCGGATACGCTCGTATTTGCGGATGGACCGCTCGGCAAGCCGCATATACCGGAACGCGCGAAAGAAATGCTTCAAAGTTTAGCCGGGAATTGGCATCATGTTTATACTGGTGTGACTGTTATCAATACGCGCAGCGGACGCATTCTTCGCAACGTTGAAAAAACGCGTGTACACATTGTTCCGATGACGGAAGAGGAGATCGACGCTTACGTGGCGACCGGAGAACCGCTTGACAAAGCGGGTGCTTATGCCATTCAGGGCATGGGCGGCATGTTTGTGGATCGTATTGATGGCTCATATTCCAACGTGGTTGGTCTGCCGATGGCCATGCTGCGCACAATGCTTGTACAAATCGGCGGTATGAGCGAGCGGGGAGTTGTTTAATGGCGGGTTTTCAGTTTGTTTCGCCGGATATTGCGGTGGATATCGGAACGGATAATACGCGTGTATATGTCAAGGAAAAAGGCATCGTCGTCAACGAGCCTTCTGTGGTAATTACACGCGGGGAAGGGCCGAAGAATATCGTTGCCGTTGGCGACAGCGCGGAGGAAATGATTGGCAGAGCGGGCGGAAACATTCGGATTATCCATCCGCTGCGCGACGGTGTGATTGTTGATTATGAAATGGCGCAGATCATGATCCACTATTTTGTCAGCAAAGCGATCGGAACGCGCCGCTTTGTACGCCCGCGCGTGGTTGTGACAATGCCGGGCGACGTCAGCAAAGTGGAACGCCGGGCAGTGATCAATACAATGGAAAAGATTGGCGCGCGTCAGATTTTCGTGGTTGAGCAGGCGTTTGCGGCCGCGCTTGGCACAGGATTGCCTGTGTATGAGCCGCAGGGCAGCTTTATTGTGGATATTGGCGGCGGAACGACAGAGGTTGCTTTGGTTTCAATGGGCGGCGTGGTATTGTCTCATTCTGTCAGAGTGGCAGGCAATAAGATCGATGAAGCGATTGCCGGCTTTTTGAAAAAGCAGCACGCCATTCTGGTTACGGATCGCGTTGCCGAGCAGATCAAGTTTGATTTGGCTGACGTCCGAAGCGAAAGGAAGATGGAACATATCGCTGTGGTGCGCGGACGCGACATTGCAACGGGTATGCCGTTGACTGTGGATGTAAATATGGCCAAAGTCAGTGAGGCGATTCGTGAACCGATTCAGGAGATTCTGGGCGCGATCAAGTGGGTGCTTGGCCGTATTCCGCCTGAACTTTGTGCAGATATTCTGCAAAATGGTATTTTTCTGACGGGTGGATCGGCTGCACTTCCGAATTTGGATACGATGATTGCGACGGAATTTGGCGTTCCGGTATCAGTTGCCAGAGATGCAGGCGAATGCACGACATTGGGCGCCGGATATATGGCGGATCATTTTGATATGTTGGGCGGAATAAGCGGAAAAGCTGAATAAAGCCCACTTGCAAGGGAAGGCAAGCGATGAAAAAAAAGCATCCTTTTTTGTATAATATTATTCGCAGATCGATTGTCGTAGTGCTGCTGGCCATGATGGCGCTTACAGCATATAATCAGTCCACCGGATCGCTCATTTCACCGGAAGGGCTGTTGGCGAAAATCATTACGCCGATTCAGGGGGTTGTATCGCAGGCTAGTCAGGCAATCTCCAATTATATGTATCGCGTGAAACTCAGAAGCAATATTGAATATGAGTACAACCAACTTAAAGCGCAAAACGACGAATTAACCTTACGCAGTATTCTATACGAAGAACTGGAACAGGAAAATACGCAGTTGCGTGCGTTGCTTGGCGAATATGAGTCGCGCTCGACCATGAACCCCGTGCTTGCACGCGTAATTGCCAGCGAAACGGGCAATTATTTTTCCACATTTACCATCAACAAAGGCAAAAATGACGGCGTGGATACGCAGATGGCCGTCATCACATCCGAAGGTCTGGTTGGCTATACCTACGAGGTATTTGACACCACGTCCAAAGTGATTACGATCATAGATGATCAGGCGAGCTTGGCCGCTTTGATTGAAAGCAGCCGCGACCAGGGCGCCGTTAAGGGTACGCTCGGAAGCACCGGAGAGCCGCTTTGCCGAATGTATTATCTTTCGGCGGACAGTGTTCCAAGACCCGGCGACCGGGTGATTACTTCCGGCGTGGGCGTTTCGTTTCCGAAAGGTCTGCTGATCGGCTATGTGCGCGAAAGCACGCGTGCGATTGAAGATAGCAAGCACTACATCGTGGTCGAACCTGCGGCGGATTTTGAACACATCGAAAACGTGCTCGTGCTGCGGTATTACGCCGACGTTGAAGCGATGCCGGATAACTATGACAATACGGAAGTGATCATTGCGCCGGTTGCAACTGCGAGACCGCAGGCTGTGATCGAGGAAGAACGTTTGACGAATTCCACGCCTGTTCCGTTGCCGGATGCGCCGGGCAAAGCGACACCGACCCCTGAGCCGGAAGCGCTGGATATCGTGATCGATGAAGAGGCAATGGGGGATTTGGCAGAGCGTATTGTGGAGGCAACGTCGACTCCGGCGCCGGAAACGACGGAGGAACCGATTGTCTATGATGATCCCGAAGTCGATGCGCCGTTCCCCGATGATTTGTAAAACGGACGACATGAGGTGAAGCGATGTCAAGAGCAATACGGATTGTCGTTACGGTCTTTCTGGCGTGCATCTGTCAGACGGATTTGGTAAAGTATATTCGGATAGCGGGAATTGCGCCGGATATGCTGACCGTTTTTCTGGTGCTGCTGACGGGCTACACCGGCGCATATGGAGGGTTTTGCGCCGGAAGCCTGTTAGCGATGCTGTATGACGCCAGCGTCGGCTATGTGCTCGCTATCAATTTGGTTTGCTACGCATTCATTGGCTGGGCGGCTCCGATGCTGCGCAGCGCGATGAATAAAAAGCTGAGTAAAGTTAAACACAAAAGCTATCTGGAATTGATGCTCATCTGTTTTTTCCTGACGCTGATGAGAGAAATTGTTTATATCGGCTATTTGTTCCTCATTGGCGCAGAACAGAGCGTTGTGACGATCCTGCGCGCCCTGCTTTGCGCGGCATACAGCGCGGCGATGATCCTTCCGTGCTCGTTGATAACGGGCAAAGTGATGAGCATACATCCGTTTAAGCGGAAAAAGGATGAGGATTTGACGGAAGATATGGACGTGAAAAAGACCAAACGTTGATCACTTTCGGAGGTTTTGTGTTTCGTGAATAAAAAATATCTGGGCCGATATCGGACGATTGCCTGCATGGTGGCTGTGCTTTTCGGCGTGTTGATTACGCGGCTTTTTAACTTGCAGGTTGCGGGATACGAGGATAATCTGGACAGCGCAGAAAGCAAAAAGACCAAGATCATTACCAGCCAGGGATCTCGCGGAACAATTATGGACGTGAATTCGCTGACATTGGCATATGACAAGCAGATTTACAACGTACAATTTTATCGTGATCCCAATTACACGCCGACTGACATCGATGAAACAACGGGCAAAACGGTCAGTCAGTACAAGGTATATACGAACGCCATCATCAATGTGATCGATATTGTTGAGAAAAATGGCGGTACGCTCAATACATCGTTTTCCCTTGTTCAGGATGAAATGACGGGGCTTTGGGTTTTTACATGGAACAATAGCAATTATACGCAGGCGCAGCAGGATGCGCGCGAAAAAATGTGGCGCAGCAACTTCTATGTCAGCAGCACTACCGCGTATCCGCAGCAGGAATTATTTGAAAAGCTTTGCACCAAATACAGGATTCCTGACGAACTGAGTACCGAAAAGAAAATTCAGGTGCTCAGCGTATGGGAAACCATGCAGAACAATGCGTTCCTTTCTCAACCCATTACCATTGCCTCCAACGTCAGCTGGGAGACTGTTATCGAGATTGAGGCTAAAGCGCTGACAATGGAGGGCATCAGCGTTTCGGTGAGCACGCAGCGCGTGTATCCCAACGGTACACTGGCATGCCATGTTATCGGTTATATCGGTAAAATTCAGAATTACGACACGTACTACGCTTCTTATAAGGATAAGGGATATGCGCTGTCGGACTTGATTGGCCTTGACGGCGTGGAAAAGACAATGGAGGATTGGCTTTCTCCATGCACGACGCAGCGCGTGGGTAAACGCGTTGTGGAAATTGATCGATACGGCGCAGTCAGCCGAACGCTTTCTTCGACGGAAGCGACGGATGGCAACAACATCAAGCTGACGATTGATTCCAACCTCCAGCGTATTGCGGAAAGCGCGCTGGAAGAGAATATCAATTATATCCGAGATCGGCAGGAAATTCTGCTCAACAGCGACACCTGGCTGGATACGAATAAAGCGGAACTCCAGGGTACGACGCGCGACTTTGAAACCAATCCGATTGAGCTGGCGGAAAAAGGCGCTGTGGTTGTCATCGATATGGAGGGGCGCGTGTTGGCGCTGGCGAGCTATCCGCCGTACGACCCGAATGCGTTCATTGTGGGCGGCGAAGCGGCGGCCAACATTCTGCTCGATTCACGCAACCCGCTGGTCAACTACGCTATCGGTTCGCGCGATACGCCGGGTTCTATTTTCAAGATGGTTACAGCTACTGCCGGTCTGCTGAATGGTCAACTTACGCTGTCTGAACGGATCAGCGACGGCGGCCGGTTTGACAAATATGACAAAACGAATCCGCCGCGCTGCTGGCTGAATCCGAAGAGATTGAGCCAACACGCCGAGCAGACGGTTGTCGAGGGTATTACGCATTCCTGTAACTATTTCTTCTATACGGTTGGCTCGCGGCTGTATGAGAATACGGATGATCAGCTTTATAAGACGGCGGCGCTTTATGGCTTGACGACGAAAACCGGCATCGACCTGCCGGGCGAGCTTCAGGGTTATGTAGCCAGCCAGACAACGTTGTATGATAAAAATAAAGCCATCAGTGCAGCTGAGCAGTCTACATGGAGACCTTCGATTGTTTTTAACAATATCAAAAAGCACCTTGTCGATGTCGGCGAACAGTACAATATGACGTTCGACGAGGAAAAACTGAACAAATGCGTTAAGCGGCTGATGGATATGGCTGTTGACTACAACCAGAATGACTGGCTGCCGGAAATCCGAACTATCCTGATGGAAGAGCTGGATATGCCGCGCGAACTCGTTTATTTGCAGATTGTAGCCGGTGATACGTACATCATGCTGAACGAAATTAAGTGGGGCGGTTCGGAAGCGATCATGGCGGCGGTTGGCCAGTCGATCACCACGGTGACGCCGGTTGCAATGGCGCGCTATGTGGCGGCTGTTGCGAATGGCGGCAAGGTTTATGACCTGCGGCTGATCGACTCCATTATTTCACCGGATGGCGAAGTGCTCAGCGAGAGCACGCCGATTCTGGCATCCGAAATCGAAGGCGACGGGGTTCAGGAATATCTGGCGGCGCTGCGGCAAGGCATGAGCGACGTTACCAAAGATGAAGGTACTGCAGGTTCGTTCTTCAAAGGCGAATATGCCGATGTCGGCGAGAAGATGGGCGCTAAGACAGGTACGGCGGAAAAGACGAGCATCGACCTGGAGAATAACGCGTGGATGGTGGCCTTTGCACCATATGATGATCCGCAGATCGCTGTATGCGTATATATCCCGCACGGATACAGCGGATCGTACTGCTCTATCACAATTCGTGAAGTTTTGAACTACTATCTGGAACACATGGACTTGGACAGCGAGGATATCATGCCGCCTTCCAATGCGCTGGCGTATTGATATCGGAGAGGGACAATGGCGAAAATTTTTGCTGTGTGTTCAGGCTGCGGCGGCGTCGGCAAAACGACGGTTGCGCTTTCTTTGGCAGTCAGCGCTGCAAAACGGGGCAAGCGCACGATTCTGCTTGACGCCTCAGGAGTAAGCCGGGCATGCGATTTGGCGTTGGGGCTTGAGAACATTGTTGTGCTTGATATGGCGGATGTGGCTAATCGACAGGCAGGAATTGAAGCGGCGCTGTATAAAGCGCCGAGATATGAAAATCTGCGTTTTGCCTGTGCATCGCTGTATGACGATGTGTCGATAATGGAACTGACGAGCACGCTGTTGGCGCTTCATTCGCTTTGTGATGTGCTGGTGATTGATTGTCAGACGGGACATTTTGCGCTCGGACGGGAGTTGCTTGGGCGAGAAGATGTGCGTCTTATTGTAACGCGTCCGGATGACGTGTCAATCCGGGCGAGCGAGCGCATGATGATGAAGGATAGAAGCGGCTTGGAGGAAAGAATGCTGGTTGTCAATCGGGCTTCGGCGTTGTACGTTCGCAAAAAAATGCAGTATGACGCAAAAACGGTTGAAATGACGCTGGATTGTCCGCTGGCCGGATGTATTCCGGAGGATGATTCCGTGGCAGCCTGTTCGCAGAAAGGACGCATTGCACTCGAATGTGACGGCCCCGCACGCAGAGCGCTCGCCCAGTTGACGGACATCCTGTTGGGCGAAGTATAAACAAGGAGACAAAGCATGTTCTTTTCGGAAAACAACAGGTTATCCAGGCCGCATTTTGACTGGCCGCTGCTGGTCGCGAGCTATATGCTGGCGCTTTATGGCGTGCTGGCTATCACGATTGCGAACTTCGATCCGTCGCTTGGTTCGGACCGTTCGCTTCAGGATCTGGTTATGGATGCCAATAACGGTCGTCTTCAGCTGCTTTGGGTTGTAGTGAGCATGGTTGCCGTGGCTGTTATCGTCAATATTAACTATACGATCATCGGTAAGTTATGGCCGGTTATCTATTTTATTGACGTACTGCTACTGGGGCTGGTGCTTACGACCTCCAAAATCAACGGCGTCAGCGGCTGGTTTCAATTCCTTGACCGTACCTTTCAGCCGTCCGAGTTGGCAAAATTGGCGTTGATCATCACATTATCTAAAGCTTTAACGCGCCATCCGGATAAGCCGATTCCTAATTTCAGATACTTCATCTATATTTGTATCCATTTTGGTATTCCGGCGCTGCTGATTGCCGCACAACCTGATATTGGTACATTGATGGTATTTTGCGTTATCTTCGTAGCGCTGCTGTTTGTTTCCGGTTTTGAACTGCGTTGGATGTTTCTGCTGGGCGGTATTGTTGCGGCGGGGCTTACGCCGATCATCTTCTATCTGGCTTCAACGAATAACTTCCGCTGGCTGCGTCTGGTTGCGTTTATGAATCCGGAATCCGACCCGACGGGTAGCAGCTACCAGATCGTCAATTCAAAGATCACAATCGGGTCAGGCGGACTGTATGGAAAAGGAGCATGGTCAGAGGGAACGCTGACGCATCTTAACTATGTACCGGAAAACCATACGGATTTTATCTTTTCAGTTGTGGGCGAGACGCTTGGCTTTGTTGGCGCGCTGGTGCTGCTCACGCTTTATGCCTTCGTGATTTATCGCATGCTTCTGCTTGCATTCCACACCAACGACAAATTTGGGCAGCTGATTATTGTCGGCGTGATGGCCATGCTGGTTTTCCATGTATATGAAAACATTGGCATGTGCATTGGCGTAATGCCGATTACGGGTATTCCGCTTCCGTTTATCAGCTATGGCGGAACAAATCTGGTTGTGAATATGGCAGGTGTGGGCTTGGTACTCAATGTCACCCAACATAAGAGTTCGATGGATTTAAAGAATAAGGTGGAATAGTTCTGGTTCAAAACCCCTCCGCATAGTGTTTGGCAGAAAAGTGAAGGAGGGAAAAGCGGCATGGACAACGGCGGTAAAAAAGTCGTCATGGCGCAAATGAGGCCGCGCGAGCGGCGGGAGTGGACAAAGGAAAAGCCGCATAAAAGGCGGCTGAAATGGGATAAGCGGCTGTTGAGAAGGTCTGTGCCTTTAGCGGCCGCTTTTTTCTGCCTTGGAATCGCTGCGGTTGCAACAGCTTTGTTTGGCGACGATGTACAGTCTGTCATGAGTCGTGTAACAGCGGGATTTGAGTACGATGAAACGCTCGGACGGCTGCAATTTGTCAGCAGCGTTTTGCCGGAAAGCACGATGGTCTTTCTGACAGGAAACGATGACGAGCAGACGTGCACGGCAATTTTGCCGGCAGAAGTGATTACAGTGCATGCCTGGAGAAAGGATGAGCCATGGATTGAATACGAAGGAGACGGAGAAATCAGTAGCTGCATGAGCGGTGAAGTGATGAATACCGTGAAAAACCGTCAAAATGAATACACCGTGCGTATTCTGCATGCGGATGGATATGAATCAGTTTACAGCGGGTTAAGCGCTGTACGGGTGGAAGAAGGAGAATATGTTCATGCCGGATCGGCAGTCGGGACAGTGGCGGGCACAGCTGCATTTGAATTGAGGAAAGACGGGTTGTCTGTAATGCCGGTGTTCGCAAATTGAAGCTGAAAGTACAGCCGCTGTTTTTTCTCTATTTTCTGACTATTGCTGTCTTTTCATCCGTATGGGCATGCGGAGCTGCGTTGTTGGCGCTTTTGATTCATGAGGCGGCGCATCTTGCCGTCGGACATAGCATGGGTGAAAGAATCGAAAGCATTGAACTTACACCGTTTGGCGGCATAATCCATTATTCAGCCGGCGCAAGCCCACATAAAGGCGTAAAAGGCGTAGCGGTTGCCGCTGCGGGACCGCTGGCCAATTACGCGCTGATTGGATTGATGTCCTTCCCGGAAATGCAGCTTTTTTTGCCTTATTATTTTATCAGACAAGCGATTTTGATGAATGCGGGAATGATGTTCCTCAATCTTCTTCCTGTTTTGCCGCTGGATGGCGGGCGGATTGTGTTTTACATTGGATATTATGTACTTCCGGTTGGGGTACTGACATCGATGCTCTCGTTTGGCGGTATGGCGGTTGGTATAATCATGACGGGACTTTCGCTGTATGGCACGATAGAATTTGGAAAGATCAATTTGTCACTGCTTCTGGTTGGCGGTTATTTGGCGGTTTATGCTTACCGGAATAGAGGAATCATGCTTTCTGAAAATATGTATACGCTTTTACAGGAAAGGCAGGAGAACGGGAAAACCCCAACCGCTGTTCGAGTATACAGGGTAGACGGGAAAACCGAACTTTTGGCGCTAGTCGGCACTTTAGCAAACAATGAGGCAGTCGTTTTTCGTGTCGGAAATATCTGGCTGGACGACAGACAGGTTATTTCCGCTTTGCTGCATGATCCCAATATGACGGTTGAGGAAGCGTTGAAGAAAACAAATAACTCTGATGAAAATTATGGGAATGACTTGAAACATACCACGCTGTGCGATACAATAATACATGAAAATGTAGAGAAGTGAGAGGGTTTTACTTTGGACGATATACAGAAAGAGGCTGTTCATCCGCTTGAGGCGATGGGCATCAGCGGGGAAGTTGTACAGGCATTTAACTGGATGGGCTTTCATAATCTGACGGCGATTCAGGAAAAGTGCATTCCGCTGATGATGGATGGACATGATATCATCGCTATTGCACCGACAGGAACAGGCAAAACGCTTGGATTTGGCATACCCATGCTGGAATATGTTAATTTGGATGACAGCAGCGTACAGGAAGTTGTGCTTGCGCCTACGCGCGAGTTGGCGCAGCAGATAGCCGACGAGTTGACTAATCTGGCGCATTTTATCAAAGGGGTGAAAATTGCCGTCATTTACGGCGGTCAGCCGTTTGGAAAGCAAATGAGTGCGCTGAATCGCAAACCGCAAGTGCTGGTGGCAACACCGGGACGTCTGCTTGACCATATGCAGCGCGGCAATATTCGCCTCGGAACGGTGCATACGATGGTGCTCGACGAAGCGGATGAGATGTTGAAGATGGGCTTTGTGCAGGATGTTGAAAAAATCATCGAGAGCGCCGATCCGAATCGTCAGCTGGTGATGTTTAGCGCGACGACCAATCAGGATGTATTGACGGTTTCGTGGAAATACCAGCATGACCCGATTGAAATTGTTGTTCAGGCTCAGGCAGAGAATAAACCGAATATCACACAGTATATTGTAGAGTCCGATCAGAAGCAGAAATACGAGCATTTGCTGTATTTGCTGGACTCGGATCAGTATAAACGCGTGATGATCTTCTGCAACACAAAAGATATGACGGCACGCCTTTGCGAACGGCTGAAAAAAGCTGGATACAATGCCGAATGCCTGCATGGCGACGTGCGCCAATCTCTGCGAGACAAGGTAATGTCCGGATTCAGGAAGGGTGAATTTGAAATCCTTGTGGCGACGGATGTTGCGGCGCGCGGCATTGACGTAGACGACGTAGAAGCGGTGTTCAACTATGATCTGCCGGATAAGCAGGAGTTTTATGTTCATCGGATCGGACGAACGGGGCGCGCAAAACGCGCGGGCGTGAGCTTTTCTTTTGTCAGTTTCAGAGACAGTATTCGTATGGATGAAATTCTTAAGTATATTGACAGCAAGCCGATTTCGCTTGTTTTTGATGAGTTTGGAACACTCTGCTATAAGGAAAGTGGGGAACCGTTTCTCGAAAACGCATAAACGATTGGCATCAGCGGTAAAAGGAAAAGCCGCTGATGCCGCTTTTTCTGAGTACTGAAAGAAACTCTCCTTCGGAAATGGGCGATGAGAGCAGGAGGAGAAGCCTGGTATTTTTTCCATCAATACGACGAATTTGCGGCAGGTTTTCCAGCAGGGCGCGTGCACGCTCGCACGTTTCGGCACAACCGTAAAGCTGAAGAAACAGACTGAACGCCATATTTTCATCTCCAAACTACGATAAAATTTCGGGGAAACCATTGCATATTGTCTTTTTTTATGATATTCTTATATGCAGATATGAGCTTCGGTTTGTATCGTATGACGAAAGCGAGGGTTTTAACCATGGATGATATGGAAAAGATGGAGAATGATAACATCATCGTTCTGACTGATGAAGACGGTATTGATGTAGAATTTGAATTCTGCGCGTCCATCGAATATGAAGGCAATGAATACGTTGTGTTGCTTCCGACTGATGATGACGACGGTGAAGTCGTGATTCTTCAGGTGATGGAAGACGAGGAATCGGACGACGAAGACGAAGTGACTTATGTCGGTGTGGATGACGAAGAGGTGCTTCAGAAGGTGTTTGACATCTTTAAGGAACAGGCCGGCGATGAGTTTGACTTTGACGAATAAGATTTCTGAACCATAAACTAAACAGAAGGGGAGCGCGTCTGTTACAGGCAAGCTCCCCTTTAAAATTTACGAATCAGACTAACGACTTTACCCAGAATCATAACTGTTGGCACGATGATGGGTTCCATGGTATCGTTTTCCGGTTGCAGGCGGATATGACCGTTTTCTTTGTAAAAGCGTTTGACGGTGGCTTCATCCTCAATCAGCGCGACGACAATTTCACCATTGTTAGCATCCGGCTGCTTATGCACAACGATGTAATCGTCGTTCATAATACCAGCCTGAATCATGCTTTCACCACGCACACGAAGGATAAAAACATCCCCGTGTCCGACTATGTCCTCTGGCAATGTCAAAGTCTCTTCCACGTTTTCTTCTGCAAGAATTGGCGTTCCGGCCGCTACACGACCGATGACGGGAATTTCGCGAAGCATCACATTTTCAGCCGGGGGAAGCGAAGAGAAGGAAAGCCCCATTGCACGGGGCTTCATGGCGTCGCGATGAAGAAGCCCCTTTTTTTCAAGGCGTATTAAATGACCGTGCACAGTCGAGGTGGATTTCAGCCCGACAGCTTCACCGATTTCACGAACGGAAGGCGCATATCCGCGCGTTTTGATTTCCTGCTCGATATAAGCCAGAATACGCGTCTGCATGTCGCCACGCTGTTTTTGAACGGTCATTCCGTGCACACAACCTTTCGTTGCAAAACTTTTCATCATTATACCACATTCGATTCGGTGAAGGCAAGCGCAGTCAAACGTATGTTCGCATTTTTGCTAAAGATCATGCTTGATCGAAACTTAAATCGGTGATATAATGAGCAGACAAGAACGCAAGGGGACAGGAGAATGGAGACAAAACGCTGTGTTTTATATGATCGAGATTGCATAGAGTGCGGAGAGTGCAACATGTGTGACCTTGATCCGAATAAGATTTGCGATAACTGTGGAAAGTGCATCGGGCTGGATCATACCGATAAAAGTCCGGAATACCGGGCGATTAAAGTGGATGGCATCATCGATGAGACGATGGATCCGAACGACTATCTTTACGACGAAGAGACGCTGGATGATCCCGAAGAAGAGGATGATCTTTTCGGCGATGATCTGTTTCCGTTTGTGCGCGGTAATCAAAAATAATAAGTAAAAAAAGTCGGATGGATGCGATGATAAACTTCGCAAAACATTCGACTTTTTGTTTTTTAATGAATCAGATCCATCTTTCAGGGCTTCGGCAAATTAGCATGCACAGGCTCTTCACGCAGAACAGTTTTTTGCGCAGCAATGCGACGGTGATCCTCAGCGATGGCTGCGTAATGTTTGCGCGTTGTGTTGACATCTGAGTGGCCAAGCACATCGGCAACCAGATAAATGTCGCCTGTTTCACGGTACAGATTGGTGCCGAATGTGCTTCTGAGCTTGTGTGGACTGATTTTTTTCTTCAATGGAGCAGCAATGGCAGCATATTTTTTGACCATGTTTTCGACAGCGCGCTGTGTGATGCGCCGACGCTGAATCGAAAGAAAAAAAGCATTTTCATGGCCGGGCAAAGCTTCGACTTCTTTGCGCTCAACCAGATACGCTTTAAGCGCGTCTGCAACTTCATCAGAAAGGTACAAAATGACCTCTTTGCCGCCTTTTCGGGTGACGACAAAGGCATTTTGTTCAAAGTCAAAATCATCAATGTTCAAGCCTACACATTCGCTGATGCGAATGCCCGTTCCAAGAAACAGCGAAAGCATGGCGACATCGCGTTTTTTCGTGATATTATGGTATTTTTGGCAACTCTTGGGCAAAGATTGCCCGCTTTCAGCGACATCCAGAATGCGGGCGACTTCATCCACATCCAGACGGATGATGGCATGCTCGTGAAGCTTGGGCAGCGGAACGAGCGAGGCGGTGTTGCTTTCAATCAACCCTTCGGCAAACAGGTATTTGTAAAACGCTCGCAGCGAGGCGTATTTGCGTTTGATGCCGTATTCGTGATTGGTCATTTCGCGAGAAGCGGTTTCACCATCCTCAAGTGTTTCGTTTTTGACGTAGAGCGTCAGATAGCGCGCATAGCGTTCCAAATCCTGCTTGGTAACCTGACTGATATCTGCCGCAGTGAATTCGGTGACGGGCTTGCCGCTAAATTTGGGCAGTTCGCTGGAGAGATATTGAAAAAAAAGTTTGAGATCATAGGCGTAGCTGAGTCGTGTCAGCACGCTAGTCTGCTGCTCAATAGCCATAAAATAATCCGAGCAGAAATCCGGTAGTTCATGTTGAAGTTCACGCAGGCGTTTCGTTCGGTCGAGTTGAGCCTGTGTATGGTAATCATTGGGCATAAACGTCATTCCTTTACCATAGACTTCGTAAAACCGGGGTTTTGCGAAGTCTTATAAACACTTCCCTATGATGAATCAGAAGCCGATTTTAATTGGAATTTTGTGTTTTAAGCATTGTTACGATGATCGCGTATTTGGCCGGTGGCCAACTCATCGCATCGGTTGTTCCACGGATTATCCGCATGGCCTTTTACTTTGATGATTGTAACCTTGTGCGGTTGCATGACGGTCAGCAGCCATTTCCAAAGATCTTGGTTTTCAACGGGTTTTTTAGAGGCAGTTTTCCAACCGTTGCGTTGCCAACCGTCAATCCAGTTCTGCTTAAACGCGTTAACCAGATATGCGGAATCCGAATACAGCGTTACGGCACAAGGCTGCTTGAGCGCCGTAAATCCCTGAACAGCAGCAAAAAGTTCCATGCGATTGTTGGTCGTATCCGGCATAAAACCCGAAATTTCTTTTTTGTGCTCACCAAACATGAGCACGGTTCCCCAGCCGCCGGGGCCTGGATTACCTGAGCAAGCCCCGTCGGTGTACATGATGATCTCTTTCACAAAAACCTCGTCGCTTAAATATAACTTTAGATCCCAAATGGATTTACTTCTTAGACATGCGCATGGTCTTTTCGACTGTCGCGCCGACGGCATCCATCACAGCTGCGCGCATGCCGCCTTTTTCAAGCGCATACATGCCTTCAATCGTTGTGCCGCCTGGCGAGCATACCGCGTCCTTTAATTTGCCAGGATGTTCACCGGTTTCAAGCACCATCCTGGCTGCGCCGACAAGTGTTTGAGCAGCCAGTTCATAAGCCAACGCACGCGGCACACCGTATCGCACGCCTCCGTCAGCCATGGCTTCGATAAAAGCATAGACAAATGCAGGGCCGCAGCCGCTGATGCCGTTTGCGGGCGTATAGACATGGTCTTCGACTACGGCGACTTTGCCAGCCGCAGCGAAAATGCGCTCTGTAAAAGCAAATTCTTCATCTGTACAGGTACAAAGGCTTGAAATCAGGCTCATGCCCTCGCCTACGGCAAGCGGTGTGTTGGGCATGACACGGACGAAACGCGCCGTTTCCGGAAGCGCGTCTTTGAGCATGTCAAACGTCCATCCGGCGACAATGGAGATGACGAATTTACCGACCAACATGTCGTGAATTTCACGAAGGACACCCGCTGCGTAAACGGGCTTAACGGCCAACAGAATGCAGTCCACTGATTCAGCCAGCGATACGTTATCCTGCATGATGTGAACGCCTTTTTGAGCCAATTCCGTGCTTTTTTCAGGGTGTTTGCGGCTGACATAAAGGCTGTCAGGCTCAAGTGCGTGTTGATTTAAGATGCCGTTTATGATGGCTGAACCCATGTTGCCTGCACCGATAAAACCGAGTTTCATGATTCATGCCTCCCGATTGCAATTCATTTTATAAACACAATCTATTGTAGCGAAAAAAGGCGGTTTCGTCAATTCGCAAAACGAACGAATACGCGCTTGATCAACTGAAAAACGCCACCCGCTTTGCCGGACGACGTTTCAAGAACAGAGTTTTTTACTTATTCAAGTCGCTGCGAATGATGTATACGACATCATGGGCCATGTCATCGCTGACCAAATCAAAGGAGGAATCGGAAACCAGCTGATTCTTGGTGTTTTCAAATACATCGAGTGCCTTCTGCACGTCGCCATTCAGCAGCGGCAACACGTTGGCACTGAGCGTCTGCTTCAGTTCATCCAGACCGTCTGCTAACTGCGTGGTGCCATCGCTCAGCTGAGAAGCGCCATCCGCCAGTTGCGAGCTGCCATTGTGGAGCGCAACAGCCCCCTGTGCAGCTTGGTTCACGCCGTCGGTGTAGCTGCTTAGGCCCGTGACGAACGTGTTGACGGAATCAAGCTGAGTTTTAAGAGAAGTCAGTGCTTCATATCCAGCCTTTGCAGGCGCAATAGCTTCTTCAAGCTGCTTCTGGACAGACTCATCGGCAACATTCTGTTCGACAAGCGCGTCAATTTGCTCTGCAACCGCGGCCTCAAGCTGGGCTTGAATTTCCTCGCCATTCATCAGCTGCTTGACGGCCGCGCTGATTTGCTGAGCCTGTTCATGTGTCACCTGCCCGGCAGCGACGGCCTTGCTGTAATCCTCAGCCGTCATGTTCAGGCCGCTCTGCGCCAGAACACCTTCAAGCACCTGAGCTTGCACAGACTGTGTCACGCTGTCACGCACGACCTTCTCCTGCTTCATGACTTCGGTTTTGACCTGTTCGCGCGCCGCAGCTTGAGCGGTTGCAAGCAGCGTTTCGGGGTCAAGCTGAGCGAGCGCTGCTTGCAACACATCGGCATAGTTTTCGCTTGTCAGTTCCGGCAGTGTGATGCCGACTGTATCCAGACCCGCCGCGGCAAGCTGCTGGTTGGCCGTGGCCAGAACTGCATCGAAGAGCTGTGCCGCACCCTGATTCAGTGCATCGTTGTTGGAGACCAGTGTCGTCAGACCGTTTTCGAGTTCAGAAACACCGTCGTCAAGGCTTTTTGCGCCGTCACTCAGAGACTTTGAACCGTCGTTCAGCGCTGCAACGCCGTCATACAGCGAGAACAAGGCAGTCAGACCGTCATGAAGTTTGCCTTCGCCTTCCGGCAGAGCCTCACCGTCACACAGCGCGGTCAGACCGATTTTCAGCTCGTCTACGGTATTACTCAAGCTGCCGATTTTTTCATCTGCTTCATCACAGAACCACTTGAGCGGTTCGGAGGTTGCGAACGTCATCATCCAGCTCAAATCCGCATGGTCAGCAGTTGCCGTCATGGTGAAATGTGTCGGAAGTTCGGCATCTTCGTCTAGGCCGGGCACAGCCCAGCCGACCAGAACTTTGTGATTGCCGTCACTCATCACAGAGCCGTTTTCAACGCTGATATCAGACAGGGTGTCTTCATCGATGGGCATGACGCTCAGCGCGAGATACGGCGTATTTTCGGCCATCAGGAAGCTGACGTCCATCGTCACAGTGCCCTGCGCATTTTTGATATCCTCGGCGGTTGCCTCCTTGCCGTCCAACATAAAGGTAACCTTCGGCAAAATGTTCGGACGCTTATCCGATGCGCCCTGATAAATGATGCTGCTTCCGTTCGCCTGCCAGGTCAGCGCTTCACCGTCCAACGTAAATGTTTCGTGACCGCCGACATTTTCAATCGCTGAGAGCATTGAACGATCGGAAAGCACATCCAGTGCATCGCCGTTTTCCAGATGTACATTATCCAGAAGCGTTTGGACCTCGCCGTCATGATTGACAACAACATAAACGCGTTCGTGCTTAGCCGTCTCGGCGCTGGCCGTGCAGCCGGTTGCGACACAAAGCGCTGTCAGCAGCGCTATCGCATGCTTTTTCATAGGGTTTTCATCCTTTCTTTACGAATTGGAAGCTTGCGCTTTCTTTTTCATGCCAAATGTTGTATGAACAATGAAACCGTCGCAGAGCAGAAGCATCGCGGGCAGCAGGAACAACACAACCGCCACAGAACACAGCGCGCCGCGCGCAATCAGGCTGCACATCGAAGAAATAATATCGATGTTGGAGTACAAGCCGACGCCGAAGGTTGAGGCGAAAAAGCTGACACCGCTGACCAGAATGGACTGCGCGGAAGCGGCAACCGCTTCACCGACAGCTTCTTTTTTGCTCTTTCCGACGCTTCTACCCTGCTTGTAGCGCGTCGTCATCAGAATTGCATAATCGACAGTTGCGCCGAGCTGAATGGTCGAAATCAGAATCGGACCGACGAACGGAAGCGTCGTGTCTGTGAAATATGGAATGCACAGGTTTAGCGCGATGGCCAGCTCAATCATAGCGACGAGCAGAATCGGCAGGGAGAACGACTTGAGCACCAACGCAATGATCACGAAGATTGCTGCGATGGAGATAGCGCTGACGACCTTAAAGTCTCGGTCGGTGCAGTTGATCAAATCCTTTGTGCAAGGGGCTTCGCCGATGAGCATGCCGCCTTTATCATACTTTTTAAGGATGGCATTCAGCTCGTCAATCTGTTGGTTGACCGCGTTGGAAGAAATCACATAGGACGAAGAAATCAGCATCATCTGATAGCGCTCACCCTTGAGCAGGTTTGTCACATCGGACGGCAGAATGCTTTCGGGAACATTGCGGCCCAGCAGGCTGTCCAGCGACAACACGTTCTGTACGCCATCTACCTGATTGAATTCTTCCGTCATCGCAATAACGTCTTTCTGCGGTATGTCGGAATCAATCAAAACCAGGTGATTCGTGGATACGTCAAATGTCTCGGAAAGCTTTTCATTTGCCTGAACGGAAAGAAGATCTTCCGGCAGACAGGAACTCATGTCATAGTAAACGTTTACGTGATTGTAGCCGTAGAACGCCGGAATGCACAGCACGACAGCCAATACGCAAAGCACTTTATAATGCTTGACAATAAAGCGGCTGATGTTTGCGACACTCGGCAGGAGCGGTTTATGCGAAGTCTTGGTAATCAGACCATCCATCATGCGGATGACACACGGCAGCAGCGTTATCGTACCCAGCACGCCGAGAATAACGCCTTTGCTCATAACAACGCCGAGGTCACGGCCAAGGGTGAAGCTCATGAAGCAGATGGCAATGAAACCGGCGACAGTCGTCAGGCTGCTGCCGATGATTGAGCTGAACGTTTGCACAATCGCAGCGGTCATCGCTTCGTCTCGATCACTGCAAAGGCTCTTTTGCTCTTTGTAGCTGTGCCAGAGGAAAATGGAATAATCCAGCGTCACAGCGAGCTGAAGCACGGCAGCGACAGCTTTTGTGATGTAGGAAATCTCACCCATAAAGTAGTTGCTGCCCATGTTCCAGAGCATGGAAACGCCGATGCAGCAGAGGAAAATCAATGGAAGCAGGAATGAGTCCATCGTCAGCATCAGCACGATGCAGCAGAGTGCAACAGCGATGGCGACGTAAATACCTTCCTGCTCTTCTACCAGCTCTTTGGTATCTGTGACCACGGCAGACAGACCGGAAACGAAGCACTTTTCCCCTGCTGCCTTGCGAATATCGGCAATGGCTTCCATCGTGCCCTCTGCCGAAGAAGTCTCGTCGAAGAAAACTGCAAAGATGCGATCCTCGCCGTTTTCAAAACGTTCGCGCAAATCATCCGGCAAAATCGCAGAAGGAATTGAACCATTTAACGCGGAAGCGTAGCCAATGACCGTATCAACGTGAGGGATCTGACGAATGGTTTCTTCCAGATCCGCCTGATCCACTTCGCTGAGTCCCTCAGTGATACAAAGTGAAAAAGCGCCTTTGCCGAAATCTTCCATCAGGATGTTTTGTCCCTTGATGGTATCCAGATCCTCTGGCAGATAATACAGAAGGTCATATTTGACCCGGGTGGCCGCCATGCCGAATATCGACGGGATCATCAAAGCCAAACAGATGATGACCACGATTACCCGGTGTTTGACCATCCACCTTGCAAATCGGTTCACAAGAGTTCCTCCTTTTTGAATTTCGCTTGCTTATTAAACACTATGTTGACTTTATCAACGAACGATAGTATAATGTGATTGATGATAAAAATCAATAAACAGATTTTCAAAGTCAGTTCGGCTATCAGACAAAAACTAAAAAAACGATAAAAAATGAACACAAAATCAAGATGTGTTGAGAAAAAAGAGGCGATTAAAGATTATGAAAGACATGAAGCAGGAAACCGGAACGGAAAAGAAAGAAGATCGTCGGGTTCGCCGAACCAAAAAGCTGCTCAGTCAAGGGCTGATTGAGTTAATGCAGCAAAAACAAGTGAAAGACATTACTGTGCGCGAACTGGCCGATTTGGTGGATGTGAATCGTGGTACATTCTATCTCTATTACCGTGATATCTTCGACATGTTGGACCGTCTGGAGGAAGAACTTTTTGAACAGTTGAATGCAGTCATTCTCGCGCATAAAGGAGAGCCTATTCTTACGCATGCACGCCCTATGCTGAAAGATTTATTCCGGATTGTGGCAGAAAATAAGGAAATCTGTTCTGTACTTCTCAGCGATAACGGAGATATCAAGTTTCTTCAGAAGCTCAGCGATGTGATTCAGGAAAAACTGCGCATGGATTGGCTTAATGGTTACGTTGAGAACGAGACGGAGTTTGAATATCGTTATGCTTTTGGCGCATTGGGCTTTATTGGTCTGCTTAGAACATGGTTGCATCGGGATTGTGTGGAATCAGCCGACGACATGGCAGCATTTGCGGATTCGCTGATTCGACAGGGCATCATGACGGATTTATCGAAGGCCAAATAACGAGAATACATCAATTTTTATAAAAAAGAAAAGACACGGAGGCGCGATGGATATGCGCTTCCGTGTCTTTTAATGAACAAAAAAAAACGACACATCACTGTATCGTTCTAAGGTTTGGTGCACCTTCAGGGGCTCGAACCCTGGGCACCCTGATTAAGAGTCAGGTGCTCTACCAACTGAGCTAAAGGTGCAACTTGGAGCGGGTGATGGGAATCGAACCCACGTAGCCAGCTTGGAAGGCTGGAACTCTACCATTGAGCTACACCCGCACAGTGGAGCGGTAGACGAGATTCGGACTCGCGACATCCACCTTGGCAAGGTGGCACTCTACCACTGAGCTACTACCGCATAATGGTGCGGGTGAAGAGACTCGAACTCATACGCCATAGGCAACAGATCCTAAATCTGCCGCGTCTGCCATTCCGCCACACCCGCAAGCCATAAAATGGTGACCCATTGGGGATTCGAACCCCAGGCACCCTGATTAAAAGTCAGGTGCTCTACCAGCTGAGCTAATGGATCAAAATGGCTGGGGTGGCAGGATTCGAACCTTGCGAATGCGGGAGTCAAAGTCCCGTGCCTTGCCGCTTGGCGACACCCCAACGTCCCTGCATGAACAGCAGAAAAAAGTGGGGTGAGTAGTGGGGCTCGAACCCACGACCTCCAGGGCCACAACCTGGCACTCTAACCAACTGAGCTATACCCACCACAATGGCGCGCCTGGAGGGATTCGAACCCACGGCCCACGGCTTAGAAGGCCGTTGCTCTATCCGACTGAGCTACAGGCGCAGGCTTCGCTGTCCTCTGATGACGCTGCGGCGTTCCCGCTGACGAGAACTAATTATACAGACTCAGCATGCTTTTGTCAATAGGTTTTTTGACATTTTTTTGAATTTTTCTGAAAAATTCAGCGATCTTTTGAAAAAAGCAAGCCATTGCGTTATTTTTTATCTGTATTCTTTAGAGAATATCTTCGATGCGCACTTTTTCCCCATCAAGAATCATCAGGCTGGCACGTGCAGCGCCTCCCCTGCATTGATTGCCAGCAGAACCTGGGTTGAGCAGGAGTACGCCATAGGCATATTCACAATGAGGTTCATGTGTGTGACCGAACAGTGCGATATCTGCGCCGTTATCCTTAGCCCGGTAAGCAAGCGTCATCAGACTCGGAAATAGATGGCCATGCTCCATCCAGATCTTGTGCTTGTCAAGTTCAATGAGCAGCTGATCCGGAAGCATGGATGCCAGATCATTATTCCCGCGAACTGCGTAGAGAACGGGTTGATGCGGCATCTTCTCTAGCTGATCACGCAGAAACATCGCGTCCGATGAGATGTCGCCTAGAAAACAGGCGGCATCAATGTGCCCCATCTTGTCAAGCAGCTTTTCCAGCGCGTCTCGATCCCCGTGGCTGTCGGAGAACACGCCGACACGGATCATTGCTGCTCCTCCAACGCGCGGAGAACAGCTTCAATACCACGCTTTCTGTGGCTGATTGCGTTTTTGCATTCGCGTGAAATTTCCGCGAAAGTCTCCCCTGTTTCACATAAAAACAATGGATCGTAACCAAAGCCGCCCTGCCCTCTTGGCTCATTCAGAATTTCCCCTTCGCATGTGCCACGGCAAATAATGGGTGCATGAGCGGGACGAACCAGTGCAATGGCGGCGACATAACGCGCTTTTCTTGGCGCGGGGACACCTTTTAGATTGTGCAGGAGCAACGTATTGTTGGCGGCGTCGTCGCCGTGACGGTCGCAATAGCGTGCGCTGTAAACACCCGGCGCGCCGCCCAGTGCGTCCACCTCCAGCCCGCTGTCATCAGCAATGGCTGCGCTGTTGCCGGCATTCATTACATAATTCGCCTTAATGAGCGCGTTTTCCTCAAACGTTGTGCCATTCTCTTCGATGTCAGCGTCAATTCCTGCTTCGCGCATGGAGACGATATCGAATTGTTCACCGAGAATTTCTCGAAATTCCCGCAGTTTGTTTGCGTTGTTGCTGGCAACAATCAAACGCATTTTCTGTTTTTCCATATGCTTCTGCCTTTCTTTTTGCAAGAGGTTTTATCAAAAACAGTATATCATAATTCGGCGGTAAAGAAAAGAGCCGAAACGCCCGATGCGTCCGGCTCTCCGCCTATTCAATCATCATCACTTCAGGATAACTGTTTTCCACATCGCTGGCAATATTGGCAAATGTCGGCACATCTGTCACCGGAAGTTGATAGGGTTTTCCGTCAACCAAAATCCGGACTTTTTTAATACCAGGATACCGCGTGCAGGTCAGCATCAGTGCACGCATAGCTTGAACGCCGCCGTCGCTTTGTTCGGCAATCTTGGTGAAATCCCCACTGAAATTGATGGTGATCACACCGTCGCTGATATCGATGCCAAGCAGCTGCACGCTTTGATCGAGGGGTGTTTCCAGCCCACTGTCTGTTTTTGGGCCTCGCAGAAACTCAAAGACAGCGGTTGCAACGTCTCCGGTTCCATATACCGTTCTGGAAATCGGTACAAGCAGTCTGCCGTCCTGCGCTGGAAAGAAGACTTGAATTTCATCGCTGTCTGCAAATGTCGCAGCGCTGTCTTCTTCTGCGTTCAATCCGACACGCGTATAGGAACCGCCGATATTTGTTCCGTGCGTCAATGTATTGCGCGCTTTGCCGTCAATTAGAAAATTAACGTCATTTACGGTGTCAAACTCTGTCAACGCCCAAACGATTGCCGTGCGCATGTTTTCTTCCTGCTGTTTATCCTCGGCGTTTAACGCCTGTGCGCTCATGTCTACGCGGGCGTGTCCTGCTGAAATATCCAAATCAAAGGTTGTTCCTTCAGGGACGATGGGTACAAGTCCAAGCCGAGCGGCGTCCATGTCGTTTCTTGGGTTTTGAACCATCAGTTCGAGCGTGGCCTTGGCAATGCCATCTTGCCGGGCAACATCGCGCTGAACGGGCACAAGATAGCCGTCTCCGTCTTCATAATAGACGACTGTTTGCCGCGTATCTTCTGTTTGTGTGGTTGAAACGCTGACTTCCGGGATTTCATTCAGCGGCTCTTCGTAAGGTTCATTGTTTGTGCTGGTGCGCTTGAGCGAAAGCAGCAACACCAATGCCGCCGAGCTGATGATGAGCGCGCGCTCGACCGCTTCGCGCCGAATTTTGATTTTCGGCCATTTCACAAGCCATCACTCCTTGTCGGTTCATTTCCGCCCCAGTTTATGACCCGCTTTGCGTGCGCATGCCTGCTTTCCTCTTTGCTTTACATGCAAAAGATGATATAATATCCAGCAGGCCGACTCATAGAGTTTGGACGAGCTGCGCACGCGCCGTGAACGTGGAAGCTGCAAGTGCGCTTGAGCTTTGACGCGCTGTCCCAGTCACGCTGCATCCTATGCCCTGATGCGGCGAGTCATGCCCGATACGATAACCTCACTGAAGGAGGACTTTTTGGTTATGCCTATGGATGGTGTGATGCTTGGATTTGTTGCCAGGCAGTTAGATACAATCCTTCGCGATGGACGTGTGGATCGCGTTATACAGCCGGAAAAGGATGAAATTCACTTGATGATTCGTTCGCAAGGAGCCAACCATCGCCTTGTGCTCAGTGCGGCGGCCAACGCGGCGCGGGTGCATTTGAGTGAGCATGCCAAAACGGGGCCGATGGAGCCGCCTATGTTGTGTATGCTGTTTCGTAAATACCTGTGCGGCGGCCGCATGCTGGCGGTGCGGCGCATTGCAGGTGACCGCATTCTGGAAATCGATGTCAGCAACCTGAGCGAATTGGGCGATCCCGTGACGCGCACATTGGTTGTGGAAATCATGGGCAGGCATTCCAACATCATTTTGCGCACGGAAGATGGGCGTATCATAGATGCAGCGCGCCACGTTGGGCAGGATATCTCCCGCGTGCGTCAGGTGATGCCGGGCTTGCCGTATGCCTATCCGCCGACACAGGGAAAGCTTGATCCTGAAACTGCTGATGCTGAGGCGGTTGCGAGTGCGCTTGAAAATGCGGGCGGTAAGCTGGAAAAGGCCATTGGAGCGAGCATTGCGGGTTTTTCGCCCCAGGCGGCGCGTGAGGCGGCTGTTCGGATAGGCATGGACGGTTCGGCACTTGTCAGCGAGATCAACGTACAGGCGGCTGCAAACGCGCTGTGCGACTATTTTCATCAGATGCCTTCTCTTTCGCCATGCGTGGTGACGCTGGATGATCTCGGTGCGCCGACGGATGTTTTTCCCTTTCCACAGAGGCATCTGCCGACGGGGAAGACTGCGCAATTTGACGATCCAAGCGCGGCGCTCGATGCGTATTTTTATGAACGGGATCGCCGCGATCGCCTGAATCAACGCAGCGCGAGCCTTGCGCATACGATTAAAAATCATATTGAGCGATGCGAAAAGAAAATTGCCATTCAAAACGAGGCATTGGAAAGCGCGGCACGGATGGAAGAATATCGTCAAAACGGTGAGCTTTTGCAGGCCAATCTCTATCGACTGCAAAAGGGCGAAGCAGTTGCCACGGTGGAAAACTATTACTGCGAAAACTGCGAACCTGTTTCCATTCCGATGGATGTTTCACTTTCTCCTGCTCAGAATGCACAGCGATATTTCAAACTCTATCAAAAAGCGCGGGGCGCAAAGACACTAGCAGCGGATCAAAAGGAAAAAGCTGAGCAGGAGCTTGCATATTTGGAACAGATGGAAGACGACTTACGCAAATGCACGGATGCGCGCGGTCTGGCGGAACTGCGCGAAATGCTTGTGGCTTCCGGTCATGTGCGTCAACCCGTTTCTCGCGTAAAGGCACGGAAAGAAGCGCCGTCTCAGCCGATGAAGTTTCTTTCCAGTGACGGCATAGAAATAGAAGTAGGCAAAAATGCGCTACAAAACGAACGGCTGACGATGGGCGCGCGTGGCAATGAAACGTGGCTGCATGCGCAGAAAATGCCGGGATCGCATGTGCTGATTCATACGGAGGGCGATGTGCCGGAAGCGACGCTGATGCAGGCAGCTATGTTGGCAGCTTATTATTCCAAGGGCGTTCGGAGCGCACAGGTGCCGATCGATGCGACGCTGCGTCGATATATTAAAAAGCCAGGTGGAACGCCCGCGGGATTTGTCACCTATACCCATCAACGCACCTTGTATATCACGCCGAGTGAAGCTGAAGTCAAAAGCATCCGGCTCTTGCGTGAATGAAAAAGAGATAATATAAAAAGGCGTTGGAGATTGAAGTCCAACGTCTTCTGTATATGATCAGACTTGTGCAGCGGCGCGCAGTGCATCCACTTTATCCACGCGTTCCCAAGGCAGGTCGATATCTGTTCTGCCGAAGTGGCCGAAAGCGGCGGTTTGACGATAGATCGGGCGGCGAAGGTTCAACATGTCGATAATCCCGGCCGGGCGCAGATCGAAGAGCTTTTCGACGATCTGTGCAAGCTTTTCATCAGAAATAACACCTGTCCCATGCGTATCTACGAGCAGAGAAACCGGATGTGCAACGCCGATGGCGTAAGCCAGTTCGATTTCGCAGCGTTTGGCCAGACCGGCGGCAACGATGTTTTTCGCAATGTAGCGCGCAGCATATGCAGCGCTTCGGTCTACCTTTGTCGGATCTTTGCCGCTGAATGCCCCGCCGCCGTGACGCGCATAGCCGCCATAGGTATCCACGATGATTTTGCGTCCTGTTAGGCCAGAATCGCCCATTGGGCCGCCAATGGTGAATCGCCCGGTTGGATTGATAAGGAAACGGGTATTTTCATCCATCAGTTCTGTGGGGATAGCTTTGCAGATGATTTTGTCAATGATCGCGGCAGAGAGTTCCTCATGGCTGGTTTCCGGTGCATGCTGAGCGGAAACGACGACCGTATCAACGCGCACAGGCGTGTCTCCGTCGTATTCGATGGTAACCTGGCTTTTTCCATCCGGGCGGAGCCAGGTCAGTTCGCCATTCCTGCGTGCTTCGGACAGACGACGCGTAATGCGGTGAGCCAGCGCGATAGGCATGGGCATCATTTCAGGCGTTTCGTCACAGGCAAAACCGAACATCATGCCCTGATCTCCTGCGCCAATATCCATATCACCCACGCCGCGGCCCTCCAGCGCGTCGTCTACGCCCATGGCAATATCCGGACTTTGACCATGAAGCGCAGTCAATACGGCACAAGTATGCCCGTCAAAACCATATTTAGCGCGGTCATAGCCGATGTCGCAGACAACTTCGCGGACAATGTCATCCACACGATAATCAGCAGTGGTCGTCACTTCGCCCATTACCATCACGATGCCGGTTGTGGTGCAGGTTTCGCAGGCCACGCGGGCATACGGATCCTGCGCTAAAATGGCGTCCAACACGGCGTCACTGATCTGGTCACAGATTTTGTCGGGATGTCCTTCCGTCACGGATTCGGATGTAAACAGTTTTTTCATGATGTTCATTCTCCTCTCGATGGATGAGAGCTGCTTTCCGGCATAAAAAAGCCACCCGATTTCGCAAATCAGGCGGCTTCATTCACCACACCTCATCTGCCGGCTGAAGGCCGTAGGATTTGGCACCGGATTTAACCGGTTGCCGGGCTTCATCGGGCCTATTCCCTCCACCGCTCTCAATAAGGCTGAATTTATTTTTTTAACGTTGCAATTATAGCAAACCGATTTCGGTTTGTCAACTGAAATTATTCACCGCCGAGCTTATATGCGACGACACAGCCGAGCGCAAGCGTCACAACGGAAATGACGATTGTCATGGCCGTGATACCTGCGTAGCTCAGGCCCATCAGAATGGCGACGGGAGAAGCCGTTACAAGCCCCATGATCGCGCAGTAGGTTGGGCCGGGGAAACGACGCAACAATACCTCAATCAGTTTAGCCACTGCGAAAATGCCCACGATAACGCCGATGCCGAACGGAATCAGAACGCCGCAGCAGGTGAGCGCTGCGCCCACGTTGGCAGAGAGAAGCGCGTCTGCCAGCCCGCTGACCGAGCCGACGACCGGATTATAATAACCCAGCAGCATCAGCATCATCGAGCCGCTCACACCCGGGATAACCATCGTTGCCGCGGCAATCACGCCCATGACGAACAAAATGAGAATTTGACCGATGTTTAATGCAATGGTCGCATCTGCCGTGTTTCCGCCGCCGACAATTTTCAAGCCGACAACCAACGCGAAAGCCAGAACAAAAGCGATCATTCCTGCAATGCCCTTTTTTTCGCCCTTCATCTTTTTGATGATCATCGGCAGGCCGCCGAGAATCAGACCAATAAACGCCATATTGGTCGGCAGCGGATATGTGCCGAGCAGAAACGTGATCAGCTTGGCCAGACCGAGAATGCCCAGTACCATGCCCAAAGCATACGGCCACAGGGTTTTGATGCAGCGTTTAAAATCCTTAAACAACGAGTTAATGCAGCCGATAATGGTGTCGTAAATGCCCATCGAAACCATCATCGTGCCGCCGCTCACACCAGGGATGATGTTGGCAAGACCGATGACTACGCCGCGCAGAATGTCAAAAAATGCTTTCATATCTTCTTTTCACCTCATAATTCGGTTTTCTGTGTATACGGGTTAATGCCTGTAAAAATAAAGCATACCATTCTTCCATGACTTGGCAAACCCGACGGGATATTTTCTTTGCTATTGTATCAGTAAGGGCGGTTTTCGTCAATCCGTTCTTTGAGAATTTAACATCTGCTTGATAATAATGCCTGCCAGAGAGAACAATGCTGTCTGCAAAAACGCTGCGGGAATTTCACCTCCGACGCATTCCGGAAGCCATGCGGGACAGAGCATGACGTACCCCAGATGTAAGGCCGAAGACAGGAGAATGGCTGCCAGCAGTTCGATCGAAATACCTGCCGCCGCACCGCTCAGCAGAGAAGAAAGCATGTGTTTCATGGTTTCACCTTATTCTCAATCTGCCGGAGCATTGACGTTTTGCCTGCCCGCTGGTATACTTTGGGCGGTAAGGAGGCGATATCCGTTATGAAAACTGTGCTGGGCGGCATTCGCAAAGCGGACGGCGATTTTGGGATGATTGATTCAGGAGATCATGTGGCGGTCGGCGTGTCCGGCGGAAAGGATAGTTTGCTGCTGCTTTATGCCCTCTCGCTGTATCGAAAGTTTGAACATAAAGACTTTGAATTGCATGGCATTACACTGAAAATGGGACTGGAACCCTTTGATATTTCGCCTGTTTCAGACTGGTGTAAACAGCTTGGCATCCCGTTTGACGTTGTGGAAACGAATATCGCAAAAATTGTTTTTGATATCCGCAAAGAGCCCAATCCATGTTCGCTCTGTGCTAAAATGAGGCGCGGCGCTTTGAATGATGCGGCGAAGCGGCTAGGCTGCAATAAAGTGGCGCTCGGTCATCACCGTGAGGATGCGATTGAAACGCTGATGATGTCAATGATTTTTGAAGGGCGGCTGCACACATTTCACCCGAACATGTTTTTGCCCGGCGCGGAGGTTACCGTAATTCGGCCGATGGTTTACGTTTCCGAAAAGCACATCATTCATGTTGCCAGAAAACTGGAACTGCCTGTCGTTCACAATCCCTGCCCGATGGATGGTCATTCCAGACGGCAGGAAATCAAACAGATGATTGCCTCCATGTGCAGAACTTATCCGCATTTAAAGGATAATATGCTTGCTGCGCTAAAGAATGCCGAGCAGTATGGTTTATGGGACAAAAAGAAAATTTGATAGGAAAAGGCCACGAATTTTCAGAGGTTCGAGATTTTTTCTATCAAAAGAGAATATATTTCTTTGATGTTTCGGAAATGGATCTTTCATAATTATTAAACAAAAAAGCTTCCGATTCTCTTGAAAGCCTCTGATGTCATAGAAAACAGGACTGAATTCTTGCTTGAAGCTTGCCGCTGCTCGGTCAGCGCCGCTCTCAGGCCACACAGTGGCCTGATTCACTACGGCTTCTTCAAGTCCTGTTTTTGCCTTGATATTTCTTTGGAGTAAAATAAAAACTTCCGTTCTCACGGAAGCTCTTATTTGGTGCGGGAAACAGGACTTGAACCTGCATGAAATTGCTTTCACTAGAACCTGAATCTAGCGCGTCTGCCAATTCCGCCATTCCCGCGAAAAATGGTGGGCAGGGATGGATTCGAACCATCGAAGTCTGTGACGGCAGATTTACAGTCTGCTCCCTTTGGCCACTCGGGAACCTACCCACGCTATTCACTTTGTTCCAAACGGAACTTCTTTATTATAGCACGGATCGAACATTTCTGTCAATACAAAAACAGGAAAAAATGCAAAAAAAGGAAAAGAAAAAGACAACGCGGCAAAACCACGTTGTCTTCAGCCTTATCGACAATCGTCTATGCGGGAGAAACAACTTCCCTGCATCTGCGATTAACCCAGCTCGGCGAAATACTTGATGGTACGAACCATCTGGCTGGTGTAGCTGTTCTCGTTGTCATACCAAGACACAACCTGCACCTGATAAGTATCCTCGTCGATCTTGGTAACCATGGTCTGAGTTGCATCGAACAGAGAACCATAGGTCATGCCGATGACGTCAGAGGACACGATCAAATCGGTGTTGTAGCCGAAGGAAGCGGAAGAAGCAGCCTTCATCGCGGCGTTGATCGAATCAACGGTGACATCCTTGCCCTTCACAACAGCCACGAGGATCGTGGTGGAACCGGTCGGAACCGGAACACGCTGAGCAGAGCCGATCAGCTTGCCGTTCAGGTCCGGAATAACCAAGCCGATAGCCTTGGCAGCGCCGGTGCTGTTCGGAACAATGTTCTGCGCGCCGGCACGGGCACGACGCAGATCGCCTTTGCGCTGCGGGCCGTCCAGAATCATCTGGTCGCCGGTGTAGGCATGCACGGTGGTCATGATGCCGGAAACGATCGGATAGGTATCGTTCAGGGCCTTAGCCATCGGCGCGAGGCAGTTGGTGGTGCAGGACGCCGCAGAGATAACCTTATCTTCCTTGGTCAGCACGTTCTCGTTGACAGAGTACACGATGGTCGGCAGATCGTTGCCCGCCGGAGCAGAGATGACGACCTTCTTGGCGCCAGCTTCGATATGAGCCATCGCCTTGGCCTTGCTGGTGTAGAAGCCGGTGCATTCCAGCACGACGTCAACATCCAGTTCACCCCACGGCAGCTCGTTCGCCTTCGGCTTGGCATAGATGGTGATCTCTTTGCCGTTGACGGTGATGGAACCCGGAACCTTCACGGTCTTGCCGTCTTCCTCGAAGATCGGCTCCTTGGAGCTCACGGTATCCTTGTACTTGTAGGAGCCCTGAGCGGTATCATACTTGAGCAGATGGGCCAGCATCTTCGGGCTGGTCAGGTCGTTGATAGCGACAACCTGATAACCCTCGGCATCAAACATCTGGCGGAAAGCAAGACGACCGATGCGGCCAAAGCCATTGATAGCAACTCTAACCATTGGAAATCTCCTCCTAAAACTTTATCAAGTGTTTCACTTGCGGGATATACCCTCTCTATTGTACCCAAATTTGCGTTTTTTTTCAAGGCTTTTCCCATCGATTTTGAAAAGAAATGAGGTTTTTGTGAAAGACTTGATCTGCCCTTTGGCTTTCGATCGGTTCACTCAGCGTTTTTTCCTGCTTTTTCTTTCTTTTTCCTGCGGTCAATCGTTAAAGAATCAGGAATCTTTTTCCGCCTGCAAATACTCGTTTCGCACATAACCCTCCATCACGTCGGTTTTGACGTGAGCCCATCCGTCCTTGCTGACGGATAGGACAACCAGCTTTTGATTTTTATAGAGCCTTCTGAGCACATCGGCAGATGTATTGGGCTGTGCGCGCAAATTGAGTGTGGAATCCTCATCGATGTTTGTCACGGAAGCCAGATATGCGCCATCAGGCAGGTTTTCTGTGGTTACAGGCATCAGTGTTGGGCGCGGCGTCGGACTTGGCGTCGGAGCAGGCGTTGCCATCAATTCGATGTCAAGCGTTGGGAGAGGCGCTTTTTCTGTATTGAGAGCGGCTAATCCCATACCGGGATAATAAAAAGCAAGAATTTGCTCGTATGTCATGCCGTGCTGACGTGCCATCTGCTCTGCTCCGCGCTGGCTCATGCCTACGCCATGACCAAACCGTCTCGATTCAATCATGAAAGCAGACCCGATATCGGATACTGTAAACAGTTCATTCTGTGCCACATTGATGCTCAAGCCCATTGCCTGTTCGGCAGTCGTGAAAATCGGAAGCGTGACCGTGAGGGCATCTTTTACTTTCTTGTACGAAGAAAAGGACGGCGTAGCAGTTGGCAAGGGCGCCTGTGTCGGCGCAATCGTATGATCAGGTGCATCTGGTGTTGGCGAAGCTGAAGGTTCCGGCGACGGCGTTTGACGGAATACATAGTTTCTTGTGGAAATCTTGACGGTAAAACGGAGTTCGGTCATCAGGCGGGAATCGCCGCTAAACTTCGGTGTAATGGCTTCTATGGATTGAATTTCGTCAAAGCGCACCAATTCGCTGTCTGCTTCAATGCCCATTTCGGTCAGTTGATCGCTCATCACGTCTACAAGAGCTTGATGCAGCGCGGTTCCGATCCCCTTTTCTCCGGGCTTTTTGTCAAGCGTATAGCGCTTGACAACACTGTTTTTGTTTTCCAAGTCATATGGGTCATCCCGCATATCCATATAACCGTAAGCGTCAGAGTCGGAATTTGGCCAGACGTGCTGCCCCAATTCGGTTTGACCGCCATTGCTGGCTGAATAAAAGCACTGTGCAAGCGCACCGCGATAAACCCCGCAAAGTCCTTCGGTTTCCTTTACAGCTTGTTCGGAAAGCGGGCTGTTTGTCGTTCGACCGCGATATGCCTGGTCGTTGGTGGTATCTTCCACGTCATATGCGCCGGAGGAACCGCTTTTGCGAAGTGCGTATGTTCGTGCGGTAACGGCCTGCGCTTTGAGGGCTTCGAGCGGAAAAGAATCCCCCATTTCAAACGGAACGACACCCAGCAGATAGTCCTCCACATTGATGTTCAAAATAGGACGGATGGCATTGTTGCTGATGTCCAGAGACAGATCGCCTTCATACATGCCCGTATTATCGTTTAAGAGCAAATATCCTGACGGCGTGCTTTCACAGCGAACCAGTTTCAGGCTGTTTCCCATAACCATAGCGGTTTGTCCCGTATGCAAAACGAGTTTATCACCACGCAGTACGACGGTCAGGTTTGCGCCATCTGAAAAAGACAAATGGCCATCCTCCGTGACATATTGCCCATGTACCGTGATGCGCAGCGTATCTTCGACTTGAAGCCGACGAAGGTATACCCGAATGTCGGATTGAATATTCGCAGATGCGGGCAGAGTGATGGCAAAACAAAGGATCAGCATCAGGAGTATGAGCAAAACAAAGGATTGCTTTTTCATGCGCGGCCTCCCCTACGAACAGATTGAAAATGATCATGCACAACCATTATAACAAAAATGCGTCATGAGTTCAACATGGGGAAAGAATATGAAGCCATACATGATTTTCCCGATAAAAAACACCGCCTTTCATTGCGGAAAAGCGGCGCACAAGACATTTACTTTTTTTCGTTTTGGTAATCGCGAGATAATTTGACAAAGTGGTCAAACAATCTCTGTGCGTACACATCATGATCGGAAAGATATTCCGGATGGAATTGCACGGCAAAAATGCGGTCGGTGTCCTTAGCACTCACAGCTTCGATGATGCCATCCTCGGCATATCCATCAACCCGAAGACGAGAAGCCGGCTCCTTAATGGATTGATGGTGCATGCTGTTGGTCTGCATTTCCGTCACGCCGGTAATGCGCTCGAAAATGCTGCCTCTTTCAAAGCGGACGGTATGTACGGGTGCGCCATAGGGCGGTTCCTGCTGGTGCATTTTTGTCGGAATGCCCTTCTGAGATTCAATATCCTGAATCAGTGTGCCGCCCATCGCAACATTGAGCACCTGAATGCCACGGCAAATACCGAAAACCGGCATGTTGCGTGCAATCACCATGGGGATAATCAGAAGCTCGAAGATATCGCGCTGCGGATCATCTTCGCCACAAGCTGGAAGCTTCTCTTCTCCGTATCGCGACGGCAAAACGTCGCCCCCGCCAGCCAGCAGAAGACCATCCAGATGATCAATCATCGCTTTAGCCGTCGCTTCGTCCTCGACTTCCGGCAGCAGGACGGGAATACCGCCCGCGCGCAGAACGGACTGCATGTAATTCTCACGGACAAACATCTGTCGATCCGCGACATTGTGCGAACCGGAAATGCCAATAATCGGATGATTCATGGACGTTCCCCCTTTTTGTTTTCATCCTTGTTCTTTTTGTCTTTATCCTTCTTCCCGAAGGATTCACTGTAATTATTGATGCACTCGATGATAACGCGATTGGCGACTTCACGATTCTGCGCTTTGCTGACAACCGTTGTACGCCCCTCCAGCTCTTTATAAACCGTAAAGAAATGACGGATTTCGTCGAGCAGGTGTTCTGGAAGCTGGCTGATATCAAACATGTAGTTGTAATTTGGATCGCCAAGCGGCACCGCGATAATCTTTTCATCGCGCGCATCGCCATCGTTCATCTCGAACATGCCAATCGGACGGCACTCCACCAGCGTCATCGGCTCAATGGCTTCCGAACAGAGCACCAGCACATCAAGCGGGTCGCCATCATCCGCGTATGTACGCGGAATGAAGCCATAATTGGCCGGGTAGTGCGTCGAAGTATACAGCACACGGTCAAGGCGGAGCATGCCGGTCGCCTTATCCATTTCATATTTGTTTTTGCCGCCGCGTTTAATTTCAATGACGGCCATGAAGCGGTCGGGCGTGATGAGCGCCGGATCAATATCGTGCCAAATGTTCATAATTTCCTCCAAATCCGTGGAAAGATGATTACAAATACGCCTTCAATTCGCTATATATTCGGTTCTGTTCGGCTTGTGATGCAATTTTATGACCAAACCAGAATTCTTGTGCCTCGACAGCCTGATAAAACAGCATGCCTAATCCCTCTATTGCCGGGATACCCTTTTGCTTTGCCAGCGCAAGAAGACGCGTTTCTCTGGGGTTATAAACAGCGTCAAACACCGCCTTGCAGCGATCGATAATCTCTCCGCCAACCGGACAGGCATCCGAGTAAGGATACATGCCGACAGGCGTGCAGTTAATCAGAAGATCATGCGCACCTGCACAATCGCTGAGCGAACAAACGGAAAGACGGTGATGTCCGTCTTTTTGCGTATCAGCCAGTTCGCGGACCAATTCCTCTCCTTTTTGTTTGTTGCGAACAGCAAAGGTCACACGCCCGCCTTTTGCAAGAAATTCATATCCCGCAACGCGGGCTGCGCCGCCGCTGCCGAGGATGAGAACATCCGCCTGTTTGGTGGTAATCCCCTGCTCCTCAATGGCGCGCAGCATGCCCAAACCATCCGTAATGTGGCCGATCATGCGGCCATCGCGAATTTCCACTGTGTTGACTGCACCACAAGCTGAAACAGCGCCGTCGATTTCATCCAGATATGGAATAATCTTTTCCTTATAAGGAATGGTGATGTTAAATCCGGCAAAACAACTTCGGAAAACATCAACAGCTGAAGCGAGTCGTTCAGATGAAACGGTGATGGGGACATAGATCGCGTCGATTTTTGCTGCGTCAAACAACGAATTGTGAATATATGGCGACCATGTATGAGGCAGAGATGCTCCCAGCACGGCAAAACGCGCAGTCGTTGGCCCGATACGCTCGTTCAGCATGATATTTTCCTCCGTGTTTTACAGACGCAGGGTTGCGCCGCATTCCTTTTCGCACGCGGCAAGAATTTTCTGCATCAGCGGATTTACGTCGTCATCGGAAAGCGTGCGTTCCGCATTGCGGAAAGTCAGAGAGAAAGCGACGGATTTTTTGCCGGAAAGCAGCTGAGCACCGCGGTAAATGTCAAACAGTTCGACTTTTTCAAGCAGGTTGCCGCCCGTTTTGCGAATTACATCCAACAAGCTGCCGACAGTCGTAGCTTCTTCCATCACCAGCGCGATATCGCGGGTAACGGCCGGGAATTTCGGCAGAGCGCGGACGTGTTCAACCTTTGTATGCAGAGTGCAGAGCATTTCCAGATTGACTTCGGCGATGATGGTGCGGCGTGTGATTTCAAATGCCTGCATGACGTTCGGATGCAGTTCGGCTACGGTAGCGATGCACCTATCACCCGCCATCAGCTTCGCTGCGCGGCCAGGATGATGATAGGGTTCCGCGCCCGGAATAACCTTCACCATTACGCCGAACTGCGCGAGCATATCCATGACGATGTCGCGAATCAGATAAAAATCTACGCCGTCGCCATAGGCGCCAATGCACAGAGAAGGCTGCTCATGCGGCAAATCTCCAGGCTTACGCTCGGTGACGTCGAATACGGGCGCGATCTCATAGAGCATTGCGTTTTCGTTATTGCGGTTCTGGTTGAGGGAAATCGTACCCAGCACGCTTGGCACAAGGGTACTGCGCATGACGCTGGTATCTTCGCCGAGCGGATTGGTCAGCTTGAGCTGGTTTATGCGAGGATCATCCGCGGCAAGGCCAAGCTTTTCGACGAGCTTCGGACTGACGAAGGAGAAATTGCGGATTTCGTAAAGTCCCTTGGAAGAGAGAATGCGTCCAACGCGGTCGGAAAGCTGCATGTGAATGTTGCGCGTGCCCGTAGAAGTCTGGCCGCGCAGCATCGTGGACTTGATGTGCTCGTATCCGTAAATGCGCAGCACTTCTTCGGAAAGATCCGCTTCACCCTCGATATCCTCGCGGAAATCCGGCACAATCGCGGTCAGCGTGTCACCATCAAGCGTCGTTTTAAAACTCAGCGCATTCAAAATGCGTGCCATCTCTTCCCCTGGAATTTCCATGCCGACGCGGGCGTTTATGCGTGCGACAGAAGCAACGACGGTCTGTTCCGCCTTGGAAGCGGGATAGCAGTCGTAGACATCCTCAATGACTTCGCCTGCGCCCAGCATGTTGACCAGCTGACAGGCACGATCCGCAGCTTCACGGCAGGTCGCCGCGCAGACGCCGCGTTCGTAACGGCCGGAAGCTTCCGTACGCAGACCCAGTGCGCGGGTTGTCAGGCGAATATTTGTGCGGTCGAACGCCGCAATTTCAAACATCACAGTCGTGGTGCTTTCGGTGATTTCGGATTCTTCGCCGCCCATCACGCCGGCAATGCCGGTTGCATTGGTCTGATCGGCAATCATCAACATATCCGGCGTGAGCGCACGTTCCTTGCCATCCAGCGTGGTGATGGTTTCACCTTTGTTGGCGCGGCGAACGATAATATGGTTGTCCTTTACTTTGGCCAGATCGAACGCATGCATCGGATGACCAGTTTCCAACATCACATAGTTGGTAATATCCACAATATTGTTAATGGCGCGCACACCGGCGGCATTGAGTGCCTTGCGCATCCACATCGGAGACGGACCGATCTTCACGTTGCGGATAATGCGCGCACAATAACGCGGACAAAGCGTGGTATCCTGCACGTCGATATGCACATAATCATTCATCTTGCCGGGCACGGTTTCCACTTTGATTTCCGGCTTGCGGAACTCGGTGCCAAGGGTTACGGCAGCTTCGCGCGCAACGCCCCAAACACTCAGGCAGTCCGGACGATTGGCCAGAATTTCAAAATCGACGATCGTATCGTCCACGCCGAGAATCGGGCGGACATCCGTACCAGGCTTGTAATCCTCGTGGAAAATCAGCAGGCCCTTATCGCCTACGGACGGATAGAGGTAATCCGGTACGCCGATTTCCGGACCAGAGCAACACATGCCGTCGGACTCGACGCCGCGCAATTTGCCCTTTTTAATTTTAATACCGCCCGGCAGTATGGCGCCGACTTTTGCGACGGGAACCAGATCGCCTTCGTGTACATTGGGTGCGCCGGTGACGATTTGCAACGGCTCTTCTTCGCCTACATCCACAGAGCAGATGACCATATGATCGGAATTTTCATGCTTGCGGACGGAAAGAATTTTGCCCACAACGACGTTCTGCACGGCGTCGTTCTGGTTCTCAAGCCCCTCGACGCCTGTGCCGTGCATAATCATAGCGCTTTCAAATTCTTCCGGCGTTACAGGAATATCCGTATACTGCCGAATCCATTGCATCGGTACTTTCATTGCTTGATTCCTCCACCCTTAATCCTCGCGGAACTGCGACAGGAAACGAACGTCGCCCTCATAAAGCGCGCGCATGTCGGTAATGCCGTAACGGAGCATCACGATTCGTTCAAGACCCACGCCAAACGCAAAGCCGCGGTACTTCTTGCTGTCGATGCCGCACATATCCAGCACCTTGGGGTTAACCATGCCTGCGCCGAGCACTTCAATCCAGCCCGTGCCTTTGCAGACGCGGCAACCCTTTCCGTGGCAGTTGACACAGGTCAGGTCAACCTCAGCGGACGGCTCGGTGAACGGGAAGAAGCTCGGGCGGAAGCGCGTGGTTACATCGTCGCCATAAAGCGCCTTGGCAAATGTGTCGAGCGTACCTTTCAAATCGGCCATCGTCACATCTTCGTCGATGACCAGGCCCTCCATCTGATGGAACACCGGGGAATGCGTCGCGTCTACCTCGTCGGCGCGATAGACGCGGCCTGGGCAGACAATGCGGATCGGCGGTTTGCGGGAGAGCATTGTGCGCGCCTGAACCGGAGAAGTATGTGTGCGCAAAACAATGTTGTCTTCAATATAAAAGGTATCCTGCGCGTCGCGGGCGGGATGGTTTTTCGGCAGATTGAGCAGCTCAAAGTTAAACAGATCCAGTTCGACTTCCGGGCCTTCTACAACATCAAAACCCATTCCGGTGAAAACCTTGAGCAGCTGATCCTGCACCAGCGAAACCGGATGAATGCTTCCGATGGGCGCATGTTTGCGCGGCTCTGTAACGTCGATCGCTTCGCGTTCCAGCTTCTTTTCCTGCTCGATCCGTTTGATCTTGCTGTCCAGCGCGTCCATCTGCTCGGTCAGCCGTTCGCGCACAACGTTAATCATCTGGCCGGCCTTCGGGCGTTCTTCGGCAGGCAACTGCCCCATTGAACGCAGCAACTGGGTCAAATCGCCCTTTTTGCCCAGCATTTTCAGACGCAGCGCATCCAATCCTGCTTTGTCGCGAACGTTTTCCAGCTGGTTGGCGGCTTCCTCCTGGATTTTGCGCAGTTGTTCTTGCATATCCATGTGGTCTGTATCCTCCTTCTTTTCGGAAAAGAAAAAGCCCCGTCCGCAAAGGGACGAGGCCGATTTTCCTCGTGGTACCACCCAAATTTACCTCATGCGCATACGGCACAAGGCCTCTGATTCGGTAACGGGTCGTCCGTCTCCGCCTACCTGTCAGCGGAGCAGCTCCTGAGTGAATTTCCCGCAGAACTCCACATGGAATTTCAGCCGCGTTCCATGCTCTCTAATGAAATTCTTTCCAGCAGGCTTTGTCTCAATCTTCGCCTTTCTTGCGTATTATACATGATTTTTCGTCAGTTGGCAAGAGAAAATTATTGCAGATACTCACTCTGGCCGCAGAAACAGAATTCGCCTGCCCGGTGGTTTTCGCCGCAGGGCCAGGTTGCCTCTTCTTCACTCAATTCGCCGATTTCGTCAAGCAGGGTTTCCATCACATATTGACCGAAAACCTGCTCAATTTCGTTTTCATCTTCGGTCACGACATACTCCTGTGCGCCATCCGGCGTGCAATCCTGACGCACAAGCAACAAGCGATCGTTTTCCATCTGTTCATCCGCTTCGTCTTCATGCACTGTGCCCAGAATATGATAAAGCTTCCCGCTGTATTCAACGGTAGCCAGATAGCACATCTCTACCTTTCGACCGCTTGCGTCACTGATTTCGACCAATTCAAATTCGTCGCTTAACCAATCCGTCATACTTGTTCCTCAAATGCTTGCCTGAATGATATGAAAAATCAGCGCTCTTCGCTTTGTTCAAGATAGGCTTCATAAATGCGTTCGATCAGTTTTTCGTCATCAAGCGACTGATAACATGGATTTCCATTTGCGTCGGTCGTCTTGCGCATGATGAAACTCTCATCCTGCTCAATATCCCCGCAAGAATCTTCACTGATAAGCAACACATATTCATCGCCGTGGTATGGGATGGTTGCGTTCAACAGAAAACGAATGACGTTCCCATCCTCGTCCTCCATTTCAAGGACATCGTCGAGTTCTGCCTCGTCTTCTTCAGAATCGTCTTCGACTGTCTGAGCGTTCTGCATTGCCTGCGCATCCAGATAGGATTGCAGAATCATCACTGCGGCAACCATATCCACTTTCTTTTTACGGTTTTCACGGCTCATATTGGCCTCTAACAGCGCGTCTTCGGCAAGCACAGTGGTCATCCGCTCGTCATAATACGAGACGACAAGGCCTGCTTCTTCCAATTTCTCAGCTAGTTGGGTAACTTTTTCCGCTTGAAAACCGCGTGTGCCGTCCATGTTAAGCGGCAGACCGCAGAGGATGCGATTGGTTTCATATTGCTGTGCAATTTGGCTGATTCTGCGCACATCCGGCCCATAGCCAACACGCGTATATGTCTCGATCGGCTGCGCGGTAATCCCCAACGCATCGCTGACCGCGATGCCAATGCGGCGGTCGCCCACATCCAGCGCGACAATTCTTTCGTTCATACTGTTCCCCTTACACATTTTTGGAAAGATAGAACTGAACCAGCTCTTCCAGCAGCTCGTCACGGTCAATCCGGCATATCAAAGAACGTGCGTTCTGATATCCGGTGATATAAGTCGGATCGCCGCTGATGAGATAGCCGACAATCTGCGTAATCGGATCATATCCCTTTGCGGACAGCGCGTGATATACGCAAAGCAGGATCGTCTGCGCATCCTGCGGGTTTTCGCTGATGGTTTTAAAGTGCTGCGTTCCCATTTCCGAATCGATCATGGCATTAGACCCCTTCCTTAAACTGGCACGCTCCTATTATACACGATAAGCGGCGAGGTTTCAACGCTTTATGATGGTTTCATCATAATTGTGGCGCTGCGGAGCGACCAGAATATGCTGCGCAAAATAACCAGCAGCGGAATGGCCAGCACGATTCCCCATAACCCCATCAGGCTGCCGAGAATGAACACGCCGATCAACGCGCTGAACGGTCGAATGGAGGTGCTGGAGGCTGTGAAATACGGCGTGACAAAATTGCCTTCAATCTGCTGAACGATCACAACGACGATTAGGGCAGAGATAGCTTGGCCGATTCCCTGACCGAGTGCCGTCAGTGCAATCGGAATACTGGCCAGAATAGGGCCGATGTATGGAAAAACTTCAAAAACGCTCATAAAAACAGAAAGCAGAAGCGCGTCATTGATTCCAAGCGCGAAAAGGCCGGCGAATGTTGCCAGAAAGACGAATAAGCTGGTTTTCAGCACGCCTGACAGGTAACTCATCAGCGCGTTTTTGCAGCCCAAACAGGCAGATAAAAAAAACTCCCGCCGCTCAATGGGAAGCAGCAAAAGCAAATGCCTGCCCAATCGTTTTCTTTCGCATAGCAGATAATACGCGATGACGAATGAAAAAACAAATTGACCGGCTTTGGCAGCGAATGCCATGCTTTCTTTGGCGATGATTCCTGTCCCTTGAGAAATCAGCGTGCCGAGCCATTCGCTCAAATTGGTTTGTCCGATAGGATGCAGTCCAAGGGTATTCAAAAAAACAGCGCACTGCTGATTCAGTGTGGAAAGCGTCGGCATGATACGCCGAATTAAATCCATTGTATGTGCAAATAAATACGGAATAAACGCCGAAAGGGCCGTTGCGGTCAACAAAACAAGTCCCAGCACGCAAATCGCCGCCGAAGCTGAGGGGCTGAGTCCTTTGCGCTCCATCCGCGTACACAGCGGCGCAAGCATGAGCGTCAGAACGGAAGCAAGCGCAAAAACCCATGCAATTCGAGAGAGAGTTTCGCGTTTTTGAAAGCTATAACAAAGGCCGACGACCACGCATAAAAAGATGATTGCGCGTCGGAAAAGCGGACGTTCGATAAAGCCTTGCCCCTTTCTAGAAGCCGCAAGGCACGGCGAAGCGTCACCGTTAACCCTGCGGCTTACCGTTGTTTAGTTCATCCAGCAATCGACAACCTGGCGAGCCAAATGGGAACCATTTTTGCTCAGAACTCGTTTCATTCGCTTGCCTTGCGGCGTCATCATCAGTCCTGCACCGACGGTCATGCCCATCAAACTGCCGACGGCGATGCCTTTCATGGTGGATAAGCGCATTCTTCGTTTCCCTCCCTTGCAAAAGTCAGCTCATGGCCCAGCAGGGCCGGGATGATTAGTTCTTCCGCATGGCTTTCGGAACGGCGGTAATCATAAATCCACAACCGTGTGCGCCGTGCCTTGCCCAAATAGCCTGGCGACATTTCAAATGCCTGAACTGCAAACGTCTCATCATCAAGCGCGTAATCCGTTACGCGGCCACACAGCAGGCCGGAAGCATCGCGAACGAAACTGCAAGGCGAAGCCTCATACTTGCGCTTGTAACGCTGAACGCCGCGAACAACCACGAAACCTTTGCCAATAGCCTCAACGCTTTCCGGCAGAATTACGCGTTTACCTCGAATGCCGCAGGAAACGATCAGCGCGAGAACCTGATTTTGCGCTTCGTTCAGGCTGACGCTTTGAAGCAAACCAATCTGTCGTTGACCCAAGACGACCGGAAAATTGCGCAGAATGCTCATGCGGATCAAGTCATACTCCTCCCTTTGATGAGCCTGCTTCTAACGTTGACCATATGGAAGAAAACGATGCTGGCAAGATCTGAAAGAGCAGGTATTTTTGCGTGTGCGTTATACGAAAAAAACTGCCCGAAGGCAGTTACTTATCGAAATTTTTGAAGTGTGTCTTCAAAAGCGGCAGGCAGCGGTGCGCAGAATGTCAAACGTTTTCCTGTTGTCGGATGCGTAAAAGCGAGGGTGTACGCATGTAGCATGAGCCGTGGAATGCGCACAGGGGTTTTGAGATTTGGCGCATATATTTTGTCGCCCAGCAATGGATGACCGATGGAAAGCATGTGAACGCGGATTTGGTGCGTTCGACCGGTAAGTAGATGAACGTCCAAATAGGTTGCGCCATTCAGATGCTCCAAAACATGCCATTCTGTGCGAGAGGGTTTGCCATTTGGCACGACTGCCATTTTTTTGCGATCAATTGGATGGCGTCCAATCGGTGCATCAATCAGTCCTTCTCCTTTGGAAAAAGAACCGTGCGCGACGGCACGATAGTGTTTTTCCATTGTGCGCTGTTTAAACTGTTCGCTGAGCGCGGCATGCGCTGCATCGTTTTTTGCAATCAGAATCAGACCGGAAGTATCTTTATCCAATCGGTGAACGATGCCGGGGCGCATCTCTCCGCCAATGCCGGATAAATCATGCACATGATAAAGCAACGCGTTTACCAATGTGCCGCTTTCATTTCCGGCGGCGGGATGAACGACCATGCCACTCTTTTTGTTGACGACAACAACATCGGCATCCTGATAGAGGATATCCAGCGGGATATCCTGCGGAACAATATCCACAGGTTTTGTTTCGGGAACATTCAGAATGATCCGCATGCCTTCTTCTGTTTTGCGTGCAGCCTTGCGCTCGATTTCACCGTTGACAACCATCGCGCCTTCTTCCATCAATGAAACAATCCTGGAGCGCGAGAAAGGCGTTTGTTCGCGCAGATAAGCGTCGAGCCGCATGCCGGAAAAGGCAGGTTCAACTGTCAGCGCAATGCGCTCCGACTCATCCATGGAATTCCTCCGTTTTTTCTGTTTGGTGTTCAAAAAGAAGCAGCAGAATAAGCGCTGCGACGGATACGCTGACGCACATGTCTGCAAAATTGAAAATTGGAAAACGAATAAACAGCAGCTTGATGTAGTCTGTTACGCCGCCGAAGAAAAATCGATCGAGAAGATTGCCAATTCCACCGCCGATTAGTCCTGAAACAGCAGTACATGCCGCGCCTGAGAGTGATTTTTCGTGCGCCAGATACAGACACAGCAACGCTGTCAGCAGTACAGAGATGAGCACAATCACTGATTGCCTGGAAGCCAAAAGGCTAAACGCTGCGCCCGTATTGGTTACATGACGCAGCTCAAAAAACGGAGACGCGCTGAAAAAAGCTTGTCCCTCCGGCAGCTTACGAATAAAAAACTTGATGATCTGATCAAGTGCCGCTATCACGGCAGCTAATAAAAAATACTTGATTCTTTTCATATTTATGAGAATTACAGGTTACTCTCTACAATGCGCACCAGTTCTGCCAGAAATTTGCCAATAATGGGCAGGTTGGCGAGCGCAATGCTTTGCAATACATACAGAAGCAGCGCACCAAGCACGGTAAATCCAATGGAAAAACCGATTCCTCTTGCCGCGCCGCTGAGCAAATCCTCAAGCAGGCGGCGTTTCCACAAAGGCCGACGAGGCAAACTCTCTTCGATTTGCTCTAACTGCATGGAAATACGTTCAAGCGTGTCGTTAAATTCGGACATAAACACACACCTCTCTTCTCTTCTTAGCATAACGGAAGAAAGGCTCCCTATTCTTTTATACAGAAAAAGCAGGGCGATTATCCCCTGCTTGAATTGTTTTTACAGCAGACGCTTGATCTGCTCCATGGAAGCAGTCTGTGCGTCGGTAATCTTCTTGAGGGAATCGTAATACTCGGCGGTTTGCTTGCGCAGTGCGGCCAGTTGAGCAGTCAGATCGGCAATCTTTGTCTGCGCATCCGAACGGATGGAAGCCGCATCCTGATTCGCTTTGTTGATAATCTCGGCAGCGCGAGTATCGGCAGCGGAGACAATTTCTTCATATGCGCCCTTCGCTTTGCTGAGCACAAGCTCAAAGCTCTCGCTGGAATGACGGTCATTCTGTGCGGAAGCAGGCGCGACGGCAATCGGCGCAGCAATTTCGGGCTTGGACGACTGTTCTTTCTGAAGATCTGCACGGGCCTGATTCAATTCGGCAGTCAGCTGAGCAACCTGCTCTTTCAGCTTGTTGGTCTCAGCTTCTCGATTTTCCATTTCCTCCAGAATTTCGTCGAGAAAACTCTCAACCTCGTTGTTGTCATAGCCGTTTTTGACAACCTTAAATACTTTGTTGACGATTGTATCAAGCGTAATAGCCATTGGAGAAGCTCCTTTCAGCGTTTAGACGTTATTTTATTCGTATCGAAAAAAAGTAACTCCGATACGTTGCTTGCGTGTCAATCCCTCAATTTTTTGAAGTTTGATTCTGCCTTTACTGCGTACAGAAAGCATCGCGCCTTCTTCAACAGCCGTATCAACCCGATCACAGGGAAGATGATTGAGTTTGACCAACCCCGCACGGATCATATCGCCGGACTCGTTTCTTGACAGTCGATAAGCCGAAGCAACAACCGCGTCAAGCCGAAGCGAGCTGAGCGTATCATGAAAGCAACTCCCCCTCGGTTCTGGAATCCGGATCTCACCCGTTACGGGTTCAAAGCGAAGCGTCGCTTTTCCGGCGCTGTGCATGCCCTGCATGATGAAATCGGCAGTTTGTGCCATGACAAACAGATAGATATCTGAATCTACTATGATAATATCGCCAATGGAGTCTCTTGTCAAGCCCAAAGCCATAAATGCGCCCAGAAGATCACGATGAGAAAGAGAACAGAATTTGGAAGAGAAACGGGAATGCAGGCAAACAAGCGGAAAATCACTCGAAGAAGCCTCTTCTCCCCATGGAAGAAAGCAGCCAATTTGACGTTCCGCCTGTTCATAGCCGCCCCAAACCGAAAAAGCTGCACCATGTTCGCGCGCAATCTGCTTTGCGGCGGCAACTTGAACAGGGTCCAGAAAACGCGTATAGCGCGCAATGCCTTTTTCACTGGCAAAGCGCGCTGCAAATTCAAGCGTGCGTTGATTCTCTTCCATCATATGAATTACCGATAACGCATACGGCTTGCAGCGTATACATCTTCTTCAATCACTTCGACATTCTCCGGCGCAAGCAGGTAGGACAAATGCGCGACTTTAAGCATACGCCCCTGAAGCGCAAAAGCTGCGCCGCTGAGCAAATCCACCACTCGTCCGCAATCCTTGGGATCGATATTCTCCAAATTGAGCAAAACGCTTTCTCCGCGCAGCAGATATTTGATGATTTCCCGACATTCTTCAATCTGGCGAACGTTGACAATTCTTTCGCAGTGCGTATACTGCAATTCCTCCGCGGCGCGCGGGTCCATTCGCGAATCGTGAATGACATTATTATGGCGGGTTTGACGTCGAACCGGGGGCTCCTCTTCCTCATCTTCTTCGTCATCTTCCGCTACGACAGCTCTGCGACGAGAAGAGGAAGCCTGTTTTTTATTTTTGCCAAACGGATTATTCAGGGAGAAACGAGACGGACGCTCTTCGTCTTCCTCCTCGTCCTCATCATCCTGCTCTTCGTCATCTTCCAGCTCATCTTCTTCGCGCTCTTCATCATTTTCTTTGGGCTTGAAACCGAGCTTTTCAGACAACGTTGTAAAAAAATTCATGAATGCGTTTCCCCCTTGAGATCATTCTCTTGATAAGCACGCGCGCCAAAGATGGCCGAGCCTATACGGACATGTGTTGCGCCCTCTTGAGCAGCTAACTCATAATCACCGGACATCCCCATTGAAAGCTCTTCAATCTTTGTATGAGCGATCGCTTCACATTGAAGCTGCTCATACAATCGGCGCATGTGCTTGAAATACGGACGCAAAGCATCTTCATCTCGTAAATCCGGCATCACAGCCATCAAACCTCGGATATCAAGGCCAGGCAAATCGGCAGCATATCGTGCGAAGGACATCAGGTTTTCCACGGCAACGCCGCCCTTTTGAGGCTCGTTGCCGATATTGACCTGAATCAGTACCGGCATGCGAAGACCGTGCTGTTGCGCACGTTTGTCGATTTCCTGCGCCAGGGTCTCCCGATCCAGAGATTGAATCATAGCAACCTTGTCTATTATATATTTAACCTTGTTGATTTGCAACCGTCCAATGAGATCAATTTGAAAAGACGCGTCCAGATAAGGAAGTTTTTCAAGTATTTCCTGCACACGATTTTCACCCAGATGCAGAATTCCGGACGCTTTTATCTCGTTGACACGGGGGGCGGCGACAGTTTTGCTTACCGCGATAATTTCGGGTACACGCCCCCAACGCTCAAGCGCAGCAGTATCGAGCCGCCTGCGAATATCTGCAATCCGCATGCAAAGTTCTTGATCCATTGTATATCCTCCTTGCATCAGAAAAGCAGGATGTTTTGCCCGTCTATCAACGGCGAATTTGCCAGTACCGGTCGAACAAACGCCGTATCCGCATCCGGATACGAAATGACGGTCACTTCGACAAACGTCTGCGCACCGCCCTCGGCAACAACAACGCCGATCATATTGTTCATTGTATACAGCGCATTGATAGGTACGCTGAAACCAGTTATGAAATCGCCCACGGTTGCGCCGCACGTGCGAATATTCAGCACGGGCTCCACACTTTGGCCGACACGCATGCGGAGCAGCAAATCGCTTCCGATTCTTGTGAAGGAAACGACCTGCGCCGGAATGATATAATCGTCAAATCCTGTCAGCTGCATTTGATAGGTTTCTCCGACAACAGGGTTCCAATCTCGATCCTGGCATATAAACAACGCATACCATTCCTCTTCCATAACGGTGCGGAAAATCGGATCGCTGCCGCGAGAAACGGTGGATTGTTCCGGCGCAGCTCCGCGAATGACTGCGCGCACATCGCTGGGGGTCAGCGTACTGTATGTAGAAGAATTGACGCTGTTTTCATAGCCGTCCGTATAAAAACTGACAAGACAGTCTTCCGAGGCCGTATAAGTGGTCGTCCAGCTTTCAATTTTTTTGAGCTGGTCATTTTCAACTTTATACAATTCAGAGAGCGTTTGATCATCTGGATATTTCTGCTTTAAATAGTTTTTTCGGACGGTCAGCGAGCTGCTCAGCTGCTTTTCGAGATTGCTTAAACTGCCGACGCCGCGTCCCTGCACCAATGTGCGAACCTGCTGCGCCAAATTGGAAATTTCCTCGTTTTCGCTGTCCAGCGCCGCATCCACATACGAGCTGAATACTGTGCTGACATGATAAGATTGAATTTCCTGACGATACGTTTGCAAACGATTGATTTCAGTCTGGTTGTAACCTGACGAATACACTTTGCAGATTACGCCGGAGCGACTGACATGACTGCCCTCTGCGGCAACGAAATCAATGCTGGTCTTGTTTTCCGTTTCATAAAGGCGTTCGTTTCGAGCGATAACGACCGTACCTGAGTACGAATTGCCCATCGTTCTGGCAACCGCCTTTGCCGTCGTTGCATTGGATTTGAACACGCCCCGCAGTTGCCAGAACGCAACGCCTCCAACGACAGCCACAATCAGAATCAGAATAATGGGTGCAAGAATGAGACGCCGATTATTCTTTTTCTTTTTTTTCTTCTTGGTGCTCATGCTGTGATACGCTCGCCCCTTTTTACGCTTCGTCGTTCACAGGCGTGGTTTCCATCACCCAAATAGCGCTTTTCTGACCGCTCAGCGTGAGCGGATACCGTCCGAGAACACGGACGCCCTGCGTTTTGCGCAGCGTGCTTTCTGCATGAGCAAGCGCGGCAATCACAACGATACGGCCTTCCGGTTCAAGTACGCGGCGCGCTTCAAACAGCGCGTTTCGCAAATCGCTTTCCAATCTTTCCGTCTTTTCGGCTTTAACCGGAAGATACATAAGCACGGCGCTTTGACTGGAATCTGCCAAATCCGTATAGCCGCTGGAGCCCTCATAAGCGCGCGTACCGCTGACTTTACTTTCAATCAGGCGAGCCGTTGCGCGATCCGGACAGATACAGGTCAGAGCGCGCACGCCGGAAGCTTTGACCGCTGCGGGCAGCGCGCTGCCCGTGCATGCCAGAATAGCCGCATTCTTTGCGCCGCAATGCGCAAGGAATGCCGAAACTGCGCAGACGTCTGAGCGGAGCTGACCTTCCTGTTTGGGCGAACGTTTGCCGAGCCGCCACAGGAAATAGGAGGCTTCCGGACGGCAAAGCACCCACAACTCCACCTCCGGGCGTTCACGGTACGTGTGCATGCCGGTATGCTCACAGATTGCAGTTTCCAACATGTCTACATAGCGCATATTCGCACTGACCAGATGATCATCCTGCGCGGTCACAATGCGAAATTTTTTCCCCTGCGTCTCTTCGTATGGGAAACGGTCGAGCCATCCGCCGGTAGCGAGCAGACGGCGCACTGCATCGTTGACGTTAGCCATCGGCTTCATCTGAAAAAGCACCTGAAACGTCTGATGCACATAAGGAAGCGCAGGCTCGCGGACACTGCGATACAGCGCCGCACCGCTGAGTACGCGTTCGACGGCGACGCCGCCTTCTTTGTGCAGCATAGCTTCAATAGGCTTTTCAAGCCCCTCAACAAACGTGGAAAAATACAATTTTTTCATCAATAATCCCCTATATCCTTTGATAAACCGACAGTTTACGCGCGCAGAATGTCCTTTTGAAAATCAAATAGCATTCTGTAATACGCATCGCCGTAATTATACATGCTGCCCTCTGAAACCATCTGCATCAACCGTTGGGGCGGACACCAGCGCACAGCGCTGACTTCTTCCTTCTGAAGCGTGAAATCATCTTCAGCCCAGTTGGTTTTGACAGCGTAGACATAACAATAGGAATTAGAACGACGAAGTCTGGAGACAAAGAGCATGTCTGCTTTGGAAGCGGCATAGCCCAATTCTTCCCGCAACTCACGTCTCGCGGCGGTCAACGGTTCTTCGCCGCTGACTGCCGAGCCGCCCGTTACAGCCCAAATGCCCGGCTTCCATTGAACGCCCATGGAACGGCGCTGAATCAGCAGTTCGCCCTTATCGTTCATCGGCCAGATATGTACGCCGATGTGATAGAAGCCGACGGGAATCGCTTCGCCGCGAATCATGGTCTTTCCGGTTTTTTCCCCTTGCGCGTCATAAAGATCCCAGATTTCAACGTTCATCGTTTGCCTCCAAACGATCGGACAGTTGATCGGCCAAATCGAGCACAGTTTTTTCGACGTCGCCTTTTTCGGCATCGAAAACATAATCCGCTTCCGCTTCATACAACGGGATTCGCTCGTCGTACAAGCTGTGCAAAGTCTGTCCCTTTTTAAGCGTAACGCCGCGTGTGGCCAGATTAGAGAGCCGACGTTCAATCTCTTCGTAAGGCAGACGAATGTAGACAACCAGACCGTTTTCATGCAGATGGCGCATGGCTTTTTTTCCATAGACTACGCTGCCGCCGGTTGCGATGACCGTATTGTTGTATTCAAGACCGCAGATGCAGTCTTCTTCGATCTTTAAGAAAGCGTCGTTGCCGACGGCATCGATTATGGTTTGAAGCTTTTTCCCCTGCTCCTCTTGCAAAACAATGTCTGTATCTACAAAATCCATGTGAAGAGCTGATGCCAGCAATGCGCCGACAGTGCTTTTGCCGCAGCCCGGCATACCGATCAAAACAATATTAGCCATCGTATCCTTCTCTCTACAAAAAATCCCTTTTTATTTTATCCCGAAAACAGCCTTTTTTCAAGGGAAAAACCTATTTTTATAAAAAAACAGAGGCTTTTTCCTCCACGAGAAAATTTTTTTGTGGAAAACGTCAATCAGGCATTGCATAATATGCAGAAATAGCGTATAATCATACGCAATCACAAACAAGGGAGGATATCGATATGGATTTGGCGCTGTACAAGGCGGCTCAGCCTTTTTCTCAAAAACATCTGCTCACGCTTCAGGACTGGAGCGAGGACGAGATTCTTCAATGCCTTTCTTTAGCGGTAAAACTCAAGACGATGCAAAAAAGCGGACAGAAGCAGACCTGTCTGGCAGGAAAGACGCTTGCAATGATTTTTGCAAAATCGTCTACGCGCACACGTGTTTCTTTTGAAGTGGGCACAACGCAGTTGGGTGGAAACGCCCTGTTTCTTTCCACGCATGACATTCAGATTGGACGGGGTGAGCCGATCTGCGATACGGTGCAGGTGCTTTCCCGCATGGTAGACGGCATCATGATCCGCACGTTTAAGCAGAGCGATTTGGAGGAACTGGCGAAGTTTGGTTCGATCCCGATTATCAACGGCCTTACGGATGAATTCCATCCCTGTCAGGTTTTGGCGGATTTGCTGACGATTTATGAAAAGAAAGGAACTTTTAAGGGATTGAAGCTCGCATTTGTCGGCGACGGCAACAATATGGCGCATTCTCTGATGATTGGTTGTTCCAAACTCGGCATGGACGTCGCCATTGCCAGCCCGGACGGCTACAAGCCTAACCCCATTTACACGGCATGGGCTGTTGAAAACGCCGCCGCATGTGGAAGCAAGGTGACGGTTTGCACGGACCCGCTGGAAGCTTGCAAGGATGCCGATGTGCTTTATACGGATGTTTGGGCCAGTATGGGACAGGAGAGCGAAGCCGAAAAACGCAAACAGGCGTTTGCGGGCTATCAGATCAATGCCAATTGTCTGAAAGTGGCTCACGAAGACAGCATTTTCCTGCATTGCCTGCCGGCACATCGTGGCGAAGAAGTAACGGCAGAAGTGATCGACGGCAGTCACAGCGTTATTTTCAACGAAGCGGAAAATCGTTTGCATGCCCAGAAAGCCGTCATGGCGCTGCTCATGGGCGGCGGACACGTATAATTTCTGCTTGACAGTTTAATCGTGTGCGTTTATAATATGTCTGACAATTCAAAAGACCGCTGGGGGCGCGCAATGCTGAGATGGCTTTAGAGCCGGTCCCTTTGAACCTGTGTAGTTAATCCTACCGTAGGGAAGCGACGAGCTTGATTTGAATATCAAAGCCGCAATCCTGTGTAGGGAGTGCGGCTTTTTTGCGGCCTTACGAATTGGAAGCATTATAAAAGGGGGTTCCCATCATGTTTTCTGAATTTGCCGAGGTTTCCTCTGCTACTTGGGGCGTCATTGTCGCGTTGCTGCTGGTCGGCGTCGTGGTGTTTGCCGTTTCCAAGGACAAGAAGCGCTGGACGGCGCGTATGCTGGCCAATGGCGCTCTGTGCATTGCACTTTCTACGGTGCTTTCCTTTATCACGCTGTATAAAATGCCTCAAGGTGGTTCCATCACCCTGGCAAGCATGCTGCCGATGTTCCTTTTCGCCTATGCTTATGGCGTAGGCCCCGGCATGCTGGTTGGCGCAGCCTATGGTTTTGTGCAGTTCCTTCAGGGCGGTTTGTATTTCGTTCATCCTGTGGAGCTACTGCTTGATTATCCGTTGGCTTTTGCCATGCTGGGTCTGGCGGGTCTTTCCAACAAGTTCTCCGACCAGTGGGGCATGATTCCCGGCATCATCCTCGGTACTTTTGGCCGTTTCGTCTGTGCGTTCCTGTCTGGATTGATTTTCTTTGGCATGTATGCGCCGGAGGGACAGAATGTAGTGATTTACTCGATGGTGTACAACGGCCTTTACCTTGTTCCGGAAGCGATCATCTGCATCGTGCTGGCGATGATTCCGCAGATTCGTCAGCTGGCCAAGCGTTTGGCGCTTCAGGATTGATTCAACGCCTTCCTATGTTCCCCCTTTACTCAGTCGGTAAAGGGGATTTTTTTGTACGTTTTTTCTGCATAAATGCGACATGGTAGTTTTCTGTCTCTTAAACCGGGTCAGTTGTACATCCTTTTCCCCTGTGTTATAATGAAATCAAATTGATGTGAAAAAAGAGGGATGATCAAGATGGCTGGTCAGAATCGTTCCGCCAGCAGAAAACAAAGCGGAAAAATTGCGTTCTGCGGCATGATGGTTGCGCTTTCGGTTGCGTTGATGCTTACCGGCGGGTTAATACCGATCGCAACGTATTGTGCGCCGATGATTAGCGGCGTGCTGCTTCTGCCTATTTTGCTCGAATATGGAAAAAAGACTGCATGGATGGGTTATCTGGCAACCGCATTGATTGTGCTCATTCTCGGTATTGACAAAGAAGCCGCATTTTTTTATATTTTTCTGGGTTATTATCCGATTATCAAATGGAGTATTGACAAGCTTCATCAGAAGCCGATGCGTGTCATCCTGAAACTGCTCCTATTTAATGGTGCAGTCGTGGCTATGTATGCGGTCTTGGGCTTTGTGCTTCATATGGATGCTGTTGTTGAAGAGTTTACTGAAATGGGTATGTGGATGCTGGCTGCATTTATCATTTTGCTGGACATTTGTCTGTTTATGTATGATCGGCTTCTTGTTCCGATGACTGTGCTTTATGCCAACAAGCTTCGTCCCCGGCTTCGCTTTTTGATTCGATAAATGAACCCCCACAGATGCGTTTGGCTTAAGCGTATCTGTGGGGGGGGTCTATGGTTATTTTGCGTCAGGATCGATTAAATCTGAATGTCCGACGCCGATAATTTCGGTTGTCGCGCGAGCGTTTGTCTTGCCGCCGTCATATTTACCGATACGGGAAATCTGTTCGCCCATGAAGAGCATGACGGCAGTCTGCCCGCCGTCCAGATTCAAAGCTTCTTTGCAGCCGCCTTTTTGCATCAATTCAGCCATTTGCGCAATCGATACGCCAATGCTAATATTTCGAATGCGGCCTTCTGCCAGAACCGCGTAATAATGTCCCGGTTCAACCATACCGATTGCACAACGAGGCTGAGGCGTTTTTCCATTGGTCATTTCCGCGATAAACGGATTGATTTCGCCGTCTCGGATCAGGTATGGGCCAAAGGAAAAAACATCGACGGCGCCCATATCCAGATATTCCTGAGCGCTGTGTTCATCGGAATGAAATACGCGCCAGCTTCCGTCTTCCAGCATGGCAAGCGTATCCAGATTGGGAAATTGGCGACGATTAGCGGCCGGAACACGGTCATAAAAGACCTGTTTATCTCGAATAACCATACCCGTGATGGTTTTTCGTCCCACTCGATAGGTGTAATAATCCGTATTCATGCCCCATACAACCTGATTCTGCTTGGCGATAAGCGAGGCCTGGACATGCTTCTGCTGGGGCTTGCTTGGATTATATAGAATACTGCCCACGCGCTCGGCATTCAAATCGCAAAAAACCTGCGCTTCATACCATGTCAGCACCTGTTCGGCGTCAAAAAAACGATCAATGCGGATCACAAGCGTCGGCGAGGCGTAAAACCAGAGACCGTTTTCATCGTCTGAATGGACGTATTCGCCGGAGAGCGGATAGCCATATGCGTCCACTTTCGGTTTTTCAACCGGCCATTCAACATCGGCAGTTACTTTATCATAGTCGGGAGTTGGAGTTGAAGTCGGCTCAGGTTCGCGGGCCTCAAAAGGGGTGCTTTCATTGGATGAACCGAGATTTTCAAAAAAATCGCCGCCGATTTGATCTTCGCCGACTTGGGAATAGACCAAACTGAATTTTGCGTTGCCAGTCCGGCCTTCATCGGTCACGGTAAAAGAGGTGGATTGCTGTGTGACATGATAGGCATAGGCTTCCTGCGCCAATTCCAGCCCGGTTTTGCCGCCCATTGATTCAAGCGGCACATGCCAATCCATGAAAATGGTATTTTCCCGCCCCATATGCAGATATAGTTTTTTTACCGTCCATGTCCCCCATTTTTCGGCAGATTCCGGCATGAAAGTCTCGTCACCAGAATGCTCTACGCAGTACTGAGTGACATTGGCGCAAAGCTTATGTGCCCCATGGCCATATTCGCCGTTAATATCATGTGTAATCATAACGTCCGGCTTGTATTGGCGAATGAGTTCCGTGATATATGCACGGCTTTTTCTTTTTGTCCAGTGAGCGTAAGCATCATCCAACGATCGCATATAAACGTCTCCGAAATCTCCGATCACCGGGTACTGGCGAAGACCCATATGCCATAGGCCGTTGAGCAGCTCACTGCGGCGCGTCGTATTGGAATAACTCATGTACGCGACAACGACGCTCATATTCTTTTCCACTGCATAAGTGGGAATGGTTCCGCCGAAAAAGATCAGCTCATCATCCGGATGCGCAACAAGCAGAAGCAAATCCGCCTTCTTTGGCGTAGGTTCCCATTGCTGCACCCAGTCCGGCAGTTCGCCGTCTGAGAAAACGAAGACTTCATTCAATTTCAAGTAGCTTTTCTTTTCCGAAATGCCAACGAGACGGAAATGGTTTTTTCCATTCAGCGCTACCAAGACATGATAATAGTCAGTTGTTCCCTCTATGGAAGTCTGCCACTCGCCGTTGATTTCTTCTTCAATGCTCCATGCCTCCGGCATCTCGGCAAAACAGATATAAAGATACTGCGCGCTCTCTCCTTCAGGCGTTTGGAACTCCAGATGGGGCTTTTCGTTTGTACGGCTTTGCCAGAAACTGGTATATGCCCCATCGTGAACCTTATCGGTTGTCTTATCCGGAGACGAAATGATGCATGCGTTTGTCAGGTCCTTGGCTTCCTGGGCTGCTGCGCAGGAAAAGCACAGCACGAGAAGCAGCACCAGCGCAGCTTGTACCATGCACTTCTTTTTCACGATTTCTTTCACCTCTATGCACTCATGACAAGTCGGTTTCATATCGATTTGAAACGATGTTGATCACTGCTCATCATACCACATTTTGTTAGAAATGTAAATCTCTATATATAATGGTAAGACTTTGACAATGCAAGCGATTTGTAATGTTTTTTGGCAACAGATAAAAAAATGCCGCAGGACTAATCCCGCGACAGGAGTGCGCTTTTGATTAAAGGGATTGTAGTTGTCTGGAAAGCTTTGCAAAATCTTCAAGGCTCAGCTCTTCGGCTCTTGCCTGTACGGATAGACCGACGGCTTCAAGGTATGAGGCGGCCTGCTCACGATTTAGCGCAAAGCCGGAAATGAGGTTGTTGAGCAGTGTCTTGCGGCGCATGGCAAAGGCGCTGCGGACAAGACGCGTAAAGACAGCCTCGTCTCCCCCGTCCACGTAAGGCGTTTCAAGGCGCTCAAGCACCATAAAACTGGAATCCACCTTGGGCGGCGGATTAAAACAGGCGGCTGGAACGTCTAACGCACGGACAACGTTGTAGTGATATTGACACATTACGGCAAGCGGGCCGTATCCATCTTCGCCGGGGCTGCTGAGCAGTTTATCTCCAACCTCTTTTTGAATCATGACTGCGATGGATTTGGCTCGCGGCAATTCATTCATCAATTTGGTCAGAACATCGGTTGTAATGTAATACGGAAGATTCGCCGCGATGCGAAGCGAAGAACAGTCTTCACCAAAGCATTCTTTGACGAGCAAAGCCAGATCCGTGCGCATGACGTCGCCGCAAATGACACGAACATTGGACTGCTTTTCAAGCGTCACATTTAAAATCGGAATCAGCGTTCGATCGATTTCAAGGGAGACAACCTGTTTAGCGCGACGAGCCAGCGGCTTCGTCAACGCGCCAAAGCCCGGCCCGATTTCCAATACGCAGTCTTGCGATGTGACCAGAGAAAGATCCGCCAGCTGCTCCAACAGGGTTTCATCCTCAATAAAATTCTGTCCCAAGCTATGCTTTTGATGAAACGAGCCATGCTTTTTTGCTTTCAATATGGAAACCTCCCCTCTCAGCCGATGCGCTTAGCGTCTTTGTCGTTGGTTTCGCTGATGATATAATGCGGGCGGCTCTTGACTTCCAAATATGTTTTAGCCAGATATTGTCCCATAATCCCCATGCAGAGAAGTTGTACGCCGCCGATAAACAGAATAATACACACCGTTGATGCCCAGCCTGCAACAGGATCGCCAAAGATTAATCGGCGCACAACGACGAAAAGAACCATGAAAAAAGCGATAAACGTAAACACCAAGCCGGAAATCGACGCAATGGAGAGCGGAGCCTGCGAGAAGTTAACAATGCCGTCCAATGAATACTTAAACAGCTTGAAAAAACTCCATTTGGTTTCGCCGGCGACACGTTCTACATTTTTATACGGCAGCCACTTTGTTTTGAAACCGATCCAGCCAAAGATTCCCTTGGAAAACCGATTATATTCGCACATAGACACAATCGCTTTCACCATTTCACGCTTCATCAGGCGGAAATCCCGCGCGCCATCAACAATGTCGGCTTCGGAAATACGATTGATCAGTTTATAAAACATCCGTGCAAAAAAAGAGCGGATTGGCGGTTCGCCGTCACGAGTTACGCGGCGCGTGGCAACGCTATCGTATCCCTCTTTTTCGAGAATTTCGATCATTTGAGGCAGCAGGGACGGCGGATCCTGCATATCCGCATCCATAACGGCAACGTAGTCTCCCTCCGCATTACAAAAGCCCGCATACATGGCAGCTTCTTTTCCAAAATTTCTGGAAAAAGACAGATATTTGACACATTCGTCTTTTGCGGCCAAATCGCGCATGATCTGAAGCGTATTGTCCTTGGAACCGTCGTTAATCAGCAGAAAAGTCATTTGGTAATCAGGAAGAGTTTGGGCAACATCGCAAACGGCATGATAAAAAATGGGAAGGGATTCTTCCTCGTTGTAGCAGGGTACGATCAGCGTTACAGTCCCTTTCATGATATAGTAACCTCTCCTCATGCCGAAAACCGGCAAATATACGTGTATATTGTTTCATAATCGGGGCCAAAAGTCAAGATACGACAAGAAAAAAGCCGCTCGGCAAACCGGGCGGTCTTTTCTCTATGTCGATGAAGATTATTCGTCTTCCTCCTCTTCCTCTGGTAGATCGCCGTTGTGGTAAACATCCTGCACATCATCCAGATCATCGAGCATTTCCAACATTTTCTGGATCTTTTCGACGGTCTCCGGATCCGTAATTTCGTTCGTCGTCTGCGGAATCATGGTCAACTCAGCGCTCAGGAACGTGTAACCGGCCTTTTCCAGATTATCGCGCACTTCAGAAAAATCGGAAACGGCGGTTGTCACTTCAAAGCTGTCGTCAAGCACGTCCACATCGCTGGCGCCCGCGTCAAGCGCTGCCATCATCACTTCATCTTCATCCATGCCCGGTTTGCGCTCAATCACGATCAAGCCAACACTATCGAACATGTAAGAAACGCAGCCATTGGTACCCAGGGAACCGCCGTTCTTATCGAAGATGTGGCGGATATCGGAAGCGGTGCGGTTACGATTGTCCGTAACGGTCGAAACGATAACGGCGACGCCACCCGGCGCATAGCCTTCGTACTGAATTTCTTCGTAATTGACGTTGCCCAGCTCACCCGCCGCTTTCGCGATGGAGCGCTTGATGTTTTCGTTCGGCATATTGTTGGCTTTCGCTTTTGCGATTACATCGCGAAGCTTGCCGTTGACAGTCGGATCACTGCCGCCGTCGCGGACAGCGATCGCGATTTCGCGACCGATTTTCGTAAAAACCTTGCCGCGCTCAGCGTCGGCCTTGCCCTTTTTGTGTTTAATATTTGCCCACTTGGAATGGCCTGACATACGTAAAAAACCTCCCGGTTATTTTTGCTACATCGATTATTATAGCACGATGCGGACATTGCATGCAACAGGTGACGTTCATTTTTTCGTCGTTTTTCCGGAAAAACTTTACTTTTTGCTGACATGTTTGAAAGATTGGATTGCATAAAGTGCTTTGGAGGCGATGAATGGATGGCTGCATTGGCTGCTCTGACGATGGCTGCGCTTATTCTGCGCTTTCCGGATCTTGCAATAAAATCTGCCCGTGAAGCGCTCTTTGTTTGGGGACGCGACATTGTGCCGAGTCTTTTTCCCTATATGGTGCTCTGCAAAACGCTGTCTTCACGCTTGAAAAAAAGCAGGATTCCTTCTGTTCCCCTTGTTTTAACGCTCGGTCTGTTGGGAGGCTCTCCGTCTGGCGCAGCAATGATTTCAGCTGCATCTGATACGATGAGCCGCAGACAGTGCGTTTTTCTCAGCGCGCTTACAGGCACAATCAGTCCTATGTTCTTTTTGAGTACGTTGCGCACATGGGGATTCAGTCAAAGCATATGTATCCGGTTGTTGTCTGCTCACTGGATAGGCGCATGCTTCGCAGCATTCTGCGCCTGGCGGTTTGAATCATCGTATAAGATCGGGTCAAATCCAACCGTCAGAAAGGATTTGCAGATGGCCAGCCCTATTGCAGATAGTGTACAGGCCGTACTTGGCGTGGGTGGCTGTATTGTTTTTTTCAGCGTTGTCGCTTCCTGCATAAGCTGTGTTTTTTCTTTTCCATCTGAGTGGAGCCGTGCCAGCTTTCAGGCCATGCTTGAGATTGCCGGCGGCATCCATGCATTGAGTTTGACAGATACAATAACGTTTCAAACAGCCGTTTGTATGGCTGGGCTGATGGGTTTTGGTGGAATTTCGATTTTAACGCAAAACCATCTGTTTCTTGAGTCGTGCGGGATCGCGAAAAAACAACTGTTCGTTTTTGCGTTTTTAAGAGCTGTGGGTTCAACTTTCTCAATGGCTCTTCTCTTGCAATTCATGTGAGCCAGAATCGAAGACTTTCAAGCGCGCGGCGCTCAATACGACTGATTTGGGCTTGGCTCAGTTTCATGAGCTTTGCGGTTTCTTTCTGCGTATGATCCCGAAAATACCGAAGAATAATCAACGTTCGTTCCTGATCAGATAAGCGCCCAAGCGCTAAATGGATATCCGTAGATTCATCGTCGATTGAATCTTTGCCCATCAGAATTTCCAGCAGTGTTTTTCCGTTTTCTTCACAGGGATGATCCAAGGATTGAGGAACACAGCCGCCTTCAAGCGCCCAGATAATTTCTGATGGATTGGTTTTACAAAAGTCTGCTAATTCATCAATGCGCGGTTCCCGGCCAAGGATTGAGCTGAGTTTTCCAAGCTGTTGTGCAATAGCTTGACTGCGCTGTTGACCTTCAGACAGATCAGATGCATGGCGAAGCGCTTTCTTCATTTCGCCGAGCACCCACGGCATAGCGTAAGTCATAAAATGCACATTCTGGGTGTCATCGTACCGCTGCAAGGCAAGCATTAGTCCGATATACCCGGCCTGACAAAGCTCCTGCGAGGATAACACTGGATTAAAAAAGCGTTTAGCTATCGTATTTAAAAACGGAACAAACGCAGAAAGATATAGCTCAACAGCTTCTGAATCACCATTTTGCGCTTGAATGAGCAGAGATTCATCGTTTGCGAAGCGCGTCATAGTCATCATTCATCGTTTTCATGCAGACGTTTTTGCATAAAAACGATTGTTCCATTTCCAAGAGAAGACTGAACGCGCACGTGATCCATAAAAGACTGCATCAAAGCAAAGCCCATACCCGTGCGTTCCTGCTCAGGATGTGACGTATAAAAAGGCTGCATCGCCTGCTCGATGTTCTCAATGCCCTTTCCCTGATCCTCAATTTCAAGGCGGATATTGTTTTCGTCAATCCATGCACGAAGCATGACATATCCGCTTGTTTCTTCATATGCATGAACAATGGCATTTGTCACCGCCTCACTGACGGCTGTCCGAACCTCCGAAACAATGCTGAGCGTGGGATTGGCCTGTACAAGAAACGCGCTGACAACCATTCGTGCAAACGCTTCATTTTCTGGAATGGCTGAAAATTTCAGTTCCATTTGATTATTCATGTATTTCCCACCCTTCTGTTTTGTCAATGGCAATGATTCGATGTAGTCCGGCCAAATGAAACAGTCGATCCACCGGCGGACGAAGTCCGCTGGCAGAGACGCACCCACCACGGGCAATCATGGTTTTATATCGACCAATAATCATGCCGATACCGGAACTGTCCATAAAGCTGACCTGAGAAAAATCGAGAATCAGGCGGTGTGGGTTGTGTGCAACAATCAGCATTTCGATTTCATTTCGGAGTCCTTCCGCAACACAGTGGTCGATTTCGCCAGTCAAATAGACCGTCAACGCATCCCCTTGTTTTGTGGTTTGCAGCACAATGATTCCTCCTCTTGTATTCGATGATACACCATATGAACATATATGCGCTTCTATGCAAAAAAACGCATAATTTCCGCGCAGTTTGGGTAAAAAGAGAAAAACACGTTTTAGGAGGCTGAATGGATGAGCAAAGTAAAAAAGGTGTTGCTGACGATTCTGGCTGCACTTATTGGCGTGCTTTTGCTTTTCTGCGCAGCGTTTTATGTGTTTTTTGATGTGCCGGATTGGCAGAAATTGGATATTTCCAGATTATCTGCGTTAGCACAGACATCCTCCATGTATGACATGAACGGAGAACTGATGAGTGAGCTGCGCGGGTCGGAAAATAGAATAATCGTTTCTCTTGATGAAATTCCATTACATACGCGCCAAGCTTTCATTGCAGCCGAAGATTTACGTTTTTATGACCATCGCGGAATTGATGTTTACCGCATTTTGGGTGCGTTACGAAGCAACTTAAAGAGTGGATCGCTGGCGGAAGGCGCAAGCACCATCACACAGCAGCTGGCCAAACTTACCCATCTCAGCGCTGAAAAAACGATTCGCCGTAAGCTGGAGGAAATCAACCTCGCGTTTCAAATTGAAAAGGTTTACAATAAGGACGAAATCCTGGCCATGTATTTGAATACAGTTTACTTTGGACGAGGAGCGTATGGCATTCAAGCGGCGGCACAGGCATATTTCGGCGTGGACGCGGAAGACCTGACTTTGAACCAAAGTGCAAGTCTTGCAGCGATTATTAAAGCACCCTCTATCTATGCGCCGCATATCAGCCCCTCAAACAATCGCTCGCGACGGCAATACATCCTTTCTGTCATGGCAGAAAATGGTTTTATCTCGCAGGAGGAAAAACAGGCAGCGCTTGACGAAAGTATATGGGTGCTCGCACAAGAAGCTGAAAAACAGCTTTACAGCTGGTATATTGACGAAGCGCTTCGGGAAAGCGCGGAGCTGCTCGGCCTTTCAGCTGATGAAGTGATTCAGGGCGGATTTAAAATCTACACAGCCTATGACGCGCGGCTTCAGACAATCGCGGATGAAGTATACGCAGATTCCAGCTTTTTCCCTGCTGCAGCTTCGGATGGAACGCCTATACAAAGCGCAATGGCTGTTGTCGATACAAACAACGGCGCCGTTTTAGCGATGATTGGAGGGCGGGATTATACCGTTCGCCGTGGGTTGAACCGCGCGACGCAAATGCGCCGTCAGCCCGGCTCTGCACTGAAACCTTTGGCTGTCTACGGACCTGCGCTTGAACTCGGATATACGACAGCTTCTGTTTTGCTGGATGAAAAGACAAGCTTTGGCGGCTATACGCCGCGCAATGCAGGCGATCGATATTATGGGCTTGTTACAATGCGAACAGCCATTCGGAATTCACTCAACACGACCGCTGTGCGCCTGCTGGAAGAAATCGGGTTGGATGCATCGATTCAATATCTCAACAAAATGGGCATTCCGACGCGGAACAGCGATCGAAATCTCTCGTTGGCGCTAGGCTCGATGACCTACGGTGTAACGCCTGTTGAACTGGCAGCGGCCTACGTGCCCTATGCAAACGGCGGCATATACCATCAACCTTACTGCGTCGAGAGAATTGAAACCGTAGATGGGAGTAATATATATGAACGAAAAGATAGCGGCAAACAGGTTCTTTCCGCTCAAAATGCGTTTTTAATGACATCACTGCTGCAATCAGTCGTTTCCAGTGGAACGGGAACGCGTATGCTTGCCGCAAACACTCCCATTGCAGGAAAAACGGGAACCGTTTCAATGACAGGTGGCAATCGTGACATCTGGATGACGGCGTATACGCCAGAGATTTCCGTCGCCGTCTGGATGGGTTATGACCAAACTGACGCGAAACATAAAATTTCAAACGGTATTACAGGTGGACGCAATACGGCGTCACTCGCGGCAGCTTTTTTCAAAAAAGCGTACGCGGACAGAGAAAAGCCAGATTTCAGCCAGCCGGATGGGCTGGTCTGGCTGACGTTAGATAAACGCGCGCTGACAAGCCGTGGCTCCATCATGCTCGCCAGTGACAAAACACCAAAGGAATACCGACTCAGCGAAGTCTTTGCAGCTTCAAATCGGCCTTATGCCGTTTCGGATATCTGGCAGGCGCCTGATGCCCCCTCATCCTTCTATGTGGCGCATAATGCAAGCGGATATCCAGAACTGCATTTCAAAGCATCTTCCGATGCAAGGTATCGCATTCAACGCGACTCAGTTGGGGAATCCGTGATTCTGACCGAGATGATAGCGTCTTCCGGACAGGCACTCAGTTTTTTAGATAGTACAGCGCAGGCAGGCATCTTGTATACGTATCGGATCATTCCAATTCACGAAGAGCTGCTTCAACAGGGCGTTTGGCTTGAAGGCAAACAAGCTGTGCAACTTGCTCAGGTACAAGCAAGCGGAGGCTTTTTCTCAGGATTAAGAGAGCTTATTCCCGCATTGTCCGGCACGATCAATTAAACACAAAAACAGGGACGGAAACCGTCCCTGTTTGATTGTATCATGTACTCAACTTTTTACGCCGATACGAACCAATGCTCGACGCAGTTTAGCTTCTGCGAGCATCAGCTCTCTTTCATCATTCTTTGCTGCCACTATGCGAGCCTGTGCAACCTCTTTAGCGTGTTGAGCGCGTGGAAGATCAATATTTTCCGACCATTCAAATGTCGTCGCAATCAGGTTAGCTTCTCCGCTGATCATTGTGAGCATACCGCCGATACAGGCTGCACGTCGCACTTGACCGTCCTCAAAAGCAATAGCGGCCTCGCCCGCACCGACAGCAGACACATAATCGGCATGATGCGCCAATAGGCATACGTCGCCGTCGATCATGCGGGCGCGAACACGCTCAACCTCGCCATCAAAGAGCAGGCCGTCCGGAGTGCTGATTTTCAGGTGGAACGTACTCATGAATGCTCACCCTTTTTGGCTTTTGCTACCGCTTCATCAATCGTGCCTACAAACAGGAACGCACTTTCCGGCAGGTCGTCATGCTTGCCTTCAATGATTTCCCTGAAGCCACGAATGGTTTCTTTAATCGGCACGTACTTGCCCTCCATGCCGGTGAACTGCTCGGCTACACTGAACGGCTGTGAAAGGAAGCGCTGGATTTTACGCGCACGGGAAACCGTCAGCTTATCCTCTTCGGACAGCTCGTCCATACCCATGATGGCGATGATATCCTGCAATTCCTTGTAGCGCTGCAAAATACGCTGCACGTCGCGAGCAACACGATAATGCTCCTCACCTACGACATCCGGATTCAAAATACGGCTCGTGGATTCCAGCGGATCAACGGCCGGATAAATGCCGAGCGAAGAAATCGCACGGGAAAGAACCGTTGTTGCATCCAAATGCGCAAACGTTGTTGCCGGAGCGGGGTCGGTCAAGTCGTCCGCGGGCACATAAACAGCCTGAACAGACGTAATGGAACTGCGTTTCGTTGAAGTAATACGCTCCTGAAGCGCACCCATTTCCGTTGCCAATGTCGGCTGATAACCAACGGCGCTCGGCATACGGCCAAGCAGCGCGGAAACTTCGGAACCGGCCTGCGTAAAACGGAAAATATTATCAATGAACAGCAGAACGTCCTGTCCTTCTCGATCACGGAAATACTCTGCCATCGTCAGACCGGACAGCGCTACGCGCATACGTGCTCCTGGCGGCTCGTTCATCTGACCATAGACCAGTGCGGTCTTGCTCAGAACGCCGCTTTCTTTCATCTCGTTATAGAGATCGTTGCCTTCGCGCGTGCGTTCGCCGACGCCCGTAAAAACGGAGAGACCGCCGTGCTGCTTGGCGACGTTGTTGATGAGTTCCATGATCAAAACGGTTTTGCCGACGCCAGCGCCGCCAAACAAGCCGATCTTGCCGCCCTTAGCATACGGTGCGATCAGGTCAACAACCTTGATGCCCGTTTCGAGGATTTCAGCAGAGGTCTCCTGCTCGTCATACGGCGGCGGATCGCGGTGAATCGCCCAACGTTCGACATCTTCCGGCGCAGGTTGGTTATCAACCGGCTCACCCAACAGGTTGAAGATGCGTCCCAGACATTTTTCTCCGACAGGCACCGTGATGGATGCGCCGGTATCCACGGCTTTCGCGCCGCGCGTCAGGCCATCCGTGCTGCTCATCGCGATACAACGCACCACATCGTCGCCGATATGCTGCGCGACCTCGACCGTCAGTTTTTTCTCGCCGCTTTCAACCTCAACGGCGTTCAAAAGCTGGGGCAGCTCGCCATCTTTAAATCGAATATCCAGTACCGGGCCGATGACCTGCACCACGGTACCGATGCTTCCTTTAGCCATAGCGTTGCTCCTTCTGTTTTGAGATTAATGCTCTGCACCGGCGACGATTTCCGTGATTTCCTGCGTAATCGCGCCCTGGCGAGCACGATTATAGCGCAAGCTCAAATCATCGATCATCTCCGACGCATTCTTGCTGGCGGCGTCCATCGCCGTTCTGCGAGCGCCAAGCTCACTGGCGACGGATTCACACATGGCGCCGTAAATCATGCCCGCAATATAATTGGGGACAATAGCGTCATAGACCGCGGAAGGACTCGGCTCATAGAGCACAAGCTGGCGAACGCCGGTTTCTGCCTTTCCTTCAAGTTTTTCAAGAGGCAAAAGCACATCATGCGCGGGTGTCTGCGTCAGCATGGATACAAAACGCGTATAAACCACCGAAACCTCGTCATACTGGCCGTTCAAATATCCTTTTGTAATTAGGTTGCTGATGGTGAAACAATCCGAAACCGAAACGGAAGCTGCCTCCGCAAATTCGGTCGTCAGCATTTCTATCCCATTGCGCGCAAAAAAATCAACAGTCCGCTTGCCGATTGGCAATACGCAGACGGAACCTTCTTCGAGCATTGGCTGAACGGACTTAAACACATTGCTGTTGTATCCACCCGCCAAGCCTCGGTCACCTGCAATGACGATCAGGCAGCGCTTTTTGATTTCACGCTGCTGCTGATAAGGCGAAGAAAAATCATTCGTCGCCGTTTCGATGCTTTCCAGCGTTTGCTTGAGCCCCATGAAATAAGGGCGACATCTTTCCTGACGTTCTTTCGCCTTCCTGAGCTTGGAGGAAGCGACAAGTTCCATCGCCTTGGTGATCTGCATGGTGCTTTCTACGCTTTTAATGCGCAGCTTGATGTCTTTCATCGAAGCGCCAGCCATCCCAAATCCCCTCCTTTACTCACTGCGCAAGAAAATCTTGGGTATACTGTTTCAGAGCAGCGCAAAGCTTCTCTTCGGTTTCCTTCTCAAATTTGCCCGTCGTGCGAATGGTCTCCAGAATATCCGCGTGCTGGGCGTCAAGGCGGGCATATAATCCCAGCTCATAAAGCGAAACGCGTTCCACCGGCACATCCGCCAAATAGTTATTGATGACGGCGTACAGAATACAGACCTGCTTTTCGACATCAATGGGCTGATTACGACCCTGCTTGAGCACTTCAACCACGCGTTCGCCCTGCGACAGGCGCGCCTTGGTATCTGCATCCAAATCACTGCCAAACTGAGCAAAACTCTGCAGTTCGCGATATTGGCTGTAAATCAGCTTAAGCGAACCGGCAACTTTCTTCATGGCTTTGATCTGTGCATTGCCGCCGACACGGGAAACAGAAATACCCGGGTTGACAGCCGGCATGATGCCGGAATGGAACAACTCACTCTCCAAGAAGATCTGGCCGTCTGTGATCGAAATGACGTTCGTCGGGATGTAAGCGGAAACATCACCCGCCTGTGTCTCGATAATCGGCAGAGCGGTCAGACTGCCGCCGCCATATTCGGGCGCCATACGTGCGGCACGCTCAAGCAGGCGGCTATGCAGATAGAAAACGTCGCCCGGATAAGCTTCGCGTCCCGGCGGACGACGAATCAGCAGCGACAAGGCACGGTAGGCAACGGCGTGCTTGGACAAATCATCGTAGATAATCAATACGTCTTTACCCTGCTGCATGAAGTATTCGCCCATCGTGCAGCCTGCATACGGCGCGATATACTGCATAGGCGCAAGCTCGGAAGCCGTTGCACTGACAACAATGGTATATTCCATAGCGCCAGCACGTGTCAACTGTTCAACAAGCTGTGCCACCGTGGAATTCTTTTGACCGATCGCAACATAAATACAGATGACATCCTTGCCACGTTGGTTGATGATGGTGTCCGTCGCAATAGCGGTTTTACCTGTCTGACGATCGCCAATGATCAACTCGCGCTGGCCGCGGCCAATCGGAATCATGCTGTCAATGGCCTTGATGCCCGTTTGCAGCGGCACACTGACGCTCTTACGTTCAATGATGCCCGGTGCCGGGCTTTCAATCGGTCGGGAATGGCTGGTCTTAATTTCGCCTTTTCCATCCACGCTCTGTCCAAGTGCGTTGACGACGCGGCCAATCAGCTCTTCGCCAACAGGAACGGAAACAACGCGCCCCGTGCGACGAACGATGCTGCCTTCGTGCAGGCCCACATCGCTACCCAAAATAACAATGGAGACGGAATCTTCTTCCAAGTTGAGCGCCATGCCATATTCGCCGTTTTCAAACTCGACCAACTCGTTGGCCATGCAGCTTTCAAGTCCGCTGGCACGGGCGATACCGTCTCCGACCAGAATGATCGTACCGGTTTCGTCTTGCTTAAGCTTTTGATCGTATTGTTTGATCTGGGCCTTAATGATTTTTGAAATCTCCTCAGGTTTCAGATCCATGGGTTCACCGGCTTTCTTTCTGTAAGATTAGGATCTTGCAGCCAATGCGCGGCGCAGATGATCCATTCGGCTTTCAAGGGTATTGTCATAACATTTTCCGGCCATTTCAACGCGCAAACCACCGCCAAGCGCTGCGTCAATCTGAAGATCGAGCTTAACATGCTTACCAGATTTACGTTCAAGTGCTTCCTTGAGCCGGGCAAGCTGCGTTTCGCTGAGCGGTTCTGCGGAAATGACTTTGGCCGGAATAATTCCGTGATTATTGTTATAACAAGACATATATTCTGCTTGGCAGGCAGGCATTTCGCCAAATGCGCTTCGCTCACAAAGCAGCTTCATAAAGTTCAACAGATACGGATGTACCTGTCCGGAAAAAGCATGATCCAACAAAGACAGACGTTCGTTTTTCGCGATCGCCTTATCCTTGATCAAACGCACATAATTCGGGTTGTCGGCAAGCAGTTTGCAAACTTCATCCAACTGAGTAAGCAACTCATTTTCAAGCTGCTCATCTTCGGCTAAAGCATAAAGCGCGCCTCCGTATGCGCGACCCAGCTCCGTCACGAGGCCTCACCCACATTCTTGATGAATTCGTCGATAAACGCTTCGTGGTCTTTTTCGTTAACTTCGCGTTCGATGACCTGAGAAGCAATATCCAGCGCAATGCCGGAAAGTTCGCCCTTCATGCCCTCAAACGCTCGACGGCGTTCAATTTCAATTTCGTTATGCGCTCTGTTTTTGATCTGTTCAGCCTGCGTACGCGCATCCGCGACGATATTCGCAGACATAGCGTTTGCGCTCTCGGTCGCCGTTTTAATCACGCGATCGGCTTCCTGACGAACGCCGGAAATCTTTGCTTCATATTCGGAACGAAGCTCACGGGCATCCGTTTTTGCCTTTTCCGCATCGGCATACAGCTGATCGATCTCCTTCTGACGGGATTCGATCATGTTATGAACCGGTGTGAAAAGGAATTTCCGTGCCACAACAAAAATTGAGCACGTATTGAGCAATATAAACAGCGCCGTCCAGAAATTGACGCCAATGAAACTCTCAAACTGTCCCATTTGATTCACTCCTCTCTTTTGGGATAATCAGAAAGGATGAATATTAGAGGGCAAACAGGATCAGGAACGCGATCAACAGCGAGTAAATACCCGTGGTCTCCGCAATAGCACAACCCATGATCATCGTGGAACGCAGCGTACCCGCCATCTCCGGATTACGCGCCATGCCTTCAACCGTCTTGCTGACGGCGTTACCTTCGCCGACGCCAGGACCGATAGCGCCGATGCCCATGCACAGACCTGCGCCGATTGCCTTACCTGCGACCATAATTGCTTGTGCCAAAGTTTCCATAGAACATTTCCTCCTAAGTTGTAATTGATAATGTATACGAAATATTACTGCACCGCTCCGGTTTCTTCCGGAGGCGGGCAGGCATTTCCAATGTAAACCATAGTAAGCAGAGAGAAAACATACGCCTGAACAAAGCCAGAGAAAATATCGAAGTAGCAAGACAGCACTGCCGGAATACCGAAGCTCAGCACCGGTACGCCTTCCAGTACGCCCATCGCTTGCAAGAGTCCGAAAACGCCCAGCACAGAGCTGACGATTCCAAGAATCATCGACCATTTTTTATGTGTCTTTTTCTTGCTCCATACAATCAAGCCGACACCGACAACCGTCAAGACAATCGGAATCAACACACCGTTTGCCGCAATCAGCCCCAGCACCGCGTTAGAGAGCAGGGACAGCGCCAGATACAAAATGCTGGTGATTACGCCGCCGCCCGCAACGTTGCCGAAATGACGGAATGCCATGGATACCGGCTGCGCGATTTCACCGATAATATTCATCGGAGTCATTACAACAATCGGTTCCGTAAAACCTTTGAGCCATCCGATAAAGCCATTGTTTTTAATATTGTTATACCAAATCAACACCGATACAAGAACAGCCCAAACCAGCGTACAGCTCAAATCCGCCGTCATCGAACGCAGGAAACCGGTCATGCCGATCAAGCTGCCTAAAATGCTGCTCAAAAAAATCGTTCCAATAAAAGGCGTCCAATACAGGTTGTGCTCGCCCATTGTTTCGGCAACCATGCCATAGAGCATGGATACGCCTTTTTCAACCAGAACCTGTACGCCCGTCGGACGCTTTTGCAGATTCTTTCCAAGCCGTATGCTCAGCACTATCAGGACAATCGTAACGATCAGCGAGGACACCGTTGTCTGCGTAATCGGTATGCCGCCTAGAATCGGGATCACAAAGTAGACAAATGCGCCAGAAACATTCAAACTGGACACTTTTAATCACCTGACTTTCTGAAAAACTCAGCTATTGTAATCGTAGGTCTTACAAAAAGAAGCGGAATCACAATCGCAAATACATTGCACAGACCGCTTTTTACGCATGCAAAGAGGATGACGAAAATCATGGCAAGTCTGCCAGCATACGAAAACTGAAGCATAGCTTTGCCGCTTTTTACATCTTGATTGACCGCTTTGTCCGCTGCGCTGTTGGCATTTACCGCCATCAAAAAGAAATTCAGGATTGTCAATACAGCGCCGATCAATCCCCCCAATACGACCGAGCGATCAAAGCGCCCCAGCAATGCAAAGATGGCAAACATAGCTGCAACACCTATGCACTCACCGATTGCAATAATCCCTGTTTCGTGCAAAACGATTTTCCGGGTTTCCATACGCCCCTCCCGTCACTGTTTTTTGTCTTTTTGAGAATGGGAATCTTTCCTGCGCTTTTCCATATACTCCATTTGTTTCAAAGTATTTCTGAAACCGGATACCGCAAGAATAAACCCAAGCAAAATGCCGATCAGAACCACCCAACGCCCAAGCTGAAATTTCCCGCACAACCATATCGCCAAGCCGGTCATTCCCCCCAAGGGCAACACCACACTCAACCCAAGCTGTGTAAGCCAGATCAGCATGCTCCAGTCGCTCATTCACGCCTCCATTTTGCAATCAGGCATTTCATTTCACGCGTTCAAACACATCTGTCTATATTATATCATTGTCAGCTTTTACAGTCAATCCACTTTTTCTCTATGCAACCTATCAGAATTTATTTTGAAAAGCAGCCAATTGCGCATCGTCTATATTTTCGTCTATTTAATAACGATGCAAAAAATCTGCAGCTCGTTTCGTACAGTTTATGCCCCATTTATAATGGGCGTTTGTCTTTTAAGTAGCAATTTCTATTTTCCTTTGCACAATCGGCTCCCATTGACTCGCAAAATTCAGATTTCTTAACATGGTTATTTGCAATTCCCGAAATACACAAAAGCTCTCCGACAGCCTGAAACAGATCCGCCGTGAGAGCTTTTATGACTGGGACTGATACTCTTTCTTTATCCCTTCAAGCCGCCGCGAGCAACGCCGCGGACAATGTATTTGCGGGCAAACAGGAATAGAATAACGACCGGGAAGACGACGACCGAAGAAGCGGCCATCAGCAATTCGGGATACGAACCGGCTTCTGTCGTAAAGACCTGCAAACCCCACGGCAGCGTGCGGTTTTCCTTGCTGACGATGACATACATCGGCCACATGAACGAGTTCCAGCTTGCCAGACCGTTGAGCAGCACAATCGTCATCAGCGACGGACGCGCCATCGGCACCATGACCTTCCACAGAAAACGCCAGTTGCTCGAACCGTCGATGCGAGCGGACCAATACAAACTGTCTGAAATCGAATCGAAGAAGTTTTTCAAGATATACGTGTAAAAAATCGAGCTGGTGAACGGCAGAATCAGCGCGTAAAGCGTGTCATAGATTTTCAGGTTGACCACCGTCGTATAGTTGGTGATGATCAGCATTTCAAACGGAATCATCATCAGCGATAACAGAAGCGAGAAAATCAGATTGCGGCCCGGAAAGCGCAGACGGGAAAATGCAAACGCAGCCAGAATCGTCGTAAATGTCGTTATCGAAACGGAGACGACCATGACGATAATAGAGTTAATAAAATATCTCGTAAACGGCGCCATTTCAAATGCACGCTTAAAGTTATCCAGACTCAAATGGCTGGGCAGCCACTGAGGCGGAAAACGGTTGATCTCCTGCGTGGTTTTAAACGCGGAAGAAAACATCCAGAAAAATGGGAGCAGCATAATCAGCGCGCCCACGGTCAGAAAGAAATATACAAAAAAGCGGGAAATCTTACGGCTGTCCATCTGCTTACCTCCTCTTGGTCTTCTTTTGCAGCAACAACTGCACCATGGTAAACACAAAGATAAACAGGAACAGTACCAGCGCTGCCGCCGCGGCAATACCATACTTGCGATTTTCTATCATCGCATAGCGGATATAGTAAACCACTGTATACAAGTTGTTAAATGGACCGGGTTTGCCGTTGAACAACGGATACAGTTCTGAGAAAACCTTAAAGCAGGAGATTGTGTTCACAATACAAACCAGGAAGATCGTCGGCGCAAGCAGCGGCACAGTGATGCGGAAGAAAATACGCAGGCTCTTGGAACCGTCTACGCGTGCAGCCGTGTAATACTGCGGGTCGATATTCTGTAAGCCGGAGAGCAGCAAAATGATGGTGAACGGCAGAATATTCCAAATACCGAAAATCACCAGCGCAGGAATACTGTAAGCGGCTTTTTCAAGCCACGGAATCGGATCCACGCCGAAGAAAGAAAGCAGGTAATTGATGATGCCAAAGTTTTTGTTGTACATCAGTTTCCACGCGAGACCGACTGCCGTGATGGACGTGACCATCGGCAGAAAATACGCTGTCTGAAAAAGTGCGGAAAAACGCAATTTCTGGTTAAGCAGATACGCAACGACGACGGCGATGCAGGTCGAAATCGGTACAACCAGAATGACATATTTCAGCGTGTTGGAAATTGCCTGCGCGAATTTGGGATCGCTTAAAACCGTCTGATAGTTTGCCAAACCCCACTGATCAAAACTGCGAGACAGGTAGCTGTATCCCTCCTTAAAGGACATCAGCACGACGTTGATGACCGGATACAGTGTAAAGACAGCAATGCCAATCAGAAACGGCAGCAGATACAGATATGGCTCAATGCGCGACAAAAAGCTGCGATCCACCAATTCCCGGTCAACGGGCTGTTTCTGCTTTTTCATCGAATTCTCTCCCCCGTTTCGCGGTCAAAGAGGAACACACCGCGCTTCTTGAGCGCCAGATGTACCTGATCCCCCGCCTTGAGTCCTTCTTCGGAATCGATATACGCGCGGAAATCGCACTCGCCCATGCGCAGATAGGCCATTTCCTCCTTGCCCATCTGATAGACTCGTGTTACTTCGCAGGCGATCGGGCCGTTCGCATCAAGCACAAAGCTCTCCGAACGCACGGACAGATTGACTTTTCGGCCGGTTTCAACACCTTTGCAAAGTTCGAGCGATGCGCTGCCCTTGCCGTCCTCAGTCACAAAGCGACCATCCTGAATTATACCGGGAATGTTGTTGATTGGCGGATTACCAAGGAAATCTGCGACAAACTGATTGGCCGGCTCATTGTACAGGCGTTGCGGCAGATCGTTCTGTTGAAGCACACCGGATTTCATCAACACGATACGGTCAGAAATGGAAAGCGCTTCCTCCTGATCATGCGTAACGAAGATCGTGGTGACACCCGTGCGCTGCTGAATGCGGCGAATCTCTTCGCGCATTTCAAGACGCAGACGCGCGTCAAGGTTGGAAAGCGGCTCGTCAAGCAGCAGCAGACGGGGATTTTTGATCAGCGCACGGGCAATGGCGACACGCTGCTGCTGGCCGCCGGAAAGCTCGGAAGGCTTGCGGTTCATCAGCATATCTACATGAACAAGCTTAGCGATTTCGTTGGCGCGCTCAATGCGTTCGGCTTTCGGCACGCGCTGCGTTTCCAGCGGGAAGCAGATGTTGCCCATGACCGTCATGTGCGGATAAAGCGCATAATTCTGAAAAACGAGGCCGATTCCACGTTTTTCCGGCGGCATGGATGTTACATCCTGATCGTCAAAGTAAATTTTGCCGCCGCTGACAGGCAGAATGCCGGAAAGCATGTTCAGCAGCGTGCTTTTGCCGCAGCCGGACGGGCCGAGCAGCGAAACCAGCTCGCCGTCTTCTAAAGTTGCGTTGAATTCGCTAACAGCGGTAACGTCAGAAAATCGCTTCGTGATATGATCGAGAACAACGCGCATAGGTCATATCTCCCTTACAAATATAAGTGATATTTCAAATCTGGTGGGAATCAAGGAAAACAAGTTTTTAATTCCGAATGCAGAATCAGCCTTTTTTCAGCAAAGCGTCAAGGCAATGACCGTCAATATCTTCCATTTCAAATCCGAAGATTTTAGCTAACGTCGGCGCTTCATCCACGATGCAGGCGCGATCAATGACAGCACCCTTTTCAAATGCCGGGCCGCAGGCGAAAAATGTCGTCCGATGATCGCGCCAAGGCAGACCGCCGTGCGTTCCCGGTGCGGTTTTGTAATCACCCGGCGCGGTTGGCGTGAACAACGGTGCGGCAGGATCATAGCCAAAGGACAGCGGCTGATCGCCCTCGATGATGAAATCAAACGGTCCGTCAAGGTGAAACTGCGCTTTGGCTTCTTCTTTGGTAAAGACGTATCCCAGCCCGTATTTCCCGCTTTCTTTGGCGTCAAGCAGAAAACGATATACGCGCTCACGCAGCGACGCGTCATTTGGATCGCGCAGCTCAATCCAGCCGGAAGCGCCCGTCGAATGGCAGTAAGCGTCAAATGATTCAAGCTTTCCGTTTTCATCCAGCCTCTGCAATCCGGCATTTTGGAAAGCGCGATTAAAATTAAGCACTTGAGAGACGTCTGTTTGACCGTGATCCCCCATGACAACGAAATTCGTGTGTTCAAAATCGCCGTAACGACGGATGCTCTCCATCAGTACGCCCAATTCACAGTCATGTTTTTCCAACTGAAGCTTCGCAGTATCGCTGTCTACGCCGAGCTTATGCCGAACCGTATCCAAATCGCACATTTTGACAAACATCACATCCGGTTGACCGTAATCGCGAATGATATCCGGCGAAACTGCGTTTGTGAAGTCGTCCAAACTGCCATTGAGCACCTTGTTGCAGCCGCAGAGCAGATAACCATATTTCCAGAAATAACGATTCAACGCATCTTCACTAGAAACGCCTTCAAAGAATTGACGCGGATCATCGCCGCGATAACTCATCGGCATACACATGGGCAGATTGATATCCACATCGGCGCCCGCAGAAACCGGCCAATTAACCAAACAGGTTGAAAAACCGTGCTCTTTGGCGTATTCAGCGAAGAACTTTTTCTTAACTAATTTGCGACTGGTGTACCACGGAACGGGATGCACGCCTGCTTTCACCTGTTCGTTATGCGGAATGCCATGCTTATCCGGATAACAGCCTGTCATAATGGACACATGACACGGATACGTAAACGACGGGTACACCGGAAGCATTTCACGAACCAGCGCGCCGTTTTCGAGCATCCAACCAAAGTGCTTGAGCGTGCGCATGTGAGTGATGTCGCTTTCGCAAAGTGCATCGATCATGAATACCAGAAGTTTGGGTTGGCTCATCTTTCCACCTCTTTCACCATTGATAATGCCTTGAAACTCCGTGAGACAATCGGTTATGCTCTCTTCCCCCCTTAGGGGGGGAGAGAACATAACATTTCAAAGCAAAAAGCAGAAAAGGGGCTGACGGACTGATGCCCGCCAGCCCCGAAAGGTTTTTTCTCGGAAAATTACTCTTGGAGCGCCGCATTAGAAGTCGCGACACACTCAGCCATTGCGTCCTCGGCAGACACACCGCCGGCCACCGCAATCGCGGCGTCCTTCAGCGCATTGCGCACCGCATAGGAACCGGTGACAGTCGGAAGAGCGCCAGCCACGTCAAGGTCAGCCTGCACGGCAATCAGAGACGGATCCATGCTCTCGGCGAAGGTGGAATACGCTTCACTTGCCTGCGTCGTGCCGTACGGAGACAGAGCGTTCATCTCCTGCGCCCACTCGGCGTTGACTTCCGGAGAGAGGAAATACTTCACGAACAGGTACATGCCCTTGTTTTCTTCTTCGCTCTTATTAAAGACGATCGCGCCGCGATCCCATGCCGGGTACCACTCGGTCTTATCGCCGCGAACCATCGGCGCAACGGTGTACTCAAAGCCGTCCGGCTTGATATACGGAACGCCCGCGCAGGAGCCGAGGTAGGAAGCCACCAGACCCGCGTTGAAGTCGTTAGACCAGTAATCGCCAGTCGGGTTGAGCGCGAAGTAACCGGCTTCTACATTGTCGCCGAACCACTTCAGCCACGCCTTGGCTTCGTCAGTGTCAAACAGGACGCACTTGTTCTCCACATCAATGTAGCCCGCGCCGGACTGCATCATCAACGCCTGCATCATGTCCGTAAGAGAGTCGGCAGCAAAACCGGCAACGCCCTTCGCTTCATAAATCTTCTTGGAGTTTTCAGCCAGCTCTTCCCAAGTGGTCGGAGCGGTCAGACCAAGCTCGTCATAAATCGTCTTGTTGATGAAGAAGATCGGGCCCGTGGTTACGGCCGGCAGCGCGTACATGCCGCCGTCGGAGAAGCCCACAGTCTCAGCCTTGATGGAATCCGGCAGGCTGTTGTAGATGTCCGCCATACCAATTTCATCGTCAAAGACATACTTGCTCAGATCGACAACAAGGCCGTCCTTCACATAATCGGCAGCAGTAGACGCATAGTTGATGATCATGTTCGGGCCAACGCCATTCGCCACGGCGTTGTAAACGCTGTCAAGAAATCCGGAATACGCCTGAGACTCGACCACGACTTCGTAATCGCTCTGGCTGGCATTGAAGTCAGCGGCGAACTTTTCCAGCGCAGCCTGCTGAGCGTCGGTAAAGGTGTGCCAAATGGTGACTTGGGTCGCAGCGCTTGCGCCCGCGCAGAATGCGATGAGCATGGCAGCTGCCGCCATCAGTGCGACAAGTTTCCTCATTGTGATTTCTCCTCCTGAAGAATGTCTTTATTGGTTAAGCGCCCGATTGCGCTTACTCCCTGTGATCATGATTTCGGTTGTATTCGGGCCCGAGTGCGGAATAACGGCGCGTAATCCAACGGCATACGCCATCGAGTCCGGGGTAAATCATCCGTTCGGAAATGTTGATATAATCCAGCTTATCTCGGATTTCAAGTTTGATTTCCTTGGGAATGATGATTTTACGACATGGAATGCGTTGCGCTTCCAGAATATCTGACAGCAACACGGCGGGGTCAGATACCACCGAGAATAATGCGTATTGATTTACGATGCGGTCGATCATCGACGACGGTTCAAAGAAAATGGCATACGGTTTGTCGGACATCTCCCTCATCTTTTCAAAATCGGGAATGACCTTTTCGAGCATACCGACCGTAAAAATGTTGCTTCCCGTATCCACCAGCTTCCGCAAAAGCGGCGCGGGCATGTATTTGCGGAAATCCGTCACATCCAGACACCAGATCACGCCGTCGCAGTCATAACAGCTTGTGTCCTCCGTGGCAAAATGCGCAGCAACGAGCGGCGAATAGGTCCAGTCAAGCAGACGCGTCGGCAATCCATGATGCTGAGCAACCGGAAGAAGTTTCCAGAAACCGGAATATTCCGCCAGTTCCGCATACCCGTATTTCCGAAAACTACGAAAGACCTGCGTTTCCAGCGATAAGTCATGCCCGCAAACGCGGTTAAGCGATGGGATCAGATTCCAGCTCTCGTCGGCCATGCCGCGGTAAATGCGGTTGTCGCGGTAGCGCATGATTTTTTCATCCCAAACATCGTCAAACACAGCGCGCTGGAGTTCGTCCCAGTTATGTATGATGATCTCCTGCATCCATATCCTCCGTTGTTCGTATTCATCCAATTTTCATAATTCCCGTTAGCCTGCTCTTTTTCCTGCCGCACGAATGAATATTTTTTGTAAAACCCACGTAAGTTCTTATACATATGAGAACATGCGGTTTGTTCATTCATAAATATAGCGTATTTTCGCGGGCATTTCAAGTCCGTTGCGCAACTATCTTTCTTTTTGTGCGGATTTAAGGTATAATGAAAGACAGTTAACTGCTTTTGCCATCGGGCGAAAACTGCATGTCTTTAAGACAAAGCACGTTAATTAAGGAGGAATTGAAATGAGCCGATTGGGTGATTTGATTTTATTGGAACGTACACGTCAAAAGCTAACCCGCAAACAGGTAGCCAGAAAGTGCGGCGTATCTGAAGGTTATATCAAAGATGTGGAGGAAGGCCGCCGCATCATTCAGGACGATCAGGCGCGGCGCATTCTCAAAACGCTGGGCACAAGCCAGAAAAACGAAGCCGAGTTTTCGCTGGATGAAATTGCTGCAACAGTGGATTTGGGCACGCTTGCTCCGGCTAAGCCCACGCCGCAGCCCAAAGCAGACCCCCCAAAGCCTGCTTCCAAACCGGTCAGCGCCGAGGAACAGAGCGGCATCTGGCTGGACGCGCTCAGCAGCGTTTTACAGCCCGTGCCCGTTATGAACGCCGGATGGATTCAAGTAGCCCGCCGCATGGTGCCCATTCAGGATGGTAAAATTGAAGGCGCTAAACCGGAACGCGTCATATACTTTCAAGCGCCGGATGATTCCATGCGCGCTATGCGCATTGAAAAGGGCGATCTTGTGCTTGTCGTTCCGCAGGCGCTTCCTGTGGACGGCGCAATCATGCTGGTTGAGTATGGAGCGCATCGCTGTCTGCGCCGTATCCGTCTGTTAGGCGATTCCAAAATTCTGCTGCAAAGTGGAGACCGGGAACTGGATGCTCAGGCTATGCACATCAATGAGCTCAAGCTGGTCGGCCGTGCCGTTCGCATTGAAATTGCACTGTAATATTGAAATGTAAATCGTATAGAAAGGAGTTTCGGACAAAAAGGCCGATACTCCTTTTCTGATATTTAACAGTTTTGAGGATATCCATGAATAAGCTTCCCTTCGCTTTTCCCCTGGCCGATGACGACATCCTCCGTCGCCGTGCGACGATTTTAACGGCACTCTGCGCTGCGGACAATGGATTTTGCGCTGTTCCTGTTCGGTCAATCCGCAGGCAGACACTTTCACAAATGCTGAATCTGTATGACAAACTGTTTTTTGGCGGCTTTCTTAGCCATTCCTACGGCCAAATTGACGTAACCCTTTCCCAAAGATTGATCAGCTCAGCAGGGAAATTCATCTATACGCGCGGCGGTGTTTCCCGTATGTGCCGCGCTGAAATCCGTATGTCCGGCGATTTTCTGTTTCGTTTAAATAAAGGTCCTTTTCTGCTCAATGGCCTTTCCGTGTCCACCGCACAGGAAGCGTTTCTCGTTGTCTTTGAGCACGAGCTTTGCCATGCCGCAGAAAATGCCCTCTTTGGTTCAACGGGACATTCTTCGCGGTTCCTTTCTCTTGCGCATGGTTTGTTCGGCCATACCGATACCCGCCACAGCCTCCCTACGCGGCAGCAGGATGCAGCGAAAGGAGGGCTTTTCGTGGGCGCCAGGGTTTGCTTTTGCTATCAGGGCGGCATTTTAAGCGGTGTCGTTACCTATGTGGGAAAAACGGCAACGGTTATGGTGGAGGATCGCCGTGGCACTTATCGAGATCAGACCGGAAAACGCTATGCCAAATACCGCGTCCCTTTGGAGCAGCTGACCGTCAAGTCGAGTCAATAGGATAGAATTGTGCGTTTTGAGCAAAAATATATCGATTATTTTCTTATTTTTACTATTTACTGACTTTCTTTGACCATGGTATAATGACGGCGTCGAAAGACAGAAGAACAAGATTCAAGGGATAAGTTCATCCCTGAATATAAAGGAGGATGATTTGGATGGACACCAACCGCTTCACCCAAAAATCCCTGGAGGCCTTGCAGGCCGCCCAGCAACTTGCGCAGAGCTATGGAAATGCGCAAGTCGAACAGATGCATTTGCTGTATGCGTTGCTGAGTCAGGAAAACGGTTTGATCGGTCAACTGATGAGCAAACTCGGCCTGAACACGCAGCAGGTGCAGACCGCATGTGAAAGCGCGGTCAATCGTCTGCCAAAGATTTCCGGCAGCAACCAGCAGCCGTATGTGACGGCTTCCCTCTCCCAAGCGTTGACAGAAGCAGAAAACCAGATGAAGCAGATGCGCGACGAATATATCTCGGTTGAGCATTTGTTTCTTGGTCTGCTGGAAAAAGCGGACAGCACGGTTCGCCCTCTGTTCGCATCCCTGAATATCACCAAGCCGAAATTCTTGGAAGCCTTGCAGGCTGTTCGCGGGAGTGCCCGTGTGACCAGTGAGGATCCGGAATCCACATATGACGCGCTCAAAAAATATGGTCAGGACTTGGTCGAGCTTGCCCGTCAAAACAAGCTTGATCCGGTAATTGGCCGTGATACGGAAATCCGCAATGCAATTCGCATTCTTTCGCGTAAATCGAAAAACAATCCGGTGCTGATCGGTGAGCCGGGCGTTGGCAAAACTGCCATCGCTGAGGGTCTCGCCCAGCGTATCGTTCGCGGCGATGTGCCAGACAGCTTGAAAAACCGTACCATCTTCTCGCTCGATATGGGCGCATTGATCGCCGGCGCAAAATTCCGTGGCGAATTTGAGGAACGCCTGAAGGCTGTTTTGAACGATATTAAAGCCAGCAATGGCCGGATTATTCTGTTCATCGATGAGCTTCATACCATCGTCGGCGCGGGCAAGACCGAAGGCAGCATGGATGCGGGCAATCTGCTCAAACCGATGCTGGCGCGCGGTGAGTTGCATTGTATCGGCGCAACGACGCTGAATGAATACCGCAAATATATTGAAAAAGACGCCGCTTTGGAGCGCCGTTTCCAGCCGGTTATGGTGTCTGAACCGACGGTGGAAGATACCATTTCCATTCTCCGCGGTTTGAAGGAGCGTTACGAAGTCTTCCATGGCGTGAAAATTTCTGATCAGGCATTGATCGCCGCCGCGACGCTTTCCAATCGCTATATTTCGGATCGTTTCCTGCCGGATAAAGCCATTGACTTGGTTGACGAAGCTTGTGCGACGATCCGCACCGAAATGGATTCCATGCCGCAGGAATTGGATGATGTGCGCCGCCGCATCATGCAGCACGAAATTGAGGAAGCCGCACTCAAGAAAGAAGATGACGCGCTCTCCCGCGAACGCTTGAGTGTCATTCAAAAAGAGCTTGCCGATATGCGTGAACAGTTTAATGCCATGAAAGCGCGCTGGGAAAACGAAAAGAACTCTATCGGCAAAGTGCAGAAGCTTCGCGAAGAGATTGAACACATGGGCGGTGAAATTGCGGAAGCAGAGCGCAAATATGACCTGAACCGGGCAGCCGAACTGAAGTACGGCAAACTGCCGCAGCTGCAAAAAGAGCTGGCTGAGCAGGAAAAAATCGCTGAAGAAGCCAAGAGTGACAGTACGCTGTTGCGCGACAAAGTGACGGAAGAAGAAATTGCCCGCATTGTCGCCCGCTGGACAGGCATTCCGGTTTCCAAACTGATGGAAGGCGAACGCGAGAAACTGCTTCATCTGGATGATACATTGCATGAGCGCGTTATCGGTCAAGATGAAGCGGTTGAGAAGGTTTGCGAAGCCATTCTGCGTAGCCGTGCAGGTATCCAGAATCCGAACAGACCGATCGGCTCGTTCCTCTTCCTCGGTCCGACCGGCGTAGGCAAAACCGAACTGGCCAAAGCTCTGGCACAGGCGTTGTTTGACGATGAAAAGAACATGGTTCGTATCGATATGAGCGAATACATGGAAAAGCACAGCGTCTCCCGTCTGATCGGCGCACCTCCGGGATATGTCGGTTATGATGAAGGCGGCCAGCTGACCGAGGCCGTGCGCCGCCGTCCGTATTGTGTTGTGCTGTTTGACGAGGTTGAAAAGGCGCACCCGGATGTGTTTAACGTTCTGCTCCAAGTGCTCGACGATGGACGCATTACGGATTCGCAGGGTCGCACGGTAGATTTCAAAAATACCATCATTATCCTGACGAGTAACCTCGGTTCCTCCGCCATCCTCGACGGTATCGACGAAAACGGCAACATCACCGAAACGGCACGCAAACAGGTTGAAGGCATGCTCAAAACACAGTTCCGCCCGGAATTCCTCAATCGACTGGATGAAATTGTGTTCTATAAGCCGCTGACCCGCAATGAGATCGATAAGATTGTCGATTTGCAGGTGGCCGATCTCAACCGCCGCCTGAGCGATAAGCAGCTGACCATGCACCTCACCCCCGCCGCGCGCAGCTACATTGTGGCGCAGGGTTATGACCCGATTTATGGCGCGCGGCCGCTCAAGCGCTTTATGCAGCGTGCGGTCGAAACGCTTATCGCGCGTAAGCTGATCGCTGAGGATGTACAGCCGCGTACCGATCTGCTGGTGGATTATGACGGCGATAAGCTGGTCATCGACGCTGAGCCGGAATGCACGGTTTCTTAAAAAGGTATACATAAAAGACGGTTTTCCCACGCGGAGAACCGCCTTTTTTATGTGTGAAGATGGAAATTTACTTCGCGCCAAGTTCTGCAAGCCTGGCATCAATCATCTCAGGCGTGGCATAATTCAGCGGCGAGAAGAAGCCGCCGCGCGCCGTTTTCAGCCGCTCTATGGCTTTTTCTGTGTCACCTGCTTCAATATCATACAACGAGAGGAAGTAGTTGGTATCAATGGCCGAAGGTTTAAGCGCAATCGCCTTGTCAAAAAACGTTTTTGCCGTTTCCTTATCGCCGACCAGACGGTAATAAGTCTGCCCCATGTTATCCAGATAGACAGGGTCTGTATCGTCATAATCCAGCGCTTCTTTGTTGAAAGCTAGCGCCGCCTCTGCATCGCCCTGCTCGATTTTTAGATAGCCGATAATGCTGTACATCGTGCCGTTTTTTAAATGGCGGAATTCGTCTTCCAAGATTTCCATTGCGCGGTCCAGATGCCCTTTCTGCCAAAGAATGATGGCGTAATTGACATGCAGATCCGTCTTTTCCGCAGGTGTAAGTCCCGGAAGAGCCTCTATTTTTTTGAGTACCTCCAGCGCCTTATCAAAATGTCCCGTGCGAATCAGCAGCACACTGTATCCGCGCAGCAAACGCGGCTTGTCCATCCCCTTTTCATAGGCTTCGTCGTAAAGCTGCATCGCCTTTTCATATTCGTTTTTTCCATGCGCGGCAAGCGCTTTGTTGCCGATCATATTGCCCATAAAACTCATGGTATAATGCCTCCCCGATACGTTCTCTGTTTCCGTTTAAGCCGCTCGATGCGTTTAAAAAGGGGCGCTGTCTGCTTTTCATCATCCCCGTTCAGCGGCATCGTGTTGAGCAAGTATTGAAGCGCAGATGTCGCGTAGCGCAATGCTATGTCATAATCGTGCTGCACATGTTCGTAATACTTAGCCAGTTCGATATACGGCCATGCGCCGCCCTCACCCTTTGCAATCATGGTTTTCCAAAGTTCGGCAGCCTCCGTCCATTCCCGTCCCTGCTTATAGCTCGAAGCCAGATACAAATGTGCCTGAGGCGCAAGTGTGCTGTGCCCCAAAATTTTCAGACAGTTTCTCGCCTGCTGAGTTCGTCTGCCACGTAACAGCGTCTTGCCGACGCTCAGTATATCCTGCTCATATCGAAGCAATTCTGGCTGACGATATGCCGAGCAGATCACTGCAGTCAGTTCAGCTAAGCTTTGTATGTCGTCGAAGTTGTGCCGAAGCACATCTTCCAGCAGTGCAAACTCGCCTGTTTTCAAATAAGTAAAGTATCGTTCTGGAACTTGTGCGCCGGGCAGGTCGTCGCAGCGTGTTTTGCCAAGTACGGCTTCTTCCAACGCAGTCAGGTTACATCGCCCCAGACGCAACTTGTATACGCGTCGCGCAGCATGCAGCAAATCCAAATGCGGCATATCCGTCACATGAACTCGAATTCGATTCATAATCATACGCGATTCCAACAGGGGTAAATCAAAGCTTTTCCCGTTGAAGGTGACGATTGTATCCGCATGTGCAATGAGCGAAGCAACTTCGCGCAGCATATCGGCCTCCTGTCCATAATCCCGCATGACATATTGACGGATAACCATGCCGCGCGGTTCAATCCACCCCGCGCCGATTTCAAAAGCAACCGTGCCTGCGCCGCCGCTGAGGCCAGTCGTTTCCGTATCCAGAAAGAGCAGATGTTCTGTATGCCAGCTTTTACCCGAAAAATACGGGTCGCAGGTACACACGTCATTGAGCGTCACGCTGTCGATATCCCCCAGCATGGCCCGCGGCACAATGCCTTCGCGGCAGAAAAACGTTCCCCCAGCTTTGACTTCCGGCGGAGATTCCGGGCGTTTGGCTTCGGAATTCTTCGCAATCGCCATCAGCCGCTGGCGCAAATCTCTCATAGCGCCATCAGCCTTTCCGTGAGAAGCAGCGCCGTCTTTTTACCGTGTTCGCCCACCTCGCTCATCGGGCCTGTGCAGGAAGGGCAGCCAGCCTCGCACGGACAATGCGCAATTAAATCATGCACATCGTTAAAAATCAGCGCGCGCATGCCATAAACGCGCTCGCTCAGACCGATTCCGCCTGCATAGTTGTCAAACACAAGCAGCGTCGGCCGTTTGGTAAACGGGTCACGAACGCGATACTGAACACAGATATCGCGCGGGGAACACATCAGGTATAGCGGAATGATCTGGCGCAATGCGTTGGCGATGCCAAGCATTCCTCCCTGCAAATCATCCATGGACAACCCTGCTGTGATGCTTTCATCCAACGCCCACCAGCAGGCGTTGGTCGGCATTTCGAGCTCAGGCAGATCAACCGGGCCAAAGCCAAGCGTTTCCTGTGTATCCAGTTTAAACTTTTTGAACATGGTAACCAGCCATGTCACAAGCACCTCACCGAAAGCCAGCGAACCGTTTCCAAGCGGCTGTTCTTTGAGCACGTCGAGCACTTTAACACTGGTGTTTAAATCTGCGTCGGTGTAATAATCCACATCTACGCTGCGTACATACGCTTTTTTCTCGGTAAAATCCAGCTTTTCAACCTGATACTGCTGGCCTTCGTGCATGTAGATAGCGTGTTCATGCAGCAACATCGGCACGGTGTAACGATCCATCTCACCGATAACGACGCGATGTTCCGGCCTCGTGATGTCGATAATCAAAAAGTTTTCGCTGGTTACGGAACGAAGCGACAAATCCGCCGCCGGAAATTCCTCCGCCATCCAGTAGTATCGGCCGCCGGTGAGATTCAAAATATGTTCTTCGCAGAGATAGTCAAGCAGCTCTTTGGTCGATACGCCCTGCGCATAGGTTTCTCCTTCCTCAAAGGGAAGCTCATAGGCGGCACATTTGACGTGCCCCAGCAAGACGTAGAGATTATCCGGGTGAACGAGCGCATTTTCAGGCGAACGTGTAAAGAAATACTCCGGATGGTTGACAATATACTGGTCAAGCGCCGAAGAAGATGCAACCAGAATCGTCAACGCTGTATTCTTTCGCCGCCCGGCACGGCCTGCCTCCTGCCATGTGCTGGCAATCGAACCGGGATAGCCGCAAAGCACGCATGCATCCAGCTGTCCGATATCGATGCCCAACTCCAGCGCGTTGGTGGAAACCACTGCGCGGATTTCACCCTTGCGCAGACCGCGTTCGATTTCGCGCCTCAACGTGGGCAGATAACCGCCACGATAGCCGCGGACTCGTCCCGCGTTGCCAAACGGGTCTTTGACACGTTCTTTCAAATGACGCGTCAGTACTTCGACTGTCAAACGGGATTTGCCGAAGACGATTGTGGAAATATCGTTATCCACTAACATGGATGAAATGCGGAGCGTTTCCTGCAAAACAGATTTACGCACGCCCAGCTGTTTATTGACAACTGGCGGATTATAAAAAACGATGTGCTTTTCCCCGCTTGCCGCACCGCTTTTGTCGATGACCTCAACCGGACGACCAATCAATGTCGAAGCCAGTTCGCCTGGGTTAGCGATGGTCGCCGAGCAGCAGATAAACTGTGGATCGGAACCGTAAAATCTGCACAAGCGCGTCAAGCGTCGAATGACGTTAGCCAGATTGGAACCAAATACCCCTCGATAAGCATGAATTTCATCGATAACCACATATTTCAGGTTTTCAAACAGCTTGACCCATTTGGTGTGGTGCGGCAGAATGCCTGAATGCAGCATATCCGGATTGGTGACGACGATGTGCCCTGCCTGACGCACCTGTCTGCGCGCGGCGGCAGGCGTGTCGCCGTCGTAAGTAAACGTCTTGACGTCTACATCCATCGCTTCAATCAGCTCATACAGTTCGGAAACCTGGTCTGCCGAAAGCGCTTTTGTCGGAAAGAGGTAAAGCGCCCTCGCATCGTTGTTTTTGAGAATCGCGTTGAGCACCGGCAGATTATAACACATCGTTTTGCCGGATGCCGTCGGTGTAACTACGCATATATCCTTGCCTGTTGCAGCCAGATCAAACGCTTCGCGTTGATGGCTATATAGTTTATACACGCCCCTTTGAGCAAGCACAGGCGGTAGACGGTTGTCCAATTCAGCCGGAAAAGGCGCGAAACTTGCTTCTTTCGCTGGAATAGTCTCCCAATGTGTGACATTCTCCATAAAAGAAGGCGTTTTTTTCAGTCGGCCAATCAACTGTTCAAGATTCACGGCGCGCTCCTTTCTCCAATCGGCGTATACGCGAAAAAGAAAGCCCGCATAGTGGGAAATATGTCGAAAGCAAAATCGGTTGAGCAACATTAAGCAGCATAACGATTACATATCCAACCAGCGCGGCAAACAGCCCGCACAACAGTGGATCTCTCCCCATATGTTTCAGCAATGTAAACAGTGTGAAAACGTAAAAAGCAAGAAAAGCAGCCATTCCGACAAATCCACACGTCAAGAGAAGCTGTATCGGTTGACAATGCGCGTCGGTAAATACACCGCCCGCATAATCGATAGCAGCCTGGTTGTCACAATACGGTGTTAAAATAGAGAGCGTTTGCCCCAAACCTTTACCAAAGAGTTTTTCAAGCCAGGTATAATCATGAAATGCGCGAAAAGAACGCTTATAAACAAATCCGCGTGTGTTGCCCCACATGTCATCAAAACGAAGGAGCGCCGTCAAACTTCCCAAATCAGTTTGAGTATCCCATTTCGTAAACCATATAACGACAGCCAGAAGCGCGACACCGGCGATAAAAACCACGAACAACGCAATGCGTCCAATCGCGCGGCGGTTTGGCGCGCAAACGCCGTGTTTATCCAATACCCGAAACCATACAGCCAGCAGAAGAAAGACAATGACCCCAACATGTGCTGCATGCGTATTAAGCAGTATTTGAAAAAGGCCGTCAATCTCAGGTTGATACGGACTGAGATTCAAAATAGCGCGTCCGGCCGGAATCAAAGCAAAACAGACAGACCACAGCAGTGCAGCACGCGACATACGCGTAAATTCTCCGCCAGAGAGCACCGAAAGCGTTAAACAGACAAGAAACATTCCGGCAAAAGCACAATCCGTTCTGGATACAATCATGCCAAGAGCCGATATGATCGTGCAGCCCCAGGCAAACATCCGCCAGATTGCCCGATTTGTAAAGAGCAGAATACCCGAAGAAACGCCAAACAGCATCACCAGATATGTGCCGAAGAAATCAAAATTGCCTATGGTTGAAAAAAAGATGGTTTCCTGCCCTTTTTTTATTCCCTGATAAAAGCCGAGCGGATCGATGCCCGCGCCGTTAAGAACGCCCAAGCCCGCACATAAAGTGGCGCAGATGAGCATCGCCCCCGTCAGCAGGCGCCCATCTATTTGTCCAAATGCAATCACATAATATGCCCCGCCAAGGCACAACATCAGCCATAACCCCAGATTTCTGCCGCTGGTTCCATTCAGCACACTCTCGCTGAATCCCTGCATGGCGCAGGAAACCGTACAGGCAATCAGAAAAAGCAGCATCGCTATATCTGAGGGAAACAGTTTTTCCATTCTGTTTGTTCCGTTGAACGCATGCGTTCCAATGGAAAAGACCGCCGCTGCTGCACAAATCCACGGCATTGTCATGCAGATCAGGTTCACTTTACAACGATTGATATTAAAAAAGGCATTGTCGAAATAGAGCGGAACAACGCAGAGCATCAACGCCGCACAGCTCAACGCAGTCAGTCTCAAGAGCGCCGTGAATGTTCTTTGCAAAGCCGACTTGTCTATATTCATGGCCGTTCGTGGCCTCCCTTTGTTAAAAAATGCAATCCCTTTTCTATTTTATAGCAGATCGGAACAGCATGCAAGGCATTTTTACACGGAATAACAAAAGAAGAATTGACTTTCCGCATCGGAAAGAAAACCCTTCTCTCTCTTTAGGCGGGCGCAAGCGCCTCACATGAATTATTGATGATCATTTTACCGCACCTGACACTCAAACGGACTTCGTTTCCCGCTTTTCCGCGAAGAATCAGTTCACTGAGCGGGTCTTCAACCTGCTCGACGATCACGCGACGCAGATTGCGCGCCCCACTCATTTCATTCACGCCGCTTTGAGCCAACAGCACGGGCACTTCCTGATCATAGGAAAGCATAATGCCCTGCTGCTCCAACCTTGCTTTTACTTTTTCAAGCATCAATTCAGCGATTTTCGCTCCGTCTTCCTGCGTCAGACTGTTCATGACAATCATTTCGTCAATTCTGCCAAGAAATTCCGGACGGAAAGTCTGCTTAGCCTGTGCCATGATCGTTCTGCGGCGGCTGATTGTGGGCGTATCATCCGTCTTGGAACCAGAAAAGCCGAGACGTTTATCCATTTCAAACGATACGCCGGTATTAGAGGTCATGATAACGACAGTATTTTTGAAATTAACCTTACGTCCTACGCTATCCGTCAGCTGCCCGTCATCCAGCAGCTGCAACAGCAGACTGAAAATCTTCGGATGTGCTTTTTCAATCTCGTCAAACAACACAACGCTGTACGGACGCTTGAGCACTGCGTCGGTCAGCTGACCTCCGTCGCCGTAGCCGACATAACCGGGCGGCGAACCAATTAAGCGGGATGCTGTCGCCTCTTCGCTATATTCGGACATATCCACGCGGATAAGCGCGTCCTCCGTGCCGAACAAGGCCTCGCTGAGCGCTTTGCAGAGTTCCGTTTTGCCTACGCCGGATGGACCAAGCAGCATAAATACGCCCAGCGGTCTCGTTGGATCATTCAAGCCCGCGCGAGCGCGTCGAAGCGATTTTACAATAGCAGAAACAGCTTCGTTTTGCCCGATCACACGGCTTGAAAGTCGCTCTTCGAGCGTCAAAATATCCTGCTGATTCTCCGTGCCGACGCGTTCAACCGGAACGCCCGTCCATTGCGCGATGACTTTTTCAATTTCATCTTCCCTGATGACGGCGCTGGGCAGGCTGACTGCTTCGTTTTCCAGCATTTCCTCTTCTTCGCTGCGTTTCCAAAGCTCAACATTGGCCATGGACGCCGCTTCGTCGATCAAATCAATGGCCTTATCTGGCATAAACCGATCTGTCACATAACGTGAAGAAAGTTCTACCGCGGAAATCAGCGCTTCATCGGAAATTTCAACATGATGGAAATTCTCATAGCGTTCCCGCAGACCGCTTAGAATTTCAAGCGTCTGCGCTTTATCCGGTTCGCGCACATCGATGCGTTGGAAACGCCGGGCAAGCGCCGCGTCCTTTTCAATATATTTGCGATATTCCTTGTAGGTCGTTGCGCCGATAACGCGCAATGTGCCGCGCGCTAATGCGGGCTTCAGGATATTGGCGGCATCCAGCGTCCCTTCTGAACTGCCGCCTGCGCCGATAAGAGTATGCAGCTCGTCGATAAACAGAATCACATTGCCGCGTTCCTGCGCCTCAGAGACAATTCCTTTTATTCGCTCCTCAAATTCGCCTCGGAACTTCGTTCCGGCGACGAGCAGCGCTAAATCCAGCGCATATATTTGTGTGCCAAGCAAAGACGGGGGCACATCGCGGCTGGCAATACGCATAGCCAATCCTTCTGCCAAAGCAGACTTACCAACGCCCGGCTCACCAAGCAGCAGCGGATTATTCTTCATCTTTTTGCCGAGAATCTGAATCATCGCTTCTAATTCCGTTTCCCGTCCGATGAGCGGTTCCAGCTCATGTTTGGCGGCAGCCTGTGTCAAATCTCTGGCATAAGCCTCCAGCGGCGCTTCTTCCGGTTTATTCTCCGCACTCTGAGCGGCGGCTTTAGCGCTTTGCTGTGCAGAAGCCGCCTCCTGTTGAGAAATCGGCTCGGCAGACGGCACGATACGCATGGCTTGAAGCGGGCGTTCAATTTCTCCGACGGCATTAAGCAATGCCGTGCGCATGGCTTCTACTGTTCGTCCAAGCGAAGCGAGCACGATCAACGCCGTGCAGCCATCCTCGTACAAAAGCTCCTGCCAGATATGAGCAACGCCTGCCAGCAACTTTTTATCCGGATTTGCATAAGAAATTGCACGCAAAAGCGCACGCTGGGCGTGCGGAGTTAAGCCGGTTACGCGGGAAAAACCCACCTCTCCGCGGCCGTAATGGTGTGAAACTTCTTCTTCCACTTCATTGACTGTCAAATCGCCCAGAATGCAGCGGGTCAGTTCATCGCTGACTCTGCATAGTCCGCAGAGCAGGTGACCTGTGCCCATCTTTTCGTATCCCATCGAAGCGGCGCTAATCTGCGCCTGAACCAGAGCTTTCATCGCGCCCCGGGTAAAAACATCAGGAACATTTAACAATTCGGTATACCTCCTTAGCCGTCCGCATGCCTCAGGCGTTTGGACGGCGTTTGGCCAAAGCAAGGATCATGCTTCGCAATGTGCCGGCGCACAGTGCGTCTTTCATACTCAGCGGAAGCGGGACAGCCTGCGGCGAAAGCGCCGCTTTCATCAGTTTGGCTTCATCCGCAGAGACAACTTTCTCACTTTCCAGATGATCGACGATTTTCATCGCGTCTGCCGAACTGATAGACATGCCGATACGCTGATAGAGCGTTTGAAGCAATTCCGCCCTGCTGGTGGAGGCCAGCCGCATAATGCGAATATAGCCGCCTCCCCCGCGCCGGGACTCAATCACATAACCATGATCGGGCGTGAAGCGCGTGGCCAGCACATAATTGATCTGGGATGGCGCGCATTGGAAATGTTCAGCCAGTTCGTTGCGGCGAAGTTCAATCGCCTGCTGCTGATCCTGTTCATCCTCCATCAGAGCCTTGATAAAATCTTCAATCGAATCGCTGAGTAGCCTCATGCGTAAACACCTCGCTGTTTAACTATCTTTGACCTTTCATTATTATACTCAAATTAAACCTGTTTTTCAACCCTCGCGCCTATTTTTTTTGCTTTGCTGCCCGCACATGAAAAATCGACTTGCCTTGACGCGTCAACTGTCGTATAATAAAAAAGTATGTAGTTTTAAGCCAATTAAACGACTTGTTGATGTTACAGAAACAGGAGCTGCCTTTATGATTATCTTATCTGCCCAGAACATCGCCAAAGCTTTCGGTGTAAACACCGTGCTGCGGGATGTCTCGCTGACCGTGCAGCAAGGCGATCGCATCGGGCTTGTGGGTGTAAACGGCTGCGGCAAATCGACGCTTATGCGCATTCTTGCAGGGCTGGACGCGCAAGACAGTGGCGAAATTTCTCTTGTTCGCGGCACGCGCGTGGGATATCTCGCTCAGCAAAACATGGTAACCAGCGGCGAAACCGTTTGGAACGAGCTGCAAAAAGTCTACGAGCCGGTTTTCGTAATGGAAAAAAAGCTGCGTGAACTTGAAGATGAAATGGCGCATGCCCATACCGACGAGCAGCGGTTTGCCCGGCTTTCCTCCGACTATGACCGTCTGATCCAGCGCTTTGAAGAGGCGGACGGCTATGCCTGGAAGAGCATGGTTTCCGGCGTGCTCAACGGCCTTGGTTTTAAGCCCACACAATACGACCAATGTGTCGATTCTCTGAGCGGCGGCGAACAAACTCGCCTGTGTTTGGCGCGTTTACTGCTGCAAAAGCCGGATTTGCTGCTGCTGGACGAGCCGACCAACCACTTGGATATGGAGACGCTTCAATGGCTTGAAAACTATCTTTCGGCCTATAAAGGCAGCGTGCTGGTCATTTCCCACGACCGCTATTTTCTCGATCATGTCTGCACGGGCATCGTTGAAATCCTGATGGGTTCGTCCGAACAGTATAACGGAAACTATACCCGTTATATTGCACAACGGCAGGAGCGCTTTGAGTCCCGCATGCGCGCCTATGAAATTCAGCAAAAGGAAATCGAGCGTCAGCAGGCAATCATCGCCCGCTACCGCATGTTCAACCGCGAAAAATCCATCCGTGCCGCAGAAAGCCGCGAAAAAGCGCTTGATCGTATGGAAAAACTGGAAAAACCTGTGGATGAGCGCGCAATCCGTTTTTCCTTTGAGGCACGCAGACGAACGGGCGAAGATGTGCTTCAGCTCAGCGAATTGAGTAAGTCGTTTGGCGAAAAACATCTTTTCCACGATCTGACGCTGCATGTGCGCGCGGGCGACCGCGTGGCGCTGATCGGGCCAAACGGCGTTGGCAAATCAACGCTTATCAAAATCGTTGTCGGCGAAGAAAAGCCGGATACCGGCTTCATTCGCTACGGTTCAAATGTGGATATCGGCTACTACGATCAGCATCAAAGCACACTGCATAACGATAAAACCGTGCTGGACGAGGTCTGGGATCGCTTCCCGCAGATGGAGCAATCCAACGTGCGTGGCGCGCTGGGCATGTTCCTGTTTACGGGCGACGACGTATTTAAACCCATTCATACCCTTTCCGGCGGCGAAAAAGGCCGTGTTGCGCTGACGGCGCTCATGCTTCGCAAAGACAACCTGTTGCTGCTGGACGAGCCGACCAACCATCTGGACATGGATTCCCGCGAAGTGCTGGAGGATGCGCTGGCGGATTTTGGCGGCACCATCATCACGGTCTCGCATGACCGATACTTCATCAACCGCATCGCTAACCGCATCATTGAAATGCAGCCGAACGGCGTCACGGAGTACATCGGCAATTACGACGATTATATTGAGCGAAAAAACCGTCCCGTCGCTGTGGAAGCCGAGACGGGAAAAACAAGAACGGAGCTTGAAAAAGAAAAGCGCCGCGAAAAACTAAATCGTCAGGCGCTTCGCCAACTGAAAACCCGCGCGCAGGAAGCAGAGAAAGCCGTCGGCAGTAAGGAGGCGGAAATCGCCGAACTTGAAGCGCAGATGGCAGATCCGGCACTGTATAGCGACGCGCAGAAGGCAGCGGACGTTCAACGTGTCTATCAAAAAGCGCAGCAGAAGCTGCAAACGCTTTACGAACAATGGGAAGCGGCCGAAGCCGCACTGTCTCAAGAAGATGATTAACGAGTTGCGACAGAAAAAGGAGAGCGAATATCCATATGCTGTTTATCGGAATCTGTGGTGCAAGCGGAAGCGGAAAATCCACGCTGGCCGAAGAGCTGGCAACCATGGTCAACAAAAGCATTCTGATCATCAACCAGGATGCTTACTATAAAAATCATCCCGATTTGAGTTTCGAGAAGCGCTGCCTGCTCAATTACGATGAGCCGTCCATCTTTGATCACGACCAGCTGCTGGAAGATGTGCGCGAATTGCTCAATGGCAGGCGAGTATCCAGAAAGCGCTATGATTATACGCATCACTGCCGCGCAGATGTGCCGGGCGAGTATCTTGAACCACATGATGTAATCATCGTCGAAGGCATTCACGCATTTTACGATGCACGCCTGCGCGCAATGATGGATCTCAAGCTCTATATGCACGTCGAATCCGATATCTGTCTGCTGCGCCGCATTCAGCGCGATATCAACGAACGCGGCCGCCAGATTGACAACATCTCTTCACAATATATTACAACCGTCAAACCGATGTTTGATCAGTATATCCGCAATTATGAGCAATACGCTGACGTGATTGTTGCAGGCGGCGGCAAAGACGCCAAGATCACTGAAATTCTCGCCGGCTATATCAACAACGATCTTCACCTCTACCGCGGCCTCAATCGCAGAAAGGAAAAAGATAATGCTTAAAGGGTATACCAAAGCTGAAAAAAGCTGGATGCTCTATGATTGGGCAAATTCGGCTTTTGCAACCATCATTGCAGCAATTATCCTCCCCATTTTCTTTAAAGAAATTGCCCATCAGAATGGCGTGAGCGATGTGAATGCGACAGCCTTCTGGGGCTATGCGACTTCCTGCGGTACGCTGATTTGCGCGGTTCTGGCGCCATTTATGGGCACGCTTGGCGATTTCAAGGGCATGAAAAAGAAACTCTTCACCACCTTTATGCTGCTTGGCGTAATCAGCAGCGCTCTGTTGGCGTTCACTGGGAACTGGAAGGCGCTTCTGGTGCTGTATGTGCTTGGCACACTGGGGTTCAACGGTTCGTGCGTGTATTATGACAGCTTTCTGCTCGATGTGACGACAGAGGACCGCATGGACCGTGTTTCCACGCTGGGCTATGGCCTGGGTTATATCGGAGGTTCCACAATTCCGCTGGTGCTTTCCCTTCTGCTGATTCAGTTTGGCGATGCAATCGGAATCGGTACCATGCTGGCTACACGGATCTCCTTCCTGTTGACGGCAGGATGGTGGCTTGTGTTCACGCTTCCCATGCTGCGCCATGTTCAGCAGAAGCATGGCATTGAACCAGAGCGAAACATCATTTTACACACGCTGCGCAACGTAAAAAACACATGCGGCATGATTGTCAAAAATAAGAGTGTCGTCGCGTTTATCATCGCGTACTTCTTCTATATCGACGGCGTCGGCACAATCATTCATATGGCAACAGTTTTCGGCGACTCCTGCGGGCTGGGCAGCATGGATATGATGGTCGTGCTGCTCGTTGTGCAGATTGTGGCATTTCCCTTCGCAATTCTATATGGCAAACTCTCTGAAAAGGTCGGCTCGCGGGCAATGATTCTTGTCGGCATTGCGACCTATGTCGTGGTTTGCTTTGTGGCTTTCGGGCTGAGCACGCTGCGCGATTTTCTGATTCTCGCGGTGCTTGTCGGCACAGCGCAGGGCGGCATTCAGGCGCTTTCCCGTTCGTTCTTCGGCAAACTTGTGCCGGAAGAATCCGCCAGCGAATACTTTGGATTCTTTGACGTGTTCGGCAAATTTTCAGCCGTCATCGGTCCTGCTCTCTTTGGCATTGTAGCTCAGGCGACAGGCGTTTCTCGTTACGGCATTCTTCCTGTTTTAGGCATGTTTATCCTCGGCGGGGTCATTATGGTGTTTGTTGTGCCGAAGAAAATCGAACGGATTCACTGATTGAGTATATGAAAAGGGGCTGTCAAGCTAACAAACCTGATATTTCAAGAAAAAACTAAGTATTTTTGCCCAAAGGTTTCCAAAGGGCGATGCGCCAAACATGCGCCGTAAACGTTCGGAAAGCCCTTTGGTGTGGCGATGGTGCAAAGCCCCATATCCTGGAAATGCTTAGATTATTGTATCTTGAAATGTTCGGTTTTAGCCTGACAGCCCTTTTTTGTATTACTTCAATTCTACTGCGCCTTTTTCGCTGAGCGACGGCCATTCGCCTTCGCCGTCGAATACACTTGCGCCGTTTCTCGGATAGAACACCAGTGCATCGGGATAAGTTTTCCTCGGGTTACCTTCCAACGAAATGGTGCAGATCAATCCGTTATCTTGCCACAACGTACTTGTGGGATAAGCAATTTCTTCGCCTTCTCCAGCGCAAATATCCAAATGGCCTTTCGGGGCAAGCAGTCCTTCCGTGTAGTCGCCCGCAATATTTTCCCGCGTCTGTGCATCGATAGAAGTGTCGAAAACCAATTTCAATTCTCCGTAAGTACGCAGAGATGAGGCTTTCAATAAGGTGATTTGCGCCGTATAGCCGTCAAAAGCGTGGATTTCAGAAGGCTCGAAGCTGCGCATGGTTCCGTAATCCGTACTTGTTACGGCAATCGACAATTCGCTTTCTCCCGCTGAGCAGGAAACAGGGATGGTTACGGTGAAGGCGCTCGGCATGTTTTCCAACTCAATTTCGTAAGTATACAAAATTTCAAACCGCGTTTCGTCGCCCCAATCGAAGTCGGCGCTTCTGACCTGCACGTAGCCATCATCAGACGAAGCTTCCATCAGTTCGTGCGTAAGTCCATAATGCTCAAGCCCTGCGAGATAATCTTCGTCCTCGTCTTTAGGCACATAGTATCCTTCGGTCGCCAGCGCGGGGTCAATCACACCGATGGTTGCGAACAGCCGCTGTCCGTCGCAGACCCACTCTCTGATGCTTGCCGTGCATGCGCCGATTGAAACGCTGTCCCCATCCTCTGTATGCACCATTGCGCCCGCGTCATCCAGTACCCAATTTTTTGCCTCTGTGTTGGTGATGAAATCCAATACGCCTGTGAACTTTGCCGCTACAGCGACGGTAGATAGTAGGAGCAGCGCTGCAAGCAGGACGATTGCTCCATTCACCTTTCTTTTCGTTGTGCACGCCTCCGTTCTTTCTGTTTGTAGAATGCGCAGTGTCTGTTCTACTCGGCGATGAAACATATCCGGAGTTTCGCCCAAAGACGCATCCAGTTCGTTGAGCCATTCCTTTCCCTCTTTCATCGAGTCGCACCTCCTCTCAATTCGTTTTCCTGCCTTTCCATTTCCCTCCGAAGAGCACGTCGAGCTTGAACAGCGCGATATTTGACTGTGTTTTCGGGTACACGCGTCACGGAAGCAATTTCCGCATAGGTGAATCCTTCCAGCTCGTGCATAATCAAAACAATACGCCACGGCTCCTTGATGCGCTGAAGCGCTTCCATCACACCCGTTTCCTCCGCCTGCGGTGCGGGCCATTCAGGCATTTCTTCAACCGGTATCATGCGTTTCAAGCGTCTGCCGATATTATGGCATTCGTTGATAAGAATGCGCAACAGCCATGTCTTAAAAAAGCGCGGGTTGACGTCGTTTCTGTGCTTCCATGCGCGGGTCAGTGCCTCCTGAACGGCATCGCAGCAATCTGCATCGCTACTCAGAATAGTTCTGCTGACACGGTAAAGCGTTTTTTCGTATGCCTGCACTTCGCGGACGAACTCCGCATCGGTCATCATCCGTCATTCCTCCTTCGTTTTGAGCGCTCTTATCCATTAGACGGTTTTACCGAGCAAAAAGTTGGAAAAAAACAAAAAAGGCGGAGTTTTTTCCGCCTTCTGAGAGTTTTACCCGATATCAATCCGCATATCCATTCGGATTCTGCGTCTGCCAGCGCCATGCATCGCGGCACATGTCCTCAAGATTTTTCTGCGCCGTCCAACCCAGCAGTTCTTTTGCCTTAGTCGGATCTGCCCAGCATTCGGCGATATCGCCCGGACGGCGCGCCTCAATCTTATACGGCACCTTTACACCGTTGACTTTTTCAAACGCCTTCACAATATCCAACACGCTGTAACCATGTCCCGTGCCGAGGTTGATGATTTCCGTACCTGTGTGTTTCATGGCAAAATCAGCCGCCGCGATATGGCCGCGCGCCAAATCGACGACATGGATATAATCACGAACGCCCGTACCATCCGGTGTGGGATAGTCGTCTCCAAACACATGCAGATAAGCCAGTTTTCCGGCCGCAACCTGTGAAACATAGGGCAGCAGGTTATTCGGAATTCCGTTGGGCATTTCGCCGATACGGCCACTCTCATGCGCGCCGATCGGATTGAAGTAGCGCAGCAGCACAACCGACCAATCCGGATTCGCTTTAGCCACGTCGGTGAGAATGCGTTCATTCATGTATTTCGTCCAACCGTAAGGATTGGTGCAGCTGGTGGGCATGGTCTCATCCAGCGGCATGTGATCCGGAATGCCGTACACCGTCGCAGACGAGCTGAAAATAAAGCGCTTCACGCCATGTTTTTTCATGGCCTCACACACAGTCAGCGTACAATCCAGATTGTTACGGTAATACTCCAGCGGTTTGGCGACGGACTCGCCTACGGCCTTATACGCCGCGAAGTGAATCACCGCATCCACTGTATTTTCATTCAAAACCCGATCCATCGCTGCAAAGTCGCAGGCATCCGCGTTGTAAAATTTTACTTTTTTCCCGGTCAGTTCTTCTACGCGATCAATAACCTTCTCACTGCTGTTGTAGAGATTATCCACCACAACAACGTCATGGCCCGCATTCAGCAGTTCAACCGCGGTGTGAGAACCAATAAAACCGGCGCCGCCAGTCAAAAGAATGTTCATCGAATCATTCTCCTCCCTTTTCTTTGGCTTTTATCATTATAGCATGGTTTACGACGAATGACAATGAATATTTAGTTTTCTTCCACCAGAACCGCACGACACGGCGCACCATTTTCACCGGTCAGACGAATCGGGAGCGCGCTGAGCATGTAATTCTCCTTATCCGCTTCTTCCAGACGCAGCCCTTCAAGCAATGGAATGCCTGCCCGAAGCAGTGTGGCGTGAACTTCGCCGTCGCAGAGTTCCATGTTTTCCACGGTCGGCGCATCAATACCTACCAGCTTGACGGGCAACTGCGCCAAATACTGCGCCGCACGCATGCTCAATACAGCCGGATTGAAACGTGCATGCTTGTTATATTTTCCTGTCGGATCGGTGCGGAGCAGAATACGCTCACCTGGCTTAACGTTCAGCTCTTCAAGCGTCTTTTCGCTGACAACGGGATACGGCACAGTCAGCACACGGCAAGGGCCAATGAAGCACTCCAGAGAGAAGCATTCCAGCGGCTGACCGTCCGGCAGCATATGAAGCGGCGCATCGACATGCGTTCCGCAGTGCGTGCCCATTGTCACCTCGCTGACCTCGCACATATCGCCCTGCTTAAAGCTGTTTACACGTCGGCTCTGAAAGGTGGGATCGCCGGGATAAACGGGCATACCCTGATAGATTTCCTGAGAGATATCAATGATTTTCATATCAATTTTCCGCGGCCTGATACGCTGCCGCGGCCTCCTTCCATTCGTTTGTAAACTCTTCCAGACACAAATTGTTTTCGTGCATATACTGTGCAATCTGAACGCCGACATAACGCAAATGCCACGGTTCATAAATGATTTCGGTGATATCTTCCTTATCCTTTTGATAACGGATAATAAATCCGTAATTCCAGCAGTTTTCGGCAATCCACTTGCCCTCTTTGGTGTCGGCAAAAGCAGACGTAAACTTCTTGCCGATTCCGGCTTTGTTAATTACGTCGATACCAAGCCCCGTTTGATGATCTGACGAACCCGGATACGCCACTACGCCGTCATCTTTGCCGTTGTTCTTTTTCAATCGGTTGGAATACATTGTGTTTTGCGTGCGATAGCTGCGGTAGCCGGAATGGGCATACAACGTAACGCCGTCTGCTTTGGCCGCGTCAAACATATCGGAAAGCGCCTGTGCGGCAACTTCGCGCATCTGAATCGGATCGGAACTGATTTTACGGCAAGTCAGTTTAACCAGATCTTCCGGCACATAGTTCTCATCCAGCAGGTTTTCCTTATTCGCCAACACGATGTATTCGCTCGTTGTCAATAGTTCATATGGAATTGGATAATTCCATGTGTTCTGGCTGTCCATTTCAACCATTTGCGCGTCCTGCGCATTCTCCAAATCTGCCAAGCTGAGAGACTCCGCCATGCATGGCAGAGAAACCGTGCAAACCAGCGCAGCCGCCAACAACGCTTTAGGGATTCTGTTTATCATATTGCGTTTCCTCCCGCAACCACTGGATACGCTCACTGCGAACGGTTGCGATATATTCTTCAAATGTCACACCCATTTCCGTGATTTCCTGCGCGGCTTCCTTGCCGACATAGCGAAGATGCCACGGTTCATAGATGTATCCTGTTATTTTTGTTTTTCCTTTTGGATAACGAATAATGAAGCCATATTCTGCGCAATGCTCCGCAGCCCATATGCCCTCCGGCGACTCGCCGAAAGCTTCCGTAAGCCCTGTTCCCTTTGTGGTTTCGCCTTCAATATCCATCGCAAGGCCGGTCTGATGTTCGGAATAGCCGGGTTTCGCCACACTGTCGTTCGCCTGCTCTTCCGTCATTCGTTCCAGCTTCCGCTCAAAAATGGCTTTCTGTGTGGAATAGCTGCGATATCCGCTTGTTGCATACAGCGTCAACCCGTCCTCTGCCGCGCCTGCAAATAAGGCTTCAAGCGCAGCGGCGGCTTCCGGCCGCATGTAAATATTCTCGGACAGCGTTTCTTTCGTCGGCGGTACATTGGGTTTAACCAGCGTCACTGGAACGGTGGGCGCTTTATTGGTCTTGTTGACCAGAATCAGGGTGTCCGTCGGGTCCTGCTGCGGCATCATATACCCCCATGATTCAAACATCATCGTCGCGCCAAGCGCAAGAGAAGCCATTGCCTGTATGGAAAGCATGTTTTCGCCCCTTTATCAATCATCCTGCCACGAAACGGCTTGTTCACCCAGCTGCACGGTCAGACGTCCAAAGAGCTGCTCGTCTGCCAGCGCCTTCACTTCAATGCCCTCTCCCGTGTATTCTTCGCTGAGCACCTGTCCGTCCTCGTGCAGTTTTGCAAGCAGACCGCCCTGTGCGTATGGAATCAGGGCACGCATCAGTCTGGCCGCACCGCGAAGTTTGAGCCGAATGGCTTCAAGCAGTTCATCCAGCCCTTTTCCCGTCTTCGCGCTGACAGCGATTGCACCGGGCCATTTATTCGCGTTGACATCCGGCAAATCGGCTTTATTGATCACGTCAATCTTGGGCTTATCCGCTGCGCCAAGTGAAGCAAGCACTTCAAGCACAACATCATGCTGATGAATCATTTCTCCGGACGCGCCGTCCGAAATAACCAGAAGCACATCCGCCAGCAATGCTTCCTCAAGCGTAGAATGGAATGCGTCTACCAGTGCATGCGGCAATTTGCTGATGAATCCTACCGTATCAACCAACAAAAACTCTCCGCCCGCAGGCATTTTCACCGTGCGCACAACCGGATCAAGCGTCGCAAACAGTTTATCCTCTGCCAGCACATCCGCGCCGCTGAGCGTATTAAGCAGCGTCGATTTGCCCGCATTGGTATAGCCAACCAGCGCGACAACCGGCACTTTGTTTTTTTCTCGCTTCGCGCGTCGCAGGTTTCGCTGTCCACTCAGATCGTCAATTTCACGGCGCAAATCACTCATGCGTCTACGAATGCGCCGTCTGTCCATCTCCAGCCGTGTTTCACCGGGCCCCCTCGTGCCAATACCGCCGCCCAGACGGGACATTGCAACGCCATGACCGAGCAGCCGCGGTAGTTGATAGGCCATCTGTGCCAGCTCAACCTGTAAACGACCCTCGCGAGACTGCGCCCTTTGCGCAAAAATATCTAGGATCAGCGTTGTACGATCAATAACCTTTGCGCCATGCAGGATTTCTTCCAAATTACGCGTCTGCACGCCGCTCAGTTCGTCATCAAAGATGACAACATCCGCTTCTCGCGCCTGACAAGCCAGCGAAAGCTCGTCTGCTTTACCGCTTCCGATATAAGTTGCGGTGTCTGGGCGCGTTTTTCGTTGCAGCATGGTTCCAATAACCTGTGCCCCTGCGGTTTCTGCCAGCCTTGCAAGCTCCAGCAGAGACTCGTCGCTGTCCAGACCAACCAGAAACGCGCGTTCCTGATCTTCCTTCGTGGTATTCGGCGCGCCGATGAGCACCTCGCTATCCGCGCGTTCAATGGCATCCATCCAGGCGCGCTGCGGAAGTTTGTAGACCGGAGCGACCTCGGTCAAATGCACACGATTCATACCGCCGACATATTCGCCCAGAAATGCCGCCTGTATGCCGGTTGCGTGACCGTCTTTCGCCCCAACAGCCGCCATCGCGTCAAACCGCATGGCTCGTAGCGAACTGATATCCACATCGGAAAGCTGAGGATTTCCACCCGGATGGGTGTGAATACAGCGCACCATGCTCAATCGCTTTGTGTTGCGGCGCAGGTGCATATCTTTCAGTTCCACACTGCTCACACCGCCAATGGTGATATCAAGCACTTCGCCGCTGCGCGAAACATATATGCTGATTTCGCGGTTGATGGCGCATGTGAATGCCGCCAGCACATCCAGCAGTTCCGCAGGCGCAAAAACTTCCGCAGGAATTTCAATGTCATAGAGCGTTTCCAGCTTTGCCAGCAGAGAATCACGAATGCCTTCTTTATTGCCATAAATCATCGAGTGCAAAAACTCCTTTTATCCGTTCAAAATCCGATGGAGCGTATCTACGGTTTGCCGAATCTGCGTTTCATCATTGTCCGTTCCAAGGGAAAAGCGCACATCCGCTCCACTCGGTACGTGCATAGCTTCAAGGACATGCGAGCGTTCCCGCGCGCCTGCCGCACAAGCACTTCCCGCTGAAACGGCGATCCCTTCCATATCAAGCCGCATGAGCAGCATATTGGTATCTGCGCCAGGAAATGTCACATGCAGCGTACCGGGCAAACGCTTTTCCCTGTCGCCGTTGACGATTGCTTCGGGCATTCGCTGCATAATTTCATTTTCCAGCAAATCCCGCAGATGGACAATCTGCTGAGCAGCCCCATCCATTTCGGAGCAGGCCAAAGCAAGCGCTTCTCCCATACCCACGATCGCGGGCGTATTCTCAGTTCCGGCGCGTAATCCGCGCTCCTGTTCGCCGCCATAAACCAAGTTGGTGATCTTCACACCGTTTTTAATATACAGCGCGCCGATTCCCTTCGGTCCATAAAACTTATGTGCAGCCATTGAAAGCAAATCCACATTCAACGCCGCCACATCAATCGGAATATGGCCGACAGCCTGAACTGCATCAGTGTGCATCAGCACGCCATGCGCATGAGCAATCCTCGCAATTTCAGCAATCGGCTGAATCGTGCCTACTTCATTATTAGCCGCCATCACAGAAACCAAACCCGTTTCCGGTCGAATGGCTTTTTCAATATCCTGTGGAGAAACACGCCCCCACTGATCGACTGGCACATAGGTAACGTCATAGCCCAATGATTCCAGCGCCGCACAAGCATTGAGAATGGCATGATGTTCAATTTGCGTTGTGACGATGTGGTTTTTTCCTTCCAGTGCGCGCATAACGCCAAATAACGCCCAGTTATCGGATTCTGATCCGCCGCCTGTAAAATAGATTTCACTTGATTTTGCATGGATTGCATCAGCAATTTGTCCTCTTGCCTGATCGATCGCTGATCGAGCCTTTCGCCCTTCGGCATAAAGCGCGTTAGCGTTAGCTGCATGCTCTGCAAAATACGGAAGCATGACGTTGAATGCTTCTTTTCTGAGCGGCGTAGTCGCCGCGTGATCCAAATATATCATGTCTTCCGTCCCTTCAGTTTAAAACCTATTTTATATATTTTACCCCCCAACCCCTAAACCTGTCAATACAGCAAAAAGACGGCGCACGCCTTACAGCGAATACGTCGTCTTTTGAAATCTGTTTAATCACGCACACAATCGGCATACAACGGATACCTTGCGCAGATATCAAGCACCTCCTGCTTAACTTCTGGCAGACAGCCCTCGCCTTCACGAATGACATGTGTGATAAGTGCGGCAATCCGTTTCATTTCCGGCTCTTTCATGCCGCGCGTCGTTACCGCAGGCGTGCCGATGCGAACGCCGCTGGTCACAAACGGGCTGAGCGTTTCCTTGGGAATGGTATTTTTATTGACAGTAATGTTGGCTTGTCCGAGCAAGGCTTCCAACGCCTTACCCGTCACACCGGTGCTCGTCAAATCCAGCAGCATCAAGTGATTATCCGTACCGCCGGAAACAAGGCGAACGCCTTCTTTTGTGAATTCATCCGCCATCGCGCGCGCATTGAGGATGATTTGATGCTGATATGCTTTAAATTCAGGACCCATGGCTTCCTTTAGGCAGACAGCCTTACCCGCGATGACGTGTTCCAGCGGTCCGCCCTGCGTGCCGGGAAAAATCGCCTTGTCAATCGCTTTTGCGTATTTCTCTTTGCAGAGAATCATGCCGCCGCGCGGCCCGCGGAGCGTTTTATGCGTCGTGGTCGTCACAAAATCGGCATACGGAACAGGACTTGGATGTTCGCCCGCCGCGACAAGGCCTGCAATATGCGCCATATCCACCATCAACAGGCAGCCGACTTTATCCGTGATCTCGCGCAAACGCGCAAAGTCAATGATTCTCGGATACGCCGACGCGCCTGCTACAATCAGCTTCGGCCTGACCTCAAGCGCAGTCTTTTCCAAGGCATCATAATCAATGATTTCTTTCTCTTCCGTTACGCCGTAAGACACAAAATGGAAGTATTTGCCAGACATGTTGACCGGGCTGCCGTGCGTCAGATGTCCGCCGTGTGAAAGATCCATGCCCATCACCGTATCGCCCGGTTCAAGCATGGCAAAATAGACAGCCATGTTGGCCTGTGCACCGGAATGCGGCTGCACATTCGCATGCTCTGCGCCGAAAAGCGCTTTGGCTCGTTCACGTGCCAAATCCTCAACGATATCAACATACTGACAGCCGCCGTAATACCGTTTTCCGGGGTATCCCTCGGCATATTTATTGGTCAGGTGAGAACCCATCGCGGCCAGAACAGCGTCGCTGACAAAATTCTCGGCTGCAATCAATTCAAGATGTTCGCGCTGGCGCGTCAGCTCTTTACGCATCGCGCCGCAAAGCTCAGGATCAACAGCTTCGATAGATTTGAAATCAATCATAATCCGCACCTGCCTTTTTGATAAGATAGACTTATTATACGCGCAGGTTTTGACAAAAGCAAGACTTCCCAATTCAAATTATCGACAGAAAATGCATCAAATTTCCGAAAAAAAGAAAGAGAAGAAACCAAAAGCATCGGCTTCTTCTCTTTGTCGTTCGATATTTGCGGATTACTTGTTCTCCGTCGTCGCTTTCGGTGCAACCGGAGCGGCAGGCTTTGCGGCAGCCGGAGCAGCGGGGTTCGACGCAGCTGCCGGCGCTTTCTTCACCTTGTCCAGCTTGTTGCGCGGAGCGCGGCGGTCGCGCATGGTGATCGCCTTCTTCGGGCACTTCGCCGCACACAGGCCACAGCCCGTGCATGCGCCGAGAACCTTGTGCGGCTGCTTGAGCGCGCCTTCGATGGCGTCGAACTTGCACTGTCTGGCGCACATGGTGCAGCCCACACACTTGCTCGGATCGATATAAGCCTCTTTGCGAGTCTCAAAATCAGCTTCCATCGCGCCGGTCGGGCAGGCATCGGCACAGGCCATGCAACCGACACACTTCTCGTAATCAATCTTGGGAACGCCGTTCTCCATCTCGATTGCGCCGAAGTTACAGGCCTTCACGCATGCCTCGCAACCGATGCAGGCACGATCGCATTTTTCCTTCAAAGCGATACCCTTTTCCGGATTGTGACAGCCAACATTCACCACGCGGCCAGCCGGACGCATGGAAAGCACATGCTGCGGGCAAGCCGCAACGCACTTTTTACAGGCCTGACACTTTTCCTCATCGACGACGGCAATCTGCTTGATCGGGTCAATGTGGATCGCGTCAAACGGACATGCGCGCTCACAGGTGCCCAGGCCCAAGCAAGCATACTGACAGGCCTTCGTGCCGTTGTTGACCAGCGAAGCTGCAACACAGTCGGTCATGCCCTGATAGTCAGCCTTCGGCTTGCAGTGATCGCCATAGCCCTGGCAGGCCACGGACGCCACCATACGGACGGAAGCACTGACCGAAACGCCCATGATTTCGCCCATTTTTGCCGCACACGCAGGACCGCCCACGGCGCAGGCGCCGACCTCGGCCTTGCCATCGGCAACGGCGGCAGCATAACCGTCACAACCGGGGAAGCCGCAGGCGCCGCAGTTTGCCCCCGGCAGACACTCGCGCAGCGCCTCTGCCTTTTCATTGACTGGCACCTTGAACACGCGACCGGTGACGCCCAGCAACGCGCCAAAGAGCAGGCCCAGAACGCTCATCACAAGCGCGGCGATTAGAATTGCACTCATACTCACGTTGGTTTCCTCCCTCGCTCTGCGATCAGATCAGGCCGCTGAAGCCGTTGAAAGCAACGGCCATCAGGCCAGCGGTAATCATCGCGCCGGTGAAGCCCTCCATCCACTTGGGCATGTTGTTCAGTGCCAGACGCTCACGGATGCCGGCGAACAGGCAGATGGACAGCGTATAACCCAGCGCGGAAGCCACGCCGTTGACGACGGAGAGAATCAGGTTATAGCCTTCAGTCACGTTCAACTGCGCAACGCCCAGCACAGCACAGTTGGTCGTAATCAGCGGCAGATAGACGCCAAGCGCCTGATACAGGCCCGGAGACATCTTCTTAATCGCCATTTCAACAATCTGCACCAGCACGGCAATAACCAGAATGAACGCGATGGTCTGGAGGTACTCAAGCCCCAGCGGAATGAGCAGGAACGCGTTAACCAGATACGCCACCAGCGAAGCAACAGCCATAACGAACGTAACGGCCATACCCATACCGAACGCCGTCTCCAGCTTCTTGGAAACACCCAGGAACGGGCAAATGCCGTAGAAACGGGACATGGCAAAGTTATTAACGAAGATAGACCCAATCAGGATCGTAAGAATTGCATTCATCGTCTTTCCTCCTTACGCCTTCTTGGGCAGCAGCTTGTTCACCAGCGCAAGGGTCAGACCCAGCACAATGAAGCCGCCGGCCGGCTTAACCAGAATGCCCATCGGCAGATAGCTTTCCGGCATGACCTGCACGCCAAACAGCGTGCCCGCGCCGAACAGCTCGCGGATGGAAGAAATCAGCGTGATGGCCAACGTAAAGCCAAGACCCATGCCCAGGCCGTCAACCGCAGAGGCCAGCGGTTTGTTCTTGAAAGCAAACGCTTCCGCACGGCCAAAGATGATGCAGTTAACAACAATCAGCGGGATGAACACGCCCAGCGACGCATCCAGCGCCGGCAGGAACGCCTTAATAATCAGCTGAACAATCGTAACAAAGGTCGCAATGACCACGATAAACGCAGGGATACGAATCTGATCCGGAATCGCCTTGCGCAGCAGGGAGATGACCAGGTTCGAGAAAATCAGAACGAAAGTCACGGCCAGGCCCATGCCAATGCCGTTGCTCGCCGCGGTCGTAATGGCCAGCGTCGGGCACATGCCCAGCACCATGCGGAACGTCGGGTTCTCGTCAATGATGCCGTTCATGAAGATTTTTCCATATTTCTTCATTTACTGCACCTCCTTAGCAGCCTGCCCCAGCGCATCGTTGATGGCATTGCTGGTCAGCGTCACACCGCTCTTCACATCAATCTGCGCGGTCGCGATATCCTGACCCACCAGCGCATCGAAGATGCTCTGATCAGCAATCAGGTCAGCGCCAAGGCCCGGCGTCTCGCTGTTTTCAGGCACGGTTACAGACACGATTTTGCCGTTGCCGTCCAGCGTGATTTCCACTTTGAACGGCGCAAAACCCGTCACATCATACGTGCCGACGGTCAGGTCGCTGGTTGCGCTTTCATCGAGAACAGCTTCGCCAACAGTCGCCGCAGCCTGCTTCAGCGCATCGTTGATGGCATTGCTGGTCAGCGTCACACCGCTCTTCACATCGATCTGCGCGGTCGCGATATCCTGACCCACCAGCGCATTGAAGATGCTCTGGTCAGCAATCAGGTCAGCGCCAAGGCCCGGCGTTTCGCTGTTCTCAGGCACGGTTACAGACACAATTTTGCCGTTGCCATCCAGCGTGATTTCCACTTTGAACGGCGCAAAACCCGTCACATCGTATACAGCCGCATCCGTGCTCTCAGATTCGGTCGCTTCTACGGCGGGTTCAGCCGTCGTCTCCGCAGTCACTTCACCGGGAGCTTCCACAGCGATACCATTCGCGACCGCAGCCTGCTTCAGTGCTTCGTTAATAGCGTCGCTGGTCAGCGTCACGCCGCTCTTCACATCCACCTGAGCCGTCGCCAACTCTGCGCCAACCAACGCGGAAAGCGCATCGTCGGTCAACATGTCCGCGCCCAAACCCGGCGTCTCGTTGTTGTTCGGCGCGCTGACGGAAACGATCTTACCGTCCTCAACTTCAACATACAGCGTGAACTTGTTCATGCCCTTCACGGTGTAAGGATCGCCTGCCACCGCCGGAGCAGCTTCCGCACCGCCGCCGAAGTCGGCCGCAGCCTGCTTCAGCGCATCATTGACTGCATTGCTGGTCAACGTCACGCCGCTCTTCACATCGATCTGAGCCGTCGCGATATCCTGACCCACCAGCGCATCGAAGATGCTCTGATCGGCGAGGAGATCCGCGCCAAGACCCGGAGTTTCGTTGTTCTCCGGAACGGTGACGGAAACAATCTTGCCCGTGTCGTCCAGCTCAATCGCAATCTTGAACGGGCCGAAGCCGGTCACGTCATAGGTCTTTGCGCTGCCTTCGGTCTCGCCGGAAGCCGCAGCCTGCGCCAGTGCATCGTTGATGGCGTTGCTGGTCAGCGTTGCGCCGGCCTTCACGTCAATCTGCGCGGTTGCGATATCCTGACCCACCAGCGCGTCAAACACACTCTGATCGGCAATCAGGTCGGCTCCGAAGCCTGCGGTCTCGTTGTTCTCAGGCACAACGACGGAAACAATCTTGCCATTGCTGTCCACCGTTACCTCAACCTTGAACGGCGCAAAACCAGTCACGTCGTAGCTGTTCGTGGTCGTTTCAACGGCTGCATCTTCGCCCTCGTCGCCGCCATTGATTGCAGCCGCTTCGGCAAGAATCGCATCCTTATCGCCAGCATGCGGCTCAATGCCGAGCGTGGTCTTCGTGTAGGACAGCATCTCCTGCACCGCGTTCACAAACGCGCTGGAAGAAATGGTCGCGCCAGCGATGGTATCCACATCGCTGCGCAGCGTGTCAGGATCGGCCGCAATCGCAATGAACTGCTCCTTGAAAGCATCGTCACCTACGCGGCTGCCAAGGCCCTGCGTCTCCTGAAGTGAGCCGACATAGACCTGCGTCACATAGCCCTCCGTGCTCACGCCAATCGTGATCGGAATCTCTCCGCCATAGCCTTGCGGATTTGCGGTCAGCGCATAACCTTTCACGCTGCCGTCAGCATTCTTGCCAACGAAGATTTCGTCAAGCACGCTGTCTTCGGAAATGCCCTCATACGCAATCTGTTCGTATTCGCAGCCGGGAAGAACTGTATTCAGAGCCGTCATCTTGGAAGCCAGCTTCTGCGCCTCGATCGGGCCCTTGGTGACTTCGTTAGTGATGGCCAGCAGCACGGAGGCGACAAGCGCAAAGATGAACAGACGGAGCGCAAGCTTCACAATATCACCCATTACTTCTTGACCTCCCCAAAGCTTTTGTTGCCCGTCACACGCTCAATCAGCGGCGAGCAGACATTCATCAGCAGGATGGCGTAAGAGCACCACTCCGCCGGGGTCTTCTTGCATGCGCGGAAGATGAACAGCAGCAGACCGCATCCAATACCGAACACGATCTTGCCCTTCGCCGTCGCAGGAGAAGACGAGTAATCGGTTGCCATGAAGAACGCGCCAAGAATCAGGCCGCCAGAAAGCAGCTGGGTCAGCGTCGCATTCACGTCAAAGCCGGTCTTCAGCAGGTAGCACACGGCGAACGTACCGATAAAGGCAGTCGGAATGTGCCACGTAATCACTTTCTTGTAGAACAGATAGGCCGCGCCAACGAGCAGCGCCAGCTTGCAGGTCTCGCCGAGGGTGCCCGGAATGTTGCCCAGGAACAGCTGACCCAGCGAATATGTACCGGCCGCCGCACCAATCGGAGTCGCGGAAGCCACAGCGTCAACGCCCGCCAGATTACCGAAAGCCGGGGTGGCAAACGTGTTCATCAGGCTCGCCCAGGACAACGCCAGAATTGCACGAGCAGCAAGCGCCGGATTGATGAAGTTCTGGCCGATACCGCCAAAGATCATCTTGCACAGCAGGATGGCGATCACAGAACCGATCACAGGCATCCAATACGGCACAGTGCTCGGCAAATTCATCGCCAGCAGCATACCGGTCACGACAGCGCTGAAATCGCCGATCGTGTTGCGGGAATGGGTGGCCTTGCAATACAACCACTCGCTCAAAACCGCAGCCGCGACAGACAATGCGAGGATGAGCGCCGAACGATAGCCGAAAAACAGCACACCGGCGACGGCAGCGGGCAGCAGCGCAATGCAGACATCCCGCATGATGCTCGTGGTCGAGACATTATCGCGCAGATGCGGAGAAGACGAAATCACATACTTGGACATTTTCACGTTCCTCCGTACTCAATCAGGACTTTTTGGCTTTCGTTCTGGCAATCGCCTTAGCCACACGGCAGCTCTGCGTCAGCTCACGTTTGGCCGGACAGGCATACGTGCAGCTGCCGCATTCCATGCAGTTCATGGCGCCGGCGGCAATCGCACCGTCATAATTGCCGTGACGAACAAGGGAATCGATCTTCGCAGGCGCAAGCTTCATCGGGCAGGCACGCATGCAACGGCCACAACGGATGCACGCGGATTCCTGAGCGGAAACCGCCTCTTCGCCCAAGGCCAGGAAGCCGCCGAAATTCTTGGTGATCGGCAGATTCAGCGTGGAAACCGCATTACCCATCATCGCGCCGCCGACAATCAGCTTGCGCACGCCGTCAGTTAGGCCGCCAACCTGATCGATCAGATCCAGCAGCGGCGTGCCAATACGCACGCGGAAGTTGGTCGGCTTCGCTACACGACCGGTGACGGTCACAATGCGATCAATCAACGGCTGGCCCTTACGAACGGCAGCAGACAACGCCGCACACGTGCCGACATTCATCACGACGCATTTCGCCGCAGACGGCAGTTTACCGTTAGGCACGATGCGACCGGTCAAAGAATAAATCAGCGTCTTTTCAAATCCCTGCGGATAACGCGCAGGCAGAGAAACAACCTCGACGTTCTGCTTGTCGGAAGCGGCTTCGCGCATCGCGGCAATCGCGTCGGGCTTGTTATCTTCAATACCGACCTTCGCGCAGGAGACGCCGCTGGCCTTCATCGCCAGCACAATGCCGTCCACAATCTGCTCGGCATTTTCTACCATAATACGATGGTCGCTGGTCAGATACGGCTCACACTCGCTGCCGTTGACGATAAGCGTATCAGGCTTCTCTTCCAGTTTAGACGTATCAAGCTTTACGTTGGTCGGGAAAGCCGCGCCGCCCATGCCGACGATGCCGCAGCGGGCTGCGATGGATGCAATATTCCCCGCGCTCAGCGCGTCAACGTTTGCGCACGGCTGCACAGACTCATCCCAACGATCCTCAAAGTCGTTTTCGATCACGACAGCGGGAACGCTCTTGCCGCTCGCAACGGTGCAGGTGGTAATCGCCACAACCTTGCCGGAAACAGACGCATGTACCGGCGCGGAAATGAATCCCTGAGCCTCTCCGATCATTTGGCCCATGTTCACAATCTGACCCACCTTCACGCAGCACACCGCAGGTGCGCCGCCGTGCTGAGCCATCGCAATCGTCACACGAGCCGGGGCGGCCGCGTTCACAATCTGCTGGGATTGGGTTGCACTTTTGCCATTGCCAATCTCACGAGGATGGACGCCTCCGCCAAATGTCTGGGTAGTAGCCACAGACAAGTTCCTCCCTTCGCTTTTCAAGACGACATGCCGTTAAAGCATACCGTGTACTTGAATGAAATGTCACGAGTCATTATATCATAGAAACGCTAAAATGCAACCAGAGTTTCTGCTTTTCTTTATCGTTAGTTTTTTCTCTAACATATGTTTCTCTTTGTTTCGCTCATTTTTCTGTCGGATGTGACAACTTGCGCCTACCACAATCTTCTTCAAAGTGACTTTTTTATTCACAAGCTTCCAAAGTATCCCCCTGGATTCCGGGCTGCAGGGTCTCTCACTTTTCCAAACCTCGTTCTCTTTTTTATGAATCCGTTTGTTGCGGCACAAACATGCAAAAAAGACCGCCGATCTGTTTTACAGGCTCGGCGGAACTCTATACGATTCTTCCCATCACAGCAGGATGCAGACCATCCCGCCGTTTCCTTCATTGATGATTTTTTCCAGCGTTTGCTGAACCTTGAGTTGCGTATCCTCCGGCATGTGCATCAGTTTGTTGGATAACCCTTCCCGCACCAGATCGGAGAGCGGTTTGCCAAACAGATTGCTTTGCCAGAGTTTCTGCGGGTCCTGTTCAAACCCCTCCATAAAATACCGAAGCATTTCTTCAGACTGTTGTTCGGTGCCGACAACGGGCGAAACCTCCGTCTGTATATCCACGCGAATCAGATGCAGACTCGGCGCGCTGGCCCGTAAGCGAACGCCAAATTTTCCGCCTTTTCCAATGATTTCCGGTTCTTGCAGCGTCAATTCGTCAAGCTGCGGCGGAACAAGACCATACCCCGTTTCGCGCACAGATTTAAGCGCTTGGGCGACGTGATCGTATTCCTTTTTAGCCGCTACCAATTCGCGAAGCAACGACAGCAAATGCGCATCGCTTCGGATTTCCGTGCCGCATTGCTCAGCCAAAACCTGATTGAACAAGCCTTCTTTCAAAACCATTTGCATGGAGATGCAGCCGCTGCCATGATCGATATTCCGAACGGCTGCATCTTCCATATACGGGTTTTGCGCCAATGCTTCCGAAAAAGCGGACGTTTCACCTATTCTGAGCGTTCCGGAAACGGATTGTTTCAAGCTGTCCATCAGGCTTTGAATCAGCCAGTGTTCTTCATCCAGCGCGCTGAGCCATTCAGGCGTCTGGAGTGAAATCTGCACGACCGGAAATTGACCAAGTACCTGTTCCAGCAGTCCTTCAATATCCGTTTCTTCCATTTCTTCCACATTCATGGCAACCACCGGAACGGCATAATCTTCTTCAAGCGTTTTACGTAAACTCTGTGTTTTCGCCGAAGCGGCATTCTGAGTATTGAGCACAACGGCAAAAGGCTTTCCCAGGTTTTTCAATTCTGCCACAACCCGCGCTTCCGCCGGAACATACGCCGCTCGCGGCAGTTCCGTCACACTGCCGTCCGTCGTCACAACCAGACCCATGGTCGAATGCTCGCTGATGACCTTTTGTGTGCCCAATTCTGCGGCACGTTCAAAGGGCATTTCCTCGTCCGACCATGGTGTGCGTACCATCCGCAGGGCTTCGCCCTCCGTCGTTCCCAGCGCGCCATCCACCATATAGCCCACGCTGTCCACAAAGCGCAGCCGCACATGGTTGCTGCTCGGCAATGCAATATCCACTGCTTCCGATGGAATAAACGCAGGTTTTGTCGTCATCACCGTGCGTCCAGATCCGCTTTGAGGCAAATCGTCTTGTGCTCGCGCGCGAATATGCGCGTTTTCGATCGCCGGAATCACCATTTTTTCCATCAAACGTCTGATAAATGTGGATTTTCCCGTTCGCACAGGACCAACGACTCCGACATACACATCGCCCTGTGTACGCTGAGCAATATCCTGATACAGATCATACGCTTGCATAACATCCCTCCCTGCCGTCATGCCAACGTATGCTTGCCCTCTGCTCGATATTACGCATCCTGAGATGGCATTTCAAGCGTGATCTGGATTTCAAGCTCTTCTCCCGCCGGAATTTCATCCTGCACAGTCAGCTTTTCAAGGCCGGGAATACGGTAAATCGTTAGAGTGATGACATCGCCAGCCGAACGCGCAGCCAATCGGTTGGTCAAATCGGTATGCAGCGCAATGCGCTCCCCATCCATTCCAATAATGATGTCGTGCGCCTTTATACCGGCGCGTTCCGCTGTGCTTTCAGGCCCAACAGCGCTCACGTAGACGCCTGCCGGAATTAAACCGACCGTCGGTTTTTCGCTTCCGCGAATCGTCATAACTGAAATACCCAGCTTGGGACGCGTCACTTTTCCGTATTGGATGATGCTGTTTACAATCGGCTGCACCACATCCACCGGAATTGCCATGGCAATTCCCTCGATGGAAGCGATGTCGTCTTTTCCATTTGAACTGAATTTAAGTGATGGAATGCCGATCAGTTCGCCGCGCGTATTGAACAAGCCGCCGCCGCTGTTACCCGAATTGATGGCTGCATCGGTTTGCAGCATTTTGACGATGGACGAACTTTCCAATTCACGGTTGAGCGCGGAAACCACGCCGACTGTCACCGTATCTGCAAATTGTTTGCCCAGCGGATTGCCGATTACAATCGCCCAGTCTCCCACACGAACATCGGACATATCCCCCATTTTCACAGCGGGCAATTCAATGTCCTCCATCACGCGTAGCACCGCTAAATCCGTCAGCTCGTCATACCCGACAATTTCCGTTTTTAGATAGCGTCCCTGGCTGAGCACCTGAACATCGCTTGCGCCCTCTATGACATGATAATTGGTTACCACATGTCCCTGTGTCGTCACAACAACGCCTGAGCCTGTTGCCTGTTCCACCAATTCAGTTTGTCCGCTGATGATGTTGAAAGAATTCCCACGATTGCTCACCCCTACGACGCACGGCATGACGGTCTGCACCACATCAGAAAAGGGGCTTTCTGCGCCGCCAAGCGTATGCACATATTGTCCCTGTGCATACGTCGTTTTGGCTTCCTGTGCAGATTCTCCTGCAATCGCAGTAACTTCAATCGCCAGCACCAATCCAAATGCGACCCACGCCGCTTTTCGCAGCATTTCTTTTTGTTTCATCATCTCACCTCACGGATAGGCTTTCCGAATTCCGCTCGTTTCACGCACACAAAAAACGCCCTACCCAGTGAATAGAGCGCTGTTTGATTTGTCTTCTATTATTTCAGAGATACGATGGTAACGCCGGTTTCGCCCTCGCCATATCGTCCCAAGCGGAAACTGCTTACACACGGATGCCGACGCAAACAATCCTGAATGCCGGCGCGCAAAACCCCTGTCCCATTTCCATGAATGATGCTGACCTCTCCGAGTGAAGAAAGCATCGCATCATCAATAAACTTTTCCACTTCTGGAATCGCCTCATCAAGCGCCATGCCGCGCACATCGAGTTCCTGCCGCACGGCACGGGTGGTAATGTCCACACGCGCTTCCCGCATAGATTTCTTGCGTTCCAGTTTTTTCTGCTCTTTCTTAACCATCTGCTGAGTCGCTGTCAGCGTCCGCAGATCGGATAGAGGAGCGCGCATTTTCATCATGCCCACCTTGAGCTGCACATAACCTTTGCTGTCCGCAGGCGCCACAATGATTGCATCCACATCCATCGAAGCGATATGCACCATATCGCCCGGTTTCACAGACTTCGGCACTTCGCCGCCGACTTCTTTTTGATCTGCCAGCGCCTCTTGCGCCTTTTCAATCTGTTTTTTAACTTTTTGAATCTCGTGCTCCTGTGCGCCGCCCGCTCTTTTCATGGCCCGCAGTTCGGCAATCATGGCTTCCGATTCCCGTTTGGCATTTTCAACAATGCGTTTGGCCTCGTCCTTCGCTTTGCGGATAGATTTTTCCCGTTGATCTTCGAGCTTTTTCTTTTCCGCCTCAGCCTGATCGCGAATAGAAATCATTTCATTGCGCGCCTGTTCTGCCAGTTCGCGCTCCTTTTTGGCGACCTGCCGATGATATTCCGCATTTGCAATCACGTCTTCAAAACGGACCTGCTCTTTGGAAAGCAGTTCTTTCGCTCTGCCGATAATGAATTCCGGCAAACCAAGCTTCCGCGAAATTTCAAATGCATTGGATTTGCCCGGAATGCCAATGGACAATCGATAGGTCGGCCTGAGCGTTGCAACATCAAACTCAACAGATGCATTTTCCACATTGGGCGTTGTCAGCGCATATTCCTTGAGTTCGCTGTAATGCGTCGTTGCAACGGTGCGCGTGTGCATATCCAACAACGTGGACAACACAGCCTGCGCCAACGCCGCGCCTTCTGTCGGGTCTGTTCCCGCACCCAGTTCATCAAAGAGCACCAGCGATTCAGGCGTAACGTTTTGCAAAATCGAAACAATGTTCGTCATATGTCCCGAAAATGTGGAGAGCGATTGCTCGATGGATTGCTCATCTCCAATATCCGCGAACACATCGTCAAATACAGCAAGCTCTGTTCCGTATTCAGCCGGAACCTGTAAGCCGGATTGCGCCATCAGTGTAAACAGACCGGTGGTCTTGAGCGTCACCGTCTTGCCGCCCGTATTGGGGCCGGTAATAATCAGCGTTGTAAAGTCACTGCCCAGCCGAATATCCAGCGGCACAACCTTTTGCGGATCAATTAGCGGATGGCGGCCTTGCACGATGTTTAATCGCCCTTCACGGTTCATTTTCGGCATGCAGCCATCCATCTGTTTGGCCATCGACGCTTTAGAGAATGCAAAGTCGAGTTGAGCCAGAATAGCCAAATTATCCTCGATCGCCTCTGCTTCCGGCGCAATCTGCGCGGAAAGCGTCCTCAGAATCTTTTCAATTTCAGCTTTTTCCGCTGAAATCAGTTGTTTGAGTTCATTTCCGATTTCCACCACCGACATCGGTTCAATAAACACCGTTGCGCCCGTTGCAGATTGATCGTGGACGATGCCGGGCACCATAGACCGATATTCAGCGCGAACAGGCAGAACGTAGCGCTCGGCGCGCATTGTGATAATGGCATCCTGTAAATACTTCTGAAAAGTCTGATTATGAATCATGCCATTCAACCGTTCGCGCACGCGTTCATTGCATGCGCGCATCTTTCGGCGAATCTGAAAAAGCTCATTGCTCGCTCGGTCGGCGATTTCATCTTCGCTGATAATCGCATCCGATATGGCCTGTTCAATCAATTTAAACGTTGAAAGCCGGGAAGCGTTGGCACTCAGCAACGGCGTATCCTGCCTATCTGTCACAATCGCATCCCGCGCCGCTCTGGAGGCCCGAAGGCAGACGCCGATATCCAGCAACGCGCGCGGCGAAAGTGAGGAACCGATTTGAGCAAGATGCAGTGAAGCATGTACATCTGAAAACGGAATCATCGGCGTTCCGCCCAAATAGGCCAGCAGACTGTGTGCCTCATCCGTTTCCTGCTGCATCCGCAGAACGTCCTCTATGCGATTAGACGGGTTCAGCGCCTCGCAAAGCGCCTTTCCCATGTCGGAAACGCAATACTGTGCCAGCTGTGCGCGAATCTTAGTAAATTCAAGCACGCGCAAAGATCTTTCATTCATGGGATTCTCCTTTTATTGAACGCCGCGCAGAAGATGTCCTGCCGTCGCCGTCGCAGAAACCGCATGCAGCGCTATGCCGGTATCCAGCACGCTGCGATAAGAAGCCGTGATCTCTTTCTGTTTCTCAAGCGGTTCATCAGTAAATGCAAGGCGGAGACTGACAGAAAAGGCATGCAGCTTTTCAGAGTATTTCGCCATATCCGTTTCCACGCTGTTGTAAAGCCGCAACACACAGCCATGCTCCATCTGAAGCCGACGCAACGGAAAACGATAACCTTTTCTATCGGTATATGTTTCCGGGCAACCGCCCAGCCCTGCGCATGCATCGCAGCGGCTGTCCTGCTTTTGATCGCCTCTCTTTGTCCGGCGCGGACAATGATTGAGCAACATCAACTGCGTGCGTCCATAAGCCTCCATCACATAGTTCCCGCCGCTTGCAAACACATCCTGAAGTTCTTTTTGATTCAGTTCGCAAGAGACCGTCAGTCTGTTTGCGCGCAGAACGGTATAAAATTCTGCACAGGCGTGATTCATCACATTCAGTCCCTGCCCACCGGAAACAGGCACAGGCCAATCGAGTGCCAACTGTCCAACATTGTTAACCACTACGCCGCCGAAACGCTCCGCATTTTCGCAAATCCACGCATGAATATGTGTCAGCTCGTCGCTGTGCATGACCGACGGCAGGACGAATAGCGGTTTTACACCCTCCGCAGATTGCAGCGCATGATTTAATGCATCCAGTCGGTAAACCTGGGGCTGCCATTCAAACTGGTCTGCTCCGCCGGCCAGCAGCGCATGCGCTTTGTTCAAATCTTCGCCTTGTGCAATCAGCAAATGCTCCTGTACGGGCATTTGACATTTTTTAGGCGTGAACAGGCGGTCGGTTTGTTTTAATTCAATCCGGGCTTTGCGTATTTTTTCAAGCGCATCTCTGCGCAGCGCATTGAGCATTCCGGCCGTCATAAAGGCATTTTTGCTTTCAAGTCTTAAATGATGCAGCGTATACGGTGTTCCGCCAAGTTTACCAAGCTGTTTCATCGCCGCTGTTTCGTCAAGCGCACGTTGCTGCGCCGCATCGACAATCTGATTGCCCGTCGCCTCTACGCAATGGCCATCTGAATCGGCAACCTTCAGCGCAGGTTTTTCTCCCGGCATGGCATGCAAATACATATCAAGCGGGATATGCACATTTTCCTGATTCATTGCTTCGCGCACAGCTTTCATCTGTGCCGCGTCCGTTAACCGGAAGACTTCATCGCCCGTGCGTGCCTGTCCCGTCGCAATGCGCACGGTTGCCTCGCTCCCGGCGGGCATTGCATTGCCGGAATATGTGAAATCCGTCTCCTGTTTACCACGGGTTTGCAATCCATCGCCGTCGTTCAAGGCCTTTGTCAGACAGACCCTCGCAAGCGGCCCTTTCGTCGAGACTATTTTTCCAACCGAAATGCCCCAGTGATTCGGTCTTTCCCAACTCATCAGCGCTGCGTTGCTTTTATTCATCACATAGCCTTCTGTGAATCCGCCTCGATTGAACACCTGCCGCAATCCTTCAATCGTCGCCTGGCTCGGATGATATTCCACGTGCGCTTCCGCAGCATCCAGCGCCTCGCGGTATGCCTGCGTAATGACACCCACATACTCCGGTCGCTTCATTCTTCCTTCCAGCTTGAAAGAATACACGCCTGCATCGCGAAGTTCGGGGATGCGATCGATGAGCATTAAATCTTTCGTAGACAGCAGATATCCACTCGTGCCGTCGCCGAGCGAATAGGGGAGCCGACAGGGCTGTGCGCATCGACCGCGATTACCGCTCCGCCCTCCGATCATGCTGGAAAACAGACATTGACCGGAAACGGCCACACAAAGCGCGCCATGTGCAAACGCCTCAACTTCAATGCCGATATCCGCCATTTTCCTGAGTTCTTCAAGCGAACATTCACGCGCAGGAACAACACGCGCAAATCCCATGTTCTTCATCAGTTGAGCGCCTTGCGCATTATTGATGGTCATTTGCGTGCTTGCATGCAGCACCAGTTGGGGATAGTGTTCCTGAATGATCCTCACTGCGCCCATGTCCTGAACAAGCACTGCATCCACATGGACGCCAGAAAGCAAATCCAGCACGTCGCACAGATCGTCCGTTTCACATTGCTTGACCAGCGTATTGACTGTCACATAGATTTTTTTGCCTCGTTCATGCGCGTATTCTACGGCTTCATGAAGCCCATCCGCGTCAAAATTGCCTGCATAACTGCGCGCGCCAAATGCTGTATACCCTAAATAAACGGCATCTGCACCACATGCGATTGCGGCAATCAACGCTTCGCGATTCCCCGCCGGTGAAAGCAACTCCATCTTTTTTTCCTCCGAAAAAAGCAGCGCAGGGCAACCACCCCCAGCGCCGCCTTGTTCTATGCTTTTTCGTCTTTTTCCGTCTTATTCAATACGTCCAATTCCCGGCGCAGGCGGTTCACTTCATCTTGAGCGGTAAACAGCTCGTCCGCCAGCGTCATTGCTGTCAGCACAGGCAGCATGTTTTCGCCTGCCCGTGTGAGAATCGCCAATTCGCGCATTCTTCTATCCACGTAGCGCGAAAGCCGCTGCACCTTTTCCGGCGATTGATCGGTCACCATCGTGTAATCATGTCCCATCAGGTGAACGACAACCCTGTTTTTGTTCACAGTGTGCCTCCGATCAGCCGCGGCCCTTCAGCTTTTCAAACGTATAAGTTTCTCCATGGGTATCCACACGAACAGACTTCATCTTCTGTTCTTCGTACGGCTTGTCCATTGGATCGCGCGGCACGCTGACAATCGCGTCCGCCGTCTCCATGCCTTCCGTTACCTTGCCAAACGCCGCATACTGGCCGTCCAGATACGGCGCGTCATCCACCATAATGAAGAACTGCGAACCGGCGGAATTGGGCATCATGCTGCGCGCCATGGAAAGTACGCCGCGCGTATGTTTAAGCGGATTGTTGAAGCCATTGCGCGCAAATTCGCCCTTGATGCTGTAACCCGGACCGCCCGTGCCACGGCCAAGGGGATCACCTCCCTGAATCATGAATCCCGGAATGACGCGGTGAAAGATTACACCGTCATAAAAACCACTGTTAGCCAATTCCACAAAGTTTGCAACGCTGATCGGCGCAGTTTCGGGATACAGCTCGCCTTTCATTGTCTGTCCATTTTCCATCTCAATGATAAACGTCGGATTCATTTCTTTTCCTCCTTGTTATTCACGCGCATTCTGCGCGGTATCGTCATCCATCAAAAAATGTCCGCCGAAAAGCTTCTGTACATCTGCGGCAATCGCTTCGCTGGTCAGCGGATAGCCGCACCGTGCCAACGGCAGATAAGCATCGCAGAGCACAGGCCAAATCGCTTCCCTTGCCACAATCCATCGTCCCAGCATTTGTTCCGGCAATATCGCTTCACTGGCATACGGTATGAAACGCGTGCCCAGTCTGCTGAGCGCAAGCGGGATGTGTTCGCCAATCCGGACAAGCAGACGTCGTCTGCTCGCGGCGGCCTCAATCAACGCAGGCTCGATACTTGCGTCGGCAAAAGCCAATGCGCGTACACCGACGAACAAATCCAACAATAGAATAAACGCGTTTAACTGCCGTCCGTTCTCAAGCTGTATATGCAGGCGCAGCTTTTCGTCTTCGCACAGCGGAAGCAGACAGAATTGCAGCGCGTTTTCATCAAAGTGTTCCATTAAAATGTCTTTTGCGCCGCATTTCTGCGCTGCACTGCGGATTTCATCGGCACGCTCAGCATATTCTACGCCATATCGTCCCGGCGTAAAGAGATCACTCGATATAACAAGCAGCGGCGCCACTCGATCGTCAGCAAACGCAGCATGCTCAGCTTCGCGAAGGGACACGCAGGCAAAAACCCGCCTGGCATGCATAACGTCCAAGATTTCACGCAGATACGCCTCCCGCGTATACCCGCTTTGAATCAAGGCGGCACGGTGCATATCGTCAATCGGCATGTCAAGGGCTTCCATGGCTGCATATGCGGCGACAGCATTAGCCTGAAACGGCGTGCTTCCCTCCGATTGTGAAAACGTCTCAGCGAGCGTCTTAATGCCCATTTCACCGTTGCATATATCAAAATAAAGCAACGTTTCGACGACTTCCGTGCGTCGAACAGCCTGTTTGACGCATCGCCGAAGCGTCTGTTTATCGCTGATGACCATCTTCTCGCCCCCCTTACCGACTTTCAGTTTAATCTATCTGCTTTTTTGAAAAAACGTTGTACTTGCGTTCAACCATCTCGTCAACGCGCTCAATATACTGCTCAATATTGGCTATATTCGGTGCTCGGAGGATCTTTTCCTCTTCCCTCATGACACATTTGGAAATTCCGCCGGCGCCAAGCGCCAGCACGCTGGTGGTTTCCTCCATATTGTCAATGTTATAGCGACATAAACATCCCGGCAGGGCGTACCCCACATTTTCAAGATTCTCCGCCATGTATTTTTGCCTGTACAGATAATACGCCCGCATGCCCATTTCATGCGCTGTCTGCCGGCCAAGAGCCACCATGCGGGCGACATCCTGCTCGCGTTGTGCATATTTTTCTTCATGCAGGCGGCTTGAACGTTTGATCGCCAGCGTGTGCACAGTCAGGCTTTCAGGCTGAAGTTTGCGAATTTCCTCAAGCGTATGCGCAAACATCGCATAATTCTCACCCGGAAGCGCCGCGATGACATCCATATTGATATCGTCAAACCCAATATGACGAGCGAGTCTGTAAGCCTGTATCGTCTGCTGCGCGGTATGCGCGCGCCCAATACGCACAAGCGTTTCGTCGTTCATCGTCTGCGGATTGATGCTGATTCGTGTAACAGGATGATGATGAATCATGCGAAGCTTCTGCTCATCCAGCGTATCCGGTCTTCCTGCTTCAACCGTAAACTCTTCCATTGTGCCAAAGTGCTTTTCAATGTGATTAAGCAGGCTTTCCAGCTGCGATGTGGTCAGGCTGCTCGGCGTTCCGCCGCCGATATAGCCCACCCGAACATGCAGCCCCATTTCCCGTGCCATTTCAGCACAGGCTTCGATTTCACGAAACAGCGCTTTTAGATACGGTTCAACCAGATGGCCGTCTCCGATCTCGCCAGAAGAAAACGAGCAGTATGCACACCGCGTTGTGCAAAACGGAATTCCTACATATAAATCGCAGACACGCGCACGGCGGTCAATCAGTCCCTGCTGCGCGCTGATAATCTCGTCGAGCAAATCAATTTTTTCCTGTGACAAATCAAATAATTCGCTCAACGTCCGCCTTACTTCTTCGCGTGTTTTTCCCTTTTCCAACTGCTGATAATACAGTCTCGTCGGCCGAATGCCTGTCAGCGATCCCCACGCGGGCCGTCTGCCGGATACACGTTTGAGCAGCATATAGCAGCAGCGCTTCACAAGGCGTTTAAGCTGACGCTTTTCCTCCAAGCCTCCCGAAACAATCGGCGCACTCAGTGTATTCTGCTCCCGGTGCCCGTCCATGCTTGTCAGGACAAAGGTTTCGCACCATTGCCCCTCCGCTTCTTCATGCGCATGGACAAGCTGCGCGTCCGCCATTTCTTCGGCGGTTACCGCTGCGCCTTCGCCGTAAAACAGGCGCACAACATCACCGATATCATTTTGAAATGCAGTCATCGGTGTATATACGGCGATTTTCACGCGTTTGCCTCCCGCTCCCATGCGATTTTCGTTTTCATGCCGTGCCCCGGATAGCAAATCACGTCGCCCGGCAGTTTCAGCAGACGCTTGAGCGACAGTGCCATTTGCAGTGAGTTGCCTCCCGCCAAATCCACACGCCCATATCCCTGATAGAACAATGTATCCCCGCAGAACAGTGTTTTTTCATGCTGATAACAGACTGAACCCGGCGTATGTCCCGGCGTATGCAGCACCTCAAAGCAAAGTCCCGCTTCTTCAACCTTATCCCCGTCTTCCAGAAGCACATCCGCTTCCGGCAGCGTCAGCTGCGCGCCGATCACACCAGAAAGATTCAGCGAAGGATCGGCAAGCGCCGCAGCGTCCAACTTGTGCACATAGAGCTTTACGCCGTCTTTCAGCCATGGCCTCGCATAAAGCATGTGATCAAAGTGCGCATGCGTCAACAGCACCGCCGTGACCTGCCTGCCGCAGACCGCGCCGCAAACCGCCGCATACTCCGCACCCGGATCGATCAGCACGCACTGATTGGAGCCATCCGCCCCCACGACATAAGTATTGACATCCAACGGGCCGCCGGTCACGGTTTTGATATCCAACTCCATCAGAATGTCCTCCTTGAATCAATCAGCAGCGTCACAGGCCCATCATTGATCAGCGAAACCTTCATATCCGTTTGAAAAATACCGGTTTCCACATGAATACCCGCGTCGCGAAGTCCCTGACAGTATGCGTCATACATCGGTACGGCCAGTTCGGACCGCGCCGCGCGAATAAAGCTCGGACGACGGCCGTGGCGCACATCGCCATGCAGCGTAAATTGAGATACCGCCAGAATTTCACCGCCTGCATCAAGAATGGAACGATTCATTTTGTCGTTTTCATCCTCAAAAACACGCAGATTGACGGTCTTATCCACACAGTAACGGACATCCTCCGCTGTGTCACCGTCCTCCACTCCGCAAAGCACCATAAAGCCCTTGCCGATCCGTCCGACTTCTCTGCCTTCCACCTTGACGCTTGATTCAAGCACCCTCTGTATCACCAGTCTCATGACATGTGTTCCTTTCGCACTCGTTATACGCGGAAAATTTCAATCGTGTCCTGCCGCTTGGCAATCTGCTTAATCACCCAATCCAGCTCCTGCTTATTAGCCACCTGAAGCGTCAACTCAATGGAGCAGGTCTGATTGCTGTTCACTTTAGCGTTGAGCGCGCAGACCGTCACCTTCTGTGCAGACAGATAACTCATCAAATCCGCCAGCAGGTTATGTCTGTCCTGAGCAAGTATCTGAATCGAGCCATTGTAAGAAGAATTAACGGTATCGCTCCACTCTGCCTCCACCCAGCGAGCCGGATCATGCGAAGCATTGACATTCACACATTCCTTGGAATGAATCGTCACGCCGCGTCCGCGCGTGATATAACCGATAATCTCATCGCCGGGCAACGGGGTGCAGCATTTGGCAAAATGAACCTGACATCCCGGCAGACCGGCAATCTTTATGCCCATGTCTTCCTTAGATGTGCTCTTGCCTCCGTGCTGCGGCTGAGTCGGTTCAGCCACACGCGGCAAAACCGGTACAAGCGGTTTATCGTGCGCGCGCTGTTCTTCGCGCAGGCGGGTGACAACCTGCTGGGCTGCAATGCCGCCGCAGCCGACTGCGGCGTAAAGGTCATCCAAATCGGCAAACGAAAATTTCCGAAGAATCGGCTCGACGTATTCGTTTTTAAGCAGCGAAGGCAGATTGACCGCCTGACGTTTAGCCTCATAATCGAGCATCTGCTTGCCGTTGGCAACGTTTTCGTCCTTCAGCTCTTTTTTATAAAACTGACGGATTTTCGCCTTTGCCTGCGCGGTCTTGACAATTTTCAGCCAGTCGCGGCTCGGACCTTTGCTGTTCTGCTGCGTAATGATTTCCACAAAGTCGCCCGTATTCAGCGCCGTATCCAGCGTTACAATGCGGCCGTTGACCTTTGCGCCAACGCATTTGTTGCCAACCGCGCTGTGAATGCGATAGGCAAAATCAATCGGCGTCGCGCCCTTCGGCAGATCGATGATCTCTCCCTTTGGCGTAAAGACAAAAATTTCATCGCTGAACAGATCGACTTTAAGCGATTTGATAAACTCTTCGGAATCGCGTGTATCGTTCTGCCAATCCAAAATCTGCCGCAGCCAATACAGTTTATTGTCCAGCGAATCCGCAACCTGTTTGCCCTCTTTATAGCGCCAATGCGCCGCGATGCCATATTCTGCGATACGGTGCATTTCGTAAGTACGAATCTGCACTTCAAAAGGCATGCCGTTTTCGCCGACGACCGTTGTATGCAGCGACTGATACATATTGGGTTTCGGCATGGAGATATAATCCTTAAAGCGGTTTGGCACCTGTTTCCAAAGCGTATGCACCACGCCCAACACAGCATAGCAGTCCTGTACGGTATCGACCAGAACGCGGATGGCAATCAAATCGAAAATCTGCTCAAACGGTTTATGTTGGAGCACCATTTTGCGGTAAATGCTGTAAAAATGCTTCGGCCTGCCGTCAATCTCGTAATGGATATTCATTTCCTTGAGCTTATCGCTCAACATATCAATCACAGTGCGGATGTTTTCTTCCCGCTCGGCGCGCTTCATGCCGACTTTGACGATCAGATTCTGATACCCTTCCGGATCAAGATAGCGCAGACATAAGTCCTCAAGTTCCTGCTTGATTTTGTAAACGCCCAAACGATGTGCCAGCGGCGCATAAATGTCAAGCGTTTCCTGAGCAATGCGCTTCTGACTCTCCGGCGGCTGAGACTTCAATGTCCGCATGTTATGCGTTCTATCCGCCAGCTTAATGAGCACCACGCGGATATCCTTGCTCATCGCCAGAATCATTTTTCGGATGGACTCTGCCTGCTGTTCCACGCGCGACGTAAAATCCAGCCGCCGAAGTTTGGTCACGCCGTCCACCAGCAGCGCAACTTCCTGACCAAACTCCTTCTCAATGACTTCCAGCGTCACATCTTCGCAGTCTTCCACCGTGTCATGAAGCAATCCCGCTGCAATTGTCGGCGCGTCAAGCATCAGTTTGGCTAAAATACCGGCTACGGTCAGCGGATGAACGAAATAGGGTTCTCCCGATTTGCGCAGTTGCCCCGCATGCGCTTTTTCGGCAAAATGATAGGCCTTTTCCACCAGTTCAACATTGGCTTCCGGGTGGTATTTCACCAGTGTTGCAATCAATTCATCGAGGTTTTTACATTCGTCCGGCGTCAAAACGGTTCCCCCCTTCGTCTTTCATCCGAATCAGTTTTGCGCGCAGCGAACTGTCTTCCAGCGACACTTTCCCGCTGGGCAGCACTTTAAAACTCAGCGGATACAGCGTGTATTCAATCAATCCAAGCTGCTGCATGATGCGCATGCCGCAGCGGATCATGTCTTCCTCCAACCCTGTCGCCGCGGAAAGCACATTCATCGTGCAATCCGTTTTTTCCCTCTGGCGCAGCGCCTTGTACAGCTGCCGCAGAGATGAATCATCCGGCAGGAGTCTGCACGCGGCAGAGGAACTCTGCGTCCGCATATCCGTCACTTCGATAACGCGCGCTTTGGGAAATTTTTCTTTTACCAACACCCGTTCGCCATCGCTGAGCATGCCGTCCATCGCAACGATCAACCGCGGTGAAAACGCGATATTTGCCCAATCCGGAACCATCACCAGCGTATTAAAGCCGCGAATATCCTCTGTCTTTTCCAGAACATAGTCAAGCTGCGCGTGCATCACAGCCAAATGTACGTTCAGCAGCTTCAACGCCGCCAGGGTATGTACACCGATTAAAATGCCCTGGTAACCTTTTTCAAATTCACTCGCCAGTACGGTCTTCGCCTGCTCAAGCGTCATGCGTTCAATGTTCTCCGCCTTCTGATCCGGCAGGCAAAGTGTGGAGAGCATCGCATTGCTGATTTTTTCGCTTTGCCGTTGACATTCGGCAATAAACGCCTTGCCCGGCATATAAGCCTGCATCTGCCGCAGTTCACACTGAACACTCCGCTTATCCTGCCACACATTGATGGACAAGGTAATAATCGCCTCAATGACCTCTGGCAGATTGGCTGCGCGATCGCCCATGCGAAAACCGATAGCCGAGCGCATGTCGCTCCCCTGTGCGAGCCTCATTCGCAGATGCGCACCGTCTTTGCCGATGGTTCGCACATCTGTCGTATGTACGCCGCGCACACAAAAAACAGGCGCAGGATTGCCAAATCCAGTCGGCTGCATTGCGGAAAACGCGTCCACAAACGCCTCCGTCATCTCGGAAAGCTCCAGTTCAAGGTCATATTCTTCCGTCGGAATAAAGGCTTCCGGCGCGGCCTGTTCACGAATCGCTTCGCTCAAACGCCGTTTAAACTCCGGCACGTTTTTCGCTTCAATCGTCAGCCCTGCCGCCTGAGCATGGCCGCCAAATCGAATAAACAAATCCCGGCAGGTACTCATCGCTTCATGGATATTCACGCCTGGGATAGATCGAGCCGAACCGACGCAAATATCCCCATCTCTGGAAAGCAGGATCGTCGGCCATTTGTATTTTTCAACCAGTCTGGAGGCGGCCAGCCCGATCACACCGGGATTCCACCCCTCGCCGCAGACGACAATAGCGCGCTCATTCATGAAGTCAATCTGCTGACGGGTCATTTCGTCTGCCTGCTGAAAAATCTCAATTTCCAGTTCGCGCCGACGAATGTTGTCCTGATTGAGTTCCTCAGCAATTTCTCGCGCGGTATCCATTCGTCTGGTGGTCAGCAGCTGCACGCCGCGCGAAGCAAGCGCAAGGCGGCCCCCCGCATTGATACGAGGCGCCATGCGAAACGCAACGTCAGACGAACTGACCTTTTGCAGATCGACACCCGCCGATTCCATCAGCGCAATCAGTCCCGGTCTCTGCGTCGCCGCCATCGCCGCCAAACCATAGTAAACGATCACGCGATTTTCATCCATCAGCGGCACGATGTCCGCAATCGTTGCCAGCGCCGCCAGTTCCCAAAGCGGCTCAATTGCTTCTGTTCCGCCCATCGCTTGTACCAGCTTAAAGGCCACGCCTGCGCCGCACAGCCGACGGAACGGATAATGACCTAAAAGCGGATTGAGTACGGCCTCGCATTCGGGAATCTGCGGTCCAAGCTGATGGTGATCGGTCACGATCACACGCATGCCCAGCTCTTTTGCCCGCGCAACTTCCGCCGCACAGGTAATGCCGCAGTCCACGGTGATAAGCAGCTTGGAATGTGTCGCAATCTGCTCAATGGCCGCAATATTCAGCCCATATCCTTCTCCGTGTCTGTCCGGAATATAAAAGCCAACCTGTGCGCCCTGTTTGCGCAAATAGGTCAGCAGAATAGCCGTCGCCGTCACGCCATCCACATCGTAATCGCCGAATACCGTGATCTCCTCATGCTTTTCGATGGCATCACGAATGACGTTAACCGCTTTATCCATATCCTGCATCAGCATCGGATCAAGCAGATCCTCGCGTTTAGGATGCAGGTAACGTTCGATTTTTTCCGGCGTATCAATCTCCCGATCCAACAGCAGTTCCAGCAGTCTTTCAGGTAATCCAAGCGAGGCAAGCTCCGGCGGAATCTGCCTTTTTTGCTGATTTTTAGGTATCAAACGAAGCATGCCGAAGCCTCCTTTCCCTCGTGGCTTGGCGATAAACGCAAACCCGCGTTCATCGCCAAACCAGAGGGGTTTTATCCTCTGATTTGGCGGGTTGAATACCCAATTTGATCACGCGTTGGCCTTCGCGCGCTTGCCTGCGTCGCGCTTATCCATCAACGCCGCCCACACATAACCGTTAATCAGGTTCGCGGAATACGTGCCCGCGACAATACCGATGATCAGCGGAAGCGCGAACTGCTTAATGGAATCCACGCCCATGATGTACAGGGTGACAATGGTCAGCAGCGTGGTGATCGTCGTGTTCAGCGTGCGGGAAAGGGACTCCTGCACGGAGAGGTTGACGATGTCCTCACGGCTGAGCTGACGCAGCGTGCTCTTGTGGGAATTCTCGCGGATACGGTCAAAGATGATGATCGTATTGTTGATAGAGTAGCCAACGATGGTCAGCAAGGCGGCGATGAACGTCGTCTCCACGCGGATAAAGCTGTGCAACAGCACCACAGCAGAAAGCATAATGGCCACGTCGTGCAGCAATCCAATGATCGCAGCCAGGCCGGAGTAGAAGTCGAAACGAATTGCGATATAAATCAGCATCAGCACCGCCGCAAGGCTCACGCTCTTGATGGCGTTGTTGATCAAATCACGGCCCGCAATCGCGCCAACGCGGGAAATATCGACATATTCCATGCCCGCGTATTTCTCGCCGAGCGTGCTTTCCAGCGCCGCACGCAGATCGTCGGTATTTTCCTTGTCGCTGATACGGATCTGCACCTGCGTATCGTTATCGCCGGTCTTGGCGATCTGCGCGTCGGTGATGCCGTTATCGGCCAAAACCGCTTCCACATCCGCGGCTTCAAACTGTTCGCCCATGTTATAGGTCATGATGGTGCCGCCCGTGAAATCGACGCCCAGATTCATACCGTGACCGGTCAGCGTCATCACAAGCGCCACAATCATAATGGCGATGGAAAGCGCTGCGCAGGGCTTGAGGTGGCTCTTCACTTTGATATCCATGTTTCTTTCCTCCTCGCCTTATCACACGTAGAGCTTCTGGTTCTTGATGCCCATGTCGGCAAAGATATCCAGCAGCTTATGGGTGACGAACACAGCCGTAAACAGAGAGGTCGCCACGCCGATACCCAGCGTCAGCGCAAAGCCGCGCACAGAGCCGGTGCCGAAAGCATACAGCACGACAGCGGCAATGATGGTTGTCACATTCGAGTCGATGATAGCGGACAACGCGTTGGAGAAGCCCTTGCGGACAGCCGAGCCGATCGGGCGGCCGACTTTGACTTCCTCACGAATGCGCTCAAAGATGACGACATTCGCATCGACGGCCATGCCGATGCCCAGGATGATGCCCGCAACGCCCGGCAGGGTCAGCTGCGCGCCGGTGAGCGCCAGCAGCAACACGACGATCATAATATAGATCGTCAGCGCGATATCGGCCACCAAACCGCAGAGACGATAGCGGAACAGCATGAACAGCATAACCAGAATGACGCCGATCACGCCTGCCTGAATGGCGCGATCGAGCGCCTCAACGCCCAGCGTCGCGGAGATGGCGCTCACTTCGAGCTGCGTCAGGTTCAGCGGCAGTGCGCCGGAAAGGATCAGCGTCGCCAGGTTCTTCGCCTCGTCCGCGGTGAAGTTGCCGGTGATTTCGCCCTTGCCGCCCGCAATCACGGTATTGACCGTCGCGCGGGAAATGGTCTCACCGTCCAGCGTGATGGAAATGGTCTTGCCCAGATTGGCTGCCGTGGCTTCGGCGAAAATCTTCGCGCCCTCGTCGGTCAGTTCAAAGGCAATGCAGGGCTTGCCATCCTGATCCTGAGCCGCCTGCGCGTTCTTAACCATGGAGCCTTCCATCAGGTTATTGCCGTCTTCATCGACAAAATACAGCTGAGCCGGCGTACCAATAATGGTCAAAATCTGATTCGGGTCGGACACATTCGGAATTTCAACGCGAATGCGGTCGCTGCCCTGACGGGTGACGGTCGCCTCAGTGAAGCCCTGACGGGTCAGACGGCTGGTGAGGATACTCACCGTGGATTCCATCTTGGTGTCAAAATCCGGATCGCCGTTGTCCTCTGCCTGGTACACGGTGTAAACGCCGCCGCGCAGGTCAAGGCCGAGGCTGATTGCGTCGCCCCACGGCTTGAGGTAGTTGATCATCGTGCCTTTGCCGAAGCCGAACAGCCCCAAATAGGCGCACACGGCGACGACAACAACGATTGCGACGAGCGAAATCACAGCGCGGATGCGCGGATTCTTCGCCTTAGCATGCTTGTTAGCCATAACGTTTTTCCTCGCTTTTGATATTGTTGAAAGATCTGCATATTCCTTGTCGTGCTATGCAAATCCATCACCCAAGGGAAACGCCTGATATACAGCTTTCATATAGCGTCCATTGCCCGGCAAAATATTGCCGTTCGCGTCGCATCGTGTAGAAATGGCTTCGACCTGCTGCTTCCATTGTCCGGAGGCAACAGCTATGCTCTTTTCTCCGTCTACGCGCGAACCGTTCTGACCGTCGGGCAGTTGTTCCTGTGCGGCCGTCGGCGCGGCGCAAAACCACGCTTCCCGGCCGCTCAAATCGGGAATTTTCTTTGGCGTATCGCTTGACGCAATCAGCCTTTGCGAACCAGCAAGCAGCAGGCAGGCAAAAACGAAAAGAACCAAAATGCCGCCGTATCCACGCGGCTTCACAGCCTTCATCGCACTGCCTCCCTCCAGTTTACCGGTATTTTCCCCGTCAAAAGGGTCTATTCGGCTGTATATAAGCATATCCTCAATTATATGCACAAATGGGGTTTCCGTCAAGTTTTCTGCACTTGAAACGTCAAAAAAGTATCCCGAACATAGGCTTCAAAAGAAAAACTGCCGTTTCAATTCAAACGACAGTTCGGATATCCGTTTATTTCAGCTTCATCACATGATCAAGAATTTGATCCGCGACTTCCGCCTTGGTCATCATCGGCAGGGCTTCCTGACCTGCCCCGGTGATGAGCGTCACAATATTTGTATCAACATCGAAACCCGCGCCGGGACGCGTCACATCGTTGGCGACGATCATATCCAGGTTTTTGCGCACCAGCTTATCCTGAGCATGCGCAATCACATCATTGGTTTCCGCCGCAAAACCGACGAATACCTGACCTTCCCGCTTTTCACGTCCGAGCGTCGCAGCCACATCGGGATTTTCAACCAACGTAAAGGTCACCGGCTCCCCGCTCTGCTTTTTAATCTTCTGCGGCGCAATTTCCTTTGCGCGGTAATCCGCAGGCGCGGCAGCCTGAATCAAAATGTCCTGTTCTTTTACAAACGCGCGCGCTTTGTCCAGCAGCTCCTGCGTCGTCCTAAACGGTACAAACTTTACGCCCTGTGGGGGAAGAATCGAAACCGGGCCGCTCAGCAGCGTAACCTCCGCACCCCGTCTTTGCGCCGCCTGTGCGATGGCATAGCCCATTTTGCCGGAGGAGCGATTGGAGATATAGCGAACCGGATCAAGCGCTTCTCTGGACGGGCCGGCCGTCACCATCACACACATACCCTTCATATCTTTTTTTGTAAAAAGCATTTTGCACGCGTGTTCAGCGATGATCTCAACGTCTTCCATCTTGCCCGCACCGCTGTCTCCGCAGGCCAGATGGCCGGAAACCGGCATGACAAATTCCACGCCTCTTGCCTGCAACGTCTTCACATTCTGCTGCACAGCGGCGTTTTCCCACATGCCGGTATTCATCGCAGGCGCAATCAGAACGGGCGCACGAGTCGCCATCACCGTGGTGGAAAGCATATCATCCGCAATGCCACACGCCATCTTGCCGATGATGTCGGCCGTTGCGGGCGCGATCATAAACAAATCGGCACGCTTAGCCAACGCGATATGTTCAACCTCCCACGTCTGCGGACGGTCAAACGTATCCACCGCGACAGGGTGGCCGGAGAGCGTTTCAAACGTCAGCGGAGCGACAAAACGACATGCATTCTGCGTCATCACAACAAAAACGTCGATGCCCCGCTTTTGCAGCAGGCGCAGCAGCTCACATGCCTTATAAACCGCAATGCCTCCGGTTACGCCGAGGACAATGCAGGGTTTCTTCGTCTCACTTGACATCGATTTCCGGAGCACGCTCATAGGTAATCAGTCCGCGATTCACTTCGTCAATCGCGACGGAGAGAGGCATGTTCTCCTTATCCTTGGCGTCAATAAGCGGCGGCACGCCATCAATCAGCTGACGGGCACGCTTGCTCGTCTCAACGACCAGCGTATAGCGGCAGTCCGCTTTTTCAAGAAGCTGCAAAATGGTGGGATCAGTCATAGACATATCGGGTTTTCCTCCTCTAAAATATCACCGTAAAACGGGGATCGTCGTCTTTTCAAGCTCTGCCCGTGCTTTTGAGAAATACGCTGCGAAGCTCCTGATACGCTTCTTCAAGATCGCCGCCGTTGACGATTTGATAATCATACTGCGGCGCATACGGCAGTTCCCGTTTGGCAGTTTCAAGCCGAGCTTCAATCCTATCCTCGGTTTCCGTGCCGCGGCCGCGCAGGCGATGTTCCAATTCTTCAAAGCTGGGCGGCAGAATAAACACGCTTACGCAGTCCGGCATGCTCTTCATCACCTGAAGCGCGCCCTGAACGTCGATCTCCAGCACGACGTTCATGCCGCTGTTAAGCAGCTTTTCCACATAGGCGCGCGGCGTGCCGTAACAGTTGCCTGCAAATTCGGCATGTTCCAGAAATTCATTATTCTGCACGCGCCGTTCAAACTCCTGCCTGGTAATAAAAAAGTAATCCTTTCCGTCCACCTCGCCCTCGCGCGGCCCGCGCGTGGTTGCGGAAACGGAATATGTGATTTGATCGGCAAATTCCTCAAACAGCTTGGCTTTGAGCGTCCCCTTTCCCACGCCGGACGGCCCGGAAAAGACAAACAAAACGCCCCTTTTCCCTTCGTGCATTACGGTTCTTCCTCCTCAACGATAGTTGTGTTATCCTTGATATCAAAACGATGAGCGATGGTCTCCGGCTGCACGGCGGATAAGATGACGTGATCGCTGTCGGAAATAATCACAGCGCGCGTCCTTCTGCCGTATGTCGCGTCGATCAATCTGCGCTCCTCGCGCGCTTCCTGAATGATACGCTTGACCGGCGCAGATTCCGGCCCGATAATCGCGATAATGCGGCTGGAAGAAATGAAATTGCCATAACCGACATTGATGAGCTTAATGTCCACGGATACCTCCGGCTGTCGTCGTTATTCGATATTTTGAACCTGCTCGCGCAGCTTTTCAATTTCGCCTTTCGCCGCGACCACGCATCCGGCAATCTGCGTGTCGGAGGCCTTCGAACCGATGGTGTTGACCTCGCGGTTCAGCTCCTGCACCAGAAAGTCGAGTTTTCTGCCGACCGGATCGTCCAGCTCCGCCGTTGCACGAAGCTGCGCAATATGGCTGCTCAGGCGAACAAGCTCTTCGTCAATCGCAGCCCGATCAGCAAAAATCGCGACTTCCGTCGCAAAACGAGCCTCGTCAATCTCGCCGCCGAGCAGCGCAGAAAGCCGCTGATTGAGCTTCGTGCGGTATTCCTCCACAACAAGCGGCGCACGTGTGGCAATTTGGCTGCGCAACGCATCGATCGCATCGAGCTTGGTCATCATATCGCTGCGCAGACTGTCTCCTTCGCGAGCACGCATGGCGATCAGACCGTCGAGCGCCAGATTCAGCGCGCGCATAAACAAATCGCGCACCGCATCCTGATCCTCTTCGGAAGCTTCCACCGTCAGCACATCCGGCATGTGTATGTACTCCGACAAAGGCAGATCGTTTTTCACGCCGAGCGCGTCGCTCAGTTCGCCAGCCGCCTGTTGATAGGTTCTGGCCAGCTGCGTATCCACGTGAACCCGATGTGCGTCCTCGCGATGATTTACATAATTGACAAACACATCCACATGGCCGCGTGCCAGCCGTGCCGCAATACCCGTGCGCACCGCGTCATCCAAAAAAGCAATCGGCCTCGCCAGGCGAAAGGACACATCCAGAAAACGATGGTTGACGCTTTTGACCTCCACAGTCATTTCCCGTCCGTCCTCGCAGATCAGCCCGCGGCCATAGCCGGTCATACTCTGCATGAAGAATCACTCCTTCTTTTCACGCAGGTTTGTTCCTGATTATACCACAGAGAGATACAAAAGAAAATGGCCTACTTGAACAGAATTTTTCATTCGTCCTACACGCTTTTTAATTGCCGAACGTCTCCGGGCGCTTTTGCTGCTCAATCATGCGTAGAAACTGAGCTTCGTCAATGATTGTCACGCCCAGCTCGCGTGCTTTGTCTAGCTTACTGCCCGCGCTTTCTCCGGCCAGAACAATGCTGGTCTTCTTTGATACGCTTCCTGTCGCCTTGCCGCCGTTTTTACGAATCATTTCCTGTGCTTGTGCGCGCGAAAGCGTCGGCAGCGTTCCGGTGAGTACAAAGGTCAACCCTTCAAACAATGTGCCTGCATCCTCCTGCATGTGCATCTGTGGATGCACGCCGGCTTCCAGCAGACGATTGACGAAGCGGCGGTTTTCTTCATCCGCAAAATACTCCGTAATCGACGATGCAACAATTTCGCCGACGTCTTCGATATCCACCAGTTCCTGCTCGGTTGCGCCCATCAGCGCTTCCAGCGTGCCAAAATGCGCCATCAGATCATAGGCCGTTTTTTTGCCAATATTCGGAATACCGATGGCAAACAAAAACGCGTCCAGCTCGCAATCCTTGCTCTTTTCCAGCTCGGCAAAGAGCTTGTCCGCTTTTTTCTCGCCGAATCCTTTGAGCGCAACCAGCTTTTCACGGTCAAGGCTGTACAAATCCGCCGCTGAGCGCACCCCAAGCTCATCGTAAAACAACCCCGCCGTGCGTGTGCTAAACGTCTCAATATCCATGCCCTGCCGAGAAGCGAAATGCGCCATGCGCGCAATCGCCTGGGGACGACAGCTCGTTCGATTCAGGCAGAACAGGTGCACCCCATCCTGCCTCAGTTTGACCAACGGTCCGCCGCAGGCCGGACAAATCGTCGGCGGCTGAATATCCGTCTCCGGCGCTTCGCCCTCCCCATCCCAAACAACGCCCATGATTTCCGGAATGACGTCATTAGAGCGGCGTACCCAAACCTCGCTTCCAATGCGCACCCGTTTGCGACAGATATCGTCATAGTTGTTGAGCGTCGCGCGTTTAACCGTCACGCCGCAGATGTCTACAGGAGACAAGTGCGCCAGAGGCGTAAGCTTGCCTGTTCGGCCAACTTCCCATGTGATTTTCAACAGCTTGGTGACGGTCTCCTGCGCCGGAAATTTGAACGCAATCGACCAGCGCGGAAATTTGTCTGTCGTGCCAAGCACCTCGCGCGTGCGCATATCCGTAATCTTAATGGTCGCGCCGTCAATCAAAAAGTCAAGCGTTTCACGCTCATTTTCAATCTGATGAACAGCCTCCAGCGCCTCTTCAATCGTCTGCGCCGGGCGGACAAATGGACTGATGTTCAGCCCGTTTGTCTTCATAAAATCCAGCATATCCTGCTGAGTCTCAAAGCTCCTGCCCTCGATATAGCCGATTTGATAGAAAAAAGCATCCAAATGCCGGCTGGCCGTCACCTGAGGATCGAGATTGCGAAGCGCGCCCGCCGCCGCATTGCGCGCATTTTTCAGAGGCTCAGCAGACGTTTCGTTGTATTTTTTTAGTTCGGATAGCCGCATGATGCCTTCGCCCTGCACCTCCATCCTGCCCGTGAACGGAATTGTGAGCGGAATGGTGCGGATGGTCATTGCCTGCGGCAAAATCGCCTCGCCGACTTCGCCGTTTCCACGCGTCGCAGCCTGAATCAGTCTCCCACCGTCATAAGTCAGGTTGACCGTCAAGCCGTCGAGTTTGTATTCTACGCAGTAGCTGTTCTTCGGCAGGCCGCCCGCCTCTGTCGTCTGCTTTTCGCATCGCTGTGCCCAAGCAAGAATTTCCTCTTCGCTCTGCGCCTTATCCATGCTCCAAAGACGCGCAATATGACGATGCTGTTCAAACCCCTCCATCACCGCGCCGCCGACGCGCCGGGTCGGCGAGTCCGCCATGCGCTCGCCGGTCTTTTCCTCCAGCTTGCGCAGTTCGGCATACATCGCGTCCCATTCGTCGTCGGAGATATCGGATTCATTCTGGTCGTAATATCTGCGCGAGGCTTCGTTCAGCTTGTCGATCAAACCGCGCATACGCTGCAAATCATTTGTCTCACCCACGTTTCTGTTCACTCCTCCAGCCTGATGATTGGCGCAATCGCCAGCGCCAATTCTTTAACGCCTATGCGTACATCGTCAAAGCGAATCATAATTCGCGCATCCGATCCGCTTCCGCTGACGCGCACAACCGCGCCGCGCCCAAATTTTTTGTGCAGGACATGATCTCCCGGCGCATAGATCGACGGCTTTTCAACTTCGTGCGCCTGTGAAACAACCGCCTTCGGCTGCTGCGCGCCCATACCGCGCTGCACCCCCTGCACCGTTACTCCGCCAACCGTCGCGCTTTTCGCATTCCAGCTTGAAAAACTCTGCGCCTGTCCTGTCGGTTTCGCCACGTTATAGCTAGTTTTCGGCTGCCAATTCGATTGTCCCGCCTGCGGCTGCATGGGCGCAAAACCGCCGCTTCTGCTCCATGCAGGCTGCTGCCAGCCGCCGCTTTGCCAATTCCCGCCGGACTTTCGTCCGCCCGCAAAACCGCCGTGTCCGCCTGCGTTGGATACGTCTTCAATCAGCCGCGCCGGGATATCGTCAATAAACCGGGAACGATCGTTGAATTGAATCTGGTTATACAGCATACGACGCGAAGCGTGAGACAAAAACAGCCTTTCCCGCGCACGGGTAATGCCGACATAGCACAAGCGGCGTTCTTCCTCCATCCGCGCCTCGTCGTCTCGGCTTCTGGCCGACGGAAACAGGTTCTCCTCCATGCCAACCATGAACACGTTCGGAAATTCAAGGCCTTTGGCGCTGTGCAACGTCATCATCGTCACCGCGCCGCCATCCTCGCCCATTTCGTCCAAATCGGAAACGAGCGACACATTTTCCAGATAATCCGTCAGCGTCGGATGATCCGATTTTTCTTCAAATTCTTTAACCGCGCCGACAAACTCTCGAATATTCTCCACACGGGAGCGGTTCTCGTCGTTATCCTCTTTGGTATACTGGCTTTCAAGTCCAACCGTGTCGATGACATACTGCACCAGCTCGGTGAGTTTCATCGTTTCCTGCATCATGGTCAGGCTCATCATCAGTTCGCTGAATTTTTCCACACTCTTGCGTGCGCGGGCATTCAGACTTTCCGGCATATCCATGCAGGCGGTCAGCAGCGGCATGTCTTCCTGTGCGGCGTGGCGCGCAAGCTCATTTACCGTCGTATCACCGATAGCGCGTTTGGGAACATTGATAATTCGGCGCACGGAAATGTCGTCCGCCGGATTGACCAGCACACGCAGATAGGCCAGAATGTCTTTGACTTCCTTGCGGTCGTAGAATTTGAGTCCGCCGTACATCCGATAACGGATGCCCGCCTGCACGAACGATTCTTCGACGACACGGGTCTGCGCGTTGGTTCGATAGAGCACCGCAAACCGGCCAAGATCTTCCCCACGCGATTTCAAATCACGGATCTGTTGGCAAACCCAGGCCGCTTCTTCGCGTTCGTCGCCCGCGCGATACAGCCGAATCAATTCTCCCGGCCCCTGCTGCGTCCAAAGCGCCTTATCCTTTCGGTTGGCATTAAGCGCGATGACCTGGTTCGCCGCATCCAGAATGTTAGCCGTCGAGCGGTAGTTCTGCTCCAGCTTAATAACTCTTGCATCCGGAAAATCCTTTTCAAAATCGAGAATGTTGCGAATGTCCGCGCCGCGCCAGCCGTAAATGGACTGGTCGTCATCGCCGACAACGCACAGATTTCGGCTTTGCGCAGCCAGCAGACGCACAAGCATATACTGCGCATAGTTCGTATCCTGATACTCATCGACATGGATATAGCGGATTTTGCGCTGATAGGCTTCCAGCACCGGCGGGTGCTGGGCAAAAAGTTCCAGCGTCTTAACGATCAGATCGTCAAAGTCCAGCGAATTGGAGCTTTTCAGCTTTTCTTCATAAGCGTTGTAAACATCATAAATCAGCTGGCTGCGATAATCCCGTTCGCTTTGGGCGAACCAATCCTGCGGGCCGAGCAATTTGTTTTTTGCGTCGGAAATCTTGCTTTTAATTTCTCTGGGCGGCAGGAATTTGTCGTCGATATTCAGCTTTTTGAGGATTTCCTTCAGCGCGCTCATCTGGTCGTCATCATCGTAAATGGTGAACGAACGCGTATAGCCCAGCTTTTCAATATCCCGGCGCAGAATTTTGGCACAACCGGAGTGAAACGTCGAAACCCAAATTTCCCCTGCACCCTCGCCTGCCAGTTTTTCAATGCGCTCACGCATCTCTTTGGCGGCTTTGTTGGTAAAGGTGATGGCCATAATCGCCCACGGCGGTACACCGTGTTCCAGCAGGTTCGCTACGCGATACGTCAATGCGCGCGTCTTACCCGATCCCGCGCCCGCAAGCACCAAAAGCGGCCCTTCAAGCGTTTCCGCCGCGAGCCGCTGTTCTCTGTTCAAATCATTCAGATTCATGGGTTATCCTCACTTGTTTCGTCCCCAAACTTGGTTTTGCCAAGGATCAGCTGATAGCCGCCCGCCCCGTAGGTCAGGCAACGATTCACGCGGCTGATCGTCGCCGTGCTTGCGCCGGTGCGCTCGGCAATTTCCTGATAGGTCACTTTTTTTTGCAGAAGACGCGCGACCGCCAGTCGCTGCGCGACCGCCTGCAACTCATGAATCGTAAAGATATCTTCAAAAAAACGGTAAGCTTCATCCATGTTATCCAGCTCAAGCATAGCGCGGGCCAGATCGGCAATCTGATCGTTGATGATATGATCCTGCATTCCGCCGTCCTCCTCAAGGGGTCAGTCGATAATCTCTTTCCATTATAGCACAAACGACGCGCAAAAAAAAGCGGCGAAAGTCTGTTTCACCGCTTTTCTTCTCTATTTTGCTAAAGTACGCTTATTGCGGCTGCGTCATATCCGCGTGGAAGGCATGTGCTGCGTGCGGCTGCGCCATATCCACGCCATGCGCGCCGTCAATCAATTCCAAATGGCCGACGGAAACCTCATAGGCCGTTTTTTCGATTACGTTGCCATCCGGCATCTGTTTCTGATACGCACGCGATTGAAGACGGCCAGTCAACATAATCTTGTCGCCGACATTGAGCTTGGCGGCAAAGCGCGCGCTACGCCCCCACGTGATGCACGGGATGTAGTCGCTCTTTCCGTAAGCACGGTTGACAGCCAGCATCATATCAGCAATTTCGCGGCCGAACGGCGTCGTGCGATAAGCCGGCGCTTTGCACAGCGTACCCGTCAGCTGAATCTGATTGGGATTTTCATGTTCGTCGTTTTCCACAATTTTCTGGGCAAACGCCGTAATCAGCAGCCGCCCCGCGCCTTCAATGATTTTGTTGTAGGAGCGCACCTGACCGTCAATGGTCAACGCATCGCCGTCGGCGAGCATCGTTCCATCCAGCAGGCGCTCGGAAAGCGTCACCGGCAGCAAATCCTGTGCGCCGGACAGACGCGGCACGCCGAGCGTCAGATAATAAAACTTTTCGCCGAATGCTTCATGTCCCACGACCGGGGTGCCCACAACCTTACCGCTCAGATGCAGTGTGTTAATGACGTTTTCCATTGTACGTCCTCCTTATTGCTCAATCTTTTTTGATTCAATGTCTGTTTCCTTTTCCGCCGCCGATGGCGCCGGTGTGGCCAAATGCTGCGTGCCTGCATGATCGATCCATGTATCGCCCTCAAGCAGCAGCTCGGAAATCGGAATAATCCTGTAACCTGCCTGCTGATAGTATTCCAGAATCTGCGGCAAAGCTTGCAGGATATACTTGGAATCATTATGGAAAAGCACGATATCGCCCGGATTCACAGCTTTGGTGCAGCGCCGCACCATATCTTCGGCGCTGATGTTCTTCCAATCCAGCGAATCCACGTTCCATTGGATGCACTCATAGCCTTCCTCGCGGCTGATACGCACCACTTCGTCGTTGTATTCGCCATACGGCGGCCTGAAAAGCGTCGTCGGCTTGCCTGTAACGGACTGCACCAAATCGCTACATCGTTTCAGCTCCTCGCGAATCTGCGCGTCGGAGAGCTTTGACATATGCGGATGGGTTGCGGAATGATTGCCCACCTCGTGTCCCCTGGCCTGCAATTCGGCGACCAGTTCGGGATACTTTTCTGCCCAGAAACCGACGAGAAAAAAATTGGCTTTGACCCCGTATTGATCCAGAATATCGAGGATTCCCTCTGTATTTGCGCGTCCCCATGCCGCGTCAAAGCTGACGGAGAGCACTTTTTCCTCTGTATCTACGTTATACACCGGCAGCTCGCGCGTCGTCACCGCCGCCATCAGGCTTGGACTGTCCGCAAAGTTTGCGTAAGCGATTGTCAGAACCGCCATCGCAAGCAGCAACCCCCAATGCCTCATGGAAAGCGAACCGAGGCGCTTTTTGTTCATCCGCATCGCCTCCACTTATGACCTCGCAAGTTTATATGTGGAGCGCTCTGCTTTTAGAACTTCACTCAATAGACGGAACACGCCGCGCATTTCTTCCCTGTTTTTTCCTGAAAAGGAAGATTTCACATTTCTGCCTTATTTGTCGTTTCTCGAAAGAGGCGCTCTATCCATTTGGTTTTTATTCTTTCTGCATGCAAAAAAAGAACTGCCTCTTTTCATTTAGAAAGAAGCAGTTCCGAATCCTGTTTATTTTTCGTCTTTTGTTTCAGCGGTCAATGCGCCATACTGTACGACATCGTCCAGCAGAACATTAACAAGCAGCTGTCCCTTACTTGCTCGACGCTCTACTGCGATCTCGTCCATGTTGAGTAATACCGTATGACCGTGTTTTTGCTCTACGCGCACGCTCTTTGCGCCAGTCACATTCAGGCAGATCGCCACCTGTGTGCCCGTTTCACCTGTTTTATTCATCGGCAAAAGCTTTTGCCCCTTGCCCGCGCGGCCCTGACGTTCCACGTCGTCGCTGAGCATCCGCTTGCCGAAACCGCGATCGCTGAGTACAAACAACATATCGCCCGCCTTCGGGATTTCAAACCAGCGCACCTCGTCGTCCTTGCCCACGTCGATGCCTCGGACACCCGCCGTCGCGCGCCCCGTGCAGGAAACCGTATCCAACTTAAATCGCAGCGCCATGCCCAATTGGGTAATCAGGATAATATCATCCTTATCCTCCGGATCGACCTGTACCATGCCGACCAGCTCATCGTTGCCCTTGAGGTTGATCGCCGCAAAGCGCGCGCGGCGGATGCCGTATTCCGCTGCGGCGGTACGCTTAACCTGTCCATTCTTGGTGATGAACAGGAAATCGCCCTTTTTCGCCATCTCATCTGACTTGACGCAGACCAAGGCTACCGCATGCTCATGATCGGCCAACCCTGCAATCAGACCGGTCAGCAGACTACCGCGGTCTTTAAGCTTCATGGTTTCCGGAATCCTGGTCACATCCAGCATGAAGCAGTTGCCCCTGTTGGTGAAGAAATACAGCGTCTCATCCGTCGCGGTCTGAATGGTTTCCACCACTTCATCCTTCGCGCCCGGCTGCGCCAGATACTTATCCACCATGCGCGGACTCATGCGGCGCAGCTGACCATCCCGCAAGCGCAGAATAGCCGTGTCTTCTGCGACAGGTTTGTTTTCCACCACCGGCAGCGTCGCGCTGTCGTCCTCAATCAGCTCTGTGCGTCGATCGTCACCGTACTGGTCACGGATCTCGGTCATTTCCCTGCGAATGACGTCGTCGAGCTTCTTTTCGCTTTTCAAAATGCCCTCAAGCCGCGCAATAGTTTTAAGAATCGCGGCGTATTCCTTGCGAAGCGCCTCAATTTCAAGCCCCGTGAGTCGTTGCAGGCGCATATCCAGAATCGCCTGCGCCTGAATCTCTGTCAGTCCAAACCGCGCAATCAACTGTTCCTTCGCTTCCTTAGGACTTTTGCTTTTGCGAATCAGCGCGATCACTTCATCCAGATGATTGACCGCAACCATTAAGCCCGCAAGGATATGCTCTCTGGCCTGCGCCTGTTCCAGTTCATATTTTGTGCGGCGGGTGACAACGCGTTTCTGATGCTCAATATAATAGGTAAGCATTGCCTTGACACCCATCTGCATCGGGCGTCCTTCCGCAATGGCCACCATGTTCACGCCAAAGGTGATCTGCAAATCGGAATACTTATAGAGCACCGACAGAATCGCCATCGGGTCAACATCGCGCTTGAGCTCGATGACCGCCCGCAGACCCATGCGGTCGGATTCATCGCGAATATCGTAAATGCCGCCAAGCTGAACCTTGCGTTCTTCGCTCAGCTTTAAAATCTTTTCAAGCATCGCCGCCTTCGGCACCTGATACGGCACTTCGGTAATGACGATCAGTTTGCGCCCTGCCGCACCGTCTTCAATATGCACCTTGGCACGCAGGGTCAGCTTACCGCGCCCCGTCTCATAGGCGCTGCGAATTTCGTCGTTGCGGATGAGCCTGCCGCCCGTTGGAAAATCCGGTGCGGGCAAAACATTCATAATCTCATCCAGCGTCGCTTCCGGCTTATCCATCACCAGAATCGCCGCGTCGATGGCTTCCCTGAGATTGTGCGGCGGAATATTCGTCGCCAACCCGACCGCGATGCCGGAAGCGCCGTTCACCAGCAGGTTCGGATAACGTGCCGGCAGCATATCCGGCTCTTTGAGCGTATCGTCAAAGTTAAAGCTGAACGGCACGGTATCTTTGTCGATATCCCGCAGCATTTCCAGCGCAAGTGGCGCCATGCGGGCTTCAGTGTAACGCATCGCCGCCGCGCTGTCGCCGTCGATCGAACCGAAGTTGCCGTGTCCATCGACCAACAGCGCGCGCATGCTGTACGGCTGCGCCATGCGCACCATGGCGTCGTAAACCGAGCTATCGCCATGCGGATGATATTTGCCCAGACAATCGCCGACAATGCGCGCGCACTTTTTATGCGGCTTATCCGGCGTAACGCCCAACTCGTTGAGCGTAAACAGAATGCGCCGCTGAACCGGCTTGAGGCCATCCTCCACACGTGGGAGCGCACGTTCCAGAATGACGTGCTCCGCATACGGAATCATCGAGATGTGCATCACCTCGTCCATCGGACGCTGAATGATCTCGTGACGCGGCGCATTCTCCTTCGGCGGCTGCCCGCCTTCCTTTTTGCGTGCCATTACTTCGCCTTCCCCTCTCGTGCCAGGAATGTATCCACCTTATTAAAATCGGCGTATGTCGTGATATAGTCGCGACGCGGCTCCACTTTGTCGCCCATCAGCAGGGTGACCAGCCGCTCAGCTTCAGCCACGTCCTCCAGCGTCACCTGCATCAGCTGGCGGTTTTCCGGGTTCATGGTCGTCTCCCACAGCTGAGAAGGGTCCATTTCGCCAAGTCCTTTATAACGCTGAATGGTATAACCCTTCCCAATTTTCGCCGTAATGGAAGAAAGCTCCTTGTCGTCATACGCATAAACAATCTTGTCGCCCTTGGCAACGCGATACAGCGGCGGCATGCCGATATACACATGGCCGTCTGTAATCAGCTCGCGCATATAGCGGTAGAAGAATGTCAGCAGAATGGCGCGAATATGCGCGCCATCCTGATCTGCATCGGAGAGAATGATCACCTTATAATACTTGAGGCTCTTGATATCAAAATCCTCGCCGATACCCGTGCCCAGCGCCGTGATGATGGAACGAAACTCTTCATTGGCCAGCACCTGATCGATGCGCTTTTTCTCCACGTTGAGCGGCTTGCCGCGAATCGGCAGAATCGCCTGAAAACGGCGGTCGCGTCCCTGCTTGGCGCTGCCGCCTGCCGAATCGCCCTCAACGATGAACATTTCGTTTTCTTCCGCTTTTCTGCCCGTGCAACTGGAAAGCTTGCCCACCAGCGGCGCGGCATCCAGCTGGTTCTTCGCGCGGGCAACTTCCTTCGCCTTGCGCGCGGCTTCGCGCACTTTGCAGGCGCGCAGCGCTTTTTCAACAATCGACTGCGCCACATCCTGATTTTTAAGGTTTTCAAGATATTCCGTCATCCGGGCGTAGACAAAAGCCTCCACCGCCGGGCGAACCTCCGTGTTGCCCAGCTTGCCCTTTGTCTGCCCCTCAAACTGCGGATTGCGCACGAAGGTTGCCAACACCGCCGTGATGCCCTCGCGGAAATCTTCGCCCATCAGGTTGTTATCCTTTTCCTTGAGTGCGCCGACTTTGCGGGCGTAGTCGTTCAGAGCGCGCGTAAAACCGGCCTTGAAGCCCATTTCATGGGTGCCTCCTTCAGCGGTCGGAATGTTGTTGACGTAGGAAAAGATACTCTCCGCATAATCGTCGGTATGCTGAATCGCCAGACACACGCGCACATCGTCCTGCACGCCTTCAAGCATCAGCACATTTTCATACAGCGGGGTTTTATCACGGTTAATATAACGCACATAGTCGGACAACCCGCCCTCATACATGAAAACGGTTTTCTGCTTGTCCGGGTCTTTCTCCCGCTCGTCCACGAACGTGATGGAAAGCCCCTTATTCAGATACGCCAACTCACGCAAATGGCGGCGGACAATTTCCGCGTTGAATTTCGTTTCCTCAAACACGGTATCATCCGGCAGAAAGGTCACGCGCGTACCATGCTTGCGCGTCGCGCTGATGCGTTCCAGCGGCGTGACTGCTCGGCCGGAGGCGATTTTCTTCTCTGCCGGATCGTAGTTGCTTTCAAACCGCATGCGGTAATGCCCGCCGCCGGTGCAGCTATCCACAACAAGCCATTTGCTCAGCGCGTTGACGACCGAAGCGCCCACGCCGTGCAGACCGCCGGAATAGGCATAATTCTGATGGTCGAACTTGCCGCCCGCATGCAGCTTGGTATAGATGACCTCTACGCCCGTAATGCCAAGCTCCGGATGAATATCCACCGGCACGCCGCGGCCGTCATCCTCCACGGAGGCGCTGCCGTCCTTATGCAACTCAACGGAGATGCTCCTGGCGTAGCCGTTGGCCACCTCGTCAATCGCGTTATCCACGATTTCCCAGAGCAGGTGGTGCAGACCGCGGGAACCTGTGGAGCCGATGTACATACCCGGACGCATCCGAACCGCATCCAGCCCTTCAAGCACCTTGAGCATGCTGGCAGAGTAGGTTTTCGCCATGGATAAAGCCCTCCTTATAATCGTACAAGAGTATATTATATCGGATTTTTCCAGTTTTTGCAATGCCCCGTTTAAAACTTACGCGTTCCCGCACAGGTTTCTACGCGTTTTAAGAGCATATTTTCGCCTGTTTCGGCGCAACCTGATGCCATGAAAACCGTATAAGGAGGGATGCACTGTGTCTTTGGGTATGATTCTCTTGGTGGTGCTGACGCTGCTCATTCTCTTTGGCGTTTTACAGCGCGTGCTGGATCGCATGGCGCTCACCGACAGGCAGGCGCTGTTTCTGGTAGCGCTGATTTTTGTGGGCGGATGGCTGCCCGATCTGCGTCTGGGCATGGTTTCGCTCAACATTGGAGGCGCGCTCGTCCCCTTCGGCGTGTGCGTATACCTGTTTTTTCATGCGGGCACGGGCAAAGAGCGCATTCGCTGCCTGATTGCCTCCGTGCTGGCAGCGGCTGTGATCTATGTCGTCAGTCTGTTTTTCCCCGCAGACCCCGTCACAATGCCGTTTGATCCGATGATTCTCTACGGCCTGTGCGGCGGCATCATCGCGTGGCTGATGGGGCGCTCGCGGCGCAGTGCGTTTATCGCAGGCGTACTCGGCGTGATTCTGGCCGACGCGGCAACGGGCGTGGTTAACTGGTCGCGCGGCATCAACCAGATGTTGTATCTGGGCGGCGCGGGCGCTCTGGACGCGGTCGTGCTTTCAGGCGTCACGGCGGTCATGCTCTGCGAACTGGCAGGCGAAATCGCAGAACGCATCGCGCGCGGCAGGACAAACGGCAGCACCCTACAAGGAGGTCAGCACGCATGAAAGAAAAGCTCTCCCGCTTCGCACTGTCCCTGATGCTTGCGCTTGCGCTGTATGCCGCATTTCTGCCGACTGCCTCTGCGGACGATTTAACCGAATCGCTGCATGTCGCAGTAGACGGAACGGGCGCATATCTGTTTTCCATCAGCGGGGAAATCAGCGAAGGCGACGAATATATCAGTGCCGACAACATTCTCTACCGCATTGCAACGGTGCAGAACGGCAACGCCATCGCAGAAAAAATCGGTGAAGAAGCCATGCCGGATGTTTCGTGGCTGGAGGTCGGCGAAGCGCAGCCCGTCTTTGCGTCGGAAATCGCCGTGCCCGCTGCCAACACAAAGTCCGACGATTCCCGCAAGCTGATTGCAATGTACGTCACCCACAGCGACGAAAGCTATGTGCCCTCCGACGGAACGCAGAGCGTCAACGGGCAAGGCGGCATATACGATGTGGCGCGCGATTTCCGAGACGCTTTGCAGCAACAGGGGATCGACGTGATTCTCGACGAATCCACCCATCTGCCTCATGATTCCGGCGCGTATCGGCGGAGCAGGCAGACTGCCGAACGCCTTTTGCAGAAAGGGCCGGACGCGATTATCGACATTCATCGCGACGGCATTCCCGATCAGAACGAATACGCATGCAGCATCGACGGTGAAAACGCGTCGCGGGTTCGCCTGCTGGTGGGACGCGCCAATCAGAACAGCACGGTCAACCGGGAATTCGCCAAGCAGATCAAAGCCGTGGCAGACAAACAATATCCCGGTTTGGTAAAGGATATTTTCATCGGCAAGGGCACCTATAACCAGGATCTTGCGCCGCACGCCATTCTGCTTGAGTTCGGCACGCACACCATCAGCAAAGAACGCGTGCTCAACTCGACGGAAATGATGGCAAAAGTCGTTTCCAACACGCTGTACGGCCCGCAAACCGGAAGCGCAACCTCGGAAAAAAGCGCAAAAGGCACATCCGACATACAAAAATCCGCTGCAAAAGACGACAAAGGCGTTTCCGGCGGCGTGATCTTCCTGATTGTAGCCGTCGTCGCGGGCGTGCTCATCTTTGCGCTGGCCCAGACGGGCGGCGGCAAGGCGATGGGCGAAAAAATCGGGCGAAACATTAGCGAAATGACGGGCGGCCTTTTCGGCAGAAAACCAAAGGATGGAAACGGATAACGTTCACTTTTATTTTACAGCGCGGCGGCTTTTCGGCTCGTCGTGCGTTTTTTATAGGCAAACGCTTGACTTTGCCGCCGAAATCGGCCATAATATGTTGGGTTATTTTGAAAAAGAAGGTGTTTCGTTTCCATGCCCCAGCGTATTGTTCGCGTTCATCCCGGTTCGCTTGCCGCGCGCAGCGGCATCCGTGAAGGGGAAACGCTCGTTTCCATCAATCGAACGCCGGTGCTCGATCTGGTCGATTATCAATATCTCACCGCGCGTCCATCGCTGGAAATGCTGCTGGAGGATGATAACGGACAATCGCGCACCGTGCATATCCACAAGCTCATCGAAGAACCGCTTGGATTAACGCTTGAATCCTCGCTGATGAGCTGCCCGAAAACCTGCGCAAACCACTGCATGTTTTGCTTCATCGAGCAGATGCCGCCAGGCATGCGTCCTAGCCTTTATGTGCGCGACGACGACTGGCGGCTTTCGCTGATGGCAGGCAACTTTGTGACGCTGACCAACCTGCCGCCGCAGGAGATGGATCGCATGATCGAGCGTCACGCCAGCCCGCTCTACATCTCAGTGCAGACGACAAACGGCGAACTGCGCAAAAAAATGCTGCATCACATTCATGCCGACCGCATCATGGAGCATCTCCGCCGCTTTGCCGCCCATGACATGAGCTTCCACTGTCAGGTGGTGCTCTGTCCCGGCATCAACGACGGGCCGGAACTGGAACGGACAATGCACGACCTGGCTTCCCTTGCGCCGCATGCGTTGACCGTAGCGCTGGTTCCGGTCGGACTGACCAAATATCGTGAGCATCTGTACCCGCTCCGGCCATACACACAGGCAGAAGCGGAGCAGGTCATTCAGCAGGCAGAAGCGTTTCAAAAGGAAATGCTTGCCCTGCACGGCACGCGGTTTGTTTTCCCTTCTGACGAGTTTTATCAGATCGCAAAGCATCCGCTGCCAGACGTGGACAGCTACGAGGATTTTCCGCAGTTTGAAAACGGCGTCGGTCTGCTCTGCCGTCTGAAAGACGAATATGAAACCGCCGTCCGGCTTGATCCAGACGAAGGTCAGGCGGAAAAGCGAAAGGTCATCATGGCCTGCGGCACATCAGTCGCGCCGTTTTTGCAGGAACTCATTACTGCGCACCCGGTCAGTGGCGTAGAAATCCAAATCAAACCCATCATCAACTACTTTTTCGGCAAAACCGTCACTGTGTCCGGCCTGATTACCGGGCAGGATCTGGTGGCGCAGCTCAAAGGCGAGAAAGCAGATGAAATACTCATCACCGAAAGCATGCTTCGTCAGGGAGAGGACATCTTTCTGGACGACATGACGCTTGAACAGGCGCAGCAGCAACTCGGCATCCGCATCACCCCCGTCCCGGACGACGGCGCGGACTTGCTCTATGCCCTGCGCGGAACGGAGGAATAACCATGGCCAAACCCCTTGTCGCGGTCGTCGGCCGCCCGAATGTAGGCAAATCGACCTTCTTTAACAAAATTGCAGGCCGCCGCATTTCCATTGTGGAGGATACGCCCGGCGTAACCCGCGACCGCATTTATGCAGACTGCGAATGGCTCAATTACAAATTTACGCTGATCGACACCGGTGGAATCGAACCGAAAACAGACGATATTCTGCTCAAGCAGATGCGCCGTCAAGCCGAAATCGCGATCGACACCTGCGACGTCATCCTCTTTTTCACCGATGGCCGCACCGGCATGACTGCCGACGACGAAGACGTGGCCACGATGCTGCGCAAAAGCCGTAAGCCCGTTATTCTGGTGGTCAACAAGGTCGATCATCAGGGCATGAACGACAACATCTATGATTTCTATGCGCTCGGTTTGGGCGATCCCTTCCCCATTTCCGCGACGAACATGCTCGGCCTGGGCGATCTGCTGGACGAAATGGTCAAGCATTTCCCGAAAGACGAACAAGTCGAGGACGAGGAAGAGCACACCATTCAGATTGCCGTGGTGGGACGCCCGAACGTCGGCAAATCCAGCCTCGTCAACCGCATTCTCGGCCAGGAACGCTCGATGGTTTCCGGCATTGCTGGCACGACGCGCGACGCGATCGACACGGCGTTTGCGCGCGACGGCCAGCGTTACAACATCATCGACACCGCAGGCATCCGCCGCAAGCGCGCCATCGAGGAGGAATCCATCGAGCGTTACAGCATCGTGCGCGCGCTGGCCGCCGTCCGCCGCTGCGATGTGGCGCTCATCGTCATCAATGCGGAAGACGGCGTAACCGAGCAGGATACAAAGGTCGCCGGTTATGTACACGACGAAGGCAAAGCTGCTATCATCGTCGTCAACAAGTGGGACGCACTGGAAAAGGATACCAACACGATGGAAACCTTCCGCAAGAAGATTATCGAGGATCTCAAATTCATGGACTATGCGCCGGTGCTCTTTATTTCCGCGCTGACAGGTCAGCGCGTACCGAAGGTGCTGGAAAGCGTTCGCGAGGTCTACGGTCAGACCTCCCGCCGCATCACAACCGGTCTGCTCAACGACATTCTGGCCGACGCAACCACCGCGCTCCAGCCGCCGTATATCAGCGGCCGTCGGCTCAAGATTTATTACGCAACGCAGCAGAGCGTCTGCCCGCCGACATTCGTGCTGTTTGTCAACGACGAAAAACTGATGCACTTCGCCTATCAGCGCTATTTGGAAAACCAGTTCCGCAAATCCTTCGGTTTTGAGGGCACGCCGATCCGTTTCATCCTCCGCAATAAAAATCAAAAGGGAGATGACGTGAAATGAGCGAAAACGTCAAGCTGGTTCTGACGCTTATCATCGGCTACCTGCTGGGCAGCATCTCCACGGGCGTGATCGTTTCCCGCGTGTTCGGGCACAAGGACATCCGAAGCGAGGGCAGCGGCAATTCGGGCACGACAAACATGCTGCGCGTGATGGGTAAAAAATACGCTCTGCTGACGTTCGCGGGCGATCTGTTCAAGGGCATTGCCGCCGTGCTGATCGGCAAAGCATGGCTCGGCACGCAGGCAGGCGAAATTGTCGGCGCGTTCGGCGCAATTCTGGGCCACAACTTTCCGCTTTACTTTGGTTTCAAGGGCGGCAAGGGCATTGCGACGAGCTTCGGCTGTCTGTTGGTCGTTTTCCCGGTGCAGACGCTGTGCGCATTTGGCGTATTTCTGCTTCTTGTGGCGGCAACGCGCTATGTTTCCGCCGGTTCGCTGGGCGCAGCAGTCACGCTGCCGTTCTTCATCATGTTTACCACGCCGTGCGATCCGGTGATCTGGGGTTCGATCATCGCCATCTGCCTGCTGGCCATCTGGCGGCATGCGCCGAACATCAGGCGGTTAATGAATCACACGGAGAGCAAAATCAATCTAGGCAAAGGCAAAAAAGCGGTCTAAGGCCGAATTGCGTAAATAAGCGTAGCAAAAAGGAGCGAATCCTCACGGTCCGCTCCTTTTTGTTATGTAAATCAGGTTTCCTGTTCTTCCGTGTTTTCCTCGGTTACGCGCCGCCTTGTCGGCAGACAGATCACCTGCCCGCTCACAAAATCGCTGGGCAGCAGATTGGGATTAAGCCGCAGCAGCTGTTCAACATTCGTGCCATTGCGTTCGGCGATCTCATCCAGCGTGTCGCCTTCCTGCAAGCGGTAAACCGGCCCGCCGTTTTCGCAGAGCCCTCTGTCTCCGCTGGGCGGCACACACAGCACATCGCCCGGCCGAAGCGCCGTCAGCCGGATATCCTCGTTATACTCCCGAAGCGCCCGGAGAGAAACGTTGGAAGAAAGCATGACATCCACAACGCTCTGCCCCTGCTGCACGGTGTACGCAGAAGAACCCACCGGGCAGGAACGCCCCTCGCCCACCGGCACGCAGAGGATATCGCCCACCAGTAGATGCCCCGCCGCGATATTCGGGTTGGCATTCATCAGGGCGCGCACGCTGATGCCAAACTTGCGGGCAATCAGATAAAAACTATCGCCGCGCTGCACGCGGTAGGTTTCGCTGCCCGCCGGGCATGCGCCGGTATCCGGCTCAAGCGCCGTCTGGTTAATCAGCTCGTTTTCCGTCATGGTTGCGTTGATTTGATCCATAAAAGAACAGCCCCTTTCGACGTTCTGCTAAAAGCCTATGCGTCAAGGAGCTGTTTGTGCATGAAATCAGCCGAGAACCGTGCCATCCGGGTTAAAAAGCGGCAGCTTTTCTAGATAAATGATATCCTCGCGCTCCTGCGCGTCGCCCTCCGCCAGAATCGCCATGCGGCCGCAGATATTGCCGCCCGCCTTCTCGACCAGCTTTTCCAGCGCGGTCAGAGATTCGCCGGTGGAAATGACATCGTCCACAATCAGGATACGCTTGCCCTTCATGAGCGCCGCATCTTCGCCGTCAATATAGAGCTTCTGTACATGGTCAGTGGTGATGGAGCGCACCTCCACGCCGATGACATCCTTCATATAGAGCTTGACGCCTTTGCGTGCAAGCATCCACTTTTTGCATCCCAGCTGACGCGCCATTTCATAAGCAAGCGGGATGCCCTTGCTTTCCGCCGTGATGAGATAATCAAACTCCGGCGCTTTTTTGAGCAGCTCGGTCGCGCATGCCTGCGTCAACTCGCAGTCGCCAAAAATCACAAATGCGCCAATGGAAAGCTTGTCGTTCAGCGGGCAAATAGGCAGATCACGCTCACAGCCAGCAATTGTCATATGATAGTGCGTATTCATGAAGTAGAACCTTCTTTCTTGCCACCGGGAAAAACGGGGCAATAATCATCATTTTTATTATACGCTGATTTCTTTTTTTGTCAATGAATGTGTCTGCCATTTTTCCTGTTTTTATGCCACAATTTTGCGTTTTTGTGTAAAAACGAAACAAAAACAACATTTTGGTGTTTCGGCAAGAACAAAATCGGAATATTTAAAGAATTCCAAATTCTATCATTCGGCTTTTCTTTTTTTCCCTCACATTGCTGCTTTTCCGAATAAACAGTGCCCCTGCAAGTTTGCGTCTCTTCGTCTTCCGCGTATTCCACGCTTTTAAACATAATTGGATAACCATTCCGTAGAAAGCTGTCATTTTTTTGCACGAACCTACATGTTTTATCCTTTCTCTGCCAAACGCCTAACGTTCGCACGCAAGATATTTTCTTTTTTTAAGCTCTGCCGCCCTTGACGTTTCCCCCGCTTTCATGATAAGATGGAACCCGATAGCGAAAACTAAATATTGTGTCTCACAATCGATCAACTAACTATATATTGTGGTTCCAGTGTCACATCATATCAAGAGAGGAACGTGTGTGGAGATGTATATCATCAAAAAAGACGGCACAAAAGAGCCGTTTAATGTTCAGAAGGTCGTCGCCGCAGTCAACAAAAGCGCCGAACGCGTACTCTATACCTTCAAGCCGGAGGAACTAGATTTCATCTGCCGCTTCGTCACCGAAAAATGCGAAGCGCTCGGCACCGAAGGCATCATGATCGCGCAGATGCACAACATCGTTGAAGGCGCGCTCGATGCGATCAATCCTTCCGTCGCCAAATCCTATCGCGATTATCGCAATTACAAGACAGACTTTGTGCAGATGCTCGACACGGTCTACAAAAAGTCCCAGTCCATCATGTACATCGGCGATAAAGAAAATTCCAACGCGGACAGCGCGCTTGTATCCACCCGCCGCAGCCTGATTTTCAACCAGCTCAACAAGCAGCTCTATCAGAAGTTCTTTTTGACAGTCGAAGAATTGCAGGCTCAGCGCGACGGTTATATCTATATCCATGACATGTCCGCCCGCCGCGACACCATGAACTGCTGTCTGTTCGATGTCGGCGCGGTATTGCGCGGCGGTTTCGAGATGGGCAATCTGTGGTACAACGAACCAAAAACGCTGAACGTCGCATTTGACGTCATCGGCGATATCGTGCTCTCAGCCGCAAGCCAGCAATACGGCGGCTTCACGGTTTCATGCGTCGATCAGCTGCTGGATAAATACGCCGAAGCCAGCTATGTGATGTTTTATGACCGCTACCGTTCGCTGGGCCTGTCTGACGAGCGCGCACAGGAAGAAGCTATGAAGGACATCACCAATGATTTTGAGCAGGGCTTCCAGGGCTGGGAATACAAGTTCAACACGGTCGCTTCCAGCCGCGGCGATTATCCGTTCATCACCATGACGCTCGGCCTCGGCCAGACCCGCATGGCTAAACTGGCCAGCAAGCTCTTCCTCAAGGTGCATGCAGGCGGTCAAGGCAAGAAAAACAACAAAAAACCGGTGCTCTTCCCCAAACTGGTCTTCCTGTATGACGAAAATCTACATGGGCCGGGCAAGCCGCTGGAAGATGTGTTTGAAGCCGGTATTGAGTGTTCCTCCAAGACGATGTATCCCGACTGGCTGAGCCTGACCGGGGAAGGCTATGTCGCTTCGATGTACAAAAAATACGGCGCCGTCATCAGCCCGATGGGCTGCCGCGCCTTCCTCTCCCCGTGGTTTGAACGCGGCGGCATGGAACCGGCCGATGAAAACGACAAGCCCGTGTTTGTCGGCCGCTTCAACATCGGCGCAGTTTCGCTGCATCTGCCGTTGATTCTGGCCAAGTCCCGCAAAGAAGGACGCGACTTCTACGAAGTGCTGGATTATTACCTCGAATTGATTCGCCGCCTGCACATCCGCACGTATGCCTATCTGGGCGAAATGCGCGCAAGCACCAACCCGCTGGCCTACTGCGAGGGTGGTTTCTACGGCGGCCATCTGGGGCTGTATGACAAGATCAAGCCGCTGCTCAAGACGGCGACCGCTTCGTTCGGCTATACCGCGCTCAATGAGCTTCAGGAGCTTTACAACGGCAAAAGCATCTATGAGGACGGCCAATTCGCTCTGGATGTGATGCAGCACATCAACGAAAAGGTCAACCAGTTCAAGAAGGAAGACGGTAACCTCTATGCCATCTACGGCACGCCGGCCGAGAGTCTTTGCGGCCTGCAAATCGAGCAATTCCGCAACCTGTACGGCATTGTGGAAAACGTTTCGGATCGGCCATATGTCTCCAATTCCTTCCACTGCCACGTAACTGAAGACATCACCCCGATTGAAAAGCAAAACAGCGAGGCGCGGTTCTGGAATCTCTCCAACGGCGGCAAGATTCAATACGTGCGCTATCCTGTCAGCTATAACAAGGAGGCTATCCGCACGCTGGTGCGCCGCGCTATGAAGCTGGGGCTATACGAAGGCGTGAACCTCTCGCTGGCATACTGCGACGACTGCGGCTATCAGCAGCTCGAAATGGATGTCTGCCCGAAGTGCGGCAGCAAAAACCTGACGAAAATCGACCGCATGAACGGCTATCTTTCCTATTCCCGTGTGCATGGCGAAAGCCGCCTGAACGACGCAAAGATGGCAGAAATTGCGGAAAGAAAGAGTATGTAACATGAATTATCACAACATTACCGTGGACGACATGCTCAACGGAGACGGTCTGCGCACAGTGCTCTGGGTTTCCGGCTGCATGCACCACTGCCGCGGCTGCCAAAATCCGCAAACATGGGACGACAAGAGCGGTATCCCGTTTGACGAAGCCGCAAAAGAAGAGCTTTTTGCCGATCTTTCGCGGGATTATATGGATGGCATCACCTTTTCGGGCGGCGATCCGCTCTGCCCCGCCAATCGCGAAACCGTCGGACGGTTGATCGCGGAAATTCGTGATCGTTTTCCTCAGAAAACGATCTGGCTTTACACCGGCGATCTGTTTGAAAGCTTCCGCGATACGCTCCCCTTTCTCCCGCTGATTGACGTGATTGTAGACGGCCCCTATGTCGAGGCGCTGCGAGACGTCAATCTGCGCTGGCGGGGCAGCAAAAACCAGCGCGTCATCGACGTTAAACAGACGTTAGCCACAGGCAAAGTGGTTCTGTGGGCCCGAAACTGATTTCCCATACAAAGGAGACAAAACATATGGTTCGTGTCGCACGCTTTGAAAAAGTTTCTCTCCGCCGATTCGTCACGGATTGGGTCGCGACGTTTCCCCAGCAGACCGTTGAGCAGGCTGTCGCCGCATACGAACGCATTCGCCTGCCGGAACGTGCGACAAGCGGTTCCGCAGGCTACGACCTCTTTGCGCCAGTCGGATTTGAGCTTGGCGCAGGCGAAGGCATTAAGATTCCGACAGGTCTGCGCGTGCTGATTGAAGAAGGCTGGGTGCTAACCATTTATCCGCGCAGTGGCCTGGGTTTCAAATATCGCTTTCAGCTGGATAATTCCGTCGGCGTAATTGACAGCGATTATGCCCGTTCGGACAACGAGGGGCACATCTTTATGCGCATGACCAACGACAATCGCGAAGGCAAGAGTCTGATTGTGCCTTCCGGCACGGCTTTTGCGCAGGGCATTTTCCTGCCGTTCGGCATTACGGTGGACGACCATGCCCAAGGCGTCCGCAACGGCGGCCTCGGCTCAACGACCGGCCGTTAAAAGTCAAAGAGACGCGTCCATCTCGGCACGTCTCTTTTCGTATTGGATACATCAGGAGGAACCATCATGTCTTTTTCTCATCCGAGTTATCCCGAAGAGAAAGAAGCGCGCTATCAAATGCTTCTGTCACAATCTGCCGCGCTGCTCGATGAAACGCTCAATCCGATTGCCAACCTGGCCAATATTGCGGCGCTTCTGGCCGATGCTCTGCCGCAAATCAACTGGTGCGGCTTCTATCTGATGGATCATGGCGCATTGACGCTTGGACCGTTTTGCGGTCTGCCCGCCTGCGCGAGAATCCAGCCGGGGCGCGGCGTATGCGGCACAGCCGTACAAAAGGACAGGGTTCTGCGCATCGCCAATGTTCACGATTTTCCCGGCCACATTGCTTGCGACAGTGCTTCGCAAAGCGAAATTGTTCTTCCCATTCGCCATCAAGGGCGCGTCATTGGCGTGTTAGACATCGACAGCCCGACTCTTGCCCGGTTCGAGGAAACCGATGAGCGATATCTCTCGGAGCTTGTCATCCAGATTCAGAAGGCATGTTCATTTAATCGCGCCTCCTATACGCTGTAAAATCAACAAAACTCCGACGCCCGTCTGTTTCAATTTTCAAATCTTTCGTCGGCTTTCTTTATCTCTCCTGCATCGCCAATACACGATCAATCATCGCCGCAACACCGCATTCATCGTTGCTCAATGTCTGATAGCGGCATGCTTTTTGAACTGCCGGGCTGGCGTTTGCCATTGCGACGCTGTGATACGCATATTCCAGCATGCTCAAGTCGTTTTCCGCGTCGCCCATGGCCATCACCTGTTCCCGTTCAAAGCCGAGATAGTTGGCTAAAAACGCGAGCGCCGTTCCCTTGCCCGCGTTTTCCGGCATAATTTCAATATTGCCCGGCGAAGACTGGGTTAACTGCAAATGCGGAAGGGCTTTCTGGACGGCTGCGCGCGCCGCCCTGGTGTTTTCCGTATCAACTGCGCCCGCATAGCCATCCTCAGCCAGATACAGTTTCATGATGCCGCGCTCAGCCGCCGCATACATCGCTTCTTCGCCATAGCGGACTTCGACCAGCGCGCGGTCTGCTATGTGATAATGCTGCCCCGGCGCAAACGCAACCGTCGTCACGCGGCCATCCTCGAAGCCGTTCATCATAATATGATATGGAAGCAGAAGATCGATCGCCCGCTTTGCGTCTTCCGGCTCAAGCGAACGTTTGTAAATGACCCTGCCTTCAGGAAGCGGCGCATCGCTGATTCTCGTTCCATTACAGGCAATCAGCATGCAAGGCAGATTCAATCTGTGCGTAAAATCACTCGCGTCTTCAAGCATGCGGCCGGTACAGATACACACATGAATTCCCGCCGCATTCGCCCGGCGAATTGCATCAATATTCCGCTGCGGCACAGTTTGATGGTCGCTGAGCAGCAATGTTCCATCCATATCAAGTGCAATCAAACGCACGTGTTTCACCGTTTTTCCTCCTCTGTCATCAAAACGGACATTTCACCGTAAACGTCTGCCCATCCAATTCCGCCAGCACGCCGTCCGCATGGAAAACAAGCCGAGTCGCCCAAAGCTGCTGTCTGCGTAAGCCCAGCTGACGGTTCAGCGCACGATCGCCGTATTTATCATCGCCCAGAATCGGATGGCCGATATGCGCCAAATGCGCGCGGATCTGATGGGTGCGTCCCGTCATCAATTCCACCTCAAGCCGCGCATATTCTCCCGGCTCCATCACGCGATATCCCGTTACAATTTCAAGCGCTCCACGCGCCGGATAATCTGTGACTGAAACGCGCGACAGTTCGGCATCCTTGCGCAGATACGCGCGCATGACCGCTTCTTTTCTGGCCGGGCATCCCTTCACGCGGCAGGTATAAAACTTTTCCATCGTCCGCGCTTCAAAGGCCTTCCGTGCCGCTTCGTAAGCGGCATCGTCCTTGGTCAGTAAAAGCAGACCGCCGGTCTGCACATCCAGCCGATGGCAAAGCCGAATCGAGTCGGTTTTCTCCCCGGCTTCTCTCTTCATGGCAATGACGCGTGTCAATGCGCTGTCGCCTGAAAGCGGATTTTCGTCATTCTGCGCCTGAAGTCCCTGCGGCTTATTGATGAGAATCACATGCTCATTCTCGAAGACAATCGGCAATCCTGGTTTGCTTTGCCCCCGCGACGCGACGGCCTCTTTGGGCCAGTATGCGCGAATCTGCTGTCCTTCCCGCACGCGCACATCGCCCGTCACACGCACGCCGTCCACCCGCACATCCCTGTTTTTCAAGGCCTGCTTCACTGCCCACTGCGGCACATCGGCCAGCTGCAAAAGCAGACGGGAAAGCATCATTCCATCCTTATCGGGCGTCACAGTGAATTGCATGTTGATTCTCCTCTTTGGTTTATTGCAGCATAACGCTGCGCGCGGGGGCAACCCATTTGGGCGTTTGAATATAGAGATCGGAAAGCGCCGCACGCATCGAATCGGATACATAGACGATCAAAGAAGCCTGCAAAACTTCTTCCAATGCGCTGAGCGGCGCGCCCTGCTTGCACAGCAGACGCAGCGTTGTCGCAACATCCTCCGCCCTGCGGCCGTCGCGAAGCGCACCGGCAATCGCGCACTCCAATTCCTTTTGAAGCGGAATCTCTTCGGGCAGAATATCCGTATAACACACTGCGCTGCTCGGCATCATCAAAATTCCGCCCAGGTTTCGTTTGCCGCGAATGACCGACTGTGGGTCGGCCAACGCCGGATGAATCAGCATAACGCCGCCGTTGTAATCCATGCAGTCGTAACTCGCCCACAGATACCGCCGCGCCAGCTGACTGAACACCTCATCCTGTTCATTCACACACAATATATCGCGCAAGATCATCCTCTGCGGCTGGCGGTCGTCCAAAGCGCCGACGCGATACAAGGTTCCTGTCAAATACTCGTGAAAATCGTTCAGACGCGCGCGAATGGCCTCATGCTCATTGCGGGAAAACGCGCGCGCGGCAGGTTGACGAACTGTTTTTTCCAATTCGATATACGGTTTATCGCCTATTACGCCAATGCTGGCCCACAGCCTGAGCGACAGCGCGCGCGCCGCTTCCAACTCAACAGCATCCTCGATCCTTGCCGTTCCACCTAGTACGATCGCGCGTTCAACCAGTTCATGCTCTTCGCGAGAAAGGCAGTCAGCCTGCACGTCGATCGTTTCCAGAACATGCTTCCATACCTGTGTCAGCTGCTGATGATGCAAGGGCTTCCGCTTAACGTCCTGCCAGCTCTGTTCCAGTCTGCGCTCCAATGCATCCGGCGAAAGTGCTTCCAATCGGTTCGCCCCCAGCGGCCCCAACTGTTTCACGCTGTGCTCAAAGCGCCGCTTTTGCATCGCCTCCGGCGTTTTATCCGACCAACCGCCCATCAATATTTCTTCCTGCCTGAACATGTCGATCCCTCCGCGGTTGTTTTTCGGGCTGATTTCCTGGCATGACAATGGCACCCGTGGTTTGCATGGGTGCCATTTGTCTTGCGTTTATCTTTCGGAATCGGATAAAATTCGTCCTGATTTATCGCTCGTTTCAGGAGAGCTTGACGACCCAGCCAAACGGATCTTCGCGCTCGCCATACTGAATACCAGTCAGCGTATCATAGAAATCCTGCGTCAACTTGCCGATTTGACCACCGGAAATGCTGATTTCACGGTCTTTCCAAGCCAGACGCCCGACCGGAGACACAACCGCCGCCGTGCCGGAACCGAAAGCCTCTTCCAAAGTGCCATTATCTGCGGCATCAAAAACATCCTGAACGGTAATGCGGCGCTCGTCCACCGGAATACCCTTGTGCTTGGCCAGCTTGATGATGGAATCGCGCGTTATGCCGCCGAGAATAGAACCCAGAAGCGGCGGCGTAACCAATGCGTCCTTGAACTTGAAGAACATGTTCATCGAGCCAACTTCCTCGATATACTTGTTCTCCTTGCCATCGAGCCAAAGCACTTGCTCATAGCCCTTCTTCTCCGCGATATCGCCCGCAAGAATAGAAGCCGCGTAGTTGCCGCCCGTTTTCGTGAAACCGACGCCGCCCTTCACCGCGCGAACCAGTTCCGGCTCCACATAAATACCGACTGGCGCAAGACCCTTGGCGTAATACGCGCCGGACGGAGAACAAATAATGAAGAAGCGATACGTGTGGGACGCATGAACGCCTAGCATCACATCGGTAGAGATCATCGTCGGACGGATATACAGCGAGGTACCCGGCGCGCTCGGCACCCAATCCGCATCCGCCTTGAGCAGCGCGGTCAGGCCGGCCATAGCCTCTTCCACGTCGATCTTCGGCATGCCCATGCGCTCGGCGGAACGATTCATACGGGCAAAGTTATCGCGCGGGCGGAACAGATTCAAACCGCCGTCCTTACGGCGATAGCACTTCATGCCTTCAAAAATTTCCTGCGCATAGTGGAACACGGTGCAGGCCGGATCCATCACAAACGGACCGTAAGGCACCACGCGTGCGTCATGCCAGCCGCGGCCCTGCTCATAATCCATAATAAACATGTGATCGGTAAAAATTTTGCCGAAACCGAGTTTGGACTCATCCTCCGGCTTCTTCTTGGGATTGGACGTGAGCGTCACAGGAATATCGTACATGATTTTATCCTCCATCAAAGTTCGGTTTTCCGCGAACTCTGGGGCAAAACTGCCTCGAATCGTAGTGGTTCTATTGTATCGCCACATGTACACAATGTCAAGGGCTTAGGCTGTCGAAACGCACGGAAAAAAGTGTTTTTTACAAAAGAACCGCGAAATATACGCGCCATTTTCGCCGTAAACATGCAGATTATCCATATTTCGTCCATTTTTCAACCTTTTCACATGAATAACGTTCCATTTAAAAAGGGACGCTTCCGCGTCCCATTTTGAAACTTTGTTTACTCCAGATAGTCTTTCAGCTTTTTGCTGCGGCTCGGATGGCGAAGCTTGCGCAGCGCCTTCGCCTCAATCTGACGGATACGCTCACGAGTAACGTTGAACTCCTGTCCAACCTCCTCAAGCGTGCGCTGGCGGCCATCCTCCAGGCCAAAGCGCAGAGAAAGCACCTTCTTTTCACGCGGGGTAAGCGTATCAAGCACGCCCATCAGCTGCTCTTTCATCAGCGTGAAAGAAGCGGCCTCTGCGGGCGGCGGCGCGTCGTCGTCCTGAATAAAGTCGCCGAGGTGAGAGTCCTCCTCCTCGCCAATCGGCGTTTCCAGCGACACCGGTTCCTGCGCAATTTTAATGATTTCGCGCACCTTCTCCACGCTGATGCCCATAGCCTCGGCAATCTCTTCCGGCTGCGGCTCACGGCCCTTCTCCTGAAGCAGCTGACGGCTGACGCGAATCAGTTTGTTGATTGTCTCCACCATATGCACCGGAATGCGGATCGTGCGCGCCTGATCGGCAATCGCGCGGGTGATGGCCTGGCGAATCCACCACGTCGCGTAGGTCGAAAATTTGAAACCCTTGGTATAATTGAACTTTTCAACCGCTTTAATCAGGCCCAGATTTCCCTCCTGAATCAGATCGAGAAAGAGCATGCCGCGGCCGACGTAGCGCTTGGCGATGGAAACCACCAGGCGCAGATTCGCTTCGGCCAGCTTCTTTTTCGCCGCCTCGGCCACTTCGCCGCCCATCTCCATCTGCTTGGCAATTTCAATTTCCTCTTCTGCCGTCAAAAGCGGAACCTTGCCGATCTCCTTGAGGTACATGCGAACCGGATCGTCGATGCTGATGCCTTCTGGGACAGAGAGATCCATATCCGTTCCGGTTACGTCAGCAGGCAGAACGGCAGTTTCATCCTCCGTCGCATTGATGACGTTAATGCCTTCGGATTCCAGTGTCTCAAAAACCGCGTCGATCGCGTCTGCGTCAATATCCAAATCGCTGAGCTTATTCATCACATCCTGATAAGTCAGCGTCTTTTTTTCGTTGCGCGCAAGGTCGAGGATTTCCTTCACCTTTTGCTGTGCCTGTTCCCTGTTCAATGCCACTAACGATCATTCCCTTCTGCCGGTTCTGTTTTCCTGAGCCAGTAATTCCTGTATTCTCATCATCGTGCCGCGCTTTTCTTCGCCCTGCTGTGTGCTCATTTTTTCTTTAAGCGCATTGATTTCATTCTCTCTGCGCTTCTTTTCCAGCACGCGCAGACAATCTGCCACCATTCTCAATTCCTGCTCGCCTGCGCCGCTTTCGCTCGTAAGCAGCCTGGCTGTTCGGCTCCGCTCGTCCTCATCGTCGATTTCCTCCAGAATAGCCGCCGGCGTCATGCCGTCAAGCAGTTTCTGCGCCAGCGTTTTTCCTTTGGGCGAGATAAAATCCTCCGCCGAAATCGTTCCCGGCTCAACGCCTCCCTCTGCAAGCAGAACAAGCAGTTTTTTCTCAGCCGCAGACGTTCCCGTATCCACGCCCTCGTTTTTCTCTTCCAGCGGACGCGCCGCATGGCGATACATGGGGCGTTTGTTTTCCTGAATCAGTTCCGTCCGCCCGATCTGCGCCAGCAGCACCTCTCGCGTAAAGCCTGTGGAAAGCATCAACTGCTTCACATAATTTTCCAGTTCAACCGGTTCTTTCACCTTTGCCAGATACCTGGCGCACGCTATGGCGTAAGCCGTCCGTCCCTCGGTTGTGGATAAATCGTGGTTCGCGGCCTCCCGTTTCATGCGGTATGCCGTCGCATCCATCGGCTTGAGCTGCTCGACGCTCTGCGGCCCATATGCCTTAATGTACTCGTCGGGATCCATCCCGCCCGGAAAATCCAATACCCGCGCAGGGACGCCTTCTTCTTCGAAGATATCCAGCGCGCGCAGGATCGCGTGTTGTCCTGCCGCATCGCCGTCGTAGGAAACCCAGATTTCGGGCGCATAGCGCTTGAGCAGCCTCGCCTGTTCCAGCGTCAGCGCCGTGCCCAGCGTTGCGCAGACGCCCGGCACACCCGCCTGAACCAGCGCAATAACGTCCATATATCCTTCGGTTAAAATCACGCGCTTCAATCCGCGCTGCTTCTTGAGCAGATTCGCCGCAAACACGCCGAGACGTTTGTTGAAAATCGGCGTATCGCCCGTGTTCAGGTATTTCGGTTTCACATCGCCCAAAGCGCGACCGCCAAAGCCGAGCACCCGCCCCTGCGCATCTATGATGGGAAAAATGGCGCGCTGCCGGAACATATCATAGACGCGGCCTTCCCGCCGCACAGAGATTCCCGCACTCACCAATTCGTCATCCGTAAACCCCAGTTCCCGCATTGCCCTCGTCGCCCCGTCGCTGTGCGGCGGCGTTGCGCCCAGGCCGAAAATGCGGATGGTGCTGTCGCTCAACTCCCGTCCGTGCAGATACGCCAGAATTTCCGAACTCTCTTCCTTCCAAAGCTGAGCGTGAAAAAAACGCGCGCACTGCTTGTTTGCCTCATAGAGCCGCTCCTTGCGGGATTTGCTTTCCGAGTCTTCCCGGCTGTGCGTCAATTCCGGCACTTCCATATGCACCTGTTCAGCCAGCAGCTTCACAGCGTCCATAAAGTCAAGATGTTCCATTTCCATCACGAATGTGATGGCGCTTCCTCCCGCATGACAACCAAAGCAATAATACATCTGGCGCTGCGGGTTTACGGAAAAGGACGGCGTTTTTTCACCGTGGAAAGGACACAGCCCCCAATAGCGACCGCCCTTGGGATTCAGCTGCACGTAGCGCGAAACCACCTGCACGATATCCGCCCGGTCGCGAAGCTCATCCAGCCATGCCTGAGGCAGCCTTCCGGCCATCGTCCTTCACCGCCCTACTCTTTTTCGCCACTTTTTTGCGCATTCCTGCATCCTTCATGCATTTTTTCACGGATTGCTGCAAACATTCACCCGATTCCGTCAAAAAAAGGTGGAATAAACAATTTCTGATAGGTTTTCACCGCATAAGCGTCCGTCATACAAGCCACAAAATCGCACACGCCGCGCCGCGTACCCTCGCGATATGTGATTTCCAGATATTCGTTGGGCAGCTGCGACGGATGATCCGTATAATGGCGCACCAGCGCGGTGACGATGTGCATCGCCTTCTTCGCGTCATCCGCCGCCCAATCCCGCGCATAAACGCGCGCAAACATGAACGTGCGCAGTTCCATCAGCGCATCCCACATGTCCGACTCCATCATGATTGCATCGCAGTCTGCCGAAGCGCGGACAACGCTCGCGATCATATTTCCAACGCGTTCGCCGTGCGTCATGCCCAGCTTTCTGAGCGCGTGTACGGGCAGCTCCTCCCGCGTCAGCACGCCGCCGCGAATCGCGTCGTCGATATCATGGTTGAGATAGGCAATTCGATCCGCCAGATGAACGCATTGTCCCTCCAGCGTCTGCGCCCTGACCTTGCCGGAATGATGTTCGATGCCGTCGCGCACTTCCCACGTCAGGTTCAGCCCCGCGCCGTCGTTTTCTAGGACCTCAACAACGCGCCTGCTCTGCACCCGATGTTCAAATCCACCCTCTATCAATCCGTTCAGTGCCTCTTCGCCTGTATGGCCGAACAGCGTATGTCCCAGATCGTGTCCCAGCGCAATCGCTTCGGTTAAATCTTCGTTGAGCCGCAGCGCTCTCGCAATCGTCCGCGCGACCTGCGTTACCTCCAGCGTATGGGTCAGACGCGTTCGGTAATGATCGCCCTGCGGCGCGATAAACACCTGCGTTTTGCCTTTCAGTCGCCGAAAAGACTTACAATGTAAAATTCGATCTCTGTCCCGTTGAAATTCGGTGCGCATGTCGTCGGCAGAAATCGGCTTTTCCCGTCCCCGCGATTGACACGAGAGCATGGCTCGCGGGCCTAATACCGCCCGTTCCTGTTGTTCAAGTCTCTCTTTAATGGTCATCACGCGCGCCTCCTTTCGCCGCTACCGTTTTCATTGATTCAAAACGGCATAGAACATTATTCGACACAAACTTGTGAAAACCTATCGTGCAAGTGAAAATTCCCGTAAAAAAATGAATCAAAGAAGCGGGCTGAGCCCGCCTACTCTTCCGCCGCAGCCCGTAAAGCTTCAAAGCCTTATGCACGCGGGCAGTCTTTATGCAATTTCCTACGAATCAAAGAAGCGGGCGCATGCAATACGCCCGCTCATTTCATGCAGAATCGTCCGTCAATCCTCTTCCGCGGCCCAGCGCATGCTGCGTCGAACGGCTCTGTGCCAGCCAACCATCGCCTTTTCGCGCTCCTGTTCGCTCATCTGCGGCACCAGGCTCAAATCAACCTGCCAAACGCGGCGAATCTCATCCATATTCTTCCATACGCCGACCGCCAGTCCTGCCAGCAGCGCCGCGCCAAGTGCCGTCGTTTCGATAACGGCGGGCCGGATAACTTTGCAGCCCAGCACATCCGCCTGAAACTGCATCAGAAATTGATTGGCGCTCGCGCCGCCATCCACGCGCAATTCGGACGGTTTGTGCCCGCAGTCGGAAGCCATTGCGCCGACCAAATCAGCCGATTGATAGGCAATCGATTCCAGCGCGGCGCGAATGACATGCGCCCGCCCCGTTCCGCGCGTCAACCCGATGATCATTCCCCGGCTGTACATATCCCAATATGGAGCGCCCAGCCCCGTAAACGTCGGCACCATATATACGCCGCCGTTATCCGGAAGAGAGCGGGCGATTGTTTCGGTTTCGGAAGCGCGTTCGATGATCTTCATTTCGTCGCGAAGCCACTGAATCGCCGCGCCCGCCACAAAGACGCTTCCCTCAAGCGCATAAGTGCATTGTCCGTTCAGCCGCCACGCAATGGTGGAAACCAGACCATTTTGGCTGACGGCAGGCTCACTGCCCGTGTTCATCAGCAGGAAGCAGCCCGTTCCATATGTGTTTTTCATCATGCCCGGTTCAAAACAGCCCTGCCCAAATAGCGCGCTGTGCTGATCGCCGCAAAGCGCCGCGACGGGAATCGCACGGCCGAGAATAGACGGATCGAGCATACCGATCACGCCGGAGGTATCCACCACGCGTGGTAGAACAGCGCGCGGAATGTTCAGCGCCTTGAGCAGCGTATCATCCCATTCATTTTTATGGATATCGAAGAGCATGGTGCGGCTCGCGTTGGTCGCATCCGTCACATGCGGACGACCGCTGACGAGATTCCACGCCAGAAAGCTGTCTACCGTGCCGAAGCAGATTTCGCCGCGTTCAGCGCGATCATGCAAATCCAGATGATCAAGCAGCCAGCTCAGCTTGCTGCCGGAAAAATATGCATCCGGCACCAGCCCCGTCGTCTGCCGGATGTGTTCTTCCAGCCCATCTTCACACAGCCGGGCCACAATCGGCGCAGTCCGGCGGCATTGCCAGACGATCGCATTGTGCAGCGGTCTGCCTGTTTTTCGATCCCACAGGAGCGTGGTTTCGCGCTGGTTGGTCATGCCGATCGCCGCAATGCTGTCCAACGGAGCGCCGGAAATGCGAACCACTTCACGCAGCGCATCGATCTGCGTATTGAGGATGGCTGTCGGATCATGCTCCACCCAGCCGGGCTGCGGATAAATCTGCTCAAACTCATAGCTTTTCATGGCGACAATCCGCGCGTTTTCATCGAACAAAACAGCGCGGGAACTGGTCGTACCCTGGTCAAGCGCAATCACATAGGTATGCATGGCGAAATTGCCTCCCGATTTCTTTCAGTGTATAAAACGGCCGCCGCAGGTCGTTCCCGCGGCGGCACAAAGCATTGCGAATTACCTGAGTTCCACGAAATACAGCATACCGCCCGTCGTGCCAACCACAATCTGGTTGCCGTAGGCCGCCGGGGAAGCCTGAATCGCGCTGCCCAAGCTAAGTGCGCTGATGGTCGAGCCGCTGAAGCCGTCCATCAGGCGAAGCGTTCCGCCGTCGTCGCCCATGACGATGTAGCTCTTGCCGTTTTTCTGATACAGCGCAATCGGAGAAGACATGGATTCCACATCGAGCGGCTGACTCCAGACTTCTTCGCCCGTCTCTTTATCCAGCGCATAGACCACGGCGCAGACGCTCTTATCATCCAATTCAACGCGGTTCACGTTGAAGATCACCAGATCGTTGATATCACCTTCGCCCACGAGCGGGGAAGCCATCAGGCCTGCATAAGACCCGGCAGCAGCACTCTTACTGGCGTATTTGCCTTTGATTGCGCTCTGGCATTCCCACAGGATTTCGCCCGTCAGCGCATCAATTTTCAGCAGACGCACCTGTGCGCTGCGTTCCGTCCTGCTCAATGCCGTGCCGGTATACAGATAGACGTTACCGTCGTCATCCGTCTCAAGCGCGGGCGTACACATCATGCTTTCGCCCAAATCTATCGCCCAGACAGGCTGCATGGTATTCACATCCACGCACTGAAGCACGCCGGAATCGTCGCCGTAATAAACGTAGTCGCCATAGCTGGCCACGCCGCCAGTAATGCCCTGTACAGCGTTTCTGATGCTGCTCTCGTATCCGTAAACCGTCTTGACCGGATCGACCACAACTTCAGCGTTGTCCAAATCGAAGTACGTGTTCATGTTTACCGTATAGAGCAGGCCGTTTTTCGCCGTATAAATCAGCGTGTCCGAATACGATTCAACGATGGAAGACGGCGCGACCGCGTCATTTTGACCCTTTGCGGCCTCGTCTTTGCTCGTCACAAAATCAAGCAGCGTCTGATCGATGAGATTATAGACGCGCATGCCGATCACGCCCGTATAGGCCGACGTCTTTTCTTCAGTCTGGCCCACATACAGCAGCGGATAGCCATACGGATTGACGCTGGCCGTCACGCTCATCGGCAGCCCCACGTCGATCGGCTGACGGGAATACGCCATCGTATCCAGATCATAGAAGTAAATCTTGCCGTCGTCGGACGGCACAATCACTTCCCGCATGGCCGTCGTGTTCTTTGAATCGTCGGCGATATTCATCATCTCACGGATGTTCTTATACCACTTGACAATCAGCGGCTGGCTGCCAAAGCCGAAACCGGTATAGGCATTATCCAGTTTGGTCGTCCGAACGCCGCGAACCACGGAAAGCTGCTCTTCCTGCACGTCCACCGTGCCATACGCTGCATTCTGGCGGAGCGGGCCGCCGCGGAAGGTCAGCACGCCGCCCTGACCCGTATACTTTTCCGGATCGCCCATGCTGATGATCTCGTCAGCCGCATAATCCTGCATCGTCTGACCGTCGCGAATCACAAACGTATTCTGGATGACGCTTTCAGGCTGCGTTCCCTCAATCGCAGAAGCACTCTGCGCCTGATAAGGAACCGGCGACGGCGTCGGGGACGGCGTAGGTTCAGGCGTAGCCGTCGGGATTGCAGTAGGGACAGCCGTGGGCGTTGCGGTCGGTGTGGCCGTAGGCGTTGCAGTCGGCGTCGCCGTCGGAGTTGCCGTCGGCGTTGCGGTCGGCGTGGCCGTAGGCGTTGCCGTCGGGGTGGCCGTAGGCGTTGCAGTCGGCGTCGCCGTCGGAGTTGTCGTCGGCGTTGCGGTCGGCGTGGCCGTAGGCGTTGCCGTCGGGGTTGCCGTGGGCGTCGCCGTCGGCTCAAGCGTCGGCGTGGCGGTCGGTGCGGCCGTCGGGGTCGCGGTCGGTCCCAGACCGATCTGCGAAAGAATTTCGTCCTTCTGGTTCGGGAAGACAATCCATCCCAGCGCAAACACAACGATGACCAGCAAAAGCACAATAATAATGCCGATCAGGCAGCCCGTGCCGTTTCCACGTTTCTTTTTTCTCTTTCGAGCCGGAACGTCGTCAAAATCATCATATTCCTCTTCCCATACCTGGCGCTGCACGCTGCTTTGAACAGGCTTGCGCACCTCGCTGTGCGGGCGGGGCGCTTCGGCCCGCTCCGTTTGCGGCTTTTCAGGTTGAAAAAAATCCGCTTCATTTTCTTCCGTAATCATCGGTCTCTGCACGTCGGCACGCCGCCGCCTTCTCGGCGCAGGCGTCCCGTTCTTCTGTTCGTCCAATTCATACACCTCATTTCAGGCAGTCTTCGGTTTATCCACATTATACATGATGTTTCCTGTTTTCTCAATCCCATTTTAGCGAAAAGGTGGAAATGACATCATTTTTTCTCTGTCAACCCTTCTTTTTCCGACATAGACTAAAATCAGAAACGTGGAAAGGAGCCGATCGATATGATTTCTCCGTATGCGCTTTTGACCGCTAGCCGCCCCAAATCCGCGGCTTCCATCGTCACGCCGTATGATCTTTACAGCGCCGTTCAAAACCGCGAGGATATGCCGTCACCGCCGCCCGAATCCCCCGCTTCTCCCGCGCCTGTGCGCATTCAGGGCGCGCGCACCCATTACATCCGCGACATCGGTCAGCGTCATAACAACGCCGTCCGCCGCGCGACATTCAGCGCGCCTCCCTCTTTGTGACCTCCCATATGCCTTTTCGATATACCGCGCCGGGCATACAGGGCGGAGGCGGCCATCTGCGCTCCGCCGTTTCCGGCTTTTGAGTCTGTTTTTCCGGTTTCTCTTTCGCAAAATCCAAATTCTGCGCGGCCTTCTGTTTTTCCGGACGGCAGGCAGTCGCTTTTCGGTTTTCAAACGCCTTTCGCGCCGCCGTTCCCGTATCGAGCACCATTTTCCCATCCGCCGTCACGTATGCCCCAATCAGCCGCCCGCCGTCATTCGGCCTTTCCGTTTCATAACCGTCAAAACCGCCTTCAAAGTTTCGTTCTCCATCTTCATAAACCGCTGTCAGACAGGCTTTTTCCATGCCTTCCGGCAAACGAATACGCAGTTGTCTGCCTCTGGCCATGATATAGCCGCACGTCGCTCCTTTTTTGTTTTTAAAGACAAAGCTTTCGTTCATCGCGAACACCTCCTGGCCAAACTATGCGTTTTTGCCGCTTGCCTTGCCCAGTATTTGGCGGTATAATGAAAAGACGAATTCTTTTCACAACAATTGACGGAGGCTTTCAGTGCGAAAACATTTCTTGCTCCTCTTTTTTCTTTGTATGACGATTGCCTGCGGCGCGCTGGCCGACACGGGCACGGAAATCTGCATGGAGCAATTCATGCAGAACGCCCATGCAGACGGCACGCCGACCGTGCTTTATACCGGCGTAACAAAAATCGCGCTGAACATGCGCAGTCAGGCGGATAAAGACAGCGCATCTCTCGGTACGCTGAAAGAAAACGAAACCGTTCAGATTTTCGGTTTTGACCAGGAATGGCTTTTCTGCTGGCGCAGCGACGTGGGCACGTATTTTATCGGCCGCCACAACGTGGACAACATCACGCCCGTATCCGACGACATTGCGCCCTACGGCGTCATCCGCAACACCTATGTCGCCACAACGGCGGTGGATACGGCGCTTTATGCTTCTGCGGACGAAAACGCTGAAAAGCTGGTTTCCATCGCGGCCAATTCGCGACTGAGCGCCTGGCTGATTCAGGACGGATGGGCCGTTGTGCCGTATAAACGTGTCATCGGCTATCTGTACGTCGGCGATATCAAACAGCTTGAACCTGTCGCGCCCAATCCCGATTACGCTCAGGAAGGCGACATTATCTCTGTTTTCACCACGTTTTATTCTCTGCGCAGCACCGAATTGAATCTGGGGCGCATGGAAAATATCCGCGTCGGCTGCAACTATATCAACGGCTTCTACGAGGCGGGATATGTTTTCGATTTTGATGCGGTGGCCGGTCCCTATCGCAAGAGCCGAGGCTACAAGGATTCTCCCGTGCTGATTAACGGAGAATCCGTTGCGGGTTCGGGCGGCGGCACCTGTCAGGTTTCCACCACGCTGTATAACGCTCTGCTCCAACTGCCGGAGGGCATTTCCATCCTCTACCGCCATGCCCATGGTCCAAGCGGCGCGACCTATGCCCCTCACGGTGTTGACGCCGCTGTCGGCAGAAGCAACGTCACCGGCGGCACCATCAAACTGAACCTTGAATTTCAAAACGTTTTTTCCTTCCCGATCGTCATTGACTGCACTGTGCAAAACGGCGCGCTGTGCATCGCCATTCGCAAAGGAGCGTAAAATTGATATTCATCTGGACACGTTTTGTATTGCGAAGCGTGTCTTTTCTGTATTTTATAGGAAATATTTCATCATTTGTTGTAGCGCGAATGATGTATATACTGTTTTATAGTACGGAGTGATAGGTTATAAACTACACTTTCGTATAAAGTTTTTTGTTGGAGATGTCCCGTATGAATCCGAACAAAAGATTCAAAAAACTGGCCAGCCTCATAACGTGCAGCGCGATTTGTGCTGTTATGTTCTTCGGGGGGCTTCTCCGGCGTTTTCTCATGCGTTAGCTGAAAGCACGCCTGGTGAAAGCGAACCCTCTTTGACGGCTGAGCCGTCCACTGAGCCGACTTCCGCTCGCCTGAGCTTTCAAACAACTGGGTCGCTTACACCGATTCCATACTGACGCCCGTCTATTTCAATTCAATAATCGAATCCGAAAAGCATCAATGTCGCATTTGCAGCATATTTATAATGTGCGTTTTTATTTATAAAAACGTTTCCTTTTTGAATGGCACCACCTGAACACGCCACAAAAACTACATTCGAGTATTTGGAAGTATTTTTGTACGAAAAAAACGGGCCGATTCCCATGCGTTAAAAAGGCGGTTTCGCATTCTCAAATCAGAGTATGCGAAACCGCCTTTTTACTTTTCTTCGATTTCCGCCCTGAGCGCCTGTTTACGCGCTTTTGCCTCTTCGAGCATCACAGCCGCGTGGCGGACGCTGCTCTCGCTTTCGCACGTCGCGCCGCCAACCATGCGGGCAATTTCCTGCGCGCGTTGCTGTTCGTCAAGGCGCGTCACCTCGGTGCGCGTCGTTCCGTTTTCGTCGTATTTGCAGACCAGATACTGCGTATCCGCCATCGCGGCAATCTGCGGCAGATGCGTCACGCAGATCACCTGATGATGATCGCCGATCTGGCTCATCTTTTCGGCCACAACCTGCGCCATGCGCCCGCTGATGCCCGTATCGATTTCATCAAAAACCATGCTTCTCGGAATGCCGGGCTTTTGCGCCGAAAGGTTTTTGAGTGCCAGCATGATGCGGGATAATTCGCCGCCGGATGCCACGCGCGCCAGCGGCTTGAGCGGCTGGCCGAGGTTCGCGCAAAACATCATTTCAATTCGGTCAACGCCTTGCGCACTGAAACGGTCGCGAAGCTTTTCGCCCTCTTGCAGCGGCGCAAACGCTATCGAAAGCCGCGCGTTCTTCATGCCAAGGTCATGAAGCTGCTCGACAATCGCATGTTCAAACCGCCTTGCAGCCTCTTCTCGCGCATGCGTCAGCCGAAGCGAAATCTCTTCCAGTTTCCGCGTCATCTGACGGTATTCCTTTTCCAATCGCTCGGCCGCCTCGTCGGAATCCTCCAGTTCGCTCAGTTCCGCCTCGATTTTATCCCGATAACGAATCATATCCTGGGTCGTCGCGCCATATTTGCGGTTCAGCCGGCGAAGCAGATCCAGTCGGCTTTCCACGCGTTCGGCTTCTTCGCCGTCATAATCCATATCCTCACGCAGATCGCGCAGATCGCGCGCTGCGTCCTCCACTTCGTAGCAAAGGCCATCCAGCCGCGCGTAAACCGTCTCATACCGCGCGTCCAGCGAGGCAACCGGTTCCAGCGCGTTGACGCCCTCGCGAAGCATCTCCACCGCGGAAGAGCCGCCTTCCACGCCGTCGCTGAGCAGCGCGCAGGACTCGTCAAACGCCGACATGATCTTTCCCGCGTTGCGATAAAAGACCTTCTGGCGTTCCAGCTCTTCTTCTTCGCCCGCCGTCAGATGCGCGCCCCGCAGCTCTTCTAGCTGGAAGCGCAGCATATCAATACGCTGTTCCCGCTCTGCAACGCTTTTTCGCAGTTTGGAAAGCTTCTGCGCCGTCTGCCGCCACGAAGCATAGGCCGTCTCATTTTCGATAAGCATCGGATGAATCTCGTCCGCCGCATATTCATCCAGATAACCGATATGGTTTTTGCTGTCCAGCAGGAGCTGATGCTCATGTTGGCCATGGATATCGAGCAGCTGTGCGGAAACCTGCCGAAGCGTTTGAAGCGGTACGATCGTGCCGTTGATCCGGCAGATGTTCCGTCCCGCGCTGGTCAGTTCACGGGAAATCGACGCGGTATCCTCGTCTCCGGTCAGCGTCAGCTCGCTGAGCACCGACTTCACTTTCTCGTTATCCGCAATGTCAAAGACGGCTTCCACGCGCGCTTTCATTTCGCCGCTGGTGATCAAATCCCTGTCTGCGCGCTCACCGAGCACCAGATTCACTGCATCCACGACAATGGATTTGCCCGCGCCGGTTTCGCCGGTCATCACGTTCATGCCCGGTTCAAAATCAATGGTCATGTCGTCAATCAGCGCAAGATGATGAATGCTAAGCTGCAAAAGCATCGCGAATTCCCCCTCTTACTTGACGATGTTTTTAAAACGGCGGATCACCGCGTCCACCTCTTCGTTGGAACGCACAATCACCAGAATCGTATTATCGCCCGCAATCGTGCCCAGCACCTCCGGCCAGCGCAGGCTGTCCACCGCTTCCGCCGCGACGTGCGCGCTGCCGGAAAGCGTTTTGATGACGATCAAATTGTTTGCCCTGTTGATATCCACCAACGAATCGGCAAGCATGCGGATGAGCCTGTCGCCCACGCCCTGATCGTTCTTATCGATTGTCGCATAGCGATAATTCCCATCTTCAGCAAGCACTTTGAGCAGGTGCATTTCCTTGATGTCGCGCGAAACGGTGGCCTGCGTAACCACCATGCCGTGGGCGCGCAGGGCTTCGGCAAGCTCCTCCTGCGTCTGAATGCTTTGGCTCTCCACAATTTCGCGGATTAAAGCCTGCCGTTTGGCCTTCATAAGCGTCCTCCTTATATCAGTCGGTTACAAACTCCACTGTGAAAGCTTATCTTTCAGCAGCGAGAAAAAATTACGTTCTCTGGGAAAACGGACGAGTTGCGCGTCATGCGGCGAACGCGTTACCGTCAGCCGCTCACCGTTGCGCATGCGGCTGACGGCCTGTCCGTCAATGGAAAGCTGAATGCCGTCGCGCATTTCCTTCATGTTGAGCAGCAGCGTTACCTGCTCCGCCGCAGAAAGCACGATGGGGCGCGATTGCAGCGAATGCGGACAAATCGGGTTGAGCACGAAGCACGGCACGTCCGGGCTGACAATCGGCCCACCCGCAGACAGCGAATAGGCCGTCGATCCGGTCGGGCTGGCCAGCACCACGCCGTCCGCAATGTAATGATCCACCAGCGTGCCGCCGACGAGCGCATCCAGCGCAATCATCCGCTGAGACAGGCCGCGAGAAACGCTCACTTCGTTGGTTGCATATGCGGAAACGGGCTTTCCATTGCACATGCCCTCCACCTTGAGCATCATGCGCCGTTCGATGGCGTATTCGCCGCGCACGAGCATATCCAGCGCATCCGGCAATTCCTGCGTCTGTGTTTCAAGCAGAAATCCCAGCCGTCCGAGATTGATGCCCAGAATCGGAATATCTCTGTCCACATACATATCCAGCGCGCGCAGCACCGTGCCGTCGCCGCCAAACACGAAGAGCATATCGACCATCTGCGCATCCGGTTCGGGCAGATAGCGCGCGTTTTCAGCCTCTTCACCCAGTTTTTCGACCAGTTCTTCGCGGTCATCTTCAAAGAATATCGGCTCGATGCCCCGTGCGCGGCAAAGTTCAGCGCAAACCCGAACCGTATCATAAACCGACGGCTTATTCTGATTCAGATAAAACATCGCGTTGCGAATCATGCGGCGATATCCCCCTTCTCTCAGGAATTTAAGCGTTGCCCAGCGATTCATGCGCCTGGCGCACAACCTCGGCGGCTTCCTGTTCGGTCACACTGTGTGTCGCGCGCTCTTTGGGCAGAATATGCACCAGAAACTCGATATTCCCTTCCGGCCCCTTAATCGGCGAAAAGGAGAGATTCTGCGCCGTCCAGCCCATATCCGCATCGATAAAATGCAGGATTTCCTTCACAACGTCCAGATGCACCTGCGCGTCGCGAACCACACCTTTCTTTCCCACGCGGGCACGCCCGGCCTCAAACTGCGGCTTGATGAGCGAAATAAACTCGCCGTTTTCGCCCATAATCGCGGCGGCCGCGGGCAGAATCTTGGTAATCGAGATGAAAGATACGTCCATCACGCCCAACGTCGGGCGCAGCGGCAGATCATCCGCCGTCAAATATCGGGCGTTCGTGCGTTCCATCACCGTGACACGCGGATCATTGCGCAATTTCCAATCCAGCTGGCCGTATCCCACATCAATGGCGTACACATGCGCCGCGCCGTTTTGCAGCAGCACATCCGTAAATCCACCCGTAGACGCGCCCAAATCCATCGCCACACGATCTTTGGCCTCAACGCCAAACACCGCGAGCCCCTTTTCCAGCTTCAGCGCGCCGCGGCTGACATAACCCGTGCCCGTCTGCCGCACAATCAACTCATCCTCTGGCATCACCTGTGCAGACGCTTTATCCACCTTATTTTCGCCGATATAGACCACGCCGGACATCACCAGCGCCTGCGCCTTTTCCCGGCTCTGCGCCAGTCCGCGCTCCACCAGCGCAACGTCAACGCGTTTCTTATCCGACATGACTTTTCTCCTTGTTGTCCACGATTTTTTCAATTCGATCCGCCAGTTGACGCGGCATCAGCCCGCACTCCTCCAGCAATTCCGGCACGGAGCCATGCGTGATGAAGCGGTTTTCCAGCCCGATAATCTGAATCGGCGCATCCGCATTTTCTTCCACGCAGACGCGTGCAATTTCCGAACCGAAACCGCCGATCATTTCGCCCTCTTCCACGGTGATAAGCTTTGCCCCCCGCGCAAACAACGCGCGCAGGCAATCCATATCCATCGGTTTAAGCGAGCAGCAATCGATCACGCCGACGGACAATCCGCATTTAACCAGCAGCTCGGAAGCCTGAATGGCGTTTAGCGTCATTCTGCCGTAGGCGAGAATCACCGCGTCCTGACCGCCGGGAATCAGCGTCTGCCACTTGCCGACGGCAAACGGCTCGCCCGTTACGTTCTGCGCATAGGGCACAATGCCGTCTTTGGGATACTGCACGACGCACGGGCCATCCACCTTGAGCGTCGCGCGCACCGCCTGACGAATCTGCTGCGTGTCTCTCGGCGCAAGCAGCGTCAGATTGGGAATGCTCAACAGCATCGGCACGCTCAAAACGCCGTGGTGCGTCTTGCCATCGTCGCCAACCAGCCCGACATGATCCGACAGGATGCACACCGGCAGATTCTGCAAACAGACGTCATGCACAATCTGATCGTATGCCCGCTGCAAAAACGTGGAATAGACCGCAAAATACGGCCGGTAGCCGCCGCGCGCCATGCCCGCCGCCATGCTCACCGCATGCTGCTCGGCAATGCCCACGTCAAAAAAGCGGCTGGGATAGTATTCCGAAAATTCCGAAAGACCTGTACCGCCTGCCATCGCCGCCGTTACGGCGACCACGCGCGCGTCCTCCGCCGCCATATTCACCAGTTCTTTGCCCGCCGCCTGTGCAGCGCTTTCTTTGCTGCTCTGGCTGCGTTTCATGCCGTTTTCCACGCGAAACGGCGCAACGCCGTGAAACTTTTCCGGCTGACGCTCAGCCAAATCGTATCCGTGTCCCTTTTGGGTAATCACGTGAATCAGCAGCGGCGTATCCTGAACCTGTTTCGCCTCTTCAAACACGTGGGTCATCTCTTCGATATTATGGCCGTCAAACGGGCCCAGATATCGGAAACCCAGCGCTTCAAACATCTCGCCGCCTGTCGTCACGGATTTAACCATGTTTTTCGCATTTTCAATCGCATGCGCCAGCGGCTTGCCGATGAGCGGGATATGCGTTAATTGGTTGCGGATGCGCTTTTTGTTGCCATACCAGGACGCGCTCGCGCGAAGATGCTTGAAATATTCCGACAACGCGCCCACGTTTTTCGAGATGGACATCTCATTGTCGTTGAGAATGACAATGAGCCGCGTATGGCCGTTGCCCGCGTCATTCATCGCCTCGTAACACATGCCGCCCGTCAACGCGCCGTCGCCGACAATCGCCACCACATGATAATCCTCATGGTTTAAATCCCTGGCGCGCGCCAATCCAAGCGCCATTGAGATGGAAGTCGATGAATGGCCCGTATCAAACAGGTCATGCTCGCTCTCCGCGCGACACGGAAAACCGCTCATGCCATGATAGGAACGCAGCGTTTTAAACTGTTCCTGACGTCCGGTGAGCAGCTTATGCGCATAAATCTGATGGCCGACGTCAAAGACAAGCTTGTCCGTCGGACTGTTAAACGCCCTGTGCAGCGCGATTGTCAGCTCTACGTCGCCCAAATTGGACGCCAGATGGCCTCCCCGTTGCGAAACCGTATCGATAATCGTCTGCCGCAGTTCGGCAGCCAGTTCATCCAGCTGCTTGGCGTCTAGACGCTTTACATCCTGAGGCCCACTGATGCCGGGCAGAATCGCCATCGACCGCACCTCCCCTTTAGTTTTTCCTGTTTTTCTTTCGTTTCGGCTTTTTACTCTCAAAAAGCGCCATCGCCTTGCCGACGAAGAGCACGATATTCGCGCTCTGCTCGATCGCGATGGATTTACCCACCGCTTTGCCGCCGATCATAAAAGCCGACGTAAACGCAGCGATCAGCACGGACGCTACCGCCGTCGGCAGCCCCATTGCCGCCAGATACAGCGCAATGACTGAACCCGCCGAACCGCTGACAACGCCGACAATGTCGCCCACCACGTCGTTGAGCAGGCTTGAAACGCGTTCTGCCTTACGGATCAGCTGGAGCGCCTGCTTTGCGCCCCGAATGCGTTTGGAGGCCATCGCAATAAACGGCTGTTCATCCGCCGACGTGACCGCCGTGCCGATGACGTCGGTAATCACGCCGATGGAAATCAGCACGATCAACGCCAGCAGCGCAACCAGCAGCCCCGCAGAATCGACAAACAAACTCGTTAAAACAGACATTACCACGGAAAGCGCAAAAGAAAGAATCACGACAGTCAGCACCCATTGCCGCTTTTCCTGTTTTGTTTTTTCCCTTTTACTCACTGGGTTTCACTCCATCATAATCTTAAAAAAGCCCACGAAAACCGTGGGCCGAATCGCAAAAAGAAAGGTGGTGATACAACAAATAGACCTTGCGGCTTAGGTTCGGTAGGCTTTCCCCGCGCGTTACTCCCTGTCGCCATAGAAGCGGTTTCCCTTTAAAGCGCGCGCCGCGTCGTTTCCGAACGCGGGACCGAATTACCACTGAGACCACACTGTAATCTCTGTTATATCCTCATCGACAGTCTAGGAGCTTTCCTCGGCAGCCTCGGTTCTTTCCTAGCCTCTTTTGCAGTCGTGGTTTCACACAGCGATCGCGGCGGCTTCCGTGAGCCTTTGGTCACCGTGCGTTGTTCCGTGATCCACCACAGCCGCTCAAGGCAGGCTACACTGCAGGCAGCTTTTGTACCACCATGCAGGTTTTCATGACGCAAAGCCGTCATGCCTCCACGAAAAATGGGTCGAGCTCCGCCATGCCATTGACGGCCGCCCATAGTTCTTACTCCCAGCGCCAACCCCCGACTGGGCGTCAGCAGCCAGCGCCAGAAACTTCATCGATATGCCCTTTAACGGATTTTTAGCCCCGTCTTCAGAGAGAACTTTGCTGACTAGAATACTGCACCACCTATCTTTTATTATAGCACGGTTTTTCTCTTTTTTCAATCGTTCAAACCGACGGGTCAACTTCTTTTATGCCATCAAAACGCCCACCAGAATGCCCAGCAGTGCTCCGGCCAGCACCTGAATCGGCGTATGGCCGACCAGTTCCTTGAGATGCTCGTCGTCAAAATTAAATCCCTTGCCGGAAAGGCCCTCGACGATGTGGTTGATGACGGCGGCATTTCGGCCCGTCGAACGGCGGACGCCCGCCGCATCATACATCGTCACGCCCGCAAAGCAGAACGCAAGCGCGAAGACCGATGAAGAGAAGCCTTCGTGAAAGCCAATCACCATCAGCATCGCGCACGCCATCGACGAATGCGAAGACGGCATACCGCCGGAACCGAGCACCCGCGTGTGATCAAACTTTCTGCTGATGGCAAGCGTCAAAAGCACCTTGATCGCCTGCGCGATGGCCCACGCCAGCGCCGCCGCCTGAATGACGCGGTTGTTGATGATCTCCAGTAATATAGCCCCCACGTTTGCTCCCCCTGTTTCTTACTTCTTTCTCTTTGCCAGCGCCTCGGCAAATTCGCGCAGGAACCACGCCGAATCTCCAAAGACTGCAAGCGCTTCTTCGGCCTGTGTCCACAGCTCGCGCGACTTTTTCTGCGCCGCCTCCACGCCGACCAGCGACGGCCACGTCATCTTGCCGCGCTGCTCGTCCATGCCGGTTTGCTTTCCCAGATCCTTTGCGTCGCCCATTACGTCCAGCAAATCGTCGTCGATCTGGAACGCGAGCCCAACGCACGCGCCGAATGTCCTCAGCGCGGCGATCGATTTTTCATCCGCACCGGCAATATACGCCGCAGCCAGCAGCGGCGCGGTCAGCAAATCCGCCGTCTTGTGCGTGTGAATATAGTGCAGCGTGGCTTCGTTCGGCTCCCGATGCTCGCTGAGCAGGTCGATGCTCTGTCCGGCCACCATGCCGCCGACACCTGCCCTCTGTGCGATTTCCCGCGCCGCGAGGATATGCCCTTCCAGATTCGCTCCGTAATCCAGCGCGTTCTTTAGTATACACTCATACGCATAATTAAGCAATCCATCTCCGGCTAAAATTGCAAATCCTTCGCCAAAAACTTTGTGATTTGTCAACCTTCCGCGGCGATAATCGTCATTATCCATGCCGGGCAGATCGTCATGAATCAATGAATAGGTATGAATCATTTCCAGCGCCGCGGCAGGCACTCGCGCCTGGCTGATATCTCCGCCCAACATATCGCATGCCGCCAGCAGCAGCACCGGGCGCACACGTTTGCCGCCCGCCAGCAGGCTGTAACGCATCGCCTCACACAAATGCCTGGGAATCTGCATGTCGTTCGGGCAGTCCGTTTCGGTCTGCGGCAGAATTTTTTCGATGGTTTCCTCAATCATCGCGACATAGCGGTCATATTGCTCACGATAATCCATGGTTTTTCTCCTCAAACGGTGTGATCTCCGCCGTTTCCGGGTCAATCTGTTCAATGCGTTTCCGGCTGTCCTCCAACTGTCGCTTGAGTTGAGCGGCCAGCGTCACGCCCTTTTCGTAGGTCTTCATCGTCTCGTCAAGCGTCATATCGCCCGTCTCCAATCGCGCGGTCAATGCTTCCAGCTCACTCATGCCCGCTTCAAACGTCTGTTTCTTCGCCATGGCTTTCCTCCTTGCTCAGCACCTCTGCATGAATCACGCCGTCCGCAAAGCGCACAGTCACCTCGTCACCCACGCAAAGCCCTCCGGCTTTTGATATCGCACGCCCCGCGTTTTGCACAATGGCATACCCGCGTTTGAGTGCGGCATATGGGCTGAGCAGTTCAAGTGCCGCCGTCTGCGTTTCAAGTCTCGTTTGGCGGTTTTGTATCTGGCGCTCGGCCGCGCGGAGCAGCGCATCCATCCGCTGTGCGAGCCGCTCTTCCTGCCGACGAATGGTAAAGGACGGATGGTTGGCGCTCAATTTTATCTGGGCGAGTTTTAATGCGTTTTGCCGCTCGGCAACAGCGTTTCGGGCGCTTTCCTGCATCTGCCGACGCATGATCTCAATTTTGTTGAGCATTTCATCCCGAACCGGCACGACACACTCGGCCGCCGCAGACGGTGTCGGCGTGCGCAGATCCGCCGCCAAATCGCAAAGCGTCACATCGGTTTCATGGCCGACAGCGGAAACAATCGGCTTTTTGCACATCGCAACCGCGCGGACGACGCGCTCTTCATTGAACGTCCACAGATCCTCCATCGAGCCGCCGCCGCGCGCCACAATGATGACGCTCACATGTTCCAACCGCTCAAGCAGATGAATGGCTTCAACCACCTCTTCATCCGCCCCGATTCCCTGCACACGCACCGGGCAAAGCAGAATATGCGCATCCGGATTCCGCCGCAGCGACACGTTCAAAATATCATGAATCACTGCGCCTGTTGGCGAGGAGACCACGCCGATCGTATCCGGATACGGCGGCAGAGCCCGCTTTCGTTCCGGTTCAAACAGTCCCTCGCGTCCCAGCTTTTCTTTAAGCATTTGCAGCCGCTCATAGAGCACGCCGACACCTTGCGCGCGCATCCGTTTGACGACGAACTGGCATTGTCCGCCCCGCACGTAAAGCGCCACGCTTCCGCTGGCCACGGCGCGCATGCCTTCAAACGGCATGGCCTGCAAGCCGTCCACATCGCCAGAATACATTACGCATGAAATCGAAGCGTTTTCATCCTTCATCGTGAAGAAAAGCGCGCCAGACTGATGAAATTTCAGATTGCTGATCTCGCCCTTCAGCTCGATTGCGCGCAGCATCGGATCCATCTGAAACATTCTGCGCACATATTCGTTCAGCTGAGAGACCGTAAGTTCCAGATTAGCGGCCATCGCGTTCCGCCGCATCAAGCGTATTGGAAAGCAGCATCGCAATCGTCATCTGTCCCACACCGCCGGGTACGGGCGTGAGATACGCGGCTTTTTCCGCCGCTTCTTTGGCGTTTACATCGCCGATCAGCTCGCCATTTACGCGGTTAATGCCCACATCGATGACTGCTGCTCCCGGTTTAATCATCTCCCCGGTCACGAAGTTCGGCCTGCCAACCGCCGCGACCAGAATATCTGCCTGACGGGCGATTTCCGCCAGATTCTCCGTCTTGGAATGGCAGATTGTCACCGTTGCGTCCGCAGCCAGCAGCAGCATCGCCATCGGCTTGCCCACAATGTTGCTGCGGCCGATGACCACCGCATGTTTGCCGCGCGTCGGAATATCATACGCCTCAAGCAGCTTCATCACGCCAAGCGGCGTACACGGCACGAAGCCGGGCTGACCGCTCATCAGTTTGCCCGCATTCATCGCGTGAAAACCGTCTACATCCTTCTTGGGATCAATCAAAGCCAGAACGCGCGCCTCGTCAAGCCCTTTCGGCAACGGCAGCTGCACCAGAATGCCATGTACCTGCTCATCCGCATTCAGCGCAAGCACCGCTCCTTCCAGCTCTTCCTGTGTACAGCTTTCCGGCAGCCGCAGAACCGTTGAGCGAATGCCCGCGCGGTTGCACGCGTTTTCTTTGTTGCGCACATATACCTGGCTCGCCGGATTTTCGCCCGCGACAACAACCGCCAGATGCGGCGTTACGCCCTTTTCGATCAAAGCCTGCGCGCGCTGTGCGGCGTTTTCTTTCCATTTCTTTGCGACTTCGCGGCCGTCAATCCAGGTTACAGACATGAATATCCCTCCTTTGTTGATCAAACGAAGCTCAGGATTTCTCTTTCTTCCTATTGTTTATATTTTTCCCCGGTGTTCCGCCTGATAAGCGCCTGCGCCCAGAAGTGCGACGCCCACCGCGTTGTCGCCGGAAAGCTCCGGCCGCGCAAAACAAAGCCTGCATCCCAGCCTTGTCTTTCTGGCGCGCTCAAACAGCATGCCTTTGAGCAGCGTTGAGGATGCAACGCCTCCTGCCAGAAGCGCCTGCTTTGCTCCCGTTTGTTCGCTCGCAGCAGCGATCATGCGGAGGATGCTTCGGCTCAGGAAATCAAAAACCTCGGCGGCAATCTGTTCATTCGGCATTGCGCCGCTTTCGATCCACTTCGTCACTTTGTTTTCCGCGCCTGCCATGTTGCAGCTCACGCCTTTGACCGATACGCCGATGAGCCCCTGTGGCTTGCCCTGCATCGCCAGTTTTTCAAGCGAAGGCCCCGCCGGAAACGGCATATGCAGCCGCACGCCGGTTCTATCCACCAGTTGGCCCGCGTGCAAATCCAGACTGCCGCCCAGCAGCGTCAGCCTGCCGTTTTCACAGAGCAGAATTTCCGTCGTTCCGCCGGACAGATGCAAGGCCAGAAACGGTTTTCCGCCGTCGATACCCGCGTCCACCATCGCCGCGCGCACATGGCCTTCCTGATGACTGACAGGATAAAAAGGCACGCGCAGCAAAGCCGCTGCTGCGCGTGCCTGACCTTCGCCCGCGCGAAACACGGGCATATACGAATCCTCCGTTGGGCGCGGACGGGTGCTTGCGCAAACCGCGCAAATCTCCGCGTCCGGCACATCGGCCATCACATTTTGAACCATCTGCGGCAGGTTTTTGACATGCTGAAACAATCCCTGCGACTGCATAAGCCCGCGCGCGCCATCCTCCACCGTCAGCAGCCGCCTGGAAGAGGACAAAATCTCCCCCTCCGGCGTGACCAACGCGCAGGATGTGGTGTAACAGCTTGTATCGATGCCCAGAACAGTTCTCATGCCTGTGCCGCCAGCTTTCTGCTGATGCTGCCCAGCACGCCGTTGACAAACGGGCAGGATTCCTCGCCGGAATACTTGCGCGTCAATTCAACCGCCTCGTTAATCGCCACCGCCGCAGGCAAACCCGTGTACTGCATTTCATACACAGCCAGACGCATAATCGCCAGATCCACGCGGGACAGGCGCGCCAGCGTCCATCCGCGCAGGCAGGCGGAAATCTCGCTGTCAAGCTCATCGGCGTGCTCTTTTACGCCGCCGACAACCGTGTCGATATACGTGCTGTCTTTTTCGTTCGGGTTATAATCGATGAGGTCAACGAGGGTCTGAGCCGTCGCATCCCCGCCAAAGAGTTGTTCAAAAACCAGCTGCATGGCAGCTTCACGCGCTATTGGACGTGCCATTCTTCATTTGCTCCGATCCGTTTTTATTGATTGAAAATGCGCCGCCTCTCAATAGCGGCTGTTCTCGTCATGCTGAAAAAACAGGTAGACGCTTTCCACGAACTTCTTTTTATCCTTCACGCCGCCGATAAATGCGCCAATGAGGCAAAACAGCGCAATCAGCAGCGCCGCGCCGACGCCGATGGTCAGGCAGAGCACGGCAAAAATCAGCCCCAGCGCCATGCCAAACAGCGTACAGGGCACTGTGCCCGGCGTAAGCATCTGATTTACAAACGTCTTCAAATCCATCATGCCTGTTCACCCTGCTCGTTGTCCCCGGTTTCAGCCGGTTCTTCCTTCTCTTCCGGCTGAACGGGCTTACTCTCTTCTTCGCTCTGCGCCGCTTCCTCGAAAGTCTCTTCTTCCGTGGCAGTCTCTTCGCGGTTTTCCCGCTCTGCCACCGGCAGCGGCTCGGCTTCCAGCCCCAGCAGCGCCGTCGGAATGGCATACGGCGAAGCTTCCGTCTTTTCATCCGCCGGAATCGTGCTGTCCACAAAGACGCGCACTTCCTGCACCATCACGCCGGAGCAGGCTTCCAGATACTTCTTGATCTGCTTTTGCAGCGCGGAAATCGCCAAAGGCATGCTGATATCCGATTGCAGCGAAATATGAACATCCACGCGGATGCTCTCTTCATCGCTGTACAGCGACGAGGTGACAACCTTCAGCTCCGCATGCTGATTGAGGCACTTGTTGACCAGCGTTTCAAGTGCCTTGAGCGAAATGCGAACCATGCCGTTTTCGTTGCGCTGGATGGCATAGTTGCTCGAACGCTTCTTCCTGGACGGCAGAATCATCGCAAAGAGCAGCAGGAAAAGCAGCACAAACAGCGCCGCAATGCCTGCCATCGCCGCTTTAACGACGAAACGGCTCATATCCACCGAAGCAATCCAGCCCGTAATCATGTCAAAGGAGATTTTTCCGATAAGCAGCGCAACCACGCCGGCGGCGCAGCCCAGCGCGATCAACGCGCAAAGCAGAATCAGAATTCGATCCCATACAGGATGTTTCAAACTGTATTTCCTCCTTTTCGGTCGTCGTCTGTTATTCCTGCTCGGAGGATTCCTCCTCCTGCTCGGCTTCTTCGCCTGCCTCGGAAGCCGCGGCTTCTTCCTCCGCTTCCTCGTGCGCCGGGGCCGGAACTTCCTGAGCGACCGTGCCCTCTTCCAGCGCGTGCTGCTCCTCTTCCTCTTCAAGGCTCATCGCGATCTTCTGGCTCTGCTGAAGCTCCTCGTTTTCCTTTTCAAAGCTCACGCCGACCACATGCAGATCGACCTTTTCCACGTGCAGGCCCGTCATGGACTCGATGGATTTACGCACGTTTTCCTGCGCGCTGCGGCCAACCTTCTGAATCGGCATGCCGTAATCGACCGTCACGCTCACGTCAACACTGACGTCCTCGCCGTTCATATCCACACGCACGCCGCGCGGCAACTTGCCCTTGCCCAGCAGGCCATTGTTGCCCGCGATGGCGGAGATGCCGTCCACTTCCGTGGTGGCCACGCTCACGATGGTAGAAATGACTTCATTGGCGTATGTGATCTGACCGTTGTTCTGCTCGCGGTCGATATCGACGTTCTGATTTTCGTTCATTTCAAAAACACCTCCCTATGGATATTCATTAGTATAGCAGATTTTTCGTCCGTGTACAATTCCAATTTGCTTATTTTTTGATGAGAATGATTTTTAGTTGCGTCATTTCTATCCCGGATTGCCCGCCGACTGCGTTCAGCAGCCGGTTTCTGGCCGTTTCGTCCATCCCCATTTCCTGTGGAATAAGCAGCGTTACGCCCTGTGCTCCGCAGACAGCCAACGCGTTTTCCGCACCCATTCCCTCAAGGACAGCTGTCATTTGAGCTTCCGTTTCCATTCGGCGCACTATCTGCGTCTTTTGCGACAGCGCATCCTCCTTTGCTGCGCTGTCGGCGCCGGCATCCGCGATTACGCGATCCAGAAGCGTCAATTCTTCTTCTCGCTGACGGTTCAGCCTTTCTCTGATTTGTGTAATCGAACTGCCTCCGACGGCTTCTCCCTCCAATTCCACCCGCGTCACGGGCAGACTGACGACGGACTGCACGTGGGTCCTCTCCGCGCCAATATAGCCGCAAACGCCCAGCAGCGCCAGAAAAAACGCGCCGCAGACCAGCCGCATCGCCCCGACAGGATGGCGATAAGCCATCTGTTTGATTCCCTTTTTTGTCATCATTTTCCTCCCGCCATCACGCTGACCGCCGTACCCGGCAATCCCAGCAGCGCGCAAAGCGCCTGTTCCAGCTGAATCCTCACCAGCGGATCATCTGCGCCCTGCGCCACAGCCACCGCACCGCACGGAATCTCCGCCGCCTCATCCGTTTTGCCCGATAGAAGGCCCGAATTCCGCATCTGCGTTTTCCGTGTCATGATCGTCACCTCCACGCGTCCCGCTCCTTCCATGCGCGAGAGCACGGCTGATGCCTGTTTTTCCAGTCGCGTCGTTTCATCCCCGGTCTGATCCCGCAATGTGCAATAGCCGATCAGCGCAAGCGCTGCCAGCAGCAAAAGAACAAGCTGCGGCGTGAGCGCCGCTTTCAGCCGCCGAATCCAATCCGCCACGCCGCGCCCCCTTCTTTACTGCATCAGGCATTTCAAAATCGCTTCTACGCTCGCCGCTTCACTCAGGGACGCGAGCAGATCCCGCGCGCCGCTCAGCGTCAGATACAGCATCAGCAGTCCGCCAATCATCCGCAAGCTTCCTTTCGCGTCGCTTTCGCCCAGCGCCATCTGGATGACCGCGCTCAGGGCACACAACGCGCAAAGTCTGGCCATCAGACTCATCATCCGTCTGTCCGCCTCCTTATCTGAGCAGCACCGTCAGGTTGCCCACCAGAAGCACCTGGACAATCAGCAGAAAATACATGGTTCCAACGCAGAGCATCGTGATAAAGAAAAGCACGATTGTCCGCGAAAAATCTCCAATGGCGCAAACGATATCACCGTCCGCAATCGGTTCCAGCAGCGCCGCGCTCAGCCGCAGCATAAACACAATCGCCAGCGTGCGAATCATCGGCCCGATCAACGCGCCGATCAGCACCAGCACCGCCGCTACGCCCAACGCATTTTTGACGATCAATGTGCATCCGACCAGTGTATCCATTGTGTCGGAAAACATGCCGCCGACCACCGGCACAAAATTGTCCACCGCATATTTGGCCGCGCGGATCGCCACGCCGTCGATGCTCGCGCTGGTCACGCCTTGCAGCGACATCGCGCCGAGGAACACCGTGAAACTCACGCCCAGCAGCCAGCAGACCGCGCCGCGCAAAAGCTGCGCCATCCGCGTCAGATGTGTGCGATCGGAAAGATGATTGACCGCCGTCACCGCGCATGTACACATCACCAGCCGCAGAATCACCTCCCGCGCCAGAAACACCATGCTGCCCGAAGCCGCTGCAACCATCGGATGCAGAAACGCGGAGGACGCGCTGCCTCCCAGCGCCGTCAGCAGCGTGAGCAGCATCGGCAGAAGGCTTTCCATGTGGCGCGTCATGGTGACGATCGTTTGTTTCGTGTGGGTGAGTTCACCCAATGTCATAACAATGACCGGCATCAGCACCAGCACGAAGCAGGCGCTTTTGCTCATCGTCGAAAGCGAATCCGACTGCGGGGTCAGCGTATGAATCAGCAGGCTGGCCAGAACAACCGGGAGCATGACAGACAGCATCATCTGAAACAGCGCGCCAACCTCTTTGGCGAACGCGCCGAGCACCGCCGTCAGCGCGTCGTCTGCCGAAAAGCTTTCTCCGCCTGCAAGGGCGCGCACCGTCTCTTCCAGACTGCGGTGTTCCGGCCAGCCGGGCACGTCCAGCGCAATATCCGCTGCCTGATCAAAATCCAACCCGTCCATGACGTTTTCAATGCCCGCCTGAACCTGCTTCTCCGCGTCCTCTGCCGTGCAGACAAGCGGAATCAACACGATCAGAAGAAAAAGCGCCGAAAACCGTTTCATTGCAGCGCGCCGACCGCCATCTGCGTCAACTTGAGAAAAATCGGCAGGGACACGCCCAGCAGAAGCAGGCGTCCGCAGAGTTCGGCACGGCAGGCAATCGACGGCGCATCCATGTCCCGGCAGACCTGCGCGGCGAACTGCGTGATCAACACAATGCCCATCGCCCGCAGCATCGTCTGCCCGTAGACCGCATCCAAAGCCAGCGTAGCTAAAAAAGCCTGGATCTGCGTCACATATTCGCCCACCGCGGGCAGCAGCGTCAAAAGCGTCATCGCGCCGAAAGCCACACACAACAACGCCGCCACGCCTGGGTTCATCTGACGCAAAAGCATCGTCATCACCGCTGCGAGCAGACAAAAGCCAATGAGCCGAATCATCCCTGCCTCCTTAATACAAACCGAAGATGCTCTTCACATTGTTGAGCAGCTGCGCCACCAAATCCACCACCAGAAACATGACCACAACCAGCCCAGCCACGGAAGCCAGCACCGCAATATCCTCTCTTCCCGCCTTTTGCAGCACCTGATTCACCGCGAAAATCAGAATGCCCACGCCTGCAATCTGAAACAGCAAATCGATGTTCACATGCCCGTCCTCCCTTTATATCAGCAGTAGAAACAGCGCCGCGCCGCCCGTCACGCCCAATGTTCGGATGAGCTGTGCGCGCCTGCCCGCATCCCGTCTCAGGCATTCTTCTCGCTGGCGCAAACGCTCGTCTGCATCGGAAAGAATGCGAAGCTGCTCGTCAAGCCCCGTCCGTCCCAGCTCGGCCATCACCTGCTCAAAGGCGCTTCTGTCCGTTTGAGAAAGCACGCCATAGCCCGGCGTTCGCTCTGTTTCGGCTGCAAAGATTTCAACCAGCTGCGGATTAACGCTGTTTTCCAGCCGTGCGCCGCACGCATGCAAGAGGCGGGTCAAATCCCGCTGTTCACGGGTCGCATGCAGCTCGATGCTTTGGAGCAGCTTTGCCAGCGGCACACGTTCATAACGAATCATGTCGTTTATCCGCATCAGGGTTCGGCGCATGGCCTGCACCCAGCGGACGCGGCGCATTTCGCCGTCCGCCACCGCAAAGCCGATTGCGCTGAGCGAAATCATGGCCATCACCGCGGCGTTTCTCATGCTCAATCCCTCCTCCCGAAATCGGCTTTCCCTCTGCGTCATACGCCGCAGCCAGTTTTCCGTGACGACCCAGCAGCAGATATCGTTCAAACGCGCCCGCCTCATACAGCGCCCTCAAAACCGGGCGGTGCAACACATCGTCAAACACACCGGCGTGCGCGCTGGCTGCCAGTCCAACGCCGCATCGCGCCGCGTCCAGAAGGGCCCGCACATCGCGCATATCTCCGATTTCATCACAGAAAATTGCCTGAGGCGACATTGCGCGCAAAAGCATCTGGATGGCCGTCAGCTTGTCGATGCCGCGCATCACGTCAAGCCCTGCCTGAGCCGCATCTTCCGGGAATAGTTCTTCCCGTTCGTCGCAAACCGATACACGGACGCCGTCACCCGCAAGCCGCTTTGCCGCGTCGCGCAAAACCGTCGTCTTGCCGCATCCCGGCGGGCCCAGCAGCAATACGCGGCAAACGCGTCCTTCTTCCATCAGAAAAGGAAAGACCGCTTCGCTCGCGCCGCTGATCTCTCTCGCCATGCGGATACACACGGAAGTCGGCGACGACAGCCGCGCTGCGCCGTCGTTGTCCCGCGTCACCCGGCCGCAAATACCCGCGCGGCAGCCGCCTTCGAGCGGGATGAAACCCTGCGCAAGCTGGGTTTCATACGCATAGCGCGAGTAACCGCAAAGCGCCGTTACCAGCTCGTCCACATCCTGCCGAGAAAAAAACGCATGCTGCGTTTCGCTTCGTCCGTCGAAGATAAAGCAGGCGTTTTGTCCGGCATAAAACCGCATTTCTTCCAGCCGCCGCACCCGCAGAAGAGGCAAGTCCAGCAGAAGCCTCGCGGCTTTCGGCGTCATGCGTGCGGCAAGCTTCTGCCTTTCATCTTGCAAAGCGCTCACCTCCCCCTCCAGCGCTGTTTTCCTCCGTTTTCTCATGCAAAGAAAAAACGCAGAGGTTCGTGCCTCTGCGTTCATCTTATGTCGGGTATACGGGTTTTAGCCCACTTCAACGATCTCCGTGCCTTCAATGGCGGCGGCAATCAGGGCTTCGCTGTCCAGCGCTTCCTCCGCTTTCTGAATCAGCTCCATTCGCGGGTGCGTCGCCGGATGTTTGGGCGTAAAGACCGTGCAGCAATCCTCATACGGCAGGGAAGACGTTTCAAACGTGCCGATCTTCTGCGCGCGCTCGATAATTTCGCTCTTATCCATGCCGATAGCCGGGCGGAAAACGGGCATATCCACCACCGCATCCGTGCAGCCGAGCGCTTCCATCGTCTGGCTGGCTACCTGACCGATGGATTCGCCGGTAATCAGCGCCTGCGCGCCGTCCTGACGCGCGATGATTTCGGCAATGCGCATCATGTAGCGGCGCATGATGAGCGTCGTATAGTTTTCCGGACATTTGGCGTGAATCTGCATCTGAATTTCGGTAAACGGCACAACGTGGACACGCATCTTTCCGCAGTATTCGCTGAGCAGCCGCGCCAATTCCAGCACCTTTTCCCGTGCGCGTTCGCTGGTATACGGGAAGGAATGATAATGCACGCAGCAGAGTTCCACGCCGCGCTTGGCAATCATGAAACCGGCCACAGGGCTGTCAATGCCGCCGGAAAGCAACAGGCAGGCCTTGCCGTTCGTGCCCATCGGCATGCCCTCCACGGCGGGAATGCGCTTCACGGAGAGATACGCATGATCGCGGATCTCGATCATCATTGTGTGATCCGGATGATTGACGTCCACCGTCAGCTGCGGCACGTGGTCGAGGATATAGCCGCCCGCTTCGCGCATAATCGCCGGAGAATCCAGCGGATAGCGCTTATCCGAGCGGCGCGCCAACACCTTGAATGTGCCGGAAAGCGGTTCCATCATCTTGGCCGCCTGCTCACAGATGGCCTCGAAATTGTCTTTATCCATCTCGATCGCCGGGCTGACGGAATGCACGCCGAACACGCGCGTGACGCGGCGGATGCACTCATCCATATCCGTGAAATCGGATACATAAAAGCGTCCCTCGCTCATCCACACGCGGCCGTTCACCGGGCGCACGGCCTGACGGATGTGATCCATCAGTTTTTTCATGAAGAACGGGCGGTTCTGCCCCTTCAAAAAGACCTCGCCGAAACGAACCAACAGAATTTCTCTCACCGTTTTATCTCCTTTTGAATTGACGAAGCATGCGATAGAGCGCCAGCATATGCCGTGCCGCCTCGTCCATCTCGTCCATTGTGTTCATGGCGCCCAGACTGACGCGAACCGTTCCATCCGCCTGCGCCTGAGACAGGCCCATCGCCCGAAGTGTCGGACTAACCTTCTGCTTATGGGAGGCACAGGCCGAACCGGTGGAAACCAGCACGCCTTCGCCCTCCAGCGCGTTGCGCATCACCTCGCCGCGTACGCCGTCGAAGGACAGGCTGAGGATATGCGGCGCACTGTCCGTCTCTCCGGGCTTCGGCCCGTTGAGGCGGATTCCCCCTTCCTGCGAAAGCACGGCCCACAGGTGCGCCTTCATCGCGTGCATCCGCTCCACAGCTTTTCTGTCTGCCGCCAAGGTCTTAACCGCTTCGCCCAGTCCCAGAATTGCCGGCGAATTGTACGTGCCGGAACGCAGTCCCTTTTCCTGTCCGCCGCCCGTAATCTGTGGAATCAGCCGAACGCCCGGACGCACCGCCAGCACGCCGATGCCCTTCGGCCCGTGAATCTTGTGACCGCTGAGCGCATACAAGTCCACGCCCATGCGTTCCATATGCATGGGCACGCGCATAAAGCCCTGCACGCCGTCCACATGCACGCGGACGTTCGGGTTCTTCCTGCGCGCCAGCTTGGCCAACTCCTCCACCGGCTGAATCGCACCCGTTTCGTTGCTCACCTGCATGCAGCTGACCAGCGCCGTGTGCTCGTCGATCACCGTCTCGCACGCCGCCAGATCGACCACGCCGCGCACATCGATCGGAAGCACACGAACCGTGTGCCCCATCTGCTCCACACGGTGAATCGTCTCCGCTACGGCCGGATGCTCGATGGCGCTGCAAACAAAGTTCGCGCTCTGGCGAAGCGTTTCCGCCACGCCGAGAATCGCAAGATTATCGCTCTCCGTCCCGCCTCCGGTAAAAATCACGCCGCTTTCCTGAATGCCAAGCTGGGCGGCAATCGCTCTGCGGCATTCGCGCATGGCTCTATCCACATCGACGGCAGGCTTATACGCTGCCGAGGCGTTGAAATAGTTTTCGCGCATGCAGCGATCCATCGTGTCGATCACGCTGTCAAACGGACGCGTCGTCGCGCTGTTATCCAGATAAATCATGTTTTCTCCCCTCGGAAAGAAAGCTCCGACCGCTCACGCGCGCCGGAGATCCGTTTTAATCCTGATAAACCCCTGCCGGAAGGTAGCGGCGGATCATATCCACCATTTCCTCGCTCGGTTCAATCACGATCATGTGCTTCTTGTTTTCCTTGACATAATAGAAATAGAACAAATTGCCGTCGCGGTTGCAGAACCAGTTCTTCTTCTCGATGTCCTTCATGGAAAGATAGCGGCGGAACCCGCTGCCCGCAACGTGGCCGCATGCGGAAACGTTTTTGACGTTCATGCTCCCCAGTTCTTTGCGCTTGGCCTGACGAAAAACCTTCGCAAAATCCAGCGACCCGTTGGTGAAGGTATATTCATATTCCACCTTGAGCTGATCCTTGATGAAGAACAACAGCACGGCGCAGGCGGCCGCCATCGCCACCGTAACGAGCGTCAACACGCTGAACTGCACCATCACCACCTGAAGCATCATCAGCGCATATGCGCCGAAGAGCACGATGAACACCCAGCAGAGCGCATAGAGCACGTTGCCAAGCGCATTTGAACGGGGACTGACGATGTCCTCCTTGAAATTATCCATCATAAACGCAAAACCTCCGAATCCTTTGTTTTTCATTATACCACCAAACCCCTTCATTCTTCAAGCCCTGTCAAAGATTCAGCGGCGCAGGAAAAGAAAAAAGAGGAATTCTGCTGTTCGGCCGCGAATAGAAAAATGTTTAAACCCTTTTTTGATCTTTGTTTGACCCATTTTCGGAGGTTTTGAATCGATGAAATGTCCCAAATGCGGCGCATGGAACGCAGCTTACCTGCCCAAATGCACCCAATGCGGCGCGCCGCTCCCTCAAAAAGAGGACGGCCCCGCCGCGTGGGAAGAATCCCTGTACAAGAAAAAGCCGTCGCTGGAAGTGACGACGTTTGACGAAAAAGAAGAGCTTTCCGCATCCGAGCAAAAGCCGCAGTCTGACGACGCAGGCTTTGACCCGGAAGAACTCAACCGCGCCGACTTGACCGACGAGCTGGAAGACCTGAAAAAACGCCGCGAGGATGGCAAAAAACGCATCCGCCAGATGAAGGAGCAGGCCGACCGGGTTCGCCGTTCCATTCAGGAAGCGCAGATCGTTCGCCCCATTCCGGAATCCGACGAGCTTTCCGCCGGATACAGCGGGGACAGCGCCGCAATTCGCCGCCGTCAGCAGCAAAAGCAGACTGCCTATACCCATCCTGACGAAGCGGATGCCCCGCCTGAGGATGATTATGGTTACTTTGGCGACCCGGCCTACGAGCATCCGCTCGCCTACGACGACGACGATCCTCACGCGCCGATTTATTATGACGGCTATACGCCGGATTCCGGCGATCAGGGCGCGCTGACCGACGAGGAATATATGCCCCGCCGCGTGCAGACACGCCCGGCCTACACCGAACAGGATACGCGCGGTTCGGGCAAGCGCAGAAAAAGCCCGCTGCGCATCATCTTGACGGTGCTGCTGTTTTTGCTCGGCTGCGGCGCAATGGGCATAGGCGGCGTGCTGATTGCGCGTCACTTCGTCCTGTCACAGGGAATGCAGGTACGCAATGACAACGAAACCCGCGTCGAACTGACCGCAACAACCGTGGACGATCATCCCGCGCACGTCATCACCATCTACGGACGCGAAAACGCCACCGTCTACCTGCGGGAAATGCAGACCTCCTACGTCATTGCGGACGGCAAGGTATCCATCACCGTGCCGGATTATATGTGGTACGACACCGAGTCCTCCACCTTCGCCACGGCCGTGGAGACCGACACGATGGATATTTCCATCACGCCTTACATCCGCTATTCACAGGAAGGCGACCAGTATCAGCTCGATCCGATTAAATACGTCATCGATGTTCCTCTCTCGCCCATTCGCCTGGTAAAACCGACGACGGTGCGTGCAGACGTCGGCGTTTCTATCTATGAAGTGCAGATCAATGTGGAAAAAGGTTCAACCGTCATCATCGACGGTACAAACGTTTCCACGCTGATCCGCGAAACGGGTAACGTTTCCAAAAATGTGCAGGTGCTTCCGGTCGGCGATAACACAATTTCTATCTCCGTGAAGAGCAAATACTGCCGCGAAAACAAGATGGAGGTCACCCTCTACCGCGCCGAGCAGGATATCCCGCTGGAGCTGGATGCAACTGTGCTCGTCGAATGGAACTACGAACCGATTTCCGCCGAGAAATACGCCGCCGCCACCGCCGAGGAAAAGGCCGCCATGCACATTCCCTCCATCAGCGGCACAACGCTTCCCGGCGCAACGATCACCGTCGATTTCCCGCACCGCAACCTGGAAGTCGATCCCAACACGGGCCGATTCAGCTTCATCCCGCTGTTCTCCCAGCTGGGCAACAACGATGTGGTCATTCGCGCTTCCTACGAGGGAAAGGTCGATTCAGTCATCACGCATACGGTATATTACATGCCCAACGCCGACATTTACACCCGCCGCGCATGGGATTTGGACGCGCAATATACCGATCTGGTGAATTACATCACCATGCGCAAGGGCACCATCTACATGGGCACGGGCACAATCACCCGAATTGTCAGCACCACGCCGCAGATGGCCATCATGAACATCGGCAACGACAATTTTGAAAAGCTGGTCATGCTCGAAAACAGTTCCAAGACGACGTGGACGGTCGGCACGAAATACCGCATCTACGGCGAGGCCTATGGTCTGTACGACACCATGCCGCGCCTGACCGTGCGATATACCTATCTGGTCGAATAACCAAAAATCCTCCCTGACAACAGCCGGGGAGGATTTTCTTTATAAGCTGAACCAGTGCATCAGCACACAGGCAGCCGCTTTCATGCCTGCGTACAGCGAAGAGGGCTCCATCCATTCTTCCCGCGTATGCGCGCCCCCGCCGCGATACATGCCAAAGCTCGCCGAAGGAATCCCCAGTGAGAGTGGAATATTGCAATCCGTTGATCCCATACCGATGGGCTTTTTGCCGCCAACATAGCGTTCCAGCGCGGCTATGCACCTTGTTTCCAGCGCGCGCTGAGCTGGCGGATCGCCAGCCGCACCGCAGGGCCGTTCACCGAGCAGTTTAAGCGTGACTTTCGCATCCGGCATCGTGCTTTCGCGGAGAATCGTATCCAGCTTTTCCTTCATCATCGCCATACACTGCGCATCGTTTGAGCGGTATTCATACAGCATTTCCGCACGCTGGGCGATGGCGTTGACCGACGTTCCGCCGGAAATCACGCCCACGTTATACGTCGTCAGACTGCCCGCGGCACGCGGCACATGCTGGCGATACAGCGCGCAGACCAGGCGGCTGAGCACCTCAATGGCGTTGCGCGCTCCGAAATCCGCAAAGCTGTGGCCGCCGCGCGTTTCCGCCGTAATCCGGTACCTCGCGGAACCGACGGCACGGGCGCAGACATGCGTCGATTGATCATCCAGCGAAAGAAACGCCTTGACGCGCGGCGCAAAATCGCGCATAATGGCTTTGCATCCCGCCAGATTGCCAAGCCCTTCTTCGCAACTGTTGCAGACAAACAGCACGCCGCATGCCGGCCGGGCATTCAATCGGTGAAAAATATCCATCAGCGTCAGCATGCCCGCCACGTTTGCCGTGTCATCGCCAACGCCCGGACAATACAGTCTTCCAGCCTCCTCGCGCATCGGCATGGGCTGAAGATCGGGGAATACCGTATCGATGTGCGCCATGATGACGACGATATCCTGATATTGAGATAAGCCGAAACCACATCGAACGTTTTTCGCATCGTCAATTTCAGCGGACAGCCCTCGCTTTTCCAGCCATGCCTGAATCCATTCGGCGCGCCGCTCTTCGTGATGGCTCGGCGCGGGAATTGCGCACAGCGCCTTGAGCAGCGAAATCGTTTCGCCCTGCGCCGCTTCAATTTCGCGTTCCAGCGCCGCAGTGAGCAATGTTTCCATGCCGTTTTTCCCCCTTTTTGTATTTTTCCATTTATAACATAATTTGGACGCGCGGGCCGCTTTTTCCTGCCGACGCGTGTTTTTTCGGAGGTTCTTCTCGATGGATAAACGTCTTGAAGTCAACATGCGATTTCTCTGCGATGAAAGCCGCATGCTCACAGGCATCACCGTCGCCTATGGCACGACGACATACAGCGAATGGGCGCAGTACGGCCGCGCGCAGGAGATTGACCGGGTGGAAAACGGCTTCATTCCCGCTGTTCGCCCGCTTATTCCCGATACGATTTATGACCTCGCGTCGCTGACAAAGCTGTTTACAGCGGTTGTCACGCTGGCGCTCGTCGAAAGCGGGAAGCTTTCGCTGGATGAGACGGTTGGGCAAATTGACCCACGCTTTATCCATCTGCAAAACGTGACGGTGGGCGACGTGCTCAGCTTCCGCATCAGTCTGCAAACGCCGGGGCGCATCGATACGGCGCCGACCCGTGAAGAAGGGCTCAAGCGGCTTTTCGGCGTATCCGTCTGCCCAACGCCTGCCATCCGCGTTTATTCCGATATGAACGCGATGGTCATCAAATATGTCATCGAGGCCAAGACGGGTCTCAGCCTGTTCGACGCGATTCAGACCTGGATTCTTTCGCCTGCCGGCATGCCAGAAACCTTCGCCGCCGTGCCGGAGGCGCTTCGCGGCCGATGCGTCTGCTATAATTACGAGCATCGCATCGAGGGAGAGCGGCAGATTCTGCGCACCTCTCCGCCGTGCGGCCTGCCGCACGACCCGAAAGCCCTGCTGCTCAGCGACAACGGGCGCGATCTCTGCGGTCACGCCGGGCTGTTTTCCTCGCGAAAAGACATGGTTCGCTTTGCGCAGGCGCTGCTTTCCGGCGAGCTGATCCGCCGGGAAACGCTCTGCGAAATCGGCGTAAACCGAACAGGTTTTTCGCACGGAGACGGCACCTATCGTCAATATCTGGGGTATCTCTGTTTTGCCAAGCATCCGCTGCAACGACTCAGCGAGGTGCCGCACTGGATGGGCGCGCGCTCCATCGGCCTGAGCGGCTTCACGGGAAATCATCTTTCCATCGATCCGGACGCGGAACGTTTTGTGCTGTTTCTCGGCAACCGATGCCACGGGCGCGTTTCGCACATCGTTCCACCCGAAGGGATGGATTTGACTGCTTACGGTTTGAATGCGCGCGGCGTCGGACTTATCAAATGGAACGACGGGCGCATGGTTCCATCCTCCGCGAAATATGTGTATTTCAAAGACGAAATGCTGCATGCGCCGATTGAAAGCCGCATGCGCGCGCTGGGGTGGCTGTAAACTGAAAAACGCCGCTTTTCCCCGACCCGCATCGGAAAAAGACGGCGTTTTTCAGTTTAATCCGGTTTGAACGATTCAGTCTTTGAGGTTCAGCCCCGAAAAGTCAAGCGTCGCAAAATAATCGGCAGGCGTTTCGGCACGGCGGATCATCTGCACGCTTCCATTTTCACGCAGAAGCAGCTCGGCACTCCGCAACTTGCCATTATAGTTATAACCCATCGAGAAGCCATGCGCGCCCGTGTCGTGGATATAGAGCAGGTCGCCCATGTCAATTTTCGGCAGACGGCGGTCGATAGCAAACTTATCGTTGTTCTCGCACAGGCTGCCTACCACATCGTACACATGGTCGCAGGGCGCATTTTCTTTGCCCAGCACCGTGATGTGGTGATACGCGCCATACATCGCCGGACGCATCAGATTGCAGGCGCACGCGTCCACGCCGATATATTCCTTATAGGTATGTTTTTCGTGGCAGGCGGTCGTCACCAGCGCGCCGTTCGGACCAAGTATAAAGCGCCCCAGCTCAGTGAAGATCGCCACGTCGCCCATTCCCGCGGGCACAAGCACCTCTTCAAATGCCTTTCGCACGCCTTCCCCGATGGCCGCAATGTCGTTGGCCGGTTCATCCGGCCGATACGGAATGCCCACGCCGCCGGAAAGGTTGATGAACGCAATTTTCGCGCCCGTCTCGCGGTGCAGCTCTACCGCCGTCGTGAACAGAATTTTGGCCAGCGTCGGATAATAAGCGTTCGTCAGCGTGTTGGACGCGAGAAACGCGTGCAGGCCAAAGCGCTTCGCGCCCTTCTGCATCAGCAGCCGATACGCCTGCGTCAGCTGTTCACGCGTCATGCCGTATTTCGCGTCCTTCGGCTGATCCATGATGTGATTGCCGATGGAAAACTCTCCGCCGGGATTGAAACGGCAGCAAACCGTCTCCGGAATGCCGCAAGCCTGTTCCAGCGTGTCGATCAGCGTAAAATCATCCAGATTGATGATCGCGCCCTGACGATAGGCGCGGGCAAACTCGCGTCCCTGCGTTTCATTGGAAGAAAACATGATTTCGTGTCCCGCGAAACCGGACGCGCCGCTCAGCATCAATTCCGTTTCCGAGGAGCAATCCACGCCGCATCCTTCTTCGTGCAGAATCTTCAGGATAAACGGATTGGGCGTAGCTTTCACCGCGAAATATTCCCGAAAACCGGGGTTCCACCCAAAGGCCGCTTTCAGGGCCCGCGCAGTACGCCGAATGCCGGCCTCGTCATAAATATGGAAAGGCGTCGGATAGGTCTTCACGATCTCCCGCGCCTGATTCAGCGTCAGAAATGGCTTTTTGCTGCCCATATGATCCTCTTTTCCCCGCTTTCAGCGGCCTCCGGTCAATATGGATTTACTATACATGGGAAGGCCGCGCGTTGTCAAGGAGAAATTTGCGAAAATGATGGATTTACCTTTGCAAAAATGTCAAAAAGAGGATATGCCGACCGACATACCCTCATCTTTGCAGGATTAACCCCGTCTCAAATCAAAAAACGCATTCAGCGCCAAACGGCATTCCGCCTCCAGCAATCCGCCTGAACAGGGGATCACCCGCCCGAACGACGCATCCTCTGGCAGATCGTAGAGACTGCCTGCACAGCCGCATCGCGGATCATATGCTCCGAAAAACACCGCGTCAATGCCGGCCATCACGATCGCGCCTGCGCACATCGGGCAGGGCTCCAGCGTCACGTAGAGCGTACAGCCTTCCAGTCGCCGCGTGCCAAGCGCCTCAGCCGCGCGGCGAAGCGCCAGCACCTCGGCATGCGCCGTCGGATCGCCGCTCGTCTCCCGCTCATTTCGCGCACACGCAATGATTTTTTCTTTGCAGACAACGACCGCGCCGACGGGCACTTCGCCCGCCATCTGCGCTTCGCGCGCCAACTTCAGCGCTTCGCGCATCCACACTTCATGCATCATCCGCGATTCTTTCCCCGGAAAAACAGCGCAACGGTGCCGGGGCCGGAATGACTGCCGATAACGGGGCCGACGGCGCTCAGGAAAATCTTTTCGGGCGCGCAGCCGAACGTCTTCACCAGCGTATCCTTAACCAGCAGCGCATCCTTTTCGCAGTCGCCATGGCTGATGAAGATGACCTGATCTTTGTCGGCTTCCAATTCGCCAAATTTCATGGCAATCGCGCGAAGCGCCTGCACGCGGCCGCGCACCTTGCTTCGGGCAATCAATCGTCCCTCGCTGTCCACATGCAACACCGGCTTGATTTTAAGCATCGTACCGAAAAAAGCCGCCGACGGTGAGCACCGGCCGCCGCGCTTGAGAAAGTGGAGATCATCCACCGTAAACCAGTGGGCGTATTCCTGCAAATGCGCTTTTGTATAAACGGCATTCTCTTCAATGGGCATGCCCGCGTCGCGGCGAAGCAGCGCGTCATAAACAACCATACCTTCGCCCGCGCTGGCGGAAAGCGTATCCACCAATTCAATCACCGCATCGGGGTATTCCTCAAGTACCATGTCCCGCGCCATACACGCGGAAGCATACGTACCCGAAAGCGCAGAAGAGAAAATCAGCCCCAGCACAGCCTCGCCCTTTTTCGCATGCGCTTTAAACGCCTCGGCAAAATCTCCCGGCGAAACCTGAGACGTGGTGCACGTCTCGCCCGCACGCAGTCGATCATAAAACGCCGAACATCGCGCCGCATCGTCAAATGGCTGCGTGCTGGTTTGCCCCGAAATCGTATACGAAAGCGGAAGCACCTCAAGCTGGGCAAAGCGGGCGGCAATTCCCGCATTCAGATCCGAACAGGAATCCGTCAGAATTGTATACATTGTTATCCTTTCTCAGTCATGATTGACCGATGTGTTTTTCTTTTTTCTTCTTCGATTTAAACACTCCCTTTTCCTTCTTCATGACGAAAGATGTTCATTTTTTATCAAAATCTGTATACAGAGCCCCTGTCCCTGCGCGCAAACGCTAAGGCTCGCATGCAGCCCCTGCGCGCTCAACCCATCGCAAAGGCGCTGCGCCTCTTCCGTCGCCCGGCGCACGGCGCGTCTTTTGCCATGCTCCGCGCAGTTTTCCGATTTGGAAACCAGCCGTCTCGCCTGCTCGGCCGACAGATTTCGTTCGGCGATGATCCCCGCCACTTCCACGCGGTTTGACTTCGGCGCATCCAGCAGCGGTTCGGCCTGTTCCAGCGACAAGTTGCCCCGCATGACCGCATTCTGCGTCTCTTCATCCAGTTTGAGCATCGCAAGCCGCCGCCGGATTTCCCCTTCCGGCAAGCAACATTTTTCCGCCACTTCGGCGCGCTGAAGAAGCGCCGCCTCCTTCAAAAAGGGGGCCGTCTGCCGGGTAAAATGGTCTTCCAGAAAACACGCGGCCGCGTCCGGCTTTCTCCCCGGAATCTGCACTGCGTCGATCTGCGTCATGCCCAACAGGCGGCAGGCTGCAAGCCGCCGCGCGCCGCACACCAGCATATAGCGCCCGTTTTCTTCATTCTCCTGCACGACAATCGGCTGCAACAGTCCATGTCTTGCGATGGACTGCGCCAGTACGGGAAGCGCCGCATCTTCTTTCAGCCGGGACGAAATCATTCCCCCGTAAATATCGGCAAGGCGCAGACGCACGGCCTGTACACCTTTTTCCTGGGATTCTGCGGCCTGCCGCCTGCGTTTCATAAGCCCTTCCCCCTTGATCTTCTCTGTCAAGGAGTATATGCCGCGGGTGAAGCGTTTGATGATGACCCATCCAGATATGTTTGAACCGTCGCGCTTTTGTCCGAAAGCCAGAGCGTGATACATCCACTTTCATCCGTTCGATAAATCGCCGCGCCGACCGATTCAAGCGCCTTGATCACGCGCTCCGTCGGATGACCGTATCGGTTGTTTGCGCCAACGCTGATCATCGCCAGACTCGGCGTCGTCTTTTCGACAAACGCGTCGCTTGTCGCGTATTTGCTGCCATGATGCGCCACCTTGAGCACATCGCAGTCCGGCGGATCATCCATTTCGCTTTTTGCAGGTAAATCGCCCATCATCAGGATTTTCGTTCCCATCGACTGCGTATAAAGCACCAGAGAACGTTCGTTCTCACCTGTCAACCCCTCGCGCGGAGAGAGCACATCGAAAACATAATCGCCGGATACAATCCGATCGCCTGCCGATACGGTTTCCGGCAAAACGCCCTTTTCTTCCGCCGTTCTGAATCCGTTTTGAACGGCAGTAGACGCGTCCTCCACTTGCGTGCCGCTCGGCATGACGACGCGCGAAATATCGATTTCGGACTGCATCAGCACGTCAAGCGCGCCGGCATGATCTTCATCCAGATGAGACAGGATCAGGGAATCGACATACAGCCCCTCGTGCCGCAGATAGCGAAGCGCATCGTAACTGTTTGCGGCACCCACATCCACCAGCGTCGCATGCCGTCCATGCCGAAGAATCGCCGCGTCGCCCTGTCCCACGTCGAGCTGCACATAGCGTGCATCCGGCGCAAACCGGGGCAGATAGCTCAGCGCAAGGGCACAAAGCGCCGCCGCAAAGGCTTTGCGTCTGGCCTTTCCAAATCGAATGCGGCTGCTGAACAGCATCATTACGACAATGGCTATGGGAATCGACCACACATACGGCGCCGGCAGGCGGCAGATGTTTCCTTCCAGTTTGGCCAGTTTCACAATCAGCGCTTCCGCGCTGCCCGTCGCCCATCCAAGCGTTCCTCCTATAAACCGACCGACAGTCGGCACAAACGCACCTGCAACAGAGCAGACGATTCCACCCATCATGATCACGGACATCAAGCCTCCCGCTGCTGCGTTCACAGGCAGAGCCAGCAGCGGAACATAACCGTAAAAGAGCAGCTGTATAGGCATGGCAGTGATCTGCGCGCTCAGGCTGAGTGTCAGCGCTTCAGCCGCGCGCGGATGACGTCGCACCCATGCCATATGCCGGGCGCACCATGCGTAAATCGTCCCGCTCGTCAGCAGAATTCCCAGTAACACGAAAAAGGAGAATTGGAACGACGCATCCAGCGGCCAAATCGGGTTGATGAGCGCCATCGTCAGCGCCGCAAACGCCAATGCTGTCAACGGTTCATAGCGTCTCCCTCTGCATTTGGCCAGCCCGCGCAGAACGGCCATGATCAACGCGCGGACAGTTCCGGCCGCCGCGCCCGTCAGACCTGTATAGAAAAGCAGACCGACAGTCTGCAACACGAAACGCATCCACCTGCCGTAGGGAACGCGGCTCAGCACTTTCTCCATCATGAGCGCAATCAGCGTCAAGTGCATGCCGGAAACCGTCAGCAGATGGACAATGCCCGTCAAACGCATGGCGTTGACCAGTTCTTTATCCATGTTTTCGCGGTTGCCCAACAGAATGGCCTGAAACAGTGGCGCATGCTCACCAAACACATTCTCCATGTGCCGCATAAGCCGGTTTCGTATCTGGCGTAACGTCTCGCGCATCGAAAAACGCTTTGCGCCTGAAGCCGTCCAGTTCGGAAGCACGTAGCCGGATAATTCATAGTTCTGTGCCAGTGCGCGAACTCTTCCGTTTACGCCGCCGGGATTGCGCGATTCGCTTGGCGCAAACAGTCGGCCCGTTCCCGAAATTGTCTGTCCGACAAAAACTTCTTTTCCCTCTTCGCCTTCGTTCGTCATCAGCGTAACGAGTGCCCGCCGATGAAGCCGTTCGCCGTCGCAAAGCACGCCGCGCAGCCATACACGGTTTTCTTTTTCAATTTCATCAATCTCGCCGACGAGCAAAACGCCGGGTTGACTTGGTTCATCGCGCAGCGCCAGCCTTCTGCACGCCATGCCGTTTCCGACGAGAAGAAATACCGCCGCCACAAAAAGAAGCGCACTTTTTCGCCGTTTAGCCCGCAAAAAGGCCGTCGTCAGCAAAAAAGCGCACAAAATTCCAAACGCAGCCGCAGGCGCCGCAACGATCTGCGCCCCATAAATGCCCAACAGGTACGCCGAGCAGAGAACCGCCAGACGACGGCGAACCGGAAACAGAATCAATCGTTCGCGCTCTTCCATCGGCTCCGCCCCGCTTTGCTCAGGTTTTGGCGGACAAGAAAAAAACGTCCGCGCTTTATTTTAACCCGGCGCGAACGTTTATGAACACATCTTGTTGGGTACAACCCATCCGTATAAGGACAAATCCGTTTAATTTTCTGCGTTCTGCAAGGCGATACAACGTTTGAGCCACTTGCCGCGCAGATAATAAGCAAGGAACATTGCCGAAGTCACGATCCACGTAATCGGATAACTCATCAGTAATACCTTCAATTCATGATGAGCCGATACGACGACCGTCACCCAGAATACGCGCAGCAGACACACGCCCGTCAGCGTCATGATGGTCGGAATCAGTGAATCACCCGCGCCGCGCATCGCGCCGGAAAGAATTTCAATGAAGATGTATGTGATATACGTCGGCACAATCAGATAGACAATGGACAGGCCGATTTCAATCACCTGCGCGTCGTCACTGAACAGACCCAACATGGGCTTGGCAATCGCCAGCAGCACAGCGCTGAGCGCAATCGTCACCGCGGCGGAAATGCCCAGGCAGACATTGATGCTCTTTTTCATGCGGTCATAGAGCCGCGCGCCGAAGTTCTGCCCAACAAAGGTTGTAATGGCCACGCCAAACGCATTGATGACCATCCAATACATGCCGTCCACCTTGCCGTAGGCAGTGTAAGCCGCCATCACGTCCGTGCCGAATCCGTTGACGCTCGCCTGAATGATGATGTTGGAAAGTGAATACATCACCGACTGCAATCCGGCAGGCAGGCCAATACGCACGATGCGCACCAGCATATCGCCGTAGAACCGGATCTTTTTAAGCTGCAAGCGGTAGACCTGCGACGTGCGGCAAAGCGTCATCATCACCAGCACGGCGCTGACCACCTGGCTGAGCACCGTTGCCGCCGCTGCGCCCGCAACACCCAGATTCAGGCCGATGACCAGCACAATGTCCAGCACGATGTTGGTCATCGTCGCGCTGACGAGGAAGAACAGCGGCCGCCGCGAATCGCCGACCGCGCGCAGGATGCCCGATCCGATGTTGTAAATCAGCGACGGAATCATCCCCAGGAAATAGATGTTGATGTACGTCACCGCGTAATCCAGCACGTCCGCCGGCGTACCCATCATGATGAGCACGTTTTTGCTCAGACAGATGCCCAGCACGGTCAGCGCTGCGCCGCTGGCCAGCGCCAGAGCCATTGTCGTATGCACGGCACGGGAAACATCCTCTGACCGCTGCGCGCCATAGAATTGGGAAATGATGACCGACGCGCCGGACGACAGGCCGACGAAGAAACCGACCAACAGGTTAATCAGTGTGCCCGTCGTGCCGCCAACCGCCGCAAGCGCCTCTTTGCCGACGAATTTGCCGACAATAATGGCATCCGCTGTATTATAGAGCTGCTGGAAAAATGTGCCGAGCACAATGGGAAAAAAGAACAACAGCAGCTGTTTCCAGATCACGCCCTCCGTGATGGCGTTTTGCATAACTCGCTTTTCTCTTGCCATATGTTTCCTCACAAAAGCTTTCGCCAAGGTCAGACTTTCAGTCTGGTTTATTTTTCAGACCGCAGGTCTGTTATTTTGAAATTCGTTTTTTAATCCGCCGCATTGCGCCGATGGGCAGATGCAGTACGCGTTTCATCACCCGTTGCGTCGCATTCGGGCCGCGAAGCAGCTTCATCACACGCTCGCTTTCAAAGCCGTGCTTCTGATAACGTTTAAAAAACGCAGCTCGCTTTTCGTGCGGCTTCACGGGAACAAGAAGGCTCGGATTGGCGCGCGTCATTCCCTCGAAATTCCTGATTGAAAACGCGTTGAGCTGCATTCCGCTCTGTTCAAGCGCCTGTCTGCCCTTCTGCGTATTAGCCATGACAAAGGAAAGGCCCGTATCGTCATCCCGTTCGGGGCAAATCTTCTCCGCTCCCCACAAATCAGCCAGCGTGATATCCGCCGCGTGACGCTCACCGCGAAGCTGACTGCACGAATGGCAGGACGGTCGCAGATACAGATTTTGCAAAAAACCGTATAGATAGGGTTCTGTCGTCTGCGTACCCGCGTGTTCCTCCCCGTTTTCAAATGTCGCGACGGCGGAAAAGTTCTTCCATCCCAGCCGTTTATCGCGGAATGTATAGGCAGAAACGCGACTTCCGTGCTTTTTTTCCAGCTCGACCAGATATGAAGCGAACACGCCTGGAGAGGGAACGCCGTGACAGACAAAATCCACCGTCAGCAATTTATCGCTTTTCATATTACCCAACGCGGCCAGCAGCCCGTTTATCTGGCACGGTGTGCCGGAAAACAGCACCGGAATCTCCCTTTTCAGCAGCGAAACCGCGTTGCCGATGGCATCCGTCGCGTCGCTTTGCACATACTTGGAACCGCGCATGCCGGAAAGCTCCGTTTCATCGAATGCGCCAACATGTTCAACGCGCATATTTTCGCCAAACGCCGCGCCAAACACCACGCCGCCCCTTCGGATAACCTCGCGTGCCAACAGCGTGAACACGCCGCCCGACGAGGATTGTCTGCGAAGCGCTTCATCCTTCGCCTGCGCGCCGAGCAGCCGCGCATGATGCTCCGGCATCTCCCGCCCGGCAGGACACCGCTTTTCGCACAGATCACAGGATATGCACTTTTCTCCGTCCACTTTCGGATAGAGAAACCCTTCTGTATCCGGCTGCATGACAATCGCCTGTTTCGGGCAGATGCTCACGCAGGCGCCGCAGCCCGTGCATTCTGCCGGATTCTTCCGTACCGTCTGTCTCATTCCCGTTTTCCTCCCGCCAAAGCCAGAACAGCCGCAATCGTCTCTTCCCGACCCGCCATATACGACGGCATGCGCGCCTTGAGCTGTTCGCGCTCCGCGTCGCCGCGCCGCATCAGCGCGTCATACGCTGCAATCAGCTCCGTTTCCCCGGAAAGCTCCTGTGCGGGAATCAGGTGTCCTTCTTCCGAGCCAAACAAATCGCGCGCTATACCCCGCGCCTTGACCGAATAGCCGATGACCAGCGTCGGCACAAATGTCGAATAGGCTGCAACGGATACATGTGTTCTGGCCGTGACCAACCCGCAAAGCCGTTTCACATACCCTTTATACTGCATGGCGTTCAAACGATCCGACAAAATAAACACCCGCGGCTCGTCTGCAAAATGTGCTTTAATTGCTGAAAGCGCGTCCATATCGTTGTCGTGCGCCCATGTAACATGCGGAATCAGCGCAACGGCACGATCGCTCGTTCTTAGAATGTGCCGAACCAGCGACACAAACGCATTCAGCGCCGCCTCCTTATCTTTGGCGTGGCTGAGCACCAGCGGACTGACATTCAGACCGACAGTCTGTTTTTCCTTCCATCCCGTCGGAAGCGGCAGTTCTTCGGCGGCCATTGTAAACGCCGGATCGCACCACATGCGCACGTTCATGCCTGCGTCACGCATGGCCTGCGCCGTGATGGATTCGCGCGCGACAACCAGATCATACGCTTTCAAATCGTTCAGGCACTCGCCTTCCAAACGTTCGGGGTTCACCGAACACCCCCAAAGCACAAGCGGTTTACCCGCCCTGCGCAATCTGCCGTTGATGACCCGGATATGTTCCTGCGGCGCATAGCAATATGTATCGCCGCCGACGGAAAGGCACACGTCCGCCCGCCTGCCCTCACGGATGACGGGCAGATACTTGCGCGCCACTTCATGTTCACGCGGCATGCCCAGCCGAAAACCAATCGAATTCACCAGGCGGCTCACACTGTACGGCGAAATCTGTTCGTCCAGCAGCCTGGCGACATCCGGCAGATTCAGCTTTCGATCCAGTTCAGCCTGTCCGCTCGTGACACTCACGTGCGCGCCCGCCTGTGCAAACAGCGCGGATGTGGAACGCACAATCGCCTCGCAGCCGCGGTTTTCGCATCCGGAATGATTATAAAGCAATACGTTCATCGCCGAATCCCCCATTTTCTGCCCGTCAGCTTTTCGCGAATGCGCAGCAGGATGTATATCTGCGGAAAACACCCTTTAACCACCGCTCGATAAATGCGCAAATCCCATTGAGGAACGCGGTCTTCCTGCACGCCGTCAAGCACAAGCGGCCGAATATATGCGTTAAAGCGTTTCATGCAGGCCATTATGCCGGTCTCTTTTTCATCCACCCACACGCAGCTTTGCAAAAAGTCGCGGAAATACAGCTCTTTCACACCTTCGCGAAGCAGAATCGCGCTCATGCTTTGCAGCATGGGCTGGTGTGCCTGGCTGTAAAGCCCCATATTCGCCATCGCCGAGCTGCTGTGTACGCGGTAAACATAGGTGTGATCGGAAATATGCGCGATGTTTTTGGCACGCAGATACAGCTGCAAATTCAGCAGCGCATCCTCGCCGATATGCACGCTCTCATCGAGCCTCAGCCCGTCTTCAAACAATTCGCGCACGTAGAGCTTATTCCACAGGTTGTTATAAATGCGGTGCATGTGGATGATCTCCCGAACGATTTCCGACGGCTGCGGCACGACCGGCTCGATTTCCACCGGCACACGGCAGCCCCTTTCCACATCAAAGAGCGTGTGGTTGGCCGAGGTGATTTGTGCGCCGCTTTTCACTGCCGCCTGATACAGAATCGACAGCGCATTCTCCTCCAGCACATCATCAGCATCCATGAACGCAATATACCGCCCCGTTGCCATCGAAATGCCCCGATTGCGCGCGGCGGAAACGCCTTCGTTGCGCACATGCACCACCCTGGCGCGGCTTTCCGCACGAGCAAACGCATCCAGAATCGCGCCGGTCGAGTCCGTCGAGCCGTCGTCGATGAAGATCATTTCGATATTCGGCACGCGCTGAGCTTTCAGACTCTCCAAACAGATATTTAAATAGCGATTGGCATTGTAGCACGGCACAATGACGCTGATATCGCAAGCCTCGGACACAAGCAATCCCTCCCGTTACGGCAGAAAATAAGATAAGCACGGACAGACCTTCAGCGCAGCGTAATACGCCCTCTGCCGAGCGCACAGCGCAGAAAATTGAACGCCTTCCGTCACGCGGGAAACAATGTCCCGATTAAACGCAAACGCCGCCTTCCGGCGTCCCCGATCCTTGCGAAGGGTGCGCAGATAAATGTCGATGTGCGCGCGAAACAGCGCCGTTTGCAGGCCGTTTTTACGGATAAACGCCGTGATGCCCTGAAGCATGGGCTTGGCGCTTTCATACACATGCGCATCGGCGCGCGTCATCGCGGAATCGCCGCCTAAATCATAGCCATAAACCGAACGCTCCGTCATGCGCCATGCGTGCGCGGCATAAAACGCGTCGAGATTAAACAACACATCTTCGCCAACCTTCACGCCGGGCGGCACACAGAGCCCTTTTTCCCGAATCTTTGAAGCGCGATAAAGTTTGGCGCACATGGAATTGAGCGTGCTGTCGGTGCGGACAAGGCTCTCCAGCACCGTCTGCCGGTCGCCGTCGGCGCAGGCCAACACTTCTTCGCGTCCGCCCTCGTCCGTATGCCGAATGGTATATGCGCCGCAGAGGATATCCGCCGCGCCGTCGTCCAGTGCAAGCAACGTTTGCAGCGCATCGGGCGGCAGAACGTCGTCTGCGTCCACAAAGGCCAGCCATTCGCCCCCCGCCGCCGCCATGCCGATATTCCGCGCCCGCGATACGCCGCCGTTGGCCTGATGAATTGCCCGAATCCGCGCATCATTCTGCGCCAGCCCATCCAGCGCCGCGCCCGTTCCATCTGTCGAACCGTCGTCTACGGCAATCAATTCCCAATCGGAAACGGTCTGCGCCTGCACGCACCGCACTGTCCGCGCAAGGGATGTTTCACAGTTATAGCACGGCATGACAATCGATATCATTGCGGTTTCTCCCTTTCCGCGCGCAAAGCAAACGCCGCTTCGCCGCATTTTCGTTTCATCATCTGTACGACGGCAATCAACGGATACGCCGTCGGATATCGCCCTCTCCTGCAAAGCGCCCATACGACGCGGCCATACGGCGTCATTTTTGCGCGAGTCAGCCCGTCAAGCGCCAGATATGGTTTCACTTTGGTATTAAATTCGCGCACAACGCCCCCGATTCCGCCATCCTTATACAGCCGAAGGGCAAAGCTGTTCAGCAGCGGCGCATAATACCGCTCCAACTCGCCGCGCCGCGCCAGCATATTCCGCATGGCCACAAGCCACGGCAGATGCGCCTCCCATTCGCTGTTCCGGCGGCTGCCCGTCGCCGAAGCCGAATGAATACGGTATCGATACGCGATGTGATGCACATAAGCGATATTTCGTGCGCAAAGCACCGTTTCCAGATTAAACAGTGCATCCTCCGCCATCTTCACGCCGGAAACAAGCCGAATATGTTCCCGCTCAATCAGCGCCCGCCGAATCAGCTTGCCGCACATGATGTTGAGCACACAGTCGCCCTCGATCAGTCGGAGTACCGCCGCGTTTTTTTTCTGTTCTCCGTTTTGGCGATACCAGCGTGTTTCCGGCCAAACGCGCCGCGCATGCCCCCGCTCGTCAAACGTCTCATGAGGGCAGACGACCATGTCCACGTCTTCTGCCGCACCAGAAAGCAGGGTTTCGAGCGCATCGGGCGGCAATATATCGTCGCCATCCACAAACGTGATCCATTCGCCCCGCGCATGTAAAAGGCCGAGATTGCGCGCCGCGCTGACCCCCTGATTCTCCTGCGCAAACACTCGAATGCGGTCGTCCCACCCGGCACAGCGCCGTGCAATAGCCAGCGAACCGTCCAAAGAACCGTCGTCAATGAAAATCACTTCAAAATCGCGCATACTCTGAGCAAAAAGCGATTCAAAGCATGCGTTCAAATACCTTTCCGCATTATAGCACGGCAGGATCACGCTGATTTTCACGCCTGTTCCTCCCGTCCCTGCACAAGCGCCGCCGCGCCGCGCACATCGCCGCGCAGCCATCGGGCGGCAAACATCCGCGCGCGCACCTGTGTGCGAATGCCTTTGCCCGTCTTGAGGGTATACATCGCCAATGGCTTTACGCCAAGCAGGGCATGCAGCAGGCCTCGAAGCGTCGCATTCTGTCCCATCTGCGTCATCGCGGCATAGACATCCTCAAGGCTGGGATCGAGTCGAATGCCTTTGCAGATCAGCTTATCGTAGCAAAGCACGGGCAGAACGTCGGCAAGCTCTTTATCCCGTCCGCACGCCTTCACATAGTCGGTCAGCCGCACGCTCAAAGTGATGAGTCGGCGGCAGAGGTTGGGCTTGATCATGCCCATCAGCGAATCGCCGCGCTGCAAATAATTGACATACGGTTTGGTGAGCGCCGCCAGCGTATGCACATGCATTAGATACATGGCCGAAAACAGCGTATCTTCCGCAAAAATTTCGTCGTTCGGCGCATAGCGCAGATGATTTTGCTCAATGATATCCCGCCGATACAGGCGGCACCACGCCTCCTGCCCGTGCACATAGGGCATCCAGTAGCGATAAAAATAATTCGCCAGGCCCATTTGATCGATGTCGAGCGTCTCGTCTTTCATCGGCAGACACGCATTCTGCACGCCGTCCTCCGTCACAAGGCGGTAATTATAGATCACCAGCTGAGCGCCCGTCCGCTGCGCCGCGGCCACGGCGTCGGCCAGCATCGTCGGCTCGACGGTGTCGTCTGAATCGACAAACGCGATATATTCGCCTCGCGCGATATCCAGCCCGGCGTTGCGCGCTGAGGACAGGCCTCCGTTTTCCTTGTGAATGCAGCGAATGCGCGCGTCCATGGCCGCATACCGCGTCATGATCCGCGGGCAGTCATCCCTTGTGCCGTCATCCACCAGAATGAGTTCAAAATCCGTGAAGGTCTGTGCCAAAATACTGTCCAGGCATTTCGCCAGATACGCCTCCACCTGATACACCGGTACAATTACACTGACGCGGCACATGCTTTCTTCCTCCACCCAAAAATGTTTATACGGTCATTATACCATAAAAGCCATGGGGTTGCTATCCCCAAATGAGCGTGCAGCGCGCATGGAAAAAGCCGTTCCCTCCCTTTTGGAAAGAAACGGCTTTTCCCCTTTATTTTCAGCCTACGTCCTGGGCAGACGCGCCGCCGAGCACATCCATTGAATCGACCATGTGCTGCACCGCGTCGTCAATCTGATCCGTGCCCAGCCTCTGCGGATAAACCGCCTGATACACCAGCGCACAGTGATCCGCTGAAACGAGCACCAGCGCCACGCGAAGCGCCTCGTCGTCTTCCGGCGCAACGTTCATCAAAACGCTCTGCGCCGCGCAGCCGCCGACAGTTTTCAAATCCAGCGCCTGCACGTTCGTCGCGCCCGGCCAGTCGCCCGCCACAAGCCCGTCGATCGTCACATCCGACTGCATATAGCGCAGCAGCTGCACGTATGCGCCGCCGCTGAGTTGATAGGTCTGAATGAAATCGCCGTCGTCAAAGGCGACGTTTTCCACCATCTGCGCGTCTTCCGGCAACTGCACAAGCAGCACCGGCGCGTCTTCCTGATCCGCAAAGGCCGCGCCAGCCAGCAGCAGCGCCAGCGTCAGCAACCCGACAATCCATATCTTTTTCATGATACCCTCCTTGCCCGCGCACGGGATTCGCGCCATATTATAGCATGAAGCCCGCCGTTCGTCAAACCGCTTTTCTTTTCCGGCCGTCCGTGTTATAATTCGTTTACCACCTCACAGGGAGTGTCTTTGATGAAGCATATTCTGCTGATTGCAACCGGCGGCACCATCGCCAGCCGTCCAACGGAAAACGGCCTGGTGCCGCAGCTTTTAGCCGACGATATTCTGCGCGGTGTGCCCGCGCTCGGTTCGCTCTGCCGCATTGACGCGGTGCAGCCGATGAATATTGATTCCACCAACATGTCGCCGGACTGCTGGCTGGCGCTGGCCGAATGTCTGCGGGATCATTACGACCGATACGACGGTTTTGTTATCACCCACGGCACGGATACGATGGCCTACACGGCCTGCGCGCTTTCCTATCTGGTTCAGCACAGCGGCAAACCCATCGTGCTCACCGGCGCGCAGAAATCCATCTATGTGCAGGATACCGATGCGCGGCGCAACCTCTACGACGCGTTTGTCGCCGCGCAGGATGACTGCCTTGCCGGCGTTTACATCGTTTTTGACGGGCGCGTCATTCTCGGCATGCGCGCCCGCAAAACCCGCACCAAATCGATGAACGCGTTTTCCAGCATCGATTATCCCGATGTGGCGTTGATCCGCGACGGACGCATTCTGCATTATATTCTTCAAGGAAAGCCGCCGATGCCGCCCGTGTTCCACGATAAGCTGGACGCCAATGTATTTGTGTTGCGCCTGATTCCGGGCATGAACCCCGATGTTCTGCGTCCGCTGGCCAATCGGTTTGACGCGCTGGTCATCGAGAGCTTCGGCGTGGGCGGTCTGCCCTGTTATGAGCAGGCAGATTTTCTCTCCGCCGCTTCCGCATGGAGCAGCGCGGGCAAACCCATCGTCATCACCACGCAGGTGCCGCACGAGGGCAGCGATTTGGCCGTCTATCAGGTCGGCGCGCGTGTCGCCGCTCAGCCCGGCATTTTGCAGGCCTACACAATGACCGCCGAAGCCGTCGTCACCAAGCTGATGTGGATTTTGCCGCAGACGCACGATCTCGCGCAAATCAAGCGGCTGTTTTATACGCCGATTGCTTGCGATTTGCTGCTCTTTGAAGAACACGGTCAGCATACAGACGAATCAAATTGACAATTTCTTCCCGATTTCAAAAAAAAGACGGATTTTCCGCCGTTTTTCTTTTTTTAATATGCCGCTTCCATTTTCTTCACGGTATCATAAAGCCAGCGGTTGACGGGCACATCCAGCCCAAAGCGCGCCGCGCGGCGGATAATCGTGCCCGCGAACAGCTCCACTTCGCTCTTTCTGTGCGCTTCGCCGTCCTGCCGCATGCTGGGCTTGCCCGCAGGCGAGAGCGAATCCGCCAGTTTCACCCAATCGTCAAACTCCTCGTCGCTGATGGGATAGCCCTCCATCGCCGCCAACTTCTGTACTTCGCGCATCGCGGCAATCATGATGTCGCGCGGCTTGCCCGACTGCTGCACCGTACCGTAATCGCCCTCAAAAACCATCACAGTCTGGTTGAGACCGACATTGAGCATCAGTTTGCCCCACTGGCGTCGCACCATGTCGCCGACCGGCTTCGCCGTCACGCCATGCGCATTCAAAAAATCCGCAACGGCCTGCACGCGCGGCGTAATTTCGCCCGGCAGTTTTTCGCCCAGCACAATCATGCCCGCATGCGCATAAGTCAGCGCATTGCCCACCTTCACCGCGTCCATGCCCTGAGCCGTGCAATACAAAATGTTGGTCTCGCCAAAGCGTTCCGCGAGAATCTCTTCGCTGCTTACGCCGTTGAGCACAGACAAAACCAGCGTATTTTCGCCAATAAAGCCCGCGGCGGTTTCCATCGCGCCGCGCAGGCCGCCCTCTTTGGTCGCAAAGATCATCAAATCGACGGGTTCCGCTTCTTCGGGCGTCACGTATCGAAACGCCACGGGCGCGCCATTGCAGGTAACGCCCTGTTTTTGATACTTTTCCGCACGGGTCTTATCCGCAAGAATGCGCACATCCGCGCCGTTTGCCATCAGCCTTTGGCCAAACAGTACGCCGAGCGCGCCAAGGCCGATCATTCCAACCGTCTGCATTTTTCATTCCCCTTTGTATAACCCGCGCAGAAGCGCAACCTCCCGCGCATATCCGTCCAGTTCATTGGGCGTTTCCAGATAAAAAGGAAGCCCCTGCAATGCAGGGTGATTGATGATGGCCGCTATGGCCTCCGTGCCAAGGCTCCCCTTTCCAATCCGTTCATGGCGATCCTTGTGACTGCCCATCGGGTTTTTGCTGTCGTTGAGATGAATCGCCTTCAAGCGCGCAAGGCCAAGCACGCGGTCAAATTCGCAGAGCACGTCATCAAGCCGCCCGACCACGTCATAGCCTGCGTCGTACACATGGCAGGTATCCAGACACACGCCGAGTTTGTCGCCGTCGCGCGCAGTATCGATAATCTGACGAAGCTCTTCAAAGCTGCGCCCGACCTCGCTGCCCTTGCCCGCCATCGTTTCCAGCAGAATCGGCGTAGTTACCTCATCCGTCATCACCGCGTCGAGCAGATCCGCAATATAGCGCACGCCGACTTCGACACCTTGTTTCACATGGCTGCCCGGATGAAAATTCAACATGGCCGTCGGGATATACGCAAGGCGCTGCAAATCCTCCCGCATGGTGCGAACAGCAAACTCACGGATGGACGCATCCGCCGCGCATGCGTTCAGCGTATAGGGCGCATGAGCGAGAATCGGCGCAAAGCGATGCTCCGCAAGAAAGGCGTTCAGCGCGTCCGCATCCTGCCGATCAAAAGGCTTGACACTGCCGCCGCGCGGATTGCGCGTGAAAAACTGGAATGTGTCCGCGCCGATGGAAAGCGCCTGCTCGCCCATCGCGCGGTATCCCTTTGAACAGGACAGGTGGCATCCGATATGCAGCATCATTCGGCCTCCGCTTCATCCGGCGTTGCCGTTGCCAGCACGGGCGTGCCGCCGAGCAGCTCAATCGCCTTTTGGAGCTGAGCGTCGTGATCATGCGGCAGATTATTGATGCCATACCGCGTCACCGCGTCTTCATCCAGTTCAATTTCCACGTCCGGCTCGATGCCGACGCCGTGGATGCACTCGCCGCTGGGCGTGTAATATCGCGCAGTCGTCACCTTCATCCCGCTGCCATCGACAAATTCCAGCGAGCTTTGCACAATGCCCTTGCCGAAGGTCTTCGTGCCGACAAGCGTACCCGCTTTATAATCGCGGATTGCGCCCGCGAGAATTTCCGACGCGCTGGCGCTGTATCCGTTGACCAGCACGACCATCGGCACATCGTAGTATTCGTCGTCAATCTTTTCCTCGGTCACGTTGCCGTTCTTATCTTTCATAGATACGACAACGCCTTCCGGCAGAATCAAATCAGCCATTTTGACGCAGGTATCCACCAGTCCGCCGCCGTTATTGCGCAGGTCGATAATCATGCCGGAGACATTCGCCGCTTTAAACGCGTCGATTGCTTCGGCAAACCCTTCGTAAGCATCGCCGAGGAAGTCGAACACCATCACATAGCCGATGTTGTTATCCAGAATTTCATATTCGACATAGTTAATGTTGACGTTTTCGCGCACCACATCGAAATCAAGCGTATCAAGCCCGCGCATGACCGTCACCTTGACGCTCTCGCCCGGCGTGCCGCGCATGACGTTGACCGCTTCCTGCATCTCATAAGCGGAATAATATTCGTCGTTGACATACACAATCTTGTCGCCCGCCCGAATGCCGGCCGCCTCAGCCGGGCTTCCCTTAAATACGCGCGTCACCGTGATGAGCAGATCCGAGGGATCGGCCAGAAGCTGGCAGCCAATGCCCGCATACTGTCCCTCCGTCTCCTCGTTGAATTTCTCCATTTCTTCTTTGGTATAATACACGCTGTAAATATCGCCGATGCCCGCCATCAGGCCGACTGCGGCATTTTCCAGCATCGCGTCTTCATCCACGTCCTCATAGTAATAGGTTTCCACGAGCTGAAGCAGCATCTCCAACTTCTGATACCGCTGATAGCTTTCATATTCCTCGCGGCTGATGGTAACGGTATCCGATTCCTGCTGTTTAAACATCGGAAGCGTAACCGCCTGTGCGGGCGCGGCGGAAAACAGCAGCGCACCCGCAAGCATCATCGGGACAAGTTTTCGTTTCATTGCGTTCACAATTCCTTTCGATTCAAAAAGAGCCGACCATCTCTGGCCGGCACAGCCTGCGGAAAAGCCGAGGCCTTAAACGGTTCAATACACGGGACGCGGCTTATCCTTGCCGCTCTTGCCCAAAAGCATCATCATTTTGAAGGTGACGGCGTCGTCAAACTTGCGCAGATCGAGCCCCGTCTGGCGCTGAACCTTATCCAGGCGATACACCAGCGTATTGCGGTGAATATACAGCTGACGCGCGGTATCCGACAGATTGAGATCCTTCGCGAAGAACATCTCAATGGTATGCAGCATTTCGTCGTTGAACAGACGCGCGGTCTTGCGGTTGAACAGAATGCCGTGGTAACGCGTACCCATCTCGCGCGGAATATCCATCAGGAAGCGCTCAAGCACAAGGCTGCGATACACATAAATATGCTGTTCGGTCAGGAAGATGCGCCCCACCTCGACGGCGCGGCGGGATTCGCGATAGCTCTCGCCGATTTCCGGGAAGGTCTTCTTCGGTTCGCCGATGCCCACCACGCAGCTCTTGCCCGCCTCGTCCAGCAAGGTCTGCTCGATGGCCTCGGCCAGCTGATACAGCTCGTCAAAGGACTCGACATTCTCCATGCTCTTGAGGAAAACGACGGTGTGGCGGTCCATCTCCACCAGCAGGTCGCCACCCGCGCGCGGCACAAGCTCTTCCAGCATGTTGAACGCGGTTTCGGTTTCCGTCTGAAGAATCTGGAACGTGAGCACACAGCGCTCGCGATTCATCTCGATCTGATGCTCATGCGCCAGCGCTTCCAGCTCAGAACCGGCCAGCTCTTCGCGCAGCACGCGGCGATACACATCGTAACGGCTCTGAATCGGCGCTTCGCCGCGGCCCATGGACTGCACCATCGCGCCCGCGAGCACGATGCAGTCATGCGTCGCCGCACCCTGCGCATCCGCGCAGAGAATCAGTTCCGGGGTAATGCCAATCATCAGAAAGGTCTTGCCCTCAAACGCAACCGGCATACCCGGCTCCATAAACTCCGGCAGATTGATCTTGCTGCGGTTCTCTTCCGGCAGAAGCACGGTGCCCTCGGTATCCAGCAGCCAGAGCGGCTGCATCAGGCGAGCCAGAACCTGCTGAATCTGATTTAAAAAACGCTTCTCAGGAATCATCATTCTATCTCCTCTCGTCAGCGCATATAAAAGTAAGACAATATGGTTCATTATAGCGTATAATCGGGCAAAAATCTATATCTTTGAAAAAATATCTCCCCTAATTTGGTAAAATATGCCGTATTTTTATGGAAACTACACAAAAAACGCCTGTATTAAAGCGATACAGGCGTTCTATAATCATCAAAATCAGCGGTTCAGGATGCTCAGCTCGGTATCCTTGTCGAAGAAATGCAGGCGGTTCGTCTCAAAGGCAACCTTGACGGTATCGCCGGTACGGGACGTGCTGCGCGGATCGACACGGGCAACGACGTTGCTGTCCTTTCCGTCCACCTTGAGGTAGAGGTAAGTTTCGGAACCCATCAGCTCGACGACCTCAACCTTCGCCTCGACGAGGTTGTTATCCGCCGCGGACAGGAAGCGCTCTTCGTCGTGGATGTTCTCCGGCCGGATGCCCATGACGACTTCTTTGCCAATGTAGGATTCGTCCACCAGCTTGCGAACCTTCGCATCCGGCACCTTGATGGCATTGTTGCCAAACTCGGCCCAAACGCCGTCCGCACGCTTGACCAGCTTCGCGTCGAAGAAGTTCATCTGCGGGCTGCCGATGAAGGAGCCGACGAACAGGTTGGCCGGATAATCGTAGAGGTTCTGCGGGGTATCGACCTGCTGGATGAAGCCGTCCTTCATGACGACGATACGCGTGCCCATGGTCATGGCCTCAGTCTGGTCATGGGTAACATAGATAAAGGTCGTCTGGAGACGCTGATGCAGCTTGGTGATCTCGGTGCGCATCTGCACGCGGAGCTTCGCGTCCAGGTTGGAGAGCGGTTCGTCCATCAGGAAGACCTTCGGATCACGCACGATGGCGCGGCCGAGGGCGACGCGCTGACGCTGGCCGCCGGAGAGCGCCTTCGGCTTGCGGTTGAGCAGCTGCTCGATGGACAGGATCTTCGCAGCTTCACGCACGAGCTTGTCGATCTCATCCTTCGGCTTCTTGCGCAGCTTCAGGCCAAACGCCATGTTATCGTATACGGTCATGTGCGGATAGAGCGCGTAGTTCTGGAACACCATCGCGATATCGCGATCCTTCGGGGCCACGTCGTTGACCAGACGATCGCCGATGTAAAGCTCACCCTCGGAAATCTCTTCAAGACCCGCGACCATACGGAGCGTCGTGGACTTGCCGCAGCCGGACGGGCCGACCAGAACGATAAACTCCTTATCCTCGATGTCCAGACAGAAGTCGGAAACAGCGGTCACGTTGCCGGAATAGATTTTGTAGATGTGGTTAAGCTTCAAGCTTGCCATAATGAAAATCCCCCTTGTTCAGTCCATACGTACAATCAACAACAAACAGCAACCAGCTTGAGCCGAATCTTTCGTTCATCGGCTTCAACAACTTGGGTTCATTATACGGGGAAACCGAACATTTTGCAATCGAATAAGTTCACAAAAAATATTTGGTTTCAGCCCGGTTTTTGTCCTGCAAATCAACCTTCTTTTTTGCAGGTTTTAGGCATTCCCGCCACATTGACAATTTGACCTACATTTTATTTGTGCGATTCATTTTTTCGCAATTTCGTCACTTTTATTCAAATCATTCCGGTTCCGGACAAATTCGACATCTTTTCTGAACATTTTCAAACATATTCCTGCAATATGCCTTTTGTTTTGCGCATACAGGAATATCATTTGTTTTTCCTTATCGATTGGTTTTTGAAACGTTCTTGTGCATCTTGCACATATTGATATTTTCACAGACTTCTTCAGAAAATCCAAACTTTTTCATAGAAAAAACGCTATGCAAGTGCATAGCGTTATCGTATTTTATCTATGCAAGAGAGCTACATCTCCACGCGGATGACGCTTTCAGTCGTCACCTTGGCGCTATCCATGCCTGCCAGCGCCCGGCGCAGGGCATGTTCGCTCGCTCTGTGCGTCAGGAAAATCAACTGGACACAGCCGTCTGCATCCTTTTCGCCCTTTTGCACCATCGACTTGATGCTCACATCTTCCGCCGCAAACTGCCCGGTAATCAGCGACAGCACACCCGGCTCATCCTTGGCGCGCAGACGAACGAAATGCACGCAGCTCCAATCCGACGCCATATCGCACGGTTCGTCGCTGACCGCGGGCCACTCATGCCGCTTGGTCTTTGCCGCGCGGATCAGGTCGGACACCAGCGCGCTGGCCGTCGGCAGATCGCCCGCGCCACGGCCATAGAACATCATCTCGCCGCAGGCGTGGCCATCCACAAAGACCGCGTTGAACGCGTCGTTCACCCCGGCCAGCGGATGTGCATTCGGCACAAAAGTCGGATGCACACGCGCCTGAATTCCGCCGTTTTCCGCCTTGGCGATCGCCAGCAGTTTAAGCGTCAGCCCAAACTCCCTGCCGCACTGCACATCCAACGGCGTGACGCCCGTAATGCCTTCGCGATAGACGCATTCCACCGGCACGTGGCGATGAAACGCCAGGGTAGACAGAATGCTCAGCTTATAGGCCGCGTCATACCCCTCCACGTCCGCAGTCGGATCCGGTTCGGCCAGACCGAGCTTCTGCGCGTCAGCCAACACGTCGGCGTATGCCGCGCCTTCACGAGCCATGCGTGTCAAAATATAATTCGTCGTGCCGTTGATGATGCCCATCACCGAATTGATCCGGTTCGCCTGAAGCGAATCATTCATCGCGCGAATGATCGGCACGGCGCCGCAAACGCTCGCTTCATAATACAATCCGGCCGCGTGCTCCTTCGCCGTGCGGACAATCTCCGTCCAATGCGTCGCGAGCGCCATCTTGTTGGCGGTAACGACAGGCTTGCCATTCGCCAGCGCGCGCATGATATAGGAAGCCGCGGGCTGCTCACCGCCCATGAACTCCATCACAATGTGGATTTCCGGATCATCCAATACATCCTCCGGGTGATCCGTCAGCAGCGCCGCAGGAATTGTCCATGCGCGGTTTTTATTCAGCGAACGCACGAGAATTTTGCGCACTTCAAAAGCAACGCCTTCGTTTTTCTCCATCTGCGCTCCATAGGTTTCCAGCAATTTATATACGCCGCAGCCGATGTTGCCGCAGCCGAGAAATCCCACGACGATCTTTTCCATGCTTTTGTGCGTCCTTTCCTTATTATGCAAAGCAGTTACAGATTGCGCTCGTAAATCAGGCGCAGACCAGTGAGCGTCAAATCCGGATTGATTTCATCGATCACATCGGAATTGCTCTTGACCAGGTGCGCCATGCCGCCCGTGGCAATCACGCGGATATCCGCCCCGCCGAGTTCGAGCTTCATCTGCCCGACGATCTTCTCTACCGAACCGATATATCCGCACAAAATGCCCGCCTGAATGTTGGAAACCGTCGTTTTGCCGATGACCTGCGGCGGGAGTACCAGCTCGATGGACGGCAGTTTCGCCGTGCCGGTGGAAAGCGCGCGGTTCATCATGCGCAGACCTGGGCCGATAGCGCCGCCGAGGAACTCCGATTTAGCCGAAATCACGCCATAGGTCGTCGCCGTGCCGAAATCGATAAAAATCGCCGGGCCCCCGTACAGCGTTGAAACCGCCACGGCATTGGCGATGCGATCGCTGCCCAGTTCACGCGGGTTTTCATACCGGATATTCAGACCCGTTTTCATGCCGGGCACGAGCAGCCGCGGTTCAAGGTGGAAATAATCCCGGCACATATGCTCGATGGTATAATTGATGGTCGGCACGACGGAGGAAATCATGATTCCCTCCACCGCCTGCATGTTCAGGTTGTGATAACGGAACAAATCGGCCATAATAATGCCATATTGATCGGAAGTCATCGCCGGATCTGTCGCACAGCGCCAGCGCTTCACCAGGCGGCTGCCCTCAAACACGGCGGCCTTGATATTCGTGTTGCCGATATCCATTGCAACGATCATATGCTCTATCCCCTCACGGTTTGTAGTCTGTCAAAAATCCGCTCTGTCCCGGCAGAACGGCGCGCTTTCAGCGGGCAGGCGACCGATGAAAGCCTCAACGATGGCCGTTCATACGGCCCGTCACTTTCAGAAGCGCGCCGCCGATAGCCGTGCCTGCAACGGAGCAGACAACCGCTTCCACCAGTCCCTGCACACCGGTCAGCAAAACGACAAACATCAGCGGATTGCTCGCCCCCTTAGCCAGGGCAAGGCTCTGAACGTAATCCGTATGATAAAATACAAGCACGATATAGCCCATGAAGAACAGCGTATTGAGCAGCGGCGCGGACAGCGAAGCCACAAAGCAGTTTGCCGTGCCGTTTTTGCACGCCTTGGTCATCGCGCGATACACGATTCCCACGCACAGGCCCATCAGCAGCCGCATGCCAAAGCACAGGATGAACGTATGCACCGCGGACACGCCCAGCAGCGTCGAGGTCATGATCGACGCGCCTTTAATCGCATCCATAAAACTCACAAAACCGAAAATGCCGCCCAGCAGCATGCTGGCCATCGGCCCGATGACGATTGCGCCAATAGCGATCGGCACGGTCAGAAACGACATATACAGCGGCCCGACCGGCACGCTGCCCAGACCAATGAGTTTCATCACCACTTCAATGGCTACAAGGATCGCGAGCTGCGTCAGCGTCTGCACGCTGATCTTCTGTTTAGGCTGAGTATTCATTTTTAATCCTCCGTTCGGGTTCACTCAGGATACCCGACAAGTCTTTGCCGCAATGCGGCGTCGAAAAGAAAACAACCTTCACGGTCTGCCCTGCATGCAGCGGCAGCCAGAATCGCGTCTATTGTACCAAATAACAGCCTGTTTTGCAAGTTTTTGCATGCAAATTGTCGTTTTTCGAGCTGATGGCCTTTTTTGTCAAAAACAGGGTTGACAATTCATCCGCTTTGCCGTATAATACGTTTCGTCGCAAGACGAACGGCTTGCGGGAATGGCGGAATTGGCAGACGCGCTAGATTCAGGTTCTAGTGAAAGCAATTTCATGCAGGTTCAAGTCCTGTTTCCCGCACCAAACCAGTATAATCCGAACCAGATTTTCCAAATCGGAAATGGGTTCGGATTTTTTCTTACCTTCCACTACGATTATTTTGAAAACGGCAGACGGAGAAGGGCTTCTTCCAAGCGCCGAACGAGATAATCCGCCATAACGAAAAAATTCCGCCAGAGTCTTATAACTGACTCTGACGGAATTTTTCTTATGCTGCCTTTAACTGATTTTCCTGTCCCATGTTCTCCTTGTCCTGCTGACGCTTCCATGCTTCAAACTCCTTTTGTCCTTCTTCGCTTTCAAAGAAAGCCACGATATCCGGCCATAGGCAACGTGCAACGGCATCAATGGCATGTTGCGGATAAGGCGTGTTGTTGACGATTTTCTTTTTCCGTGCCATCCGCTCACCGTCCTCATCGCTCGCACCTCGACGCGGCGGCGCTGCGTTCTTGACGTTTGGCACGTTCAAGGATTTCAGGCGGAATCCGCTCTACAATTCTGCGAAGTTCCCGATAATCGCTCAAGAGTTGCGCGTCATCCAGTTTCTTTTGAACACTTCCGCGTTTGGCAGTATCCAGTTTGCTTTGGAGTTCCGCAACTTCCTTCTTCAAAGAAGCGTTTTCAGTAGTTGTATCCGTAAAAGCGACTTTGTACTGGTCAAGCTGGGTCTGCATCCGCTCCACGCTGGGGATAAATCGTTCCAGCAGGGCTTCAACCTCCTGCAACTTGCTCTTGGCATTAAACATGGTCGCATCATCCATAACCGCTTCGATTTTCCTGCTCTGCTTGGCAAGATGGGTCATTTCTTTGAACACACGCGGCGGAATGTGCTTGCGGTCGGTCTTATCGGCGCTTTCGCCGCGTTCAAGGTCAGGATACTTGCTGACCATGTGTTCCCAATAGGCACTCTGCCACTGGCTCAGTTTAGCTTTGTTGCCGATAATCTCTTTGGCACTCAAACGATTATCTTCCGTCAGAGGAACGAACGTGACGTGCATGTGCGGGGTTTTCTCGTCGAGATGAACGACGGCGGATGCAAAGGTTTCCGCACGCTGTTTCTGTTTCAGAAATTCAAGCGCATGTTCAAAGTATTCCCTGATTTGTTCCTGCGTTTTGTCCTTGAAGAAGCTGGGCGTACCGCCAATCAGGACTTCGACCAGCTTCACGCTGTCCGACCTCACACGGCATCCTGCTTCGGCAATCTGCCGCTGCGCTTCCTCCCGATAGGAATGTTCCGGCTGAATCAGGTGGAAATTCAATGCACTGCGGCTCGCGTCCACGTCGGGATTGCTGGCGTATTTCTCTTTGGTGCGTTCGTCGTGGGCTTCAATCCTGCCGATTTCAGGCCCTTTATATTTTGAAAATCTCATAATGGCGTATTGCACTTTCGCCATGTGTACCTCCTCAAAAAATATATAGTAGCGTTTTTCGCTTTTTTGCTATGTACGTACGTACACGATGCACAAACCGTTGCTTAGAAAGATTGCCTTCATCTCAGAAATGAAGCAATATCTCATTTTTTCACGAATTTCGGCAGGGTTTATCGTCCTATGCCTTGCGGCGTACGTACGTACACAGCGTTTCGGTGTATTTCTCACTTATGCGATTTTGTTTTTTTCGTCGAACGGTGTTTCCATCCATGTTTTCTGCCAGCCATCCGAAAGCTGTATTGCAACGCCGATTCCCTTAAAGCCCCAAACACGACGACCTTGCAAGTTCAAAACATTATTGGTATGTATGATGCCATACTGTTTGGCATGAGCCACAAGATAATCGCTGACTGTTCTCAATTTGAGAGCAGGAAAGGCGTTTTCTTCGCACCAGAACGTATAAATCCTGTACATCTCTTTAGAACTGATGGTTCTGTTTGGACTTCGTTCGATATATCCATCCGAATCCATAAAGAGGATGACATTGTTCGCATCCTGCTTGACCACATCGCGGTTGCCTTTGGCACGCTCTCTCTCCGAAAATCGAAACTGATTGCGAACAAGACGCTGCAAGCCTTCGAACGCCCAAAAGAAGATACCTTCCAGCTCGCAGCACATCTTTTCGGCAATGTCGGGGTCGTCTTTGCGTGCAGCGGGCTTTTCCTTCGTTGTCAGGATGAGCTGACGGCGATAGAAGCCATCGCTTCGATCATACAAGGATTGCAGATCGCCGTTGGAAAACGCCAGCAGACGCGCATACATCCAGCCCTGATAGCTCTGCTTGCCCTTCTTTTCCAAATCCATCTTGTCCTGTGCGGTAACGATGGACTTGACATAGTTGGTCTGTTTCAACGCTTCCATGCGCATATCGTCGTCAATCATCAGGTGAATGTGTTCCAGATCGGCGCGGGCAAACCGATTCTCGGACACCTTTCCGACGCTTCCATTCTTCGCATTGCACCCGAACAAGTGCGAAAGCACCGTCCCAATCTGACTTTTTCCTTCTCCGCCGCTGCCCTTGATGAGCATCATCCGCTGTCCCTTGTTGCTGGGAATCAGGCAATATCCGATATATTCCTGCAAGCAGGGGATATCCTCGGCATACAGCAGCTCGTCGAGGAAACGCAGCCAGACGGCAGGCGACGCGGCGTCAGGGGCATATCGAACGGGAAAGCGGCTTCTTACAATCTCGTTCTTTTCGTGCGTAAACCGACCATCCAGAAAGAGCGTTCCGTTTGCAAGGTGAATCCGATCCGTCTGTGGGGCAAGCTCGTCCACGTGCGCCGTGATTTTAAGCAGCTCAATGATGCTGCTGATTTTCTTGGTGACGCTGGTGGAAGCGTAGTCTTCCAGCATCGCGTAAATGTCAGCTTTGAGCGGCGCGTCATCCGTCATACAGCCTTCCGGCGTAAAGAAGGCATTTTCCGTGTAGAGGATGTCGTGTGTTTTCAGAAAATGCTGGCAAAACAGGGCTTCATTGATGGATTTCCCGTCGAACCATGCAGGCCAGCCGTCAAGCGGCAGGACGGCTTTCTTCTTTTTCAAGTTCAAGCTGTTCCTCCTCTGTGTAATGCTTCAGGTTGGTTTGGATGCGTTGAAGCGCACCCGTGTTGACGAGCGCTTTTGCCGTATCTTCGCGGAGTTTTGCATCCGCAGAATACAGCAGGTCGAGCACATGTCCGATGGCGGGCAGTTCATGCAGCGCTTGCGCAAACCGTCCGTCCCACGGTGCGTTCATATCCGCAGGCGCGTATGCGGCTTTCCAGTGGTTCAAAAGCCGTTCATAGTCCGTCAGGGCTTTCGTACATTCCAGCACAAGTCTGCGCTGCTGCACCACGGGCGGCTGAGCGGGCACAACCGCAGCCGACTGCGGTGTGTTCGGGTCAAGCCCGAAATCGGCAGCGAGTTTTTGCGCCGCCTGAATCAGAGAAAGTCCGAAAAGTTTGCTTACAAAGTCGATTACGTCTCCTTTTACCTGACAGCCGAAGCAGTAGAATCGTGTATCGACCTTCAAAGACGGGACATGGTCGTCGTGAAAGGGACAGAGCGTCATGCCGTTGCGCTGAACGTTCAAACCGTAGTGTTCAGCCGCCTGGCGGGTCGTAATTTGAGATTTGACGAATTGAAAGATGTTCAAGACATTCCTCCTAACAAATAAAAAGATGGTTAAAGGCGGCTGGCCGATTGTTCCGCTCAGTTCCGGACAGGCGACCTTGTGTGGCGCGGTGTCGTTTTCTCCTTCCTTGGCAGGCTGCACGAATGTGGTCACGGCCTGCATCCCCGGAAAGGTAGCTGATTGGACGGTCATGGAGTTTTCAAAGATCACGGCGACATTGTAACGGAAAACGTATAGACTGTCAGAAAATCACGCATAATTACAATTTTGGAGGTTTTCCGTTTCAAAATTGTGAATTTGCAATGTGGCTTCCAGTGATGTATAATCAAACCAAATCAGGAATCTGGAGGAACTCACATTGGCAGAAAGAGAAACGCCGGGGCAGCGCATCAGAAATCTGCGCGAGGCCGCGTTTATCACACAGAAGGACTTTGCCGAACGGATCGGCGTAGCCCCTTCACAACTCAGCCGCATCGAAAGTGGTGAAACCAAAACCATCAGCAGCGATATTCTGATCGCCATCGCCACGGAATTTGACGTATCGACGGATTATCTGCTGGGGCTGTCCACATTTCAAAAGCCGCGCAACGTTGACGTGACGATGACGGGGCTTTCCGAAGTTGCGTTTAATCGGATGGTGAACGGCAAAATGGATATGGACGTTTTGAACCGATTGATTGAACACAAGCACTTTTCGCAGCTGACCAAGATGATTCGCATCTATTTTGCCGATGAGCTGGAATACGGGATTCAGAGCCGAAACATGATGCTGGACGTGTTAAGCGACACCATCATGGAATTTCCGACGACCAGCGAAGAGGCCGAAAAGGCCAAGCGTGAAGATGTGATGCTGTTCAGGTCGCAGAAATTCGCGCCGCATGAAGCGGATTTCGAGCGCATTAAAAATGTCTTTCTCTCTATCCTCAAGGATATCAAGAAAGACATGGACGAAAAAGAACCGACGTCGCCGCCGGTTCAGATGGAATTTTTGAAAAAGCTGATGGGCGCAATTCGGGAACTGTCTCTCCCTAAAAATCCGCCGTCGCCGGAGAAAGCGGTGGATTGGACGATTTCGCAGCTTGCCAAACAGATTACGATGAGCGCGGAAACGAGAAAGGCATACAAACGTGCGTTTATGATGTCGCTTCACGATAACGAAAAAGCGCAGGGGAAAAAGTGACGGGTATCCCTTTGCTGCGGGGATGGGCAAGCAGGAAAGCAGCGCGGCGAGAGGATGTGGACGCAGCGGTCAACGCCATCCCCTTCACAAAGGTATAACACACTAGACCTTGCGAGCAAGGTCAGTGTGCCAAGGGGCTGCGGCCCCTTTGGAAACCCCCGGAGGCAATCCGTCACTTTACGCATTGCAGTTTACCCGCATCAATTTCAAACACCTCATCACACAACGTATTGATGTCAGTTTGGTTATGACTGGCCAATATAATCGTTTTTCCTTGAGCCTTCAGAGCAAGAAACAATTCTCTCATTTTTTCTACGCCGTCGTTATCCAATCCATTAAAAGGTTCATCTAACAAAAGAATCGGTGGATTCTCCATAATGGCTTGTGCAATAGCCAACCTTTGTCTCATACCCAAGGAATATTTTCCAACTTTTTTCTTCATATCAGCATCAAGCCCAACCGTTTCAATCGCGCGGCATATTTCAGCATCCGTTATCTTATTTTTTATGCTCGCCAACAATTTCAAATTTTGAAAGCCTGTCTGATTATGAAGAAAACCGGGGGTTTCAATAATAACGCCCATATCCGTATTCGTTCGTCCGGTGCTTGTTGCCAATAAACCTTCAATCCAAATCTGTCCTTCATAAGTGGGAACGAGCCCGCAAATACAGCGTAAAAGCATCGTCTTTCCTGAACCATTTCTTCCAATTAGCCCATATATCAATCCTTTTTCAAAGGAAGCATTGATATCATTCAGCACAACGGTGTCGTTATATTTTTTTGTGAGCTTTCTTATTTCAATAATAGGCACGACTTTTCTTCCTCCTTCTAAGGCAAACAGAAACACATTTTTTGCCTATTGAGAACGATTAGCTATATATATCTCAGTCTTATTGATTCTCATAAGACAAAGTACAAAAAACAAAAGCATAAAAAACAGCAGAACAAAAAAACTGTACTCAAACGAGTTGATTCCAAATATTGTTCCATTTCTTATAAGGACACTCAGTCGGGTTAAAGCAACGATTGAATACTTTTCTGATTTTTCCGATAATATCATGAGTGAAAAAAGATCTTGTAAAATTAAGAAACCAGCAATTATACTTCCGATTTGTTTTTTCTCATCTAAATTAAAGAAAAACTGAATTTCTGCCAGACAAACGCTTGCCATCCACGAAAAAAGCAGGCATAGCGCATTCGCGCCGATCGGCGACATGCTTTCGGTGATATATTTGCTGAAGCTCATCACATTTTCCAAATTGGTTTCTCCTCGCGAAAGCGCCAGTATAACCGCTCCCCACCGTGAACTAAATGTAATATTAGGAATGAATAGAAAAATTGAAACAAACGCTATCGCCGCAAAATAAATCATCGTAGAAACACAAATATAGATCATTTGAGCCATGCACCACTGAACCCGATTCATTCGAACAATGAGAAGGAGCTGTGTTTCGTCGAAAAAAGGAGCATCGCTAAATAAAAACAGCGTTCCTCCTACAATGACCATTTGTAAAAACACCGAGTTTGAAATAAAAGGATACACCCACGGTGTAATCTTGTAATGCTGCGCCGCCAGCCATGTACTGATAGGCGCAAGATGATCCCATATAACAAAACACACAACCAATATCGTCATATAAAATCTTGACGATCTCAAAAGCTTCTTTATGTCGAAAAGAAAACATGCCCATATTCCATGAAAGTTAAGCATGTATGAACCTCCATCTCATTTTGAAACGAAATATTCTATGGACAACGACATGTAACAAAACAAAGTAACCGGCCATACATAAAAAAGTCATGGCGTCATTTGCCTGAGATATATATTTTGCGACGTCGCTGGGCGAATGCCATGGCCCAGTTGAAATGTAAGCAATATTATACAATAATATATTTATAATAAACGGAGAAGCCAAAGCCACTTTTCTATCAGGATAGAACGCAGATACCGCCAATCCTACACACGACCAAAGCGAACCGCACAAAGCAGAGCTAAAGATATAAGAAGCTATATATACACACGGATTTTTATTTTGCAGCCATTGTCCAAACGGCTGCAAAATAAAGTTTTCAAGGTTGTCGCTGCCGGCCGCCAAAAATGGGTATCGAATGCGTAAAAGAAGCACAAAAGCTCCCCATCCGGCGGCGATTGTGACGAATCCCGAAACGGCGCAGACTATGTAATTACAATTTATATATGTTTTATCATCCATTCTTGCCAGAAGAAACGGCATAGTATGGTCACAAAAGTCTTGCGCTACTGCGTCTGCCATAACAAACGCAGCCAAGAGAGGTAAGAGGCGTGAAAAAGAACCAATATCGTATGTAAATCGAAACAAATAAACAATATCAAGCGTATCATAATTCGCGCGAATATCTGGCATAACCACAAGGAAATTCATAAATACCATGCAAAAAACAGAAATGATCAGCCTAATCGAAAGCATTTTCATCTTTAGAAGATTAAAAAAATATGTTCTTTTCATCCCGAAATCACTTCTCCTGTATAAGCATCCACATAAACTCTGGTTATAAACAGATGTTCATCAATGTTTCGCGCTTGTATTTCATCAGGCGAAGCCCCTTCATCTGTCGAACTGAAAATCCACATCGGGCTTAAAACGATTTCTTTTTTCCGTTCCATTGCAACCAGCTTTAATTCAGCTCGAACAAAACAAAGTTTCTTTTCCGAAATGCTCTGAGTATAGTAGTTCGTCAACGCTTGAACCGCCGTTTTATAATCAATGACCGGTTGATTCGCTTCTTTTGAAACCACCGCATACATCCCCGTAATTTTCATTCCAATCACGCCAGACGAATCAACCATCGCAACAATACGCGCTGGAAATCGTGTTTTATCGGTTGCACTTCTGCAAAAAGTCGCGTCAACCGGATAACCGTTGAGCGATTGCTCTGCAACAACTACATAACACTCATCTCTTTTGCTCCATGTGCGAGAATATTTCTTCTGGCGTGTTTTCGGCTCCGATTGCCAAAACAGGCTTCTTTCTATCAGTTTTTGCGCATCGTTGAGCGAAGATTGATCCATCGCTATGATACGGCTGTTTGCAGTCGATATTCCAAAGGAGGACAAAACGCTGTCGATCTGTGCCAGAGCGTCTTCCGAACTGCAAAAATCCAACTCGGCTTCATGGACAAAATAGTTTGACATATCGTTGATTTCATCATCAATAGGCAAGAAATATGAATATTTGTCATAATCATTCGCCTCATAATAAATCGCTTCCGCCGCGGAAACCGTCAGCTTATCTCCGCGATCCGAAACATACATCGGTATGGGGCTTTCTTCCCGGTGAGTGCAGGAAAACAGGGAACACAGGCTTTGCTCCGGAATGGACATATATTTCACCGTAAAAGAGGGCATCTCATCAAAAGCCGATATCGGGCGGTTCATCAATTCAATCTTGATATGATCGGTTATGCTTAAATTGTCGTATTGATCTTCATCCGTACAGCTTTCAAATCTGTCGTTTTTTTCATTACCACTGGAACTGGCAGTATAGTGTTCATCGTCAAGAACGGAAAATACATTATTTTCTTCAATCGACGTTTGTGATTCAGTGCAATCCAGCATTTTATGATAAATAGAAGCCGAAGCAACGCAACTCAAAACGATAAGCGAAAGCACAACCAGTTTCTTCTTTCTCTTTTTAGCTCTGCTCATATCGGACGCTCCCTTTCATTTAACAGTCACCGCATGTATTTATTGCCATAATAGATATGCCACGAGAGGCATATACTTCTCGTGGCATATTGAAATATGTTTTACGGATTCCAACGTCCACTGCAAGTGATTTCTTTATCCGCTTGGCCACGAAGATTGTACAGCGTCCCTGCGACACCTTTGCGCACGGAATATTTCAGTTTGTAATGATGATTATTTACAGCAATCTTCATTGCCTGAGACGCCTCATGATCGCCGACGTAAGTACGGCTGCGAACGTAGAATCCCTTGCTGTCAGACACGCCGGAGGTCGGCGTTACATGACAGATTTGCTCACTGTCATTCTTGGGAACAGGTTCGCTGTTGCCGTCAATTCGTTCGTCGGCAACAATATGGAACTTCCAGTAATTCGTCTGCGCCGCAAGGCTCGTTGCAGCATAGAAGCAGCACAACATCGAAAGAACAACAAACATAGCCAGTTTTTTCATTGATAGTGCCTCCTTTGAAATCTCATTTGTTTCTGGTTGATTCTACAGTTTTCCAATCAAATGCTTGAAAAAAATTCGAGTTGATGCTACAATGAGACTGTCCTTGTGAAAACCATCATCTCTGAGATGATGCTGTGTGCCAACACTTTTCGCAGGGACTTTTTCTTTAATCTGGCCATACACGGATCACGGCATCTCATGCCTTCACCTCCTTTCATTGTTCGCAAAAACATACACAGTTTAGAATCAAACGGGATTAGTAACTTTTGATCGAGCTCGTTTTGCTAGGCGTTTCTGCCGGATCAACGCCATTCTTTACCGTTCCGCTCACATAAACACGATAGCTATACCCTTTAGAGATGCTTTTGGTTTTAGAAAGGCTTACCGCTTCTCCTTTCGAGCCGCTTGCAGGCCATGATGCAATCGTTGTCCAATTTCCATCCTTTTTTTGTTGAAGTTTCATCGTCATGCTACTTACCGTTGCATCGCTATTGGGGATGATTTTTCCCATACATTCAGCCGTCGAGCCATTAATTACCAAACTTGCACTGATTCTGGCTGTCTGATTGTAAAAGGGTTGAATCTTTCCTTCTGCCCACGCAGAGGAAGCAAGCGCTGTTACGACCAGCAACATCATCAGGAACACCGATACCATTTTTTTCATAGGGATTTCCTCCTTTTTGTTTGTCTATCTATATAGACACATCTTTCTGCACTTTTATCTCCATTTTTCAAAATTTTTTTATTTTATTTGTTTCACGCTTTCCGCAACTTTAAGAATTTGTTCCTCATTGTCTCCGTCCATCATAATCGAAAGAATCCTATTGCTTTCGTTCCATATAACGGAAGATGTTTTTTCTTTAATCGAGACGATTGCATCACTTCCATGTATTTTCGTATGGTATACCCGCGCATTTTCGGTATCCACATTCATTTCGTTGTTTTCAGACATTTCTTCAAAAATCAAGCGAACGTCCGAATTGTTTTTATCGCGCATACACACAGAAAACTCACGTCCGAACGAACTATCAACGCTTTCAATCTCAAATTCAGCCGGGATATAGGATGGATAGTACATTCCTTCCCATCCATTAGGAACATCAAAGGCTTTTTGCTCATCCTCTCGCAGCCCAATCGCGGTATATTGCCCATGATCTTCCGCGAACATCGAAAACACGCGCACTCGAAAGGTTTCACTCGACGCAAACGCAGTCGTAAGCCCGATGCACAGAATTCCCAAAGCGGCTACCGCGAAGCGCATCGTTCTAGGCGCTACTGTAAAAAACTGCTTTTTCAGACTGATCCACCGCAAACGACGCATCATTTTCTCCATGCGCTTTTCTCTACTTGTTTCCAGAAACTCCAAATAACGTTGATCCTCTGGTGAACATTCCAACAGTGAATCAGCTTCTTCATCCCGTATCTCTCTCATTGCTTTTGAAATCAAGACTTTCTGATATTTGGCTCTCAGCTTTTGATCGTCCTGATACTCCGATTTATTCATTTTTTTCAATTCAACTCCACCTCTTCAAGTATCCTTCTCAGGTGCTTATATATCCTTTCCAAAATTCCGCCAATATTCTGGGGCTTCACCCCGCTCTGCTGTGCGATTTGCTTATATGTCAGTTCTTCATCAAAACGCATCGACAATATCCACTGTTCTTTTTCAGAAAGTTTTTGAATGGCTTTTTTCAAGCGCCGTTTTTCTGCTGCAATAATGATTTGTTCCTCAATCGGCATCTCATTTGCCGCCAGTTCTTGTGTGCATTCTTCATCTACGGTAAATGAATACTGGTTTATCCTTTTCATTCGTCTTAAACGATTGATCGAAGCATGTTCAACAGTTATAATGATATATCTTCTCAAGCTCATATCGGAAAGCTGTCTAAGTGTCGATATGCGTTTCATAAGCATCAGACACGCATCGCTTACAGCATCTAACGATTCTTCCTCATTTCTCAAAACGGTCAACGCCTTCTTGAACATCATCAATTCATAGTCAATATATATCTGTTGAAAAAACGCCCGATCATCTTCACTGTGCATTGTCCAAACTACGGTGTAAAATGCTAGCATTTGTGCTTGATTCACCCCCTGAATACATTTTTTCTTTCTTTAATAGAGACGCTTATTGGGTTCATCGACAGTTCCAAGTTACAGCAAAAGATGCGGGTTGGCAAGTCCTTCTCGCGTTCATTTCAGCAATTATCGCATAATGAACCTAAAAAGCTGTTGCAGCCCGCCATATAACGCTTCGACAAAATTTGGTTTCGGGCGGGCATCCTCACATTTCAAGAATGTGATTTCCTGTGCGTCGGGATTCTCTGCAATGATCTCAGCGACGACGTTATCCGGTATTCCCGAAGCCTCGCTATGAATGGTGACCTTTGTTTCTCCACGCGCCCCAGCGCAGAAACAGATGAGCATTGCGCACGCGGCAAACGCGGCCATACGTATTTTCATAAACGTCTCCTTTCCTCCAGAAGAATCTATTTCTTGTTCTTCCTGTTTCTCTATTGATATAGACGCTTGAGCCTTCCGTTTTATCTCGTTTTTTTCATATAAATTTTCTGTTTTTCTGTTTTCCGTGCTTTTTATGTGGTATAGTAGAAATATCATTCATACATGAGGAGTCGATATTGATGAAAGCCGTTATCTATGCCCGCTATTCTTCCGACAACCAGCGCGAGGAATCCATCGAAGGACAAATCCGCGAGTGTACGGCTTTCGCGGAGAAGAACGACATCACCGTTTTGAAGCACTACATCGACCGCGCCTATTCCGCACGGACAGACCATCGTCCCGCATTTCAGGAGATGATTAAGGACAGCGACAAGCATCTGTTCGATATGGTCATCGTCTGGAAGCTCGACCGCTTCTCCCGCGACCGTTACGACAGCGCCCGCTATAAGGTGCTTCTCAAGAAGAACAACGTCCGCGTCGTTTCCGCCACCGAGGTGATTTCTTCCGGCGCAGACGGCATCCTGCTGGAATCCGTCTTGGAGGGCTTTGCAGAGTATTATTCTGCCGATCTCGCCGAGAAGGTGACGCGCGGGCTGACGGAAAACGCGCTCAAAGGCAAATGCAACGGCGGTACACGTCCAGTTGGTTATGTCGTTGATGATGAACAACACTTCCAGATCGACCCCTTAACAGGGCCATTTGTGTTGGAAGCCTTCAAACGCTATGACGATGGCGCCACAATGAAAGAAGTGGTGGAGTTTTTCAAGGAAAAAGGCATCAAAAACTCACTGGGACGGGATATGAATTTGAATAGTGTCCAGCGGATGCTTTCCAATCGTCGATATATGGGCGAATACACCTTCCGAGATATCGTTGTTCCCGATGGTATTCCCGCCATTGTTCCGAAAGAGCTGTTCGACCGAGTACAGGAAAAGATGGCAAAAAACAAGAAATCCCCTGCCCGACATAAGGCAGAGGATGATTATCTGCTGACGACCAAGCTGTTCTGCGGATATTGCGGAGCGTATCTTTGCGGCGAAAGCGGAACAAGCCGGACGGGAGTTGTTCATCACTATTACAAGTGTGTGTCCGTCAAGAAAAAGCGCACCGATTGCCATAAAAAGCCCGTCCGCAAGGAGTGGCTGGAAGATATGGTCGTCAACGCAACGATGAAAATGCTGATGAATGACGCAACCATCGGCGCGATTGTTTCCGCGCTGATGACCTTGCAGGATGAAGAAAACGTCAATCTTCCGCTGTACGAGAAGCAGCTGCGAGAAACAAAGACCGCCATTGACAATCTGCTGAACGCCATTCAGCAGGGACTTTTGACCCGTTCAACCAAGGAACGGCTGGATGCTTTGGAAGCCGCACAGGATGAATTGGAGAACAAGATCGCCTGCGAGAAACTGGCAAAGCCGAGGATTACCGAAGAACAGCTTCGTTTCTTCCTTGAGAAGTTCCGAAAGATGGATGTTGCGAATCAGGCACAGCGCAAGATGCTGATCGACACATTTGTCAATGCCATCTTCCTGTATGACGATAAAGTTGTTTTGACGTACAACTTCCACGAAGGAACGGAAACGATCTCTTTTGAAGAACTTCAAAAAGTTACAGAAGCAGGCGCTTCTGGTTCGGATTTGGTTTCATCTACTGCACCAAATGAGAACTTCCGTGAGAACGGAAGTTTTTATTTTACTCCAAAGAAATATCAAGGCAAAAACAGGACTTGAAGAAGCCGTAGTGAATCAGGCCACTGTGTGGCCTGAGAGCGGCGCTGACCGAGCGGCGGCGAGCCGTGAGAATCAAGTCCTGTTTCCCACACCAAACCTGTATAATCCGAACCGGATTTTCCAAATCGGAAATGGGTTCGGATTTTTTCTTATCTTCCAATCACAAAGGTATAAACACACTAGACCTTGCAAGCAAAGTCAATGTGTAAGGGGCTGAGATTCCTTGAGATCCCTGCAAAATAATCATACAGCAAAACAACCGCATTCTTCATATAGGGATATTCTTTCATTGAGAAACATGGTATACTTAGCTTAATAAATCGGAATATATTAAACTGCTATTTTTTTAAAATAGATATTGACTCCTACATAACGTAATAGTTTAGAGTGTACTTATCGAAAGGAGGAATGACAATGATGACGGTAAATGAGGTAAGTAAATTAACAGGAGTAAGTATACGCACTCTGCAGTATTACGACACCATTGGACTCTTAAAACCTATTGAATATACAGAGTCAGGTTATAGGTTGTATGACGATACATCCTTGGAAAGGCTGCAACAAATTTTACTGTTTAAAGAATTGGAATTTCCGCTTAAGGAGATTAAAAAGATAATTGATGCCCCTAACTTTGACAGGAACAAAGCATTAGAGCAGCAGATTGAATTGCTTACTATGAAAAAGAAGCATCTTGAAAATCTTATTAGTTTCGCTCGAGGAATAAAAGGAATAGGCGTGAAATATATGGATTTTAAAGTATTTGATACAGGAAAGATTGATGAGTATTCTAAACAAGCAAAAGAACAATGGGGACAAACCTCTGAGTACAAGGAGTTTGAAGAGAAAACAAAGAACTGGACGCAAGACGATGAAGCTACTGTTGCAAATGAGTTTATGCAATTATTTGTTGAATTCGGACAAATGAAAGAAATGGACCCAGAAGATGAACAGGTGCAGTTGCAGGTAAGGAAACTTCAGGATTACATTACAGATCATTTTTATACATGTTCTGATAATGTTTTATGCGGTCTTGGAAGAATGTATGCTGGTGGAGGAGAACTTACGGAAAATATTGATGATGTTGGAGGAGCTGGCACAGCAGAGTTTGCAGGTAAGGCCATTGATATATTTTATATGAGCAGACGTTAAATTCCAGTTTGTTGTATTCGCCCATAATACGGGGCTGACAGGTATACCTGCTATTCTTCCGATGACCCGCGCGTAAAATCCATCGAAGGACAAGTCACGGAAGCAGACACTTCTGGTTCGGATTTGGTTTCATCTGCTGCACCAAATGAGAACTTCCGTGAGAACGGAAGTTTTTATTTTACTCCAAAGAAATATCCAGTCCTGTTTCCCACACCAAACCAGTATAATCCGAACCAGATTTTCCAAATCGGAAATGGGTTCAGATTTTTTCTTGTCTTTCTGTCGTAAAGGTATAACCAGACCTTGCAAGCAAGGTCAGTGTGCAAGGGGCTAAGGTTCCTTATAAGCCTTGCGAAACAAGTATATAACAAAACGGTTACATTCTTCATATAGGGATATTCTTTTATTGAGGGATATGGTATACTGGGCTCATTAAATCGAGATTTACAGAATTAGCAAATTCCTATTTAGAGAGAGAATGAGGTTTTGGGGAGAATCATGATTACTACAAGTAGATTAACAATACGTCCAATTGAAGAAAATGATTGGACTGCTATTAAAGAAATATGGGATGATTTTAAGAATACAGAATTCGTTATCTACGATAACTATAAGGATACATCTCCAGAATCATTACAACCACGAATTGCAAAATGGGCAGAAGCTACTCGAAAAGGCAATGAGCACATGTTTTTTGCAACGTGCTTAAAAGGCGAAACAATCGGATTTACTTCTATAAATATTGTTGCGCCATCCGAGTATGAGATTGGATACGGATATACAAGTAAATCACAAGGACATGGATTTGCAAAAGAAGCGCTTACCACGATTCTTGAATATATGAAAGAGCTTGGCGCTACAAAAATTCACGCAGGAACAGCCTTAAAAAATATTCCTTCTGTTGCGTTATTAAAAAGTCTTGGCTTTGAATTGACAAGCACAGAGCAGATTAGTTTTTTCAAAGATGATGCTGGCAACAACATTTATTTTGAAGGCGGTAATTTTACTAGGAATTTGGCTTTAGAAAACAAATGGTGTGTAGCCGACAAATTGTAATTATATCGGTACAATGAAATCAACAAATTCCAGTTTATTGTATTCGCCCGTAACATGAGCGGCGGCAGATATACCACAAACCTGCCAGAAATGAAGGACTTCTTCTCGTCGAGCCTCAGCCCGCGTTCCATTGCCCTCCGCGTTTTTCATGCGGCGCGGCTTGTTTCATAAGCAAGATACAGGTTGACGCTTTTTTGAATTGCTGATATACTGATTTCAGCAAAGACAACATCTATATTTTCCGTCAGCATAATCAGCATAAAAGGAGACGAAAGCGATGGCGATTTCAAAAAAGCCTTTCGGCGTCATGCCGGACGGTCGCGAAGTAACACAGTACACGCTGACTAACGCGCGCGGTGCATCCGTGAGCGTGATCAACTTTGGCGGCATCCTGACCAATGTCCGCGTGCCGGATCGAAACGGCGTTCTGGACGACGTGGTGCTCGGTTTTGACAATCTGGCAAGCTATCTGGCCGAACATGGCAGCATGGGCGACACGGTTGGCCGTTATGGCAACCGAATCGCACAGGCGCGCTTTACGATTGACGGCGTAACCTATCAGCTTGACGCCAACAACCATGGAAACCACCTGCACGGCGTGCTCGGCAAGCAGCTTTGGGATGCCGATCCGGTTGAAACCGCCGTCGGCGACCTGCTCCGTCTGCACTACGTCAGCCTCGACGGCGAGGACAAGTTTCCCGGTACGCTGGATGTGACCGTGACTTACGGCTGGGATGACGCCTGCAATCTCTCCATTCGTTACGAGGCGACGACTGACAAGCCGACCCTCTGCAACATGACCAATCACAGTTATTTCAACCTTGCCGGATGCACCAGCGGCTCCATCCATGATCATGTGTTGACGGTTGAGGCGGATGCCGTCACATCGGTCGCCGACAATACGCTCATCCCTACCGGAGGCTATACGCCGGTCGCCGGAACGCCGTTTGATATGCGGCATGGGCTGCGTCTAGGCGACGGCCTTAACGCGACGCACAGCTGTCCGCAGATGACGTTTGCCGGCGGTTATGACCATAACTTCGTACTGCGCAAAGGCGAAGCGATGGGCCTTGCCGCGCGGCTGTATGATCCCAAGAGCGGCCGAGTGATGGAGACGCTGACCGATCAGCCCGGCGTGCAGGTTTACACGGCCTGTGGCACAGATATTCCGGGCGGCAAGGGCGGCACGCATTACGGAAAATACTGCGCCGTCTGCCTGGAAACCCAGCATTTCCCCGATTCGCCGAATCACCCGCAGTTCATCGGCACGACGGTTCTGCGTCCCGGCGAAAAATACGACACGACGACGATTTACGCGTTCCGCACGGAATGATCCGCTCTGTTAAAAGCCGCCAAGGTGCAAATACATGGACATTTCTTTCAAGGTCGAAAATCAAAAATTCAATTACAGAGTGTGCGCCGTCATCCTCTCGGAGAATCAGATTCTGGCGATGCGTGACGAACGTTCTCCGTATTTTTACCTGCCCGGCGGAAGGGTAAAAATGGGCGAAACCGCCGAGCAGGCAGTGATACGGGAAGTCTGGGAAGAGCTTAGCGTAACGCCGAAAATCGACCGCCCGTTGTGGCTCAATCAGGCGTTTTTTACCGAGGATGTGGACGGCCTTCGCTATCACGAACTGTGCCTTTACTTTCTGATGGATATCTCTGACACGGATTTGGCCCAAAGAGGTCCTGTCTTTACGCTGACGGAAGGCACGCACACGCACACCTTTGAATGGCTGGCATTTGACAGATTGAAGGACGCCTATTTTTATCCGATATTCCTGAAAAAAGAAATCTACAATCTGCCGAACGCTTTAACCGTTCGCGCCGAATTTGAGTGACTGTTTTGCGCTCGTAAAACGTTCAAAAGACCGGCATGCAGGCCGATTCAGCCTGCAATGTCGGTCTTTTTCAATCGTCTTTTTTCTTGAGCGCCCGCATTTAGTGCGTCAATCCGCTTTTTTTCGCAGCATGATCTTGATGAAATTCAGATACTTCCCCGCGCCCGCTTCCATCGATTTACGGTCGCCGACGGCGTACCCGTTCTCCTGCCTCAGCCAGTCCGCCCAAACCTCGTCGTTGGATTCCATTTCACAGACTTCGACGACCTCGCAATTTCGGCTTTGGCTGACGATGTTCGCCCAATACGCCGTGTCGTGCATATAATCCATCTGCTCCGCCGTCCACGAAAGCAGCAGTTCCGACGGCAGACGGTCGTGGCGGTCCCGCTTCATGCCGGGAATCGCGATATATATCCAGCCGCCCGGCTTCACAAACGGAAGAAGCTTTTCATCCAGATAGCGCGGATCTCTGCCGAAATAATTGTAGGAATCCGTGCTGACCACCGCGTCGAAAAAGTCCGGCTCAAAGGGCAGAGCCTCGGCATCCGCTTTCACGGGGATAATCTGCTCATCCGAAAGCCCCATCTGGCGGAAAAACGCGCGGTTTTCGTCCGGATCGCTCCACAAATCCGCCGCATATACCGTAAAGCCGTATTCCTTCGCCAGGAAAACGGAGGTCAGCCCCTGCCCGCTGCCCAAATCGCAGACCGTGCCGTGCGCCGGAATGCGATGGTTTTGCAGCAATTCTTCCTCCAGCTTCACGGGATTGGGCCCCATGATTTTTCGGTTCAATTCCGGCGTATCATAGCGCGTGCTTTTGACATATTTCATGTTCGTCCCTCTTTTCTCACTCGATCCAGCCAATCGTCGTAAAACGCATCGACGGCTTGTAAAACCGCCTGTCGATCTGCCGCGCCGTCATAAACGCCGAGCAGCGCCAGCAGCGGCGCATAGCAGGCCACGGCCTCGTTTTCCGCGTTGGCAAAGCCCATTGCCGCCAACAAATCCCGCACATAGCCAAGCGGCCCGCCCGCCAAATACTGCTGATACAGCGCGGCCATCTGTTCGTTTCGATATTGCTCGATGGTCAGCATCCGGCGAAACGGCGCAGCAAACTCGTCCTGTGCCCAATAGCGAAACTGCGCCTTGGAAAAAGCGCACAACGCTTCAGGCGTTGCGATCTCATAGCTTTGCGGCATGTCCTGCACCGTGCCTTCCGGCAGTTCAAACGCCTGCGCGCGCTCGGCGTCCAGCTGTTCCATTTTTTGAAGAATACTTTCAAGAATCGCCTGTTTATTGGCATAATGACGATAAAGTGCTCCCTTTGTCAACCCCAGCTCACCCGCAATTTGGCTGACGGAAACCGCTTCATAACCCTCTTGGGCAAACAGGCGAAGCGAAACAAGCAAAATGTTTTCTCTGGTGTCCTTCATGTATTTCTCTCCACAAAAATAAACGATCGTTTACATCTGCATTATAGTAAACGATCGTTCACTTGTCAAGTCTTTTTTGAATTATGCACCCTGTTCTTCCTTTTTGAGCGCTTCATCGAGCGTGTGCCAGCCAAGCACGGCGCATTTCACGCGAGCGGGCATATGCGCCACGTCGCGCAGCGCGGAGGCTTCCTCCAGATCGTCGATTTCCTCGTCCGTCGCTTCGCCTTTGATCATCCGCAGGAACAGGTCGCCAAGCCTGCGCGCTTCATCTTCCTTGCGGCCGATAATCATGCCGAGCATGATATCCGCAGAAGCCTGTGAAATCGCGCAGCCGTCGCCGACAAACGCGCCATCCTCAATCACGCCGTCCTTCACCTTGAGCTTGAGCCAGATGTGGTCGCCGCAGCTGGGGTTCACACCCTCCATCGTGATGTTCGCGTCGGGCAGGTCATGCTTGAATTCCGGGCGCAGATTATGCTCCGTCAAAATTTCGTTGTAAAAGCTTCTACGCTCCATAGCCCATTTTCCTCCTCACGTCGGCAATCGACGCGACCAGCGCGTCCGCTTCCTCCGGCGTATTGTAAAACATAAAGCTCGCGCGCGTCGTCGCGGGCAGACCGAGATGCATGATAAGCGGCTGTGCGCAGTGATGACCCGCTCGCACCGCTATGCCGTCCGCCGCCAGAATCTCGCTCACATCGTGCGGATGCACGCCGTCAATGACAAAGGAGACAATGCCCGTGTGGTTTTCGGGGTCGTCGCTTCCCAGCACGCGGACATGCTCCACGCCCTTCAATCCATCCATCACGCGGCGGACGAGCAGGTTCTCCTGCTTCTGCATCGCGTCAAAACCGATTTTCTGAATATACTCGATGGCCGCCGCCAGGCCGACTGCGCCTGCCGCGTTCACCGTGCCTGCCTCAAACTTGTGCGGCAGTTCGGCAAACACCGCGCCTTCGCGCGTGACGGATTCAATCATCTCGCCGCCGGTCAGAAAAGGCGGCATCTTATCCAGCAGTTCTTCCCTGCCATAGAGCACGCCGATGCCCATCGGCCCCATCAGCTTATGGCCGGAGAACGCAACAAAATCCGCGTCCAGCGCCTGCACATCCAGCGGCATGTGGGGCGCGCTCTGCGCCGCATCCAGCACGGCGGCAGCGCCGACGGCGTGCGCCCGGTCGATGATCTTTTTCACCGGATTGACGCAGCCAAGCACGTTGGAAACATGGCCGATGGCGACCAGCTTCGTCTTTTTGCCGATGGTCTGCTCAATCGTTTCGTCGGTCAGCGTACCGTCCGGTTCACAATCCATGTATCGGAGCGTCGCGCCTGTCTGGCTGGCGACCATCTGCCACGGAAGCATGTTGCTGTGGTGCTCCATGATGGAAACGACGATTTCGTCGCCTGCCTTCACGTGATGCAGCGCATAGCTGTAAGCCACAAGGTTCAGGCCCTCGGTCGTGTTTCGTGTGAAAATCACACAGCGCTCACTCGGCGCATGGATGAAGCGCTGTACCGTCTTGCGCGCATCCTCATACATCTGCGTCGCCTTGAGGCTCAGCGGATAAAAGCCGCGAAGCGGGTTCGCATTCGCCTGCTCGTAAAACGCCTTGACCGCTTCAATCACGCAGGCCGGGCGCTGGGCCGTCGCCGCATTATCCAGATACATGACCGGATCGTTTTGCAGCAGCGGAAAATCTTTGCGCCACGGGTTAATCGTCTTGTCCATCGTTCATCACCGTCTTCAGCAGGTTCTCGGTTTCCTCGCGGGACTGCGCATCCGGAATGCGGCGGCAGATCCGCTCCAGCTTGGCGCGCGTCATGACGCGCTCGGCCGTCTTTTCATCCATGCCGCGGGAGGCAAAATAAAACAGCGTGTCGTCGTCCAGCGCGCCGATGGTCGCGCCGTGGTTGCCCTCGACGTTTTCCTCCGCGCAGAGAATCAACGGAATGGTCTTGTTCACCACGTCGTCGCCCAACAGCAGCACCTGTTCGCTTTCCTGTCCCTTCGATCCGGAAGAGCCGTTCTTGAAATCGATCGTGCCGCGGAAAATCTTCTCCGCGCGGTCGTTCAGGCTGCCGTCGGCCTCAATGACACAGTTCGTCTTCCTGCCGATATGATTGACAATCAGGTTGATATCCACCTTCTGGTCTTTCGCCGCCAGATAGCCCATCGCACTTTCAAACTTCGAGCCGTCGCCGACCAGATCGACGCGCGCGCCGTCCACCGCGATGTGCTCGCCGACAATCAGCTGCACCAGCTCGATCGAAGCGTTTTCTTCGCACAGGCCGCCCACATCGTTGATCAGCGTATGCCCTTCACCCTCGAAGAGCAGCTGCACCAGGCAGATTTTCGCGTTCTTTTTCGCGTAAAGCTTGGTTTGCAGCGCCGTCGCGCCGTCGCCTGTCGGCACAATCTGTTCGACGACCGTCACGCTCTGCCCCTCATCGGCCTGCACGTGTACAACGCCGCCGGACTGGCGCGCGTCCTCGCCTGCGGCCACACGCAGACGAATCGTCTCACTCTGCGCGCCCGCAATCGTGGTCACGGGCAGACCTGCCATCGCGCTTTCCAGCTGCTCGCCCGCGCCGGTGCGAATCGCGGCGAATTTCGCTTCATCCGCCTGTCCGGCCTGCACGTTTTCGGCCAGCGTCACGCAAGGTCTGGTTTCGTCCTGCCAGCGGATATGCGTTTCGTTGAGTTTCAGCCAATACCACGTCTTGCTCGGCAGGCGGTTGATGGTCATGAATTGATTCTCGCTCATCTTCTGTCCCCTCCTCAGCCGATGCTGCCCTTCATCTCAAGGCGAATCAGGTTGTTCATTTCGACAGCGTATTCAAGCGGCAGTTCCTTGGATACATTGTCCGCAAAGCCGCTGACGATATACGCGCGCGCGTCCTCTTCGCTCATGCCGCGGCTCATCAGGTAGAACACGGCTTCGTCGCTGATGGAACCGATCTGCGCCTCGTGGCCGACGTTCGCGTCCTTCGTTCGGATATCCATCGCCGGAATGGTGTCCGACCGGGAGATGGAATCGAGCATCAGGGACTGACAGGAGACGGAGGATTTGGCGTTCTTCGCGTTTTTGCCCACCACTACGCTGGAGCGGAACGTGCTGATGCCGCCGTCCTTGGAAATGGAGCGCGTGTTGATATAGGAACTGGTATCCGGCGCGTTGTGAACGACCTTCGCGCCGGTATCGAGGTTCTGACCCTTGCCTGCAAAGGTGATACCCGTAAACTCCATGCGGGAGCCGCGTCCATTCAAAATGCTCATCGGATACAGATACGAAACATGCGAACCAAACGAGCCGGAAACCCACTCGATCACGCCGCCCTCATCGACGACGGCGCGCTTGGTATTGAGGTTATACATGTTCTTCGACCAGTTTTCGATGGTCGAATAGCGCAGACGCGCGTTTTTGCCGACAAACAGTTCCACGCAGCCCGCGTGCAGGTTCGCTACGTTGTATTTCGGGGCGGAGCAGCCTTCGATGAAGTGCAGATCCGCGCCCTCGTCCACGATGATCAGCGTGTGCTCAAACTGGCCCGCGCCTGGCGCATTCAGGCGGAAATAGCTTTGCAGCGGGATTTCCACCTTCACGCCCTTGGGCACATACACAAACGAGCCGCCCGACCAAACCGCGCCGTGCAGCGCGGCAAACTTGTGATCCGTAGGCTTGACCAGCTTCATGAAGTGTTTTTTCACCATGTCGGCATATGGGCCGGTCAGCGCGCTTTCCATGTCGGTGTAAACGACGCCCTGTGCGGCGACTTCCTCGCGCACATTGTGATAGACCAGTTCGGAGTCATACTGCGCGCCCACGCCCGCCAGCGATTTGCGTTCCGCCTGCGGAATGCCCAGCCGCTCAAACGTGTTTTTGATATCCTCCGGCACGTCGCTCCACTTGGCCTTCATACCCGTATTCGGGCGGACATAGGTGACGATGTTATCCATATTCAGCCCTTCGATGGAAGGGCCCCAGTCCGGCACGCGCATGTTCTGATAGATTTGCAGCGATTGCAGGCGGAAAAGCTGCATCCACGCGGGATCGTGCTTTTCTCTGGAAATCTGCTCGACGATGGCCGGAGTCAGGCCCGCGCTGAGCTTGAACGCGTCTTTCTCATCGTCTTTGAAATCGTAGATGCTGCGGTCAACATCCTCGACATAGGTTTTTTCTTCGTTCATGGGTGTTCCCCTTTTCTCAACGCTGCTCGTACTCGGCAAAGCCGCTCTCGTTGATTTCATCGACCAGCGAAGCGCCGCCGTTCTTGATGATGCTGCCTTCCACCATCACGTGGGTCGCGTCCACATGCAGCGATTCGAGAATCTTGGTGCTGTGAGTGATGATCAGCAGGCTGCCCTTGCAGTCTTCCTGATACTTGCGGATACCGGCGGACACGGTGCGCACTGCGTCCACATCCAGACCGCTGTCCGTCTCATCGAGGATGGCCAGCGCAGGCTTAAGCATCAGCAGCTGAAGGATTTCCGCCTTCTTCTTCTCGCCGCCGGAAAAGCCGACGTTCAGATCGCGCTCAGCGTAGGACGGGTCCATATCCAGCAGCTCCATCGCGCGCTCAAGCTCCTTTTTGAAGCTCCACAGGCGCAGGCGGCTGCCGGTTTGCAGCTCGACCGCGTTGCGGATAAACGCGCCCAGCGTCACGCCCGGCACTTCGAGCGGCGCCTGGAAGGACAGAAACATGCCCAGCTTGGCGCGCTCGTTGGCGGCCATATGCGTGATGTCTTTCCCTTTGAACATGATCTGGCCTTCCGTCACATGATAACGCGGGCTGCCCATCAGCGTGTAGCCCAGCGTGGATTTACCCGTTCCATTCGGCCCCATGAGCACATGGGTTTCGCCCGTGCCGATTTCCAGATTGACGTGATCCAGAATCGGCTTATCTTCAACGCTCACGCTCAAGCCCTTGACGGCCAGAAGCTCTTTTTCCATTGCATTGACACCCCTTTAAATCAAATCGGCTGAAACCCCGCAATTCCCAGCGGGATATTAGGATATAATGACGGATTAAGAGGGCGGACGGACAATCTGCCCCTGCCCCTACCGGACAGCCGCATTATACGCCTATCCGCTTTTTCTGTCAAGACTTGATTTTTCGGGCAGTCAATCGCCCTTTCTTGTTTTGACTGCGGCTATCACTGCGCAGGCCAGCTTGTCCGGCTCGATCGGCTTGCCGAGATAGCCGTCCATCCCCGCGTCAAAAATCCGCTCGCGCACATCTTCAAACGCATTGGCCGTCATCGCGATAATCGGGATGTCGGCCGCGCCGGCCCTGCCGCATCGGCGAATAGCGCGCGCGGCCTCGCATCCGTCCATCACGGGCATCTGCATATCCATCAAAACCACGTCGTATGTGCCCGCTTCCACGGCTTCAAAACGTCTGAGCGCCTGCATGCCGTCCGCCGCGCGGTCACATTCGGCGCCCGCGTCGGTCAACAGCCGAATCATGATTTCCGCGTTCATCTCGCTGTCTTCGGCCAGCAGCACGCGCAGACCCGTCAGCAGCCGTTCCGTGCTTCTGGGTTGCGCGCTGGCATAAGCGCCCAAATCCACGGGCTTTTTCTCGTCGCTCAGCACGGCCATCACCCGTTCGATTTGTCCGTTCATCTGTCCGGCATATCGTTTCATCGTCTCGATATCATCCGTCCGCGTAAGCAGCCTGGCCAAACCGACCACCACGTTGAGCGGCGTGCGAATGCCTCGGCTGATGTTTCGATATAGGTGCTTTTTCTCTTCCTGCTCGCGCTGCATCTGTTCCCTGAGCATTTCCGCGCGGCAGATTGACTCTCTCAGCGTCGAGTTGACGCTCGCCAATTCACAGTTGGCCTTTTCCTGTGCCAGCTGTTTTTCGCGCGCATGGGCTTCTTTGCGCATCGCATCCGCCATTCGAATTATGCCGACATTGAGCAGCGCGGCCAACAGACCCAGCATGGCCAGCGCCGCCGCGACGATACGCGCAATCAATGCGCTGTAATCCCTGAGCACATTCTGCACCAGCGAACAGGCCGCTTCGCACACGACCATGTACGGCGTATCTTCAATGGGCCGATAGGCCAAATAGACCGATTCCCCGGCCGTCGTTTTGAGCGTCACGCATCCGGCGCACCTTTCGTCCATATCCGCAGAAGCCTGCTTTTTCTCCGGCCCGTCATAGCGCGAAAGCATGTCCAGCCGGTTCCACACATGATCTGCGGTATAAACCACGTGTCCCATCCGATCCACCACGCAGATATTTGCCTGCCCGCCATAAGCATAGAAGGAGAGCACGCCGTTGATGGTTCCCGGCGTATACGCCAGCGCAATCGCATCATAATAAACATCGTGAACGGCAAACGGTCGAAGCGATTCCACGACAAAAAAAGCCTCTTCGCCGTTCCACATGCGATAGCCGGAAACCATTTTCCCCTCCGCCAGTTTTCGGCGCGTCGCCGTATCGATCGTCTGCTGTCCCGTTTTGCCGCTCAAGCTGATATACTGCCCGTCCTGCGTCACAAACAGAATATCCCGCACGCTCTGCCCGTCGAGCGCGGACAAAAAACGCGCTTCCCCCTGCAAATCAACAGTTCGCTCTCCCTCCGAAAAGAGATAACGCTCCATTGCCCGCGCCAGAAAAGCCGACGTGTTCAGCCGCGTGATATACGGCCTTTCCAACTGCTCCATCAGCGCGCCAAGATCGCGCCGACAGTTTGCGTCGATATAATCTTCCGCCGCATGCAATCCATACACCAGACAGCCGCCGATGCAAAGAAAAATCATCGCGCATGCCGCCATCGCCACCCACATGGAGCGTTTGATTTTTCTTCCGTTTTTCATGGTCTGTAAGCGCTCCTTTTTTGCTTCGCCGCCCGTCTTTCCAAACGGACTGACCCATTCTTCATGATGTATTCTATGTTCCGTTTATGTATGATATGATATAATGAACATAGATTTTTTAGAGGAGGTTTCCTATGTGTACGGCAGCGACCTTTCTTTCGGACGATTTTTACTTCGGCCGCAATCTGGATTATGAGTTTTCCTATGGCGACGAGGTGGCCGTCACCCCGCGCGGCTATGCGTTCTCCTTGCGCCGGGGCGATACCTTCCGCACCCGTTACGCTATCATCGGCATGGCCTATGTGCAGGGGGATTATCCGCTTTATTACGACGCGATCAATGAAAAAGGTCTTGGCGTCGCAGGGCTGAATTTTGTCGGCAACGCCGTTTATCATTCAGCTCAGGCGGACCGTGATAACATCGCCCAATTCGAGCTGATTCCATGGCTTCTCGGCCAATGCGCTACCCTGAATGAAGCGCGCACGCTGATTGAGCGCATGAACCTGCTCAACGAGCCTTTCAGCCCACAGCTTCCGCTGGCCCAGCTGCACTGGCTCATCGCGGACAGAACCGGTTCGATCACCGTCGAATCCACCGCCGACGGGCTGCACATTTACGACAACCCTGTCGGCGTGCTGGCCAACAATCCGCCTTTCCCCATGCAGCTCTTCTCGCTGAACAACTACATGGCGCTTTCTCCCCAATCGCCGAAAAACACTTTTGCGCCCGATGCTCCGCTTAGCGTTTACAGCCGCGGGATGGGCGCGCTCGGTCTGCCGGGCGACCTGTCCAGCCAGTCGCGTTTTATTCGCGCCGCGTTTGTCCGCGCCCATTCTCTCTGCGAAGCGACGGAAGAGAGCCGCGTCAGCCAGTTCTTTCATATTCTGACTGCCGTTGAGCAGCAGCGCGGATGCTGCCAGCTCGAAAACGGCAAATACGAAATCACGCTTTACACGAGCTGCTGCAATGCCACAAGGGGCATATATTACTACACGACCTACGACAATCGCCAAATCACAGCGGTGGACATGCACAAAGCGCCTTTGGACGGCAATGCACTGGTTCGCTATCCGCTTATTCAAAAGCAGCAGATCTTCAAACAAAACTGATTGCTTTCGTTCGTCCGGCGGATTTCCGCCGGGCGGCTTTGTGTAACGACTTTCGTTACTTCTGTGCTCATGGGAAGCGATTCACCCTGTAACGCGCCCGCAATACGATATCATTCGATAAAATCCGTTATTTTATGTTTCATTTCTTCAAAAAAGAATTGCCCTGAAAGTGTTTTTTTCTTGCATTTGCAGGTGCTCTATTTTATAATAGACCCATAGTACACACGTTTTTGTTTTGTTTCATCCATGCAGACGCGGGTTTCATGAACTTGTTTCTTTCATCTCCGAAACGAACCCATCAAGGGATCGCGACGAAACCGATTCATGCGTTTTGCGTTTATTGATGATGGAAAGGAAGTAACATCGGCATGACTTTGCAGGAGTTTTATGCTCAAATTGGCGGTAACTATGCGGATACCGTTCGTCGGCTTTGCAATGAATCGCTCGTCCTTCGGTTCGTCAAAAAATATCCGGCCAATCCTTCCTTCGACGAGCTGTGCGCTGCGGTCGATCAGGCCGACTGGAAAACGGCTTTCCGTGCCGTTCACACGCTCAAGGGCGTTGCGCAGAACCTGGGTTTTGACCGTCTGTATGCCGTCAGCGTGCCGCTGACCGAAGCCATGCGTGGTGGAAAGCCGCTGACCGATCCTGCGCTGCTCACCGCCGTGAAAGATGTGCATCAGGAAATCGTCGCCGCCATTCTCCAGCTCGACGCGTAATTCAAATCTGGATAAGACAAAAAGGCCGCCGCTTCTTTTGCGACGGTCTTTTTCACGGATGATCAAATTGGGTTATTGAATCTCGGCGGGATTCACGATGCACAGCCGCTCGGCTGTCTGCTCACCGAAACGCTGCTGCAATTCGCGGTAGCAGGCCCTCATCCTGCATGCGCGGCTGGTTACGTTGTGCGAATCCGTCGCCGCAAAATCGACATAGCCCTTTTGAATGACAGCGTTCACCCATCTCTGTGAAAAAAACGAATGCTTTCGACAGATTGTATCCGCGTTCATCTGCATGCAAACGGAAAAATCACGCTTCAACTTCCGAACGCGCCCCGGCCAGCGCAGACATCTGTAACGCTCGATGTGCGCAAAAACGGGCATATAACCTGCCGCAGTCAACGCTTTCGCCGCGCTCTGCAATTCCCTGTACGGCGCGGTCGGCAAAAACTCAACCAGCACAAATTCGCTTTCCGCCAGCGTCGGAATCAGTCCGTCGCGAAGCATGCGCACGGTTTGCGGCGTGTAGAAGATTTCACAGCCGGGGAGAATTTCCAACTGCATCCCCTGTTGTATACACCACTCCCGCGCCTGCCGGATTCGCTCCATCAGCTCACGCATGGGAAACGGCCTCATGCCCGGTTCGGCGTGCGGCGTGGCGATGATGCGCCGTATGCCGTTTTCCCAAGCCCGTGTGAGCATCTGCTGCGTCTGTTCCCATGTCTGCGCGCCGTCATCCAGCCCGTAGATCAGATGATGATGGATATCGACAAACCCGTCCGTTGGACTTTTTTTCAATCCTTATCGTTCTTCTTTCCGTAATAACCAGACTTGTAGTAGTGGCTGTAATACGCCTTGTTGTAATACTTTTTGGCGCTCAGCGTGTCAAACGTCACCTTGTTGATGATGCAGCCGATAATCGGACAGCCGGATTGTTCCATCTGCCGCTTGGCTTCCACCAGCTCGCGACGGCGCGTCGCGTTATAATTCACCACGAGCACCGCGCCGTCACAGCGCTTAGCGATTTCCGCCGCGTCCACCACCACGCCGACCGGCGGCGTATCGATCAAAACCAAATCAAACTGCGGAGCCAGATGATCGAGCATTTCGCCGAAATACGGCGTATCGATCAGGGTCATCGGCGAAGAAATGTCGCGTCCTGCGGGCATGATGCACGCGCCGTACATGTTGGTCTCATAGATGCAGTCGCCCAGCTCGCAATGCCCGGCCAGATAATGCGCAAGGCCGTACATCTCGCCTTCTGTCTCCAAACGCAGTCGGGAAACGACCGACGAACGACGCAAATCGGCGTCGATCATCAGCACGCGCTTGCCGCGTTTGGCCATGTTGTGCAGAATGTTCAGGCACATGTACGTCTTGCCCGCGCCGGGCATAAAGCTGGTGAAAGCGATCCGTTTGCAGTCGCGTCCGGAAAAGGAAAGATTGGTGCAGATGGTATTGATGGCCTCGGTTCCGGTGTAATCAAGCGCGTTGAATCGCTTAATTTTGGCTTGTCTCATCGCCGCTTCTCTCCTTTCTTCCCTTGCTGCCCGTGCTGCGGTGCATCTGCGCGTCCTTCTCCTGCTTGGGCATCACGCCGAGCGTGGGCAGCTGAACATACTTTTCAATGTCATCCGCGCTGCGCAGACGATCATCCATCAGGAACTGAACCACGATGATGCCGCAGCTGAGCACCAGACCGATCACAAATCCAAGCAGGACATTTTTGCTCTTATTCGGTGAAGACGGCCTGCTGGGCAGCAACGCCTCTTCAAAGATGTTCGGCTGCTCGGTGTCCATTTTCACCGCGATAAATTCACGGGCAACCTGCGCATAGGTATCCGCCAAATCCTTGGCCTCCTGCGGGTCGCTGGATTGTACCGCGACATACAAAATGCGCGTATCCTGCGGGTTGGTGACTGAAACCATGTTGGAAAGCTGCGAATAGGTATAGTCAAGCCCCAGCCGTTCAAGCACCATTTCATGCACGTGCCAGTTGGAAAAAACCTCGGTATAGTCGCTGGCCAGATAATTGCCGACCTGCAAATCCGAAAGGTTGATCGCAGAATCTTTGGCATTGACCACGTACAGCTTTGAGGTCGCCGTATACATCGGCGTCACGAAACAAATCGTATATACCCCCGCAATCAACGCGCCCAGAATGCAGGCCAACACGATGATTTTCCATTTTTCGAGTAAACGGTACATCAATTCAACGAGGTCGATTTCATCTTCCCCGCCTTCATCGGGCCGCCCGGCCCACGAGTGCCTCAACTCCTGCGTTTCCGGCTGTTGCTGCATGGTCAATCTCCTATTCTCTTTCAGTATCTTGCTATACGCCAAAAAGCGGGACGCATCTTTTCTGTCAATGCGTCCCGCCCAATCTGCTTAGTCGTTGAGCACCGCCATGGCCGTCGCCACAGCGTCCTTCATCTGAGCGATCACCTCAGCCGGGAACACAACGGCGATATCGCCGTTCTCCAGCACCTCAGCTTCAAGCGGAATCCATGTGACGACGTACTGGCCGTTCGCATTGCGGGTGCCGTCATAAAGGCCAATCACGACAACAACATGCTGATCCTGGGTGTACTTGGTGGTGAAGGTAAAGGTCCCCTTCGCATCATTCAAAACATCCACATCGCCCGTGAGCGTCAGCGTGACGAACTCGTTCATCGTCATGTTTTCGAGCTTAAAACCTTCCGGCAGAAGCGCGGAAATCGCCTGCTGAGTCTCCTCCGGGAAGTAGCTGACGGCGCTCTTGCCCTTCGCGGCAACCCAGTCATAGATCTTGGCGATTTCCTCGATGACGGGCGCTTCGTCTTCCGTCACATCGATGTCCCAGCCGGCCGCTTCAGTCTTTCCGTCTTCCTTCACGGTCTCGACGAATTTCACGTGGGTTACATCGGTCGTCGTCTTGCTGGGCACAGCTGCCATCGCGCTCGCGGCGCTCAGCACAAGCAGCACGCTTGCGAGCATCAGAGCAAACTTTTTCATCAGAACCATCCTCCTGTTTTTCACTCCATATTCTTATCAGCGCCGTTTCATTCTTTCTTCGTGTAAAACGCGTCGAGAACAAAATCGACGATAGACTGCTCATCCGCATGGAACTCCACAAATCCATCCTCGCCGATGCTGTGTTCGCCGGACAGATATTGAACGGGTTCCACTTCATAGTGATACGCCCGGTTGATCTCGTTGATCATGCGTCCGCGAACCATGTTCGTGGTCACATACGGCGTAAGCGTATCGATCATCGTTGTGATGAAACCGCTCGATTCATTGATCTTCTCCCGAATCAGCGGAACAGCCGCATCCATAAACTCGCGTTGACGGGTCATGCGCGTCTCGTTGGTGCCGTCGGCAACGTCCATGCGTCGCCGAACCAGCGTCACCGCCTGTTCTCCGGTCAGCGTCAGCGTCGCGCCCTTCGTCATTGCCGGATCAGCCGCCGTGAAATCATCCTCAAGCGTCACGGTCACGCCGCCGAGCAGATCGTTCAGCGTCGAAATCGCGTCCAGCGGAACTTCCATGTACAGCTCGATTTCCGGACAGTTCAACAGCCCTTCAACCGCTCTGAGCGAATTTTGGCATCGTTCCTGGCGATCCATGCCGTAGCCGTGGGAAAGACAAATCTGCATGACGCGCGAACCCGCGTTGTTGCCAAACAGGCCGAGAACGTTGACCGACGTCATCGTGTCGCGATCGATTTGCAGCTGGCGAATGGTCTTGTTTTTGTGGTCTAGCACCAGCAGCAGCAGGAAATCCGACTGGCCGCCGTCGCGGTACCCCTTGATTTCATCCGTTGACGCCTTGTCAATGCCGATCATCAGCAGCGACGTGACATCCATCTTTTGTTCATAGGTCACGCCGTCGATTTCCACCTTGGGAACCTCGCCGAATCCGGCGCTCATTTCACCGCGGATCTCCGGATACTTCTTTTCTTCCAACAGACGGCCGCCCATGTAACCGGCCGCAAGCACGATCACCAACGCCGCGGCAGCCAGTGCCGCTTTCGCGAACACGACGCGCCTGCTCCGTTTTTCATGCCTGCTGTGTGCCATTTTCCACGCCTCCATCTGCGAGAACCGCGGCTCTCGTTCCATGCACGTCGATATTTTATCTCATTTTTCCATGTCTGTCAAGGGACATTCCGCACGTGTTCAAACAAATGTAATGTAATGTTATCAACGCACTCCGTATTTTATCGGCTCATGTCTCCTTCCGTTTGATTGTATTGCGTCCGGTCAAACACGCCGAACCGGCCTTTTTCGTTTCGTTTCATCTGATACATGGCGAAATCCGCACATTTAATCAGTTCCATCAACTCCGTTCCGTCCTCCGGATACCACGCGATGCCGCCGGAAACGTGAATGCGCGTGGCCTGGCCGTCCGGCAGGTTGAAATGGCTGTTTTCAATACCGGAAACAAGCCTGTCGATTGCGCGCTGCACCGCCTCGCGGCTGTCGTACCCGCAGAACAGAATGTTGAATTCGTCGCCGGATACGCGCGCGCAAAGCGTGCCATCCGGAATGTTGCGCAGGAAGCATACCGCCGCCTCATGAATGTAGCGGTCGCCCCACTCGTGGCCAAACGTATCGTTGGTTCGCTTGAGGTTGTCCAAATCCATCATCACGACCGCCGCATGCTTCATTTTATCCGGCCGATCAAACAGCCGGCCTGCAAACCGATAGAACGCGCGGCGGTTATACAGGCCCGTCAGCAGATCGTAATCGCGTTCGCGCTCAATGCGCAGCCGCTCCAGCGTAGAGGTCGTCACATCTTCGGCCAGCACGATTGTGCGGCTCTCGATCTGCGTTTCTTTCAGTCGGACATACCGCTCCTTGCCATCCAGCGAACGAACGTGCAGCAGCGTGCTGTCGCCCTTCTTTTCCACGGATAAAATGCTGTTCGTCATTTTGCTTTGCAGCATTTTAATCTGTCCCAGCGTCACATTGCCCGCGTCGCCGTTTGGCACGCCGAGCAGCGGGAAGAAATTATCCGTCGCGAACGCGGGCGTGACGTCCGCTTCCTTCGACGTGTCAAATTCGCACCCGGCGATATCCACGCTGGCCATATCCAGCATTCGCAGAAAGCGTGTCGATGTGTTGATGGCCTCGCGGCTCAGCCCGGCGAACGCCTCCGCAAAGTGGTCGATCTCCCGAATGCCCGTGATGGAAAGCCGCGGAATGCCGTTTTCGTTCATCCGTGCAATATCCACTTCTTTGGAGAGTTTTTCAATCGGCTTGGAAAGCCGCCGCGCGATCAAAACGCTGCCCGCCGCGTCAAAGATGAGCATCAGCGCAATCGCCAGCAGAATCATGCGCGATACCCGCTTGGAAAACGCGTACAAGCTTTGCGCCGTGGTCGCGCCCATCAGCACCCAGGTTTCGCTGTCAAACGGCGCATACATATCGTAAACCGTCAGCCTGTGCATCTGCGTGACGATCTTTTTCCCATCCTGCTCAAAGGCGTAACTGCCGTCTTTCCCCGGCGTAAGCGCAATCGTCTCTCCTCGGCGTAGGCGCGTTTTGCCGCTGACCATCTTCAACGTGGCGCGGTTTGTCCCCTTATCAAACAGCGCAAGCATATATGCGCCGTCCGTACCAAACCCAAGCTCGTCGTACGGCAGGCTGTCGCCGACATAATCATCCAGCAGCTCGACGCCCAGCACGCCGTAGAGCGTGCCATCCTCCAGCATCAGCGGCATGGAATACGTCAGCCCCGACGGCAGACTCGACTGCGCGCTGGAATTCCAGCAGGCGTAATCCACCGCCTCAAGCTTTCGCATTGCCCGATAGGCCTCCATAAACGGCTTGCGGAAATAATCGCCGTAGGCCGTGCCAAAGTCGTATCGCGTGTCCCAGCCCGTGTCGGTGGAAATATTCATGGCCTTGACGGTGGATATCGGCGCGCATTCCAGCAGCAGATCACTATACTGCGTCGTCGCGTTGACCGTCGGGCCGAAGTCGCGCACGTGGAAACCCGTCTTCGGCTCCACATTGCCATCCAGGCTCGACGTATTGAAAATCACGTAAATGCCCGAATTCTTGTTGCGATACATCGTCTCGATCATGTCGGTGCAGATCATACCGATGAGTTTGCTCGCTTCTTTGGAATCGTTTTCAAGCAGATCGAGCCGGATAGCGCCCTGCTCGATCGCCGCCTGCGTCTTTCTATTGATGGACTGCGCCAATTCGGCGATATCCGACCATTGCTGGGTCATTTGAATTTCCAGATAGTTTGCCCGATTGACGACCTGTTTGCCGAGAATGGAGCGTTCGTTGCTGTTCACTTGGCTGAAAATGCCGCTCAGGTACAGAGAGCCCAGAAGAATCGCCGCCTGCAAAAGGATCAGCATCACCAGCGGCTGCATGGCTGTGTGAAAAACGGTCCTGCCCGTTTTCTTCCAACTCGGTTTCACGTTGTTCCTCCGTTCGATGCTCAGCGCATCATTGCCCGACAATCTCGCTCAATTCGTTCATCAGCTGCGTGTACCATGCGTCAAAGCGTTCCTCGCTCACAAATTCGGCCGTCGCTTCTTCCAGCGTCGTGCCGCCCTGCAAGGCTTCCTCAACCGCCGCGCGATCTGCCTGCGCCGCGTCGCTCATGGCGTATTCCAGCTTCTTTCTGGCCTGCGTACCGGTTTCAAACGCACGCGTCGTATACAACGTATTGGCCTTGACGGTCTGCACCGCCGTGTTCAGGCTCTTGCGCACGCCCTTCTTCATGCTGGGGCTGCTGTTTTCGATTTTTACCATGTCGTTGTCCGCCACCGTCACCGGCAGATAGCCGGAACTGACGGAAAACTCAATCGCCCAGTCGCTCTGCGTAAACCACTTGAGGAAGCGCGCCGCGGCTTCCACCTGCGCGTCGCTCTTGTTGATGATGACCATGCCCGCGCCCTGCTGCACGGCGTAATCCGCGCCGCCTTCAAACTTCGGCGCCTGATAGGTCTTGACCTCGATGTCGTAGCTGTCGCCATCGCCGTTGGTCACGTGATCCGGGAAGAACGTGCAGCCGGCGGAAGAACCGACAAACGTGAGCACGTTGCCCGTCTTCATATCGTCGCTGCGGAAGCGGCCGGAGGACGCAAAAAAGCCCTTCACATATGGCACGTAGTAGTTATCCCACAGCTTCTTCGCCACGTCGCGCGGCAGATTGACGGTCGTCTTGCCGTCCGCCGTTTCAAAAATGTCATAGCCGAGCTGCTTCGCGCCGATAATCATGTAATTGGCCATTGCGTCGCGGCCAAAGAGCGCCCTGCCGTCGTTCGGCTCTTCGGTCAGGCTGTCCGTCCACTCATAATAGCGCTGCGCCATGGCGGTCAGCCCCTCGATGGTGGCAAATTCGTCCGCGCTCGTTCCGGTCGCCTCGGCGAACTTCTGCCAATCCGTATCGTTGACCACCAGCAGCTCCGTCGCTTTCGCCACGGGGAAAACCTTGATGCTTCCGTCGTCCTTGAAGTCGCCCTCGGTGAGATAGCTCTGAATGTATTCCTTCTTGTCCTTATCCGTCAGATACGGGCTGAGATCGGCCGCGCGCCCCATATTGTCCACCGCATAAGCCGTGTCCGCATAGGCTGAAAAGATATCCGGCACTTTCTGCGCACCCACCTTGCCCTGCAGCGCGTCCATCACGTTCTGTTCCAGATCGTTGACAGAGCCGAGGCTCGAAGCGCTCACCGTGATGTTGTTGTTCTTGCCTTCCGTTGCATTGAACGCTTCCACGGCCTCGTTGAACGCGCCCAGCTGTTCGCCGTTATAATATGTCCACACCGTCAGCTCAATCGGCTCCTTTTTCTGTGCGCAGCCTGTAAGCCCCAGCAGCAGCGCGCCAAGTCCCAGCAGAGCTGCCGCTTTCTTCCAGTTGTTTTTCATCTTTCCACTTTCCTCTTCGACACATCTTTGTACAAATAAACCGTCTGTATTATAGCATACACGCACTATGATTTCAAGAAAAACAGGCCGCCCTTTTAGGCAGCCTGCCGATTCTTCCGTTGTCCTTACCAGCGATTGTCCTTTGTCACAAACGCCCGGTAGATCGCGCGCGTGGCGACCTCAAAATCCAGATTATCCACGCCGACAATGATGTTCAGCTCACTGGAACCCTGATCGATCAGCCGCACGTTCACACCCGCTTTCATCAGCGCGTTGAACAGCCGCGCGGAAATGCCCTTGGAGCGCACCATGCCGCGACCCACCGTCGCAATCAGCGCCAGACCGGAATGGATCTCCACCGTGTCCGGCGAACAAAGCTCGTGAATGCGCTGCACGAGCTTTTCCTTCTTGCCCTCCAATGTGCTTTCATGCACGACGACACACATCGTGTCGATGCCGCTGGGCATATGCTCAAAGGAAATATCCTGCTCTTCCAGCGCCTGAAGCAGCCGGCGGCCAAAGCCGATTTCCGAGTTCATCATCGCCTTTTCCACGTTGATGATAGCGAAATCCTTGTGGCCCGCGATGCCCGTGATGGGGTATTCGCTTTCGTAATCCTCCGCCTCGTAGCAGATGACCGTGCCCGGCTCTTCGGGATGGTTCGTGTTGCGGATATTGGTCGGAATGCCCGCAATGCGCACCGGGAAGATCGCGTCCTCATGCAGCACGCTCGCGCCCATATAGGAAAGCTCGCGCAGCTCGCGATAGGTGACATAGCGAATCGTTTCCGGATTGCGCACAATGCGCGGGTCGGCCATCAGACAGCCGGAAACATCCGTCCAGTTTTCATACATGTCGGCCTGAACCGCGCGCGCAACAATCGCGCCCGTGATATCGCTGCCGCCGCGGGAAAAGGTTTTGACGTTGCCGTGCGTATCGCATCCGTAAAAGCCCGGCACAACCGCGCGCTCATGCCCGGCCAGCAGCGCGCTGAGCTTTTCCTGTGTCTTATCGCTGTCCAGCCGCCCCTCTTCGTCAAAGAAAATGCCCTGCTGAGGATCGACGAAATCCCAGCCGAGATAATCTGCCAGCAGAATGCCGTTGAGGTATTCGCCCCGGCTGGCGGCGTAATCCGCGCCCGCGCCGAGCTGAATGTTGCGGCTCACTTCATCCAGATACCCATCCAGATCAACCGTCAGCCCAAGCTCCTGCGCAATGCCGTGGTAGCGCGCGCGAATCGTATCAAAAGCCGACGCGAAATCGCTGCCGGACGCCGCCAGGCGGTTGCACTGATAAAACAGATCGGTCACTTTGATATCGGTGGCAGCGCGTTTGCCCGGCGCGCTCGGCACGACAATGCGCCGATCCTCGTCGGAAAGCAGAATCTCCCTGACCTTTTTGAACTGCGCCGCGTCGGCCAGCGAACTTCCGCCGAATTTTGCTACTTTCATACCCATTCGGAAGCCCTCCGATTTTCTTCTTTTTCATTTTTCCGCCGCATGGGCAGAAAAATCTCGCAATAACACATTGAAACGTGAAGCAGATACCATTCTAAAGAATGTGCTGCGTAAAGTCAAGAGTTATTCGTCTCTCTGCGCGAAAAATGCAGTTTTATGCAGGACGGCGCGCATGTTTTCGCGTTTTTTCGCTCCATGGGACGTTCAGGCGGCCCTATCCCGCCTAACGCATCCTATGCGTCCGTTCAAACGCGTGTGAGCGCGGGCCGCCCTGATGCAGTTTTCCATGCGACGAAAAAGACGGGCCCGCGCCCGCCTCATTCCCGATATGCCGCCTGCACTTGAGGCGGCCGCTCCCGTTCTTCGTCCTCATCCATCTTTTTGATACTTTCCAGCGCCTGCGGAATCAGCTCTGCCACGCGCTCCATCGGCGAAGCGCTGCCCGCGCTCAGCAGGCGCACGCCGTTCCTGCCGCAGACCAGAAACCCCATCGGATGAATCGACACCCCGGCGCCGGCTCCGCCCGCAAACGGCATACCGTAAGCCCCCGTCTGCGCGCCGCTGACGGCGTATTCTCCGCCGCCCGCCACAAAGCCGAACGCCACGCGCGAAATCGGAATGATGGTCGAACCGTCCTGCGTCTGCACCGGATCGCCGATGACCGTGTTCACGTCCACCATATCTTTAATATTGTCCATTGAAACGCCCATCAGGCTTTCGATGGGATGCTTCTCCATGGCAGTCCCTCTTTTCGCTTCTTTTTCCGGGCCGCTTTCGCCGCCGCAAGCATAATATCGCCTACGCGCATGGAAACTATGCACCGCGCCGTGGCCGCCGCGTCCTGCGCCGCAAAATCTGCCATAATATGGATATCGCCGCAGCTCGTTCGTCCTGCGCCTGCCAGCAGGCCGTCCGCCAACGCGCGAACGCCGCCCGCGAGCATCGCTGTTGCGCCCGCGTCCTCCAGCCCCGCGCACATGTGCAGCGCAATCAATTCCCAGTCCGCGCTCTGCAACACGGCGCGCGCCATCGTCCATCCCTTGCGAAGCCCTTTTGCGCTGGGTTTCTTTTTTAGCGCCGGAAGCGGAAACCGCATCGAAAGCTTTCGCCCGTGAATATGGCCGTTCACCTGTGCGTGGAACAACAGCGCGCCCACGTCGGCAGAAAAGACAATCTGCCCTTTCGCCGCGCCCGCGCAGACGTCCGCCGTCACCCGAACGCACAAAAGCAGATACAGCGCAAGCACCAGCGCCACTTTGTTTCCCTCCCGACGTCCATGTTGCTTTTCGCAGTTTCTTCCTGTATAATAACATCAGCCGCCGAAATTTATGCGCGGCCATACAGGAGGGCAGTCATGAAGCTGATTTCGTGGAATGTCAACGGCCTTCGCGCCTGCTTGGGCAAGGGCTTTGCCGATTACTTTGCCCAGCAGGATGCGGATTTTTTCTGTTTGCAGGAAACCAAGATGCAGCCCGGTCAGGCGCAGATCCCCGCGCCGGATTATGTGGAGTTTTTCAATTCAGCCGAGAAAAAAGGCTATTCCGGCACGGCGATTCTCGCCAGGCAGACGCCGCTTTCGGTCAAAATGGGCATGGACAGCGATCTGCATGACCATGAAGGGCGGCTGATCACGCTCGAATACGACAAGTTTTACCTTGTCACGGTCTACACGCCCAACAGCCAGCGCGGGCTGACGCGGCTGATGTACCGCATGTGCTGGGAAGAGGATTTCCGCATGTATGTCAAGCGGCTCGACGAGCAGAAGCCCGTCATCATCTGCGGCGACATGAATGTTGCGCATCGGGAAATCGACCTCAAAAACCCGAAAACGAACGTCAATAACGCGGGCTTCACCCCGCAGGAACGCGGCGCGATGACCAAGCTGCTGGAAAGCGGATTTGTGGATACCTTCCGCTATCTCTATCCCGACGCGGCGGGCCGATACAGCTGGTGGAGCTACATGTTCAATGCTCGCGCAAATAACGCGGGATGGCGCATTGACTACTTCCTCGTTTCCGACCGCATCAAGAATAAGATTATCGACGCCCGGATTGACGATACTGTTCTGGGCAGCGACCACTGCCCGGTCGTGCTGGAAATCGACTTATAAAAAGGAGAAGATTCAAATGAAACTGATGTTTGCTTCCGACATTCACGGTTCCCGCAGCGCATGCGAAGCGATGCTGAACGCTTACAAAGCCGAAGGGGCGGAGCGCCTGATTCTGCTGGGCGATCTGCTCTATCACGGCCCGCGCAACAATCTGCCGGACGAATACGACCCGAAGGGCGTGATTGCGCTGCTCAACGGCGTGAAAAACGAGCTTTTCTGCGTGCGCGGCAACTGCGACGCGGAGGTCGATCAGATGGTGCTCCAGTTCCCAATCATGGCGGATTACGCCCTCTTTGATTTGGATGGCCGCACGGCTTTCATCACCCACGGCCATCTGTTCAACCTCGATAACCTGCCGCCGCACAAGCCGGGCGACCTGCTGATTCACGGCCACACGCACGTGCTCACCGTGCAGGAAAAGGACGGTATGACCTACATCAATCCCGGTTCCGCCGCTCTGCCGAAGGAAAATCATCCCAAGAGCTATATGATCTACGAAAACGGCGTGTTCACCATCAAGACGCTGACCGGCGACGTGATTCTGACGCACAAGCTTTAATAAAGCGCCGCCCCATTTTCCGACAGGAACCTGAGGTTTCTGTGCCCCCCCGAATATACAAAGAGGCCGTCAAGCATATCTGTTTAAGCTTGACGGCTTCTTTCTTACATCATGGGGTTTGGGGACGCGTCCCCAAGCAGGTATGGACGGCAGCCCATTGTTTCCCGTCTCAGCGTTCGCGCTTCGCGCCCTCAAAGACAAGGCCGACCGCTTCCGCACCGGTGTTGGAAAGCACCGCGCAGCCCAGGTGGAAAATGCCAACCGGGGCATAGCCGACTTTCTTCGTGCAGGCTTCCACATATTCTTCGTCGTATTTGTGATCCGACACGCCGATGTAATACGGCGTGCCCTGCGCCATGCGGCTGGCCATCGTCGTCGCCATGCCGCTGACAACCGCCTTGTCGCCGCGCACTTTCTTCACCACCTGGCTCACGCCGTCGTTGAGCGTGAAAATCGGGTGAATGCCGAGCAGGTCGCCCGCAATCGCCGCCGCCGCGCTGATCCGTCCGGACTTGCGAATCACCTTAAGCGTGTACGCCGTCAGCAGAATCTCCATCTTCGCGTATTTGTCGTTCAGATACTCGACGACGCTTTCCATCGTTTCGCCCGCGTCGAGCTTCTGTTTGGCCTCGATCACGCCCGCGCCCTCAGCCATCGAATACGCGTGGCTGTCCACGATAAAGATTTCCATTCTGCTGTCCGGATGCTCTTCGTGGAACTGCGCCGCCGCCGCATGGGCCGCCGCGTTCGTGCCGCTGCCGCCCGCATTGATGGAAATATAGAGCGTCTGCTCCACGCCCTGACGGTCGTATTCCTCAAATTTGTCGAAGAACTCAAACTGCGTAATCTGCGCCGTTGTCGGCAGGCCGGACGCCTTTTTCAGCATCTCGCAGAACTGTTCCGGGGTAAAATCGACTCGCTCGGTGTATCCCTCGCCATCCAGCGCAATCTTGAAACAAACGATATCGATGTTATGCTGCTTTGCCGCTTCCTCCGGCAAATCGCAGGTGGAGTCCGTCAAAACGACATATTTGCTCATGCACGTCTTCCTTTCGCAGGGCTTTGTCTCGCGCCGCTCAATCCGGCGTATAATCTCATAAAGATATCATATCAGATTTTCGGAAATGTTGCAAGTCTTAATGACAAACCTTCGGCTTATTCGCGCACAGCGAAAAGAAAGGCTAAAAGAACGGACGCGTCCTTTGACGCGTCCGTCCCCGGTTCTCCGTTTACCTTATTCCAGCCCCACTACGTTATCCACCGGCAGGGAGAGCACAATGCCCTGCGCTTCGCTTTGCAGGCCGCAGTTGTCGCAAATCGCCTGCATAATCGCCAGCTTGCTTTCCGCTTTGGCGAGAATCATCACGGCTTCTTTCTCTTCCTGCAAGCTGAATCCCCACTGGCTGAGCGCTTCTTCCGCGCCGACACGGCGGCTGTGCAGCACCGTTCCGCCCGCCGCGCCCGCCGGACGCGCCGCCGCCATCACTTCTTCGCTGTATCCCTGGTTGACCAGCGCGACGATAATCTGATAATCGTTTTCCTGCATAAGCGCCCTCCTCATTTCCGGCTTCGGCTTTTCCTGACAAACCTGCTGCACCATCTGCAAAACGCGTTTGTTCGCACCGGAGATCGGCACGGTGAACGCGATGCCGCTGCCCGACAGACCCAGCCGCAGTTCCCGGCGCAAACGAATCAGCAGGTCGTCCGCGTCCGTCTTGGGCATCATCGTCAGCAGCAGGCTCTTTTCGCCGCTGTCCAGTCCCAGCATATCCATCATCTCGCGCGAGGCCGTGCCGTGCGCATACGCCTGAAGCTGCATCGGCAGCTTCCCCTTTTCGAACAGCAAAAGCGCCCTGTCCGTGAGCTTCGGCGTGGCAATCAGCATCAGCAGCCGAAACGACGCGCGCATTTTTTCCGTGCTCATGCCCATTCCTCCTCCAGCTCGACGATCTCATCCCGTCCGTCAAACGCAGGCGCCGCCCGTTTCTCGACGCGGCTCATCTTCATTCGGTAAGCGACGCCCATCAGCTGCACGGCGATCAGCGGGGTCAGCGCGACCAGCGCCACCACGCCAAAAGCATCCGTCATCACATTGCCGCCCAGCATTTCGCACGCGCCGATGCTCAGCGGCAGCAGGAAGGTCGTGGTCATCGGGCCGCTGGCCACGCCGCCGGAGTCAAACGCAATGCCGACGAAAATCGGCGGCACGACAAAGGAAAGCCCCAGCGCCAGCGCATAACCGGGAATCAGAATGTACGCAATCGGAATGCCCGTCACCACGCGCAGCATCGCCAGACCCACGCTGACGGATACGCCGATGGAAAGGCACCGGTTCATTGCCCGCGCGGAGATTGCGCCGCTGGTTACACTCTGAATCTGCCGATTGAGCACCTGAATCGCCGGCTCAGCCTTGACGATAAAGAAGCCGATGAGCATGCCTATGGGCACGAGCAGCCACTTATACCCCGGCTGCGCCAGCGAACGTCCCAGCACCGTGCCGACCGGGCCGAAGCCCACATTCACGCCGCACAGGAACAGCACCAGCCCGACATACGTATACGCAAAGCCGACCAGCACGCGCCGCCTTTGGCGCTTCTGATAGCGGCGCGTCATCATCTGGAAGATGAAAAACACCGCGACAATCGGCAGGATGGACATCGCGACCTCCGCCATATAATGCGGCAGGCCGCCTGCAAAGGTCAGCGCAACATCCTGCGTCGTCGCAACTTCAGGCACAAGCGTCGGCGTATAGGCCGCGTCCTGCGGGTTAAAGAAACAGCCGAGCAGCAGCACCGCCAGAATGGGGCCGACGCTGGAAAGCGCGACCAGACCGAAACTGTCGCTCGCCGCGTCTTTGTCGCCACGCACCGCCGCCATGCCCACGCCCATCGCCATGATGAACGGAACGGTAATCGGCCCGGTCGTCACACCGCCTGAATCATACGCCACGGCCAGAAAGCTTTCCGGCACAAAAACCGAAACCACCGCCAACAGGCCATACAGCGCCAGCAGCAGTTTGGAAAGGCTGATGCGCTTCAAAATGCGCACGACCGCCAGCGCCAGAAACGCGCCCACGCCGACGGCAATCGAATAAATAAGCACCTTATTCGGAATGGACGGCACCTGCTGGGCAAGCACCTGCAAATCCGGCTCTGCAATGGTGATAATCACCCCCATCACAAACGCGATGGCGACAATCACGGGGATTTTCTTCACGCGCTCCATCTGCACGCCGATGCCCTCGCCCAGCGGCGACATCGCCATTTCCGCGCCCAGCTGAAACAGGCCCATGCCGAACACGAGCAGCACTGCGCCCACCGTAAACATCACCGCCGTACCGACGTCCATCGGCACGAGCACGACGCTCAGCGCCAGCACGATGAGCGTAATGGGCAGCACCGCCGTCAGGGATTCCATCAGCTTTTCTTTAAGCTTGGGGTTCATTGCATCGCTGTCCTTTCCGGTTCCGAATTTGAATCGGCCGCGTGGCCGATACATCCGATCTGTTTATATAAGTATATCGGAAAAGGACGTTTCGTGTCAAGTCAAACGTACTGACCCGGCCGTTTAGTTTCCGTAAAGAAGCGGCCTTAGGCCGCCTGCACTTCCGCCAAAGTCTGCACTTCCCGCGCCCGGCAGCCGTCCGATGCCCGTCTATTTCAAATTATACCCTCTGAATGCGCCACAAAAACAGCATTCAGGCATTCGGGAAATATCAAAAAAGAGCCGCCCGCCAAAGCGGACAGCCCTTTGAAGCGCTTTTTACGCCTTGCCGTTGCAGCCCATGACGTTCACGATCTTATGGCGAACCATGTCGCGAAGCGCAATGCGCGCGGGCTTGAGGTACTGGCGCGGATCGAACTGATCCGGATGCTCCGCGAACTGCTTGCGGATCACGCCGGTCATCGCCAGACGCAGGTCGGAGTCCACGTTGATCTTGCAGACAGCCATGGACGCAGCCTGACGCAGCATCTCCTCCGGCACGCCCTGAGCGCCCGGAATGTTGCCGCCGTACTGGTTGATCATCTGCACATACTCCGGCATGACGGAGGAAGCGCCGTGGAGCACGATCGGGAAGCCCGGCAGCTTCTCGGAGACTTTCTCCAGAATGTCAAAGCGCAGATGCGGTTCGCCCTTGAACTTGAACGCGCCGTGGCTGGTGCCGATGGCGATGGCCAGAGAGTCAACGCCGGTCGCCTTCACAAATTCCTCAACCTCGTTGGGATCGGTGTAAAGCGCGTCGTCGTCGCCGACTTTCACGTCGTCCTCAACGCCGGCCAGACGGCCCAGCTCGCCCTCAACCACAACGCCGTGATCGTGCGCATACTCGACCACCTGACGGGTCAGCTTGATGTTCTCTTCAAACGGCAGATGAGAGCCGTCGATCATGACGGAGGTGAAGCCGCCGTCGATGCAGGCCTTGCAGGTTTCAAAATCCGGGCCGTGATCCAGGTGCAGCACGATCGGCAGATCTACGCCGCTCTCCTGCGCGTCCAGCAAAGCGGCCTCAACCAGCTTCACCAGATACACATGCTTGGCATAAGCGCGCGCGCCCTTGGAAACCTGAAGAATCACCGGCGCCTTTTCCATCGTAGCCGCCTCGGTGATGCCCTGAATGATTTCCATGTTGTTGACGTTGAACGCGCCGATGGCATAGTGGCCTTCATACGCTTTCTTAAACATTTCGGTAGAGGTAACAAGACCCATTGAGAATCACTCCTTCTATCATCCTGCCGCGTTTCCCGCGCGGCACTTTCGGATATCTTCCTTTGTTAGTATAGCAACAATTCTGCGTTTTGAACAGCCCCCGCCACTGACTTTGTGCATTTTTTTGCGTTTACACGCCGTTTTCCCGCGGGTTTTCGTCTGTTTTTGTCTGAACGTCTGATGTTTCTCCTTGACGTTCTCTCCCGCCGCCTGCTATACTGTATCGGTTAAAAAACCCTGTCGATGGTTTCCGGAGGAAAAAGATGGATCGTTTTGAATGGATTGCCACCGCCGCTTTCGGTTTGGAGGGCATTGTCGCCCGTGAGCTGGCGCGGCTGGGTCTGGATGCAAAGGCCGAAAACGGCGGCGCGCGTTTTTTCGGCACGTTTGAGGATGCTTTCCGCGCCAACCTTCACGCCCGCTGCGCCGACCGCATTCTGCTGGTCATGGGGCGGTTTGAAGCGCGCAGCTTTGAGGAGCTTTTCGAGGGCGTGCGCGCCCTGCCGTGGGAGGATTTCATCGGCGAGCGCACCCGCTTTCCGGTGAACGGCAAATGCGCCCGCAGCCAGCTGATGAGCGTGCGCGACTGCCAGTCCATCACGAAAAAAGCGATTGTCGAACGCCTGCGCGGCCGCTATCGCACGGATTGGTTTGTGGAGGACGCGGAAACCGTCTCCATCGACGTCGCGCTGCACGGCGACATCGCCCAGCTCACGCTCGATGCCAGCGGCACGGCGCTCAACCGCCGCGGTTACCGCACATGGAACGGCGAAGCGCCGCTGCGCGAAACCCTCGCCGCCGCGCTGGTCACGCTCAGCCCTTGGCGGCCCGGCATGCCCCTGCACGACCCCATGTGCGGCACAGGCACGCTGATGATCGAAGCCGCCATGCGCATGGCGCACCGCGCGCCCGGTCTGACCCGCGAGTTTGCCATCGAGTCCTGGCGCAATATGCCGACGGAAGCGTTCGGCGACATCCGCGAGCAGGCGCGCGCAGAATTTGATCCGTCTCGAATCGAGGGCATTTCCGGTTCGGATATCGACCCGGAGGCCGTCGAGCTGGCGAACCGCCATCTCAAGCAGGCCGGGCTGGCCGGACGCGTCCGTTTCGAGACAGCCGATATGCGCGATTGCAGGCGCGCCGAACCGCAGGGCGTGTTTCTCTGCAACCCGCCTTACGGCGAACGCCTGAGCGACCGCAAGGCATGCGAGACGCTCTACCACGACATGGGGCAGATGCTCCGCGCCAACACCGGCTGGTCGCTCTCCGCCATCACGTCCCACCCCGGCTTTGAGCGCTGCTTCGGCCGCCGCGCCGATAAAAAGCGCCGCTTCTACAACGGTCGGCTCGAATGCGAATTCATGACGTTCGGCCTGCCCAAGCCGAAACGATAATATAAAAAGCTCGGCGTTTCGCGCGTCGAGCTTTTTTCTGCAAAAATATGGGTTGACCTCAAGTCATTGCTTACAGGTGATCCACAAAATAATTCTGAATCGCCGCAACGGCCGCTTCTTCGTCTTTTCCCTCCACAGTGACGGTCACTTTGCTGCCGCACTGCATATCCAGCCCCATCACGTCGCGCACCTGCGCGAGCAGCGCCGATTTTGCGCCGTTTTTCAACCGAACCTTGCTGCTGAAACGGGCCGCTTCCCGCATCAGGCTGCTCATGGGCCGAGTATGCAGCGCGTCCTGATTGGTCAAAACATAGCTGAACTGTTTCATGAGCGCATCTCCTTCTCCGCAGCTTTTCCGCCGCGAAAAGGATTATACCCCAGCGTCCGCCGCCTTGCAAGTCTGCGCTTTTTTCGCCGAATCCTGCATTTCGGTATTCCGCCGAAATCCCGGCCCCGCATTTGTGCAAGCCTGCGTATTCTTTTTTGCCTTATGACCCGGCAAAACGCAAACTTCCATAAACTGACGAAAAACAGCCGAAAAATTCGCTCAAGATACCGTTTTTTGCATATTGGATGATTCAATCTGTTATTTTAATCAAACAGATTGCCCTGAAACGCAAAGCGCGGGCGCGGTTTGAATCCCGCGCCCGCTTCATTTTTTTAATCAAATTGCAGGTATTCCGTCATGATATAGCCGCGCTTGCCATCCGGCAGAACGATGCCCGTCCACTTGTTGCCGTAATCCGTAACCAGCAGCCGCTCGCCTGTGCGCGCCTTGTCGATGATTGCGCCGTTCTGGCTGTCCGCCTCGCTGCGCACATTCACCTTGTCCTTGATGACGGAGGCCGTCAGGTGCGTGGTGCTGGCCGGGGCATTCAGCGCCGCCAGCGGCACAAAGCCCGCGCGGTCAACCGTCTTGGCCGTCACATCCAGCGAGGGCGAATCCCCCGCCAGCACATAGGCCCAGTCGCCGAATTTGCCCAGCATATACACGCGCGTGCCCGCCGCGATGGATTCCACCGTATCCGCCTTGACCTCCGGCCTTACGCGGATGTCCGCGTCCGTCTTGGCTGTCGCGCGTTGAGGAATGCGATCGGAAAGCGGTTCATCCGGCGTGGTCAGCACACGAATCTGGCTCTTTTTGACATAGCCAACCAGCGTGCCCAGCGAAATCTGGACGTAATCCGTCTGCGTATAGGAGGTGATCCGCGCCTGTGCGCCGCTGCACAGCGCGCCGATTACCGCGTTTTCATCCTCCGGATCGCTCTGCACGATGACGGGCAGATCCTTGTCGTCCGCCTGCGCCACGCCGATGCTCTGGCTCGTCTGCGCCAGGGACAGATTGGCGATCGGCAGAAAGCCGAAATCGCCGCAGTCATACGCGCCCGCCCCGCCCTCGCTCGTGCGGACGTAGGCATAGGTATCGCTCTCGGCCAGCAGCTCGACGTACATGCCCTGTCCCAGCGTCATATAGCGGCTGGATGCGTCGTCCTTCTCCTGATAGAGCAACGTATCGCTCTTGGTCTGCATCAGCAGCGGGTAATACGGCACAACGCTGCGCATCTGGCTGCCCAGCGCGTAGAGGTTCGCCGTCTGCGTGTACTTGATCCAGCCGGAAACGCCGCCCACGCGCACGCGCCGCCACTCGCCTTCCTTGCGTCCGAACAGGCTGAAACAGGCCGTTCCGTTGCTCAGGCGCATGATTTCGTTCGCCTTGGCCGTCGGCGCGTCATACAGGATGGTCTTTTTATCCGTCTTCCCGCTGGAAATAATGCTCACTTTCAGCTCGCCCACGTCGGTCAGCACGTCCAGCGGCACATAACCCAGCTTGCGCCCGTCGTCCGTCTCTGCCCAGATGTAGGCCCATGTGTCCAGAATGCCCAGCAGCCCGACTTTGCTGTTTTCGTCAAGCGTCGCCAGCGACACGCTTGTGTTATCCGTCGTCTCACGAAGCGGGACGCTTGTCATCCACATACCGTTCAGGTCGATCTCCGCCGCGCGGCCGTCTCCGAAGCCGGAATCCTCGCCGTAGCGCGCCGCGATCTCCTCCTGCGGAATCAGATATGCGGAGGCCATGTATCCGGTCACGCCGCCAACCTCGACCTTGTCATATTCCTCGTTCTCCACTGCAAGCACGTTGATCTCCGTGCCCGTGTAATAAAGGCCGAGAATCGCGCCGTTCTTAGTCGGCTGAGCGCGCAGATTAAGCCGTTCGGGATATACCTTGTCCGTCTCTCGATTATCCACGAACAGGCTTTCGCCAACGCCGCACGCCGCGCTCATCAGCAACGCAAGGGCGACCAGTGCGCACAAGAGTTTTTTCATCATGCTCACTCCTTTTGTGTTTCCTTTGTCTATAAGACGAAGGAACACGCCTTTTTAATCCCGCTTTGACAAAATTTTACAGCCTCGGTTTTTTCATGCGGACTGCGCCGGGCAGAAGCTCGTAATGCGCCTCGTCCACGCGCAGCAGCTTGCCGTCCAGATTGACAGTCATGTTTTTCGCGCGCATCGTGACGGTTTTCGCCCGCGTCACGCGCGCCAGCCCGATTTTGGTGTGCCAGCCCATCATAAACATCGGCAGAAGCAGAGGAATCAGCAGCCGCGGCACCTTTTTGACCACCACCACGTCGAAATATCCGTCGTCCAGCTTTGCGTCCGGCGCGACGCGCATGCCGCCGCCGATACATTGACCGTTCGCAATTTCCACGATGGTGCATGCCTCGTGCGTCGTCTCGCCGCCGTCGATACTCAGTTCCGCTTCAAACGCCTTGTAGCGCCCCAGCACGGAAAGCACCGCCTTGCGATACGCCTTTTCACCCGGATAAACCGCTTTCAGCTCCTCGGTTTTTTCCAGCACCGCCACGTCGAAGCCCGAACCGGATACGTTGAGAAAGCTTTTTCCGTTCATCCTGCCGCAGTCGATTTGAATCGGCTCGCCTGCAAGCTGGCTTTCAAACGCCGCCATCGGGTCTTTGGGCAGATGGAACGCGCGGGCAAAGTCGTTGCCCGTGCCGCCCGGCACGACGTAAAACGTCGCATCCCTGTGGCAAAGCTCCCCGGCCGCTTCGCAGATGGTGCCGTCCCCGCCGATACAGACAACGGCCTCGCACCCGGCTTCCACGGCGGCGCGCGTCTGCCTTGCCGCGTCGCCGTCGCCTGACGTTTCAAACAGGCGGCTTTCCTGACCCATCGCGGCGACCCGTTCGGATATGCGGATAGCCAGCCGCACGGCTTCTCCGCCGCCAGATACCGGGTTGACGATCACGGCAAACATGGTGCATCCCTCCGTTTATCCTTCGTTATTCCTCGTCTGCTTCGTCCGCTTTGCGCAGGCGGGCGAACGCGCCCGGCATCACCCAGCGCACGGGATCCAGTTCCACCCGGCCCGGCTTCTTGGCAAAGCGCGCAAACTTGATCGGCACGCCCAGCGCCGTGAATTTCATCTCGTGTTCGCTGATGTAGTTAGGCGTGACGCCGGCCGCGTGCAGGTCGCTGGTCAGATAGCGCAGCTCAAACCCGCACGCGTCGAAATACGGCATGGATTCCGTAAACAGCGCAGTGTCGTCCGTCTTGAACCAGATTTCGCCGCCGTCCACCAGAAAATCGCGGTACTGCATCAGCTGGCGCGGATGGGTCAGGCGGCGCTTGGCGTACTTCGGCCGCTTCGTCCACGGGTTGCAGAAGTTAATGTAAATGCGCTCCACCCGGTCTTCCGGCGCAAATACCTTTTCGATGTAGCTGATGTCGTAGCGCGCGATCATCACGTTTTTCACCGGCTCGCCGTCAAACGCCTTTTCAATGTTGCGGCGCGTGTCGCCCAGCACGTTGCAGGTGATATCCATCACGACGTAGTTGATTTGCGGATTATCTTTCACCATCGCGGCGGTGGAAACGCCCTTGCCGCAGCCCAGTTCCAGATAGAGCGGCCCGTCCTGTTCAAACTGCTCCCGCCAATGGCCGCGTTTGGTTTCCGCCTCGTCGGTGAAATACGGGCAGACGGCCAGCTCCGGCTTCGCCCATTTTTTGGTGCGCATGTGCATGGGTGATGTTCTCCTCTTTCTTTTTACGTTTGGAAGCGCGCGGTCTTCGGAATCTTCAGTCGGTCAACCGCTTCTCGTAGCAGAGCCAGTCGCCCTCCCACTCCGAGCACTCGCCGCATACCTCGTAATTCAGCTTCGCATACGAGCGCTGCGCCGGAATGTTGCACGTCGCCACCAGGAATCGGACGGCCTGACAGCCGCGTTCCTTCGCCTGATCCATCGCGTGCGCCAGCATTTTGCGGGCGATGCCGTGCCCCTGCGCGTCGTGCGCCACGCCGAGGCGGCCGAGCTGCGCCCAGCGCGTCACGTCCTCGTACCACGGCGCAAGGTTGTCAAACTCGTGAATATCCTGCTCATCGACGATGGAGGAAACAATGCGCCCCGTCGCGTCGCGCATGACATAGACGATGTTTTCCGCCAAATCGTTTTCCACGCATTCCTTCGACGGGTATTCGTCGTTCCATGTGCCGTAGGGATCGTCAATCAGGGAATGATAAAGCGTATAGATTTCGTCGCAGTCCGCCTTTTCGGCGCGGCTGATGGTCAACGGTTCCTGAATCATGGTCTTTTCCTTCTTTCTTTAGTCTTTGGCATGCTCGGTCAGGCCGATATCCACATTCAGTCTGCGTTCGCCGGATTGCAGGCGGATCACGTCGCTCAGCCCCGTTTGAGGGTCAACGTCGCTGTCAATTTCGCCCAACGGCGCGCCGAATCGGAAGGTCAGCGTGTCGCCCTCGTCCATCTCCACGCGCAGCACATAGCTGCCCGGCCGCAGATTTCTGAAATGATAGTAGCCGTATTCGTCGCTGGTCGTTCGCGCCGCCTCAATCATCGTGTCCGCATGCAGCAGCGTCAGATCAATGCCCGCAAGGTTCGCTTCGCCGTAATCCTGCAAGCCGTTTCCGTTTCCGTCCAGCCAGACGGTGTCGCCAATTTCACACGCCTCGATCGCGCCGACGTTCATGTTGTTCAGTTCCTGTCCCGCTTCCAGCATCATCAGCCCGGTTGTGGCCGTGCCGCCCTCAGCAGGCTCGACACAGGAGCCGCCCGCCGCGCCGCTCCGGTCGGCAAACAGTTCGCCGCCGGGCAGGGTGAAGCGCAACGCATATGCGCCGCTTCGGATGAGGCTGAAGCTGTACCGGCCGTCGTCGCCGACGGTCTGCTGCGCGACAACGCCGCCATTTTCATCAAGCAGCGTCACGGTCACGCCCGAAAGCGCGGGTTCGCCGTCGCTCGGCGCGCCGTCCGCGTTGGTATCCTGCCACGCGCGGCCGCTGACCGTCGCCGTTTTGACCACCGTGATTTCGTCAAGCACGACATGTTCGCCCATGGAGAGGTTGATTTCGCTTGTCTGGCCTTCCTGCGCGTCCTCGGAGGGCAGTTCCAGCGCCGTCCCCAGCGCAAAAAGCGTATGCTCCGGCAGCGCAATGCGCACGCGGTATGCGCCGGGGCGCAGCGACGTCAGCTCAAAATAGCCGTCCGCATCCGTCTGCGCCGTCGCGACCACCGTTCCTCCCTGTGTCAGCGTCACCACAGCGTTGGCCGTCGTCACGCGTCCCGCAAGGCTTGCGGCAGAAATCGCGCCGATGTTCATTTCGCGGTTCTCGCCCATCGCGACGGCAAAGCTGTCGCTTTCCGCACGGCTTGCATCCGTCTGCGCAACAACGCTTTCGCCGCCGCACGTAAACATCATCCCATCCGGGAGCGTCACCCGCAGCGCATATTCGCCCATGCGCACAAAATCAAGCGCATATCGGCCGTTTTCATCGGTTTGGGTCATATACACAGTCTGTCCGTCCGCCGGATTGACCAGCTCAATCGTTGCGCCGGAAAGGCCGCTTTCCTTCCTGTTATAGATGCCGTCGTACTGGCTGTCCTGCCAAACCGTGCCGGCGATTGTGCCGACCGCAACGACGCCCACGTCCAGATCGAGGTTGTTTTCGCCGCTGAGGATCTCAATCATTCCCGTCTGCCCACTGACGCTGTCCTGCATGGGCACGACGCTCACGCGGCGCTCACCGCCTGCGTTCTTCGCAAAGGCATAGCCTTCCGCCAGCGTGAAGGAAATCTCCGCCTGGCCGGGCATCACGCCGTCAAAGCGGTAGCTGCCCGTTTCGTCGGTCGTCACAGCGAGGGTTTTACCCGCATCCGCGCCGTCTGTCACGTTCAGCCGAACCGTCGCGCCCTGCACGCCGATGTCGCCGACCTGTCTACGGCCGTCGTCGTCCGAATCGAACCAGACCACGCCGCCGAGAGACGCAGGCTCCAGCGCGCCAACCGTTATGCCACCGAGCGTTTCGCCCATATGCAATTCGCCCAGATCGAGCGTAACCGTCGCTTCGTCCGTGCGTTTCGCCATCGAATCCGCGCCGCCCGCGGTATACACATAGCCTTCCGGCAGGGTGATCCGCACGCTGTACGCGCCCGGCATCAGTTGATCAAAGGTAAATTCGCCGCTTCTGACGGTCTGCGTCTGCGCGATTTCCGCGCCGTCGCCGTCCAGCAGCGTGATTGCCGCGCCGCGCAAGCCGTTTTCGCTTTCGCTCAGTACGCCGTCATAATCGTCATCCTGCCATACGCGGCCCGCAATTTGTCCCTGTGTCAGCAGGCCGAACGCCACGCCCTCGACTTTCGCGCCGCCCAGCATGGCAAACGAAGCGGAATATCCGCGTCCGTCCCGCGTGCTTTCCAGCGGAAGCGCGCTGTCCTGTGCCGTGCCGGAAAAAACATAGCCTTCCGGCGCGTCCACACGGAGTTTATAACTGCTGGGAGCCATTTTTTCAAAGGTGAACCGTCCGTTTTCATCCGTTTCCGCGCTGGTGACGATCACGCGTCCCGCGCCGTTCATCAGCTGCACTTCCACGCCGGAAAGCGGGCTTTCGCCCTCCTGCCGCACGCCGTCGCCGTTTTGATCCACCCAGATTGTGCCCGTCAGCGTGCCCATGCGCACAACGCCCGCGCTTACTTCACTGAGCGCGTCGCCGCCGGAAACGGTCAGCACGCGCGTAGCGGCAATCGGATCGTCGCTTTGCTGCACGCCGCCTCTGGCCATGCTGCGTTCCGTCGCGGAGAAGCCGCTGTCCGCTTCTTTGGCCGTAAAGCGCACGCGATAGCGTCCCGGCGCGACGCCTTCAAAAGCATAGCTGCCGTCTTCCGCCGTCTGCGCCGAGGCGACGACTTCGCCCGCGCTGCTCAGCAGCTCGACCGTCGCGCCCCTGCAATAGGTCTCGTTCGCGCCAAGCTTCGCATCCGCGTCGTCGTCGTAATAGACCACGCCGGAAATCGAGCCGGAAAGCATCGCGCCGATGTACATCTTCACGCCCGTCTGCCCCATCGTCAGGGTAAACGGCTCGCTTCTGCCGGCGGAAAGCGTCGTCTGCGGCACGTTGCTGGTGATCTGGCCGCTTGCGGCGGAAACCTGCCTCGTTGCGCGCCACTGGCCCGGCAGCTGATAGGCAATCGCATACTCGCCGGGGCTGACGCCCGCAAAGGTCACGTTGCCTTCTTCGTCGGTCTTATAGGTGACGGATTCCGCGTCCTCGCCGTTTTCGATGTGAATCAGCGTCACGCTGATGCCTTCAAAATTCTCTTCATACGCGCCCTTCACGCCGTCCGCCTGCGTATCCTTGAACACGTTGACGGTCAGCTGCGCCGGGATGGTCACGCCCGCATCGACGCCTTCCACATCTTCGCCGATGTGCAGGTCGATCGTCTGCGTGCTTCCGCTGCCGGAAAGCGCGCCGTAGACGGCGGAATCCTCGCCATATCGTGTAAACGTCCATTCGCCGTTCAGCTCAAAGAGCACGCTGTACGCGCCCTCGTAGAGGTCGTCAAACCGATAGCGTCCACCCGCGTCCGTCGTCGTCTCGGCCACGCCCTCGGTATGGCCGTCCTTCGCCCTGAGCAGCACCACGCGAATGCCGGAAACCGCTTCCGCGCCGTCGTCAATCACCCCGTCGCCGTCTGCATCCACGCGCACCGCGCCGGAAATCGACGCGCTCTGGCAGAGCGTCACCGTGCCGAAATCAATCGTGTCGCCCTGTTCCAGGTCGATGGAGCGGCGGATTTCGCCGTCCTCCGCGTCGGGAGACAGGTAGCCCTGCGGCAGGGTCAGCACCGCGTCATACCGTCCGGGCAGAATGCCGGAAAAATCGAATCGTCCGTCGTCGCCCGTCATGACGATGGCAGGCTCTTCGTTGCCCGTCTGTTCCATTTCAAGGCTCAGGCCGCCAAAACCGACCGTCTGGCCGTCCTCCAGCCGCTCAAGCACCGCGCCGTAGACTTCGCCGGCATAGATGCAACCCACATTGACGATGTAGTCGCTGTGGTCGCCATCGATAACCAGCGCGTCGCTCAGCCCGTAGTGCGTGTCGCGCACCGCGCTCTGCACATGTTCGGAATACAGCGCGCCGTCGGAAAACACCACGCCGCTGCCCGCGTCAAACTGCACGGTATATATGCCGCCGGAAACCGGCGCAAATTCATACCGGCCGTCCGCGCCCGTTCGGCAGCTGCCGACCACCTCGCCGGACTGATTGAGCAACGTCACGTTCAGTCCCGCATAACGGGCAGTCTCGTCCGCGCCCATCAGGCCGTCGGCGTTGCCATCCATAAACGCCACGCCGCTGATTTTGCCGTCCACGCCCGCGGAAGCCGCCGCAAACGCGCCGCTTCCCGTCACGGTGAAACCGTCGCTTCGCTCGGCGCTGCGGGCGATTGCCTGCCGCCCCTCGTTTGTGCGCACGAGCAGCGTGCCGTCAAAGCGCGTCTGCACGTTAAGCTGCGCTTCTCCGTCCACACCGGTCTTGATATTAAGCGTAATCCGTCCCGGCGCAAAGCCGCTGTCCGCCCGCTCTTCGCCCGTCTCGGCGTTCAGATAGGTGACGCGCACCGCATCGATGTCGTTCTGCACATCCGCCAGGCTGACCGCCGTCGGGCCGGTGAGCACGTCCGTCACCCGCGCCTCGGAGGGCCGCCAGCCGCCGCCCGCCAGGCTGTATTCCACGCGCGCCCGGTATTGCCCGCCGCTTTCATCCGTCGGGGCCGTCAGCACAAGGCTCTCGATCTTCACCCGCGCGCCGCTCTGTTCCGCCACGTCGATTTGCGCGCGCGGCTGAATCAACGTTTCGCCTTTGCGCACCGCGCTCATCTCCGCCGTCAGCAGCGTCAGTCCCTGTTCGCTGGCCGCGTACACGTCGGCAATCAACCCGTCGATCTCCTCCGTTTCGGGCAGGGACAAACAGGTCAGATTGACTTCCGCCGCCGTGCCGCCCTGCGTCAGATACGGCGGGATATCGACCGTGATTTCGTCGGTTTCGCACAGCGCGTAACCGTCTGCCGCCTCAATCTGACGCAGCGTATAGACACCGACAGGCACAGCCATCGTGTTGCGATAGGCGGCTTCGCCCATCTCAAAATCCAACACGGCTTCGCCGTCTTCATCCAGCAGTTCAAATCGTCCGCCGGAGACGTGGCCGCCCGTGGTCGCATCCAGCACGTCGAGATTCAAAAATCCCCGGTCGCTGGAAACCGCGCATGCCAGCACGCGCGTTTCGCCCGCCGTGAGCGTCACTTCATACGTCGTTTCGTCCCTGGCAAAGCCTGCCGCGCCGCTCAATTCGCGCAGATAGTACGTCGTGCCCTCCACCGTGGCGGGCAGTCTCGCGCTGACAGCCTTTTGGCCGTCTGGCGCCGCGTTTGCCCAGACGGTGAGCTGTTCCGACGCGGAAGGATACGGCGCAAGTTCGCCGTTTTCCATGGTATAAATGCCGTATTCGCCCGTCAGCGGCACAACGTAAGTTTGCAGCTGGTCGTTGAACGTCAGGCCCGTCTTATCCACCGTCAGCAGCGCGTATTCTTCCAGCGGCACATTCGCCTGCTGCGCTTCGCCGCCGACAACGGTCACGGTTTGCTCGCTCGAAAGCGTATAGCCCTCCGGCATCTGTGTCTGGCGAAGCACATAGGTACCCGCCGGCAGGCCGCCCACGTAAAATGCGTCGCCCGTCTGTGCCAAATCAAAGCGCTGTCCGTCGGAAGCCAGCAGCTCAAAGCGCACCTGCGCCATCTGCTCTTCGGAAAGCGTGCCGCCCGTGAACGCCGCGCGCACGCCGCCGAGCGCATCCATACAGGTCAGCGCGACATCCGTCTGCTGCGTGTTGCGCACGGTGAACCGCGCGGCCTGCGGCGCAGTCATGCCTGCCGGGAGATTTTGCACCTGTGCGGCATATTCGCCCGCCTCAAGGCGCACCTCGCACGTCCCGTTCTCATCGGTTTGCAGTTCAACACCTGTGTCGTTCATCCGCTGGCCGCCGTCCTGCACGCTGTACAGCCGGATCGCCGTGCCGGAAAGTGGCTGCACCGTCGGATTTCCGTTTGCATCAAGCCCTTGCAGACTGACCGTGAAACGGCCCGTTCCGTGGCTTTCATGCAGCAGCTCAACCTGCGCCGCTTCACCCGCCGCGGCCTGCGCCTGCACCTGTGCCGCGTCGTCATAACCTTCCGGCGCGCGCTGGGTGCGGATCGTCGCCTCGCCGAGCGCCATCAAAGGCGTAACGGCTGTGCCCGCGTCATCCGTCGTCACGGAATAGCTGTGTCCGTTCGAATCGGTCACGGTATAGGCCGCGCCCGCAATCGCGCTGCCGTTTTCATCGACGCTGCGAAGCATCAATCTCGTCTGCGTCGATTCAAAGACAACGGTTTCCTCACGGCCGGGCAGTTCAAAGGGCTCCGACTGCGGCAGAACGTCCAGTCCTGCCGCATCCTTTTCCGCCAGCCGCAGCACGTATTCGCCGCTCAACGCTTCCACGGTCACGCCGCCGTCCTCCAGCGGAATATCCCCCGTGACGATCGTTCCGTCCACCGTGCATAGATCGACCGTTATTTCTTCCTGCACAGCCGTTTCCTGCCGCGCGCCATCCTCGCCGATTTCTGCGCGCATGAGCGAAAAACGCTGCTTTTCCAGCGTGAGCAGCTGCATGCGCACAGACACAGCCTGCCCCGCTTTCACCTCGATCACCGCCTGCGGATCGATTTCCCGTTCATCCGCAAAGAGCGCGCCGAGACGGGTATCATCCGGCAGTTCAACCGATTCAAGGTGATAATGACCGGCCGGAAGCGCGTCGGAAACCGCAAAACCGTCCGCATCCATCGCATACGGCCCGTAGCTTTCGCCCGTTGCATCGGAAATAAAGCGCACAGCGCCGCCGGATACCGCGCGCCCGCTTTCCGCTTGAACCGCAATGCGTCCTTCAGCACTTGAGGCCGACACTTCCACGCGCGTGGTTTCGCCGCTGCGCACGATGATCTGCCCCTGTGTAAACGGCAGAACGACGCTTCCCTCACCCGTGTAAACAAGCTGCGCATCGTATGTGCCTTCCGGCAGATTCAGGCTCGCCGCGCCATCCGCATCCGTTGTCGCCGTCTGGCCGGCAACGCACAGCGCCAGACCGGCAAGCGGTTTTTCCTCCTGTTCGCCCAGGGCATTGACGGAAACGAGCGTCGCCGCTGCCTGCACAAGACCCGGCGCGGGGTGTTCAAACGCAACTTCCGCCGCAGACCCGGGCGCCGCCTGCACCTGCACGCTGTCGTTTTCAGCAGGAAGCACGCCTTCCGGCAGTCCGCTTTCCGCAATCGCATAGGCGCCCGCATGGTCGCACAGCAAAACAGCCTGACCGTTTTCATCCGTGACAAGCTCGGTTTGATTGCCCGCGCCGTCCGTCGCCGTCAGCGATACGCCCTCGATCCCCTCGCCGAGGGTATCCCGAACCGAGATCGTCACGCGCCCATACGCCTGGTTGCGAACGACGATTTCGCTGTCCGTCACCGGGATCAGCGTCTGCGCGTCAAAGATAAACCCTTCCGGCGCGCTCTCCTGCCTGAGATAAAACTCCGTGCCTTGCGGCAGGCTGAAACGCGTCTCGGTTTCGCCCGTGCGAATGCGCATGGGTTCGCTGGGCAGCAGCGGATTGGCCCACGGCGTCAGCTTTCCGTCGCTGGCGTAGACATACACGCCGAACTCCGCCCCGGCCAGAGACTCAACCGTTCCGCCGTCCGTCACGCCTTCCACGCGCAGGCTGATCGTGCCCACGCTGCCCGGCGCGCTCATGGCGGGCACATAAATATAGTCGCCAAGGCGTTTTTCCTCCGCGACTGCCGCAGCGTTCCATTCAAGCATCGCCAACGCGCACACCAGTGCGCCCGCTTTGATGATTTGATTCAAAACAATATTCCTCCGCTTTCGGGAAAAAGCTCTTTTCATCCGCACCCGCTTGCAAATTGCGGCAGCGTGAACAAATTCATCCAATCGATTCATTTTAATCCATCCGGCGGGTCTTGTCAAGAAAAGCGAATTGCGCTATACTTTCAGGTGACAAAAACGGAGGCATTTTATGAATAAAACCTATACGGAATCTTTTCAGGTGCGCGCAACGGACTGCGACTTTGAACGCCGCATGCGGCTGGACGCGCTCTTTATCGCCATGCAGGAGGGCGGCGAACGCCACGCGCTTTCCCTCGGCGCAGGATACGACCAGATGATGGCGCGCGGGCTGTTCTTCGCCCTGGCGCGCATCCATGTCAGCACGTTCCGCGCGCCGCGGCAGAACGAAACCGTTGTCCACACGACATGGCCGGGCGAAATGAACCGCTTCTTCTGCCCTCGTTACCATGTCTTTACCTTGCAGGACGGCACGCCGCTGGCCGCCGCCGGCGCGCTATGGGTGATGCTGGATACGAAACAGCGCCGCATCGTCAGCCCGCAGAAGGTCGATCTCGGCTTTCCGGATAACAGCGACCTGACCGCGCCGATCGCCCTGCCCACGCGCATGCCCGCGCTGAAAGGCGAAGCGCCGCAGGTGTTCAGCCGTGCGCCGCAGTATTCCGATTTCGACGTGAACGGGCACGTGAACAACACCAAATACATCGCGTGGCTCTGTGACGCGCTCGGTTTTGACGCGCTGCGCGACGCATACATCGGCGATCTGGTCGCCGGATATGAAAAGGAAATCCGCGGCCATGACCCGCTGCGGGTGACGCTCGCCCGCAATGACGACGCATTTTCTTTCCAGATTGCATCCGATGCGGGCGAAAAACATTTTGTCGCGGGCGGCGCTCTACGGCCGGAGGTATAAACGATGAACGATATTCTGCGTGCCATGCGCGAACGCGCGCTGACGGACGCCGCGTTCCGTCAGGCCATTCTGGCGACGCAAAACGCCGCCGATCCGCTGACCGCTCTCTGCGAGCTGGCGCAGGCCAACGGCTTTAACCTGACGCTGGCGGACATCATCTCCGACGGCGAGGAATTTTCCTACAACCAGACGAAATCCACCAACGGCGGCAACCCGATGCCCTACGATTGTTTTGACGATTCCTACGAAATGTTTCTGCTGTCGCTGTAAAACTGCAAACTCCTTCGGTCAGCTTCCCTGAAGAAGGGGAGCAATCAAAAAACGACGCTCATCACGAACGTCGTTTTTTTGATTAGCCTTGTTTGACCGTTATTTGCTCGGCCTCGCGGGCGGATTGCACTTATCGCACGGTTCGAGCTTATCATACGGGCTCTTGTTGATATCCTTATAGGTGAAGCTGCCCGTCAGCGGCAGATACTGGCTCGCGACCTTCGAGCAGTTTTGATCCGCATGATAGAACTTGCCGCCGCTCTTGTTGTAATAAAGCTTGGTCTTCGGGCCGGGCGTCGGGGTCGGCGTGGGTTCCGGCGTGGGCGTCGGCGTAACGTTGGGATCGGGGGTCGGCGTGGCCGCCTCAACCAGCACGCCGGTCGAAAGGGAATCCGGATCGACCGCCCACTTGCCATCCTCGCAGAGCACCAGCGCGTCATATTCGTAGGTGCGCGTCTTGCCGCCGTAATTCACATCAGCCTGAATGGTGATCGTGCGGGCCGTGCTCTCATCCGTGCCCGTCGGCGCAGCCATCTGCCGCCAATCCAGCAGCGGTTTCTGCGCAAATTTCCAGAAGAGCTGCTGGCTCGGCTGATCGCTCAGCGCGTCCTGCCAGCTCTTCGCCGTGAATTCCACCATATCGGCCACAATGCCCTTGCGCCATTTTTCCATGAAGTTTTCAAGCGCGATCTCCGCTTCAGATTTTACGCTGGACACATACGGCATGGATACGCCCGTTTCGCTGTCGTCGTAGACATTGCTGTCCACGCTGTCGTCGCCGCTGCCGCCCGCAAAGCCGGTCTCCGCGAGGTCGTCTGTGCCGCTTCCATCCGCGATCTGGCTGTCATAATAACCGTCCGGCACGGACGTGCCCATCGTGCTGTACGACGCGAACGGCACATCGGTTGCGACCGGCGCAAGCGTCGGCACAAGCATCGTCTGCGCCGGACGAATGGACGACGCGTGGCTCGCGCTCAGCGCATTCACCAGCGTGAACACCATCAGCAGCCCGTAAACAGCGGTCAGAATCATGCGTCCCGGAAAAAGAAACGCGTGAATGACCCACATCACGGCCACGGCAGCCACAACCGCAATCATAAATGCCCAGCGCATCGGCTGGAAAAAGATGGCCAGCAGTCCCAATACCGGCAGCACAATAAAAAACAGCGTCAGCATCAGCTGATTGATTTCCCGCTTAGAGCGCTTCGGCTTTGGCTTCTGATCAAGCGCCTTCGCCGAACCGGCAGGCGTCGAAGCATAATTCGGCCTGTTGGATCTCATGACATCGCCTCCTGTAAAAACAGCCGAAACCGCGCGTTTTCAAACCGCCCAAGGCGTTCTGCGCGCGGTCGGACTGCGCAGTTTTCCATACGTTAAAAAAACGAATACGCGCGTCCAAATCATGCTTCACCGCGCAAAAAAGCTGGTTTTTCCCTCGTCTTTTTATCGCACAAGTTTGATTATATCATAAAAAACGCAAATAGAAAAGAGATGCGGCAAAATTGCCGCATCTCCATGGGAATTTATGCGCTTACAGCTGGCCCTGCTTTTCCAGAATCGCAGCGTGAGCGGCCGCCAGACGGGCGATCGGCACACGGAACGGAGAGCAGGAAACGTAGTTCAGGCCAACCTTGTGGCAGAACATGACGGAAGACGGATCGCCGCCGTGCTCGCCGCAGATGCCGAGTTTGATGTCCGGGCGGGTCTGCTTGCCGAGCTTAACGGCCATCTGAACGAGCTTGCCGACGCCGTTCTGGTCAAGACGAGCGAACGGATCGGATTCGTAGATCTTCTTGTCGTAGTACGCGCCGAGGAACTTGCCGGCGTCGTCGCGGGAGAAGCCGAAGGTCATCTGGGTCAAATCGTTGGTGCCGAAGGAGAAGAACTGTGCCTCCTTGGCGATCTCGTCCGCGGTCACAGCCGCGCGCGGGATCTCGATCATGGTGCCGACCTTGACTTCAAGCTCGACGCCCTTCTCTTCCATAACCTTCTTGGCGGTATCCAGAACGACCTTCTTGACGTAGGCCAGCTCCTTGACCTCGCCGACCAGCGGGATCATGATTTCCGGATGGATGTCGTAGCCATCCTCCTGCTTGACCTCGATGGCCGCCTCGATGACCGCACGGGTCTGCATCTCGGCGATTTCCGGATAGCGCACCGCCAGGCGGCAACCGCGGAAGCCCATCATCGGGTTGAACTCATGCAGTTCGTCAATCTTGGCGACAATCTTGTCGGTAGTGGTGCCCAGCTCCTTGGCCAGCGCCTCGATTTCCTCGGTCATATTCTTGGCCGGGAGGAACTCATGCAGAGGCGGATCGAGGTAACGGACGGTCATCGGACGGCCTTCCAGCGCCTTGTACATGCCCTTGAAGTCCGCCTTCTGATACGGCAGCAGCTTGGCAAGAGCCTCGCGGCGCTGCTCTTCAGTCTCAGAGAGGATCATCTGGCGCATGTCGGCGATACGGGTCGCCTCGAAGAACATGTGCTCGGTGCGGCACAGGCCGATGCCTTCCGCGCCGTACTTCACAGCCACAGCCGCATCGTGCGGGTTATCCGCGTTGGTGCGGACGCCCAGCTTGCGGGCCGCGTCAGCCCAGCCCATCAGGGTCGCGAAATCGCCGGAGACAGAAGCGTCAACCGTCAGGATCGCCTCGGCGTACACCTTGCCGGTGGAGCCGTCGATGCTCATCCAGTCGCCCTCGTGGAACACAACGTCGCCGATGGTCGCGGTCTTGGCTTCCTCGTCAACGCGCAGCGCGCCGCAGCCGGCGACGCAGCAGGTGCCCATGCCGCGGGCAACGACGGCCGCGTGAGAGGTCATGCCGCCGCGGGCGGTCAGGATGCCCTGCGCATGCGCCATGCCTTCGATATCTTCCGGAGAGGTCTCCAGACGAACCAGAACGACCTTCTTGCCGGTCTTGGCGGCAGCGGTCGCTTCCTCGGCGGTGAAATACACCATGCCGCAGGCAGCGCCCGGAGAGGCGGCCAGACCCATGGCGATTTCCTTCGCCTTCTTCAGGGCGACGGCGTCAAACTGCGGATGCAGCAGGGAGTCAAGCTGCTTCGGCTCCACCTTGAGAATGGCCTCGTCGGTGGTGATCATGCCTTCGTTGACCAGATCGACAGCGATCTTCAGCGCGGCGGCCGCGGTGCGCTTGCCGTTACGGGTCTGGAGCATGTAGAGCTTGCCGCGCTCGATGGTGTACTCCATATCCTGCATGTCGCGGTAGTGGTTTTCCAGCGTATGCGCGATGTTCACAAACTGCTCGTACACATCCGGCATGACCTGCTGGAGGGTTTCGATCTTCTGCGGGGTGCGGATGCCGGCGACGACGTCCTCGCCCTGCGCATTGATGAGGTACTCGCCGTAGAGCTTCTTCTCGCCGGTAGACGGGTCGCGGGTGAACGCAACGCCGGTGCCGGAGGTGTTGCCCATGTTGCCGAAGACCATGCTCTGAACGTTGACAGCCGTGCCCCAGTCGGACGGGATGTCGTTCATGCGGCGGTAGTAGATGGCGCGCGGGTTATCCCAGGAACGGAACACGGCCTTGATGGCCTCCATGAGCTGCTCCTTCGGGTCCTGCGGGAACTCGACGCCCTTCTTCTCCTTGTAGATCTCCTTGAAGCGGACAACGACTTCCTTCATGTCGTCGGCGGTGAGATCGGTGTCGTACTTCGCGCCCTTGCTCTCCTTGATGTCGTCCAGAACGCGCTCAAAGAAGCTCTTCGGGATCTCCATGACCACGTCAGAGAACATCTGGATGAAGCGGCGGTAGGAGTCATACGCAAAGCGCTCGTTCTGGGTCAGGTTGGCCAGACCCTTGACCGCCACGTCGTTCAGGCCCAGGTTCAGAATGGTATCCATCATACCGGGCATGGACGCGCGCGCGCCGGAGCGCACGGAAACCAGGAACGGATTCTCCAAGTCGCCGAACTTCTTGCCGCAGATCTTCTCGGTCTCGGCCAGAGCGGCGTAAATCTGCTCGACAATATCCTCGCCGATGGTCTTGCCATCCTCATAGTAGCGGGTGCAAGCCTCGGTGGTGACGGTAAAGCCCTGCGGCACCGGGAGACCGATCTTGGTCATCTCGGCAAGGTTCGCGCCCTTGCCGCCCAGCAGGTTGCGCATGCTGGCGTTGCCTTCCTTAAACAGGTACACATACTTCGTCATGCTGTTTGTTCCTCCTTGAAAGATTCATCATCCTTGCAGCTTTGCGTGAAAAAAATCATGCGTGACAGCCGCACTGATAACAGACCAAATTTGGTTGCGCATAGAACATTATACGGTCTTTTCCGACATTTGGCAATCGTTTTTTGTAATTTTTAAACGGTTTTTTGCCTCTTTTTTTCAAATACATCAGACCTTTTGTCGGGTTTGACAAGAATGCGACGGGGGTTTTAGCTCGGTTTCAATCAAATTGCTTCTGAATGCATTCGTTCAGTTTCTCGCCAGCAATGAACCGCTGCGCGCAAACTGCCGCCGCGCCGCAGCCAGCACCGCGCGATACTCCGCCGCGTATTCTTCCTGCCTGCTGATTTGCAGAAAAACCGCCCGTGTGCGCTCCAGCAGGCGAACGTCTCCGGTCAGCATGAGCGCCGGCATCTGCGGCTCGCCGTGCTGGCGCGTGCCGAAAAACTCGCCCGCGCCGCGCAGCTCCAAATCCTTTTGAGCGACGACAAAACCGTCGTTGGTGGAAACCAGCGTTTTGAGCCGTTCGTTCGGCTCGGCCATCAGGAAACACCAGCTTTCCTGTGCGCCGCGGCCGACGCGCCCGCGAAGCTGGTGCAGCTGGGCCAATCCGAAGCGCTCCGCCCCTTCAATGACCATCACCGTCGCGTTAGGCACGTTCACGCCGACTTCGATGACCGTCGTAGCCACGAGCACATCCAGCGCCCCCGCGTAAAACGCGGAGAGCGTATCTTCCTTCTGCGCTTTATTCATCTTGCCGTGAACCAGCCCGACTTTGAGCGGCGCAAGCGCCTTTTCCAGCTCCTTCTGCTCCTGTGCGGCGCTGCGCAGATCCGTGTCGTCCATCTCCGCTTCGCCGACCAGCGGGCAGACGACATATATCTGCCGTCCCTGCGCCGCCTGTGCGCGGATAAACGCATACAGCCCCTCGCGCTTCTCCTCCGGCACGATGCGCGTGCGGACGGGCGTGCGCCCCGGCGGCATCTCATCCACGGCGGACAGGTCAAGGTCGCCGTAGAGCACCAGCGACAGCGTGCGCGGAATCGGCGTGGCGCTCATCACCATGACGTGCGGCGCGTCGCCTTTGTTTTCCAGCGTCGTGCGCTGACGGACGCCAAAGCGATGCTGTTCGTCGGTGACGGTCAGCCGCAGATTGGCAAATTCAACGCCTTCGGAGATCAGCGCGTGCGTGCCGATGACCACCTGCCATGCGCCTGTGGCAATCGCTTCTTTGGCGCGCCGCTTTTCCGCCGCCGTCATGTGCCCCGTCAGCAGACCGCAGGTCACGCCCATCGGCGCGAGCGTTTCCACCGCGCTTTGCAGATGCTGAGAGGCGAGAATCTCGGTCGGGGCCATCAGCGCGGCCTGTCCACCCGCGCGCACGCACAGATACAGCGCGCAGAAGGCAATCAGCGTCTTGCCGCAGCCCACGTCGCCCTGCACCATCCGCGCCATCGCGCGGTCTTTGCGCATATCCGCCGCGACCTCATGGACCACACGGCGCTGGGCGTTCGTCGGCGCAAAAGGTAGTCTGGCAAAAAATTCCTCAATCCATTCATCCTGAATTTCCAGCGGTTTTGCGCGTTTGCGTTCGCCAGCCGCCCCGGCCACGCCGGCCTGAAAGAGCAGCAGCTCTTCAAACGCCAGCCGCTCCTTGGCCTGCCCCAGCCGTTCAAAATCCGTCGGAAAATGCGCCTCACGAAGCGCGTCGAGCCGATTCATCAGGCCGCACCGCGCCGTCAATGTCGGCGGAAGCGGGTCGGACGCGTCGTATTCATCCAGCAGCAGCTTCACCGCGTCGCGCAGCGGCTTCTGCCCCACCCCCGGCACGGCAGCATATACGGGAACAATGCTTCCTGGCTCTTCCAGCGACGGATTGATGACGAACAGCCCGCTCTTTTTGCGAACGCATCGGCCATAGAGCGTGACCTCGCAGGTATCGAAAAGCTTATCCTTCATCCACGGCTGGTTGAACCACATGCAGCGCACCGCGCCGAACGCGTCGGCGATTGTTGCGCTGACCCACTGCATGCCGCGCACCCGACGCAGCGCGGGTTTCCCCTTCACAAAGCCGGTGAAGCACGCCTGCCGTCCCTCGGTCATCTGCGCCGGGGAAAGCGGATGGGTCGTATCCTTATAGCCTGTCGGCAGGGTCTCAACCAGATCGAGCGCAGTTTCAATGCCTCTGGCGGCAAGCGCTTTGAGGCGAACCGGGCCGAAGCCCTTAATTTCGGCAAGTGTGCGCATGATGTTCCTTTCATGGGGAGCACGATGGGGTTCCGCCCCCATCCCCCGCTGAGGGACGAATCCCTCAGACTCCCTTCTTCGCTTCGCGGCGGTTTGAAATACACTGCATCCATGTATTGCCAAGCGATACATGAGAAATAAAAAACAAGAACCCCGGTTTTCCAGATCGATATGAAAACGCCGCGCTTCCGGCAGTGCAGAAACGCGGCATGTAAATTTTCCGAAATTACTCCGCAGAAATCAGGTAATAATACAGCGGCTGTCCGCCATACTGCACCTCAACGTCCAGATCGCTGAACATTTCAGCCACTTCCGCGCCCAGCGCGTCGGCGTCCTCCTGCTTGGTATCCTGACCATAGTAAATGGTGATGAGCGAGTCGCCATCCTCCACGACGTGCTTAACCAGATCGAGCGCAATATCGTGAATGCTCTGGCCGACGACCTCAATGCGGCCGTTATGAATGCCGATGATGTCGCCTTCCTTGATCTCCTTATCCTCGAACACCGTATCGCGGACGGCGAAGGTGATCTGCCCGGTTTTCACCTGTTCGGCGGCGGCGGTCATGGCCTCGCGGTTTTCCTCCACACTCGCCTCCGGGTTGAACGCGACGACCGCGCCGATGCCCATCGCGACGTTCTTCGTCGGCAGAACGATGACGTTCCGCTCGGAAAGCTCGGCCGCCTGAGACGCGGCGAGAATGACGTTAGAGTTATTCGGCAGAACAAAGACGTTCTTCGCGCCGACCTTTTCCACCGCGTCGAGAATATCCTCGATGCTGGGGTTCATGGTCTGGCCGCCCTCGACGATGTGATCCACGCCCAGATCGCCGAAGATGCCGGAGAAGCCCTCGCCCAGCGACACGGCCACCATGCCGTATTCCTTGAGCGGCTGCTCGGCCTTCGCTGCTTCCTCCTGCTGCTGTTTCTCGGCGGCGGCCTTCTGATCGGCCTCGGCCTTCTTGAGGCGCTCACGGCGCTCCTCGGCCATGTTATCGATCTTCAGGTTGACCAGTTCGCCCAACTCGCAGGCATACTGAATCGCCTTGCCGGGGTCGTTGGTGTGCACATGCACCTTCACCAGCGAGAAATCGCCGACGACAACCACGCAGTCGCCGATGCGGGTCAGGCGGGTGCGGAATTTGTTGATATCGTCCTCGGTCACGCCGGGGTTCATATACTGAATGATGAACTCGGTGCAATATTTGAACTTGACCTCTTCCATCGACTCGTGGTCGTCCTCGAACTCGAAGGTCGCCGCGCTGCCGATGTTGGCGGTGGTATCCTCAATCTTTTCACCGTTAAAGGCCGCGCGCCAGCCCTTGAGCACGGTCAACAGACCCTGTCCGCCAGAATCGACCACGCCGGCCTGCTTGAGCGCCGGGAGCATGTCCGGCGTCTTCTCCAAAATGGCTTCGCCGCTGCGAATAACCTTGTCCAGCAGCTTGGGCAGGTCGCCCGGATGCTTGACCACATAGCGGGCGGAATCCTCCGCAATCACGCGGATGACGGTGAGGATCGTGCCTTCCTTCGGCTTCATGACGGCCTTATACGCCGTCTTCGCGCCGGATTCGAGGCCCTTGGCGAAAGTCTCCGCGTCGATGGTTTCCGCCCCGTCGATGCCGCGCGCAAAGCCGCGCAGAATCTGGGAAAGAATGACGCCGGAGTTGCCGCGCGCACCCTTGAGCGCGCCGCGGGCGGCCATGCTCAGCAGCTTGCTGGCGCTGTGCTCGTCCACTGCGGCAATTTCCTTGACGGTGGATTTCATCGTCAGGGACATGTTAGTGCCCGTGTCGCCATCCGGCACGGGGAAAACGTTCAGCGCATCGATCGCCTCGCGGTTTTGTTCAAGCAGATTGGCTCCCGCAATAATCATTTCCTTGAGGAGCAATCCATCTATCGATTGCTGTGACAAAAAATCTCGCCTCCAGTTTCCGTAAGGGGATCAGACGCGGATACCCTCGACCGAAATATTTACTCTGCGCACTTTCGCGCCCGTCATGTTCTCAATCTTGTAGCAAACCTGAGATTTGATGATGTTGCAAACCTCCACGATGGAAATGCCGTATTCGACGATGATGAACAGATCGATGTCGATGCCGGCCTCCGTGATGTTGACCTGCACGCCCTTGGTCAAATTCTCCTTGCCGAGCCACTCCACAAAGCCGTCCTTGGCGCGCTTGCTGGACATGGCCACGATGCCGTAGCACTCAAGCGCCGCATAACCCGCTACTTTGAGCAGAACATCTTCGCTGATGGTGATCAGACCGAGATCGTTGCTGATTTTGTATTCCATAAAGAAACCCTCCTCGCGCAGGGTCATCCGACCCGAAATATCAAGCGATCAACGTACAGTATACAGGAAAACGTCCCTTTTTACAAGGATTCCGAAAAAAAACATGCCCTGCAAATGCCATTTCCGTGAAAAAAGACAAGCCGCCGCAGGTTTTTTTGAAAATTTGGGAAACGAAAATCAAAAAAACACTTGTCAAATCGCGGATGAGGTGCTACAATAATCACGTTATGACTGTTTACGCACCAGAAGGAGGTGTGATTATGGGAAAGATTTGTGAGGTCTGCCAGAAGGGCGCGATGAGCGGCCACAATGTCAGCCACTCCAACCGCAAGAGCAATCGCGTTTGGCTGCCGAACACCCAGCGCGTTCGCGTGACCGTGGGCGGCACTGTTCGTCACATGAACGTGTGCACCCGTTGCCTGCGCAGCGGCAAAGTGGAGCGCGCGCTGTAATCAGTTTGCCTGCTCCGTATGGTTTGAGCGCAAAATAGCGCCCCATCTCTGATGGGGCGTTTTTTTTTACTCTCAGCAAACGCAGGCGGGCTCGGCCCGCTTTTTTCATCGGTTGATTCTGCAAAGTTTCCGCGTTGTCAGGCCGCTTTGCCCGTCAGCAGGCGAAGCAGCGCGCGCAGAAATTTCGGCGGCTTGATGCAGACCATTTTCACGCCCATCTCTTTTCTTCCTCCCTTTCACCGCAGAAGCAGCAGCCCGGCTGCCGCCAGCGCCACACCCAACGCAATCAGAAAGAATTCCATCGGCAGGCACAGAAAAACGATCAATACGCCGGAAAGCACCAGGAGGACGCCCGCCGTCTGCCTGAACCTGCCGCACATGCGCATCCCCCTCCTGCCTTTATCCTATGCGCGCCGCGCGGCAAAATGCCTTTATCCGCCCATACCCAGCAGCAGGACGATCAGCCCGACAAGCACCGAACTGCCGATGCCGTAAACCAGAACGGGTCCGGCCAGCGTAAACATCTTTGCGCCCACGCCCATGACAAGTCCCTCGCGCCGGAACTCCATCGCGGGCGAAACGACGCTGTTGGCAAAGCCCGTAATCGGCACGATGCTCCCCGCGCCCGCGTATTTGCCGATTTTATCATACACGCCCACCCCGGTCAGCAGCGACGCGATGAAAATCAGGCAGATGCTCGTCGCGGTCGAGGCGCTCTGCATTCCCCATTTCAGCCCATAGGAAAAAAGATCGTTGATAAGCTGGCCGAGCACGCAGATTGCGCCGCCCACCCAGTACGCGCGGAAAATGCCTTTGGCCATGTCGCTCTTCGGTGACAGCCGCTCCACCAGCTTCTGATACGCCTGCGCGCGCTTACTCTGCACCCTGCTCACCTCTTTCATGGCGAATGTGCAATCCATCCGGCGGTCTGCGCGCCCGGCTTTCCCTCGATCCGGGCCGGGCCACCGCCTGCAAGGCATACGGAATCAGGTTTTGTCGATTTTTTCCTTTTTCCATCGTCATCTTGCCTCCGTTTCTTTTGCCCCTATTCTGAACGGAAGCTTTCCGCGCTATTCCGAAATCCGATTTTTCGCGCAACAGAAAAAAAATTGTAAAATTGCCTTGCTTTTTCTGAAATGACGTGCTATAATAACTTCTGCTGATTATTGAATACACCTGAGGAGGTGAATTCCTTTGCCGAACATTAAGTCTGCTATCAAGCGCGTCAGCGTCATTGAGCACAAGACCCTCCGCAACAAGATGGTCAAGTCTGCTACCAAGACCGCGATCAAGAAGTTTGACGCCGCCACGGCCTCCAAGACCGCGACCGCTGAAATGCTGAGCTCCGCCTCTTCTGCTGTCGATAAGGCCGCTGCTAAGGGCGTTATCTCTAAGAATGCTGCGAACCGTGAAAAGGCGCGCATGGCCCGTGAGCTGGCCAAGGCCGAGTAAATTTATCTCAGTCTTTCTTCCCTCCCATTCGGGAGGGTTTTTTTGTCATTCTCCATTTTTTCGCAAAAAGAAGCTGTCAAGCTTAAACGAAACATTTCAAGATACAATAATCTAAGCATTTCCAGGATATGAGGCTTTGCCCCTTCGCCCCGCCAAAGGGCTTTCCACTCGCCCTTTGGAAACCTTCGGGCGAAAATACTTAGTTTTTTTGAAACATCAGGTTTATGAGCTTGACAGCCTTCTCATGCTTTTTCTCTCTGATTGCAAAGCAATCAGAATATGGGAGGTGAAGGAACCTCAGGTTCCTTCCGGGGTTTGGGGCGGAGCCCCATCGTTCTTTTTTACGAGAACATCTTTTCCAGCTCTTCGTATTTTTCGTGCGTGATCAGCGCGTCCTGCGTCGTACCGACCAGATGCACCACATACGTCCAGCGGCCGTAAGGCGTGATGTTGTCAATCACGTTCAGGTTGATGATGTAGGACTTGTGGCAGCGGAAGAAAATCTTCGGGTCGAGCCGCGCTTCCACATCGCCCAGCGCCTCGCTCGTCTCAAAGCGCCGCCCGCCCGTGGCATAGAGCACCGTCGAGCGGTTTTCGCGCTGCACCAGCAGAATATCCGACTGGTTGATGAAGTTCACGCCTTCCTTGTGATGCAGCATAATCCGCCCGCTGCTCGCGCCTCTGGCCGGAATCGTTTTCAGATGCTCCTCCAGCTTCCCGGTCTCCTCGCTCTGGGACTGCGCTCGCCCGCCGACGACCTGGCGAATGCGCTCCAGCGTCTTCATCACACGCTCCACCTTGAACGGCTTGACCATGTAGTCAAACGCATAGACCTCGAACGCCTGCGCCATGTAGTCGTCGTGCGCCGTCGCGAAAACAAGGATGGTGCGCGGGTCGGTATCCTGAATCGCCTTGGCGCATTCCAGCCCCGTCATGCCCGGCATTTCCACATCCAGAAAGCAGACCTGCGGCTTATACCGCTCCACCAGCTTGAGCAGATCCGGTCCGTTGTCGGCCTCGCCGCAGAGGGTGAAGCCTTCCGCCTTTTCAATCATTTTGCGCATAATCATGCGCATACCCGGCTCGTCGTCCGCAATGACGACGCGAATCGCTTCGCTGTTCACGCTCATCTTCCCCGCTTCATCCGTCTGACCGCTGCCCGCTCGCCGGGACGCGTCAAAATCTCGCTCATGATGACCCCGCGCAGCACGTCACTTTGAAACGCCGCCCGCCGCGCCTCCTCTTCCGTCGGTTCATACGCCTCGTCCGGCTCCGGCCGTTTCGGCGCAGCGCCCGCGTGGCAGGGGTCTTCGCCCTCGCCCGCCTGCTCCATCGCCTGTTCATCCGCGTGATGCAGATGGATGCGCGGTTCGGCCTCCTGTTCGCACGGGTCGTCAAACTCGTCCGCCTGCTCGAACACCCGCGCGCGTTCGCGGGCCGTCTCATCCGCCTGATTCTGGGGCATTTCGGGCGGCGCGGCGCGCTTCGGTTCATGCAGCTTGGCAGCCGGGCGCTTCTTCTTCTTTTTTCCAACCGCGATCACTTCAACGATCACAAAGAGCGCGGCGGCCAGCAGATACAGCAGCATTTCGCCCATGTTTCGCGCCTCTCCCTTCGCGGTTTACTTCTTGCGCGGCGCGTTTGCGCCCTCGCCCATGGACGCAATGGAATCGCGCATGGCCGTGTCGGCGATGGTGTTCTTCATCTCGTAATAATCCATCACGCCCAGCTTGCCCTCGCGCAGCGCGGCCGCCATCGCGCGCGGCACTTCCGCCTCGGCCTCGATGACCTTCGCGCGCTGCTCCTGCGCGGCGGCCTTCATCTCCTGCTCGCGGGCAACAGCCATCGCGCGGCGCTCCTCCGCCTTAGCCTGTGCAATGCGGCGGTCGGCCTCGGCCTGATCCATTTGCAGCTGCGCGCCGATGTTGCGGCCTACGTCCACATCCGCGATATCGATGGAAAGAATTTCAAACGCCGTGCCCGCGTCAAGGCCCTTGCTGAGCACGGTGCGGCTGATCAGATCTGGATTTTCGAGCACGGCCTTGTGCGTCTCCGCCGAGCCGACGGTCGTCACGATGCCCTCGCCGACACGCGCGACGATCGTCTCTTCGCCCGCGCCGCCGACCAGCCGTTCGATATTCGCACGCACGGTCACGCGCGCCTTGGCGCGAAGCTCGATGCCGTCCTTCGCAATCGCGGCGACGACAGGCGTTTCGATGACCTTCGGGTTGACGCTCATCTGCACGGCTTGCAGCACGTCGCGGCCCGCCAGATCGATGGCGCACGCTTCCGGGAAGTCGAGCTTGATGTTCGCGCCGCGCGCGGTAATCAGCGCGGTAATCACGCGGTCGAGGTTGCCGCCCGCGAGAAAATGCGCTTCCATTTTGCTGATCTGCATATTCAGCCCGGCCTTTTCCGCCTTAATCAGCGGCCCGACGATCTTTGCCGGGGGCACGCGGCGGATACGCATGCCCATCAGCGTAAAGATGGAAACATGCACACCGGAAGCCAGCGCGGAAATCCACAGATTCAGCGGAATAAAACGCAGAAAAACCAGCACCGCCAAAATAATGGCAACAATCAAAATCATGCTCTCCGCAACCATTTTCGTTTCCTCCAATTCCTTCGTCCGTGTTATTTACATCGCCTTGACGACGATTTTTCCGCCTTCGACGCGCACAATACGAATCGGCGTTCCGTTTTCAATGAACTCGCCTTCGGTCACGACGTTCAGCCGCACCCCGTCAAAATCGCCAATGCCGGACGGCCGCAGCACGCTGAGCGTTTTGCCCTCGTGGCCGACAAACACCTGCATATCCTGCTGCTGGTCGCACAGCTCGTCTTTCTGATGCAGAAAAAGCTTGGATTTGCCCATGTCGCCCTTCGCCGCCGAGCGGAGCAGCCACGAAATCAGCACTGCCAGCACCGCGATAATCACCAGCAGCAGCGCGATCGCCGTCAGCGTGCCGAAGTGCATCGCCGCCATGATCGTGCCCACGCCGACCAGCGCGATACCCGCCACGCCCGGCAGGCCGAAGCCCGGTAGAAAAACCTCCACGATAATCAGTCCCATGCCCAGCAGCAGACAGAGCGCCATCGGCAGATTTGCAAGAATCGTTTCCATCTTCTTCACCCTTCCTTTTCTCCGAGCATATCACAGGTTCGCCGGGAAAGAAAGCCCTTTTGTTTCAATTATACATTTTGCCGCTTTAAAACACGCCTTTGCGCAGAATTTCGGCCAGCGCGCGCACATCCTGTTCATACACGGGCGCAAGCGAACGGTTGTAAATCAGACTGGCGGGATGATACAGCGCGAAAAGCGGCCTGCCCGTTTCGCCCGCCGCCATCAGTTTTCCGTGCGCCTCCCCGATGGTCAATCTGCTGTCCGTGACGGCCTGCAGGGGCACGTTGCCCAGCGTGGCGATGACACCCGGATTCACGCGCGCAATCTCCGCCATCAGCCACGGGCGAAAGAACGCAATTTCCTCCTTTGTCGGCGGCCGGTTGCTCAGGCGTCCGGTCGAGCCTGTCTTCGTCGGGCGGATTTTGACGACGTTTGAAATATAAATTTCCTCACGCGCCAGCCCGGCCAGTTCCAGAAAATGATCCAGATTCTTCCCTGCCTTGCCGACAAACGGCCGTCCCTGCAAGCTCTCCTGCTCGCCCGGCGCTTCGCCGATGAGCATCAGTTTCGGATTCTGCGGCCCTTCACCAAAGACCAGCGCATTCTCCCGTCCAGGCATCACGCCCGCAATCAGGGCTTTAAGTGCCTCCCGCTCCTTCTGTTCTTCCATCAGCCCGCCTCCGTTTCGCCCGGATACGCGTTCAGTTCGATCAATTTATTGCGGATAGCCTGAAAATCCACCCACGCGGGGCGCTTTTTATCCGCGTCACGCAACAGCGCCGCCGGATGATACGTCGGCATAAACCACACGCCTTTTTTGAGCTGCCAGACGCCGCGGTCGCGCGTAATGCGCATGTCGTCGCCCAGCAGCGCCCGCGTCGGGGTCGAACCGAGGCAGACAATCACTTTGGGCCGCACCAGCGCGACCTGCTGGCGCAGATAATCCATGCAGGCGGCGCGCTCATCCGGTTCGGGCACGCGGTTCTGCGGTGGCCTGCACTTGACGATGTTGCAGATATACACCTGCTCCCGCTTCAAACCGATGGCCGCGAGCATCTTATCCAGCAACTGCCCGGCCGCGCCGACGAACGGACGGCCGGACAGATCCTCCTGCTGCCCCGGCCCCTCGCCGATAAACATCAGCGGCGCATGCAGGTCACCCTCGCCGAGCACCACGTTCGTCCTCGTCTGACAAAGCCTGCATTTTTCGCAGGCAAAAACCGCTTCCGTGAGCGTTGGCCACGATGTGTTCATGCCGTCCGCCTCCCGTTTTCTCTTAGTATGCCATTCTGATGGGTTTTATAAAAAGCGGCCTGAGGCCGCTCTCACTTTCGCCACAGTCTGTAAAGCTTCAAAGTCTTATGCACGTGGACAAACTTTATTCAATTTCCAATGCGTCAAAAACGGCCTGATACCGCTCATTTTCCGACAATCACCGCGTCCGTGATGTTATCCGAGACATCGGCAAAGGTCATCGCCAAATCCTGCCGCAGCCACGAAAAGAGACTTCCCATCATTAACAGCAGCACGACAATCGCCAGCGCGGCGGCGGCCACGCCAAACACATCCATCACACCCGCCGCAACACGGAAGCCGATCTGGCTTTTCTTTTTCTTTTTCAAGCGTTCCGCCCCTTTTCGGCTTTCTTCTGCCCCTATTGTAGCAAAAACGATCTTGCGCTGTCAAGGACAGGCAAAGGATTACAGATAATCCATCCATGCGCCGGGTTCTTCGTCGCGCCCGGTCAACGCGCCGTGGTCGAGCAGATGTTCAAAGTTGTGCTGGCGCAGCGCCTCATAGGTCACAATCGCCACGGAATTGGACAGATTCAGACTGCGCGCCCCCTCGATCATCGGGATGCGGATGCAGCGGTCATAGACCCGTTCCAGCAGGTTTTCCGGCAGGCCGCGCGATTCCCGTCCGAAGACGAGAAACACGTCCTTCGGATAGGCGACCTGCGCATAGCTTTTCGGCGCTTTCGTGCTGGCATAAAAGAACGGCGCATCCGGATAGGCCGCGAGCACCTCGCCAAAGTTCTCGTGGACATGCACCCTGACCAGCGGCCAGTAATCCAGCCCCGCGCGTTTCAGATATTTATCCTCCAGGCTGTATCCCAGCGGCTTGACCAGATGCAGTTCGCTCCCCGTCGCCGCGCACGTGCGCGCAATGTTGCCGGTATTCTGCGGGATTTCCGGCTCAACCAATACGATATGAATCATCGTTTCCACCCTTATTTCTTTCTTCCGCCCTATTGTATCGCAATTCGCGCAAAAGCGCAAGGCGCGCAAAATAGGGCTTGACAAGCGATTCAATCGTCCGTATAATACACCCATACGCGACGATGGGAACAAGTACGCCTGTCCTTTTCGTTTCAGAGAGCCGTCGGTCGGTGCAAGGCGGCAGCGGGAAACAGGCCGAATACATCCCGGAGCACGACCCCGAAAGCCCTTGGGCGAGTAGGCGGCCGCCGGTACGCCGGATACAGCGTGCAGCCCGTGTCTGCGGGCGGCTAAGGGGGCTTTCAGCAATGAAGCTCTGAACGGAAGTGGTACCGCGTGTTTCACGCCTTCCCGATTGCAATCGGGAGGGCGTTTTTTTGTGGGCAGCGCCGCCCCTCCCGTTTATCATCTGCCCGACATCGAAGGAGGAAATCCCCATGGCTCAACACGTTCTCGACCTGCTCAAAGAGCGCGGCTTTATCGCGCAGATGACCTTTGAAGACGAGCTTTACGAACAGCTCAAAAACCCGACGACGTTCTACGTCGGCTTTGACCCAACCGCCGATTCCCTGCACATCGGCCACTACATCCCGATCATGGCAATGGCACACATGCAGCGCGCGGGCCATCGCCCCATTGCCCTGATGGGCGGCGGCACGGCGATGATCGGCGACCCCTCCGGCAAGACCGACATGCGCAAGATGATGACCGTCGAAACCATCGACAATAACGTCGCGCATATCAAGCAGCAGATGAGCCGCTTCCTCGATTTTTCGGACGGCAAGGCCATCATCGCCAACAACGGCGACTGGCTGCGCAGCCTGAATTTCATCGAGTTCATGCGCGACATCGGCTCCATGTTCTCCGTCAACAAGATGCTCACCGCCGAATGCTACAAGGCGCGCATGGCGACGGACAACGGCCTCTCCTTCCTCGAATTCACCTACATGCTCATGCAGTCCTACGACTTCCTTGAACTGTTTAAGAAATACGGCTGTCGGTTGGAGATGGGCGGCAACGACCAGTGGAGCAACATGCTCGGCGGCGCGGATCTGATTCGCCGCAAGGAGCGCGAGAGCGCGTTCGCCTGCACCTTCCAGCTGCTGCTCACCCACGACGGCCGCAAGATGGGCAAGACCGAAAAGGGCGCGCTCTGGCTCGATCCGGCCAAGACCAGCCCCTACGACTTCTACCAGTACTGGCGCAATGTAGACGATCAGGACGTGGAAAAGTGCCTCGGTCTGCTGACCTTCCTGCCGATGGACGAGGTTCGCCGCCTCGGCGCGCTCAAGGACAGCCAGATCAACGAAGCCAAGAAGGTGCTCGCCTACGAAGTCACCAAGCTCGTCCACGGCGAAGAGGAAGCCGAAAAGGCGCAGGAGGCCGCCGCTTCCCTGTTCGGCGGCGCGGCGATGGGCGGCTCCATCCCGACGACGGAAATCGCCGCGGCCGACCTTGAAAAGGACGCGCGCGTGACCACGCTGCTCGTCACCTGCGGCCTTGCCGCGTCCAACTCCGCGGCGCGTCGTCTGGTTCAGGGCGGCGGCGTAAGCCTGGGCGAAGAGAAAGTCACCGATGTGAACGCGGTCGTGACAGCAGAGATGATTCCCACCGACGGCCTGATGCTGCGCAGCGGCAAAAAGAAGTTCCACCGCGTCGTGCTCAAATAAGCCATGCCCGCTCAGCTTTCGTATAAAACCCTGCGCGAGGAAAACAGCGCGGAGTTCATCATCAACAAATCGCGCTTCATCGGCTACGGCTGTCCCTGCGAAACGGAAGAAGAGGCGCTGGCCTTTCTCGCCCGCATCCGCCAGAAGCACAAGGACGCGACGCACAACTGCTATGCGTATATCATCGGTCTCAACTCCGGCATCATGCGTTACAGTGACGACGGTGAGCCGGGCGGCACGGCCGGCATGCCGATCATCGAGGTCATGAAAGCGCGCGGCGTGGTCAACTGCGCCGTCGTGGTCACGCGGTATTTCGGCGGCATTCTGCTCGGCGCGGGCGGGCTCGTCCGCGCCTATGCGCAGGGCAGCAAAACCGCGCTCGACGCGGCAGGCGTGGTCGTGATGGAAAAAAGCGCGCGCCAGCTGGTCGAGGTGGATTATTCCACCTGGCAGCGGCTGGAATACTTTCTCCGCTCCGCCCCGGTCATCATCGAACACACCGAGTTCGGCGCGAGCGTCGTCTGCACGCTGATGGTCCGCGTCCGGGACGAAGAAATCCTGCTGGCGGATATCACCCGCGTCACCGACGGCAAAGCCGAAACGCTGGAAGACGGCACGCTGTTCTATCCGTGGCCGGATTGAGGGGCGCAAAATGTCCGGGAAATATCTGCTTGACGCACCGGATTACATTGTGATATGATAAACTTGGTTGTAGTCGTATAACTAGAAAAACCGCTTTCATGTGAAGGCGGTTTTTTTGTACCCATTTTAACCCGACGACAAAAGGAGGATGTATTCTATGAATGCAAAAAAGAGCTGCGAAGCTTTCAGCTTGACAGCCCCGTTATTTCATTCTGAACTTATTCCTCGTATTTCAGATATTTACCATTCACATAACCCTGTTCGCCATCATGTTCAGGCTTACCATCCACACAGCTAAAACAAGCGCCCACATCTTCTTCATTTTTGTTTCTCCTTCATTTAAAAAACGTTTGAAATGTTACCAACGCATACCAGAAAAACCTGTCTATTCCCCTTTTTTTCTCTATGTTACTATTGTTTTTTGCCATAACCGAAAAAGAGATGAAAGGCAAATTGCACTTTCATCTCTCTTCTGTTACGACCGCAAAAAGAATTTTACTTCTTCATGGCCTCTTCCACCGCGACGGCGACAGCGACGGTCATGCCGACCATCGGGTTGTTGCCAGCGCCGAGGAAGCCCATCATCTCGACGTGCGCCGGGACAGAAGAGCTGCCCGCGAACTGCGCGTCGGAGTGCATGCGGCCCATGGTATCAGTCATGCCGTAAGAGGCAGGGCCGGCGGCCATGTTATCCGGATGCAGGGTGCGGCCCGTGCCGCCGCCGGAAGCGACGGAGAAATACTTCTTGCCCGCTTCGAGGCGCTCCTTCTTATAGGTGCCCGCGACCGGATGCTGGAAGCGGGTCGGGTTGGTGGAGTTGCCGGTGATGGAGACGTCGGCGTTCTCGTGCCACATGATAGCCACGCCTTCGCGAACGTCGTCCGCGCCGTAGCAGCGCACCTTCGCACGCTCGCCGTTGGAATAGGCGGTCTCCTTGACGATGGAAAGCGCATGGTCTTCCTTCACGTCGGCGGAGAGGTAATCATACTTGGTCTGCACGTAGGTGAAGCCGTTGATGCGGCTGATGATCATCGCCGCGTCCTTGCCCAGGCCGTTGAGGATGACGCGCAGCGGCTTGGTGCGCACCTTGTTCGCGTTCAGCGCGATCTTGATCGCGCCTTCGGCGGCCGCGAAGGACTCGTGGCCCGCGAGGAAAGCGAAGCACTCGGTGTTTTCATCCAGCAGCATCGCGCCCAGATTGCCGTGGCCGAGGCCAACCTTGCGCTGGTCGGCGACGGAACCGGGGATGCAGAACGCCTGAAGACCCTCGCCGATGCGCTTGGCGGCTTCGGCGGCGGTGGTCACGCCTTCCTTCATCGCGATGGCAGCGCCCAATTCGTAGGCCCACTTCACGTTTTCAAAGCAGATGGGCTGGGTGCTCTCCACGATGGAATACGCGTCCACGCCCTTGGCGTTGTTATAGGCCTTGACCTCGTCAAAGTCCTTGAAGCCGTACTTGTCAAGCACCGGCTGGAGCTGAGGCATACGACCTTCATAGTTTTCAAAAAGAGCCATTGTTTCGCACGCCTCCTTCTTATTTATCCGTCCGCGGGTCGATCCACTTCACCGCGCCGTCCTCGGCCTTGAAGCGGCCGTAGGTGCCGATGTTCTTCTCGTAGGCTTCGTTCGGGGACATGCCCTTCTTGATGGCGTCCATCATCTTGCCCAGGGAGAGGAACTGGTAGCCGCAGACCTGATCGTCCTTGTCCAGCGCCATCTTGAGCACATAGCCCTCGGTCATTTCGAGGTAGCGGGTGCCCTTGGCCTTGGTGCCGTACATGGTGCCGACCATGGAGCGCAAACCCTTGCCCAGATCCTCAAGACCCGCGCCGATGCGCAGACCGTCGTCGGAGAACGCGGACTGGGTGCGGCCATAGACGATCTGCAGGAACAGCTCGCGCATGGCGGTGTTGATGGCGTCGCAGACCAGGTCGGTATTCAGCGCCTCAAGGATGGTCTTGCCCGGCAGGATTTCGGAGGCCATCGCGGCGGAATGGGTCATGCCGGAGCAGCCGATGGTTTCCACCAGCGCTTCTTCGATGACGCCGTTCTTGACGTTCAGGCTCAGCTTGCACGCACCCTGCTGCGGCGCGCACCAGCCCACACCGTGGGTATAACCAGAGATGTCCTCGATTTTCTTCGCCTGAATCCACTTTCCCTCTTCAGGGATGGGCGCGGGGCCGTGGTTAGGGCCCTTGGCGACGCAGATCATGTCTTCCACTTCTTTGGAATACTGCATTTTGGGTTCCCCCTTATTCTTGGTAAGTCGGTTGATTGAGCTTGTAAAAGCAACCGATTTATTATACCACATCCCCCATGCAAAAAGGAACACTTTTCGGGGAATTTTTCACAGGGAGTCAAAAACAACTCCTTCCGTCACGGCTCCGCCGTGCCACCTCCCTCAAGGAGGGAGGCCCGTGTCGCTGAGAAATAAACCCGTGCAGTTTAAATGTTTCGACATCAGGCCTTGCAGCATCAAAGCGGAAATCAATCTCCCTCCTTCTTAAATAAAATAAGGGAACCGCGTCTTTTTTGTTTGAACGGTCAATATTTCAATGCGGGTCTTGTTTTACGGCGGTCGGTATAGTATACTGTTGCATTATGGATACTCATTAGATGAAGCAATTAAGGAGGGATTCCCATGGCAGAAGAAACGAGGGAAAAAACCAACTTTATTTGGGAGGCCATCAAGGCCGATATCGCCGAGGGCAAGAACGGCGGCCGCGTGCAGACGCGTTTCCCGCCCGAACCGAACGGCTACCTGCACATCGGCCACGTGAAGGCGCTGTCCGTCGATTTCCTGACGGCGGAGCGTTTCGGCGGCGTGTGCAATCTGCGCTTTGACGACACGAACCCGACCAAGGAAAAGGAAGAATTTGTCGAGGCCATCAAGGATGATATCCACTGGCTCGGCTTCAACTATGCCAACGTCTACTATGCCTCCGAGCAGTACGACCAGATTTACGAGTTCGCGCTCGACCTCATCCGCCGCGGGCTGGCGTATGTGGACGATCTTTCCAAAGAGGAGATCCGCGCCTATCGCGGCACGCTGACCGAGCCGGGCAAAAACTCCCCTTACCGCGACCGCACGCCGGAAGAAAACATGGATCTGTTTCTGCGCATGAAGAACGGCGAGTTCCCGGAAGGCTCTCACGTGCTGCGCGCGAAGATCGACATGGCTTCCCCGAACATCAATCTGCGCGACCCCACCATCTACCGCATCAAGTATTGCACGCACCATCGCACGGGCGACAAGTGGTGCATCTATCCGATGTATGACTTCGCGCACCCGATCGGCGACGCGCTGGAAGGCGTGACCCACTCTCTCTGCTCGCTGGAATATGAAATCCACCGCCCGCTGTACGACTGGGTGGTCAACGTCTGCAACTTCAAGGATAAGCCGCGCCAGATTGAGTTTGCACGTCTGAACCTGACCAACACGGTGATGAGCAAGCGCTTCCTCCGCCGTCTGGTGGAAGAAGGCTATGTCTCCGGCTGGGACGACCCGCGCATGCCGACGCTGGCTGGTATGCGCCGCCGCGGCTACACCTCCGCCGCCGTGCGCGATTTCATCGACCGCGTGGGCGTTTCCAAGGCGGATTCCGTCGTGGATGTGCGCCTGCTGGAATACTGCGTCCGCAACGACCTGAACGAGACCGCGCCGCGCGCGATGGCCGTACTCGACCCGGTGAAGGTCGTGCTGACCAACTACGAGGCGGGCAGGTCCGAGGACTGCGTGATCGAGAACCACCCGAAGAAACCGGAGATGGGCACGCATACCGTGCCGCTGACCCGCGAAATCTACATTGAGCGCGAAGATTTCATGATCGACGCGCCGAAGAAGTTCTTCCGTCTCAAGCCGGACGGCGAAGTTCGCCTCAAGGGCGCTTACATCATCAAGTGCGAGCGCTATGACGTGGATGAAAACGGCAATGTGACCTGCATCTACTGCTCGGTGGATTTCTCCAGCAAATCCGGCTCGGAGGGCGCGGACCGTAAGGTGAAAGGCACCATCCACTGGGTCAGCGCCGAGCAGAACATCCCGTTCGAGGGGCGTCTGTACGACGTGCTCATGCGCGACGACGACGAGCAGGCCGAGACCGCCCCGGAGGAGGAAGCCGACGAGGAGACCGCTGCGCCTGCGAAGGACTTTATCGCCCGCCTGAACCCGGATTCCCTCAAGGTCATTCACGGCTTTGCCGAGCCGTATCTGGCACAGGCGAAGGTCGGCGACGACTTCCAGTTCCTGCGCATGGGTTATTTCTGCAAGGACAAGGATTCCACGGCAGACATGGCTGTGTTCAACCGCGTTGTGCCGCTGAAGGACAGCTACAAGCCGGAATAAGTAACGGGGTACGTATGGGGCAAGCCCCAACGTTCCCTTTTAAGGAGAAAGAAACATGTCTGATGAAGTTCGCACAAGGTTTGCCCCCAGCCCGACGGGCTATCTGCATCTGGGCGGCCTGCGCACCGCGCTGTATACCTATCTGTTCGCCAAGAAGCACGGCGGCAAGTTCATTCTGCGCATCGAAGATACCGATCAGGAGCGCGAAGTGCCCGGCGCGGTCGATCTGATTTACAAGTCCATGCGTCAGGCAGGCCTGACCTATGACGAAGGTCCGGATGTCGGCGGCGATTACGGCCCGTATATCCAGACCCAGCGCCGCGACCTCTACCCCAAGTACGCGTGGGAGCTGGTCGAAAAGGGCGGCGCGTACTGCTGCTTCTGCACCAAGGAAGAAATCGAGGCTGATCGCAAGGCCGCCGAAGCGAAGGGCGAAACCTACAAATACAACAAAAAGTGCCTGCATAATGTCAGCCTGGAAGAGGCCAAGCGCCGCATTGCGGCGGGCGAACCTTATGTCATCCGCCAGAACGTGCCGACCACGGGCAAGGCGTCCTTCGACGACATGCTCTACGGCCACGTCGAGGTGGATTGCGACACGCTGGATGACAACGTGCTCATCAAGGCCGACGGTCTGCCGACCTACAACTTCGCCAACGTCGTGGACGACCACCTGATGGCCATCAGCCACGTCATGCGCGGCACGGAATACCTCTCCTCCGCGCCGAAGTACAACCTGCTCTACGAGGCTTTCGGCTGGAAGCCGCCGATTTATCTCCATCTGCCGCCCGTCATGATTGAGTCCGTGCTCAAGGACAAGGAGACAAAGCAGCCGATTCTGGATGAAAACGGCAACGAGCAGCCCATCGTCCGCAAACTCTCCAAGCGGTGGGGCGACCCGTCCTTCGAAGATCTGCTGCAAAAAGGCTACCTCAAGGAAGCGATCATCAACTACATCGCGCTGCTGGGCTGGGCGCCGAAGGACACCAACGAAGAGTTCTTCTCGATGGACGACCTCATCCGCATTTTCGATGAGAACGGCATCAACAAGAGCCCGTCGATCTTCGACACCAACAAGCTGACGTGGTTCAACGCCGAGTATATCCGCCGCATGACCCCGGAGGCCTATGCCGAGCTGGCCAAGCCGTGGCTCTCTCAGGTGCTCGACCCGCAGAAGTTTGACCTCGACCGTCTCTGCCAGCTGTTGCAGGCGCGCACAGAGATTTTCAGCCAGCTTCCGGGCATGGTGGATTTCCTCGCCGAGATGCCGGAACTGGATATGGCGCTGTTCACCAACAAAAAAAGCAAGTCCACGCCGGAAACCAGCAAGACCGCGCTCGAATTTGTCCGTCCGATTCTGGACGGTATCGCCGATTGGACGGAAGTCAGCCTGCACGACACCGTGATGGCCGCCATTCCAGAATCCGGCATGAAGAACGCAACCGTGCTCTGGCCGCTGCGCATCGCCATCACCGGCCGCGCCGCAACGCCGGGCGGCGCGTTTGAAATGGCGTATCTGCTCGGCAAAGACGAGACGATGAAGCGCCTTGACGACGCGATGGCGAAGCTGTAAGGACGTTGGGGCTTTGCCCCCAACCCCACCAGAAACCTGAGGTTTCCGGCTTTCCCATGCACGGATTGTTGTGTAATCCATGGCATAATCAAAAATCCTCAATGCCGCAATTTCTGCGATATTGAGGATTTTCTTATATTTTGGAGCGTGTTACGCCTTCCGTCACGGCAAAGCCGTGACGAAAGGAGTTCCTCACATCTTCTCTACCACCGCGTCCAGCAGCGCGCGGAACTGCCCCTTCACGCGGTTGGCCGTTTCGGTCACTTCCGCGTGGTTCAGCGGCTGATCGAGAATGCCCGCCGCCATGTTCGTGATGCAGCTGACGCCCAGCACACGCATGCCGCCGTGGCGCGCGACCACGACCTCCGGCACGGTGCTCATGCCCACCGCGTCCGCGCCAAGGGTGCGCAGCATGCGGATTTCCGCGGGCGTTTCATACGTCGGGCCGGTCATCTGCGCATAAACGCCTTCGCGCAGCGCAAAGCCCTGCTCGCCCGCACATGCATGCGCCAGCGCGCGCAGTTCCTTGTCAAATGCGCAGCTCATATCCGGGAAGCGCGGGCCGAACTCGTCGAGGTTCGGACCGATGAGCGGGTTCTGCGCCGTCAGGCTGAACATATCGCCGATGACCATCAAATCGCCGGGATGATAGCCCATGTTCACGCCGCCCGCCGCGTTGGTGACGATCAGCGTCTTGACGCCGATTTTCTGCATCACGCGCACGGGCAGGGTGACATCCTTCATGCTGTATCCCTCGTAGTAATGGAAGCGGCCCTGCATCATCACCACGCGCTTGCCGTGCAGCGTGCCGCAGCACCACATGCCTGCGTGGCCCGCGACGGTCGAGCGCGGGAAGCCGGGGATTTCGCTGTACGGCAGTTTAACCGCATCTTCCAGCGCCTCGGCGTAATCGCCCAACCCGCTGCCCAGAATAATACCGATTTCAGCCTGACCGCAGACAGCAAGCACCTTTTCCGCCGCGTCGTTGATTCTCTTCATTTCGTCCATCGTTTTTCTCCTTGAGGCTCCGCCTCAAACTCCGGCAGGAACCTGAGGTTCCTGCACTTCCCACATTGAATTTGCAAACAAAACAGATTATCCATCCATTTATCGCGAAGCGATAAATGAAAGCAAGGGTGCAGGGGAATTATTCCCCTGCCGGGGCTTGGGGCAGCGCCCCAACGTCCCCTCGTCCCAATGTCTCCCCTTACTTCAGCTCCTTCAGGAACGACACGCCGTGCAGCGGGTTCGCCAAGCCGAAGTAGTCCAGCACCGTCGCGCTGATGTCCGCATACGTCGCGCGCACACCGAGGTTCGCGCCGCCCTGCATCTTTTTGCTCCAAACCAGCAGCGGCGTGTGTTCGCGCGTGTGATCGGTGCCGCTGTGGCACGGGTCGCAGCCGTGATCGGCCGTGATGATGAGCAGATCGTCCTCGCCCATCTTCGCCTGAATCTGCGGCAGCTGCGCGTCAAATGCCTCCAGGGCGGCGGCATAGCCTTTCACGTCGCGGCGATGGCCGTAAACCATGTCAAAATCCACCAGATTGACGAACAGCAGGCCGTCAAAATCCTCGTCCATCGCTTCAAACGTCGCCTGCATGCAGGCCGGGTTGCCCGCCGCGTGGTTGCTCTTCGTGATGCCGCGATGATCAAAGATATCCTCGATCTTGCCCACGCCGTAGACCGTCTTGCCGTTTTCGGCCAGAATGTCGCACATCGTCGTCGGCGGCTGCGCGCTGAAATCGCGGCGCGCGCCGGTGCGCTTAAACGCGCCCGCATGATCGCCGACAAACGGACGAGCGATGACACGGCCCACTTCCAGCTCGCCCGTCAGCATCTCTCGCGCGATCCGGCAGTCGCGATACAGCTCTTCCAGCGGCACAATCGCTTCGTTCGCCGCGATCTGGAATACGCTGTCCGCCGAGGTGTAGACAATCAGTTTACCGGTCTTGAGGTGCTCCTCGCCCAGCTCGTCGAGAATCGCCGTGCCGGAGGCGGGCTTGTTGCCCAACGTGCCGCGCCCGACGGCCTGCTCAAACTTCTCGATAAAATCCTGCGGGAAGCCGTTGGGGAACGTCGGGAATGCGTGCGCCAGCTGAACGCCCGCAATCTCCCAATGGCCGGTGGTCGTGTCCTTGCCCGCGGAAACCTCGCGCAGCTTGCCGTAGCAGCCCTTCGGCGCGTCCACCGCGCCGGAGAAACCCGCGCCGTCGATATTCGCCAGGCCCAGCTCCATCATGTGCGGCAGATTCGGGTGGCAGGTGTTGATAATATGGCCGAGCGTGTCCGCGCCCTTGTCGCCGTAATTTGCGGCGTCCGGCAGTTCGCCGATGCCCACGCTGTCCAGAACGATGATGATCGCCTTTTTATTCATGGTGTTCCTCCTTCTGTGTTTTCCTCTGAAATGGAAAACGAGTCCGATAGGGTCATTATACCGCATCGGGCTCATTTTTTCAATCATGGATCAGTCCGCAGAGGTCACCCGCATGTGCTGCGCCAGCATGCCGATCATCTCCGCGTTGGTGGGCTTGCCGCGCATCGGGTCGATGGTGTTGCCGAAAAAGCCGTATATGCGCAGCACGCCGACTGTGTCCATCGCGCTTTCCACCGCGTGGCGGATCAGGCGCTCAACGGTCTGCTCGGTCGTGCCGCAGTGCTCGGCGACGGGCTTATACAGCCGCTCGCCCACCGCATCCATGCGGCTTTCGTCTTCCCACGCAAGCGCCGCCGCATTGGCCAGATATTCATAACCGCGCAGCGTCGTTTTCATGCCCATGCTGCTGAGCAGCTGCCCCGCTCGATCACATGCCGCCGACAAATGCGTCCAGTCCACCTCAAGCCTCGTCTTTTCAATCATCTGCATCAAGGCCTCGCCAAGCTGCTGCGGCTCCCACGGCACGCGAACCAGACAGTTTACACCCCGCCGCTCGAACCCCTCTTTCGCAAAAGGCATCATGTATCCGCCGATCACGCGCGGCATCCGCTCGCCGTAAAACTCTTTCAGCCGGTCGATCACGCCCAGCCCGTCCATCAGCGGCAGCACCGCGTCGATCACCAGCACGTCCGGCCTGCGTTTTTTCGCGGACAGGAGCGCCGCTTCGCCGGAACGCACCACGCGGCAGGTACACTCCTGCTCATCCTCCAACATGCGCAGCATATGCGTCAAGGTACTGCTGTCGCGCATCGCGCATAGAATATGCGTTTTCATCCGCACCCCCCGCCTTTCCGTTGTGTTTACACGGCCTGTTCCGACGCGTCCATCGCGTCGCTTTTTTCGAGCATCCACTCGATATACATGCCATATCCCTGTGTCGCATCGCTCAGATAGACGTGCGTCACCGCGCCGATAATCCGTCCATCCTGTAAAATGGGGCTTCCGCTCATGCCCTGCACAATGCCGCCCGTCTTTTCCAGCAGACGTTCGTCCGTCACGCGCAGAATCATGCCCTTCTGGCTCGGCTCGCTCTGCGCGAAGCAGCGCACAATCTCCACGCCATATTCCTGCGGGCCGTCTGCGTCCACGGTGGCAATGATGCTGGCCGCGCCCGTGTGTACGGCGCTCCGCGCGCCCGCCCGAAGCCCCTGCGGATAGAGCAGATTCTCCGGCATGTCGTCCAGCACGCCGTATATGCCGTATTCACAGTTTTCCATCAGGCTGCCAATCTGCTCCCCTGCTTTCAGGAAATTGCCTTTCAACTCGCCCGCTTTTCCGCTTTGTCCCTTCGTCACGCCGACGATGCTTGCGTGCAGAATCGCGCCTTCGCGCGCGGCCAGCAGCCTGCCCGTGTCCGCATCGACGATCGCATGACCCAGCGCGCCATACGCCTGATTGGCCGGATCGATATAGGTCAGCGTGCCTACGCCCGCCGTGCTGTCCCGCACCCAGACGCCGAGCTTGCGCCGTCCGTCCGACGGGTCAGGCTCGGCCTGTGCGTCCACGGTGATCGTCTGCCCGCCGCGAAGCACTTCCAGACGGACGGTGTCCGTTTGGGCCGTGCCGACCTGTTCGCTGAGTGCCTTCGTGCTTTCCACGTTTTTGCCATCCGCGCTGAGAATCACGTCACCCGCGCGAAGCGCCCGGCCCTTCGCCGCGTCGGAAACCACCAGCACGCCGCGCGTTTTCAGCGCCACGCCGACGGCCTGTCCGCCTGGAATCAGCGTCCGCTCTTCCACGACGTTCACGCGCGTTTCGTGCACGGGAATCAGGCCGAGCAGCGAAAAAGTCACGCTCGTCTGCCCGCCGGCCTCGGCGCTGATCGTCACCCGCTCGTCCTGCGAGGCGAGCACGCTCACCGCGCCGCCGTCCGACGCGGCCAGCATCGGCAGGCCGGTCTGCACTACGAATTTCTGCCCGGACGTCAGCGTCAGCGCATCGGGCAGGGACGCCGCCTCGCGCACCCATGGTGAATAATTGCACAGAAATGCCATTGCGCTCAGCGCAATGCCCAAGCCGTGTCGAACCGTCTGTTTCATGCCAAAGCCTCCGTTTCGCGGCTTAGCATGCCGGTTTCATTCGCGGTTTATGCTTCCGGCTTTTTCTGGCTATCCAGCAGCAGTTGCAGTTCCTCCATGAAGGATTGCACGTCTTTAAACTGGCGATAGACCGACGCGAAACGAATGTAGGCCACCTCGTCCAGTTCTTTCAGCCCGTCCATCACCATGCGGCCGATCTGCTCGGTCGTCACCTCTTCTTCCGGCTGCTGGCAGACGTTGATCTCCACCCGCCGCACCAGCTTTTCAATCTCTTCCAGCGGTACCGGCCGCTTTTCGCACGCCTTGATGATGCCGCTGCGCACTTTGGCCGCGTCGAACTGTTCGCGACGCTTGTCTTTTTTCACCACCAGCACGGGCAGCATTTCGATTTTTTCATAGGTCGTAAAGCGTCTTTTGCATTCTTCGCACTCCCGGCGGCGGCGGATTGCGCCGTCCTCCGTCGGACGTGAATCCACCACGCGGCTCTCTGTGCAATTACAATATATGCACTTCATGTCGATTTACCCCTCTTTTTGAAAATTTTTGCCTTTTTCATTCGTTCATTATACCCGCATTCCGGAAAAAGGTAAACCTTTTTCAGCAGCTTCCCGGCGAAACCAGAATCACGTCGTCGCCGATGCACGTAATCTGCCGCCACGGAATTTCCATCTGGTTTTTTTCGCCGCGCAGAAAGCCGCAACTCCCCGCGCAGACGATCAGCCCCAGCGTCTGCCCCGACGCCGGATCGATCGCCAAATCGCACGCGCGTCCCACCAACCGTCCGTCACCGATGCAGATGATATCCTTCTTTTTCAATTCCGAAAATGTCACTGTTTTTTCCGCCTTTCCTGTCCGCGTCTATGCGTCAAGCGCCCAAATATAACCACCTTCGAGGAGAATATTTTCCTTTCGCCTCCGTCATAATGCCACATAGAAAGGCAAGGGAGGCGACAACATGGCCATCGGCAAAGTTGAAATCTGCGGCGTGGATACGTCCACGCTCCCCGTCATCAGCAACGAGCGCATGCGGCAGCTCTTCCCCCTCGTGCACGGCGGGGATATGCAGGCGCGGGAGGAGTTCATCCGGGGCAATCTGCGGCTTGTGCTCAGCGTGCTCCAGCGGTTCCATCATCGCGGCGAAAATGTGGACGATCTGTTTCAGGTCGGCTGCATCGGACTGATTAAGGCGCTCGACCATTTTGATGTGACGCAGAACGTGCGCTTTTCCACCTATGCCGTACCGATGATTATCGGCGAAATCCGGCGCTATCTGCGGGATAACAACGCCATCCGCGTGAGCCGTTCGCTCCGCGATATCGCGTATAAGGCGCTCTCCGCGCGGGACAAGCTGCAAACCGAGCTGGGCCGCGAACCGACCGTGCAGGAAATCGCCCGTAAACTCGAATTGCCCGAAGAGGACGTCGCCCTCGCGCTGGAAGCCATTCAGGATCCCGTCAGCCTATGCGAACCCATCGGCGGCGAGGGGGCGGACGCACTGACCATTGGCGACCAGGTGCGCGACGACAACGTAAACGCGGAAAACTGGCTGCAAAACATCGCTATTCGCGAGGCCATGGCGCGCCTGAGCGACCGTGAGCAGCGCATTCTGAGTCTGCGGTTCTTTCAGGGGCGCACGCAGATGGAGGTTGCGGGCGAAATCGGCATCAGTCAGGCGCAGGTTTCCCGTCTGGAAAAAGCCGCGCTCAGCCATATGCGCAAACTGGTCTAATGCTGCGCTTTGTAGACGCGCTCAAAAGCCTCGGCCACAATCGGGCACGCCGCCAGCGCCTCGGAAAGCGTGTTGCGGTTGTTTCCGATTTCAATCAGCAGCGCGCCGGTGGAAACATGCTGGTTAAAGCGCCCGTTCTTGATCTTGACCTCGCGGCAGAGGCCTGGCGCGAGCGCATTGGCCGCATCCGTGACAGCCTGCGCCAGAGCAAGGTTCTTCGGCCAGTCAGGCCGCTCGTCAAAGCCGGAACCCGTCGCGCCCGTGCCCTTGCCCACCAGCAGCATCACATGCGCGACGCTCTGCCCATCAATCTCAACGCCGTTTCCGCCGTTGTACGCCCCGCTGTACGCGTCGCGATGCACGTCGATCCAATAATCGTATTGCTCGCCCGTATCCAGCCGCGCTTTGAGCATTTCCAGCGACCGTGTATACGCCGTGGAGAGATTCGGCGGTTCAAACGCCGTCGTATCATGCACAACGATAAACCCGCGCGCCGTCAGTTCCCGCGCCAGCGCATCCCCCACCGCGACCATGTTATACTGCTCGTCGCGCGTGCGCCACTTTTCCGTCGGCATATAAGTCTCCGTTTCCGTGATCTCATAGGCCTCGTAGGTATGCGTATGGTAGATCAGGATTCGCGGCGCTTCCTCTTGTGCCGCGGCCTGCACCGCTTCTTCCTGATGCGCCGCCACGCGAATGACCAGCGGCGGGTGCGGCCGCTCCATCCCGACGTAAGCCCCGCCGCCCGCCAGCGCCAGCGCGAGTATCGCCAGCCCGATTTTCCCCCGTCTCCGCATGCCGCATCCTCCCCGCCGTCCGTGTCCTTACAATCTATGAACGTCTATCCGGCCGCATGACATCGGTTTGAGCCCCATCTGCCAGCGTTGGCAAATGGCAAAACCGCGTGCATGCGGTCAACCTCTCATACGGCAAAAGCGACGCTCCCGCTTTGGAAGCGCCGCTCTTTCTCGCGTTTTTAAAAAACGGTTCGCCTTTAACGTTTGCAGCCGCACCCGCATGCGCCGACACAGCCCACGCCAGCCGTCGCAGACGCACACCCCAGCCCCGTAGAGCTGGTATAATTGCCGCATGTGCAGCTGACGTTCCGCGCGCGAAGCGAATCCTCGTCGCAGATCGTCTGCGGGAAAAGCGGGAGGGAGAAAAACTCATCGCACACCGAATCCGCAAACTCTTCACACGGCGGCACTTCGCAGTAGCCATAGCTCGGCACAAGAATCTCCACCTTAGCCAGCACCTTGAGCACGACGGTCACGCAGATTTCCAGTTCAAACACATTGTTGCGCAGATATGTACCGGATACGCAGATCGCGGAAACCATCGATTCAATGTTATAGGGCACGATGGATTCATCCGGAATGGAGAGCAGCACATCGCGATCCACCGTCACCATGCCCCGGCCAATGTATTCCCGGCAGGACGCATCCGTAAACAGGATGTCGATGGGCACGTCGATCTGGCAGCGCACGCGGCCAAAGCACGGCCTGTCGCACAGGCGTTCCACCGACAGATTGCGAATCACGCCCTCCGTCGAGGTCGAGCGGCAGCTTTCAAAGGTGATCGGCATGTTCGGCTGGGTGCTGGCGTTCTCCTGCGGGTCGCAGTTCGACCCGTTTCCGGTGGGCACGAGGCCGTAGCTGAGCAGCGTCACCTTCTGCTCCTTGAGCTGCTCCTGCATCAGGCAGCTGTCGTAGACGCGCTGCACCTGAATGCAGATTTTTTCGTTCAGGCCGCTGAGCACTTCGTTGCCGTTCAGGCTGCACGGACAATGCGTCGAGCCACTGTTTTTATAGCTGTAAAAAGACATAAAACACACGCCTCCTTGGGCTGGTCTCATGAGGAAAACTCCTCACGATTCCACGTTATGCCCATGCGGGAGGCGTGTGCGTGATTATGCGCTGTGCTTTTTTTCTTCGTCGCGCTGCTGAATGCGCTTGAGCTGCTCAAACGGCCCCTTGTGCCTTCTGGACGCGGCGGTCGGGTTGTTGCGCAGCGCATGCTCGGCGCGCAGCAGACGGCGCTCGCGGGTCTTGCGCAGTTCCTCGCTCTGGCGGTCGTATTTTGCCTTCGCTTCTTCGACCTCTTTGCGAAGCGCGCTGACATCCGGCAGATAGCTGGCCGCTTCGTTGAGAATGCGCTCAAAGTTGGCAAAGCGCTCCTTCGCGCCGTCTTCGAGGCTCAGACGCTTCTGATCCATCATCTCGCGGACGCGGTCGCGCGCGGCGGTTACGCGCTTGGCATTAGCGGCAAATTCTTCCTGCTTGCTGTCCACATGGGCGGCAAAATCGCGGATCATGCCGCTGACATGTTCGTTGATGGAATCCAGCCCTCCGTGCAGGGCTTGCAGCTCCTTGGCGTAGCGCTCCATGGATTCCAGCAAGGCGCGCAGATCGAGGGCGCGGCGGACGGCAAAGCCGGTATCCACCACGGCAAAGCCCACAAGCACCGCGGCCGCCGCATCCGCCATCGTCAGCGGAATCATGTAGATATAGTTCTTCACGAACGGGTTCACCACGCTGACGATGATAACGGAGAACACCGCCCACGTCGCCGCGGACAGCGCGCAGATGTAGCCGTTCAAGTTCAGCGGCCTCTGGGAATAATCCCAATAGCGCACGTGAAAAATCGATTCCATCAGAAAACCGGTCACATATTCCAGCAGCGAGGCCGCAATCGTGCCAACCAGCGCTACCAGCGCCATGTTGCCTTCCACCGGCACGCAGGTCAGCAGAATGCCGACCGCGCCAAAGCCGTAAATCGGCAGAATCGGCCCGAACAGAAAACCGCGGTTGACAAACCGGCGCTCTTTCACCAGATAGAGAAAGACCTCCCAGCACCAGCCGCAGAAGCTATACAGGAAAAACAGCAAAACCCATTGGCTGACGCTGTATTCCTCCAGCAGCATCGCCTTAATTTGCTCCAGCAATTCATTCCCTCCCATGTTTCTCGCTGGATTAATTATACGATAATTCCCATTTTCTGTCAATCCGACTTAAATTCTGGCCATGTTTTCCCACTTGCCCTTTTCAAAGCGCCAGGTATAGACCGCCGCGCGGAACAGCCAGTCCACCAGCATCGCAAACCACACGCCCAGCGCGCCGTAGCCCATCTTCACGCCGACGATATAGCTCAGCGCAATGCGGAAGCAGACCATCGAGCCGATGGAAAGCACCATCGTGAATTTGACGTCGTTCGCGGCGCGCAAGGCGTTGGGCATGGAGAGCGCCAGCGGCCAGAGCAGCATCGCAAAACCGTCGTGGATAAACACCAACTGCGTCGCCAGCTCGCGGGAAGCGAGCGAAAGCGTATACAGATTGAGAATCAGCGGCAGCGCGGCCAGCAGCACGACGTTGACCGCAACCATCATCGCGTATTCAATCTTGAGCAGCTTACGGGTGTAATAGCGCACCTGATCGTTGTCGTGCGCACCGACGCAGCGCCCCACGACCGTCAGAATCGCAAGGTTCATCGCCGCGCCTGCCAGCACGCCCACGCCGTCCAGATTGTTCGCCACGGCGTTAGCGGCAATCTGCACCGTGCCGAACGTGGAAATCATGCTGACGACGATGATGCGTCCCAGCTCGAAAATGCCGTTTTCAATGCCGCTGGGAATACCGATATAGAGAATCTGACCGACAAGCGTCGGCTGGAAGCACGTCATCTGATCGAGACGCACATACAGCTGACGGTGCTTGTTCAAGCTCAGGATGAACATCACCACCGCCGCCATCACGCGGGAAAGCAGCGTGGAAATCGCCGCGCCCGCAACGCCCCACTTCATGCCGAAGATGAGAATGGAGTTGCCGACAAGGTTCATCACGTTCATACCGAGGGAAACCATCGTCGGCGTTCGGGAATCATTCATCGCGCGGAACAGCGCCGAGCTGGAATTGAATGACGCGAGAAACGGGAAGCTGATCGCAGAGACCGTCAGATAGGTCAGCGCGGCGTCCATCACGTCCGCGTCGATCCGGCCGAACAGCAGCGAAAGCAACGGCTTTCTCGCCACCAGCGACAGCACCGTAAACAGCAGCGCGCACACCGCCGTCACCACCATCAGCTGGCTGGAAGCCTCGCACGCCTTTTCCCTATCGCGATGGCCAAGATACTGCGACGCGATGACCGCGCCGCCCGTCGCCACCGCCGCGAAAATCGCGTTGATGAGCATGTTAATCATATCCACCAGCGACACACCGGAAATCGCCGCCTCGCCCACGGAGGAAATCATCATCGTATCAGCCATGCCCACCGTGCGCACAAGCACCTGATCGATGACCAGCGGAATAATCAACCGCTTTAAATCCTCATTTGAAAACAGCAGCGTCCGTCCGCTGTCCAGAATTTTCTTTTTCAGTTGTTTTTCCGTCATAAGCTTTAACTCCTTCCGTCACGCCTACGGCGCGCCACCTTCCTCAAAGAGGGAGGCTTTTGGCTTTAAGCAACAATAAGTACGCAAATCAAGGCTTCCGCTTTGAAAGCATGAAGCTTGCTCAGAGCAAAAAGAAATACGCTAACCCGACTCGGAAAGCGTATCCCTATTATATACGAACCTTTATCGCGCTTTCAAGCGCAGAAATTACCAGATTTCATCTGGTTTTTTCTTTGTCAAGCGATGGACACGTCAAAGACGATCTTCCGTCCGAACACATAGCAGGTCACGCGAAGCGTCCGCGCGGTATCGGCCTGTTCTTCCTCGTCTGTGCGTCTGAGCACGGTCAGCTGCATATCGCCCACGCTGCCCGCCGCCAACGCGTGGCGGCTGTCATCCGGCAGAGCCAGCACGTCGCCGTCCTTCGGCTCGACCAGCTCCATGGAAATCCATTCCGCCGGGAAAAAGCCTTTGTTTTGCAGCCGAACGGTATAGGTCACAAAGGCGCAGTCTTCCGCGCGCAGATCGTCCGTTCCGCCAAAGATTCTGCCGCCGAACGTGCCGTTTTCCAGCCGCGTAACCATGTCGTCAAACGTATCCGCCACGCTCTGCGCTTCCGTCACGTTCGCCGCCGTCTGCACCACCTGCGGCGCAAGCGTGTTGATGCCGTACAGCACCGCGCCCGCGCCCGCGATTGTTGCCACCAGCGCCAGAATCGCCAGAATTTTCATGAATCTGCCCACGTTATTCCCCCTGTGCGCTGCCTTCCAGAATCGCGCTCATCTGATCGATCATGTCGGAATCCTTCATGCGGAACTTGATGACCACGCGGCGGGAAGCATCCATGTTCACCGTGCCATCCGCGTTATAGATCGGGTCTGCGTCCGCGCGGCCGTTCGCCGTCAGAATGGATTTGAACGTCTCCTTATCCGCATCGCTCAGGCCCGTCATTTCGTCGCTCAGGCAGTAGGTCGCCACAGCCAGCGCGCGCTGCTGCGACAGCGCCAAATTGTTGAGGTACTGGCCCGTGGTATCAGTATGTCCCTCAACGATGATTTCACCCACATAATCCCGATATTCGTCGCTGAGCAGCGTGTGAATATACACCGGAATGCAGGAGTTGAGCGCCGCTTTGCCCGCGTCCTTGATTTCATTTTTGCCCGTGTCAAAAAGAACGGAGCTTTCAAACGTCACCGCGCCGGTCTTTCTATCCACCGTCACGCGCTGGCCCACGTTGCTCAGGTTATCGCGCAGATCCTCGATGATCTGGCTTCTCAAGCCGACGAGCTTGTCAATCTGCGCCTGCTGGGCGGCCAGCAGCGCCGCCTGTTCTTCAATCTTGCTCTGCTGTAAAGAAAGGCTTTCCTGCGCGCTGGTGAGCGCCGTCCGGTTTTCGTCCAGCTCCTGCTGCTGCTGCTGCAAGGCGAGCGTCGTCGCGGCCAGCAGTTCTTCTTTATCCTTCAGCTCGGCCTCCTGATCGATGAGCAGGCTCTGCTGGGTGGAAAGCTGCGCCTCCTTGGTTTGCAGCTCAACCGTCTTTTTCTGCTGCAAATCCACCAGCTGATACACCGCCGCGAACAGAATCAGCGCAAAGACGAACAGCATGCCCGCCATCATGTCCGAATACGACGTCCAATAGCTGTTGTCGCCGCCGCGCTGCCGCGTCTTTTTTCCCGGCCGCATGGCTTACTCCTTTCCGTCCGCCGTCTGGCTCAGCTTCTCCATCGCCTTTTGCAGCCGCACAAGCGCGGTCACAAACTGATCGACCTGCTCGGCGTAACGGTCGCGGCTCTGGCTGAGCAGCTGCGGCATGCTGCGGGTCATCTCGCGCATGGAATCCAGCGTCTCGTTAAGCTGATGGATGGAGGAAGAAATGCTCTCGTCAAACAGTGCGGTCGTGCGCGCAAGATTCTCCTGTGTCTGCCGGGTGAACTGCTCGTATGCGCCGGAGAGCGTCTGGCTGCCCTCGTGCATCTCGGCCACAACGCGATCCATCTCCTTGCCGGTGATGCGCGTCTGCTCCTGCGCGCTGGCGAGGAAGCGATCCGTCCACGCGGTATACTGCTGGGAAGCCGCCGTAAGCGCCGCCTGGTATTCCTGCAATTTCGCCAGATAGAGCGCCTGCTGGCCGCTGGTCTTGCCCATCGCCTCCAGCAACTCGATGGTCTTGCGGTTGGTGTCGTCCACCTGTGCGCGGGAGGCGTCCATATCCGCCACATACGCGCGGAAATGCTCCAACACGCCCTGAGAAAGCTGGTGCATGTTGACCACGTCCTGCGTCATCTGGCCGATGGCTTCGGTCGCGGCACGCAGCTCCTGCTGGGTCTTCTGCTGTTCCGCGCCCGTATCGGCAAGCACCTGCCGCAGATGGTCAAACTCATTGCCCAGCGCGACGTTCATCCGCTGAACGAAGACCTGCGCAATCCGGTCCACGCCCTCTACCTGCGCCTGTGTCGCCGCGAGGATAAAGTTATCCATCGAGCGCTGCACGGGCAGCATTGCGCGCATGATGCTCTGCTCCATCTGCACAGCCATCTTCTGGCTCATGTCCTCCACCGCCTGGCGGATGTAGGCCGTCTGCTCCTGCTGAAGGGCGAGCATGGCCGTGTCTTCCGAAACAGGCTTGGGCATGGCGTACAGGCTGAACACCTCGCAGAAACGGTCGATCGCCTTCTGGCACTTGTCTGTCGCGCGGTTGTTGAGCAGGTTAAACAGCAACGAACCGCACACGCCCGCAATGGAGGTCAGGAACGCCGTGCTCATGCCGCGGATGAGCTGATCCATCGCCGTCAGCACGACTTCGGTATCCGCGCCCGTCAGACTCAGCCCGGACAGGCCCATCACCAGACCGAGGAACGTGCCGAGGATGCCCAGCGAAGTCATCACGCCCGGCGCAAGCCCCGCGAAGCCCGTGCTCCCCAGCGCATAAATCACCGTGTCCTCGTTGATGTACTGCGTCACGTCGCAGGTTTCGCCGTGCGCGTCGCGCATTTCGGCGTTCTGCAAAAAATCCGCCCATGTCGCGGAAAGGGAATCGCCGAGGAAGTGCATATCGTTCCACGACTTTTTTTCTTTGTTCTGCTTGCTTTCGGTGACGATGGTCCGCGCCGCGCGACGCAGTTTGGCCGCAACGCGGGAAAGCGGAAGCGTGCAGCGCAGCAGCGCCGTCGCCGCGACAATCACAATCGCCGCATAAATGACCATATCCACCGAGAAAAACTTTTTGAGAATCGTAAGTGCCTGCATATCTGCTGTCCTCCAAAATGAAACCGAAGGAATCATGTTGCATCCATTGTACCCGATTTTCACCGTTCTGTAAAGCGACGGGAAAACTTCTCATTCATTTCGTGTTGATTCTGCATTCAGAATTACCCGAAATGAAACATCTTTTTTATAACCATTTGCTGAAATCCAGAAATATTGTGTTTTCATCAAATTTTTTCCTTGCGAAATCAGCATCAAACGGTTAAAATATACATCGTTTGCATTTTGTAACCGTGTGATATGTACGGAATATAAGATTAGATCAGGAGCGATCCCTTTATGACCAAGAAACGCACGCTCGACCCCGAAATGATTGATTCTGTCGCTCAAAACATGTTCTATGCCCTGCCGCTGATTAAAAAGCGCCTGCTCCATATGGACATGGTTCAAAAGGAGCACGGCACGCCTCTCTCCCATGTGCAGGTGCTGGCCATGCTTCAGGACGTCGGCACGATGTCCGTCTCCGAGATTTCCCGTCGTCTGGGCATTGCCAAGCCGAACATCACGCCGCTGGTGGATCGCCTGTTCGAGGCGGGCTATGTCGATCGTCAGCACGACGAGAACGACCGCCGCGTGGTAAACATCGTGCTTCTGCCTGCCGGCATGGAGAAGCTGTCCGCCATCCGCGCAACTATCTCCCGCCAGATTCAGACGCAGGCGGAGGATCTTTCCCTCTCCGAATTCCGCGAGCTGCACGATTCGCTGGAAAGCGTCGTTCGCATTCTCTCCTCTCTGTAATGTATTGTCCGACCGCCTGATGGCGGTCTTTTTTTACTCCTTCAGTCAAGCTTCCTCGGTGAGGGAGCCTTTGCGTATAAGTCTCGGCAGCATGAGGATGAAGTCTCTCGCTTAGAGAGACATTTGAAATCGTCGCCGTCTGTGACGGATTCATTCGGTGAAAAACGCCGCAGGCGTGACGGAGGGAACTCGTCCTTATAACGAATCCCTCCCTCTTTTTCTTCCCGATTTTTCCATTTTTCTTTCAAGCACAGCAAAAGCGGGAGCATTTCGCCCCCGCTTCATCTGTTTTTTACTTTTTTGCGTCTTCCCACGATAAATATCCGGGAAACATCGATCGATCCGCCGCATCGCTTTCACTGATGATTTCACCCGTCTGCGCATCCACAAGGAGCTGTGTGTAAGCGACGGTGTTGCGTTCATCATCTCCGTAGGCTTCTTCCAGCTCTTGCTGTGCGCCGGATGCTTTCAGGCAGTTGACCCGCCACATCGGTTTGACATAATAGAAAATATCAGCATAATCATATTCGCTCGAATCGGGAACATATACGCCCGGCTCGCAATAGAAAATATAACCCAAGCTGATTTCGTAAATCTTGCGAACTCGGCCTTTCTGGATTTCCCGCTCAAGCGATTGCTGAATCGTGCCGAAGGAGCAAAGCGGCACATCTTCCGCCACGGTTTTAACCGGAATCGGATGTTTGAAATACAAATCCGACAAACCGCCGCGCATTCCGTCATAACATGCGCTGCTTCTCATCTTTTCCCAGAACCCGTCCTTGCGTCTGCTTTCACCGCGCGTATTATGCACCGCATCCAGAATGTGTCCGTAAACCGTCACGCCTTTGACTTTAGGATAGAAACTCATATGGAAATAACCCGGAGCAGCGTCTTCTTTCGTGCCTGCAAAGCACCATTGAAAGAGCCTGAGTTCTGCGGGCGTTTCCAAATCGAAATCCTCAACAGGGTAGCCAAACCGCGCTATTTCCGTTGAAATCATATCCATCATTTCCGAATACGTCACATCGCACATCGGAATATAGGCTCGATCCGGTTCGCAAGTGTCATACCATGCGCCTTTGGGTACGGCCATGCTGCCAACCTGACGCCCATCAATTTTGCGCGGCGGTTTACCCAAATCGTCATCCTGATAAATGCTCATGCCTGCCGTTTCGTAGGAATCGTCGATAATCATCCATCCGCTTTCCTCCGGCGTGAGTGGAGACGGGTGAAGGTCATAACCGACCTTCACCACAGGAATTGCCTCCACGTTCGGCGTGACGATTTTCGCATCGATGGCAACGCCACGCCACTTGGTTTCAATCGTCGTCGTCCAGCGTGCCGGAGCACTTTCGCAAAGCTGTGAAACGTTTTGATATTCCTGTGCACAAGCTGTCGCCGACAGCATCAGCGCACAGACCAATCCGGCTATCAGCCTTTTCATGGCGATTTCCTCCGCGTCAGTTCAGCCAGATTTCCTCGTCCTCCGTACCCGCCTCGCCGTCGCTGTAAATCGGGCGGAGCGACAGGAACTCGGCGCTTTCCGGCAAATCATAGCGCAGTTCAACATGATACTGGCCCGTCTTGTTGTCCACGCCCCATCCGCCGTCTATCGGCTCGACGACCTGATCGTCCGCAACCAGCTCATAGCCGGTAATGACGCGCGGCATCTGCACCTCTTCGCCGTTCATCATCTTCTGGTCATATTCTTTATAATCCTGCACAAACTCGGCATTGTCGAAATAGACCGTGCCGGAGATGTCCACGTCGGAGATAAACACTGTGGCCTGTGCGGAATACGCGTCGGTCATCAGGCCGCCCGCGCGAATCTCGGCTTTTCTGTCCACCTTGACCGTGAACGGCACGCGGATGAATCCGCGATCCTCCGGAACACTCGCCGACGCGCGCCTGAAGTCCTTCTCAGTCTGATAATACACGCCGCCGTATTCGTTGATGGACAGCACGAAGTCGAGCGTGTCGCCCACGGTCACATCCTCCGGAATTTCGACCTCCTGGAAGCCGCGCTTGGTGCATGCGTCCACCTGCTCGTCCGCGCTGTCCAGAATCATCAGATCGTGCCCGTCCGGCGTGCTCGCGCCGTCGCCGAGGCCGAAGCCGTTAAAGAGCTCGTAGGCGACCTTGTGATCCTCAAACCACGCCTTTTCCTCGCCTTCGAGCGTCATGCAGTCGTTCGCGGTCTTGCCTTCCTCCACCCATGTGTAATTGAAATCGCCCGTCGGTTCGCCCTCGCCATAGGTCGCCGCCATCGGCGCGTTGCGCTTGAGCGTGTAGGAATAATACAGCTTGTGGCCGTCGCAATATGCCTGGTCGAGCGTCAGCTCAAACGTGTGGCTGTATTGCTCTGCCAGCAGCTTGTCATACATCGTCTCGCCCGTCACGGGGACGGCCGGGGTCGGCATGGCGACGGCCTTCGTCGTTTCGTATGTGTCGGCCAGCGTCTCCAGCTTTTCCAGCCGTGCGCCGTTGTTGTTCTCCTGCGTCTGCCTGAAATGCCCGAACAGCCCCAGCCCGGCCGCCAAGGCCATGCTGCCCATCGCAATCACCATCACAATCGCAAAAACCAGCGCGGCGGAAATCTTTTTCTTCATAATCGGTTGCTCTCCTCTCACGATGCGGTTAAACATCTGCGCCTGCTGGCGCTCCGAGACGTGCAAGCCGGAGAGATGGGCGTCCAGACTGTTTTGGATGTCTTTATCCCAATTCATGTTCTGCTCCTCCTTCCAGCTCGGCGCGAAGCAGTTCATACGCCTTTTTCAGTCTCCTGCTGACGGCGGGGCGGCTGACGCGCAAAGCGTCGGCCACCTCCTCCATCGTCATGTTTTGATAGTGATACAGCAGCACCACCTGTTTGTATTTATCCGGCAGGCCCATCACGGTCAGAAACAGCTCACGGGAGACGTTTGTCGTCGGCAAAACGGCCTCCGGCAGTTCGTCAATCGGGCTGGTCTGGCTCCTGTGACGCAGCCATTGCGTGCGGCGGTAATCCTTGCAGGTATTGACGGCAATGCGCATCAGCCACGTCTTGGGCGAAGCGTTTTCCCGCCCCTCGAACTGGCTCATGTTTTTCCATGCCTTTGTGAACGTATCCTGCATGGCGTCCTCCGCGAGTGATTGATCGGATAGCAGGACGAAGCATGTGCGCAACACATCGTCGCTGTAACGGCTGATCCACTCCTTCAGCCGGATTTCACTTGGTACCGAAGCGAATTCCATCTTTTGTTGCCTCCTTTCACTCCATTAGACGGATGGAAGCTCGAAAAATGTAACAGAAACAGAAAAAAAATAAATCTCCTCCCCGACATTCCATCGGAGAGGAGAAACGCGGGCTCAGCCCGCCGCCTGTTTTTCATCTTTCTCGGCAAGTTCAACCTTGTTATCCGGGCGGTTCTTTTCGTCGGGGTGATAGGTCGGCACAATCTCGGCAATAGCCTCTACCGCACGCTCGTCGTTCTTATCCTCCACAGACTGCAACACCTGCATCATGTGGTCGTACTGCGCGTCGTCGATCTTGTCCACGTTGGCGACGAAAATCTTCTTGTGCGCCGTTCGGGTCATCTTGTCGCGCTCGGAATCCATCAGCAGCTCTTCGTAGAGCTTTTCGCCGGGGCGCAGGCCGATGATCTTGATGGGCATATCGACGTTCGGCTCATAGCCGTAAGCGCGGATCAGCTTCTTCGCCAAATCCATGATCCGCACGGGTTCGCCCATGTCCAGCACGAAGATCGAACCGCTCTTGGCGATGCCGCCCGCCTGCAAAACGAGCTGAGCCGCCTCCGGAATGGTCATGAAGTAGCGCGTGATATCCGGATGGGTGACGGTCACGGGGCCGCCCTTGCGAATCTGGCTTTCCATCAGGGGAATTACGCTGCCATGGCTGCCGAGCACGTTGCCAAAGCGGACGGCCATACACTTCATGTTCGTCTTTTCGCCGTAACGCTGAATCAGCATTTCGGTAATGCGCTTGGTCGCGCCCATGACGTTCGTCGGATTGACGGCCTTGTCCGTGGAAAGCTGCACAAGGCGCTCCACGCCGTGCGCGCTGGCGGATTCAAGCAGGTTGCGCGTGCCGAAGACATTGTTTTTGATGGCCTCGGCAGGACTGAGCTCCATCAGCGGCACATGTTTGTGCGCCGCCGCATGGAAAACGACCTCCGGATGATACAGCTCAAATACTTCGTCCAGGCGATGCTTGTCGCGGATCGAGCCGATCAGCGTGATCACCGGGCAGTCTTTGCCATAGCGCTGACGCAGATCATACATCAGCTCATACGCACAGTTTTCATAAATCTCAAAGATAATCAGCAGCTTCGGCTTGAAGCGCATGATCTGGCGGCAGAGTTCCGAACCGATGGAGCCGCCGCCTCCTGTCACCATGACCACCTTGCCGGAGAGATAGCCCGCGATGGAATCGGTATCCAGCTCCACCTCGTCGCGGGAGAGAAAGTCCGAAATATTCAATTCGCGGATGAACGGCGTGGATTCCTCCGCGCTCTGGTCGGTATCCGTCGGCTCGGAGAGCATGCGCGTGTGACAGTGCGTCTGATTGCACAGTTCAAGGATTTCCTGCATGCGCCTGCCCGTGCCCAGCGACGGAATCGCCACGATGATTTCGCGAATACCATAGCGGGAAACCAGCTTGGGGATGTCCTTCGTCGTGCCGCGCACCGGCACATTCTGAATGCGGAGTCCCTGCTTGTTCTTCGCGTCGTCCACCAAGATGACGGGCTTGCCCATCTTGCGCGGGTTTTTGTTGCAGACGTTGACGGCATACGCGCCCGCCTCGCCCGCGCCGATGACCATTACCGGCATGGCGTCGCCCAGACTGCCGGAAATGCGATCCTTCGAGCACACGCGCCAGATCATCCGGCTGCCGCCGACGGCAATCGTCGCCATCAGCGCAATCAGAATCAGCACGCCGCGGAAAAGCCCCAGCGTCAGGAACTGGTTCAACGCCAGCGTCACGCCGCAGGCAATCGCGCTCAACAGGCACAGCCGCGCCACATCGCGCACGCCCGCATAGCGCCACATGATCTGATAAATGCCGCCCAGCACATAGCAGGCCATGTACACCACGACCACCATCGGCATGGCGGCGTACATCGTCTCCATGTGCCGCGACGGAATGTACATCTCAAATCGCAGCTCCATGCTCAAATATACAGAAAGCACAATCAGCACGATATCCAGCAGCGCCATGCCTGCTTTTCGGAACCATGCGTTGTTTTTCAGCTTGTTCATCGTTTGTCTCTCTCCAATTAAACGCGCGCAAAAAAGGCGCGCAGATTCTCTCTGTCTCGCTGATTATAGATTATAGCATATTCACCTTCTTCTTTTCAAGTAGGTGTAAATAATACGGCCGCCTTTCTCCGGAAAAGCGGCCGTCTATCGCGTTTTAACCTTCCATCGGCATCATCACGGCGCCCTCCGGGCGAACCATGAGCGCCGTGCAGCTGCCGGGGCCGAAAGCGTCCTCCATCAGCTTTTTATAGTCATCCAGCCGGTCAAGCGGCACATAGGCCTGAATCGTTCCGGCGAAACCGCCGCCGTGTACGCGCTGCGCGCCGTCGCCGTGCAGAAAACGGCGGCTCAGCTCGATGCCCATCGCCATCTGTTCTTCCGTCGAGCGGGCGTAGACATTCTGCAAAAGTTTCCAGCTGCTGTCGCCGCTGCGCTTCACCGCGTCGAAAAACGCGGGCAGATCGCCGCCGCGAATGGCTGCCGCCTGCTCCAGCACGCGGGCATTCTCGTCGTAATAATGCAGCGCACGCAGCACCGCGCGGTCGCCGCACGCCCTGCGCAGTTCGCCGACGTGGCTTTCCACCGTCTCCAGCTCCACTTCGCGCAGCACATGCTTGCCGAAGTGCGCTGCGACGGCCTCCATCTCCTTGCGGATGGCCGCGTAGTCGTCGGTCAGGTCGCCATGGTCACCGCCCGTGTTGACCACACACAGCGCATAGCCCTTCGCGGCGAAATCGCAGGCAATCGCCTCCACCTTCGCGTCCTGCTCTTTGAAATCGATCGTCACCATGCCGCCGACAGAAGAGGCCATCTGATCCATCAGGCCGCACGGCTTGCCGAAATAGACGTTCTCCACCTTCTGCGCGATGACGGCGCGGGTCTTGGCGTCCACAACAAAGCCGTTGTACAGTCCGTCGAGAATCGCCGCAATCAGCACCTCAAACGCCGCCGAGGAAGACAGGCCGCTTCCGCGCAGCACGGAGCTGGAAATCGTCGCGCGGAAACCGCCGATTTTGTAACCCATCTCTTTCATGATGCCCGCCGTGCCGCGAATCAGCGCCAGCGTCGTGCCGAAATCCTTCTCGCGGATGTCAAGGTTATCCAGCTCCACCGTGATCGGCGCAAAGCCCTCGCTGTCCACCACGATGGCATTGTCGTCCGTCCTGCTTACGCACGCGATGGTATCCAGATTGACCGCAGCCGCCAGCACACGGCCGTTGTTGTGGTCGGTGTGGTTGCCGCCGATTTCCGTGCGCCCCGGCGCGGAGAAGAAGCACAGCCCGCCCTTTTGCGCACCGAAACGCTTTTCAAACCGCTCCACCAGCTTGCCATAACGCGCCTTTTGCAGCGCCCGTACATCCTCGCCCGCGCCGTAAAGCGTCGCCACTCGGTCGGCGAACGCCTTTGAATCCTGATACACAGCCCACTGCTCGTTCATCTGTCGTTCCTCCATTTCATCCGCGTCAAACGGATGGTTTCTACTGCTTCTATTATTGCCGTTTTTTGTCGCTTTGTCAAGTGCGGGGTTATCGTTCATCTTGTGAACTTTTTTCGTCAAACCGCTTGACATTTTCCGTCTGGCGGTTTATGATGATGCGCGTAGTTCATTTTGTGAACTTTTAAAGGAGGAATCCGCATGCCGTATGCCCCCACCACGGGCGACCGCCTGCTCGCCGCGTGGCTCTCCCTCACCTCCACGCTCTGGAACAAGCGTCTCGTCTCCACGCTAACCTACAACGAAGCGCACGTGCTCGGCATTTTGCTCCGCGCGGAGGACACGGGCCGCGCCTGTACCGCAACGACGCTCATCGCTCAAACACGCCTGCTCAAAAGCCAGATGAATAAAGTGCTGACCACGCTGGAAGGCAAGGGGTTTCTTCTCCGCATGCGCAGCGAAGCGGACAAACGCGTGATTCTCATCCATCTGACCGAGGCGGGCAAAGCGGCTTATCTCGCCGAGCATGAGCATATCGCAGCCATCCTGAACCAGCTGATCGATACATTGGGCGAGGACAAAACGCGCGCACTGACTGACGGCATCAACGAAGCCGTTTCCGCGCTGGAGCATCTCGTTTAACGAAAGGAATTTAAACGCTATGATTCGCATTCTTACCGATTCCGCCACCGATTTCACGCAGGAGGAGCTGCAAAAGCTCAACGTTCGCTGCGTGCCGATGACCATCGCTTTCGGCGGCGACACCTACACTGACGGCGTGGATCTGCCGCAGGAAATCTTCTGGCAGCGGATGGAAGCCGGGCAGACGCCCAAGACCTCCCAGCCCTCGCCGGACGCCTTTCTTCGCGAATTTGAAGCTGCAAAAGCCGCGGGCGACAGCGTGCTGTGCGTGCTGGTTTCCTCCGCGCTTTCCGGCACGCTGCAAAGCGCGCTGATCGCCGTCGGTATGACGGAAGACCTGGACGTCGCGCTGGTGGATTCTCTCTCCGCAACGGTTGGCGAGCGCCTGCTAGTGCAGGAAGCCTGCCGCATGCGCGATGCAGGCGGCAAAACCGCGCAGGAAATCGCCGAGGCGCTTCGCCTGCTTGTGCCGCGCGTGCGCATTTTCGCCTGTCTGGATACGCTGGAGTATCTGGCGCGCGGCGGGCGCATTCCCAAAGCCGTCGCAGACGTGGGCATGCTGGTGAAACTCAAGCCGCTTGTCACCGTCAGCCCGGACGGCCTTGTGGCCATGGCCGGTAAAGCCATCGGCCGCCATCGCGCAGGCGACGCGATCATGAAACTGATGGAACGCCACCCCATCGATCCGCGCTATCCGCTGATTCCGCTCTACACGGGCGGACGCGAAAACTGTATCGCGTTCCTTCGGCAGACCGCGCAGGCGGGCTATGCCTGCTCCATCGAGGAAGCGGTTTCCATCGGCCCGACAATCGGCTCGCACGTCGGCCCCGGCGCTTTCGGTGTGGCGTATATTTCTGCATAAACGTCAAAACTCCTCGGCACAGCCGAGGAGTTTACATTATCCCTTTTTTCCGATCACCTTGAGGTGTTTCATCACCATCTGCGCGACCACGCCGGTCAGCACGCCCGTCACCACGCCGGAAACCATCAGCACCGGCAGATAGGTCACGATGAGCTGCGGCGTGTTGAGCATGACCACCGCCATGAGAATCTGGCCCACGTTGAAGGCGACCGCGCCGAGCGCGCTCACGCCGATGACGCTCACGCCCTTGATGCGGCTGAGCGCGATCATCGCCAGCAGCGACAGCGCGCCGCCCGCCAGCGAATAAAACATTGCCTGCATATTGGTGTAAATGAGCCAGCTCATCAGCGCCTTGAGCAGCATCAGCACAACGGATTGTTTGATGCCCAGCATATACAGCGCATAAATCAGCACCGAGTTGGCCAAACCGAGCTTAATGCCGGGGATCGCCGCCGTCAGCGGAAATTGGCGCTCGATCAAGCCCAGAACGAGCATCAGGCTGGTCAGCAGTCCGGAGACAGCCACCCGCTGAGCGCTCTTGTTTCGCATGACATTTCCTTCTTTCCAGATCGCCTTATTCGTCGGCAGGCACCATTTCAATCGTCACCTGATTGGGCAGGCAGATAATATAGGTGCTCAGAATGCGGTCTTTATAGGTATTCACGTTGACCTCGCCCTCGCCGATGCAATCCTGATTTTCGCAGGTGGAGGACTCCATGACAACATATTCCGGCGTGATGTGAATCTTATTGATCTCGCCGTTATCCTGCTTGATGGTGATGATCTTGTCGCGGTCCATCGGGATGGGATCGCCGTACTGACGGCCTGCCACGGTGATGACGACATAGCCGCGCACCTTATCGGTCTGTTTGGGCATCACCGGACCGACCATGTTCGCGCTCTCCGGCGCGGCGGTCGGTTCGGCCGTAATTTCCGGCGCTTCCGTCGGCTGCGGCTCAGCCGTCGCCTCGGCGGTCGGCTCAGCCGTGATTTCCGGGGCTTCTGTCGTCTGCGGCTCAGCCGTCGCTTCCGGCGCGGGCGTTTCGTCGAGGTACTCCACAGCGTCCGGCGCGAGGGTCACATCGGCAGTCTTGGTGGAAAGGTCGGTTTTGGGCATCATCTTTGAAACCGCAAACAGCGCCACGGCCAGCAGCAGCACCACGCCGATGATGGCGGCGTCCTTCTTTTTCGGCATCGATTATTCCTCCGCAGACGTTTCGTTTCCGTCCGATTCAAATTCGACTTCGTTGGTGCCGTTGCTCCACAGGCGTTCAAGCTGATAGTATTCGCGATCCTGCTCGTGGAAAATATGCACCATCACGTCGCCGTAATCGAGGATGCACCAATGTCCCTCGTTCACGCCCTCGCGGCGGCGGGCAAACAGGTCGAGCTTAGCCAGCTCCTCTTCGACATTCTCCGCCAGCGCCTTCACCTGCGGCACGGAGCGGCCCGTTGCGATCACCATATAATCGGTGATAACGGTCATTTCGTCAACCTTGAGCACCACAATATCCTTGCCGCGCTTCGCGTCCAGCGCTTTAGCCGCAGCCAGCGCAATCGCTTTCTGATCCATGTTATTTCCTCCTTCAAAATATGAACAAATGCGTATTCCGCAAGTTGTCTTCAGGGTACGGGGAACGAGAGGGGACGTTGGGGCGCGCATTGCGCGTCCGTGTATTCTTATAAAATCGGTCGATTCAGACCAATTCCGGTTCATACTCGGCCAATGCGGCCATGGTATCGGGGTGCAGGGGCTTTCCCTGCTCGCGCACATGATCGAGGCTCATCCGCAGGGCCATATGCATGGCCTCGTCCAGATCGGTCATACAGAGTTTGCGCAGCGCCTTCAGCCCCGGATAGGGCTTCCGGTTTGGCTCGATCATATCGGCAAGGTAGACGATTTTTTCAAGCCGGGTCATATTGGCGTGCCCGGTCGTATGCCAGCGGATGGCGCCGAGCACCTCCGGGTCATGCACATCATAAACGTCCTGCGCGAGGTGCATACCGGCCACAGCGTGCATAAGCGCTTTGGATTCCTTCATCACCGGATCGAGCTTTTCGTCCTTCGCCGCTTTCACCATCTGGCTGAGTGGCAGGCATTTGGCGCAGTCGTGCAGAAGCCCGGCCAGCGCGGCCTTCTCTTCATCCTCGCCGAACTGCCTGGCCATCTCGCGCGCGGTCTGTTCCACGCCGAGCGTATGCGCATAGCGCGCCGCATCCAGCTCTTTTTTGAGCCGGTATTCCATTTTTTCGCGTTTCATCGGTTCAACTCCATGCCCGTTTTCGCCCCGTAAAGCCCGTGTTCGTGAATATAATCCGCGACGGCCTGCGGCACGAGCCGCTCGAAGGGCAATCCCTTTTGTATCTGTTCGCGAATCTGCGTCGAGGAAATATCCATCTTCCTCGCGTCGAGGAAGTCGATCTGCGCGCCCCTCTGCGTCCACAGTCCGGCCAGGCGTATGACTTCTTCCCGCGTCTCTCCCTCTCGCATCATTACCAGAAATTTGCATCGCTCGATGACCGTCTCCACGCGCCGCCACGTGCCCAGCGCGCGCAGCGTATCCGCGCCGATGAGGTAAGTCAACGTGCAGTCCGGCATCTTCCGCTTCAGCGCGGCCAGCGTATCGACGGTGTAGATCACGCCGTCGCGGTCGATCTCTTCCCGGCAGACCGCCATGCCCGCTTCATGTTCCACGGCCAGTTCCACCATGCGCAGCCTGTCAAACTTATCGGCCAGCCCTTCTTTTTTGTGCGGCGGGTTGCCCGTCGGCAGGAAGAGCACGCGTTCCACCCTGCCGCTTTCCAGCGCGGCGCGGGCGAGCGCGACGTGTCCGCAATGGATGGGGTTAAAGCTGCCGCCCATCAATCCGATTTCCGGCATTCAAGCCCCTCCCTTCGCATTTTTCGGCGCATGATGTTTTATTATATCAAATTCCGCGCGCGTCGAAAAGAGGAAACCGCATAGATTTTGAAAAAAGCGCAAAAACTAAAGCCGATTCCAAGTTTTTCCGGGAGGAATTTCAGGTATGACGAGCCCTTTTGACAGCAAAAACCGCGTCGCCGCCGCGCTGGATCGTCTGGCTCTGCGTGTTTTGCTGTTTGTTTTGAGCGTCGGCTACTTCTTTTTTCTCTGGCACAGCGGCGCGCTCAGCCTGTTGGCCGGAAGCGCGCTGTTTATTCTGGCCATGCTCACCCTGCTTCTGCTGGAACGCCGAACGCTGGCGCGGCGCGATCATGCTCTCCGCGTGCGCGTCGGCGGCTCGATTGCACTGGAAGAGCTGATGCTCCTGCCTGCCGCTCAAGCCGAAAAACGCGTCTGCGCGCTGCTGGCTCAAACTCTGGGCGGCAACGCGCGGGATTCCGTTTTAACTTATGCAAATAAAACCTATCTCGTCCGCTGCGCGCAAACCCTGTCCGGCTCTTCCGTCGGAGAGGGCGATGTGCTGGCCGCGCACCGCGCCCGGATTGCCTCGGAAACGGAATTCTGCATTCTAGCCTCAACAGGCGGCTTTTCCCCATCCGCTCAGCGTGCCGCCGAGTGGATGGAACCGCCGGTTCGCCTGATTGCAGGCCGTCAACTGGCGCTGCTTTTCGGCCAGCAGCACCCCGCTACCGACGCGGAAATCGCCCGCCGTGCGCGTCGGCAGCGAACGCCATTTTCCCGCGGGCGCATTCGCGCGCTGGCGCTCGCTCCGGCCAAGCAGGGGCGCTATCAGCTCGTCGCGTTTCTGCTGACGATGCTCTATCTGCTGCTGCACTCGGCGCTGTCGCTCGTCTTTGCGCTGGTTTCGTTTGTGCTGGCGATGCTCTGCGCGCGGGAAAATCAAAAGGCGTTTCGATTATGATAATTCGCCGTAAATCCGCCGCATTTCGTCGGTGAATCCGCCGTCCGCCGTATGCGTGATCAGCATCGGCAGCAGATGCAGCCCCGGCCTGCCGCGCTTTCTGCCCTCGACAAGCGCGAGCTTCGGCGCGCTTTCCGGCCTGGAAACGATCAGGCGCACGCGTTTCGGCTCAACCCTTGCCCCGCGCATGGCGTCGCAGAGTTCCAGCAGCCTCGGCGCAGGAAAGACGGCACACAGCCGCCCGCCGTTTTGCAGCACACGCGCGCAGGCCGCCATCCAGTCCGCCAGCGGGCAGTCCGAATCGCTTCGCGAAAGCGCGCGGGTCGTCTCCGGGCTGACCAGTCCCGCGCCTTGCGCCGTATACGGCGGGTTGGTCACGACGAGCTGCACGGTTTCATGCCCGATGACCGCGCCCGCTTCGCGGCAGTCTGCGCAATGCACGCGAATTCGCTCTTCAAGGCCGTTGAGCGCAACGCTCCTCCGCGCCATATCCGCCACATCCGGCTGCACCTCAAACGCGTCGAACGTCGTCCCCTCTGCCCGTGCGCTGAGCAGCAGCGGCAGAACGCCCGTCCCCGTGCCCATGTCGCAGACACGTTCGCCCCGTTTCGCCGCCGCGAAATCCGCCAGCAGCACCGCGTCCGTGCCAAAGCGGAAGCCGTTTTCGCGCTGGATGATCCGCAGACCGCCGCGCTGCAAATCGTCGATGCGTTCACCGGGCTTCAATTCCGCGCTCACAGTGCTTCAATCAGCGCGGTCAACCGCTGGGCAAACCGCCCGATGTGCAGACCGTCCACCAGTCGGTGGTTGACCTCCACGGCGATATGCAGGATAACCCGCTCGTCCTTTTTCACATATTTGCCCCAGACAACGCGCGGCACGCTGTCATCCTGGTCAAAATCGCGCGGATTGGTCAGCCCGGTGATTTCCACCCACGGCAGACAGGAGATGAACAGCAGATCGCTCGTCTCCTCCGCCGCCTTCATGAACTCGTGCTGGCTGTCGCGGCGCTTCGCCGCTTCCGCGCAAAACGCCTCCATATCGTCCACAAACGGCACATTGACGCAGTAATACTGTTCCTCGCCCTTGCGTAGTTCGGTCAGGCTCGGCGTGCGACCGTCAATTTCATAAATCACGCCGTCCTTCACCACATAGCGGAACATCTGCACCTGATTCATCGCCTTGGTAACCAGATAGCTCATCGCATGGTAAAACGACAACCCCTTTTCATGGGTATACGCATAGAGTTTTGTCACGTCCTGCTCAAACGTCACGGAATAAAACGGATTGGACGCGCCGGAAAAGAACGCGAACGCGTCCTTGCGCGGGTAGGTTGACATGTCGATGGGTTTCATCTGCGCTTTTCCTTTCCTAGCAAATGTTGGGATGCCGTTCCAAATTCTGCCCGAAACCTGAGGTTTCGGGACTTCCTTCCTGCATGTATCGCTTTACGATCCATGCGCTCAAAACAGCACATTCCGCATGCAGTCCTGCGTGATGTATGATTATATCAAAAACCGCGGACCGATTGCAACCGACCCGCGGAAAAATGTTTACTGCGCTCCAAACGGCGTGACGTAATCGCCGGAAACATAGCCCGTATATCCGCCCCACTGCACATGGAGGAAGCCGTTCTCCCCCTCGCCCAGCACGCTGAGCACCATGCCGTAAGGCAGAACATAGAGCACGTCGCTGTTTGCGCTCGGCTGCGCGCGCAGATTCAGCCCGTTGTCGCTTTCCACAACGACGCGGTATCCGCCCGTGCCCGGCGCGGGTGTCGCTGTCGGCGCGGCCGTCGCTGCGGATTCAGAATCAAAGCTGACGTAATCCGCGCTGACATAACCGCTCAGCGTGCCGATGCGAACGGGATAAAACCCGCTGACGCGCTCGCCCGTCACCGTCACCTGCACGCCGTAGCCCAGCGTTGCCAGCACATTGGCGTATTCCGAAGAATCCGCACGGAGGTTTAATCCGCTCGGCGCAGTCACCGTGCCGATGCGCCCCGCGACGGGGTGACTGGCTTCCGGCACCTTGGTCGGCTGAACAGTCGTCTGCGGCTCGTCCGCGTCAAAGCTCAGGTATTGCGCGCTGGCATAGCCGCTCAATTCCTCATAACTGACCGCGTAGAAGCCGTTCACCGCTTCGCCCGTCACCATTACGGCCGATCCATACGGCATGGTCGCCAGCGTGCCGGAAGACATGTCGGGCATCTGCCGCAGTTTCAGCCCGCCATAGGCCGTAACCGTCGCTTCGCGCGTCTCCGGCGTCGGATTTTCAATCGGCGTCGAGGCCGGTTCCGGCGTCGGAGTCGGCGTTGTGTTCGGGGCGGGCGTGGCTGTTGCCAGCGCTTCATCCGTCACATAGACGTAATCGCTGCTGACATAACCCGCCACAGAGCCCAGCAGCACCGGGAGCATGCCGTTGTCGCGCACCTCTCCGGTGACGGTCAGCATCGTTCCCTGTGGCAGCACCATGATCACGCCGGAGGACGTATTCGCCCCTGCGCGCAGATTCAGCCCGCCGGAAGGCAGCACAATCGCCACCTGCGAAGCCGCCTGGCCGCCGTTTTCCGCGCCCTGATCGGCGTTATCCGAATCGCTGCTGCCGGCGTCATAGACAATGTAGTCGTTCATCACATAGCCGCTCAGCGTACCATACTGCACATACGTCCAGCTGGAATACCGTTCCAGCACCGTCAGCGTCTGTCCGTGGCGCAGACGCGACAGGATCGCGGCATTGGTCGTCGGCGCGGCGCGCAGATTGAGCGTCTGGCTTTCGTCCGAGAGCGCAACCGTCGCCGTGCCGAGGCTGACCACGCCGGAAGGCGTTTCATCCACGCCGTCTTCCTGCACGACCAGATACGAGGTCATCACATAGCCCGTCAGCGTGCCGTATTGCACGCGGCTCCATTCGCCCTCCCGGCTGATCAGGTTGACCTGCGTGCCGTGCGGCATGCGCGCCAGGACGGAGGACGCCGTCGTCGGCTGCTGGCGCAGATTCAGGCTGTCCAGCGGGTTTTTAAGGGTCACGACAGCGGGTTTCGCGTCCGCAATCGGTTCCTCCGGCGTCTCCGGCGCGGAGGGCGTGCCGTCGATGCTGCTAAGCAGTGTGCGCGTCATAGTGTAGCGCGTGCGCGTCAGGCCGGGATAATAGAATTCGAGGATCTGGTCATAGGCAAAGCCTTCGTTGGCCATCTGCTGCGCGCCTCGCTGGCTCATGCCCACGCCGTGGCCAAAGCGCCGCGCCGTCAGCTTATAGCCGCCGACAGCCTCCGTCACGGTCAGCGTCTCGTTTTTCAGCACGTTGATGGACAGGGAGCAAAGCCCCTCGACCTGGGAAAAGTAATCCAGCGTCACCGTCACGTCGCCGTACCCCGCAAGCGTCAGGCCGACCTGCACCTTGGTGTATACGCGGGAAGGTTCGGCGTACTTCGGTTCGGCCATCGTCACGCCGTTGATGGCCGTGATCTGCACGCTGTCCGCGCCGACGAGCATCGCCGCCTCCGTGCGAAGCAACTCGGTCAGTGCGGAAACACTGGTCGTGCCGTCGCGATAAAACGTGACCGATTTGGCAATGGAAGCGCCGTTGCGCAGATCGTAGGGGTCGTCCTTCACCTGCAAATAGCTGTATGAGCCGCTGCCCCACGCGTTTTTGACCGATTCGGTCTGGCCGCCGTTGGACGCGGTATAATAGCTCGCCATGTATTCGCCGTTCACCGTGCCGACGATGTTGCTCGTCTCCTGCACGGCCTGCGCGCATCGCGCATTGCCTGACGGCGTGCCGTTGTAAACCTGGTCGCTCGTCGTATCCACCACGTCGTAGGTCGCGGCCTGCGCGCTCATCTTCTTGAGCGCATAGGTTCGGGCGGCGACGGCCTGCGCCTTGAGCGCCTCCAGCGGAAAAGAATTATCCATTTCATACGGCAGCACGCCGAGCATGTAATCCTCCATATACACATGGACGATGATCTGCACGTTGCCGCCCTTGGCGATAAACTCGATATCGCCCGGATACAGGCTCGCCGGGTAGCGCGCCTGCGCGATGCGCACGCCGTTTTCGCCGCTGGTCTGGTGGCGGCGCAGTTTAAAGCGGCTGCCCATCGTCTGCGTCTGGCCGTCGGCGGTCATCATCAGCGTGCCGCCGCTGTTGCTCACGCGGATATTCTGTCCCCGTGCCAGCGCGCGGCTTGCGTCCCCGCCGACGGAATAGCTGCCCGCGATGCTCACATCCACCGCCGTCAGGCTCGAAATGGAGGACAGATACACGCGAACCGTGCCGGAAACCGTCGTCCCGCCGACCACGCCGCTATCCGCCCAGGCAGATGGCAGCAGAAAAAGCGTCAGCAGCAAAGCCAGCAGCAGCGCCGCAAGCCGTTTCGTCTGTACCATTGCCATGAAAAAATCCCTCTTTCGTCGTTTTCGCTGCATCCGTGTCGCAAAAGCGCGAAACACGGAACCAACGGCATTGTATCACATTTTCGCCCGGATTGACAATCGTTTTCCCGTGGCAATCCCTGTCAGCGCGCGGCGCTTGTAGAATTGGCGCGTTTTTGTTATAATAAGTTCATTCTGATCGTTGGAGGTACGACTTACCATGAAAAAAGCCGCCGTTATCCTGCTGCTCGTGCTGCTTACCGCCGCGTTCGCCCTGCCGGGCAGCGCCGACATGAACAAATACAGCACGGTATTCATGGATACGTTTGACACCGTGATTTCCCTCATCGGCTATGCGGAAAATCAGGAGACATTTAACGCGCGCGCCGATGAAACGCATGCGATGTATCTGCATCTGCACAAGATGTTTGACACTTACAACAGCTATGCCGACGAGGGCATTGTCAGCGTCTACGACGTGAACCTCAAGGCGGCAAGCGAACCGGTCCAAGTCGATCCGATTCTGTTCGGCCTGTTGACCTTCTGCAAGAGCCATTACGAGCTGGTCAAAGGGCAGACGAACGTCGCCATGGGCAGCGTGCTTTCCATCTGGCACGAATACCGCGAGGCGGGGCTGGATGACCCGGACAACGCCAAGCTTCCGCCGATGGAGGATTTGCAGGCCGCCGCGCAGCATATGGACATCAACAACCTGATTCTCGACGCGGAAAACCAGACCGTCTACTTTGCCGATCCGGAGATGAAGCTCGACGTCGGCGCGGTCGCCAAGGGCTACGCAACGGAACTCGTCGCGCAGACGCTTCTCGCCAGCGACATGCCTTCCTTCATCATCAGCGCGGGCGGCAACGTGCGCATGGGCAATCCCCCGGCAGACGGGCGCGCCAAGTGGGGCGTGGGTATTCAGGACCCGGACGGCGCGGTGCTCGGCCTGAGCGACATCGTGGAAACGCTGTACCTGACCGGGTGCTCGGTCGTCACGTCTGGCGATTATCAGCGCTATTACGTCGTGGACGGCCAGCGCTATCATCACCTGATCGACCCGGATACGCTGATGCCGGATACGGATTTCCGCTCCGTTTCCATCATCACGGAGGATTCCGGTTACGCCGATCTGCTCTCCACGGCGGCGTTCCTGATGCCTTATGAAGAGAGCCGCGCGTTCATCGATTCGCTCGACGGCGTGGAAGCCATCTGGCTGTTCCCCGACGGCAGCAAGAAGATGACCTTCGGCGCGATGAACGTCGCCAAATCCTGCGGCGCAACCAACCAGTAACTTCCTTTCGTTCCGCATGAAAATGCCCGCGGCTTTGACGGCCGCGGGTTTTCTTTATTGAATTCAACGCGTCAGCTCCACATTGCGGTTCTCCGCCGCCGCGTCTTCGAGCACGCGCGTCAGTCTGGGCAGATAAGCCGCCATTTCATCGCTGGCGGGCGCGCCGCGAAGTACGAGGTTCGTCGGCTCGGCCACGTCGCCCAACGCGTCATAGAGCGCGTCCAGATTGCCGCCGTAATACGTCGGCAGATTCAGTTTATAGGCCAAATACACGTGCAGCGCCCTGACCGTATGAATGTTGGCGATATCCAGCTCCACTTTTTTCATGTCGTTCACTCCCCATACAGCCAATTCACAAAGTCTTTCAATTCTTCGCCCGAAAGAAAGCTGTCGTCTTTGTCCGTCCAGATCACTTCAACCTCGTCAAAGGTCTGATAATGGTCGCCCGTATAATAAATCAGACCGTCGTTTGAAAACACGACGCGCTTTCCGTTGCGGTAGCCGCCGTCAAAGTCGATATCGCATTCCGTCCATTTGCGCCCCTTCTGATCCGGCAGAATGCCTTCGTAATTGCCAAACCGATCGCCGCCGATGGAACAGCCCTCCGCCACGCTCCACAGGTTGCCCTTCCGGTTGTCCCAGCCGAGGTTCTGCGCCTCCCGCTTGGTGATGTAGTTGCCCGGCAGTTTATCAAAGAAGGTGAGATAAATCGCCACCTCCTCCATGCCGTCATACCAGCCATCTTTGCTGATTTCATAATCCGCCGCATCCACGACGATGGTTTTCGCCAGCGCCACGGTCGGCAGCAGCATGGCCAACGCCAGCAGCACAGCCCCTATTCGCCCGATTTTCATTGGTTCCCCTCCTGTTCATATACTTTTCAAATAAACTCGCACATTCAACTTCCTCAGTCAGCTTCGCTGACAGACCTTCGGCATTTCGCTTGCCTGCCTCCCACACTGTGGGCGGCAAGCTGCACGCTCTCAAGGAGGGAGCCTTTGGGTATAAGCCCCGGTGGCGTAAGAATTAGGCCTCCCTCGTTGAGGGAGGTGGCACGCCATAGGCGTGACGGAAGGAGTTTGACATGTTGATTCTATCACAGATATAGAAAAAACGCAGTTCTCAATCGAACTGCGTCTGATTTTGCAAAAATAAAAATCCCAAAGTGCCGCTGTCGTCGTTTTTCACCCACCGCTCGCGGTAGGTCGGTGCCCTGCGGCGCATTTCTGCCGTCCCCTGGCGTACTAAGACGGGGGCATGACATCCACGAACCGACTCGAAGCTCCTGTTATGAAAATGTAGGAGAAAATACAGACGACTGGCGCACACCCCAGGACATCTGATCCAGCGAATATCCTTCGCTGATCTCTGGGATTATTATAGCAGTCTGTCCCGCCGCTGTCAACGCTTTTTTTACGCGGAAATGCGTCTCCTTTTACTCAGTTTTGTTTTCTTCCTGCGGCATCGTTTCCGGTGTGGCCGTGCTTTCCAGCGAAGAAACCTCCACCGCATTTTCCTTTCGCATAACGCTTGCGTCCATCGCTTCTTCAAAGAACGCCGCGGGCACATAGACGACGCTTTCCAGCGTGGTCAGGCGCGTGTCCACCGGAATCAGAAGACCATCCTTCTGCCACGTGATGGCGCTGGCCGTGTTGTCGCTGACCATCCATGTGACGGAAATCTTACTATTATCCTTCGTCAGGGCAACGCTCCGACGGATCTGCGTTTCCTCGGTCAGTTCCTCGCTTTCCGCCGTCCATCCCAGCGCTTCGCCCGTCTCGATGAGCGGCAGCAGCAGCGCGCCGTTTTCTTCAACGGCCGCGTTTTCCGCTTCCCTGCCGTCCACCCATAACGGTATCGGCGCTTCCTCCTTGGGTTCGGCGCTCGCTTCCGGGCTGGGTTCAGCGCTCTGCTGCTGGGCAACGTCCGGGCTGGGCGTGGGCTGCGGCGCTCCGCCGGAAGCGCATCCCGTCAACGCGCAGGAACCCGCCAGCATGCCCGCCGCAAGGATCGCTTTGTTTCTGCGTTTCATGATGTTTCCCCCTTTCAAATCGAATGACGCATACAGTGTATGCCTTTCGCGGGGAAAACATGCCCGGCGGTTTATCCCTTTTTCTGCGCCTCGATGCGCTCTGCCAAATCGGTCAGATACAGCCAGCGCTCCTCGGCTTCGTCCAGCGCCTGCTGGGCCGCCTCGCGCTTTTGCGTCAATTCGGTGAGCTTCACAAAATCACTGGCATTTTGCTCAATCTGCCGGTCCAGCTCTTCCAAATCCTTTTGCAGCTGCTCCATCTTTTGATCGATGGTTTCATAGTCGCGCTGTTCCTTATAGCTCATGCGCAGTTCGCGCTCCCGCGTGCGCTTAGGCGCGGCCTGCACGGGCTGCTTCTCCGCCTTTTCCTCGGCTTCCTGTGCGATGCGCGCATCGAGATAGTCGCTGAACGGGCAGATATACTGCGTCAGCCTGCCGCCCGCCTCAAAGGCAAACAGCCGCCCGGCCACGCGGTCGAGGAAGTAGCGGTCATGCGAAACGACTACCACCGCGCCCTTGAACGCGGACAGGTAATCTTCCAGAATTTCCAGCGTCGCGATATCCAGATCGTTGGTCGGTTCATCCAGCAGCAGCACGTTTGGCGAAGCCATCAGCAGACTGGCCAGATAGAGCCGCCGCTTTTCGCCGCCAGAGAGCCGCTCCACCGGAGTATACTGCACATCCGGCGGAAAAAGAAACTGCTCAAGCATCTGCGACGCGGAGAACCGCCCGTCCGGCGTTTCCACATATTCGGCAATGTCGCGCATGAAATCAATCAGCCGCACATTCGGCTCCACCTTCGGAAATTCCTGTGTGAAGAATCCGATTTTCACGGTTTCGCCGACGGCAATCGTGCCGGAGTCCGGCGCAAGCTGACCGGCAAGCATGCGCAGCAGCGTCGTTTTACCGCAGCCGTTCGGCCCGACGACAGCCATGCGCTCATCCCTCAGAATGGTATAGGTGAAATCCGAAATGAGCTGCCGCCCGCCGAGCGCCTTGCAGACCGCTTCGCATTCGATAATGCGCCGTCCGAGACGCGAGCTGGTTGAGCCGAGGGAAAGCTTCTGTTCCTCCTGCGGGCCGCTGATGGCGCTCATCTCCTCAAAGCGCTGGATGCGCGCTTTTTGCTTGGTGCTTCTGGCCTGCGCGCCCCGCCTGATCCATTCCAGCTCCCGCCGCAGGATCGAGCTGCGCTTGCGCGCCGCCGCGTTTTCCATCTCCAGCCGCGCAGCCTTCTGTTCCAGATAATAGGAAAAATTGCCGTCGTGCAGATACAGCTCGCCTTCGCTGATTTCCGCGATGCGGTTGCACACACGGTCGAGAAAATAGCGGTCATGCGTGACCATCATCAGCGTGCCGCGGTATTTCGCCAATCGGCTTTCCAGCAGGGCAATGGTCTCCGCGTCGATATGGTTGGTCGGCTCGTCCAGCAGCAGCAGATCGACCGGACGGATCAGCGCCGCCGCCAGCGCAATGCGTTTCTTCTGTCCGCCGGAAAGCGTGCGCACGTCCGCGTCAAAGTCGCTGATGCCGAACTGGCTGAGCAGCGATTTCGCCTCGTATTCATCCGGCGCGCCGACGTCCTTCGGCGCGTCGTAAAGCACCTGCTGAACCGCCGTTCGCGCCACGCTGTAATCCGGCATTTGCGGCAGATAGGAGACTCTCAGTCCGTTTTTGCGCATGACCACGCCGCCGTCCGGTTCCTCCATGCCGGCAAGCAGCTTGAGCAGCGTCGATTTACCCGTGCCGTTGACGCCGACTACGCCAATCCGGTCATGTTCGCCGATGTAGATCGTTACGTCGGTCAGCAGCTTTTTAAGCGTATAGGATTTGGAAAGGTGTTCTGCGGATAGAATCGCTGCCATAGCTTATTCCTGTTCCCCTTTTTCCGCAAGCTGAGCGACGTTTTCGCTGTCCGCCTGCTTCTGTTCTTCCTCGCCGACGAGCGCGGTTTTCGCGTCCGCCCCGGTGATCTCTTCGAGCATCTCCCGCGTGATTTCGCCCTCGCAGACCGCGAGTCGATTTGCCTGAGCCTGCACCAGCTTTTCCAGCGTGTTGCGCATGCCGCGCGCGTTGCCGAAATCCATCCGTTCGCTGAGCGTCATCGCGGTGAGCATATGGCGAACGACGTCCTTGCCCTCGTCCGTCACGCGGTAACCCTGCCGCTTGGCGTTCATTTCCAGAATGGCCATCAGCTCGTCGTCGGTATAATCCGGAAAATCGATGTACTTGTTGAAGCGCGAAATCAGACCGGGGTTGCTGGTCAAAAAGTCGTGCATTTCGTCGGAATAACCTGCGACAATCACCACGAGGTCGTCGCGGTGATCCTCCATCAGCTTGACCAGCGTGTCGATGGCCTCGTGGCCGAAATCGTTGTCCATGCCCTTGCGCGCCAATGCGTAGGCTTCATCAATGAATAAAATGCCGCCCAGCGCGCTGTTCACCACGTCCGTGACCTTGCCCGCCGTCTGGCCGACATAACCCGCGACCAGCCCGCTGCGGTCGGTTTCAATCAGCTGGCCCTTGCTCAGGAAGCCGAGCTGCTTATAGATCTTCGCAACCAGCCGCGCCACGGTCGTCTTGCCCGTGCCGGGATTACCGGTAAAGACCATATGGAAGCTCATGTTCATGACCTTGAGGTCATGTTCCTTGCGCATAGCGCGCACCTTGATGAGGTTGATCAGCGAGCGCACCTCATGTTTGACGGTATCCAAACCGATGAGGCTGTCGAGCTGTTCCATCAGCTCGTCAAGCGTCTCTTCCTTCTCTTCGGGCTTCGTTTCCGTCTGTTTTTCATTCGTCGGATTCGTCTTTTCATTTCCGACTTTCGGTCTGTTTTCCCCCGGAATATCGACGCGCCGCGCCGCTTCCTGCGCGCCGTTATAATGCCGCCCGGCGGCGCGGGTCATCAGGAATGTGCGCAGCCCGCCTGCATAGGCGGTGATGAAGTTCAGCTCGTTGCCGCTCATGTCTCCGTCCACATCGGCGGCGGCATAGAGCAGGCGGCTGACGCCATCGACAAACTGCTGCGCGGTCGCCGTGCCGTCCTTATCATCCATGGCGACGCAGCAGCGCAGAAGCAGCGGCGTTCCCTCCGCAAAGGAGCGATTCTTGAAACCGATATTCAGCGCCTGCTGAGCGCTGGCTTTGCCGATATTGAGGATGTCGCGTGCGGGCACGCTGGCGATATAGGTCAGCATCGCTTCGGAAATTTCGCCCGTGGTCTGCGCCATCTTGAGCAGCAGCGCCTGCACATACATATCCAGAAACAGTTTGATGTCGCTGCTGCCCACGCGCTGCCAGTTTCCGCTTTTCACCAGCTGGTTACAGGCCTCGTCCATCATCTGATAGGCTTCGCGGCCCTTCGTCATTTGCTTCTCATCCATGTCGGCTTCCTTTCTTGGAGCTTTGCCCCAAATCCCTCTGCGGACGCGCAATGCGCGCCCCTACCATTTATCTTCCCAATCTTTTTTGCTTTACACAGCCTTTTTCTTCCCCAGCTTACGCTTGACCGCGCCGATTTTGCTCGTCAGCTTGGCCTTTTCTGCCGGGCTGAAGACGAACACGGCGCTCAGCGGAATCTGATAGGTTTTGAGATAATAGCCGAGGAACACAAAGCCCGCCACAGCGTAGGAAACGACGGAGGCGACTGCCGCGCCCATCTTTCCCCAGAGCGGAATAGTGATCGTATTGCAAAGAATATTAACCGCGACCGACGCGCTGAGCATGCCCAGATACACGCCCTTTTTGCCCTGCGCCAGCAGCAGCGTGCCGATAATCTTGAAATAGCTCATCGGGATGATGCCCGCAATCAGCATCACCGTTACCGGGTAAGCCGGCAGATATTCCGCGCCCGCCAGAATGCGGATCACCGGACGGCCCAGCACCAGAATGCCCAGAATCATCAGCAGGGTCAGATAAAAGTTGACCTTCATGCTCATGGTGACTTCTTCAATCGCGTCGTCTTTCGCTGTGCGGGAAAACAGCACTTCGCGGAAGGCGTCCGGAATCAACCATCCGTATTCCGAGAGCGACACACCGAGCGAATAAAAGCCGATTTCCGTATCGGGAATATGATACATATAGCCCATCATCAGCGTATCCACGCGATAGTTGAGCGTCAGCATCAGCGTGGTGATCATTGAAACGAAACCGAACGGCACAATCTTCGCGGCAAACCGCAGGTCGGCCTTCATCGGGTTGGGCATGCGTTTCATCCGCATCAGCGCCATCACCACGGTGATCACGTCGCCCACGACGATCAGCGCCAGCGCGACGAGAATCGTCCTATCCATCGTATAGAACGCCAGAATGGTGATGACGGTGTTGGTGATGCGCGCGGTAAAGAAGATCGCGTTTTTGAATTTGACGTCCTCCACCATCATCATGAAGCTGAGCTGATTGGCCAGCACCTGAATCGGCGCAAGCAGACATACCGCCGTCAATTCAAACGAATTGAAACAGACCGCGCCGATCACGCCGATCACGGTATAGACGATGAATTGCAGCAGAAAGATGCGCAGAAATTGATTGAGCACATCCGGCTCACCCTGCCGCTTGTAATAAGGATACGGCTGATACAAACCAAAGTTCGCCGTCACCGCCACAATGGAAAGCAGCGAGGAAATGCGCCCCAGCTCGCCCTTGAGCTGCGGGCCAAGGAAACGATTGGAATAAAACGAGGCGACCAGGCCGATGAGCACGGCCAGAATCTTGGTGAATATGGTAAAAAGATAATCGTTATCCGTCATGCGGCGGATGATGCGCTTGACATTCATGGACGCAGTCCTTTCTGCAACTTGATAAAGCAAATAAACCTATTGTGTATTATACCGCGCATTTCCATCCTTTGCAATTTATTCTTGCTTTTCGTGCCGGCTTTTTCACCCTGCGTCCTTCCCCGTCATAGTTTATATCGGAGCCAGCCCCCAGCCTGAGGCCGGATGCCCTTCCGCCGATTGCCGTTTGGCCGCCAGCCTTTACGCCCGCGGCTCAGCATATCGGTTTGAAGCCGTGCAAAAAGCCTGAGGCCGCATGTGCTTCCACGAAATCAAAAACAGGCGCAGACGCGCTTTCCATATCAACCGGAGGTGTCCGATATGTCATGCAACTGTGAATGCAGACCGAGCTGCCCCTATTCGGAATGGCTTCATCCGCTGTGCTGCAATCCCGCGCATTTCTGCTGCGCGGGCTGGGAAAACGGCCCGACGCTCGTCATTCATAAAATCGTGCTTGAACCCTGCGGCAACCAGAGCTGCACGGAGCGCACGTTCACCCTGCGCATCACCGGCCCCAGTTATCCCAATGGGGAGATTTTCACCCTGCGCGCGGGCAGCTGCACCCAGCTTGACGAGCCGCTCGTCATCAGCGGGCTCGAGCCCGGCTGTTATGCCATCGAAGAGCTGCTCAACCGTCCGAACGAATACTGCACGACCATCACCGGCCCGGTCATGGGCAATGTCGTTCGGCTGACCAACTCGTGCGTACCGACCGTCGTCACCATTGTCAACCGCAAGCGTCTCTGCCGCCGTCGGTATTGCGGCGGTTAAGATAAAGATTCTCCTCCCTTCGGGGAGGAGAATCTTTTATAAGGCGGCTTCCCCCTGATTGGTCGTAATCACGCGGAGAATCTGCTCGGTTTCCCTGGTCTTCGCGTTGACGAAAACCCAGTAATCTGCCGCGCCGTCCGTGCATTCAAAGCCCCAGCAGAGGGTTTCGTCCTCGTCCTGAGGAATGACGCACAGGCGTTCGCTTTTCACACTCAGTCTGCCGGAAACCATTTCCCGCGCCTGCAAAACGTCCACCGTCGGCACAATGTCTGTCCGCCGCGTATGATTGGCGAGGTACTGCGAGCATTCCGCGCCGACCACGCGCCCGCTGTCCATGCTCACCTGCACCTTGACCTGATCGGAGTACAGCGTCACGCCGTCCTGCACGGCGGCGAAATTGGCGACCACCATGCCGTCATACTGCTGCACAAAACACGGCTCCATCTCGCCGAAGCCCACGTCCGCCAGATAAACCTTTGCGTTTTGCAGGCATTCTTCCTCGCCGCGTCTTTGTGCAAACTCCGCGTTTTCGGGCATCATCCAGAGCAGAAAACCACCCTGCCCCGTGACCTGCACCGCGATATGGCCGTCCGGCGTATCCGCCGTAAAGCCAAACGCTTCAAACCGTCCGCCGCTGTCCGCCGCCTCCGTTACATGTTCAACCGTTACGCCCGCGTACTTTGCCGCCGCTTCCCGCGCCTGCTGTCGCGAAAACCGACTCGTATTTAGTAAAGCAGACCGATGGTCTGTTCTTCCATCTGAAAACGATCCGTCGTAAATCAGCGAAGGATACTCGATGCCGCTGTCCGTTTCCGCATCCGGCCACGAGATCTCGCCGCCCTGCCCGGCCAGCTGCTGTCCCAGCGCATGACAGGCCTGCATCATGTCTTCAATCTGACGCTCGTCGTCTCCGGTGAGCATGCCGCCGTCCGATACCTGCGCCGCCAAAGCCAAGGAATACTGCCCCATCTGCCCGGCAAATTTCATCGCGTCGCCCGCCGTCTGTTCGCTGACCGCCATGCGGGACAGGCCGCTTTCCACGTGCTGAGCCAGCAGCGCCGTTTCGCCCAGCAGCGACACGCTCTGCCGCGCGCCGGAAGCAATCAGCAGTTTGGACAGGTTGACCTCAATATCGGCCATCGCCGCAATCACGTCGGCCATTTCCCGCTGCTGCTGCATCGCCATCTCCCGCCGCACGTTCGCCTCGCGCAGGCGAAACACGCCGCTCGCCCCGATGGAAAGGCAGAGCATCACCGTCAACGCCGCCAGCATGACTTGCGCTCCCTTTCTCTCTTCCATACCATCCCTCTTTATATGGCAAAGCTGTGATCGCCGATGGTCAGCCGCACCTCGCGCGACCAGATCCACGAAGATGTGGCCGTCGCCGGGTTATAGTAATACAGACAGCCGCCCGTCGGATCCCAGCCGTTCAACGCGTCCCGTGCGGCGCGTCGGCTCTGCTCGCTGGGCGCAAGGTTGATCTGTCCATCGCTCACCGCGTCGAACGCGCCGGATTGATAAATCACGCCCGCCATCGTATTGGGGAATCGGCTGCTTTTCACCCGGTTGAGCACTACTGCGCCGACCGCCACCATGCCGACATAGGGTTCGCCGCGCGCCTCGCCGTGAATCAGCCGCGCCAGCAGTTCAACCTCCGAGGCATAGCCGGATGCCGCCGTTGTCACCGCCGAGGCCGCCGTCGTTTCGGAAATGCCCCTCGCCGCTAACGTCGCCGCACCCGCGACACCGTCCGCCGTCAGGCCGTTCTTTTTCTGAAACTGAATCACCGCGTCGTAGGTGCTCTGGCCGAACACGCCGTCCACTGCGCCCGTATAATAACCCCACTGTTTCAGTTTCTGCTGCACGCGGCGGACGGTTTCGCCGCTCTGCCCCCAATAGACCGCCGCCAGGGCCGTCGGCGCAAGCGCAAACAGCAGCGTCAGCGCAAACAGCCCCGCCGCGATAATCCGCGCCGTTTTTTTGCTCACAGCCATGCGCATGCCTCCTCCGCCTCATCCGGCGTGGCTTCGCCCTGCGTCCAATCCGGCAGAAGCTGCTCAAACAGCAGGCTGAAAAAGACGGGCTGCGCCTTTCCCTTCATAAGCGCCGAACCCGTCAGCAAAAGCGCGCACAAAAGCAGCGCGGCAAAAAAGCGACCCATGTTCATTCCTCCGTTTCAAGCGGTTGATACAACAAGGGTCGCCCGTTGGCTGTGAAATTATACCGTTTTTACGCTTCTTCTTCGATAACGATGCCGTGCGCCGCCGTTCGCATCATGCGGCAGGTGGGATAAGCCGTCACGAGCCGATCCGTCGCCCGGCGACATGCGCCCGCGTGCATGAACACGCCGAAAACCGCTGAGCCGCTGCCCGTCATTCGCGCGCCAACCGCGCCGTTTTCTTCAATGGCGCAAATGGCGCGGTCAATTTCGGGGCGCATGCGCCTCGAAACCGGTTCAAGCACATTCCCCAGCGCCGCGCCGAGCGCGCGAACATCGCCGCAGGCCAGCGCACGCTGCGCCGCCTCGTTATCTGGCCTGTCCTCGTCGCGGATGCCGTCCTCGTGCAGGGCGGTGAACACCTCTTTGGTGGATAAGCCGCGGCATGGTTGGAACGCCACCAGATATAACGGCTTTTTCATCGCAAGCGGGGTCAGCTTCTCCCCCACGCCCTTCGCCCGCTGCAAGCCGCCGCGGATGCAGAACGGCACGTCCGCGCCGACAGTCAGGCCGATCTCCTCCAATTTATCCGGCGAAAGTCCAAGCCCCCACAGGCGATTCAGCCCAACGAGCGCCGCCGCCGCGTCGCTGCTGCCGCCGCCCATACCCGCCGCTACGGGAATATATTTTTTGAGCGTGATGTGGGCGCCGCGCGTGCAGCCCGTCGCCGCTTGAAGCGCAGCCGCAGCCTTGAGTACCAGATTATTGCCGTCCGCCGGAACAAACGAGCGCCCCTGTGCCCGCACATAGAGGGTAAGCTGCGGCGCTTCTTCCATCGTCATCTGGTCGCAGAGCGTGACGGACTGCATCAGCATATCCAGATCATGATAGCCGTTTGGCAGTGTGCCGACCACGTCGAGCGTCCAGTTAATCTTCGCTCTGGCCTGAATTTTCAGCTTCATGCGTCCATCCTCCGTGCGTCAGCGCGCCATCAGCGCTTCAATTTCCTCCGTCGTGCGCGGAATTGCCTCGGAAAGCACGCGGCATCCCTCGTCAGTAATCAGCAGATCATCTTCGATGCGGATACCGATTTCCTCTTCATCAATATACAGTCCCGGCTCGTCGCTGATGACCATGCCCGCGCGCAGACCGAGATCCTCGCGGACGGCGCAGTCGTGCGTGTCAATGCCGAGATGATGGGAAACGCCGTGCATGTAATACCTGCCGATTTCGTCCGCAGACTGGATCTTGCCGATAGCCGTCAGCCCTTCCGCCAGCACCTTCTTGCACAGGTCGTTCAGTTCGCGCAGCGTCACGCCCGGCCGCGCGGCCTTGGCGACTTCGCGGTTTGCGCGCAGCACGATGTCGTAAATCTGCTTCTGGCGCGGGGTATACTTTCCGTTGATCGGGTAGGTGCGCGTGATATCGGCGCAGTATCCGTCCACGCGCGCGCCGAGGTCGAGCAGCAGCAGCTTGCCGTCCTCCAGCTTGCATTGGTTCGTACCATAATGCAGCATGCAGCCGTTCATGCCGCTGCCCGCAATGGTCGGGAAGGAGACGCGTTCCGCGCCTTGCATGCGGATTTCATATTCAAATTCCGCCTGCTGCTGATATTCCATGCGGCCCGGTTCGAGCGTCGCGAGCACGCGGCGCAAGCCCTGATCCGTAACGGTAATTGCGCGCTCCAAGGTCTTGACTTCGTCCTCGTCCTTGACCATGCGCATGGCGGCGATCATCGGGTGCGCGTCCTTGAGTGCGATCGCCGGATACGCCTGCATGAAGCGCTTCGCCTTATGCATGTTATAGCTGTCCACATCGCCCATCGCGTTGCGGTAGCAGTCAAAATACGCCGCTTCAACCGTTTCGCGCGCGATGCAGCGGCTGATCAGGCTGTCCACGCTGTCAATATAGCGCACATCGTCAATGCCGCTGACGGCGCGCGCCTCGTCGATTGTCACGCGGCGACCCGTCCAGCGCTCCATATCGGGAATCGGTTCTTCGATGAACAGAATCACATGCGCCGGACGATGCGTATTCGCCAGCACGAGCGCCATGTTCTCACGGCGCAGACCCGTTAAATAGAAAAAATGGTGATTAGCCTCGAAATCAAATCCCTCATCCATCGAGCAGGCGACGCTTTCGCCGCTGTAAAGCACCATCATTTCGCCGAATTGCAGCTGATCGAGCACGCGGCGGCGGCGCTGTTCATATCGATTCATCCTCTCATCGCTCCTTTGCACATTGGTTTAATATGTATTGTACCACAGCGCGCGCAAAAGCACAACGCCGGGCGTTTTTCCTGTCTTTACTCCATTATCGCTCCACTTTCTTATTTTTTATCTTGTTATTTTGTTTTATCTGCTCCACTTTTTTGCGTTTTTTCTTCTTTTTTCTCTTTTTAATCGCCACTTCCGTCGTCTTTCCTTCAGAGCCGCGCTTGACAAAAGCGTATTTATTCCTTATACTATAAAGACTTTTGACGCAATAACATTGAAAGGGAGTTTTATTTTGCGTTCTTTCCGCGAATACTTTTCTCTGCGTAAATGCGTGATGGCGCTTCTGGGAAGTGCCATTCTCGCCTTCGGCCTGTATAACGTGCATGCGTTTTCCGGCGTCACCGAAGGCGGTGTGCTGGGGCTGACGCTGCTGTTGTACCACTGGTTCGGCCTGTCGCCATCAATTTCGGGGCTTGTGCTCAACGCGGCCTGTTACATCGGCGGCTGGCGCACGCTGGGGCGCTCGTTCATCTTCTATTCCGTCATCGCCGGCGGCGGTTTTTCCGCGTTTTACGCGTTTTTTGAACGTTTTGATCCGCTTTGGCCGCAGTTAGCGCAAATGCCGCTGGTCGCCGCGATTGTCGGCGCGCTGTTCGTCGGCATTGGCGTGGGGCTGAGTGTGCGTGCAGGCGGCGCGCCCGGCGGCGACGACGCGCTGGCGATGACCCTGCACGAAGTCCTCCATCAGCCGATTGAACGCATCTATCTGGCCAGCGATCTGATTGTTCTCGCTCTGTCGGCGACGTATCTGCCGCTGAACCGCCTCGCCTGCTCGCTGCTGACGGTGATACTCTCCGGCCAGCTCATCGGGCTGATTCAGCGGATTCCTTCGCCTCTCGCGCAGAAAGACGAAGAGCTTTCCGATTGATTTGCACATAAAAAATTCGGAGAAGTCTGCCGCTTCCCCGATTTTTTTTGCGCCGAATCAGTCGATTTCCTCCGCATAGTAAACAAAATCAAGCGTATTGATCGCCTCGATCATTTCTTTATGGCTGCTGTATTTCGTCCTGTCCTTCTGGCGCACGGTCAGCGAAACGGAATACACGCTCAAGCCGGAGTTGATATACGCCGGGTTGGCCTCAATATCGTCGATTTTTAATCCAAGCGTTCGCATCGTGGTGATGAAGCGCTGCAAATCTTCTCGGTTTTTCAGTTCCAGATGCACTTCAAAGTGATTGGAACGGTTTTTGAGGTCGATTTCAAACGTCGGAAACAGCGCCAGACAGCATATCAGCGCCGCGTAGCCGATAACGGATACCGTATACAGCCCCGCGCCGATGGTCAGCCCGATAATGCCGCACGTCCAGAGCGCAACGGAGGTCGTCAAGCCCTTAATCTGGTTTTTAGAGCTGTACAAAATCGAATTGCTGCTGATAATGGCGATGGCAATCACCGCCGCGGCGGAAATCAGCGGCATGCTCGTGCCCGCAAAGCTCTTATCCAGCATCATCGCTACGGTAGACGCCAGCGAAACGAGAATAAACGTCCGCTGGCCCGCCGCATGGCGCTTGCTGGCGCGCTCACAGCCGATAATCGCCGCAAAAATGACGGATACGGCCACCCGAAGCAGCACGGAATACAGGTTCAACTCGGTTGACCAGCCGCCCAGCAGGCTGGCGATGGGATCGTTCATATTCATGGATGGATGCCTCCTGTCGATCTGCCGCCCTTAAAGCGGCGGTTGTGATAATACTGCGCCAAATCATATTGTTCCAGCGCCGCCTGTGTAAAAGCCAGCTCCTCTTCGGCGCTCGTCTCCACCGGGTCGGGCAGATGGGCCTCAATCGCTTTCATACGTTCAATCAGCGTCTCCAATCCGCTCTTGGAGGCGTTCTGTTCCTCCCCGATCGGTTCGGGCGCGTTCCTGCCATATGAGCCGGAGAGATACAGCGCCAACTTCGAGCAGCCCGGTCCGACCAGCTCATAGAGCACGCTGGAAGCCAGAATAATCGTTTGCAGCGTCTCGCCCATTTCGCCGCCGAGCGTCCGCGCGCCCATCGCCGCCAGACCGATGGCTACGCCCGCCTGCGGAATCAGCGCAAGGCCGAGATAATTGCGAACGCCTTTCCCTTTGCCCACCAGCAGCGCGCCAACGTAAGCGCCCGCGTATTTACCGGCAATGCGCCCCGCAAAATAGAGCAGCCCCACCAGCAGCAGCGGCACGCTTCCGCTTGCACCCAATGTATCCGTCAGCGCGCCGAGGTTAAAACTCAGGCCGGAACGCACAAAAAAAAGCAGCAGAATCGGCGGGCTCCAATAGCCCAGCTGGCGAAAGAGTTTCTCGTCTTCCGTCAGGTTGATATAGGTCATGCCCATGGACATGCAGCCCAGCAGCGGCGAAACATCCGCCATGGCACAGATGCCGCAGAACGCAAACAGCGTCGCAATGGAAACAATCAGACGGTTATCTTTTGAACGCTTGCGGAAAAAGAGCTTGAGCATCACGCCGAACAGCGCGCCCAGCGCCAGCACGCAGATGTTCGCCAGAATCGGCTTCATCACCGTGGCAAGCTGCATATGGCCGCTCTCCGACGCCATTGCAACGGAAATCGCCACACTGTACAGAATCAGGCCGACCACATCGTCGAGCGCGACCACCTGCAAAAGCGTATCCACAAAATCGCCGTGCGCGCCCGTCTGGCGAATGGTCATCATCGTAGATGCGGGGGCAGTTGCCGAGGCCAGCGCCGCCAGCACGATGGAAAAGCTCAATTCCAGATGGAGCACCCCATAGACGAGAGCGAAAACCGCGACCGAGGCCAGACACGCCTCCAGCACCGTGATGACGATGACTTTTGCGCCGTTGCGTTTGAGGACATCGATTTTAAAAAACTCGCCCGCGCTGAACGCGATAAACGCCAAAGCCACATCCGAAAGAAAATCCGTTCCGTCGATGATACTTTGCGGAATCACATTCAGACAGCACGGCCCCATCAAAATGCCCGCCAGTATATAGCCCGTCACATTGGGCAGGCGGAGCCGCTTGGTGATGCGCGTCATTGCAAATCCGGCAAAAAGCATCGCCGAAATAGAAATAATGACCCGCGCCACCGGCGAGGCCTGCATCGATTCAATCAATTTTTCTCTTTCTCCTCTCCCGTTTTGCTTTACATAGATTTTACATCAATCTAACACAAAATTCAAGGCCTTGGATGAATTTTATGACAAAGCTTTCTGATTTTTCACTATTTTTATCATTTTTTCAAAAGAAAAAGGGAAGCGGAATTTCTTCCGTCTCCCTTTGAATGATTTTGCTTTTTCTTACGGACGCAGACCGCTGCCGCCCTGGAGCGTGATGGTTTCGCCCGTGACATAGGACGCGTCGTCCGACGCGAGGAACACGCAGACGCGGCCGATATCCTTCTCCGGATCGGCAAAGCGCCCCAGCGGAATCCCCTGAATCGTCTTGGCAAACAGATCCGGATACGCGTCGCGCCACTGTTCCAGACTCTCCGTCATCGCCAGCGGGCAGACCACGTTCACGCGAATGCCGTCCGGGCCCCACTCCGCCGCCGCCACGCGGGACAGGCCGCGAATGCCTTCTTTTGCCGCCGCGTAGGAAGACTGGCCGAGTTTGCCGAACAGGCCCGCGCCGGAAGCAAAATTGATCACCGAGCCTTTGCTCTCTTTCAAATACGGATACGCGTCGCGCATATAGAAAAACGTCGCATACAGACCGGAATAGATCGCCAGATCAAAATCTTCCTTGGTATGATCTTTGAGCATCACGCCGGACTTGGAAACCTGCGCGTTGTTGACCACGGTATCGATATGGCCGAAGGTCTCGACCGTCTGCTTGACCACGTTCGCCACGGAAGCTTCGTCCGCGCCGTCCGCCGTAATCGGCAAAACCTTCACGCCGTATTCGGCCTCAAGCTTTTCCCTCGCGGCTTCCAGACGGCTCATCGTGCGGCCGGTGATGGTCAGGTTCGCGCCTTCTTTGGCAAACGCTTTCGCCAAACCGAAGCCGATGCCCTTACCGCCGCCGGTGATAATCGCAACTTTTCCTTCAAGCTTGCCCATTGTCAATCGCTCCTTTATCCTTTTGGTTCAGACCCGCAAGCGCAACTTGTCTGATATACTGCATACAGCGTATCATCTTTTAGACATTCTGTCAACGATCGTCGCGAAAATATCCACCTTTGTTTGATACCTTTTGATCAGTATCGCTTAATCGACCGGAAAGCTCTCAACTGCCGCCGCGCAAAGCCTTCTGGTGATGCGCATAATGCCATCCTCCCGCGTGGTCTTGCAGCCGTTCGTCATCACGCAAAACACAGTTTGGCTCACAGGTTCGACATATAAATTACAAACAATGCCTTCATCCGTTCCCTGATGGCCGTACACGCGCCGCCCGTCGAGCAGCGTATCCTGCCGAACGGTAAAAAACGTATACGGCGTATCGCTAGTGATTCCGGTCGTTGCCTCGCTCTGCTCCTGCCTCATCATGGCGATGGCATCTTCGCTGAGCACGCGCACGCCATCCACCGTGCCGTCGCCGCAGAGGGCAATGCCCAAGCGGGTCAGGTCGCGCGGGCGAATCAGCAGGCTGCCCACCGTAATGCGGTAATGCGTATCCGGCGTGGCAAACGCGTCGTAGGGCTGGCGCAAAATGTAGCTCGGCGCGCGGTAAAGCGAACCGTCCTTGTGATAGGTCGCGGTCAGGTATGCCTCCGCTTCATCCAGCTGGGTTGCGCTGTATGCCGCGTCGATGCCCAGCGGCGTGAAAAGATATTCGCGCATGAATGTGGAAACATCCTTCCCGGTGACGGACTCAATGATCGCGCCCGTGATTCCCGCTCCGAAGTTGGAATAGGCATACTGGCTGCCGGGGCGCACCTCTTTGAAATTGGAAGCCGCCTTTTTATCCAGCGCGATCATGTCGCTGAGCTTGCTGGATTTGCTGGAATACGACGAATTTTCGTTCAGGCCCGCGGTATGACTCATCAGCATGCGCAGGGTGATCGGCGTATCGGGATAGCGCGGATTGCCCACCGCATATCCCAGATAGGCGCTGATATTCTCGTCCGGGTCGAGCAGGCCGTCGTCCATCATCTTCATCAGGCCGATGCCCGTCACCAGTTTGGTCACAGACGCGCAGCGGAAATAGCTCTTTTCCGTCACGGGCACATGCGTCGTCTTCTGCTGCTCGCCATAGTAGCGTTCGTAGACGATTTCGCCGTTCCTCGCCACCAGAAACGCGCCGCCAACCGTCTTTGCGTCGCGGAAAATCTGATCCACCTGCTCATCCAGGCTCACGATTTCCGCCATGCCGCAAATCGGCAGAAGCGCCAGCACCAGGCACAAACACAGTATTTTTTTCATCTTCAAGCTCCTTACCTTCCCCTTAGCCTTGCGCTTATCGACTTCTTTCGCTGCCGCGGCTTACGCCTGACGGCTGAGGGGATTATTATAACACCCGCGCGGGATGCTTACAAGTCCCGCGCGGGTGTGTCGTCATGTTTTGATATATTCGGGGCAGGCCTGTCGAATGCTCGCCTCATCCACTTTTACGCGTGTGAGATGCTTGGTCATGATCTCCTGCGCGGCGACAACGTCCCGGTGCTCAATCGCGTCGCAGATCTGTCGGTGATCGTCGATCACTTTCTGATCCTTCACCACCGTCAGCGCCAGCGCGCGGACGCGGTCAAAGTGAATCGTCATGCCCCCCAGCATGCGCATGGTGTTGTCCTTCTGCGCAATATGGAACAGCAGGCGGTGAAAATCATTATCCAGCTCCATCAGATCGAAGGAACCACTCATCTCCGGTTCCTGTGAAAGCTGCTGAAAGCGCACATTCTGCCGAAGCTGCGCAATCTGAGCGGGCACGGCATTTTCGCAGACGATGGGCAGGATGGCCACTTCCAACACCTGCCGGGCAAACCGCGCCTCTTCCACCAGATTGTAATCGATCAGGCTGATCCGGCTTCCCCGCTGCGGCATGACATCCACCACGCCGTACTGTGACATATCCATCAGCGCTTCACGCACGGGCGTCCGGCTGAGTCCCAGCTGCGCGGCCAGCTCGTTTTCGCTGACCATCGCGCCCGGCTTCAGATCCATGGAGATGATATTCTCCTTGAGCATGCGCCGCGCATATTCGCGGGCTGTTTCGGCATAGTGCCTTTCTTCAAGCTTCACGTTTCTTACCCCAGATAAGCTTCAAGCGTTCTGCGCACTGCGCCTTCGCCTGCCAGCTCGGAAACAAACATTTCCTCGATACGATCCGCCATGCCAAGCGCGCAGAGGTCGCTGCCGAAGATATTCGCGTTGGCGAGAATCGGGCGGATCTGTCCGTTGTAGCTCTCCGGTCTGCCGACTTCAATGCCCGCCAGCTGCACCTGCAATTCGTCCTTCATCGGGTCGGCGGAAATCTCGATGGCCTTTCCGTCGTCGCCCACGCCGAGCAGATAGCGCAGCCAGCCTGCGATGGCCAGCGAGAGCGCGGTCAGCTCATGCAGATCTTTACCCTTTTCCACATAGCTCTTGATCGTCTCGCCAAAGCGGATACCCACCTTCTGGGAGGTATCCGTCGCAATGCGCTGCGGGCTGTCCGGCATGAACGGATTGGGCAGGCGCTGCTCGACCACCTCGTCGATGAACGCCTTCGGGCTGAGAATGCCCGGATCGACGACGACCGGAAGCCCCTCGACATAGCCCAGCCGCTTGACCAGCTTAACCAGCGTCGCGTCCTTCATCTCGTCGCAGATGAGCGTATAGCCGAGCATGCAGCCGTACACCGCCAGCGCGGTATGCAACGGGTTGAGGCAGGTTGTGACCTTCATCCGCTCGGTCTTGTTGACGGTCTCGCGGTCGGTCATGTACACGCCGGCCTGCTCCAGCGGCGGGCGACCGTTCGGGAAGCGATCCTCCACCACGAGATACTGCGGCTTCTCTGCGTTGACAAACGGCGCGATGTACGTCCGTTTGGACGTGATGACTGGCGCAATCGCCTCGCAGCCGAGCTTTTCCAACTCCGCGCAGACGGAATCCGCCGGACGCGGCGTGATTTTGTCGATCATCGTCCACGGGAAGGCGACCTGAGTCTCATCGGAGATGTAATCCACAAAGGCCTGCGGCACAAAGCCCTTTTTCAGCCACTCTTCCGCCATCGTCAGCACCGCGCCGCGCAGTTTTTCGCCGTTGTGGCTGCAATTATCCATCGAAACGACGGCCAGCGGCGCTTTACCGTTTTCAAAGCGATGCAGCAGCATGGCGCAGACGATCGCCATCGCGCCTGTCGTTTTCTCCGGGCCGTTGTCGATATCCGCCTGCACAAACGGGAAGAAATCGCCGGACGCATTCTTGAGCGCATAGCCCTTCTCGGTAATCGTGAAGGAAATCATCTGCAAGCCCGGATCGGCAAACACGGCCTTGAGGCGGTTCCAGTTCTCCGGCACATTCGACTGCGCTTTGATCGCCTCGCTCAGCGAGCCCAGCACGCGCTTGTCGGTCGTCGCGTCCGCATTCAGCGTAACGGCCAGAACAAGGTTGTCATACGGCGTATAAATCTGATCCACCACGTCGAAATCAAAGGTCTCCACACAGGTGATGCCGCGATCCATCACGCCCTTTTCCAGCATCGCGTCAGCCATGCCGCCCACAAAGATGCGGAAAATGTTGCCCGCGCCGAAATGCGCCCAAACCGGGTGCTTCTTCGCCTTTTCAGAGACCGCCTGCACATCATAATCCGGCAGTTTGATGCCGGCGTTCTGCCAGGCGGCGCGATCCTTGATTCCTTCAAGCGTCAGTTTCATGAGCTTATCCCCTTTTCGCGTTCTTGTCGATGGCTTCCCACAAACCGTTAAGGTAGGCGATGCCCAGCGCACGGTCGTACAGGCCGTATCCGGGGCGGCCGACCTCGTCCCAAATCATGCGGCCATGATCCGGGCGGATATACGTATCTGGGCAGGTTTCATACGCGGCCTTCATGATCTCGTACATATCCAGATCGCCGTCGGAGGACAGGTGGCTGCTCTCGCGGAAACGGCGGTCGCTGCCCAGATGCTTGATGTTGCGCACATGCAAGCAGCCGATGCGGTCCATCTCGCCGAAGTGGCGGATCATCGCCGGGATATCGTTGTGCACATTGCTGCCCAGCGAACCCGTGCACAGGCAGAGCGTGTTGCAGGGGCTGTCGTGCAGCTTGACCATGCGGTCAAAGCCCGCCTGATCATGTGTGATGCGCGGCAGACCGAAAATCGGCCAGCCCGGATCGTCCGGATGGCAGGCCATCTTCACGCCGACCTCTTCGCAGGTCGGAATAATGCCGTCGAGGAAGTATTTGAAGTTTTCAAACAGCTTGTCCTCGTCCACATTCTTGTAGAGTTCCAGCACGTGCTCCAGTTCGGCCAGACGCGCGGGCTCCCAGCCCGGCAGGCTAAAGCCGTTGGAATTTTCGGCCGTGCGGCGGACGATCTCCATCGGGGTCATCGTGCCCAGCTCGGCCTCGTCGTAATACAGACTGTTGGAGCCGTCCTCCGGAATGACGCGTGCCAGATCCGTGCGCAGCCAGTCAAGCACCGGCATGAAGTTATACACGATAACCTTCACGCCATACTTCGCCAGATTGCGGATGGATTTGCGGTAATTCTCGATGTATTGATCGCGCGTCGGCAGGCCGAGCTTGATGTCTTCATGCACGTTGACGCTTTCGATGACCTCGCATTCCAGACCGGCCGCATGCACTTCATCGATATATTTCTTGATTTCGTCTTCTTCCCATACCTCGCCTGCGGCTTTGTAATCGAGCACGCCCATCAGACCCGTGCAGCCGGGAATCTGTTTGATCTGTTTGAGGGTAATCTTGTCGCTCTCGCTGCCATACCAGCGAAACGTCATTTTCATATAAGGACTTCTCCCTTCGTTGTTCATCTTTTATCTAAAGCAGCCGGACAAAGCCGCGCTTGAACACGCAGCTTAAACCGGCACGCTTTTGATGCTTTTTTATGCGCCGTAAACCAGGTTCGGCAGCCAGAGCACGGCATCCGGGAAGAACACCATGAAGACAACCACCAGCAGCACCGCCACGTAGAACGGCCAGCCGTAACGGACAGTCTCCTGAATGCTGCACCCCATAATATCCGAAACCGTATACAGGCCCGTGCCGACAGGCGGCGTCATCACGCCAAAGGTCACGCAGGTCATCATGATCATGCCAAAGACAACCGGATCAACGCCCACATTCTGCATAACCGGCAGCAGAATCGGGGTAAGGATCAGCGCGATAACCGTGGTTTCCATAAACATGCCGCACAGCAGCAGGAACAGGATCACCAGGAACAGCAGCAGCGTCTTATTGGTCGTGATGGAAACCAGCGCGCTGGCGATCGTGGTCGTCAAATCGTCAAACACAACGCCGTAACCGAAAACGCCGGAGAACGCCAGGATAATGGTGATCACCGTGATATCCTTCACGGAATCCTTGAGCGTTTTCATCAGGGTTTCCCAGTTCAATTCCTTGTAAATGACCATACCAGGATTCCGTTTTACCATAATCGCTGTGCAGCACCGTTTGGGCGTATTGCTGATCCGGCATGCTGACCACGCGGCTCAGCCCTTCAACCAGATCTTCTCTGCCCGCATTGACGGCCCGCGTCGTGCTGGCCGCCCAATCCTCCGGGAAAAAACCCTGCTCCGCTTTTCTGCCGTGCCATTCGTTCAGCCTGGCGCCGCCGACGTAGGTGCGCCATACGCGGGTTTCTCCGGTCTACAAACAAAAGTCGATAAAACATTTCATCCGTTCTTTATGCAAAGCGACCAGATCTTCTCAGCCGTTTTTTAAAAATCATTTAAATTTTGTTCGCAATTCTGTTTATAATATACACCTTGCATACAAGTTCATCAATCGGCATTCTTAACATTTTTAAAACGCCAATTTTGTCATATCTGTATTATTTCCTTTTTTATCTTTGCCGCAGCGCCCGTTTTCGTTTTCCTTTTTTATAAAGAAAGCGAACAAAAACGCGCAAAAGAATTGCTTTTCCCGCCGCGGACAGATATACTATATGCATCACGCATTCAGAATCGTAAGGAGTTGTTAACCATGCTGACGCTTTTCCCCAAATTCAAAAAGCGGATGATCATCTTTGAAGTCGTCTACGTCGCCCTGATGGTGACGCTGTATGTGCTCAAGCCGACGGCCAGCCCGATTGCGCTGGCGCTGATGCTGATTGTCGGCGGGCTGTTTATTGCGGCCGCGCAATACATCAACGCCGTGAACACGCACAACCGCCAGCTCAACCGGCTGTACAATCAGCTGGATGCGGAGGGCTTTCTCAAGGAATATGAGCCGCATCTTCAGCAGAATCCCTCAAACCCCCAGCTGTATACGATGGTTCGCCTGCACCTCACCAACGCCTATGCGGCGCAGGGCCGCTTTGACGAGGCGATGAAGCTGCTGACCTCCACCCCCATCCGCGCATGCAAAAAGCCGGAGCAGACGCTCATGAACCGTTTCGCCATCACCAGCAACCTGTGCTACTGCGCGGAACAGATGGGCGATCTTGACACGGCGAAAAAATACCTCGACGAGCTGCACGGTTACAAGAACGAGCTTGAAGAAATTCAGAAGACGAAAAAGCCGAAGCAGCGCATGGCTTTCTCCTGTGAGCTGAACGACCAGTGCATGAAGCTGCTCTCCACCGGCAAATGCGATGTGCAGGCGCTCAAGACGCAGGTGCAGAGCAACAACACCCAGCAGCTCCACCGCATCACCACGTCTTTGTGGATTGCCCGCGCCTATCTGGCCGAACAGAACCGCCGCGAAGCCGAAAATATCCTCCAGCAGATTGTCAAGCTCGCACCCGATCTCTATCCCGGCAAAGAAGCCGCCCGCATGCTCGCCGAGCTGCCTGCCGCGGCTCAGGCCAAGTAATTTCCCCCGTTTTTCCCTTTCGAGAATCCCGCAAAAATACGGGATTCTCTTTTTTCGCTCAAAATATGCGTAAAAATGCTTTTTTCTGTAAAAAAGGGGTTGCATTTTCTGAAAAGCCGTGCTATAATTTTTTTCGCATCAAGCAGTTGATGACAATCGCACCTTTAGCTCAGTTGGTAGAGCACCTGACTCTTAATCAGGGTGCCCAGGGTTCGAGCCCCTGAAGGTGCACCAATTTCATAACAATTCGGGTTAAACCGAATTGTCTTGCACCTTTAGCTCAGTTGGTAGAGCACCTGACTCTTAATCAGGGTGCCCAGGG